>Ga0315339_1000017_pt1 | contig 495062 bp, 449 predicted proteins | sample ASW17metaG_FD_204514 | JGI IMG/M metagenome (GOLD analysis project Ga0315339, IMG submission 204514) | Ammonia-oxidizing marine archaeal communities from Pacific Ocean, United States - ASW #17 | ecosystem: Environmental > Aquatic > Marine > Oceanic | place: USA: California | collected 2016-12-05
AATGTCAGAGATGTGCTCTATCACTTGGGTGGTGGTGGCGGTAATGGCCTGGCGTTGATTGACGAGGTGAGTGATACACCAGGTGTGGTCCTGATTGACACGAAGCCGTCAGGGTGGGGTTCCGCAACGCTTGACGTGTTGGGCCAGGTGACGGACCTGCCTGTTCGGACGATTATTAATACGCATGACCATGTGGAACATGCCGGGAGTAACGATGAATTCGGTCCGGATGTCGAGATCATTGCGCACGCCAGCGTGTCTGCGCGGATGGTAACCGGGGGGCTGTATGAAGTTGGCGCTTTGGGTCTTCCGACGACGACCGTGTCTGACCGTCACGGATTATTGGAGGGTATCGATCGTATCGAACTCTATTATTTCGGTGTCGGGCATACGGATGGCGACCTGACGGTGGTGTTCCCAGGGAAAGAGGTGGCTTATCTGAGTGACTTGTTTCCGATGAAAGGGGTACCAGCGATCGATCGAGAGCACGGGGGTAGCGGGTTAGCGTTTCCAGAGACCCTTGATCGCATTGTTTCAGAGATTGCTGGTGTCAGTCGCGTCATCACCGGACATGGGCCGTTTCCGACGACCTACGCCGGTCGTGGTCGAAGGGAAACAGGCGCACGGCGCGCTTGGAGTGGGTTCTATACGTGGGATGATCTCACGGAGTACGCGGGATTCGTGCGCATCTTTGTTGAATCAATTGTGCGGAGCTACGAGTCTGGTCAGGCGATCGATGCGGCTCTTGCTGATCTGCGGCTGCCCGCAACGTATAGCGACTACGATATGGCAAATGCGGTGGTGACTGCGGAAGCAATTTATGCCGAACTGGATGAGAGATAGGTGACCGGGGGTCAGATGAGAACTAGACGCTGTTGGGTTGTTTTTGTCCTTCTCGTGTTCTTGTCAGCGACCAGAGGCTTTGCGGAGGATTGGCCTGAATTTCGCGGTGCTGGTCGGTTGGGTGTGTGGCATGAGACCGGTGTTTTGGAACGATTTCCGGATACTGGATTAAAGGCACGATGGAGGGTGCCGATTCGTGCTGGATATTCAGGGCCGGCCGTCGCGGGCGGTCGAGTCTTCGTCACCGACTTTGAGATGACGAATGGCATGCGTGGAACTGAACGTGCACTCGCCCTCGATGAACAATCAGGAGAAGAATTGTGGGTGCAAGAGTGGCCGGCTGACTATGCGGGTATTCAGTGGGAGGTCGGTCCGAGCGCCACACCGACGGTGGATGGTGACCGGGTCTACGTGCTTGGTCGGACGGGTGTGCTCTCGGCGTTGAAGGTCGATACGGGGGAACTGCTCTGGCGTAAGAGCTATGCCGAGGACTACAGCGTCGATCGGATGCGGTGGGGATTCGATTGGGGATTCGCGAGTGCTCCGCTCGTTGATGGCGACCGCCTGATCTGCTTTGTCGGCGGCCCCGAGGCGCGCGTGGTTGCTTTCGATAAGATGACGGGCCGGGAAGTTTGGCGGGCTTTGAAGAGTGAGGCCGATCTAGGCGTCGCGCAACCGATGATTATTGACGCGGGCGGCGCCCGCCAGTTGATTGCGTGGGACCCTGAAGAGGTGGTGTCTCTCGATCCGGTGGATGGATCAGTCTATTGGCGGCAGCCGTACATCGTCGGGGGGGCCATGACGGTTGCGATGCCAGTTCAAGTTGGTCAGCAACTCTTCTTTTCGACGTTTTACGATGGGCCGATGATGTTGACATTGAATCAAGATCGTCCCGGCGCAACCGTGGCCTGGAAAGGGAGTAGCAATAGCGAGATTCGGACCGAGGGATTACATGCAGTCCTTGCGACACCGATTATCGATGGTGATTACATTTACGGCATTTGTAGTTACGGTCAACTGCGGGCGCTGAATGCGCGCACTGGTGAGCGCCTGTGGGAAACGCAAGATGCTACGGTCGAACGCCGACGCTGGGTGTCAGGCTTTTTGGTGCAACATGGCGATCGGGTGTTTATGAATAATGATCGCGGGGAACTCATCATCGCTCGTTTGAAACCAACCGAGTACGAAGAAATTAGCCGCACCCACTTAATTGATCCAACATCAGCGCCGGGTAATCGACGTGAGCTACGAAACGTGAATTGGGTTCATCCTGCTTACGCGAATAAACATATCGTCACGAGAAATGACGAAGAAATCGTGAGTTTTTCGATGGACCCAGCTGATTATGAATGATGGGCATGATCTCTGCGTTGTGTTTGCGTGACGCATTTACTCAAACTGCAAGAATCGTGCGACTGGGTTACCAAGGCCTGCTGCTAGGCGGTGGTCTTGCCGTTCTGAGTAGTTGTGCGAGCGAGGCTCCCAATTCGTACGCCGCCGGTGTCTCGATTGAATTGTCTCAGGATCGAGCTGAGACGATTTCAAACGTACATTACGACCTGATCTTTTCGATTCCCTCTGACGTCTCAGAGCCCGTTCGCGGAACAGCGATTATTAGCTTTATTTTGACGCGTGCCGGGAACGTCGTTCTCGATTTTGCGCAAAGCCCCAACCACGTCCTGTCGGTTCGAGCTAATGGTGGAGATGCCGAGTATGTCGTGAAGGATGAACACATCACGATTGGTAATGTGCCGGCCGGGCATGCCAGCGTCGAGATTGAGTTTGTGAGTGGGGACCGGTCCCTTAATCGCCAAGCCGAGTTTATGTATACGCTGTTTGTCCCCGATCGAGCCCGCTTTACATTTCCAGTCTTCGATCAACCGAATCTTAAGGCGCGTTATGAACTGGCGCTAGAGATTCCCGCCGATTGGCGTGCGGTGGCCAATGGTGAACGGCTGAGTCGTGAGGTGGATGGTGAACGGGCCACGGTTCTGTTTCGGGAAACTGACTTCATAAGTAGCTATCTGTTTTCGTTTACAGCTGGTCGTTTTGAAGTCGTCGAGCAGGAATGGAACGGACGCACGATGGCCATGTACCATCGGGAAACCGATGAAGAGCGAGTTCAACGGAACTCACAGGACATTTTTAGATTACACCACGACGCAATCGCGTGGATGGAAGACTACACCGGTATTCCCTATCCATTTGAGAAGTTTGAGTTCGTCGCCATGCCGTCATTCCAGTACGGTGGGATGGAACATCCGGGTGCCATTTTGTATCGATCTGAGGCGCTGTTTCTTGATCCGACGGCCACGCAGAATATGCATTTAGGTCGAGCTAGCCTGATTGCCCATGAAACGGCACATCAATGGTTTGGCGATCTGGTGACGATGGAGTGGTTTACCGATGTGTGGATGAAGGAAACGTTTGCAAACTTTTTTGCTGCGAAGATTGTGAATCCAGCGTTTCCCGAGATCGATCACGACCTTCGGTTCCTTCTGGCCCATTACCCGGCTGCGTACGGTGTTGACCGAACAGCCGGATCAAATCCGATTCGACAGCCCCTGGCTAATCTCAATGAAGCCGGCACGTTGTATGGGGCCATCATTTATGAGAAGGCTCCGATCGTTATACGTCAGCTCGAGCGATTGATCGGTGCGGAGGCATTGCGTGACGGCCTACGAGAGTATCTTAGTTCCTATGCCTACGGGAATGCCGATTGGACTGACCTCATCACGATACTCAATCGGCAATCGGAGGATGACCTAGTCGAGTGGAGTCGGGTCTGGGTCGACGAAAGTGGACGACCGCGGATACGTTCAACTCTGGTGACGGAAGAGGGACTGATTACGCAGTTGGTTCTTGAGCAAGAAGATCCCGCTGGCAACGGACGGTACTGGAATCAACGGTTTGATGTGCATCTCGGCTATCGGAATGGCGAAACTCATTCGCTGCCGGCTCATCTACGTGGTGCCCGAGTGGATGTAACTGGAGCCCGCGGACGACCGGAGCCGGATTTTATTCTGGCGAACGGTGCTGGGGTAGCGTACGGGTCGGTGCGTCTTGACGAACGATCCAAAATGTTTTTATTGGATTCCTTGGAAAATATTGAGCAGCCATTACTCCGTGCGGTTAGTTGGCTTACCTTGTGGGATGCTGTCTTGGAAGGAGAACTGCAGCCGACACGATTTCTGGCACTTGTACAGCGCGTGCTCCCGGTTGAATCGGTGGAGCAAAATGTTGCACTCGTGCTGGGGTATCTCGAGACCGCGTACTGGAAGTATGTGTCCGCATCGGACCGTGCAGGGTTGGCTGCCGGATTGGAGGATATGTTGTGGCAACAAGTCGAGGCGTCGGTCAGCGTGAGTGAACGCGCGGCATATTTTCGTGCCTACCGTGGGATTGCCATTACTGAAGGCGCACTTGAGCGACTGTACGCAGTGTGGTTGGGTGATGTTACCGTGCGGGGTCTGACGCTGACCGAGCGAGATCTGACCACGTTGTCCCTGGAATTAGCGGTGCGAGGTGTGGACGAGTCCGAAGACATCATTCGTACTCAGCGCGAGCGTATCGAGAATGCGGATCGGCAGGCAGAATTTGAATTCATTATGAATGCCGTATCTGCAGATGGGGCAGCACGGGACGATTTTTTCTCGCGGCTGGCCGATGAATCCAATCGAGAGCGCGAAACCTGGGTGTTGCGCGGATTGCAGTACCTTCATCATCCGATACGTGCACAGAATGCTGAGCGGTATTTGCCGGTCAGCCTGGAGTTACTTGAGGACATTCAGCGAACCGGTGATATATTTTTCCCGGAACGTTGGCTCAGAACGACATTGAGTGGGCATCAGAGTGAGACGGCGGCCACCATTGTTCGGGAGTATCTGGCCACCCACTCTGAGCTGCCGGCGCGTCTTCGGCTGAAAGTACTTCAGGCCGCTGACAGTCTCTTTCGAGCGCAGCGTGTCGTAAACTGACAGGACGCAAAGAGTGCATGGTGGGATCAACAGGTAAAAGCAATCGACGAATCGGCACGAGGATATGTGTGTTGTTCGTATGCCTCTGTGCGGTCATTGCTGGCCGTGCAGAGCGAGTCGAGGCGCACCCGGCGCCATTTAGTTTCGTGGATATCACCGTGCGCCAACAACAGGTTGACGTGGCGGTCATTGTGCATATTTGGGATGTAGCCCATGAGTACGCGTTGGAAGATCCGAGCGTGCTGCTGGATGCCGGCTCAGTGCGGCGCGTGGTTACAGGATTGGGTGCGGTGATCAATGGGCGTCTCTCCGTGCTGGTGGATGGACAACCCCTGGCGCTGTCGAACTGGACGGCCCCGGAATTGTTAGTCGAGCGGCAGTCGATTCGGATTCGTTCGACAGCAATGATGGCAAACGCGCCGGGTCGACTTGATTTATCCGCATCACTGTTTCCGTACGATCCGAACCACCAGACTTTCTTAAATTTTTATGAAACGGAACTCACCGCGCAAGCAATTCTTGGTGGAGACGACACGCAGTATGAATATTTTGTGGGGAGTCGGCAGGGGCGATTTGCCGTAATCCAGAAATTCGTTCCGTCCGGGATGCATCACATTCTGATCGGTCCTGATCACTTGCTCTTCCTCCTCGGCCTCCTGTTGCTTGGTGGGACGGTCAGGCAATTGTTATTTGTCGTGACGGCGTTTACCGTCGCCCACAGTATTACGCTATCGTTAGCGGTGTTAAATGTTCTAAATCCGTCGCCCCAGATTGTGGAGCCTATTATTGCGTTGAGCATTGTGTACGTTGGGGTCGATAATCTGATGGCTCGCGGTGGAAAGGACGTCCGCGTGTGGATCGCCTTACTGTTCGGATTGATTCATGGGTTTGGATTTGCGGGGGTTTTGCGGGAGATGGGTCTACCGACCGGAGCGCTTGGTTGGTCACTGTTTTCGTTTAATCTTGGTGTGGAATTTGGTCAGTTACTCGTCGTGGTTGTGGTGGCGGGTATTCTGGCGGCGATCCGCAGTCGAAGTGTGGTGATGGGCGACCGGATCGCAGTCGCGGGATCGGTTGTGGTCATAATTGCAGGTACGTTCTGGTTCGTGGAACGCGTATTTTTCTCCGGAGGAATGGCATGAAGAGAGTTTGTGTACTTGGCTTCGTACTGCTGGTGGGATTGGGTTCACTCGTAGCGGTGTCTGCCGAGCAAGGTGAGCGGGTTGTTGAGGTCGAGCAGGTAAGGGACAACTTGTTTGTATTGCGTGGCGCAGGCGGGAATGCAGCAGCGTTTGTGAGAAGTAGCGGTGTCGTGTTGGTTGACACCAAACCAGCTGGTTGGGGACAACCGCTGATCGATGCAATCGGAGGACTGACGTCGAATCCGATTACGACCATCATTAATACACATGCGCATTTTGACCATGTGAGCGGGAATGTCGAATTCCCAAGCTCGGTTGAGATTATTGCCCATGAAAATACAAAAACCTTGATCGACGAATGGAATCCTGTCACGGGATTGGAAGGTCTCGACTATCCGGCCGTGTTTGATGTCAGTGGCGGGCAGGGGACGCCGACGCGAACCTTCGACGATCGTCTGACGATTGGCAGTGGGGACGACCAGGTTGACCTGTACTACTTTGGACGGGGACATACGGGCGGAGATAGCTGGGTTGTTTTTCCTGCCCTTCGGGTGATGCATGCTGGGGATATGTTCCCTGGCAAACAAGTGCCAATCATTGACCAGAGTAATGGTGGAAGCGGTCTGGATTACGCCCGAACACTACGGATGGCGCACGCGACGGTGACTGATATCGACGACGTGATCACAGGGCACAGCACGGTTATGACGCGAGCTGACATTGCAGAGATGGCTGATTTTGTTGATGGATTTGTCGCGGACGTCAGGGCGCGGAAACTGGGCGGTCAGACAGCTGCGCAAATCGCGGAGAACTGGAAGTCTCAACCAAGGTTCAGAACTGCGTATGCGGTTCCTGGGGCAGATCGGCTGCAAGCATATGTGCAGGTCATCTTCGATGAACTCGATGCGCAATAGAACCTTGTGGTTCCTGAAAGGATCGCATTCAGCTAAGACCGCATAGCAGCGTGCGTCTTCGGTGTGTGATAGTCGCGTTCGTTTTGTGTTCAGCCTGCGAGGGTGTTTCAGATACGCCGGAGTCTCTACTTGAAACATCTTTCGCACAGCAGGTTGCTGGCGTAAACGCTGTCGAGCAATTTGAACGGGTTGCGAAGGAATTGACGTTTGCGCATCCGAATGCGGATGGAGAGATTATTCACTGGCAGGTAGTTATTGACTCGGTGACTGTGCATCCGGGTGGTGCTGATGTTGAGCCGGAGCGAGGTGACGTCGGGTCCTCATGGTACGCCGATGGGGTATTAATCGAGCCAATAGGGTCAATGTCCAGACTGCCAGCAGCATTTTTGCAGTCAGGCGTGGCACAGCAGTGTTATGCGCTCTGGGACTCAGAAGTCGGAGCATGGGGGTGGTGAAGATGAGTATGCGAAGGATTTGTGTCGTTCTGGGGGCGAGTGCGGTATTCGGTTGTGGCGGCTCAGGGCCAGCACAAGACGTTCCGGCTGATGTTGCAACGGAACCTGCGGCGGCTGCGACACGACCAGTCGATACGGCGGCAATGATCGCCTTTACGGAGGGCCCGACCGTTGACGCCGATGGCAATGTCTACTTTACGAACCTTCGTACCGACCGCCGCGACACAAGTCGAATCCTCCGGATGAGTCCAGATGGCGTGGTCGATGTGTATCGGGAGCCGAGTTATCGGGCAAATGGCCTGATTTTCGATGCGGAGTGGCGACTACTCGCGTGTGAGGGTGGAAATGGGGACGATGTCCTTCCGCGAGTGACGCGTACCAATATTGAAACCGGTGCGATTGAGGTCGTGGCAGACGATTTTGACGGGAAGCAATTTCACCAGCCAAATGATGTGACGATTGATGGACAGGGTCGTATCTATTTTACGGATCGACCTGGACCAGAGGTCACGTCTGATCAAATCGGTGTGCACGGGGTATACCGGGTTGACCCGGATGGGAGCATCGCGCAAATTTTGACAGAGCCTGACATTGAACGTCCCAATGGGATTGTGATTTCACCTGACGACAGGACGTTGTACCTGATTGAGACGGCGCAGCAATCCGGTGGTGCAAGAATGATTCGTGCTTACGATTTGGCCCAGGACGGGTCAGTTAGCAATATGCGTATTTTTCACGACTTCTATCCCGGGCGGAGTGGGGATGGAATGACCATTGATAGCGAAGGGAATCTATACGTTGCAGCTGGATTGAATCGACTGCGGGGTACAAGCGAGACGCTTGATACCGTTGCGGGTGTGCATGTGTTTTCACCAGGAGGCGAACTTCTAGAACATATCCCGATTCCCGAAGACACTATTACCAATGCAGCGTTTGGTGGCGATGACTTACGAACACTTTATGTGACCGCGGGGAAAACACTGTTCCGGATACGGACTGATATCACTGGCACGAGACGATAAGTCGCACGTAAACTCGCGCGGTGGGTCGACTCCAGTTTGCCCAAAGAAAACCAAGTCAACCAGCACCCTTCAAGGGGTAGCTTTGGTCCTTCCTAATTTTCGGCATTTAGTTCGTTGAAGGCCGTTAAGAATTCCGTCCAGGGTACCGGTTGGCCGTGGACGGGCGCCAAGGTTTGTACGTCTAAGTCCATCCGTTCAACTTGAGTGTGTAGGCTACGCATGGCTGGTAATTGCGAGGCACGTGGAGCCTCGTGGGTGTCAAACAGGTCGGCCTGGAAAACGATTCCTTCATTCGGTAGGTAGGCCATCAGCATGCCCGTTACGTGTTGTAGCGGCTGCACGTAATAGACGTGAAGCAGACGGGAGTTATCGGTGATGACATAGCGCTCTTGGATGGCTTCGTAGTTATAGCCTTCCGCGAGTTCCGTCGGCGGCCATTTAGAGACGATATCGGGCTCAACGGTTCGTGGTTCGTAACTAAGAACATCACTGTTGAGAAATTCGAGATTTGAAATATGCGTCACGATGGTCGAACCGATGTGCAGGTAGGTTCGAAGTCCTCCAATGTGATCAAAGTGTGGATGTGTCGTAATCAGCCATCGGATTGGTTTATTTGGCGCGAGCTTGACTACCTCTTCGATGACGGCGAGGCTGCGGGCTTCATCTCCGGGAGCCTCAAAGACGGCGACAAAATCATTAAACTCGATCATGTAGCTATTGGCCGAAGTCCCACCGAGTAAATAGACGCCGTCGGCAATTTCCTCGACCGTGACCGATGTATTCCAGTCCGCCTGTGCAACAGTTGCGGGAACAGAGACCGACTCGCCACAGTTGTTGGGCTCAACGTCGACAAATGTCCCACCGTACGCATTATGGCCGGTGCTTTGACGATAGAACTGCCAATTGTCATCCCAGCCTTGGTGTGAGTGCCAGTTGATTGGCCATTTCACATTGTCAAATGTGCGTTGGTCCGTCGATTCGTGTTCGATATTGAAATCGCCAAGCGCCGGAATGTTCACCGTGGTTTTTATCCGTTGAATTTGATTTTGTGGATTAATCGTGGCGTCGACGCGGTACTTGCCCATCATTGTAATTGCGACCACATGCATCTTTTCGGGACTCACGACGTTGCCATCACGTCCCTTCTCGATTTGCTCCCACCGCCAGAATGCGACCGGGTTCGCGCCAGGCATACGGGCGGCTTTAAGAAATCCATGTGGATTCAGCCATAGATCCAGCTGGTAGATTTCGGCTATGTCTGGTGACACCGCGACTGGCTGATTATTGCCGTCGATAGACCACGCAGTTGTTCCATTGACAATATGCGTTTGTTGTGGGAATTGTTGCGTTGGGGTACCCCCATTCCAGCCGATGCCATATTTATATGAGGCGGGCGTTAATCCCGGCTGCCGGGTAAATATCTCCACGCTGGTACCAGCTTCCCAGTTAATCGTGCGTGTGTAATTCGACATCGAATCGATCCTGGGCCAATCGATATTGACGGCATTTTCGTATGTCTGACCAACTGCACCACTGTAGCCGGAGCCGGAGTAGGTGATGCATCGAAGGTTCGCCTCGCCAATTTCTTCCGAGACGGCGGCGAGCAGCGGCGCCGGGTCGACATACCCCGGGGGATACGATTGCGCAGTGAATTCTGCAGTCATACTCGCGGCGACTAAGGCTGTGACGAATAGATGACGACTGGACATAGAACCTCCTTGGCTGCGTGACACTTTATCAGGTGCTATCCTCTGGCACCGCGATAGAGTTGGATTCAATTGTTCAAGGGAGTAGTAAATGAGAACTGTGCAAAAACTTACGCTTGATGACGCCCGTTGCATCATGGAGGGTGCGGAGTCAAAAGCGCGAGAAATTGGCGTTGATATGGATATTGCTATCACCGACGATAACGGGAGCCTGTTGATGTTTCACCGGATGGATAATGGCCGCATTACGAGCATTGACATTGCCATTAGTAAAGCGTTTACGGCGGCGGCGGCGCGTCGATCAACGCGGGCGTATGGCGAAGTCAGTGGTCCTGGAGGCCCCGCCTTCGGAATTCATGTGAGCAATCAAGGCCGATTTATGATTGTGGCCGGTGGGGTACCGTTGTTTGTTAGTGAAGAGATTGTTGGGGGCGTTGGCTGTAGCTCGGGTACACCCGATCAGGATGAGGTCGTCGCGCAGGCGGGAATTGATACATTTCTGAAGACACTGGATTGAACTACGGTTGGTGTAAAGCAGGTGGTAGGCAGTCGATACGTTCGGTGCGTTACTGTGTGTGCGCTGGTGGTGGTTGGCGTTGGTTGTGAGTGGTCTAGCGAGACCGCGGGGCCGACTCCAGACGCGACAGTGAACCCGACAGGGCCAGCGCTTGTGAATGAGCGGTGGCAGATCATGAAGATGGCGATGGCTCACGACATTTTTACGATTGAGGTCGAAATTGTTGACCCATCGAGCGCGTCGGAGGTCGCTCGCGAGCTTGTCGGACCGCTTCAATCGCAATACGCCGAAATTCTTGTTTATGTGTATGCCGACGGTGAAGGTTCAGGAGGTCACGTTCCCTTAAAACGTATCGAGTGGACGATGGTTGGTGGTTTCAGCGAACTCGAGTATTGATTCGGGAATGATTAGATTATCCAAAGAGGAGATTGACGATAAAAGTGGCGGCTAGGATTCCTGTTACGTCGGCGGCCAGGCAGGCGGGTACGGTATGTCGTGTGTTCCGGATACCAATCGCGCCGTAGTACACAGCCAGGGTGTAGAAGGTTGTTTCGGTACTCCCGGTGAACGTTCCACTCATATAGCCAATCAATGAGTCAGGTCCGTGGGCTTGCATGGTTTCAGCGGCGATCGCAAAGGACCCGGACCCCGAAAATGGTCGTAGTACGGCAAGTGGCAAGACTTCAGCCGGCATTCCCACAAACGCGGTCAGCGGTGCAAGAAATCCAACGAGTACGTCTAAGGCCCCCGAGGAGCGGAACATCCCGATCAGCACAAGGATGGCTACCAGAAATGGAATAATTCTGAGGGCAACCTGAAATCCTTCTTTCGCACCTTCGACAAGTGATTCGTAGATGGCGACCTGCCGTACCCAGCCATACGTAACCAGTGCCGCAATGATGATGGGAATACTCCAAAATGACATGAATGACCGGACAAGCTCGAAAGCTGGTTCGGAATTTGTTCGAGCTGCGACGGACCGGATTGCAAGCGCGAACAAAGCGAACCAGAATAATCGGCTGAGCCACAATCGCAGCCTGGCAGGTTTTATATCGGCCGAATTTGCCTCATCTGCATTGTCTGGCTTGTCGGTGTCTGAGTCGTTTTCCACGTCCTTTGAATCGATGCAGGCCGGTTCCGTAGTCCGGTAGTTCGGTAACTGAGCGAGTAATGATGCGGCGAGAATGGCCACAATGGTTGCCGACGCGCTGGCAAACCATGTAGTTAGAAAAATCCCGGCGGGGTCCTGCGATCCCATTGAGACACGCAGAGCCACCATGCCGGTTGGGAGGATGGCGAGCGCAGAGGTATTGATGGCGAGAAACATCACCATCGCATTGGTCGCTGTTCCGGACTGACCATTGTGTTTGTCGAGTTCTTGCATCGCCTTTATTCCGAACGGTGTGGCGGCGTTCGCGAGTCCAAACATGTTTGCTGACAGGTTCAACACGATGGCACCAATCGCTGGACTGTTTGGTGGCAGGGTCGGGAATAACAGGCGAATCGGTCTGTCGAGAGCTCGGGCGACTTTTGTCATGAGGCCAGCGTCCTGAGCGATCCGGATAAGCCCGAGGAAAAACGCCATTGTGCCGACGAGTCCGATGGCGAGTTCCACCGCATTGCTCGCCGATGTCATTACGCCTGTCGTTAGTTCTTCCATCCGACCGGACGAAGCTGCCAGTAGGATAGAAATCAGCGAGACCGTGACGAATAGGCCGTTCAGCATGAGATGTGAGTCTTGGTGCCGGGTGGTTAGGGCTCGAATGACGTTCCGGTCGTTGCGGTGTTATCCATCGCGTCGGTTGCCCGTATCACCATACGCGAAAAGTCGTCAGCATCGACAGTAACCGAAAAGAATTCCTCCGTGCTGTCGGATATGCCGTCACGTGGATAGATGAGTTGCCACTGTTCCGTGTCTGTACTGTATTCGACGCGTTCAACGGGTGAATGCGTATCGCTGACAGTAAACTCAAGCGTGATTGTTTCGTTTTCTCGGGTTGCTGGTGGCACCGTGACCTGTGGCGGTGAATTATCGATTACAAGTGGCCCTGTGTTTCTGTCGCCGGTTAGGAAATCGCTTGGGGTATTTGCAAGAAGGTCCGAGGCAACGATTCGTACAGAATAAACACCATCCGGTACGGAGGTAGTATCCCAGGTGTATATCGTTGCGTTGGTCTCTTGCTTAAGTGGTGTCCATGGTGCGGTGCTCGCCGCGTCGTCGGAACGATAGAGGACCTCGAACTGAATTTGGTCACCATTCAGGTCGCGCGCCTTCCAGACGAATGTCCGTAGGCCCTTTCGGTAGACCTGTCGGCCTAGGGTCGTTGCAGGCGTCTCAGGACTGTTCGGTCCCCGGGTTGTGGATGGTAGCCCTCGCTCTACGTCGAGTCCTGCGATGGGAGGGTCTCCACCGGCCAAGACCTGCTGAAAGACTTGCCCCGGTGCATGCGTGGTGATTTCTGTGACTTCTGGCGCCAGGTTTCTCGGTAGATATGCAGTCGTTACCGAGTGCAACGAAGGGGTGTCAGAACGCCCGGTTAAGATCGCTTTCCACTGCAGGTAACGGGCCTTGGGATTGTCTATCCTGGCACCACGGGGTGTGTCGGTGGCGGTTGACCAACTACTCCATGTTTCGCTAGGTTCTTGTGTGTTTCCGGTCCGAGTAAAGAGTTCAATGGCGCTGTCACCTGGAGTGTTCGATTCCCAGGTGAGCGTACCCCATGTGGCGAGCGTGCCAGTGTCATGAACTTCAGAGAGATAAGTGCCTTCTCGAACTCGATCTGAATCCAAGCGAACCACCAGACCAGGATTTGCTGTCGCGAGATAAAGACTCCCATTGACATCTGGTATGAGTGTGGTGATTTGCTGAGCGCGAGTGCTGGTCAGCAGAGTGGCGGACGAATTATCAGCGGTAACGCGGAATATTTTTCCGTCTGGACCTGTGGCGATGACCGCTCCCCGGTCGGTCTCGTTGTCGTCAAGGACGGCGTAAGGTGTGTCGATATTGGAGTCCCACATGAGATTCCAGATGCCGTCCGGCTGTATCTCATAGACAGCGCCTTTGGTTCCATTGCCGGTCGCTGCCGTTGATGTTGTTGTCGATAGGGTCGATGCTGCAGGCGTCGAGCCTGTGGTTGCAGCAGCGCTAGTCGGTACCGTTGTGCTGCTCGTCGAATTATTAGCGGCTACGACAAGCACGGTGTCATTGGAAGCGATATGCAGGTCGGCGATCTCTTCGTAGCCACTGTCGAGCAGCACGAACCCGGACCCGTCTGGTTCAATGCGGATTACATGCCCTGGAGTTGTAGTGCCGGCGAGAATTCGTCCACCTTCGGTCGTTACTAATGAGCGTACGTGAACTGCACTGGTTTCGTAAAAGAGTTCGGCGGTACCCCCTGGCGTGATCCCGTAGACGCGCCCTGGATTACCGGTTCCAACATAGAGGGTTCCCGAGGCATCGGTTGCAAGAGACCAGATATACGGTTCATCAGGATCAAAGACGACACGGACATTTCGTTCGCGATCGATGCCAAAGACTTTTCCATCTGGTCCGGTTGCCGCGAAGATACCACCTTGGCGGTCGCTTGCGAGCGCATAGACCGAGAGCGTATCGAGATCAAAGCTGGTAACTTCGCCGTCATCCTGCGCAATTCGGGTGACCGCGCCTTTCGGCCCGGATCCAATCCAGACCGCGTCCCCGTCGGTTGCGAGCGACCAAATAAATGGTTCGGTGCTGGCGTAGATTGATTCAATGTTTGGTCCGAGCAGGATTTGGCCGGTGGTATCAATGGAGATGTTTTGTGTTTCTCCGCGTGAAAAGTCGTCTTGGGTCGAGACGAGCCAGAAAACGGGGCTCGCTCCGTGAGGTACAGCTGGTACAAGTGCCAAGTAGACAGCAATGTGAGCGAAGAAAATCAATCGAATACGTGTCATTCGGAATCAATAATGATGGTCAATCTTCTGGAGCCAGATATGACTCGATCAGTGGGCAGTTCCCATTCGTTAACTTGCGAGTGAGTGAGTTTGGTAAGAGTTCCGTTTCCGGCATCGGCTTCGAGCACGGCTAGGATTGATGGAGGGAGCGACTCCAATGTATTGCCCTGAATTACAGCACCGGGTTGCGGGCTTAGTAGTTGAACGTAGAGGCGGTTATTTTTCCGTCGTGAATTTAATCGATCGATTAATTGGGTGACTGTCCGGACCTCCGTGACGTGTCGTCCTGATCGGATGTCTTCCTGTTCGAGTGTGGCTGCGTCCGCGACCAATAAATCCACCGTGCCAGTGACATGGCGGGGAATGTCAAGCTCGAGCGAATACGTCTGGTCGGTGCCGTCGTCGGTGCGAGACAAGATATGTAGCGAAATTGTTTGTCCTGATCGAATTTGGTCTGTGTCAATCCAGGCCCTTTGCAGAGTCGCGATACGTGGCGTTTCGTAAGCGGTGACCGCGACGTCAATCCTCTCGACACTCACAGAATCGAATGCATTCGATAGAAGCGCACTGAGTGGCGTCGCCGTCGATAGTGCAGCACTGATTGCCGCGGTCGAACCCGTAAACATATTCTGAAAAGAGACGGGAGGCTGGTTGCGTATCTGCGCGACGGTGGTGATGTCGTAGGTAGCGGCACCAACTCCTTGTGTCCAGGAGAAAAGTGTATTCAGAACACCGGTATAGGTTAAAAGAGGCGAGAACAGTTCATTATCGATGATATCGAACTGGAACGATTCGCTCGCAGACTTGTCTGGTGTGTCAAGCGTGACCGTAATTGGAATCATCGCTGGTTCAGTACCGATGGAACCGTAAATGCCTGTGGAGCGGTCTTGATCAATTGTGCCGAGGATTTCTCCGATTTCTGCAATTCGTGATGAAATCGCGAGGCTTGGCAACAAGGTGGTCACCTGAGCGCTCGTCATTGGATATTGAGCAGAGCCGAGATTGTAAAAAGGATGACCGAACGCGTACACGCGGTCGTCTTCTACGAAGGTGACAGTGCCGGTGCCAGCCATGGTGAGGTCGCCGCGCATGAGCATAACTCCAACCGGATCGCCTGGTTGGAGGCTCGTTGATCCGTTTGATTGCGTGATTCCATTGCTGCTCATTCCACCCATGGTGGTGGTGAAACCTGCGTGGTTCAACATGGAGGCCCAGATGTTATGCACTTCTGGTACAAACCCGTTCAGGACGATCGGTGTGCTAATCGGCCGGAGCATGGTCGCTAGATGACCGGCTTCACCATTTGGTATTCCAGAAACGGAGATATTACGTGGGTTGTGAGCAAATGGTTCAAGGATGTTAAAAGCCTCGCGCATCCTTGCGGAGACCTCTGTTGGTGTCGAGTCATGCGGAATGTTTGGGATGCGGCGAGCCAATCTCTGTGTGCTATTCGATTCGGTTTCGATCATCTCTTCGATAGGAGTGATTCCTGCGATGGCCTCTTTGGAGAATGATCCAAGTGAGTACGAGACTGCGCCGATGAGACGGTTATCGATGTAGACAGGACTTCCACTCATCCCTTGGATGACCCCGGTGTTGGCCAGAGGGCCGCCCTCCAATCGAGCGACGATTAGATCTCGTCGCGGTCCCATGACATTCGTCAGAACACCAAGAATATGGACATCGAATTCTGAGCGCGTATTCCCTTCAAATACCGTAACGCCAACGCCCTGCATTCCGGGCCGAACTTCACTCAGTGGCATGGTTTCCGTGACGGCAGGTAGGCTTACCGGCGCGAATGCAACACACGCGAGTCCGGTGACGATGATAGATCTCAGTATGGTGCTTCGAAAATATGGCGCTGCTGAGTCCTGTAATGCTTTGGTCATAAGGAATGGCCGTAACACCGGTTATATCGGACGAAATGTATATCGGTCAAGGCGTAGCGTTGACAGTGTACGATACGTCTGTTACGTTCGACGAAGGTTATGTGTTTTTCTGCCTCCGGTTCACTCGTGCAGCAACTGATGCGAATGTGGTCGTCCGCGTATTGGTGGTATTGCCGTAGGGTTGCGGATGCTCAAGAGGCAATTAGGTAGAATCAGGATCGATATCGTCAAACGCCGAGGCCTTTTCAGCATATGTGCTGGAGGGGCTTTTTTTTTAGGGTAACGATGAAAACGACGAAGTTGTGTGCAACCGTGACCGCAGACACCATGGAGGAACTGTGCCAAAAGCGGGACCAGCAGGACGGTGCAGACCTCGTTGAACTTCGCTTGGATAGCCCGAGTGATCCAGACGTACGAGCTGCATTAAGTGGGCGGCAGGTACCCGTACTTGTGACGTGCCGTCCGAAATGGGAAGGCGGTGAATTCAGTGGATCGGAAGAGGAACGGCGAAGAATTCTTCTGGAGGCGGTCGATGAGGGTGCGGAATATGTTGATGTCGAGCATAACGCCAATTTTCTCACCGATGTCTTAGAGCGACGACAAGGCCGGGGTGTGGTGGTGTCCTATCACGCATTCTCCGCTGGCCACCATGACGTCTATGACCGTTATCGCGCAATGCGGGCTACGGGAGCTGAAGTGGTCAAGATTGCTGTTGCAGTTGATTCTCTGTACGCCGGTGCAGAACTGATGCGTATCGGCGACAAGAATGATCGACGTGTGATGATCGGAATGGGTTCTGCTGGAGTACCAACACGAATTCTGGCCGGCCGATTCGGAATGTGTTGGACGTATGCCGGCGAGGGGGTTGCGCCAGGTCAAGTCAGTCTTGACGGTATGCGAGACCAGTTTCGTGTCCGGCGTGTAACTGAAAATACGACGGTGTACGGCGTACTTGGATCGCCGGTCAGGCATTCCGTTTCTCCGGTGATGCACAATGCCGGCTTTGATGCCATGGGCTTAGACGCCGTCTATCTTCCTTTGGAAGCGAGTGACATCGATGATTTTTCAGCGTTTGTTCGGGCCATCGGTTTGCGTGGCGCCAGCGTAACGGCGCCCTTTAAAGAGGATGTTGCGTCGTGTGTGGGTGAGATGGACGAGACAGCGGAAGCCGTTGGTGCAGTCAATACCGTGCTTTGCGATGGCGATCAATGGGTCGGAAGAAATACCGATGTCACAGGATTTCTGGCACCTCTCATCGGGCGCATGTCTCTTGCTGGAAAACGCGCGACCGTAATCGGCGCGGGTGGAGCGGCTCGTGGGGTGGCATGGGGCTTAGTACAGCAAGGCTCTGAGGTTCGCGTGTGCGCACGCCGGTTAGCGAGAGCAGAGTCGGTGAGCCGATCGGTTGGTGCGGAGGCTGGCGAGATGCCCCCTGCGGCGGATTCGTGGGACCTTTTAGTAAACACTACGCCAGTGGGCACGTTTCCCAACTGTGATGAATCGCCTTTACCCGATGGCGTCTTTGGCAAAGGCGTTGTGTATGACCTTATATATAACCCACGGACGACACGGTTACTCGCCCAAGCGTCTGAAGCGGGTTGCGACACGATTGGAGGGCTCGAGATGCTGGTCGCTCAAGCGCGAGAACAGTTCGCGTGGTGGACAGGCGTGCAACCGGGGGAAGGTGTGTTCGAAGAAGCCGCGGAGTTAGAGTTAACGCGGCAAGACGAGGCGGAGGAATATTAACGTGGCTGATTCGATGTCCGATACCAGTTTCGAACAATTTCGAGTGCTCGCAAAGAGTGCGACGTTCGTTCCTGTATGTCGTGAAGTAATCGCCGACACACTGACTCCGGTCTCTGCTTTTTTACGAGTCGCTGGGAAGTCGGACCGGTCATTTCTTTTTGAGAGCGTGGTTGGCGGTGAGCGATTGGCACGGTACTCATTTCTCGGGAAAGATCCGCTTTTGACAATTCGATCGGTGCGCGGGGAAACCGTACGTGAAGAGTCCGGCCAGTTAACGGTGTTAAACGTATCGTTTGTTGATGCGATACGTGAGCTGATGGTGCGGTACCGATCGCCGATTGTTCCCGGGTTGCCCCGGTTTACAGGCGGTGCTGTTGGATACCTGAGTTACGACGCCGCGCGGTGGTTCGAGCCGACGCTGGAAAAGACACGTGAGGTTCATCTGAAAGCCGAGGATCAGAATGACACCGCCGTTTTTATGTTGTTTGACACTGTGCTGGCATTCGATCATGTCAAAGGGCGGATCCTTTTAATTGCTAATGTGGCGTTAGAGGATATTAATAACGACGAGTTGCAGGCAGGGTATCAGGATGCGCGATCGAAGCTAGCGGCGTTGCAGACTGAACTGGAAAATGAACTGCCAGAAGTTAAGTTGCAGGAGCCCCGTGCGATTACGGTTAGCTCGAACACGACGCAGGAGGCATTTGAACGAGCGGTCCGGACTGCGAAAGACTACATAACGGCCGGCGACATTTTTCAGGTTGTTCTCTCACAACGATTTTCAGTAGAGATCTCGGCGGATCCATTCACCGTGTACCGGGCTCTTCGGTATGTAAATCCCTCGCCCTACATGTATTTCATACGGATCGGTGAACTGTCGATTGTTGGCGCGTCGCCTGAGATGTTGGTGCGGGCCGAAGGCCGCGTTGTGGAAACACACCCGATAGCAGGGACTCGACCACGAGGCGGGACGGACGAGGAGGATGAACGGTTAGCTGACGAACTAATCGCTGATCAAAAAGAACGAGCTGAGCACGTGATGCTCGTGGATCTTGGTCGGAATGATTTAGGCCGAGTGTGTAGTTTTGGATCAGTGGCTGTGCCGCAGTTCATGGAGATAGAGAGATATTCACATGTCATGCATCTCGTATCACGTGTTGTTGGCAGGCTCGATAACGACCACGACTGCGTCGACGCACTCGCCGCGTGCTTTCCGGCAGGAACGGTATCTGGTGCCCCCAAGATTCGGGCAATGGAAATTATTGATGAACTGGAATCGACAACTCGTGGGGTCTACGCAGGATCCGTGGGATATATAGATTGTGCAGGCAATCTTGATTGTTGCATCACTATTCGAACTGTCGTGATTAGAGATGGACGTGCGTATGTTCAGGCGGGTGCGGGAATTGTAGCCGACTCGGATCCGACTGCGGAATATGAAGAAACGCGAGCTAAAGCGTCTGCGCTCTTTACTGCACTCGAACTCGCCGAAAGAGGACTTGAAGCGACCGGCCCGGCTGGAGAGTGAAACGGAAATGGTAATTGTCATCGACAACTACGATTCGTTTACCTACAACCTGGTGCAATACCTTGGTGAGTTGGGTGCGGAACTTCGTGTCTTTCGTAATGACGCGATTACGGTTAGCGAGATTGCACACCTGAAGCCAGGGGGAATTGTGATTTCGCCGGGGCCAGGTCGGCCGGAGCAGGCTGGTATCAGCGTGGAACTCATTCGTGCTCAATGCCGACAGACTCCGATTCTTGGTGTGTGCTTAGGCCATCAGGCGATTGGTCAGGCGTATGGCGCGCGCATCGTGTCGGCGCCGGCGTTGTTACATGGAAAGGCCTCGCAGGTACTCCATGATGGCGCCGGTATTCTTACCGGGATAGAAAGCCCGTTTGAGGCAGGGCGTTACCATTCACTTGTGATTGACGGAACGACGGTGCCGGATGAACTGGAAGTGGTGGGTACCGCATCTTCGGATGGCACGATTATGGCCGTTCGGCACAGGGAGTTTCCTGTCTTTGGTCTGCAATTTCATCCAGAGTCCATTCTAACGGCTGATGGGAAGTCCATCTTGCAGAATTTTTTGGAATGCTGTCGAGTCTCGGGTTAAGAATTAAATGGGAAGCAAAATTACATTAGTCAGCGTGCTGGACCTCGTTACGAGAGGCGTCAATCTTAGTGAGTCAGAGTCCGAGTACGTGATGGAAGAAATCATGACGGGACGCGCCACGCCTGCTCAGGTCGCTGGGCTATTAGTTGCGCTAAAGATGAAAGGGGAGTCCGTCGAGGAAATTGTTGGCATGGCGAGGATAATGCGGTCGCATTCCGTAACACTGAGTCGGTCTATCCCGAATTGTTTCGATACGTGCGGTACGGGCGGTGACGGTGCACAAACGTTCAATGTGTCTTCAGTTGCGGCAGTTGTACTCGCGGCAACTGGTGTGCGTGTTGCAAAGCATGGAAATCGATCAGTGTCGAGTCGCTCAGGGAGTGCAGATCTATTTGAGGCATTTGGTGTGAATGTTGAAGCCTCGCCACTGGTAGTTGAACGATGTTTAGTCGAAGCGGGTATTGCATTCTGTTACGCACCGACATTCCATCCATCGATGAGGCACGCAGGGCCAACACGGCGAGAACTAGGAGTAAGGACCGCATTTAATCTGCTTGGACCGTTGACTAATCCTGTCGGCGTGGGACGCCAGATCATCGGTGTGCCGAGTGTCGACGTGCTGGAGTTGGTTGCGAATTCACTCCGGTCACTCGGTTCTGAACGAGTTTGGGTTGTACATGGTTCTGGCGGACTCGATGAGATATCTCCAATTGGTGAAACTGAGGTCTGTGAGGTGAATGAAGGCCAACTTTCTCGATTTTCAATACGACCACAGGATTTCGGTGTTACTCCGTCCGACTTGCATGCATTACGGGTGGACAGTATTGCCGAGAGTCACAAGATGGCATTGTCGGTTCTGGCAGGTGAAGGAGGACCAGCGAGAGACATCGTTCTGATGAACGCTGCGGCAGGATTATTGGTTGCTGGTCAGGTCGGCACATTGGGTGAAGGAATGCAATCCGCAGGCATAGCGATTGATGAGGGACGCGCGAGGGCTGCGCTCGATCGAATGGTGACTTACTCGCAAGACATGGATAAGAAATGACGGTGGATGGTAAACCGCGGTCAGAGCTTCTGGCCGCGATTGTGGCAGCCACGAAAACGGCGGTACACGAAAGTGCAGTGGCGAAACCATTGCGTGAATTGGAAAAAGCGCGCGGACAGACAATTGGGAACGGCGCGCGATTTATAGCGGCGCTTCGAAAAGAAGATAGGTATAACGTAATCGCGGAGTGCAAGCGCCGGTCACCGTCTAAAGGAGTGCTGAGTGAATCGTACAGTCCGTCAGATATAGCAAGCGGCTATGCGAACGCAGGTGCCGCTGCGATTTCCGTTCTGACCGAGTCAGCATTTTTCGATGGTGAACTCGAGCATTTAGACGCTGTTCGGGATGCGGTTGACCTCCCGGTTTTGCGAAAAGACTTCATTCTGACGGACTATCAATTACTGGAAGCATGTGTGGCGGGTGCGGACGCGGTGTTGCTGATAGCCGCTATTCTTGATGCAATGGAATTGCGTGACCTGATGCAGCAGGCAAAAGAGTACGGGTTGGCTGTATTGACGGAAGTGCACAACACTGAAGAACTAGCTCGATCTCTTAAGGCGGGCGCAGATATTGTTGGTGTTAATAATCGTGACCTTCGGACCTTCGCGGTTGATCTCGAAGTGTCCCAAGTGCTGATGCAGGAAATTCCTCAGGATGTTACGGCTGTTGCGGAGAGTGGGTTGACTAGTGCGTCTGACTTAATTGCACTACGGCGACTTGGTTATCACGCATTCTTGATTGGTGGTGCGTTTATGAGTACCCCCATGCCTAGTGAAGCCTTAGCGGATCTTCTGCGTGATATCTCTCAGCAGACAACGGAATCAGGCTATGGTGCAAGTTAAAATTTGTGGCATTACGCGAGCGGCGGATGCGACGGCTGCCGTCTCGCTTGGGGCCACCGCGATAGGGTTTGTTTTTTGGCCGCAGAGCGGGCGCTACGTCACGCCTGCAGTCGCGGCTTCAATTGCGCGGCTGGTCCCTGACGTCGTGACGGTAGGCGTATTCGTTAATAGCTCAGTAGAAGAAATTCGTGAGGTAGCGGATAAGGTAGGTTTGACCAGTGTTCAACTTCATGGCGATGAGCCGGATGAGATGTATACGCAGCTATCGTATCGCGTCATCCGGGCAATCGGGGTAAAGGGCGAGAAGACGATAGCTAAGGCTGATCGTGTGCCGCGGGATGTCATGGTGTTGCTTGATGTGCATGACCCCGTGCAAAGAGGTGGGACCGGGCGGACCATTGATTGGGATGTTGCGGCTAGTATTGCGGCGAAGCGACAAATTTTTCTTGCTGGAGGTTTGCGACCAGACAATATTGCTGCCGCGATCCGGAGTGTACGACCCTACGGAATCGATGTGTCGTCAGGGGTTGAAGCGTCGCCTGGAATAAAGGAGGTTGGAAAGTTGGTGTCACTTTTTTCTGAGGTGGAACAGGTATGACACTGCCGGTATTCGGGCGTCGAGATCCTGACGAACGTGGGTATTTTGGTGAGTACGGTGGTCGGTTCGTGCCGGAGACACTGGTCGCACCGATTGAAGAATTGGAAAAGGCCTATCGGGAGGCTCGGGTAGATCGTGCATTTGGCGTGCAACTGGAATCTCTCTTAGGTCGTTATGTCGGGCGACCGACTCCGGTCTATGAAGCCGTGCGTCTGCGGGAAACGATTGCCTCGCAAGGCTCGGTTAGAGAGACGGAGGTGGCCAGACTGTTCTTTAAACGAGAGGACCTCGCACATACTGGGGCGCATAAGATCAATAACGCGCTGGGACAGGCGCTTTTGGCAACTCGCATGGCTAAACGGCGAGTAGTTGCTGAAACCGGCGCTGGGCAACACGGTGTTGCAACAGCGACGGCGTGTGCCTTGTTAGGGCTTGAATGCGAAGTGTATATGGGGACGGAGGATATGTCCCGGCAGGCGCTCAATGTGTACCGTATGAAATTATTGGGTGCGACGGTCACTGGTGTAGAGGCCGGCAGCTGTACGCTGAAGGATGCGATCAACGAGGCCATGCGCGACTGGGTCACGAATGTATCTGATACGTATTACTTGCTTGGGTCTGTTCTAGGGCCACATCCTTATCCGTTGATGGTTCGAGAATTTCAATCTGTGATTGGCGTCGAGGCGCGTACACAGTTTGATGATTTGGTAGGCGGCGTACCTGACGTCGTAGTCGCGTGCGTCGGTGGTGGTAGTAATGCACTGGGAATTTTCGATGCGTTTATTGAAGATGAATCCGTCCGATTAGTGGGCGTCGAGGCAGGAGGCGAGACTCTTGCCACGGGCCGGCATGCTGCCAGATTTGCGACCGGTGTCGCTGGAGTTTTGCAGGGTACTCGGAGTTATGTATTGCAAGACGATGATGGAAATATTGAACTTACACATTCGGTGTCGGCAGGATTAGATTACGCGGCCGTAGGTCCGGAACATGCTTGGTTGCGTGATTTGAAACGCACGGAATACACACACGTCACAGACGATGAGGCGTTAGATGCATTTCGATTGCTCAGTCGTACCGAGGGTATTTTGCCGGCATTAGAATCGTCCCACGCGGTCGCGTACGCCTGTCAACTTGCGAGAGAACTCGGCGGGTCTTCGAAAATCCTTGTGAATCTATCCGGGCGAGGGGATAAGGACGTCGAAGTTATTCGGAATCATGAAAGCACGAGAAGCTAGTCGATGTCTAGGCTGGATGTAATTTTTGAATCGGTAAGATCCCGCACCGATCCCGGGTTGGTGACGTTTGTCACAGCCGGAGATCCCAATCTTGGTCGGTCAGCGGATATCTTACGAGTGCTTGACTTTGCCGGAGCCGATGTAATTGAAATTGGGGTGCCGTTTTCGGATCCGCTCGCGGATGGCCCGGTTATACAGAGGGCGTCTGAAAGGGCGTTAGGGACGGGGACGACTCTTAGTCGAACCATCTCGATGGTTGAAGAAATCAGACCAACGGTCCAGGCGGGTATCGTACTTTTCACCTATGCGAATCCGGTGGTTCGCATGGGGCCGAAGGTGTTTTTGGAACGGGCAGCAAACGCTGGTGTGGACGGCGTATTGATTCTTGACCTTCCTATTGAAGAGGCCGAGGAATTTCAAACGACGGCAAAGGATGTCGCAATCGATCCTATTTTCTTGCTAAGCCCGACCACATCGGATGATCGGATACGCCGTGCAGCCGAGTTAGGTCGGGGCTTTCTGTACGGGATTTCGAGGCTCGGAGTGACAGGCGCGACGGATACCATCTCCGATGGCGCGGAGAAACTCGTTGGACGTATTCGTCGGCTGACTGATATGCCGATTGCTGTGGGTTTTGGGATATCTAGACCAGAACATGTAGCGGCGGTTGGTCGGTGGGCAGACGCGGCTGTTGTAGGTAGTGGTCTCGTCAACGTTATTGCGCGTGCATCGTCGGCAGAGTTACTAGGCGATGTCGAACGCTATGTGCGTTGGCTGCGCGGGGACTCGTCAGGGGGTATGTGATATGACCGAAGGAGAAAGAGCAGCGGAGCCGGAATCAGCTACGGTCGCGAATCGTTTAGACGGATTCAGGCGTCGGATTGATGAGCTTGATGAACAAATTGTTCGTTTGGTAAATCTACGAGCAGAGTGTGCGCATCAAATTGGCCAGTTAAAAGAATCCATTGGAATGGAAACGTATCAGCCGAAACGAGAGGAAGACGTGCTTGCGCATGTTCGGGATGTGAATACTGGTCCGCTCGGTGCCGATGCAATTAAAAGAGTATTCGAGAAGGTCATTGATGAGAGTCGTCGCCTCGAAAAACTGACGAGCGGTGGTAAATAGTGGACTCCGTCTGTAAGTGGAAGGGCGGGGTCAAAGATGGTGCTTGTGTATGGAGAAACAGCTACAGAGATGCGGCGGTTTCTCGGGTGTGATGGAGATGGAGTTGTTAGCAACGCGGCCTAATTATGGATAAATCGGTACGGACTTTGCCTGTTATACAACCTGGGCAATCGAGCGATACTCCACTTGTTTTTGAAAAAATAGCAGTGGTTGGGCTGGGTTTAATCGGTGGTTCGATTGCTCTTGCTAGTAGGGAAGCGTGGCCGAACTGCCTTGTTATCGGCGTCGACAATAAGACGGTGCTCGAGCAGGCAATGGTTCGTCATGCGATTGACATCGCGGCGGATGATCTTGTGGTAATCGCGGAGGCAGATATTGTTATTTTGGCGTCGCCTGTTCGTGAGAATATCTCGGTCCTTGGTGAACTAGAGAAACACGTTAACGGTTCAGTAATCGTCACGGATGTCAGTAGTACGAAACGAGAGATCTTAGCTGCTGCTAAAGTGTTGCCTAATCGATTGACATTTGTCGGAGGACATCCTTTGGGTGGTGCGCCTCGAGGTGGTTTTTTACACGCGAGGCCTGATCTATTTCGCGGTCGACCTTGGCTGTTTACGCCAGTTGACGACAGTTCCAGTGAAGCGGTTGCTCAATTGCAGGAGTTTGCTATCGGACTCGGTGCTGTCCCGCATGTAATGCAGGCTGATGAGCATGACCAGTTATTGGCATTTTTGAGTCATTTGCCTCAGCTGACGGCAAGTGCACTGATGCATGTAGTCGGCAGTTCGATAGGTGCAGAGGGTCTTCGTTTGACCGGCCGTGGTCTTGCTGATACGACACGACTTGCATCTAGTCCTCCGGATATTTGGCGAGATATTTGTGCGACGAATTCTGATGATTTGGCGACTGCACTTGATGTGCTGATTGAACAGCTTCAAGAGATCAGAAATGATCTTGATGGCGGCGAGGCGATTACGCGAGTGTTTGAATCAGCCGGTCGTTGGCGAGAGGTGTTGGCGGTTGAGCACGCCCCACAGAATAATAAACGATAGGGCCTTGGCCATCTTTTCATCGGACGAGGAGGAAATAGATCACTGGTGCGGCTATCGAAGATTTTGGTTGTCTCCCTGCACTTGGATGCGAGTCCGTCCTGAGATGACAACGTCATCACCCTGTTTAAGGTGAAGTCTTACCTCGTATCTTCCGCCATAGTCATAGCTATGGCGGACTGAAAAGCGCCGCCTGATCTCGGATACTCCGGCTTCGTAAGGGTCGCAATCCAATGTTTGTTCGGAGGTCGTATCATCACCCCAGTCCCATTCGATCTCTGCGCAGTAAAGCTCTTCGTTGTCATCCGGCCCACCACGGATTTGTCCGACAAAGAGGATGTCAGCGGGGGCAAAAGCGACGCGGGGCGTGGCGCGAAGTCGTAGTTCCGCATCCTCGTCTTGGCCGGTAACTGGAGCACTGGACACGAATGCAAGCGTCAGTACGAATGCCGACGAGGCGGCGGTGATCCGGCGAGGGAGTAGGCCGTGCAGTTGCATCGATATCCTCATTCCGTGTGCTTGTTTCTATTTTAGCTCGATATAATCTTGCGATGTCGAATTCTCAGTATCCAGTGGTATCGCCCATCATGTCGACTGCGAAGTCGACAACTGTCGAACTTTTAATTGTTCCGGTATTTGGCTCTACAGACCTAGAGGAAGAGGTTATTAAAAGCCTTGATTCATCTAGTGATGGAGTTGTCGGCCGTGCGTGGCACTCCGGAGAATTTCAATCGAAGAGGCATCAGATTCTTCAGGTTGAATTAAAAGGCGAAGTTTGGGGCGCGCGGAGGGCCGTGCTAATCGGCACGGAGGAGAGAGAGGGATCGAATTCGGATCGGATGCGAACTGCTGGGGCAGTGGGTGCGCGGCTGGCCCGAAAACTGTGCATAGGCTCGATCGGTATCTTATGTCGCGGCGAGGCGGCGAAAGGAGAGTTGGTTAAAGCGGCTATTCAGGGGGTGGGATCTGGAGGCTTTGCTGACAGTCGGTATCGGAAGTCTAAGAAGAATGAGAAGCAGTCGATGTCTTGTGAATTGGTGTGGTTTGAGCAATGCGATGAGGATTTGAGTGACTCGATCCGGCACGGAAACGCGATTGCTCAGTCAGTAAATGTCGCGAGGGAATTTGCGAATGATCCGGCAAACATTTTAACGCCGACCGCATTTGCACAACGTGCCGTTACAGTGTGCGAACAGAGTGGGCTACGTACCGAGGTTCTCGATGGAACCGCAATTCGTAATTTGAATATGGGGCTTTTGCTCGGGGTCGCTCGAGGGAGTGAGGAGTCTCCGCGTTTGCTGGTGATGCGCTATGAACCTGACCAATCGTCAGAACAGACGCTCGGCCTGGTTGGTAAAGGCGTCACGTTTGACAGCGGAGGCATTTCGATTAAACCGGCCGGTGGCATGGAGAGAATGAAAAGCGATATGGCGGGCGGGGCGGCAGTGATCGGGGCTATGTGTGCAATTGCTGAAATTGGTGCTCCTATTCCCGTTGTAGGGCTTGTGCCGATGACAGAGAATATGCCTAGCGGTTTAGCTACGAAACCGGGCGATATTTTGACTGCCGCAGACGGGACAACTGTTGAGGTTATCAATACCGATGCGGAGGGTAGGTTGATTTTGGCTGATGCGCTATGGTACGCGCGGAAGCTTGGGGCGAGTCATCTTGTTGATATTGCGACGTTAACGGGAGCCTGTGTCGTTGCGCTTGGTAAGGTTGCGAGTGGTGTGTTCGGTGAGCCGCAGGAATGGGTACAGTCGGTTACCGGTGCTGCAGAACGAACGGGTGAACGACTGTGGAATCTTCCGTTGTATCCGGAGTATCGCGAGCAACTGGAATCGGAATTAGCTGACTTAAAAAATGTCGGCGGACGAGAAGGTGGTGCTAGCACCGCTGCTGCATTTTTACAGACATTTGCTGGCGGCAAACCATGGGTGCATCTAGACATTGCTGGTACAGCGTGGACGGAAACTGCGACGGCGGTCGGGGATGCTGGCGCTACAGGCGTGATGGTACGAACTATGGTTGAATTAGCTGTTTCCGATCAAGATTGGTAGGCTGCCTTAGTGTTCTTGCAGATTGAACCGCTGACGCCATTGGTTTATGAGGTCGTAGAGAATACGACTACGCCGACGACGATATTGGACGTGCTCACGGGGTCGTTGGCTATTGTAGGTACCATCGGACTCGCTGGCGTTCTTTTGGGCGTTACGCTGGCGGTCGGTCTATTGTTGCTGCGAAAGCGACTTGGCCAAGATCAGATTGGCCCGGATGGTGGAGGAACTCGATTGGACCTGAATTCTGGCGGTAAGTGAACCCGGTTAACGTTAGTTCTTCTTCGTGTGGCTCGCGAATTGCTGAGGTGCCGTTTGAAGGTCAGTGCGGTATTGAAGGATGGCGGCGACAATGGCTGAAGCGATTAGGTTTCTGAAATTCTCGGTCTTGAGTAACGCGGCGTCCTTTTGGTTACTTAGAAAGCCGACCTCGGCAAGAACGCTTGGCACCTGTGTTCCAACTAACACTACAAAGGGCGCCTGCTTGACGCCGAGGTCTGGTATTTCATGGTCAACGGTTCTGAGAGTTTTGACTAGATGCTGCTGGATGTAACTGGCAAGTCGGTCTGATTCAGAGTTCTTCGCCGAATTCGTGATCGCCCGGACGTAGGAATCTAACTCGCTGAGGGTTTTAGCCGCCTGTCGGTTTTCGCGGGCAGCGACCATTTGGGCTTCATTATTGTCCGAGAAGTCCAAGACATAGGTTTCGATGCCTCTGGTATCTCTGCGTTGGCTCGCGTTCACATGAAGGGATAAAAATAGATCGGCATTGCTTTGGGTGGCAAGGCTAGCTCGTTTTTCTAGAGGCACGAAATTGTCAGATTGGCGAGTCAAGACAACTTCGATCCCGTAATCATGGAGTTGGGTTGTTACGCGTTCCGCGAGATCCATGGTCAGGGCTGATTCAGTGAGTGAGTTGCCACTCGCGCCTGGGTCCCGGCCACCGTGGCCCGGATCGATCACGATACGAGAGATTCCGAGTCCAAGTTGGCGAGGGAGTGTTAGTGGCAAGTCTGAACGCTCGCCGGGTTGCAGAGAATCCAAATCGACTGATGGCGGCAAGTTCGTTGCGCTCGCGTCGGGAGGCGGATGATGGCAATCGGCCACGATTCGGAACGGTTCGTAAAGGTTGAAGACGGTGCAGTTAGTTCGATCCGGTAGGTCTAGGACTACGCGAGCAATATTGTTACTGCGTCGACCTACACGCATCGAGTCATCTTTTTCGTCAGAGGCGAAACTGGTCATACTGAGATTGTTGGCGATGGCCGTATCTGCCAGATCAAAGAAGAGTCTCGTGGGTTCTGTAAGGTGTTCGGAGGTAAAAGTGGTTTCATCGTTCAGTTCGAGGGTGTAGCGTATCGTTTCGCCTACAAGGGTTTTACTCAGACCAGTGAGTCGGCGGTAAGAGTGGACAATTTTAAAGAGTGCTAGCCGGTCAGGCACTCTATGACTAATCGGATGGTGGCTGTATTCGCTCTGTAATTTGGTCAAGAGCATAGTGCCTCGTTCGAGGAACGAATTGTTGTGCCAGTGTTCGAACGCTGCCAGGCAGAGTCCTGCCGCCTGCCATAACGCTTGGGCGGCGTACGGTCCGTCTGGGTATTCTAGCGACACTCGCGTAAATGTACTGACGGCTTGAATGTAGTCCTCTTGGCTCGTGGTCAAGGGACCTGGAGTTCGGAGGTCTCTCTCCTTGATGAGCGCAGACCGATACATTTGTTGAGCGGTAGGCGCCGTTTCTGTCTGGTTGAGTTGGGGGGACTCTGCTGCAGAAAGTGACCCAAATAAACAGAACACAAATGTTATTGTCATTGGCACATAGGAGACCCTTGCACTGAGGGTGGTGTTGCACGGATTTTCCATACTGTTCCGGTTATCGGTTGGAGTTCCGTTTTAGATTAATAGTCGGTTTCGGCACCGAATAGTAGGTGCCTATTTAATTGAGGCGGGCGTCAATTTCTTCAAAATAATCTGACTTGACGAGTAATTCCCTCGGTTTACCAGACGTGCCCCCCGAGACAATTCCGTCAGCTTCCATCATGTCTACGAGTCTTGCGGCACGGCTAAAGCCGATACTAAGTCGGCGCTGAAGGTAAGAAATTGATGCTTTTCCGCTAGACACTACTAGTCGACTTGCCTGGTCGTAGAGTTCATCGCGATCGAAATTTGGTGCATCGAGTTGTACTTCGTCTGCTGTAATGGATTCGTCATAACCGGGCGTTCCTTGCTTGCGTAGAAAGCCGCAGAACCGGGCAGTTTCTTGTTCTGAAATATACGGCCCGTGGATGCGCTGGCAAAAAGAACTAGTCGGGCCATGAAAAAGCATGTCGCCTTTTCCAAGGAGTTGCTCCGCGCCGTTAGCGTCCAGAATCGTCCTCGAATCAACTTTTGAGGACACACGAAAGGCAATTCGCGACGGAAGATTCCCTTTAATGACGCCTGTAATAACGTCGACTGAAGGTCGTTGGGTCGCTAGGATAAGATGGATTCCGACAGCACGCGCCATTTGTGCGAGCCTCGTGATTAACAGCTCGACTTCTTTGCTTGCGACCATCATTAGATCTGCGAGCTCGTCGATTGCAACAACAATGTACGGCAGTGGTTTGGGAATCGATTCGAGTTCGTTGTCGTCGGTAGATTGCCTGGAGCCACGGTTTTTATTTTCTTTTAGCGATTCCTGTCGTAGTTGTTGAACGTTGCGGTTGTACTGCTCGATATTTCGAACGCCCTCAGTCGCTAGATGTTTGTAGCGGTCCTCCATCTCTTTTACGGCCCAGCGAAGCGCATTGTTAGCCTGTTTCGGCTCGACGACAACGGGCGTTAATAGATGTGGAATATCCTCGTACATTCCTAGCTCGAGCCGCTTCGGATCGATGAGGATTAGCCGGACGTCCTCTGGCGATGATCGGTAGAGAATACTGGTCAACATAGAGTTGAGCGCGACGGATTTTCCAGTACCGGTTGCGCCCGCGATCAGGAGGTGTGGCATCGTCGCGAGATCGCTGGTCACGGGTTCCCCGTGAATCGTTTTTCCTAGCACTAGTGTTAGCTTGGACACCGATCGAGTGTAAAGATCGGATTCGAGGAGTTCTCTTAGTGAAATTTGTTCCCGGATAGCATTCGGGATTTGTATGCCAACTGTTGATTTCCCTGGAATGCGCTCGATAAGCACCCTTTCCGCACCCATTGCGAGGGATAGATCGTCAGCGAGGGCAGCAATCTTGTTGTATTTTACGCCTGAGTCTGGCTTGAATTCGAAAGTCGTGACCACTGGCCCGGGGTGGATTTGTTCGACGGTTCCGTCAACTGAAAATTCTTGACATTTCTCTTCGAGTAGACGTGCTGCAGTCATTAGTTTTCTCTCGTCAACTTTTTGTGCAGTTTTTGGTGAGTCAAAGAGGGAAACCGGAGGACTAGTATATGAGCCCGGTGGGGACACTTCAGATGGGAAAGGTAATGAGGTAGGTTTCGGTTTTTTTGTATTCTGAATTGAAGGGTTTTGTTTTTGTGTTCCGGGGGAGTGCAGATTGCCGGCACCTGCTAAGTCGGATGGCTCTGGGGTATTGTGGTCCGCGATTGGGTTCTTTCGTTTTTCGTCACGTTCCTTTTCTAAGTCTCGCGCGGTTTGTATTTCGGCGAGAGCGACTGAACGCCCAGAAGATGATCCGGCTTTTTCCAACCGTTCATTTTCCACCGTCCTTCGCTGTCGACTTCTGCGCCTTTTTCCGAGCCAGTTTCGTGCCGCTTTAGAAAGACGGTTAATCCAATCGACAAACACGGCTGAGATTCGCGTGAAAAATCGACCGAATGAAAATTGGGTGGAAAGAATAATTGAGAGAAATATCCCTGTAAGAATAACAATGATTGACCCGGTTCTATTGAAGTACTCAGCGAGCCATTGGGATAGGGCCGAACCAAAATAGCCGCCGGCATCAAAGGTGCGACCTCCGTTTTCCAAAGTGCCGAATGAGAGACTTAGTAGTGCCGCGGTAGTCCCGAATAGGAGCGCTCCACCAATGAGTTTTGTGTAGGCCGCGTCGATAGGTCGGCACCAGAAATAATTCCACCCGGTGATAACCAGGGTTATGGGTATGAGAAAAGACGCGTATCCGAATGTTTGATACGAGAGTTCAGCTAAGAATGCGCCAACTTGACCAAAAAAATTCGATGGCGGGTATTCATTTCCTGTGTTAAAAATCCAAACGGAGTCCGAGACGTCGTAGGTGGTGAGGGCGATTAGCCATAACAATGCCAATGCAGACAATATGACCCCGAGAAATTCATTGATACGGCGCGACAAGCTCGTTGCTGACACGATCAGTTCTCCAGAATGACGGGCAAAACCATAGGACCTTTTCCAAAGTGACCTCTTACGAGGCGTCGCAACTCTGGAATGACTTTTTCTAGAATTTGTTCTGGCTCGTCATTTCCGCCTACTAGCGCGGAATTAACTAGCAACCGAATCGCATCCGGCAGGTCGTCAAAATATGCACTATTGTTGTTGTCGGCTGAAACTCCGCGGGTGATTAGTGTTGGCTGCTCTTTAATACGACCTGTATCCGGATTGATTCGGCAGACAACGACGATAAGGCCTTTTGTTGCCATGGCGCGACGTTCGTGTACGGCGCGGTCTTTGAGAGTTGTAGATAAGTCATCATCAATGTAAGTGATTTGCGTCGGTACGGGCTCGCCAAGCCAACCCTTACCATTGTCAAAGCAGACTCGGTCTCCATTGTTTGCAATGAGCGGAATGATGCCCTGCTTTTTAGCTAATGCGGCGTGGTTTGCGAGATTCAGATAGTCGCCATGTATGGGGATAAGATATTTGGGTCTGAGTAGTGTCATCAGTTGGGTTAGGTCGTCTTGACTGCCGTGGCCAGATACATGCACAAGCTCTTGATTGTTATCAAATAACCGCGCGCCGAGACGTGCAAGCCGATTCTTTAATCGATTTATAGCGAGCTCATTTCCAGGAATAGTGCGCGTTGAGAACACAACGGTATCTCCCTCTCCAATTGCTACAGATTTGTGTTCGTTCGCCGCCATGCGCGACAGTGCCGCAAATGGCTCCCCTTGTGAGCCGCTCACGATACAAAGGATGTCTTGAGGTGGTAGGGCGCGAACCATCGCGTGAGGAACTCTGAGTCGTTGAGGAATCTTGAGATATCCAAGGCGCTCAGCAATGTCGACATTTTGTTCTATCCCACGCCCTATGAACGCGACGTTCTTTCCTGCTTCATGGGCAAGATCGACTAATAATTGAATTCGACGAAGGCTGGATGCGAACGTAGTAACAAAGATTCGCGCTGTCGCCGTTTTACAAAGACGTTCGAACGCTGGTCGTAGGTCTAATTCTGATCCTGTGCATCCTTGCTCAGATGCGTTAGTGCTGTCCGAGTACGCCGCCAATATACCGTCGCGACCGACCTCTGAAAATCTTGAGAACGCGGCATCTGTTTCCGCGAGGAGGTGCCGGTCAAATTTGAAATCTCCTGTGTGTACGACTGTGCCAGCTGGACTGCGAATTACGATTGCAACTGAGTCAGGAATGCTGTGAATGACGGGAATAAATTCGACCTCAAGGTCCCCAAATTTCAATGAGGATTTCGTCGTGATGGGGATTAACCGGTTACCAATATCGATTCCATGGTCATTTAATTTTCGTTCAACAAGGGCAAGTGTTAAGCGGGTGCCGTAAATAGGTCCGTCGAGTAGGTCCCAGATAAATGGGATTGCGCCGATATGATCGTCATGGCCGTGGGTTAGTAGTAGCGCTTCAAAGGAATGGAATTCTGAGGCTATCGTGTGGCGGTCCGGAATGCATGAATTGATTCCATAGTGCTGAAGGTTGGGAAACCCGATGCCCGCATCGATTAGTAGAGTCGTGGCGTTCGTACGAACAGCCATCATGTTCATTCCGAATTCCCCGACGCCTCCGAGTAGAAAGGTTTCTAGGCTGACTGACAGTGGGTTACGCATTCTTTAAATAAATGACCTTTGGTACATGGGACGCTGTTCGCGTTCGCGGGTCGGGCGACCCGTAAGCCGGTTGCGCAGGCTGCTGGATTGGCCTGCTTGGTAGGTTCTAAGCTTAGCGTGATCCTACCATAAGTAAATTTACGATAGCGCCACAACTTCATACAGGTCAATGAGTTCGGCTAATGTGAGCTCGGCCGGCCTTCGGGAAGGATCTAGCTTTGCCTGGCTGCAACAGTCCCGTGAATCGAAAGAGGACCCGAAAGTAACAGAATTCAATGCGTTGCTAATCTGTTTACGGCGTTGAGTAAATAACTGGCGAGTAAATGACTCGAACTGTTTGAAGCTACTAGGAATAAATTCTGGCTTATGGAACTGAAGCTGAATCAGTGTTGAATGGACTTTTGGACTCGGACGAAAAGCACCAGGTGGCAAATTGAGTAGTCGTTTGACATCGGAGTGTAGCGTCGCCATTACGGCCAACGGGCCGTAGTTTTTTGAACCAGGCAAGGCGATAACGCGCTCGCCAACTTCTCGCTGGAGCATTATCGTGGCGTCGGTTATTCCGTTCGAATGGGCGTGCCGAAGTAGTCGAAGAATTATGGGAGCAGAAATGTTGTACGGAAGATTTCCTACGACTCGTAGTAAACCAGATCCGCCGCGAATCTCTTTTACTATTGTTGCGAGATTGAGTTCCAGGAAATCTGCCTGGATGATGTCGATCGTTCCATTTACGGATTTATTGAGCGCATTGGCGAGTGTGCGGTCAATCTCTATGGCTAACAACTTGTGTGCCTGTGCTGCCAAGGGAAATGTTAATGCGCCTCGCCCGGGGCCTATTTCGAGAATATGGTCAGTAGCCTTTGGTGCGATAGCTGCTACGACTTTCTTGACCCACGGGTCTTCAAGGAAATGTTGGCCGAATCGTCGCTTGGGTCGCAGATACTGTTGGGTCACTTCTCAATTCAACGTTGGTTAATCATTGTCCCTACGAGTCTGGTTATTTGATCACATTAATCTACAGAGTGTTGCAAATGGTATTTGCATTGTCGTCGAACTGAACAGACGTTGCAGTTTGGTCGCGGTTTACAGATCTTTCTGCCATGTTGAATTAGCACGTCGGACACGTGAGTCCACTCGGGTTCGCTAAATAACTTCGTAAGATCTGATTCCGCGTGGGTTGGGTTGCTGGTCTGGACTAAACCCAGTCGATTGCTTACACGGAGCACATGACGGTCGACTGGAAATCCTGGGCTATTGAATGCGTGCCCAAGGACGACATTTGCAGTCTTGCGGCCTACTCCGGGAAGTGCAGTGAGATATTTCATGCTGGCGGGTACTTCGCCACGGTGATGTTCCACAAGTCTATTTGCCATCTGGATAAGTGAACGGGCTTTAACCCGAAAACATCCTGTGCTTCGTATTAGCGCTTGAAGCTTGCTTGTATTTGCACGAGAAAGTGCATCTGCATTCGGGAATTGCCTGAAGAGTTCAGGCGTAACCCGGTTAACGCATTTATCTGTTGATTGCGCGGAGAGGATAGTTGCGACTAATAGTTGGTATGGACTCCTAAAATTTAATTCAGTCGACGCGCCGGGATAGTCCTGTTCGAGTGCAACTAGGGTTTGTCGGGCAAAACGCTGAGTAGTGTGGATATTGTGAAGACCCGTTACCCGGAGCGCGGTTGTTGTCATTGGTGTTGTTAATGGATCGGGGCTTTCGGTGGTCCTACTTTTGGTGGGGCTTCAGTGAATGCACGAAGATGTTCTTGTAAAGCAGCTATCAGGTTTGGTACGAACTGCATGGGTACGACGATCCGAGAACGAACGGGTGCTTTTAGCTGCTGTTCGGTTTCTGCCGACCGGACATCCTGTTCATTCGGGGGGAGTACTTCGCAGAAGGTTAACGTGAAATCAAACGGGGTATGCGAAATCGAGCAGAAGTTAGCATAGATTCGCGGAACGTCCGAGGGTTCATCTGGGACGATTGTGAAATTGACTTGTTTGCGGTCAGGCATTTCTGGTACCTCCGACGAAGAGCGGGCAGCGTTCTGGGTTTGTGTGAAGTTAGTATCTTCTCATGACCGCAACGACGATACCCTGGACATAAACGGATTCTGGTTTAAGTAGTAGCGGTGAGAGCGTTGGGTTTGAAGGTTGGAGCCTTATGTTGTTATTTTCGAGAAAGAATGCTTTGAGCACGACGTTTGATCCATCTAAGAGCGCGATAACGGTTTCACCATTATGTGGCTTTTTGCGGTCCTCGATGATTACGATGTCACCATCGCGGATCTGTTCATCCATCATTGAATTTCCGTGCACTCGCAATGCGTAAGCGTCTCGAATTCCAATGAATTCTTCTGGAACCGACACAGATTCATCGCTTGGAATCGTCTGAATTGGTACGCCTGCGGCGATACGGCCAAGAAGTGGAATTTCAGCGGACCGAGTCCCGGTCCGTGTTGCTAGTAGTTCGACGGAACGACTTTTGTTCCAGACCCGTTTGATGCAGCCCTTGTCTTCGAGGTTCTTTAGGTGCTTATGAACAGTTGCAAGCGAAGACAACGAGAATCTACGTCCAATTTCTTCGAGGCTTGGCGCATAGCCATGGTGTTGAATGAATTCATTGAGGTAATCTAGAATTTCTCTTTGTCGTTTTGTGAGGGGTTGCACGTCTCCTCCTGCGTGCTGTCTTTTTATTTCTGATTCCGGCGTACTTTAGTGCAAACAAAAGGCGAAGATCAAGGCTTGGAGGATAAGATCTGACACGTGCGCATTCCCATTACCCTTCCGAGTCTCGCTACGCCAGGTTTTGATGTTGTCGGCTGCGGATTAAACATGGTTGACCAGCTCGTGATGGTGAGTGAGTATCCGAAGCCTGATAGTAAACAGCAGATTACCCGAATGGAATACTCGCCTGGTGGGCAAGTAGCGACGGCAATGGTGACTTGTTCGCGTCTAGGTTTACGGGCTAGTTATATTGGGCGATTTGGTGACGATGTTCATGGCAAATGGGGTTTAGAGAGCCTCTCAGAAGAAGGCGTGGATACGGACGCGTGTTTGACTGCTGAGGCCACTCCGAATGGTTTTTCGATAATTCTGGTAGATCGGGAACGTGGAACGCGCACGATTTTATGGTCGCGCCCGCCGGCATTGGACCTTGCACCGTCTGATATTCAAGCTTCGCTGGTTTGCGCGGGTCGTGTGCTATTAGTTGACTGTCACGATACCGAGGCTTCAACAACGGCGGCTCGTTACGCGAGGGCGGCCGGAATTCCAACGCTCATCGATGTGGAATATGTCCGACCAGGTATTGAAGATCTCCTTGCGCAGATAGACATCATAATCACCGCGGAGAGGTTCCCTTTTGAGTTAACGGGCTGTGAGAGTCCAGGGCGCTCTTTACGTGCGATACGTGACGCGTATAAGCCAGCTATGGTCTGTATGACTTTGGGGAAAGAGGGCAGTCTGGCGCTTGTTGGTGATGCAGAAATCCGCACGCAGGGATTTCGTGTGCCAGTTGTTGATACGACAGGGTCAGGTGATGTGTTTCGGGGTGGATTTATTGCTGGCTGGATGCATGGCGGGAATTCGAGCTCAGCAGGCGACGTCCTTCGTTACGCGAATGCTGCCGCCGCCCTCAAATGTCGGGGGCTAGGCGCGAGACGGGCGATTCCGACACCACGTGAGATTGACAGGCTATTACGTGCCTAAGAACCGGTGGGCTCACTGGATGGTTCACTAGGTCGCGATCTACTCACGATGTGAAGGTCTATACGTTGGATATCTGCGGCGTGTTAGAGTCGGACGATGAGTTTGCTCATAGTATTGGTTCTTATTTTTCCTGTCAGTGTGGGGACTGGGCAAAGTGAGGAATTGACACCAGCCGACGGTGCAGATTTTGAGCAGGCTCTGGCCACATTAAATCAAAATATTTCTGATCTCAGTAATCAATCGGGGGGAGCCAATTCGAATAGGACGGTAGTGTTTTCTGAACGGTCAATAAATGGATATCTCCAATTTCAAGGAAAAACACTTCTGCCGACTGGGCTGAGTAATGTGTCGGTCGAAATTCAGGAGGACGGCCGATTGATTGGGACGGGGCTGTTGAATCTTGATGAAATGGACGATTTTTCTGACGGCGCGACCGGCGTACTTCAATTGTTGAGTGGTTCTCTTCCGGTGTCGATTACTGTAGGTGTTGAAGAGACGGATAGGAGATTACATTTCACACTTGAAATGGTTCAATTAGGCCCCGTTACACTTCCGAGCACTTTGGCAGGGTTATTGGTTCGTCGGCACTCCGTTAGTGCGAGGTATCCGGACGGTTTTGACGTTTCAGCGCCTGCCTTGTTGCCTTCAACTGTACATGACATTCACATAGAGCAAGGTCTAATCAGCATCGTGACCCAATGAAACAATGGGCGTGGGACCGCATAAAACACCAGATACTCCTGTTCAGTATTTAAAAGGAATTGGTCCGCGCCGCGCGACCGAACTCGCCGCCGTCGGCGTAGAGACTCTCGAGGAATTTTTACTGGTGCTTCCTCGTCGCTACGAAAACCGAGAGACATTTCAGTCGATTGCTTCGCTCAAGCCCAATGATCTTACCGGTGTTACAGGGGTAGTGCTGAGTTGTGGCGTCCGTCCCACTCGCCGAAGAAATTTCCGGATTCTTGAAGTCGCGGTTGAAGATGAGACCGGTCAGGTGAGGGCGATGTTTATGAACCAGGTTTACCTTCAGGATCTCTTTAAACCGGGCCAGAGGTTAGTGCTTTACGGGAAAGTAGAACAGCGGCGTACTGGCGGGATTCAATTTACGAATCCTGAATATGAACTTATTGAAGATACCGTCCGAGAGCAAGACGCAACTATTCATATGGGTCGGATCGTGCCGATATATGAAAAACTCGCTTCACTGACGCCGAAATTGCATCGTCGGGTTGTTCATCAGGCATTGAAAGTGGTGGGTGACGCGTTTGAGGATTTCCTGCCCCCAGGTATTCAAGAACGACTGGGTTATCCCTCGAGAAGTCGGGCCATATCCGAGTCACACTTTCCGCAAAAGTCTGTGGAACTGGAAGAATTGAATGAGTTTCGGACGTTAGCGCAGCAGCGCCTGGTATTTGATGAGTTTTTCTTTTTTCAAGTTGGACTTGCGTTGAGGCGCCGTGAGCTAATTAGTGTAAAAAAAAATCATTTGGTCACGGTTAATGATCGAATAAGGGCGGCAGCACTTGAGGTATTGCCATTTCGCCTGACTGGCGGTCAGCGTTTGGTACTAAAAGAAATCGTATCAGACCTGACAAAGCCAGAGCCCATGCGGAGGTTGTTGCAGGGAGACGTCGGCTCTGGCAAAACGATTGTCGCTATTCTGGCTGCATTGGTTGCGATGGAGAACAACCTGCAGGTTGCGTTGATGTCGCCGACGGAGTTATTAGCGGAACAACATTTCGCTAGTCTTAAGCAGGTGTTAGGCCGGTCGCGATTTGATCTGTCGTTGTTGACGGGTGCGACACCTACAAAAGAAAGGCACCGGATCGCCGAGCAACTTGCAGATGGTAGCCTGCAGCTTATTGTGGGAACACACGCGTTATTACAGGAAGACGTAGGGTTTCAGCGGCTTGGTCTTGTCATTATTGACGAGCAGCATCGATTCGGTGTCGCGCAGAGGGCTGCGTTGGGGGCGAAGGGAAGTACTCCAGATATTCTGGTAATGACGGCAACGCCGATTCCTCGGACGCTTGCACTGACTGTATACGGCGATCTGGATGTGTCAAACATTTATGAATTACCCCCTGGGCGGAAGCCAATCGTGACGATAGCGCGGGCAGATGCCGAAAGGGCAAATGTTTACGCTTTAATTCGGAACGAAATAGCGAAAGGGCGGCAGGTTTATGTCGTCTGCCCACTGGTTGAAGAATCCGAGAAGTTGGATCTGAAGGCTGCGACGGAAATGTCAGAGGAATTAAAGTCCCGGATATTCCCTGAGAAAAGAATTGAATTGGTTCATGGTCGAATCAAGTCGCGCGAGCGAGAGCGAATAATGCATTTATTTGTCACTGGTGGCGTCGATATCCTTGTAGCGACGACGGTAATTGAGGTCGGTGTCGACGTGCCAAATGCGACGGTCATGGTAATTGAGCAGGCGGAACGTTTCGGTCTCGCGCAATTGCATCAGCTCCGAGGTCGTGTTGGGCGCGGGGTAGATCAATCGCACTGTGCCTTGTTGCATGGTGATCGGATTTCGGATTCGGCGCGGGAGCGACTGAAAGTCCTAGAGCAATCAAATGATGGATTTATTATTGCGGAACAGGATCTAAATGCGCGAGGACCGGGTGACTTCTTTGGTACCAGACAATCAGGGATGCCGCTCTTCCGTGTCGGTAATGTAATTCGGGATCACTCTCTTATGGAGCGTGCCAAAGTTTGTGCAGATGAGTGGCTACGGTGTCGTGGCGTGTTGGCTGAGGATCGTGCGAAGATGCAGGAAAAATGGGAAAGACGATTTGGTCTAGTCGGAATTGGATAGGTGATGAGAATTATCGCCGGCGAGAAGAAAGGGCGCCAGTTGCTTGAGCCGACATGGAAAGGCCTACGACCGACATCGGACCGACTTCGTGAAACTCTTTTTAATGTGTTGCGCAATGATGTTGTGGATTCTAGGTTTCTTGATGGTTGTGCGGGAACCGGTGCTATTGGACTCGAAGCGATGAGCCGAGGAGCTTCGAGCGTAACCTTCGTCGAGTCTGATGAGCGCGCGCTTACGCTCATTGAAAAAAACGTGCAGCGCTGCGATAGTGAGGAAGATGCGACAATTCTGTTTGGGAGTTTACCGGATGTTCTAGGACAGCCAGGAACGCGGCCGTGCTTTGATCTATGTGTTCTCGATCCACCTTATGAATTTGATACTACGGTGATCAATGCCATACTGATCGGCGTAAAGGGATACCTTGAAGAAGGTGGGCTGATTGTATTGGAACGTGCTCGGCGGGCTGTGCCTGTTGAGGTGTCCGGGCTAGTGAATCGTCGCCGCATTACGTCTGGTGACAGTGCTTTGTATTTCTATGGATAAGCAGAAACCCAAACTCGCGGTATATCCAGGTTCCTTTGATCCGTTGACGAATGGTCATGTCGATATTATCGAACGGGGTGCTCGGTTATTCGATCGGATCGTTGTGGCGATCCTCGTGAACGGAGAGAAGGATCCTCTTTTTAGTTCGGTCGAGCGCAAGGAAATCGCGGAAGAGGTGTTTGGTAAATTTCCGAACGTAGAAATCGAGACGTTTGACGGTTTATTGGTTGACTATGCTGCCGGTAGAGGAGCTGCTGTGATCGTTAGAGGTTTGCGAGCGATCTCAGATTTTGAGTTCGAAATGCAGATGGCTTTGATGAATCGCCGTTTAGATAAATTGATTGAGACGGTCTTTATGATGCCGGACGAACGTTATACCTACCTAAGCTCTCGCTTGGTTAAAGAGGTGTACGCGCTTGGTGGTTCGACCGTTGGGCTTGTGCCGGAGATTGTAGAGGCTCGACTGGCTTTGAAGATACCGCGTGGTAGTTGAGTGTCACAGAGTTTCTTTCAGTCTTCGTTATTCCATTTAAGATGCCAATAAAGACTTCAGAGCGACTGGGACGAGTGAAATCGTCACAGACTCAGGAGGTGACGTTGGCTGCACAACGACTTCGGAGTCAAGGCGTCAATGTCATCGATCTCGGCGCAGGTGAACCGGATTTTCAGACACCCGCACACATTGGGCTGGCAGGGATTCAAGCAATCCAGGACGGCTTCACGAAGTACACGGCAAACACCGGCATTCTTGAGCTCAAGGCAGCAGTCGGCCAAAGATATTTGGCTGACTACGATGTTCGCTATGGTGTGGACGAGACGATGATTTGTGCTGGTGGGAAGCAAGCCTTGTTCAATGTGGCAATGGCGCTATTTGATCCGGGCGACGAGGTTATTACTCATGCTCCGGTCTGGCCAACGATCCCTGAGCAGATCAAGTTAGCTGGCGCTGATCCTGTTTTTGTTCGTACATACGCTGATGAACAATTCCAGGTAGTCGCAGAGCGTGTTCTTGATGTCGTTACACCGCGGACGCGTGCGATTGTGTTGAACTCTCCCAGTAATCCAACCGGCGCGTTGATGGCGGAAAAAGAACTGGACATAATTGTTCAAGAGACAGAGAAGTCCGGCATTTGGCTGGTTTTAGACCTCTGCTACGAGCAACTGTTGCATGACGACAGCGTCTCTCATAAATTGCCATCGGTCGTCCAAAAGGCACGGGACCGCACAGTACTTATTGGAAGCGCGTCGAAAACATATGCAATGACTGGATGGCGTTGTGGATGGCTATTGGGTCCACAGGAACTGGTGGCTGCGTGCAGTACGATTCAGAGCCATGCAACATCGAACGTGTCGTCAATCACACAGCGTGCTGTGCTCGCGGCATTACGTGGTACGGGCTCCTGTGTGGAAGAGATGCGCATGGAGTACCGGGACAGGCGAGACCGATTTGTGCAGCTACTGAGTGAGGAACCCGGAATTCTTGTAAGCCCTCCGGCGGGAGCCTTTTATTTATTTCCAGATATCTCTACATTTTTGGGAGCCGATCAAATGCGTACGTCTGTGGATTTTGCGAAACGGTTGTTGGAAGATTCGCACGTTGCAGTGACGCCTGGTGAAGCTTTTGACGCACCGGGCTACGTGCGGATCTCTTACGCGGCGTCGATGGAGGACCTAACCATAGCCGCGAAACGAATATGCGAGTTCGCCCGATCATGCCTTTCGACACGGTGAGGCTGCTTGTGCATTGCGACGGCGACATTATCGTTACCGTGAGTATCGCAATTAACTGATTATCGGTTAGATACTAGGAGCACGTGATTGATGTAGCGTTCCGGATCTGGATTGAGAAGCATTCGTAATGTCAGACTTCCGGTATTGAGATAGGGCAGCGAGCCCAATTCACGAAAGACAACCCCGTCCTGAGCAAGCAAGGCTGCATCTTCCTCTCGTAGCACGCAGAGAACGCGCTCTGGAGATCGAAGGAAATCACGAACTGCCCGAATAACAGGAAGTTCTACGTGGGGAGACCCCACGTAATACAAAAGATTCCTATTGAAGACCCGATGACGTCCGTATTGCTCATTATTGGTCTGTTCCGAGCGGATCATCGCAGCCATTTGTTGAACTTCTGACTGGCTATTACTGGCCAATACACCATGGTGTGCGGCGAGATTGAGCACGACTACAGACGTGGCGATAAGGGCAACGGCGGTCTGTCCCCAATGTCGGGCTGTGGTTCGTATGTAGGCCAGCGCGGCCGCTATAATCAAGACTCCGGAAAGCCCAAGTGCAATGGTTGAAGTGAAAAGAATGACCGGCGGGGTTGAAATTAATAGGGGTTGTGCGCGGTAGATTAAACCAGCGATACCGAACATAGTGCACCCGCAGGCTACACAGCAGATCCCAAAAGAACGAGCTTTGGAAATAGGGTCACGTAGTGCAGAGACGATTCCATGCGCGAGGAAAATGCTGAGTGGGATTAATACCGGAAGAATATAGCGAGGCTGTTTTCCGATCGAAAACGTATAAAAAATAAGTGGCATGACTGCCCAGAGTCCGATCCTGAGCGTGGCTATGTCAGGTCGCCAGGTTATCCATTTCCCCCGAAGTTGCTGTAGGCACAAAGGGGTGAAAAGTGACCAGGGAAGAAGTCCTCCGATGACGATAGGGCCGTAGTACCACATGGCTCGAGGGGTGTTGTACCGATCGGTAGCAAACCGGTCGAGATTTTCTGCGATAAAAAATCGTTCCAGATAGGCGACACCGTGTTCCAAGGTCATGGCGAGATACCACGGCACGGTGAGTGCGAGAGCGATAGCCGTGGCAATAACGATGCTCCGGGGGCGGACCTGCCAAAAGCGCTTAAACATTACCCATTCGAGTAGGCTCAGTGGTAAGAGCACTGACAAAAGTAATGCGATCCCGACCGGGCCCTTGACTAGAAACGCGCAGGCGGCCCCTATTGCGGAAACAATGAGCCACGTTTGCCGCGAATTGGTCGGCACTGTGCCTGGTGGGTCGGGTAGCAATCCGACAAAGCCGCCCCATACCGTCAGTGAAATAAAAAAAGCTAATGGGAGGTCAGGGAGCGCCTGATGGGCCATTGCAATAGAACCGAAACTTGTCGCGACGATAAGGCCTGCATAGAACGCCGTCATGTCGTCATACCAACGTCGCGCTGCAATGTAAGCGAGGATGACAAGGCCGATGCCGGCGAGAGCCGATGGGACGCGGGCCGCCCAAACCGAGATTCCCGACACGGTGTACATAATGGCAGCCAACCAGTAGTAGAGCGCTGGTTTTTCAAAGCGAGTATTGCCGTTGAAATATGGTGTGAGCCAGTCAGACCTTTCGATCATTTCGCGAGCGCTCTCGGCGTAGAATGCCTCGTCAGAGTCGGTTAGCGCTGGGCCACTCAGCCCAATGAAGAATGTGGCGCAGCAGAGCGCTAGAAGTAGGAGCCAGGTTCTTGATTGTGGTGGCACGTTCACGGACTTGGTCAATCCTAGCTAGACAGTTAGCTGTTGTCGATTCGTAGAAATATTGTCAAACTAATCCAATGACGACTGTCGCGGTGATCGGTGCTTCAAATGACCGCAGGAAATTTGGCAATAAGGCTGTGCGAGCATTCCTGCGCTCGGGTTATAGCGTCATTCCGGTGAATCCGAGATTGGCGGCAATCGGTGAAATGGTTGAGGGATGCGAGACCTATGCCACTGTCCTCGATATTCCTCATGACATTGACCTTGCTACGTTGTATGTGAAACCAGGTATTGGAAGAATTGTCATTGCAACCATAGCGAAGAAAAAGATTCCTGAATTGTGGGTCAATCCAGGCGCAGAAAGTGAGGCGCTGGTTGCCGAAGCGAATGAGCGGGGTATTCTTGTGCGGGAGCATTGCAGTATTGTTGCGATCGGACAGTCTCCGGCGGATTATGAGTAGTGAACTCGTAACTGGCGCTTAGTAGAGAGTTGTGGGTTGACAGTCCTGAATGGCCTACCTATACTCGAAATGATTAACGCCTTTATTTAAACGTCGCTCGTACGATGCGACTGGATTCATAACTTACTTTTCAAGAATCTACTCCTAACAAAAATATATCTAACCTGTGGTGGCGGCGGAGCGCGTCGAACATAATACGTGGTTGCCACGACCGAAATACCACCCTTAAACAGAGAGTTCGATCGAATACATGCCAACCAATACGAAATCTACAGACGCGACTCCTTCGAAGACTCAACTAACTGCTGAAACGGTGGTTGATGCTAAAGCAGAAAAAAAGAGTGTTCCGGCGAGCGCAAAGCCGGCTAGGAGGAATGTTCCGGCGAGCGCCAAGCCGGCTAAGGAGAGTGTTCCGTCCGCCGCAAAGCCGGCTAAGGAGAGTGTTCCGTCCGCCGCAAAGCCGGCTAAGGAGAGTGTTCCGTCCGCCGCAAAGCCGGCTAAGGAGAGTGTTCCGTCGGCCGCAAAGCCGGCTAAGGCCGTCGAATCAGAAAAAAGCGATATATCGCCAAAACAGCAGGCCGAAGATACGAAGTCCAATCAGCGGAAAGGGAAGGACACCCTCAATATCAACGACTTGAAGGAGATGGGGGTTAAAAAGCTCACCGAGGTGGCGAAAAATTTGGATATTGCTGGCGCAGGGGGCATGCCTGAGCAGCATTTGATCTTCCAGATTTTAAAAGCACAGACGGAACAAAGTGGTTTTATCTTTTCGGAAGGCGTTCTCGAGGTATTGCCTGATGGTTTCGGGTTCCTACGGGCACCAGATTTCAACTATTTACCTGGTCCTGATGATATTTATGTGTCCCCTTCGCAGATACGTAAATTCGATCTTCAAACAGGGGACACAGTTTCAGGACAGATCAGGCATCCAAAGGAAGGTGAGCGTTATTTTGCTCTCATCAAGGTTGAAGCTGTGAATTTTGAGTCGCCAGATCGCGGGCGGGACAAGATATTTTTTCAAAATCTTACGCCGCTTTACCCTCAAGAACAGGCGAAGCTCGAAACTGATGCTAGTAACCTTTCTGCGCGCGTCATGGATTTAATGACCCCGATTGGGAAAGGTCAGCGCGGAGTTATCGTGGCTGCCCCGAGGACGGGTAAAACGATGTTGTTGCAGAGCATCGCACAATCTATCGCAAAGAATCACCCAGAGGTTTATCTGATTGTTTTGCTTGTCGATGAGCGCCCAGAAGAAGTTACAGACATGGAGCGAAATGTGGACGGTGAGGTTATTTCGTCAACATTTGACGAGCCCGCACAGCGGCATGTGCAGGTTGCCGAGATGGTCATAGAAAAGGCGAAGCGCTTGGTCGAGCACAAGAAAGATGTCTTTATTTTGCTTGACTCTATTACGCGACTAGCCAGAGCCTACAACACCGTGATTCCGCCCTCTGGGAAAGTATTATCTGGAGGGTTGGACTCGAACGCGTTACAGAAACCGAAACGATTTTTTGGTGCCGCTCGGAACATCGAAGAAGGCGGTTCATTGACGATCATGTCTACCGCGTTGGTTGACACCGGCTCCCGGATGGACGATGTAATTTTTGAAGAATTTAAAGGCACCGGAAATATGGAGATCCACCTGGACCGTAAATTGGTCGATAAGCGAGTATTTCCTGCGATTGATATTCAAAAGAGTGGCACGCGAAAAGAGGAACTTCTGCTCGAAAAAGACGACCTTAACCGGGTGTGGGTGTTGCGTAAGGTACTGAACCCACTCTCATCTGTCGAGGCAATGGAGTTGTTGCTCGATAAGATGGGTAAGACAAAATCAAACGCAGATTTCCTCGCGCAAATGCAGAAAATGAGATAAACAACGCGGCATGGTCACAATTCGGGTTCGACAGAACGGTCCACTAGTTATCAATGACCCCGGGGTTGAGATTGTCGCCCCAGACGGCACTGTCGTTGTGGCCGAAAAGAAGCCAATTGCGTTATGTCGTTGCGGTTATTCGCAATCGAAGCCGTTTTGTGACGGGGCTCATCACCGGAAAGGCTTTCAGCCGGACGCAGCTTCCGACAAATAGCCTGCTTGTCTACTTTTTGGTGTGACTGCGCTTCGTCAGAAGCGTAGCGAATTCTTCGGCTAATTGTTTTTCTGCACTATTCAGTTTTGAGGGTAATCGTACGTTGGCGGTTACATACAGGTTGCCGCGTCGGGTTCGTTTTTGAAGGGAGGGCATGCCCTGTTCTTTGATCCGAAACACTTGGCCGGGTTGAGTAGTCGATGGGATTTTGAGTTGAATCGTTTCTCCTGACAGGGTTGTGACGTCAATGGTGCCTCCGAGGAGGGCAGTCGAGAGTGTTACATCTCTGTTGAGATAGAGGTCTCGCCCTTTGCGAGTGAACGACGCATGCGGCGCCAATTTAATCCGAAGATAGAGGTCGTGATGTCTTTTGTGGTCGCCTGATCGATTACCCTTGCCTGCCACTCGAACACGAGAGCCATCGTCCATCCCGGCTGGTATGCGCACGTCAATCGATCGGCTGTTGTCACCATCCCTTATTGAGAGTCTTTGTGTAACGCCGAGGAATGCTTGTTCGAGGGTAATCGTTAATTCGTGTTCGAGATTCTGAGCTGGTTGCGCCTGTCGATTCGACGAAGGGTGTCTCTGCTGTCCACCGCCACCAAAGAAATTCTGGAAAAAATCTGAGAACGGGTCACCGCCGAACATCTGGTTTATGTCTTCCTCAGACATCGACCTGCCACGGCCACCGAATGGGGTTTGGCCTGCCGCCTGCGCGCGTTCATAATCTTTCCAGTTTGCACCGAGTTCATCGTATTTTTGTCTGGTGTCTGGACTGCCGAGGACCTCGTGGGCTTCGTTGAGTTCCTTAAAGCGGCGCTCAGCAGATGGGTCGCCTGGATTAACATCAGGATGATATTTCCTGGCGAGTTTCCGAAAGGCTTTTTTGATATCGCCCGCAGCGGCGGTTTTGGAGACACCGAGTGTCCGGTAATAATCTTTGTACTCCATTGGCAATGTCTATTAGATACCGGTTGGAATCAAATGTTCGTACGGGGCAGTCCGGTCCATGAGTCGTACTGATACGTTTTCGTCACGCTGGGGAGTGGTACTGGTCGGTCTCGGTATGGCCGTTGGGACAGGAAATATCTGGCGGTTTCCTAGAGTCGTTGCAGAAAATGGCGGTGGAGCGTTCCTCGTTTGCTGGCTTATATTTCTGTTCACCTGGTCAATTCCACTACTGATTACAGAATTTGGGATCGGCCGGAAGACTAGGCGAGGGCCGATCGCCGGGGTTGCAGCATTAAACGGAGCTGGGTCGGCGTGGATGGGTGGTTTCGTGGTGGTTACCACCGTCATGATTATGTTCTATTACTCCGTGGTAACCGGTTGGGCACTGAAATATGCCATTGCCGCGGGTGCCGGCTCATTAGGAAGTATTGATCCGGGATCGTTCTGGTCGGATTACAGCACGTCATTTTGGCAGCCAAGCTTATTTCATATTCTATCGATAGGACTAGCCGGAGTGATCGTCGCTCGAGGCGTTACCGATGGAATAGAGCGTGCAAGCAGGATTTTAATTCCGATATTATTTGGATTGTTGCTGTGTGCGGTTGTGCGAGCAGTAACACTACCCGGCGCGAGCGCCGGGTTGGCGTTTCTATTCGTACCAGATTTCGCTGCGTTTATGAATTATCAAACGTGGTTAGAGGCGTTAACCCAGTCCGCCTGGTCGACAGGCGCCGGTTGGGGATTGCTCCTAAGTTACGCGATCTACGTTAAAAATACTGAGAATGTCGTCAGTCAATCCATACGCATTGGTGTCGGCAATAATCTCGCTTCAATTCTTGCAGCGATGGCTATTCTTCCAGCTGCTTTTGCCGTCCTGACTCCGATGGAGGCGCGCGATGCGCTGTCGTCTGGGAATATTGGATTGACGTTTGTGTGGATTCCTCGGCTCTTTAACCAAATGCCTGCTGGGAACTATTTGCTTCCTGTCTTTTTTGTTGCATTGTTTTGTGCGGCGCTGTCATCGCTGATTGCGATGGTGGAGCTAGCGAGCCGTGCATTAATTGATCGAGGGCTTGCAAGGCTCGAAGCGGTCCGTCTCGTGGTGCTGATTTCAATTGTATGCGGGTTACCATCAGCATTCAGCCTTGCATTCTTTGAAAATCAGGATTGGGTGTGGAGCCTGGGATTGATGATTAGTGGCATGTTTATTGCCGTGTCTGCCATTAGATTCGGAGCGAGGAAATTCCGGGAGCAGTTAGTGAATACGCATGGGGGTGGATTGCAGGCAGGACCGTGGTACGATTGGTGTCTTCTGTACTTCGTGCCGGTCCAATTCGCGGCTATGTTTGCGTGGTGGATGTACCAGTCGGTAGTTGTATACGAACCAGGGGCGTGGTGGAATCCATTTCGGGTCTTCAGTGTTGGTACATGTGTACTGCAGTGGGGCGCTGTGTTGATCGGACTTCGGATTGTCAATAGGCGACTGTTGCCTAGTGACCAGACGCGGCGTGCTACCCTTAAGGTGTAACGAAAGGAGTTACTGTGTACCCAGATTTTTTTATTGCCCCGATGCGTGAGGAATTGACACGTCTTGGGGTTAAGGAATTACGAACGGCTGATGATGTTGATTCGACCGTGAAAACTACGGGTGAAACCGTGATGGTCATTGTTAATTCAGTGTGCGGGTGTGCCGCAGGAAAAGCGAGACCTGGAATAGCGCTGGCGTTGCAGCACGGCAATAAGCCAGATACCGTCGCGACGGTCTTTGCGGGTGCAGACACCGAGGCCACTGAGCGTGCGCGGGGCTATTTTGTGGGGTATCCGCCTTCATCGCCGGCGATCGCGCTTATGCGCGACGGGAAAATGCTGTACATGATGGAACGTCACCAAATCGAGAACCAGGAAGCGGATTCGATTGCTCGTGACCTGACGGTGGCATTTGATAAACATTGCACGGCTGAGCCGGTTAGCTGAGCACAGGGCTTACCCAGACAAATTGAATAAGGTGGTTGTTCATGAGGTGGCCACCTTACGTTTTTAGCGTGCGAGTGGCGGTCCCTCTAAGCGGGATGGGGGCTCGATGGAGGTGATGGGAAGGAGGCGGCCATGCTCGGCGCGGTGATACATGCCCATCGTCAGGTCGGCCAGTGTGTCAATAAAGGCGGGGTGCTCATTCACGGCCTCGGCACGTGCCATCGGGATGCCGAGTGTCTGGCAAACATCTGCGGCTTCGGTGTCGAGGTCATACAAGACCTCAATGTGGTCGGCAACAAACCCAATCGGCGCAATCACTGCGGCGGTGAGACCACGTTCTTTCTCTTCGCGAAGATAATCACAGATATCAGGTTCGAGCCATGGGTCACCTGGTCTCCCACTTCGACTCTGATAGACAAGGTGCCAATTGTCGGTTCCCAATTCTGCTGCAACGCTACGCGCTGATTCTTTGAGATCAATTTCGTAACGACAGTCGTGTGCCATCGACTTCGGAATACTGTGGGCCGTAAAGATAATTCGAGCTTGGTCGCGTACCCGAGCCGGAAGTTCCGATTGCGCAGACAAAATGTGTTCAACGTTGGCCTTGATAAAGCCGGGATGCGTATGCCACCCGCCGACGTAATGAATTTCGATGTCACGATGACCCGCCGTTTGGATTGAGACTCGAGCGTCCGTGATGTTTTGACGGTATTGGCCGCAACTGGAGTAGCTGTGCTGTGCAGCCAGAATAATTCCTAGTGCGCGCGAAATACCTGCGTTGCCCATTTGTACTAGGGTGTCGTCCAAGAACGGCCGCCAGTTTCTCATACCGATGAAGACAGGAAGCTGCGGTCCGGATTCCTGGAGACGGTCACGCAGGCCTTCTGCTTGGCGTCTGGTAATTGCGGTTAAGGGCGAGAGTCCGTCAAACAATTCATAATGTTTTGCCACGGCCTCGATACGCGCCTCTGGGATGCGCCGGCCACGGAGGACATTCCGTAAAAATGGGCGGATGTCGGCGAGGCCCTCCGGGCCACCAAAACTAATGAGAAGGACCGCGTCAAATGGCTGAGTAGTACGGGTCACGAGTGAGAATGATACGATGACCTCGCAAGTCGTTAGTTGGAAGGGATGTTTTTATGCCAAAGTTCGCCGCTAGTGTCGCGATGATGTTTAACGAAAGAGACCTGCTTGACAGATTTGAGCAGGCGGCGAATATGGGCTTTGAAGGGGTCGAAATTCAGGCTCCGTATGGGGAGTCCGCAGCCGACATTGCTCACCAGGTCAACCAAAATAATCTGACTGCCACCCTCATGAACGTGCCGGTAGCCGCAGGTGCGGTCCCGGGTCAGGAAGATGAATTTCGTGGGGGTCTCACGCGAGCTTTTGAGTACGCGCAAGCTAGTGGGTGTGAACAATTGCACTGCCTAGCGGGCCGGACGGATGATTCCCGGGCAGAAGCGACATTTGTGTCGAATTTGAAATGGGGCTCTGAACAAGCGAGACCTCTTGGTATCCGGTTACTAGTCGAACCATTGAATACGCAGGACAACCCTGGCTATTTTTTAACAGGATCAGCGCAGGCCCGTCGGATTATCGATCTTGTCGGTGAAGACAATGTCTTCCTTCAGTATGACTTCTACCACATGCAGATCATGGAAGGGTACTTGGCAGAAACGGTACGTGCCAATATAGATATTATCAGTCACTTTCAGATTGGCGGCGTGCCAGGCCGACACGAACCGGACGACGGACAGGAGATAAATTATCCGTATTTATTTGACGTCGTCGATGATCTTGGATTTCAGGGATGGGTAGGTTGTGAATATCGGCCGGCTGGAGAAACGATAGCGGGTTTGGCATGGGCCCGGCCGTATGGCATCGCGTCCCGGTAGATTTAGCGCTCGCGGCGGTTTGTGCCGTAAGCGGTAAGGTACAATGCTTCGCTGTGGCGGGGCGTAGCGCAGTTTGGTAGCGCGCTCGCTTCGGGAGCGAGAGGTCCCGAGTTCAAATCTCGGCGCCCCGACCACTTTTATGCTGATCCGGTTGCGTACATTGGGCCACGCTAAGAACTAAAACACAGCCAATGGATTCAGGGCCGCACCAGCCCCATTGGGTACACCGTGTGGCGATGCCATGAACATGAATTCCCATCGATTGAGTTCGTTTGCGGTGTCGGCCAGTTCTTCCAGGCCAAGATTGTCAAAAAGATGGACGCCGAGTGCAACGAGTGTGAAAAAGTGAATTGGAATGGAGACGCCTTCGACGCGACCACCTTCTTGTGGGACATCGGACCCGAGTAACGCGATATCTCGCTCCTTGAAAAACGGAATCAGTGACGGGTGATAGCCTCCATCTTCACCGACGTCACGTCCGGTTCGCAAAAACAAGGCGTCACCAGACGCAATCGTGATGCCAGTGTCCGTCTCCCAGGCTTCGATGTCTTGCCTACGGACGGATGTCCCGGGCATGTCGATCAAGATGCCTCTGGTGACCAGGCCATCCTTGAGATTGGCAACGCCGAGACGGCTACATCCGTCGGCGGTACTCGCAACGTCATCGAAATTAAACCCGTTGTAGACCTTTCCGTTGTAAGCCACATGGCACAATGCGTCGAGGTGACTGACAAGGCTTCCGTGATATTCGATTTCGTATCGTTCCCAGAAGTATCCATTTTCGTGGTCGATATCGAAGACGGTTCGAACAGAGCCGGCCAAGACGGGAGGACGATTGGCGTCGGTCCGCTCTGAGTTCTCGAGCGTCATGGCGCGCGCCATGGATACGACGGATCCATTTTTCACTAAACCAGCGGCTTCGACGCGTTTGGCTGGTGTGATGAGATTCAGCGCACCCAGTTGATCGTCATCACCCCAACGGCCCCAATTTGAGAGTTCGGTCATCCAAAGGTCGTACTGTTCTTTAGTGACTTCTTCGCCTGATTCGCCCTGTGCGTCACTCCCGGTGCAGGCGACGTGAGCGATTGTCATAAGAATCGCCAAACGGAATATTGTTGAGTTGAATGTCATGAATGCCTCGCGATTGATACATTGCCGAGTGCTTAAGGTATTGGATCGTATCGGGAATCGCTGATCTAATACACCAACAAACGTACTGGCTAGGAGAGAGGTGACGTTCTGATGAGCGTTTCGCGTCGAAATTCATTTGTTACGGTTGATGTGGAAACGGCGAACAGTGGGCGTGGTTCTATCTGCCGAATTGGCGTCGTGAGTGTTGAACAGGGACAGATCGTAGATGAATGCAGACCCTTGTGGGTCCTGGGACACCCTTTAGTGACCGAAATGTGACGATTCACGGTCTCACCGCATGGGACGTTGAGCCGGCGCCAGCATTTAATGCCATCTACGACTGGATGTCCAAGATGAGCGGGGAGATTGTGGCGTGCTACACGATGTTTGATCGAAGTGCACTGGGGGCGGCATGCAGTATTTATCGCTTGGACGAGGCGGACTGCTTATGGTTGGACACGGCGCAGGTTGTCCGGAAAGTCTGGAATCAATTTAGTCAGAAAGGCTACAAGCCTGACAAGATCGCGACGTATCTTGGGATTGAGTTCTCACACCACGATGCCTTGGAGGATGCTCGCACGGCGGCACTGGTCTTGTTGCGGGCTGTTGAGGAAACTGGCCTGTCTGTCCGGCAGCGGTAGCAGGGCGCGATACCGAATCGTTCTGTCACGAAGAACCGGGTGCCTCGGGTTTAGGCGAGCTATCACTTCGAGAGATTTGATAGGTCTACGATTACGTATTTTCATACTTGGGGTAATCTAGATGTATGGCGAAATTAACAGTTGAAGGTTTCGGAACCGTCGAAGTGCCGAATGAGCGACGCTTGGTGCTGGCGATAGAAGAGGATGCGAAGGTTGACATCATGCACGCGTGCGGAGGTAATGCCCGTTGCACGACGTGCCGCATTGAAGTTATTGATGGTGAGCCAACTCGGATGACGGCCGCGGAGAAAGCGTGTCTTGAAGCGAGAGGGTTGAGCGGTGTCAGACTGTCCTGTCAGATGGTGTGTGAGCAGGATATGACGGTCCGTGCGATTAGCCGACTGGAAGGCAGTGGTCGACCCGATGCTGGCGGTGCGCCATCAGAAGAAATTACGCCGCCACCAGAATGGCAGTAACGGATAACTATCAGGGCGCGTGCGGCTTTTGAAGGCCGCACGCAACAATGACGGTCATATTGAAAGATTTCCTTAATTCGTTCTCATGAACTGCCTGGCTTCTTGAAGCGCTGGGTGATTGGCATCACCTGCCCAGTACTCGGCGAGCGCTGCATAGTGAGTACGCGCAACATCAGCAAGCCCGAGTTCGGAAGCGGCCCGTCCGGCGCCGAGTCGAGAGCGCATGCGATTCGGCAGTCGGAGCAGTGACGTATCAAATTTTGCGAGCGCATCCTCAGCGTTACCCATCGCTAGGAGGATTTCTCCATATAGCTCGTAGACGGGTTTGACTGGGCTGGCGGCACCGTTCGGTGGTCGAAGCGTCTCTACGATCGCAATCGCTTCATCCATCAGCGCGATCGCCCGTTCCGCGTTGCCGTCAGCCGCCTGAATACTTGCCTCGACCTCCTTTGCGGCGAGACGGTTCTGGTCACCGCCATCCTCTGCGAGGGTGTTCAGTGCGTCGAGCGCACTGCGGGCGGTAGAGAGATCGTCAGTGCGGATCGCGCTGAGGGCCGTAGCGAGAAGTTCATGCATCGAGGAATCGTCTGTGACTGGAGCAGTCGACCATTCTTCGGTTTCGACAATGTACCGAGCCTTTGTAAGCGGAAGCGTCCTGACGGCACGGGCAGCGCCATCGCTTTCTTCGATCAGTTGTTCGAGACGTTCAATCCACAGGCGGGCTTTATCGGAGTCGCCTCGTTGCAGGTCGCCGTACTGTCCCCAGTCTAATGGATGGACGGTGTCACCCACACTATCGCCAACGACCCAAAGGTCGCGAGCGGCCTCGTAGGCAGACTGGTTATGCGTTGACACGAGGTCCCACATGCCATGTTGAATGAAAATATGTGTTGGCATGTGCCGCGCATGGGCAACGGCAGGTGCGATTTCGGCGTAACGATACGCGGCATCAAGCGCAAGAGGTGCGTGGAGGGGGTCATCAAACGCATGAATGGTGTAATGCGGTGCACCTGGGTGGTCACGATTGTCCGCGAAGACTCGCATGGCAATGGTGCCGGCCTTGACTTCTAACCGGAGCGACTGATCGCCAAGTGCTCTCGAGCCCGCGAGGAGCGAGAGGGCGTAAAAGGTCGAGACTTCTGGGTCATCTGGATAGCGCTCGTACAGTGTTTCCATCCGATGCATGTAGGCAACACGTCGTTCGTCGTAACTACCGTCATGGCCCCAGAGTGCTTCTACTGCGGCAAGGAAGCCTTTTTCCCTTTCCGTGGGCGCCTTGCTTGCTCGCTCGGCTGCTGTGGCACCAAGTCTAGAGAGGACCGCGCGAGGATTATCCTCGTCGAGTCCTCCGACACCGAAGAGTGGGTGGTTGTAGCTCAGCGTTTCGCCCCAGTACGCCATGGCGAAATCTTTATCGAGTTCCTGTGCTGCCTGAAATTGTTCAATCGCCTGTTTCCAACCGAAACTGTGAAGAGTCGCCACACCACGCAGGAAGTGTTGTTGCGCTTCTTGAGAGGTCGTCGAGGTCGGGAAGTTGAGAACACCGACCTCGGTAAATTGTGCGGAAACTGGTAGCGCGGTGAATAACACAACGAGTAGGCAGGCAATCGTCTTCATTTTGACTCCTTCTGCAGCAGTCCAAGTCCGTCTCGGAGGGTATCACAGGTTGGGCCTTGACCCCGACTTCAGCCAATGTCGGACGGCGGTTGGATATAATCGCGGCCGCATGTCGTTGTTGTGCAGGCGTTGTTTGGTCTCTGGCCTTGTTCAGGGGGTTGGGTACCGCGTTTTTGTGCAGGACGCCGCGATTCGTGAGAAGGTTTCGGGGTACGTTAGGAATCTCGTCGGTGGTCGTGTCGAGACAGTCCTGAGCGGCACCATTGAATCTGTTGAACGGGTCGAGCAAGCACTACAGCTTGGTCCGGCTGGGTCCCGCGTGGATCGCGTTGACGTAACCGATCACGCTGTAGAGCCATTTGGGGAAGTATTTGAAATTCGGGCAACAACACGTAGAACAGGAGAATAGTATGGAGTCACTGAAGTCACTAATTCGAAATGTCCCAGATTTCCCGAAGCCGGGCATTTTGTTTTACGACATCACCACGTTGCTTGCTGATGGCGACGGGCTTCGGCAATCGATCGATGCACTAGCTAATCCGTATCTCGATCAATCTATTGATGTCGTGGTCGGAATTGAAAGTCGGGGATTCATCTTTGGCACTGCGGTCGCCGACCGCTTGGGGGTTGGCTTCGTTCCCGTGCGCAAGCCAGGGAAATTACCGTCGACCACTGTCCGTGTGGAGTACGAACTGGAATATGGCACTGATGCGCTGGAAATGCACGAAGATGCGATTCGCGCAGGACAACGTGTGCTGATTGTGGATGATTTATTGGCGACCGGCGGCACAGCGAAAGCGGCTGTCGATTTGGTCGGGGGGCGTGGCGCTCAGGTGCACGCACTAGCATTTTTAATTGAATTGGATTTCTTGCCGGGTCGAGAGAAACTCTCTGGCCAGACCATACACTCGGTACTACGGTACTAATGAATTCATTGTGCGCTTGGTTCGTAACACGGAGACAATGTCGGTTCTCGACTGAAGTGATATGACGAACAGTCTAATGTTGGTACTGTTGTTTGGCTTTATCGTTGCAGTTGTTGGTCTAGCGATGACGATCTACGAACGACGCGTACGGAAACAAGAGCACAACGATCAATTAATGGTAGTTCTGCTTACAGGCGCGGCTGCGGCCGTCGGTCGCGCAGAACCGCGGGAATTACTGGCGTGGCATGCGACCGCAGATGTTGTGAAGCGCATATTTCCTGAGGTCATTGCCGACATCGAGTCAAAAGGTGGCGAATCGTTTCCGATTCCACGGCAGGTCCTCGAGGACACGCATGCGAAATGGACGGCGGAATGGTTAGCCTGGGAACGGCAGCATGATGCCGATTTCAGAAAGCGGACCAGCGTGCTGCAGGCAGAGCTTGAGGCGACCGAGCACGAACACACACCAGATGGCCGCGCACGGATGGCAGCGCTTGAAGATGAGAAATTGCAAAGCTATCAGCAACGGTATGAAGAATATGTGCAGATCGGGAAAGGTTTAACGGGATTACTTGACGGTAACACCGAATGATGTCGCGAAAGGGAAGGCCGGTCCGTGGTGCGCGAACCGGGTGTAATCTCCCAAATTATCGTGGTGAGTGGGCTGAATCAACTAACCGCTTCATATGTTCCGACGCACCTCCCGGCGGCGTGGTTTAGTATCCCTTCGCTTCTGAGTTTTCGTCTATCAGACAATCCATGGTTTATTTTGATTCGCGCACAGGTGATATGACGACATTTCGTTATCGGCCTCTGTCGTTCTCTTTCCGGGGGCGTGATTGGTGACACGGGTTGGTGTGGTGCTGATGCTCGCTTCTCTGCCACTCTGGTTAGTGCTGCCGGTTTTACCATTTCTGGCACTATCGACCCCAGGCAAAGCGATGGCGGCCACGCTCGTTGTGGTGGTCGCCGAACTGATGTTTTGGGGAGGTGCCGTCTTAGCAGGACCTGCTGCGGTACGGCGCTTGAAGGGATGGTGGAGACGGAGTTCAGGGTGATGGCTGGTGTGACTAAAATGCCCAGCCGAGATTGATGAAACGAAGAACAGGAAAGGCGGTGCTTTCACCGCCGAGCAATCGAGTTGCGCCGCTGCCGATGGATATGCTGAGGTTTTGCTCCGACCCGATGAGCCAGGCATAACCAAATTCAAAGCCCAGTCCGAGTTGGACGTGACGGAGAGGTGGGTCTCGATTGACCCAGGATGAATCTGATGTCGTGGTGCGGAAGATACCGATGCGAGGGCCAACGTAAATCCCTTGGAAGACCGTTCGACTCGGGTAATAGCGGAATGCGAGAGTGGTGGCGACAAAATTGTCCGTCCATTGGGATGCAGATATGCCAAGGCTGAGGGACGGGTTCATCCGACGTTCGTACTCACCGTTGTACCAAGGGAAAAGGACGAGTCCGAACGGATTGACTGAAAGAAGGTGCCGGTGGCTACCTAGTGATTCGTCATGCTCGTCTTGGGCGTAAGTGTCCGTCGGTGTAATGCATAAAGCAACTAACATTAGAATGACGATTTGGCGTTCGATAGAATTCATGATTCAAAATAGTCGCCTGAAGCGATAGTGCGACTTTACTATCTGAAGATTACCCATTCGATCGAATGCTAGGATTATTCACCAAGACAGCCCACTTGAAAAAGGAATACATACTTATCAAGCCATAAGCGTGTGTTCGTAGGCATTAAAGCGTCATTGTAAGTCATTGGCATCGGACGGAATCTCGCTGAGTTGGTCCGCAATGGGTCGGCTGAGGTTATGATGAAGAAATAGGTCGGGCAGTCGTGCGCGTGTAGCTCAGTTGGATAGAGCGATCGCCTCCTAAGCGATAGGCCGCAGGTTCGACTCCTGCCACGCGCGCCATTTTACAGACTGATAAAGTGGGCAAAGCGTTGAAAAGCGATCGCGGGGACTAACGTAGTGCCGTGTTCTACGCGGAGGGCGGAACTGGGGGGGTGACGCCGCGGGTTGCGTAGTGGTTCCAACCGAAGACTTCCTTGATGGGCATCGCTAGGTCAAACCCGTGCTGCGTCACTTCAGGCACGCAGAAATTGAATTCAAAAGGAAAGACGCAGTGTCCTTCGAATTCCTCATTCCAAGATCCAACGATATATACGGGCGTGGGTAATTCTGACGTGCCAAGTTGTTGTGACCAGGTTTTTTGAATGTGATACTGCTCATGGATGTTGATGAGTAGTTTCATGAAATCTGCGTAGCCAGAGCGACCGAGTTGGAGTGTAGGATGGGCAGCTTTCGCGAAGCCTGGTGAGAGATTAGGGATAACGTGGATATTGCGTTGCGTAAAGCGATTTCTGACGTTACGAACTGCGTCATAGGTACGTTTGAGTATACGGACCTGATTCTCGATGTAGGACGATGACATTTGGATGGTTGCCAGCATGCCACGCTTGAGATTAGATGCATGATGGTAAACGTGAATCGCATCAAAGTTTTGCGTGCGTCTCTGGCGGTCATCAGCAAACTGGCCAGTTGCCGACAGATACATTTCTTCTCCAACAATGTATGGCGGCGCACCGTAGATATCCTTAAAGATCTCTCTGGCTTCGTAAACCATGGTGTCGATTGCCCAAAAGTTTCCACTCAACACAGGCAGGCGACCCCACGTATGCGTCCCGAAGATAAAGAGTACAGGCCGGTTGTCTAATGTGAAAATTCGCGCGGGGGTCTCATCACGCATCTCTTTGAAGAAACGAGCCATTTCCTTGAAATCTTCTCGAAATGCCTTCTGCACATCAGCCTTAATGAAATCGATCCGGTCCCCGGTAAAGGGCAACGCGATTGTGCTCTCGTAGAGCAGGCAAACATGGCGAGTATCTACATTCGGCGCCTTCAAGAATGCGTTGCGGTAATTCGACTGATTGTCCTTGTTGTGACGTACGGGAATCCAACTCAGGGCGTCAACAGTGACACCGATTTCGTTCTTTAGCCGGTGAAAGGTTTGTTCAACGTCTGGGTCGTAGGAATAGTAATCGCCACCTTTGTAACGCACGGTTTGCCAGCCAGGAGGTCGGTCAAGGTCGTTATACCATCCGTAGTGCCAGGCGACTGTAATGGGCCTTTGTGGCGTCGCGCCTGATGCCGCGTAGAAATCGAGTGATGCGAGACCGGCATCAACGGTGGCGCGATCGATGACGCCGCGTCCGAAGAGATCAGCCCGGTGGTCGTATCCTGCGGCAGGTGAGATGTCATAACCGCGCTGCGCGAATAAAACACGTTCTAAGATAGCCCGGTCTTTGCCATCGATGACCCCATCTCCATTTAGATCGGCAATATAAGAGGGTAATAATTGCGATTGAGTTTGCGCGAATAATGGGATCTGTTGTCCGAGAGTCGTTGCGGCTAATGTCGATGCAGCCGATAGAAACTGTCTCCTGCTGGGCATATTGGTGGGTTTATTTGTTGAAATGCAGAAGTCCTGAGTGGCTGCCAACAATAGAGACTTGGTTCAAACGAGGGCAAGCCTACCATACGGGACGACTATATGGCCTTAGCAGAGGCCTCGGCATGCCGTCTTTTGGTAGAATTTTCAAGGTCACAAAAATATGAAAAGAACTGAAAGACACCATTTAAAGGAAGACCCGCTCGTTGCATGGGTCTTGGGGATCCGCGAGTCCGTAGCAGGGAACGGTACGCCGACCATTATTGGCGCGGTCGTTGGCGTCGGCATTCTGATTGGTGGTCTGTATGCCTGGCAGCAATCGCGATTGACGCAATCGAGTGAAATGCTGGCGGCCGCGATGGTGGTCGTTGAAGCGTCTGTAGCGGTTGAAGGTGACGATCAGACCAGTACTGAGGGAAGTTACGCATCTGTTGAATCGAAGTATGAGACAGCGTTACCGCTATTACTTGAAGCAGCGAATGCCTATCCGACTCTGCAGGCCGGGATTGTCGCTCGCTACCAAGCGGCTGCACTGCTGGTGGCTCTAGGACGGGCGGAGGATGCGGCTACGCAATTTGCGGAGGTAGCGGAACTTGACGCCGACGGAGTGTATGGCAGGATGGCACGTCTTGGTCGTGCGGAGGCGATGTTGTCGAATGGCCAATATCAACAGGCAATTACGCTTCTCGAGATGGAGACGGCGGAGTCAGATGTGGGGATCCCAGTCGACGCGGTACTGATGCGGCTGGGGATTGCCTACGAACTATCAAATCAGGATGCTGAGGCGGTAGCAACGTATACCCGACTGGTCGACGAATTCCCCACTTCACCGTATCGCTTCGATGCGGAATCAAAGCTCGATAGTCTTTCTGGTGGCGGATAGCCAGCAGCGACGAACCACGTATGACTGGTAACAACGCTGCTGGCAGTCCAGATCTTCGGATTGGGCTGGTCCAAATGTCCTGCGGTGATGCTGTGCCGAGAAATATCGACACAGCAGAAACGGCAGTACGCAGAGCAGCTGCTCAGAATGCGCAGGTGATCTGTTTACAGGAGCTCTTTGCTACCCAGTATTTCTGTCAATCTGAAGACTCCGTCCATTTTGATCTGGCTGAGGAAATCCCTGGCCCGACCACGCGACGGTTTTCCAATGTGGCACGAGAATTAGGTGTCGTATTGGTTGTGCCGTTATTTGAAAGACGGGCGGCCGGCGTCTACCACAACTCAGCAGTCGTGTTGGATGCGACGGGTGACATATGCGGGGTCTATCGGAAAATGCATATTCCTGACGACCCACAATTTTATGAAAAATACTATTTTGCGCCCGGCGACCAAGGCTATTCAGTATTTGAAACAGCGTTTGCACGAATCAGCGTATTGATTTGCTGGGATCAATGGTATCCAGAAGCGGCGCGCTTGGCGGCACTTCGTGGCGCGCAGGTGATTTTCTATCCTACGGCTATTGGGTGGACTGCGAATGAACCCGCTCCGGTACGGCTGCAGCAGCAGGACGCGTGGCGGACCGTGCAGCGGAGTCACGCAATCGCGAATGGAGTCTATGTGGCTTCTGTTAATCGCGTCGGGAAAGAGGTGCTAGGCGATGAACCGGAAATCCTAGAATTTTGGGGACAGTCCTTTATTTGCGATCCAACGGGGTCTGTAATTGCTGAGGCGAATGGTACGACTGATGAAGTTCTGGTCGCGGACTGTGATGTAAAAACCATCGAAGAACAGCGAAGAATGTGGCCATTTTTGCGCGATAGGCGCGTCGATACGTACGGGGAATTATCTGAGCGTTATATCGATTCAGTGACATTTCGACCAGAGTCTTCGAATTCATAATGTCAGCAGTTGGGTCGCCTGTATTACATGGTTGTCCGGCCACGTTGGGGTTTCGCATGCCAGCGGAATGGGAAGAGCATTCAGCAACTTGGATGGTCTGGCCGCATAATCGAGATGATTGGGAAATTAAAACGAACTCTGCGGAGTGGTGTTATGTGGAGATCATTCGTCAGCTTGTACGTTATGAACGTGTTTCACTAATCTGTCAAAATGCGGCAGTGCGAGACCGTGCCGAGGTTCGTTTGGCACGGGGCGGTGTAGAACACTCAGACTACGACACGCACCTTATCAAAACGAATCGTTCTTGGATCCGGGACTCTGGCCCACTCTTTCTTTCTCATGCCGCTGACGCGGTACGACAAATCGCTGTCAGTGACTGGGCATTTAACGGCTGGGGCCGTTACCGGTCCTACAAAGATGATGACCGGCTGCCGCGTCGTATCGCAAGGAAACTCGGGATGCCACGATTTACAGTGGGTATTGATCAAGGCGATCGAATAGGCAATGTTGTATTGGAGGGCGGAAGTATCGATGTGAACGGTTGTGGTGATCTAATCACGACCGAGCAGTGCCTACTTGGAGAATCTCACGCGAGAAATCCAGCCCTTAGTCGGAATGATTTAGAGGGGGTACTACGCGACCATTTAGGCGTTACAAGGATCCATTGGTTGGCTGGTGGTATCGACGGTGATGATACCAATGGGCATGTTGACGATGTCGCAAGATTCGTTGACGCAAATACGATCGTCGCTGCGGCGGAATCGGATAACGGTGACGTTAACTATTCGGTGTTGCAGCAGAATCTTCGGTGTCTTCGGCGGTTAAGAAACGGGAGGAGGCAGGCTTTTGAAGTGATTACACTACCGATGCCGAGACCTGTGACATTCGACGGAATGCGGTTACCCGCCAGTTATTTGAATTTCTATATTGGCAATAACGTTGTACTTGTGCCGACTTTTAATGATTCGCAAGATCAACATGCATTGGCGACGCTCGCGAAAATATTTCCGACGCGCGAGGTTATTGGTATTTACGCGGGTGATTTGATCCTTGGCCTCGGGGCAATTCACTGTTTAACACAGCAACAGCCCTTAGGCACATGGTGACGTCAGGACGTAAGAGGCTAAGGCGTTCGACTATTTGTGGTTAAAAATCGAACTGATGGGATGAGGCATCCATCGATAACCAATGACTGGCCGTCGGTGCTGAATTTTGGAGAACTGCGATTCATTAAGGCATTTGCCGCCGAGTCGAACAAGGCACTGGTGAGTAGTGGGAATGCGAGTGTCGCATCGGCATGCACTGTAACCTGGCCCGCGTCGGTAGAGAGTTTGCCCCAACTTTGTGCCTCGTCCAGCGTTGAACCGGACGCGCCACCAAAATGTGGGACGTCGGTGACGATCTGGATGGCGTATTGGTGACCAGTGATTGATGGATCATAAAACGCGGCCTGCACGCTCGCTTGGTTGATGAAATTCTTTGGTGTACCGCCACCTAATACGACTGAAGCAGTTCTGGGGTGTTGATTGATGAGATTGGCGGATTCAATGACGTCCCCGATTACATCGATCTGGCCCGTATTCTGATTGATGTGTCGGGCCTGTGAGAGCGCCATGCCGAGGGATGAATCGGCGATCGCCGGACAAAAAATCGGTAAGTTATGTCGGTACGCGGCAGTTAGGATTCCGTCAGTGCGTGTTTGCTTCCAGAGGTAACCGCCGAGCTGATGCAAAAAGTCTCTACTGGTATATGGTCGAGGTTCCAATTCTGATACGAAATCCGCGATCCAGTTGTCGTTATCGATAAATTCATCCTCATCGACGTAGGTGTCATAGACGCGATCAATATGTTCTGCTTGTAAAGCGACATCATTCACTTTAGGGCTGCCCAGGTAATGATGTCTACCACGTGTTTCGTGCAGGTCGTGATACAAATTGGCACCGGTCGAAATCAGGCAGTCGAAAGCCCGTTTGTGCATCAAGTCGGCTACCGTGAGCCTGAGGCCGCCCGCCGTGAGTGCTCCGGCCATCCCGAAGAAAATTAAGACATCATCGGCAATCATTCGTTCCCAGATTCGCCTTGCGGTGGCAAGATTTCTACCTTGGAATGAAATGCGCTCCATACGTGTGAGTAGGTCGTCAGTTGATTGAGGCGTCGTCGCTTCGATCGGGCAGACAGGGCTTTGAAGGAAAGAGTCCTTCGCAGGAGAACGCTGTTTAGTCATTTAATTCAATCTGATATGTCGCGCTTCAATTCCGCTAAAAATAGCATCGCATCAACGGGGGTGATCTGGTCAAGGTTTAGTTTTGCAAGCTTGGCGGCGACCTCATCACCCTTTGTAGCCGGACCCTCAAATAATCCCATTTGCGGCACTGCGGAGACCGAGGAGTTACTCAAGGACGGACGAGGGCCCCGAGACAATTCATCGCCTTCGAGTCCTGCCAGTATCACCTTGGCCCGTGCAATCGTTGAGGTCGGTAAGCCGGCTAGGCGCGCGACTTGAATCCCATAGCTTCGGTCTGACCGTCCGCGCTCAATTTTGTGTAAAAAAACGATGTCGTCCTTCCATTCGCGGGCTGCTACGTGGTAGTTCGACACCTCGTTATACGCTTCAGCCAATTCCGTAAGTTCATGATAATGAGTTGCAAATAAGGTTCGCGGCCTATTCTTACGATCCGTAACGAGGTGTTCGGCGACTGCCCAGGCGAGACTCAGCCCATCAAAGGTGGCAGTGCCCCGACCGATTTCGTCAAGAAGTACGAGGCTATTCGATGTCGCAAGATTCAGAATTCGTGCCGTTTCTTGCATTTCAATCATGAAAGTCGACTGTCCGCGCACGATGTCATCTGACGCGCCAACCCGGGCGAATATTCGGTCTGTTGTCGGAATAATCGCTTCGCCGGCCGGGACAAATGACCCGGTATGCGCCATTAAAACGATGACTGCTGTTTGTCTCAGGTAGGTTGATTTCCCTCCCATATTGGGGCCAGTAAGGAGCATGAGTTGTTGGTTGGTACTATTAAGCGTCAGGTCATTCGGCACGAAAGATTCCGTGCGGCGCTCGACTACAGGATGACGGGCATCGCTAAGTTGTAGCTCTGAGTCGTCACTAATTTGTGGTTTACAGTAGTTGCGATGGGTAGCTGTCACCGAAAATGATAACAACACGTCGAGTGCTGAAAGGGCATGTGCAGCGGATTGGATATCCGGCGCATGCGTCGAAACCCGAGCCAATAAGTTCGCGAACAATTCCTGCTCACGTAAGATAATCCGGTCGTCGGCGCCAAGTGCTTTTCGCTCGTATTCTTTTAAAGCCGGCGTAATAAATCGTTCTCCATTCGCGATGGTTTGCTTGCGGTGATAATTATCAGGCACTGAATGTAAGTTGCTCTTCGTTACTTCGATGTAATAGCCAAACACACGGTTGTATTTGACTTTCAATGAATTGATACCAGTGCGCTCCCGTTCGGCGGCTTCCATAGCGGCAATCGAATGTTTGGCATCTTGACTCAGACTTCGAGCCTCGTCGAGTTCGCTGTCAACACCGTCCCGGATCATGCCGCCATCCCGCGCAAATGCCGGGGGGGTATCGATCAGGGTCTGCGCAATATCGTCTTGGACGTTAGCTAGGTCACGAATGCCGTCAATCAGGCGTCGGGTCAGAGGTGCACTAAGGGCTGTGGCCAAGGCTCGAATTGGTGGAATAGCTGTGATGGTGACTTTTAAAGCAACGAGATCTCTGGGGCCTGCGCTGCCAAGGACAACTCTTACAATGAGTCGTTCGAGGTCGTAAATGGAAGAGAGCGTGTCGCTCAGTTTTGTCCGCGTAATGCTTTCGGTTACGAGTTCGTCGACGGAATCCAGTCGATCAAGAATTAATTCTCGATGTGAGAGCGGTCTTGCCAACCAAGAACGCAAGAGACGCCCTCCCATTGGCGTCTTTGTTTCGTCTATTTCCTGAATGAGAGAACCGGCTCGGTCTCCACTCGCGCCTTCAAGAATCTCGAGATGTTTAAAAGTCGCTGGATCAATGGATAGGTAATCTGTTCGGTCGCGGAATTCTAATCGCTGAATATGGTCAAGGCTTCCGCGTTGCGTCTCACGAAGATAGGTAAGCGCCGCTCCAGCAGCCGCAATACTGGAAGCGTTATCCTCCACGGTGAGCCCAAATCCTTCGAGTGTGGATGTGCCGAAATGGTCCGTGAGTGTTCGAAGTGCGTGGTCTAAACCGAAGGTCCACGATTCCACCGCGCTAATTGTTAAACCATTAGGAAGCGATTCCGATTCTGCAGTCTCAGCGAATTCAGCCGAAAGGATTAGTTCTTTTGGAGATACCGCTCGAATCTCGTCAATGACATTTCGAGACATGTAACTGTCTGCGATTTCTGTGACTCGAAATTCGCCGGTTGAGAGATCGGCAATTGCAATGCCGGTATTCGGAATGGCGGCATCCTGGTTAGAAGATAGGGCCATGACGTAGGCTGGTTCTTTTGCATCTAAATAGTCGGCGTCCGTAAACGTTCCAGGCGTGACGACACGAACGACGTCACGGCGGACAAGACCTTTGGCTTTCTTGGCGTCTTCGACTTGGTCGCAAATTGCAACACGGAATCCTTGTTTTATGAGGCGGCCTAAATAGACGTCGGCCGCATGATGTGGCACGCCGCACATTGGAATATCCGTTCCGGCGGAATCTTTGGAGCGAGAGGTTAATGTCAGTTCGAGGGCAGCGGCGGCTTTGACCGCATCGTCGTAGAACATTTCAAAAAAATCACCCATGCGAAAAAATACGATGGCGGTTGGGTGTTGTCTCTTCGCTTCAAAGTATTGCTTCATTGCCGGCGTAGCATTCTTTTGCGCGGTGGCAAGACTTTCGGGAGAGTAGGCCATCTAAGGGATGGTAGCATCGCATTAATGAATGAGACCGAACAAAGGAACACAGATTTGTATGTGCATTCTGACAATTGATACAAGCACTAAGTCGGGGAGCCTCGCTATTAGGTGTTCTTCTGAGAAGACCGTTGAATTAATTGGAGACGCGTCTTTGACCCATGGAGAACGTCTGCCGAATGACATCGCGAGACTTTTAGAACGTGGAAAGGTCAATCTAGCCGACGTTGAGGTGTTTGGCGTCGGAATTGGACCGGGTTCATTTACAAGCCTCCGCGTCGGGATCGCCACGGTGCAGGCACTAGCTGTTGGCCAGAATCGGAAGGTAGCCCCGGTTCCCACACTCGATGCGGTAGCGGCGGCCCGGATGGCTGAGAAATACCCAATGGGGTTGCTGAGCCCTGAAGATGATGACTCGATCCAGAGGATTCGTATACTCGCCTGGATGGACGGTCAACGAGGACACGTATTCGCTGGTCTCTATAGGGCTAAGCGTACAGTCACAGGATTTACACGCCCCGTATGTATTGATGGTCCACGAGTTGGTTCACCGATAGAAGTTTTGGATTCATTGAGAGCAGTGTTAAGTAAATTTGACACAAGGCTGACGCTGGAAGTGGTAGGTAGTGCTGCGACTCGTGACGAAGATGTGCTGCTGTCACGGTTGTCTAAGGTGTCATCGGACGTTTTTATAGTCCCTGGGGAATCAGCGTTAGCCTCCGTAATGGCGAATTTGGTGGCGAGTAAACAATACGCGGCCGTCGGTCCGGAGGACCTCCAACCGCTCTATGTAAGACGACCAGATGCAGTGTTGGCCAGAGAGCGGCGAATGAAATCTGAATTATTGACCCGAAAGAATCAATGAATGAGTCTTGGGATATCGTTCGGATTGTCGATGACGCTAGTCTTGATGTTCTTGTTGAGATCAACAATCAGTCCTTCACGCACCCATGGACACGGGCAATGTTTTTGGAGGAACTGAAACGACCTGAGAAGTCGTATTTGTTGGCTGCAGTGACTACAAGCGGTGTGATCGTAGGTTATTGCTCTGTCTGGATTGTTGTCGATCACCTTCAAATTAACAGTGTGGCTGTATGTTTGAAATATCGAGGTAGAGGTGTTGGTCTCGCGTTATTGAATACAGTCGTGGGTTTGGGGGGGCAGTTGGGTGCCGCGAATATTCTATTAGAGGTGCGGAGATCGAACAGGGCGGCCAGAGCATTGTATCGGCGGCTAGCATTTAGAGAGACTGGACAAAGAGAGGCTTATTACACTCAGCCCGTCGAGGATGCAGTAATCCTTAACAGGAGTCTTGAATCGCCAAACTCTGTGTGATATTTTCAGCGACATTACGAAACTGAGTCATGCCACTTTTCTATCCCGGGAAATTAATTGCTAGGAGGCAGAATGAGGAATGACCAAGAAGTACGCGAAGTACTGTTAGAGCAGGACCAGGAATATCGCCGTCTTGCAGTGCAGCATCAAAATTATGAAATCAGACTTCGCGAACTGACCGGTCATCCGTATCCTACTGGCGACGATGAATTTGAAAAAGCCAGAATTAAAAAAATGAAGCTGCAGGTGAAGGATCAAATGGAAGGAATTCTTCGCAGGCATCTCACACCAAGATTGGTCTCAAATTCGGCGACCATTGAGAGCTAGCAATAGGCTCGGACCGTCCTTAGTTACCGAGGGTTGGTCGGCATGCTACCGAAACCCGAGGTAAACTCGAAATCCAAATACATAAGTTTTTACCTCAAAGGAGAACTCTGGGAAGGATGGGCATGGACCGTGAAGGGCTCCCGTTTGTTATTTTCCCACTGGCCGTCGCGGCTATTTTTAGTGGATTCGGAGTCTGGCTAGCTGGGATTGTTTTTGGGTTGCTCGCTGTCGTGCTTGGTCTGTTCTTTCGAGATCCTGATAGGACAGTGCCGGTTGGCTTGGATTCGAATGCTGTTCTATCGCCCGCTGACGGTCGCGTATTACATGCGGGAGAGCCGCAACCTTCGGTTGCGCCGCCAGGGAATTGGTTGCAAATAAGTATCTTTTTGTCTCCGCTCGATGTGCATGTCAATAGAATGCCGATTGGTGGCGAGGTTGTCGCTGTTAGATATACGCCCGGCCGATTTCTGGCGGCATTTAATGACCGCTCCGCTCAGGAAAATGAAAGGTCGGAAATTCAGATGGAAAGCGAAGGCCAAGTCATAATATTTCGCCAAGTAGTTGGCGCATTGGCTAGGAGAGTTGTTTGCCGAATTGAACCTGGTATGGCTGTTGCAAGGGGGCAGCGATTCGGTATTATGAAGTTTGGTTCTCGGATGGATGTCTTTTTACCACCTACGGCGACTATCGAAGTAAAGGTCGGGGATGCCGTGCGCGCGAGTGAGACGGTAATTGGACGGCTTGTGAGTTTGTCATGAGTAAAGTTTTGGCGATGTTTCGTGGAAAAACGTCCCGGCGGCGTTCGTCGCGGCGCGGTGTACTACTTTTGCCCAGTATGTTTACCGTCGCGAATATGTTTTGCGGATGGGCCTGCATCGTCTATTCAATGCGCGGTGACTTTGTTATCGCAGCGCCATTTATAGGCTTCGCAACAGTATTAGACCTTCTAGACGGACGGGTCGCTCGCGCGACGGGTTCGACGAGTGACTTTGGTGTTGAGTTTGATTCACTTGCAGACATCATTTCGTTCGGTGTTGCACCAGCGACATTGGTCTTTGCGTGGGGGTTGGAACCGCTCGGTCAATTAGGATGGGCGGTCGCGTTTCTGTGGCTGACGGCGGCTGCAGTCCGGTTGGCGCGTTTTAATGTGCAGACGAAGGTTAGTGATAAACAATATTTTGTTGGTATGCCGAGTCCGGCCGCGGCGGGCGTACCAGCTGCAACTGTATTTGCAATGCCTGGTGGTTTTGCAGAACCGTTCAGTATTGTTGGTGCATTAGCTGTGATGTTGGTTCCGGCGATTCTTATGGTTAGTCGAATTCGATTCAAAAGTTTCGATTTGCTTATACCGGGACGCCAGCGTTCCTATATGACACCGCTTGTTATCGCTGGAGTGATTGCTGCAATTGCCGCAAAACCCCAAGTTGTTTTAGTCGTACTGGCTTATTCGTATCTGTTGACAGGACTAGTCGGTTATGTAGTTAGTCATGGACGTACAGCGCCGGTTCCCAACGAAACCGAGGAAGCAGTGGAGGCGAAGAGCTCCGTTTCATAACCTGATTCCAGTTCTATGGATTAGACGGAAACGAAACGGTAACCGTGGTTCCAACACTAGGGATACTCTCAACCGCAATTGAGCCCCCATTTAATTCGATGTTGCGCTTTGCGATCGCCATGCCGAGGCCAGTACCTCTTACTTTGGTTGAAAAATAGGGCTCAAAGATTCGACGTCGCGTGTCTGCGTCGAATCCGACGCCGGTGTCGTGAATAGTAATTTGGATCACGTTCTTCTTTTGTCGAGTCGCGATTTCAAGCGACCCTGTGTTCGGCATGGCATGCAAGGCATTTTCGATGATGTTTGTGAATGCCCTTCCGACGAGTAAGGGATCAATGAATAATTGGATTGATGAGGACAGGAACTCGGTCTTTATTGTAATCCGGTCAGAAAGTCCGTGACGGTAGGGATCGATAACGGATAAAACAAGTTCACCGAGAGTTGTTGGACGTTTGTGAATCTTTGGCGAGGTCCCGTAATTTGAAAAATCCGAGGATATCTGGCGCAGGATTCTAACCTGTTTCAGGATCGACGTTACGCACTCGTCGAGTACCGAGCCAAGAGGCCTTCCTCGATCTTCATGGACGCGTAAGAGATGTTCAGCCGAAAGTTGAACTGGTGTCAGAGGGTTTTTAATCTCATGGGCGACCTGTCGGGCCATTTCCGCCCAGGCTTTAAGGCGATTGGTGTGAGCGAGTTCGCGGCGCTGACGAACGAGTTCACTTGCCATCTGATTAAATGCGTAGACAAGTTGTTCAAATTCGTCAGTAGTCCTGGTCACGATCGGTTCGTCGTATGTTCCTTGAGCGATCCGTTTCGTAGCGGTGGTCAATTGCCGGACTGGGTCGGCAATTCGTTCTGCGATGTAATAGCTACTAGTTGCTCCGAGCAGAATTAATAGCATCACTGCGAGTAAGAGACCGCGATCTAATTCATCGATTTGCTGGTCTATTTCATACTGTCGAGAGGCCATTGGAACGGTCAAAATGAGGTCACGCGCTCCAGGGAATAGAGGTGCAGCGGCGACGAGGTAATCCCCGCGCCCAACGGAGCCGGTTGTGACGAAGCTCGGTAATTGAGACAACGCTATCGATTCGTATACTTCCTCTGGCGTTCGTGTTGGCAATAGGCCGGAAGCGAAGAGGTCTCGTTCGCTGGTGGCGAGGAGGCGAGATCCTTCAAAGATGTTGACATCTTGGTCAATAACTTGGCCGACGAAAACCAGTAGATCGTCAGTGATCTCTGGGGGGTCGGAATCTGCAGTCTCGCGGAGTTCAGCAACGACGCGTTGTGCGATAACAACGGTACGCGCTGCAAAAGTTTCTGCGTCACGTTGTAATTGGTTGATCGAATAGTTTCGAACGACAAACGCCAGAACTAAAATTGGGATAACTGCACCGATAGCGAATGCTAAAAATAGCCTTCTGTAAAAACTCGTTCTAAATTCGGAGAGTAAGTTATGGCCCAATAGGCTGCCACCAAATGCGAATGGTCCGGTCGTCGCTAATAGGAGAACCCAGAGTAAATAGGCGATTCCGAGAAGCGCGACTATTTCAGAGATTCTTACGAGATGATCGTAGGAGGTGAGGATCGGAAACCCCAACGCATATATCCCATAGCGATTGCTTGAAAAATAGACCTGTGAGCGCACACCATTCGCTGTCAATTGTGTCCAGAAGGGTGTTTGGGTTCTATATATTGTCTCGAAGAGGTTTTCATCTATTGACCAAACATCAGGACTAGTACTGAAGAGAGGAGTTAGGCCCCAGCCGTAAACCGCAACTTGGACATTTGCACCGATCCGCCCTGATGCAGAAAATGCCCGGTCCGGCTGGAATGCGCCGTAATACGGAATTGGCGTGGTGCCGAAGGGAAGCGACGAGTAGTCGAGCGGGACGTGAACTACGATAGTTCCAGATTGACCGCGCTGTCCGTCGTCAAGGCAAAGCCCACGCTGAGCGTGAAGTAATCGGCGTTCCTGTGAGCCGAATGGAGATACTTCGCCGTAGACCTCCCATTCGCAATTGGTTTGATTAAAAGACTGCGTCAGTGTCGTGTCCTCTGGAAGATTTAGAGCAAAGCGACTGACGAGTTCATGGTCAGGTCCGTAGAACTCAATCGCCGAAGTCAATCGGAGCCGTGCCAGTTCGGTTTGCTGCCATAGCCGGAAGGCAAGATTCGGGTCGGGAGTATCGTCCGGAGTGGGATCTGTGCTGTCAGGCCAAGGTAGAAATCCTATAACACCGTCGATTTCGTCTTGCGTGACAGAGAGGCTCTCGAGAAGTCTCTGTGGATGTGCGGCGGTCGATGGTGAAAATCTATCCTCGATAAATCGACTTTTGGCATTTTCGCCAATCTCTACCATTCGTGGATAGGCAATGAGTGCAGGTATGACAAGTAATCCGAAGAGAATGACAAAACGTGCTGATTGAGAGGCCGTTCGGTAATGCTTTCTGATGAAGGGTTGGGTCAGAGCCAGAATGATCGGGCCAAGGGACATTACTACGAAGGAGAAGTTCTCGAATTCGAGGTAGAAAAGGTGGACGAACACCGGAATTATCCAACAGGCGAACATCGACGCCTGCGTTCGGCCAGCAATGTGCCACCGACTGGCCGTTAAGGCTAAAGTCGAAGCGGCAATCCATTGGGTCGCCGCGGCCAGAAAGAGCAATCCAACAAGGAGGCTTATGCGTGATGTGTCCCATGGATTAAGCGAGGGATACACAAGGTCCAGTTGTGAGTTTCCGACGATATCGCTGAGTAATTTCTCGTAGATAAAAATTATAACAACTGCTGCAACACCGGCACCGATATGTGCGGCGACGCCGGCGCTTCGGCTGGAGTGACTTTGTTTGCGTTGCCAGAATCGCTGTGTTGAGCCAGAGAGTCGTCCAAGTACAGACCCAATGATAATCATCATAAGGCTGAGTAAAAGAATGTCTCCTGGCGTGCGTAGGAGATACGGAGAAAGATCTGAACTGAAGGCATTAAAACTTAACAGACCGGTAGTCGCTGTCGTCGGCGAACTCGACAGCCAGAGCAGTCCGATAGCGACGATTAAGCCAATGACTGAATGTAGAGACGTGTTGCTGCGAAGTTGTACTCCGAGTCTCGTCGGATGACGGAGGACCGTCGGTGCAGTAAATATGATGAGGATACTAGCGAACAAAGCTAGTGCTATCCGGTTTACCGTTTGGCGCCAATGAGTTCTTCCGAGCGCCAAACTGGCCTCCGTGGTTGTTACGGTGAGCAGAGGCTCGCTGCGTAAAGTTTTCAGTAGGAAAGCTCGTGTGTCACCGGCCGTGGGTATTGGATCCGTTATCCGAAAAGTTAATTTGACAAGCGTGTCAGCAAATAGTGCGATTTCATTAGTTTCTGAAATGTCAGTTTCATTGGTTAGAACGTATTCCGTCGCCACAGAGCCGACGCGGCGGCCGATACTGGCAGAGTTACGGCTGTCTGGCTGTAATGTCTCGACTGGGTGCAGTACGACGAGGCGGAGCCCGAGTGGATTTTCGAGGATGAATGTACTTGCGTTACCTAGAATCCGTGTCAGCGGCAATTCTGTTGGACGTCCTGTCCAAGCCCTGGCTGTGGCTGTTCCATCGTAGATGGTTGTGGAAATGTGGGGATAGTCGTTTGCTATCGAAGTGCGAGCCAATTTAAACAATTGAGTGCGAGATTCAGGATTGCTTTCTGTGGTTAGCTGACTGGCTATTGTGGGATCAGTGGCTAGGCGTTGCGAAGTGGTGGTCAGGAATCTGGTCAGTGCTTCAAATTGACTTTCTGTCTGGTCCTTAGCCCGATCGAATGTCGCTGTCTGAGTTAGTCCGTAATAATTCCATTCGAGGAGATATCCTGCTGAAAGGGTAACAATTGTTACTACGACGGCTATGCCAAACGTCTGAGGCCATGTTCTGACATTGGAGGTCATTGCAGTTCGTATTTCATTGTTTGTATAAATTGAAATAAAGCAAGTTCCATTCCAATTGGTATGCCTAGTCAGAGCGTAGGATCTGCACGCAAGGTCGGCCTCTAAATAGGACGGCGTTGGTCTCTTTTGGGAAATGATGGCGCGACGAAATACTAATTCGTAGTTGTTACGAGTCGAGCGTCAATTACTCCATCGACATGAAGTTGTTCGATGAGTCGCATCGCCTGCCCGTGGCCAAGCGACTGTCCGACCCGGATACGACGGAGCGTCCCTAAACGGGATCGAGGACCGGTGGTCAGAAATGCTGGATAGCCTTTATCCCTTAATGTGTTGACGGATTCTTCTGCGGCGGAGGACCGGTCGTAGATAGCTACCTGCACAGTAAATCGTCTGGCGTGGGAAATCGGTGGACCAGCGGGAAGCAAAGGTTGCGCAAGAAATGGAAGTTCATTCTGAGAAATGACACTTGGCGCTGGCAACGCGGGATGCAGAGGGAATTCCGCCGAAAGCACCTCAGGTCCTAGTGCCGGCGCCAAAACCATCAGTTCACCAGCTCTGGTCAAAAGCACCGTACGATTGTCGGACTGGTTCTCACGTTGTACATGGTGAGGTGGCATTGCCAGTTCGTTGTCTGCTCTGAAACGCCCCATAGGCCGGCCTGTTTCCGTGTGGAAAATTTGAATATTGGGTGATAAGCCACTCAGAACTAATGAGTTCTCGACGCGTATAGGCCCGCTTTCTGGTCTGCCTTGGAGAGGCATGCGCCAGCGTTGCGCACCGTTTTCTCGGTCGAGCGCTCTCACCATGTTGTCGAGGGATGTGACATAAACCCGTTTTTCGTCAATTGCTGCTAATCCGTAGATATCCCCACCAGTCCTGACATACCAGTCAATACGTCCATCATCAAGGCTAAGTCGATAGAAAAAGTTGTCCGTCGCACCAACGAAGATCGCATCCAGGGCCAGGATTGGTCCTGGGTCACCAGTGAGAGTCTGTTCCCAGACATAATTCCCAGTCGATAAATCGAGTGCACGAATGGCGCCGCTGCTTTCACCTCCAAGAGGCAGATAGATTCGATCGCCAGAAATTGCGGGGCTCGCGTTCATAGTATGACCAATACGGCGGCGCCAGATCTCCTGACCATCGGACGCACGAAAAGCCACTAACGTCGAGTCTCGCAGCTGTACTATGAGCCAGCCATTACTGATGTCAGTGGTGACGCGACGTTGGTCGAACCGGTGGGTCCATAAGAGCCGTCCGCTAGCACTATCAAACGCAATCAAGATTTGTTCATAAGTAACGATAAGCATGCCATTGTCAGCCAGCAAAGCCCCCTGGGCTGGCCTGTGTCGAGACCAGACTTGGGCTCCGTTATCCAAATTAAGTGCCAAGAGGGTGCCGTCGACTAGGGGTAGGTATATTCGTTCATCGTCGATGGTGGCTGGCGCAGTTGTGGCTTGTTCTAAGTCGAGTAACCAAGCAATGTCAACAGGGACGATAGGGGATGGTCCAAGTAATTCTTCTTGCGCTAAAACCTCAGCGGTGTAAGAGGAACCCATCGTGGGCGCTATGATCGCGCAAATGCCGACGAGATAACGGAAGTACGTAAAACGTGCGGTCACACGGCTATAATATGACACTACCTCACGGACGCGTGGCACATCAGACGATACTTGTTCTCGACTTCGGGTCTCAATACACACAGCTTATAGCGCGTCGATTGCGTGAACTGTCGATCTATTCAGAGATCATTTCGTTCAAGACCCCGGTAGAAGAGATCGCAGCGAAACGTCCGAGAGGCATCATTTTGTCGGGTGGACCAGCGAGTCTGTCTGAAGCTGGTGCGCCAACGTGCGACCCTGACGTTTTTGATCTTGATATACCAATTCTCGGTATTTGCTATGGGATGCAGCTGCTGACGAAGCAGTACGGAGGACTGGTCGGGGGCGCGGCTGAGAGAGAGTACGGCCCTGCCACCGTAAATGTTACATCTGGCAACGCGGACAATCTGTTCGGGGAGGTTCCGCGGCAGTTCAAAGTCTGGGCGAGTCACGGTGATTTTATTCGCGAAGCGCCACCCGGATTCGAAGTATTGGCGACGAGTGCCAATGCTCCGGTGGCTGCGATGGCTGATGTCCAGAGGAAACGATACGGATTGTTATTCCATCCAGAGGTCGTCCACACGGAACACGGGGCGACAGTTCTACAAAACTTTATGAAAGTTTGCGACTGCCGTGGTGACTGGACGATGTCGTCGTTCGTTGAAGAAACGACGGAAGCAATTCGAAATACGGTTGGCGAGAATGGTCGCGTTGTGTGTGGTTTGAGCGGAGGAGTTGACTCGACCGTCGCGGCAGTGCTTATTCATCGGGCGATTGGCGATCGATTGACCTGCATTTTTGTTGATAACGGTTTACTCCGACTGAACGAAAGAAAACAGGTTGAAGACCGTTTTACAAATCAAATGCCATTACCAGTTGTCTACGAAGATGCGTCGCGAACATTTGTGGAGGCTCTGTCTGGTATTACCGATCCTGAACGCAAACGAAAAGTGATAGGGAAGACCTTTATTGATGTGTTTGAACAGTCGTCAAAGCGGATCGGAGAATTTGACTTTCTAGCTCAGGGAACGCTTTATCCTGACGTGATTGAAAGCGTCTCGGTAGTTGGGCCTTCTGCGGCCATCAAAAGTCATCACAACGTGGGTGGTTTACCCGACCACCTTAGATTTACGCTTGTTGAACCGCTGAGAGAATTGTTTAAGGATGAAGTGAGACGACTCGGGACAGAACTCGGTCTTGAGGATGAATTTGTCTGGCGACAACCATTCCCAGGCCCTGGATTGGCGGTTCGTATTCTCGGAGAAGTTACGGCCGATCGACTCAATTTACTAAGACAGGCAGACGCGATTGTTGCGGAGGAGATCAAAAGTGCAGGCCTGTACAGGGAAATCTGGCAGTCTTTCGCAGTGCTGCTTCCAGTGCAGAGTGTCGGCGTAATGGGCGATGAGCGGACTTACGAGTACACGATCGCGGTCAGGGCGGTCGAGAGTCGTGATGGCATGACGGCAGATTGGGCAAGACTTCCACATGACCTGTTGGGTGTTCTGTCGAATCGGATTGTGAATGAAGTACAGGGTATTAATCGCGTGGTGTACGACATCAGCTCAAAGCCACCGTCCACAATCGAGTGGGAATGAATATCGGAAGTAACACTGAGTACACCAGCAAGGTGTTTAGTGGACTAGATGCCAAGAAATCCACAGTGCAGCGGAGCCGTTTTGAAGGTTGTAGATTTGTTAATTGTGATTTTTCGATTGCTCGAATTACAGAATGTGAGTTTAACGATTGTGAATTTAGGAATTCGAAGCTTAGTTCGGTAGATTGTGATCAATCAAAACTTATTGGAGCCACGTTTAGAGATTGCAAAGCGGTAGGCGCTAACTGGACTAGGTTAGATTGGAGTAGTTATCGTCTAGGGGCCCCAGTACTCTTTGAATCGTGTGATATTTCATTTTCAGTTTTTAGTTCATTAGTGTTGCGAGGACTCTGTTTGCGAGATTGCAAAGCACATGATGTGGATTTCTCGCGATCTGATCTGGAGCGATCGGTATTTTGTCGAACGGACTTGCAAGATTCTCGATTTTCCGGTTGTCGACTCGAGAAGTGCGATTTTCGTGAAGCTACGAACTACGTTATCGATCCTTTAGAGAATTCAATAAAGGAAGCGCAATTTTGTTCGCCAGAAGTTTTGAGCTTGCTTAGTCGTTTTAACATTGAGATCGATCAAATCGATTGACTGAAAATAATGAGTGATTTCGTTCATCTGCATTTGCATACGGAATATTCGTTATTAGATGGCGCCTGCCGGATCGGGGAAATGCTTGACCGTGTTGCCGAACTCAAGATGCCGGCGGTTGCGGTTACGGAACACGGGAACCTGTTCTCCGCCGTCCAGTTTCATGACGAGGCACGCAAACGAGGTGTCAAGCCACTAATTGGGTGTGAGGTCTATGTTGCAAATGGCAGCAGATTGGCGCGAAGTGGTACGCCTGGTGACACGCAAAATCATTTGGTCTTACTTGCCGAAAATAAAGTTGGCTATCACAACCTGATTAAATTGGTGTCATCAGGCTATACGGAGGGGTTCTATTACAAGCCTAGGATCGATAAAGACCTGCTCGCGGAACATGCAGAAGGATTGATCGGACTCAGTAGCTGTTTGAAGGGTGAGGTTGCGACGAAAATCTGTCGTGATCAGGCTGTTCAAGCGAAGGCCGCCGCCGCGTCGTTTCAAGACATTCTAGGACGGGATAATTTTTTCCTTGAGATGCAATATCAAGGGATCGATGACCAGCAAGTTGTGAACAAGGGCTTACAGCCGATCGCCCGTGATCTTTCATTGCCGATGGTTTGCACCAATGATGTCCATTATTTGCGACAGGATGATCATCGTCCACACGATATTTTGTTGTGTATTGGAAGTGGGAAAACGGTAACTGATGAAAAGCGGTTGCGGTATCACGGAGATCAGTTCTACCTCAAGACGCCAGAGGAAATGGCAGAGGTGTTTGGCGACTATCCTGAGGCACTTCGGAACACGGTAGCGATAGCAGAGCGATGTGATGTGGATCTAAGTGGGACGACGCATCATCTTCCGAACTTTGACGTGCCGGAGCCGTACCAACTTGATGAATATTTTGCGCATGTCGCACGTGAAGGATTTGGCGAACGCAGAGTGCGATTGGAACAGTTAGTTGAAAGAGAAAACCTGACGCACAGTGTTTCAGAATATGAGGCCAGGCTGGATTACGAGATCGAAATGATTCAGCGTATGGGGTATGCCGGATATTTCCTGATTGTCTGGGATTTCATACGGTATGCCAGAGACCACGGCATCCCCGTTGGCCCCGGTCGAGGTTCAGCCGCTGGGAGTTTGGTGGCCTACTGTCTCAGAATTACGGATGTCGATCCCTTGGAGTTCGATCTTATTTTCGAACGGTTTCTCAATCCGGAACGCGTGTCATTGCCGGATATCGATATTGATTTTTGTGAAAGGCGGCGTGGTGAGGTCATCGAATATGTGACCCGGAAATATGGCCGGGAAAATGTTGCGCAGATCATTACGTTTGGAACAATGAAGGCGCGAGCGGTGGTGCGCGACGTTGGGCGTTCGCTCGGGATGTCATACGCTGACGTTGATCGAGTCGCCAAGCAGATCCCCCCGACATTAGGTATGACATTGGACAAAGCGCTTGACCAAAGTGCGCCCTTGAGGGAAATGAAAGAGACCGACAGTAATGTCGATGAATTGCTACGTGTTGCGCGGCGCTTGGAAGGAGTGACAAGGCATGCGTCTGTGCATGCCGCGGGCGTTGTGATCGCACCAAAACCGATCACCGAATTCGCACCGCTATATCGGGATATCAGAAAAGACGCGATTACGACTCAATGGGCTATGAAAGAGGTCGAGCGTGTAGGCCTGCTCAAAATGGATTTTCTTGGGCTGAGCACATTGACTTTACTGACGGACGCTGTCGCCCATCTCCAGGAAACAATTGGTGAAGAAGTACGATTGGAGGCTCTTCCGCTCGATGATGCGAAGACCTACAGTTTATTTAGTGAAGGTCGGACGCTGGGTGTGTTTCAGTTCGAGAGCTCAGGGATGCGTGAAACCCTTCGAAAAGCTAAGCCGCAGCGATTCGACGATCTCATCGCACTAAACGCATTGTATCGACCGGGGCCTTTAGGAGGGGGAGTCGTCGACGATTTTATCGCGCGAAGACATGGCAAGGTTGCGATTGAATACCTTCTTCCAGAGCTTGAGCCTATTTTGAATCATACCTACGGTGTAATCGCATACCAAGAGCAGGTCATGCGGATTGCCAGTGATCTTGGAGGTTTCACGCTCGGCGAAGCTGATGTGCTGCGAAAGGCGATGGGGAAGAAGGATGCGTCTGTTATGGAGGCGCAACGGGAGAAGTTTATTAGTGGCGCGGAAGCGAATGATTTACCAAGAGCTAAAGCCAAAAAGATTTTTGACTTGATGGAATATTTCGCAGGTTATGGTTTCAATAAAAGTCATTCAACGGCGTACGCGCTACTGGCTTATCAGACCGGCTACCTGAAAGCGAATTATCCAGCCCACTTTATGGCCGCATTACTGACAATCGAAAGCCAGAATACAGAGAAACTTTCGTTGTACCTTTCTGAATGCCGGAATCTTGACCTCACGATACTGCCACCGGATATAAATGAAAGCGAACTGCGTTTTACCGTTACTGAGAAAGGGATTAGATTCGGGCTTACTGGTATTAAGAATGTTGGCGAGAGCGCGATCCATTCGTTACTTCAGGCCCGGACGGAGCTAGGTTCGGTTTATTCGCTTAATCGCCTGTGTGAGGAAGTCGACCTCAGGCTTGTGAATAAGCGTGTTTTGGAGAGCCTCGTCAAGGCTGGCGCGGTTGATTCACTGCTGGGTGGAACCCCTGTCTCGAGCATATCGGATGGGAATGCCATTGATACACGGCGAGGTCGCGCGAGGTTGCTCGCGGCTGTAGATATCGCCCTTGAGTACGGAGGGCGGAGGCAGCGAGATCGCGAGCGTGGCCAACATGCATTATTTGGAGAAGCGGAATCGGAAGGGGGCACGAATGCGGCGGTGAAACTTCCTTCTGCGCCGGCGTTGACGGAGGGACAGCAATTAGCGTTTGAAAAAGAGTCGCTTGGCTTCTACTTGAGTGGTCACCCTATCGACCGGTATCGAAAGGAGCTTGGGTCGTCAGGCGTTCGTAGTATTGAAAGCTTAGTTCAATCGGAACCAAACGTGTCGGTTGCTGGAATTGTGAGCCAATGTCGACGGCGCCAGACAAAGAAAGGGGATCCGATGGCTGTCCTGACTTTGGAGGACCGCGCGGGTCGCTTAGAGGTTGTCGTGTTTCCGGAGGCGTTCCGGAAATATGGAAGAATTCTGGAAGACGACAAGTTGCTCGTCGTGACAGGGAAACTCGACAAGGATGAGGAGAGTTCACGACTTGTAGCCGCAAAAGTAAGACCTGTTGATGAACTACTAGGAGGCTTAGGCCGGGTGCTATTGATTCAGATTGTCGCGCCGCCGGCGGATCGAACCATGCTCGACAATCTTTTGGCGATTTTCCAGAAATACCCGGGCCAGACCCGAGTGCGGTTACAGGTTGAACTTCGCACACAAATTCCACCGGTTAAAATTGACGCGGCGATCGGTGCGGCACGCGTGCAGACGACCGATCGGCTGATCGAGTCGATTGAAACGATTTGCGGCAAAGGCGCCGTATCGTGGCTCTAACACAATCACGTATTTGGGAACAGCATACGGCGGAGCCTTTCAGCGTTGACGCGATTGCGCGGGCACTAACTTTAGATAGACACGTTGGACGGGTATTGGTTCAGCGTGGGGTCGACACTGTCGAACAGGCTGAATCGTTTCTTTACCCGTCAATTAATCAGCTCCATGATCCATTTCTTTTAACTGACTCAGAGATCGCAGTTAATCGGTTACTTCTTGCAATTGAAAAGCAAGAGCGGATTGCGATACACGGTGACTACGACGTTGATGGAATAACGGCCACGGTTTTGCTCCGGCGTCTGTTCGAATTGATGGGCGCCGATGTGATGCATTACATACCGCACCGGATGAGTGATGGATATGGGCTTCAGGTTAGTGGTATCGACCGGCTGCACGAAGAGGGCGCTAAGGTGGTGATCTCTGTTGACTGCGGCATAAGAAGTCTAGATGCGGCTGGCCGTGCGCGTGAGCTCGGTATCGATTTAATTGTGACGGACCATCATGAGCCGGGCGATGTTCTGCCGCGGGCGTTCGCGGTGATTAACCCGCGACGGATCGATTCTGACTATCCGGATTTGAATTTGTCCGGCGCTGGTGTGGCTTTCAAGATTGCGCAGGGAATATGCATTAGAGCATCGCATATTGATTGGGTGTCGGCCTTGTTGAAGATTGCTGCTATCGGGACGGTGGCGGATATTGTGCCACTGCGAGGAGAAAATCGCGTCATTGCGAGTCTGGGTTTAGAGGCCTTAACGGAGGGAGGTCATACCAAAGGACTTCAGGCGTTGTTAGAGGTGTGTGGTCTTACTGGAAGGCGAATTGAAAGTGATGACGTGAGTTTTCGTTTGGCTCCGCGTATTAATGCAGCTGGAAGAATGAGTTCCGCAGAGGTGGCAGCAAAATTGTTGCTATCGGCGGGTGGCTCGACGACTGAGGCGTGTAGAGAGCTGGCGGAACATTTGGATGAATTGAATATCCGGCGCCGCGAGCAGGAGCGACAAGTGACAAAAGCCGCCTGTGAGACTATAGATGCTGAGCCCTCGGAGACTGAGCGGTCGTGTCATGTAGTGTGGTCAGAAGATTGGCATAGAGGGGTGATCGGAATTGTGGCGTCAAGACTAGTGGAGCGATTCAGGCGGCCAGCGATCGTAATTACGATCGAAGGAGGTGAAGCGTATGGCTCGGGTCGGAGTATTCCGGGCTTCGATTTACTTGGCGCGCTCGATCATTCCAAAGAACTATTGACACAGTATGGTGGGCACCGGCAAGCAGTGGGGCTCCGGTTGAATAGCGCAAGAATTCTGGAATTCCGGCATCGCTTTGAGAACTACGCAGACAAGAAGTTGCTTTCAGAGGACTGTGTGCCCCGTCTGCAAGTAGACGGCGAATTACAGTTTGCCTCTATTACGCCCAAATTTCTCAGGGATCTTCGACTTTTGGAACCGTATGGAGTCGGGAACCCGAGACCTGTGTTTGTTGCGTCTGGAGTGGAAATCGTCGATGGTCCCCATACGCTTAAATCCGACCATTTACGAATGACATTGGGGCAAGGCGATCGACGGTTTCGGGCTATTGCGTGGGGAGCTGGTCCAGATAAGGAACGGTTCCAGTCTAGACGCCGAGGGTTGAAGGTTGCCTTTTCTGTAGCCGAGAATACCTATAGGGATAAAACGACGACACAGCTGACTATTGCTGAGCTACAAGAAGACGATTAGAGTGAACTTTATGAAAGTGCCGACAGGCTTTCTGAAGGAGCGGCTGATTTCGTGACGTTATGGCAACGACCAGTGCGGATTGGGCTAGCGACATTTACCGTCGCGTTCGGCGCAATTCTGTTTTTTGGAGCAAGGGACCGGGCGCCAAGCGTTGTTGCGGGTACGGTGTTACGTACGGATCGTAATGCGGTTATAGAGAGTCGCGACGCTCAAATCGTACAGCGCGAGGACCGCGCAGATAATGTGAAGATTGATGCCGACCGGCAGTTAGCCTACGAAGATGGGTCCGTTAAATTGCTTGGCCGTGTGAAAATTGAATTTAGCGATGGTCTTGTAGTGGAGACGGAGGAAGCGGTCTACGCTGATGGAGGCGATTCGGTCAGTATGCCTGGGTTGGTGAAGTTGGGTCGGCCAAATATGGAGGCCAAGGCAGAGTCGGCGAGATACGAACGTACTGAGGACCTTCTTTATCTCGAGCCAAATGCGACTGTCGTGCTGAGGTCGTTGGCGGTCGAAACGGGGCTGGAGTCTCAGACTGTAATTAATGCCGAGAGAGCTTTGATCGCACAGGCAAATGGCTACATGGAATTCGCTGGGAGCGTCGCGATTACTGGTGGCCCGCAATCGATGCACGCGAATGAAATTCACACGAATCTGACTCCGAATACTTCAGCGTTTGCTTCTCTGGCATTAACAGGTGATGCCCGAGTTCGTGGGACGGAGGAGACTCCCGGCTCACTGGAATTAGTAACTGCTCCAATTATTAATGTGACCTATAACGATACGGTGCTGCAGAATATCCTGATGGCGGAAGGTGCGCGTCTTGAGCTGTTTACCGATGGATCTGGAGGGCAGCTCAGGGAGATGTCGGCTACGGATATTAGCGTTCAGTATCTGGACGATGAACTGAATTCAATTGTCCTTGACCGGGCAGGGAATATTGCGCTGGTTGGTACAGAGGATAGCCAGGGCACTGAAATCTCCGGCGAATATATTGAAGTTGCACTTGGTTCGGGAACAAAATCTTTCGATCGGATTTACGGAAGGGAAGAGGTGTCGATACGGCTACCTGTTCGTAAAGACTCCGTCCAAACGATATCCGCTGGTTCGATGGAAGTGGCGAACGCAGAATTACAAACAGATGCCGACGGCGGCCTGCAGGCAGTTTTTGAAGGCGAAGTCGAATACGTTGAAAATGACGCCGGTGGTACGGGCGGAGAATCGGATGTATTTCGAAGAATTCTTTCAGAGGAACTGACTGCCGAGCTCGACAGTAATCTGGTTGGAATGGAAGCTGCTAGATTTACTGGTGGGGTGCGAGTGGATACTGGCGAACTTACGGGTTTGGCCGAAGAGGTAATCTACGATGTAGGCGCCGACCAGGTAACGTTCGGTGGGACGGACGCGCAGGGACGGGTTCCACTATTAAATGATGCTCGTGGCGCATTATTAGCCACTTCGATTAGCGTTCGATTAGATGGTCCAGATATCGACGCGACAGGCGCGGTATCAAGCGTTCTGTCTGCGGAAGCGAAAGGTTTCGATGGAGAGTCGGATGCAAAGAGGCCTCAGCTATTAAGTGATGCTTCTCCAATCTACGTGACTGCGACTGAGTTCGCTTTTGACGGGGCGGCATCGAGGGCGACGTATACGGGAACTTCCAGACTATGGCAGGATTCGACCGAGTTTCGAGCAAATTCTCTGGTCTTGGATGAAGTAAGTGGCGATGTTTCCGCGGCAGGGTCTGTTGAAACGAAAATTCTGATATTACAAAACACTGACGATAGCGAAGAGCCCGTTCAAGTACTGTCCACTGGGAGTGCTGACACCTTTGAATATATTGAAGCAACGCGGACCGCGAACTACTCCGCAAATGCAACATTGCTAACAGAAATCATAGATTTGACAGCGTCTACGATACAGCTAGTACTGGAGACTGATGGTCGTTCGTTGGATCGAATATTGGCGTCTGGTGGTGTGAAGTTGATGCTTGAAGGACGGCAGATGGTCGGTGAGACAATGGCATATTATGAAAACGATGGGCGATATGAGATGACGGGCGACCCGGTTCGAATCATAGAAGAGGTTGCCGCGGAGTCAGAGGACTTTGAGACGGAAATGACCGAATGCCGAGAGACGACCGGGCAAGCTCTGACATTTTATGTGACTAGTGAGGCGCTCTCGGTTGATGCGCAGTCAGAAATCAGAACGACCTCTATGAACCAGCCTTGTCCCGTCGTGCCCTAATCCGATCGTTGAAATGTCAACACTGAAGACTGAAGAACTAACGAAATCCTATAGCGGCCGTACGGTCGTTAAAAAGGTAAACATCAGCGTTGAGCAAGGTGAAGTTGTTGGTCTCCTCGGCCCAAATGGCGCGGGGAAGACTACCACGTTCTATATGGTGGTCGGTCTTACCGCCCCGGACTCGGGGCGGGTACTGCTCGATGGGCAGGACCTGACGGAAGAGCCGATGTATGTCCGAGCAAGGAAAGGAATCGCATATCTTCCGCAGGAACCATCCGTATTTCGTGGACTTACAGTTGAGCAAAATATTCTGGCCATCTTAGAGACGGTTAAAATTAAACGTCAATCAAGACGGCAACGATTAGAAGAATTATTGGCAGAGCTGAATCTCACACCTATCGCTCAGTCTATGGCTCATTCTCTGTCTGGAGGGGAACGACGTCGAGTGGAGATTACCCGTGCCTTGGTGATGTCGCCGAAGTTCATTTTATTGGATGAACCATTCGCGGGGATTGATCCTATCGCGGTTACTGACATTCAGGAGATCATTTTCCACCTGAAAGAAAGAGGGATCGGCGTGTTGATTACAGATCACAATGTTCGTGAAACCCTGAAAATTACTGACCGAGCATATATTGTGCACGATGGAGTACTGTTCAAGAGCGGGACGCCCTCTGAATTGGCGGATGATGATGCTGTGAAAGAGATTTATCTCGGTGCCGATTTCCGGCTCGATTGACGCCGAATTACACGAGAAGGCTGCGACGCTCTATGGCTTTTACGCAGAGGCTTCAACAGAAGCTTAAAACAGGAATTGCGCTCACGCCACAACTGCAGCTGACTATCGCGCTAATTCAAAAAACTAAAGCAGAGCTGGTTGAGGTGGTTCAACAGGAACTTGAGGAGAATCCTGCGCTTGAGTTGAAGGAAGACGCGGACCCAGAAACCCAGGCAGCAGAAATTGAAGCAGTTGAAAGGCAGAGTGACCGGGGCGCCGGCGCCGATGAATCGCAGGACGATTGGGAAACCGGTGATTGGGAGAAGTATCGAGATTATCTGCAATCGCCGTCGGGACCGCGTGGTGCTGTAGAAGTGGGTCGTGCTGCACCAATAGACAACACGTTAGCGAACCCCGAGAGCCTGGCCGACCACCTTAATAGCCAGATAGGGATACGACTCGATAACGAGATAGAGATTGAGATATGCGCAGCGATTATTGGTTGCTTGAATGAGGCAGGTTATTTAGAGGCCACGTTTGCGGAGATTCAGGCCTTGGGTGATGGCGTATGGTCAATTGCAGAGATTGAACGCTCATTGGCACATGTTCAATTGCTCGAACCGTATGGGGTAGGGGCACGGGATGTTCGAGAATGTTGGCTTCTCCAAATACGGGAGAGCGCGTTGAAAGATAGTATTGCGGAGGTTCTCATTCGGGACCACTTCGATACGATTGAACTCAAACAATTCGGTGGACTAGCGAAGAAACTGGCCGTGTCGGTCGATGAGATACGAAATGCGCTTGCGGCGATTAATAGATTAGATTCCGAGCCGGGATTGACGTTGATTCCAAATAAAACTGAGTATCTAATACCGGACGTCAGAGTAAGTAAGGCGGACGGCAATTATCAAGTTGAATTTATTGATGAAGGCATGCCGCGAATTCGAGTGAATCCTGAGTTTTCAAAAGTCAGAAAAAACGTGCCGGAAAGTTATCGAAAAGAAAAGCTTTCGAGTGCAAAAAATTTACTCAAATCCATAGACCAACGGAAACTAACAATCCTAAAGGTCGCGACGAGTATTGTTCAGTACCAAGAAGAATTTATGGATAGAGGGATGAGTTCTTTACGTCCCCTGGTGCTCCGTGAAGTTGCGGAAGAGATTGATATGCACGAATCAACAGTGAGTAGAGTGGTGCATAACAAAGCCATCGATACCCCGCAGGGTGTTTTCGCGATGAAGTACTTTTTCCCGTCAAGGATTTCATGTCGAAATGGGGCAGATGTGTCTTCTATTGTCGTTAAATTAAAGATTGGTGACATCATTAAGAATGAATCCCCGCAGAAACCAATGAGCGATTCGAAGATTCATGCAGTTCTTCAAGCGCACGGTTATGAGCTAGCGAGGCGTACTGTCGCTAAATATCGAGAAGAATTACAGTTGCCAATTGCTAGCGTGCGGAAAGATTTATTGGCGTGACCGCCGACCGATTACTTGGAACGTCTGCGAGGTTTGTCATTTTGACAGGGTTGTCCGGTGCTGGTAAATCCCAGGCCATAAGAGCGCTCGAGGATTTAGGATATTTTTGCGTGGACAATTTACCGGTTTTCCTACTCCACTCATTTGCAGAGGGTGTTGAGTCTGGTGGGGCGACTGCGCAGCCGTCCGCGGTCGTAGCGGATGTAAGAGACCGGAATTTCCAGAAAGAATTCCCAGGGATATTGCGGGAGTTGAGGTCTCGGAAGGCACTGGGTGCGCGGGTCATTTTTCTTGAAGCAACAGACGAGGCGCTTATTAGACGGTTTTCCGAAACGAGACGTCCGCATCCATTGGCACCCGATCGTTCCGTCTTAGAAGGTATTGTTGAGGAACGGAAGCGCTTATCTGGAATTCGTGGTACCGCGGACTATATTTTTGATACGTCAACCCTAACGGTACACGAACTACGCAAATCTTTTATGGGACTGTCGGTAGAACACACTTCCGCGGAATTAGTGGTCACGGTTTTGAGTTTTGGATACAAATACGGAGTCCCGGTTGAGTCAGATTTACTCTTCGATGTGCGGTTTCTGACGAATCCGCATTTTGATCCAAGGCTACGTGTGATGAATGGACTGGACTCTGAGGTTCAGGATTATTTAGATAAATTGAAGCCGACGCATGAATTCCTCAATAAAACAACGGAGTTGCTCGATTTTTTGATCCCAGAATATAGGGCCGAAGGAAAACGGTATTTGACGATTGGTATCGGTTGTACTGGGGGGCGGCACCGTTCGGTGTCTATTGCTGAATGGTTAGCAGCGAGACTTTTAGTTGGTGGAGGAATTAGTTTGCGGGTCCAACATCGTGATTTGGAAAAATCATAAATGGACAAGCAAGAAGGAGTCGTGACGGTGGGTGAAGTTAGTCGGATCGAGAAACCGTGGGGCTATGAACTTCATTGGGCGAAAACTGAAAATTATGTCGGGAAGGTTATTCATGTGATTGCAGGACAAGCCCTGAGTTTGCAGTACCACAATCGGAAGGAAGAAACTTTATTGCTTTGGTCTGGCCGTTTGAAGTTTGAACTGAGTGATGGCGAAGAAGTCCGGATATGGGAAATGGGTCCTGGTGATCGCGTACATGTCAGACCAAAGATGGTCCACCGCATGACCGCGATAGAAGATTCAGACATTATTGAGGTTTCGACAACCGAACTCGATGATGTCGTTCGCCTCGAGGACCGTTACGGCCGAGAGGGGACGTCAGAGGCGTAGCACTAAAAGGGAATGTCGTCGTCCGTAAGCTCTTGCGGAGGAACAGTATCGGGTTGGGGTGCGGATTGTCCTTGGGAATCACTCGTCGGATTGTTAGCAGCGGGTCTGTCTGTTGTGCCGCGGGCGCCACCGACGAACTCAATGCTGTCTACTTTTACTTCGGTTGTTGACCGTTTTCCGCCATCTTTGGCTTCCCACTGTCGAGTTTGAAGGCGACCTTCTACGTAAATTTGCGTTCCTTTTAACAAATAGTCCTTGAGGGCTTCCGCTCGTCGGCCCCATATGACAAGGCGGTGCCACTCTGTTTTTTCTTTCCGTTCGCCGGTGTTTTTATCTTTCCAATTCTCACTCGTGGCCATACTAACGTTACCGACCGCGTCGCCATTAGGGGTATATCGCAACTCGATATCTTGGCCGAGGCGTCCCAGCAATAGAACCTTATTTACACTTCCCATTAGCTTCTGATTCTCCTGTGAATTCAGATCCTACCGTGTTAGGGCTGACCGAGTCGATCTAGAGCCTGTTGTGCGAGTGTTGCCATCATGTGTTCGGGATAATTATTAACAACTAGCTCGAATGCTGTACGAGCGCGATCGGTTTCGCCAAGGCGATCTAGTGCGAGTCCCCTTTTGTAAGACGCTTCAGGAACGACATCGCCGTCAGGGTAATTTAGGAGAACCTGCTCGAAGGCGACGATCGATTGGTCGAAATCACCTTCCGCATAATGCGTCTGGCCTATGTAAAACGAGGCATCATCGGTTAATTCCGATCGAGGGAACGTTTTCACGTAGGCCTCGAATCCCTGGATAGCTAGAGCCCATTGCCCATTTGTGTAGTCGGCCCATGCTGTGTCGTACATTCGTTGAGGCGATACCCCAGCGGCGAGTGCTGGCTCAGGTACGGTTGGTTGGGGAAGGTCGCCAGGTGAATCCGTTGTAGGGGCTACGTCGTCCATCGGTAACCCAGTCTCTGGATCAATAAGCAATCGGGTCATTGTGGGGGGTGGGGACCTGGGGATAGAGACGCGAAGAGCTTCCACTTCCTGCGACATTGACGACAGTCGCACATTTGTTTCGTCTAGTTTTTCCCGTAAAATTCTGACTCCGGTTGCCATATTGTCGGTCGTGAGCTTTTGGTCGGCAAAGGATCGCCTTAGTTCGGCGTCTTGCTCATCTAGACGCACTGAGAGCGTCGAAAGTGTTCCCTCAAGAGCGGCGATGAGGTGATGTAACTGCAACGTTTGCTCCTGTAGCATCCGAAGATCAGCCATCAGCTGTTCATGCTCGCGGTCTGCGCCATGTAGTGGTGTCGACGCAAACACGGTAAGAGTCAGACAAGTCAGGTAATTACGTATCATTTCAAAGCCTTTCAGCCAATTTTTATTACTGTAACCCAATTTGTTGAGTCTCCCAATTGATTTGGCGTGGCGTCTCTATCTATCTGTGATCACGAAATGGCCACGTCTATTGGTCGCATGGGCATCGTCGGTATCTGCGGGATCGAATGGAAACTCTTTCCCGTAGCTAACGGTTCTGACACGAGCCGGGTTGAGACCTAGACTGACGAGATGGTCCTGAACTGCAAGCGCTCTCCGTTCGCCCAACGCTAAGTTGTACTCTGGCGTGCCGCGCTCGTCGCAATGGCCCTCCACAGTGACTACCCACGTGGGGTTAGTGCCGAGCACGTCCACGTTCTGTTGAATGACCCGTCGAGCAGGATCATCAAGTTCACTGCTGTCGTACTGAAAGAAAATTGGTTCCAGCGGTGATTCACGATTGATCTCTTCCAAGGTGCGTGTTGATAATTCGTCTTCCGGGACAGCGGGAGCATTCGGTTCCAAAGGAATTGGTGGGGGACTGGGAGGGCGAGGTGTGTCGACAAACGGTGCCGCAGGTGGTGCAACTGGTGGCTCGGGTTCAACAGGTGGCGGCGTTTTGACGCACGCTTGTCCCATAACACTAACCAGAAACAGAAACAGAAGAGTTGCGCGTATCGGCCGAACAATAATTCGATGTTTATTTTTTTGAATCACGGATTCCCTCGCTATCGTGACCAACTAGGCATTTCATTATTACCGCGACTTGTGAGTTTCTTTAAGCCCCGGCCATCTCGGCCAATTAGATAAATTTGTTTATCGCCATTTCCACGGCTTGATGAAAATACCAAATGTCGTCCGTTAGGTGAATAGCTTGGACTTTCATTGCTACCTTGACCAAACGTCAACTGCCTAACCTCATTGGTTGCCAGATCGACAACCTTTATATCGAAGCCTGGCCCTGTTCGTGACGCATACGCGATTTCATTGTATGGAGCAGGCGACCAGGTCGGTCTGTCGCAATAGGACTCAAACGTAATTCGCCGTAATCCGGTGCCATCGATATCAACCACGTAGATTTGCGGTGAACCACTTCGGTCAGAGGTAAATGCAATTTGATGACCGAGCGGCGACCAGGTTGGGCTGGTGTCGATACCTGGATGGTTTGTCAAACGGCGTATACCGGTACCGTCGACATTAACAATGTAAATCTCGATATTTCCATCTCGGTTGGAATTAAACGCAAGCTGTGTCCCGTCCGGAGAGTAAGAAGGCAGCCAGTTGTGGATGCGTTCGGTCCCTGCGGCCGGCGTATCCATCCGGCCTTCGTATATATGAGAAACCACGACGTCAGGGAATCCGGAAATGTAAGAGGTGTACGCAAGTGAGCGTCCGGCGGGCGAAAGATTGGGCGTTACATTTAGTGTCCGGGCTGTGGTTATCCGACGGATATTAGCCCCGTCATAGTCTGATAAATAGACCTCTTTTGTTTGCCTGTTAGGCACCAAACCCAGTAATGACTGACTGTCCCGGTCTGAGATAAACGAAAGGTGTGTTCTGGCGATACCGGTGAGGCCGGTCTGGTGCCGATGGATTTCATCAGCCAACTGATGTGCATAGAGCCTGACATTTCGTGAAGAGCCTGAATACTCGACACCAAAAGGGGCTTCTAATGACCGGATATTAAAAAGACGGGCTTGTACGCGGAGTTCATCTTCGGAAATAAGACTAACAGAGCAACTCACGACGCCGTCTGCACCGAGTTCTCTCCATGCGTCAAATTGTATGTCTGTCAGCGTACGCGCCGCTGGAATGGTAGCGGTAGTATCGCGAGCGATCATTAGAAATTCTCGTTCGAATGCAAGGTCCGACCAGAGTACGCTTGCAATGGTGGTTGCGGCGTCTTCTGTTTGTGTGTCACTCGTCAGAGCCAAGCAATTCGGAACAGCGAAACGCGGACGGGCGCCGATTCGATCTCCTATAACAAGATCCAGTTCAGAGCGTTGCGTGAGTGTCGATTGCGGTTGTCCGTGAAGCGGAACGGTAGTGATACCTAGCCAGAGAGTGGCGAGAATGATGGAACAGGACACACTACATGGGTTAAGTAGTCTCATTATTGCCTGTATTCGAATGTAAGTCGTACTGTCAGATTTGTTCCAGTGAAAGCTGAGGGCAATGGTTGGATGGTCCGAGTTAGAATTACGGCTCGTTGCGCACTGAGATCGAGTGCGATCTGGCCGCTGCCCTGATGTAATCCAACGTCGGTAAGTGAGCCGTCGCGGTGAATGGTAAACCGGACAACTGATAACCCCGGGACATGCTGATTGTTGTCCCATCGGCGCCGAATAAGTTCGAGCATTGTTGCTAGGTAGTCAGGGCAGCAGAAGTCTCCGACGTCTAGCTCAGTGCCAGTTCCACCAAGTCCGCCGGCGGAAAGACCTATCCCCATTCCTTCGACGCCTGTTTCAGCCATCGCTCTGCCTTCGCGGAGCTCAGAACCTCGTGTCGGCGTGCGGCCTCGTGCTTCGTCTGGCGTTGTCTCAATTTCGGTTTCGGATTCAGGACGAGTCCGTGACTCGTCAGCTGGAACGGGCAGGATCATTTCTGGAGGTGTCGGTCTGGGCGGTTGTATCCATTGCGGACGTCTCGCTTCTTCCAACGGCACGACCTCTTGAATCGGTCTGGAACCGAGAGGAGTAAGACCACCTTCGCCGGGCCCTTCAGGCCCGCCGAGTCGTAATGTCATTATGTCGAGTGCCGCATCGTTGGCTTCGCCTGAGAGCCAGCTATTCGGAGAAAATAACAGGGCAAGGATTACAAGTGCATGGATCGCTAGAGAGACCGTCAGGGTTTGTTTTAATCCGCCGGTTTCCGAAGCTCTTGCGGATAGTTGTTGGTTGGTTGATAACTGCATCCAATATTTCTCAGCGTAGCGGTGGCGGATCAAGAACGAGACCTACTTCTTGCACACCGCCATCTTTTAACAAGTCCATTACTGTGACAAGTTCTCCATAGGTGATCTCTTGGTCACCCCTGAGAAAAACAGCCTTCTCGCTGCGCTCCACCATTTCAAGGCGGAGTCGTTCAGACAACAATTCAATCGAGATCTCATCATCGCCGACTTGCACCACTCTATCGCTGCGGTATGCAAGCGGGACAGTTACAAAAAGTCTCTCTTCTGCGAGCTGTTCTGCGCGTCTCGCTTCGGGTAGGTTGACGTCAAGGCCACGCTGCATCATCGGTGCAGTGACCATGAAAATAACCAGCATAACGAGCATCACGTCGATAAATGGGACCACATTAATTTCGGATAAGGACGTCATCGTCCGACGTCCTCTTCGGCGATGGGTGCTGTGGTTGTTGTTAGGAGATGAGGGCGTCGGCATTTGTCTAGGGCTCTGGTTGGTGACGGTCTATTCTGAAAAGTTTCGTTCGGCGATGTTTAAAAACTCAAGACAAAAATCATCGATCGTAGAAGCTGAAAGTTTCACCTTATGTATTAGGTGATTGTAGAAGTACGCGGCGGGTATGGCGGCAAATAATCCGGCCGCGGTGGCTATGAGGGCTTCCGCGATGCCTGGAGCAACGACAGCGAGATTAGTCGAACCTGTTTCGCCAATACTTTGGAAGGAAATAATAATTCCAACGACTGTTCCAAATAAACCAATGAATGGAGACACACTTGCAGTTGTCGCAAGTAGTTGAACATAGCGTTCAAGTCGGTTCACTTCGACGTTTGATGATCGCATGAGGGAACGATCTAGTGCCTCGAAGCTTCGCAGCGCTGGGCGTGGGGCACTGGTGTCTACCGGTGGTGTTGTCGGAGATTCAGCTTGTCGAAGTTGCAAATTGAGCTCGGTATAGCCAGCTTGAAATACCCCGGCTAAGGGACTCATTGAAAGTGATTTGCAGACAGAATGCACTTCCGATAATTTATTACTCTTGCGAAAAATTTGTATAAAGGTCTTGGTGTCCTTCTCGACGCGGTTAAACTCTCGCAGTTTCAAAATGATAATTGCCCAACTGGCAATAGAGAATACGAGTAAGAGCGCCAAGACCGCCTGGCTGATGAAGGACGAACGGCCGATCAATTCGAAAATACCACCCCCTAAGCCGTTCGAAGCCTCAGATATCTCTTCCGGTTGGAGCAGTAAGGCAATTAGAAAGCGTTCAAACAAGTCCGTTCCTCCGTGGTTTATGAACGTTGGGTGAGGAGTAATCATCCAAGTGATACACCGCAGAGCGCAGTAGGTTGGTATGGGATGTGCGCATGCCTTCCTTAGTTTTGACTCGCCACGGGCACCTTTGTTTCACGGAGGGCCGAACACACATTTGGTACGAATGCGTTCTTGGCCTCCATACTCAGTAGAGACACCGGCGCGCCGCTGGGAAGGCGCAGAACACCGCAGGTTAGCACGCCCCCTAGATCGTGTCAAATGTATGATAGCATTGAACTTCCCACGCCGTCAGATAAAGCAAAAACGTCTTTTGGCTTGGTGCTGACGACGTCATCTGGCTGTCCCCATGATTCGTTTTTTAAGCATTCGTGACCTTGCGGTGGTTGACCGGATCGAGGTCGAATTTTTAGACGGATTCAATGTCTTGACGGGAGAAACCGGCGCTGGGAAATCGATTATCGTCGGAGCGCTAGGTCTCTTGGTTGGCGGACGGGCAACAAATGAACTTGTCCGGACAGGCTGTGAGAAAGCAGTAATCGAGGGCACGTTTGAAAACCTTTCCGGTGACGAGTGCATCGTCCGGCGTGAGATCTCTATGCGTGGGAGAAGCCGGATCTTTATTGATGATGCGCTTGCGACGGTTGGGAAACTCAGGGAGCTAGGAAGATCGCTGGTTGATATTCATGGGCAGCATGAGCACCAGGAACTACTCGATCCGAAGAATCATGGCAGATTTTTGGACGCTTATGGAGGCCATGGCGATTTAGTGTCGACCGTTTCGGCGAGCTATCGGGAATGGCGGAAACTACAGCGAGAATTACGCGTCCTCATGAAAACGATTGACTCGAGGACAGAGAATCTTGAGTTGCTAAGATTTCAATTAGACGAGATCGATAGCGTTGCGCCACGGGAAGAAGAAGAAGCGGCCCTGATAGTGGAAAGGTCCCGCTTAGCGAATGCTGAAAGACTTGCTTTATTGGCGGCACAGACCTATGAAGATTTATATGAATCTGATTCTTCTGTGGTTTCTTTATTAGGGAAGATTTGGCGGAATTTGGATGAACTAGAACTCATAGATCAATCTTTTCCGACATCGCTTGAGGATAGGGAGGCGGTTTCTGCGTCACTAGCTGAAATGTCGGAAGCCTTGCGTTCCTATTCTGCGGAGATAGAGACTTCACCACAACGACTGGAATTTGTGGAAGAGAGGCTTGCGTCACTTGAAAGACTAAAGCGAAAGTATGGCGGAAGTATTAAGGCTGTTATTGATGAGCGCGACGAGATCGAGGGCCAGATTACTGCCGTCGAGAATGGTGAGCAGGCTATCGGCGATAGAGAGGAGCGGCTTCACGATGCTCGTGGGGTCTTCGTATCTCAAAGCAAACGGCTGTCTCAACGGAGAACTGACTCAGCAAGGCAACTCAAACGTGCCTTCGAAATTGAGATCGGAGAACTTGCGATCGCAAATTGTGTTTTTGAGGTTCGTGTGGATTCTGAGTCGTCAGACGACAACTGGAATGAATTAGGGGTAGACCGAGTAGAGTTTTTCTTTTCAGCTAATCCTGGAGAAGAGACAAGACCACTCGCCCGGACGGCGTCTGGCGGCGAACTGTCACGGATAATGTTGGCGCTCAAAACGCTTGGAACGACTGACCTCGCGCGGAAGACACTGGTATTTGATGAGGTCGACGCTGGTGTAGGTGGGGAGGCGGCAGATCGTATTGGTCAACGACTCGGAAAGTTGGGTGAACATTTTCAGGTTCTCTCGGTTACACATGCACCGCAAGTGGCCGTTTACGGCACGACCCATTTCGCTGTAAAAAAGTCGGTTCAAGCGAATAGAACAGTCACCAGTGTTCAGAATTTGAGACATGATGAAGACCGTGCGGTGGAATTATCGCGCCTGATGACGGGCGCCGCAGATTCAATCGGTGTTGACACGGCGATGGCTCTATTACAAGCAAAGCGAAAGGCGAAAGCGAAAGGCGAAAGTCGATAGGGATGGGTAAGAGGTATCTAGTTGAAACGTTCGGTTGTCAAATGAATGTGCACGACAGTGAAAGACTGTCAGGATTACTTGAAGGTTCTGGTTACAAGTCCACGGAGAATCTCGACACGGCCGACCTGCTGATCATCAACACCTGCAGTGTACGTGAGCGCGCGGCAGAAAAACTTTTTGCGAGACTCGACCGATTCAGAAATAAGGCCCAGGAGGCGAGGCCAACGATTGCCGTAACTGGCTGCGTTGCTCAGCAAGAGGGCGACAAGATTCTGGAACGTGCGCCAATGGTGGACGTGATTATCGGAACACAGGCTCTTGAAAAGCTCCCACTAGCGATTGAAACTTCGGAGGAAAGCGGATCATCCTATGTAGACATCAATCCATATGACAACGTTTCGTTCCCCCTTGGAGTGGTGAAACGTAGAGATAGCGTTAAGGCGTATATCACTATCATCGAAGGGTGTAATGATTTTTGCTCATTTTGTGTTGTTCCGTATACCCGTGGCCGAGAAAGGATGCGGCCGGTGGCTGAAATTCTAGAAGAAGCAAAGTGTCTTGGCGCGGAAGGGCACCGAGAGGTGCACCTGCTCGGTCAAATCGTTAATCATTATCAAGCACCGGACAGTCCTGAGTGCGATTTCCCTGGATTACTGGAGCGTTTGCAGTGTGTTCCTGGAATCGATCGCATTCGGTTTGCGAGTCCGCACCCAAGGCACGTAAGCGCGGGCATGATAGAAGCGATTGCAGGATTACCAAAGGTCTGTAAGCATCTGCATCTTCCGGTCCAATCCGGCTCGACCCGTATACTTTCTCTGATGAGGAGACGGCACACTCGTGAGCGGTATCTTGCTCTAGTTGGCGATGTGCGACAACAGATTCCAGAGATTAATTTGTCGACGGATGTGATCGTTGGATTCCCCGGTGAAACGATTGATGATTTCGAGGAGACGTTAAACCTCGTGAAGGATGTTCGCTACCATAATATTTATTCCTTTAAGTATTCAGAACGACCGCAAACGCTCGCTGAACTGAGAATGCCTGATACTGTTTCAGAGGAAGAAAAATCAAGACGACTGACTGAACTCCAGTCACTTCAAAAGGACATACAATTGTCGCTTCATCGGGAAATGATTGGTCGAGTTTTCGAGGTTCTTACAGAGTCGAAAAGTCGACGTCGCGACGGTGAGTATTGCGGACGAACAAGTGGGAACGTAATAGTGAATTTCCCTTCGGCTGAAAATTGTATAGGTAGTTTCGTGGACATTGAAATTATGCGTGCGGGTCCGAATAGCGCCTGGGGGAAGCAGGTCGGATCTTCAATAAACCTAAGCACGGTGGAGTAGGGACAATGCAGATAGAGATGACGATTAAGGGCCTGATGGTCGACCCGGTAACAAATATGCCGATCGTCGTTCTTCGGGATGAAAGTGGGGAGCACTCGCTGCCGATATGGGTTGGCGTCTTTGAGGCCAATGCAATAGCGCTACAGATTGAGAATGTAACGCCACCAAGGCCCATGACACATGACCTACTTCGTAACGTTATTTCGAACTTTAGTGGAACGGTTGAAAAGGTTGTAATTAGTGAACTCAAGGAAAGTACTTTTTACGCATTTGTCTGTATCCGGATAGGTGGCCAGCTTTCTGCAGTTGACTCAAGACCTAGTGATGCGATTGCTTTGGCGCTTCGCGTTGGTGCGCCGATCTTTGCTGAGGAATCTGTTGTGACGGCCGCAAAGAACGCAGAGTTAAGCCCTGATAAAGGTAATTCAGAGCGTTTGTCAAAGTGGTTGGAGAATTTAGATCCTGACGAATTGGGGAAGTATAAGATGTAACAGGCTTGGCGATTGTCGGCCGGCCGACAATCTCGTAACTTCTTTTTGTTTAGTGCTTTGCGGTTGTTTTATTTGTCTGACCGCCTATTTTTATTTTGTCAGATCTAGTGAATTCTTGACACATCTAGAATGCATTCCTACAATATGCGGAATCCTAATGGTCGTCCCTGATTCTGATCTTTCCGTGCATGCTCTCTCTTCCTTTCAGTGCAGTTCATGATTGTCGCCATTGCTAATCAGAAGGGTGGCGTTGGTAAGACGACTACTGCGATCAATCTTGCAGCGGCTTTGGCGCTTCGAGGAAAGTCGACTCTATTAATCGATCTTGATCCTCAGGGGAATAGCACTCTGTCCTGTATTGATCGGCAAGATATTAGCCGGACGATCTACGATGCGATCGTCGACCCGACATGCCCAATGTCTGATGTGATCCGGCCCTCAAACCAAGAGCACCTGTCCGTAGCGCCGGCCCGGATCGCGCTTGCGAAACTCGAGGCAAGACTTGTTGGTGAAATAGACGCGCACTTTCGACTGAAGGACCGGTTGAGTTCATTGAAAAAAGAATTTCCGAATATTGTCATTGATTGTCCTCCGACCCTCGGGCTTTTGACCGTGAATGCTTTGGTCGCAGCAACTCATCTGTTAATCCCGATACAGGCTTCTTACTTTGCACTTGAGGGCACAGACGATTTACTTGAAACCATTGAGAAAGTTCGCGGCCGTGCAAATCCAAATCTTCGCATTTTGGGTGTTCTGATCACGATGATGGATAAGCGGACATCGATAGCTAGAGATATACGGCGGCAGATACGAAAGGTGTTTGGGCAGAAGGTGTTTCGGACTGTTATTTCGAAAAACGTCAGGCTGGAAGAAAGCCCAGCCTACAGGGAGTCTATATTTAGTTTTGCTCCAGATTCTAAGGGCGCTGCCGACTATTACAGTCTTTGTGAGGAGGTGATGGATCGTGCCTAGAAGAGGTCTTCCGCAGAATATGAAGATGCGCCACGATGAGCATTACGTCGAGACCCTGGCGGCTTCTTCTGGCGCTCCTGTGGGTCGTTTGATATCTATTGAGCAAGTAGACCCTAACCCTGACCAACCGCGGCAAGTCATGGGAGATTTATCCGAGTTAATGGCGTCTATTGCAGAGAAGGGTGTGATTGAGCCATTAATCGTGCGCCAGCAGGGTTCGAGGTTTCAGATCATTGCGGGAGAGAGGCGCTATCAGGCGTCTGTCCGCGTAGGTCTGTCTGAGGTTCCTGTCATTATCAGGGATGTCGACGATTCTGAAGTTATTGAGATTGCACTCATCGAGAATATTCAGCGCAAAGAGTTGAGTGCTTTTGAGGAATCGGAGGCATTGTTCATGTTAGCCGACCGGTATAGCCATACCCATGAACAGTTGGCGCGGAGGCTTGGTAAATCCAGATCATCTATTACAGAATCTCTGAATCTTCAGTCCATGCCTGATGAGGTGAAAAGCCTTTGTCGGCTGGCTGATATAGGGTCGAAGTCATTACTTCTGGAGGTTCTCAGGCAGGGGGACTCGAAGAAGATGGTTGCCTTTGTTGAGAAGTTGACGAGGGATGGTGGCGTAACTCGTGCTAGGGCCCGCCAGGTGTCGGCGGCGAGTAAAGGTCGTTCTCTGAAGGCGAAACCTTTTATCTATAGATTCAACGCGCCGAGTAAAGCCTTTAATATGCGGCTTTCGTTTCGGAAGTCAAAGGTTCCTCGTAAGGAACTTATCGAGACGCTCGAGGGAATACTTTGTGACCTACGTGAAACGGATTGATTGCTTTTGTTAAAAGGGTCACATAACATATGTTATCAGACCCACGGTGTGAAGGCGGTAAAAGGCCGCATCTCTGTGCGGCCCTCTGGTAAATCCTTCTCCCCACGGTGTTTTATTTTCTTTCCATTACTCAGGCGCTCAGTATTCGCCGATAATTAAGAGCAGAGCTTGAGCTTGAACATTATTCATAGATACATCATTCGCGAAGTCATACCGCCATTCGGCCTAAGTCTAGTTGTACTTACATTTCTTTTGATGTTGCCGCCAATTATGGAAGTGGCCGAAGACTTGATTGCGAAGGGAGTGGACGGTTTTACGATCGTACGAATGATGCTCACGCTGCTTCCGCAGGGTCTCGGGGTGACGATTCCGATGGCCTTACTGGTTGGGATACTGATGGGCATGGGGCGGCTTTCTGGTGATCGGGAAACTGTTGCGATGCAGGCGTGCGGTATTAGCATTTCAAGGATTCTTGCACCTGTCCTGGTGTTGGCCACGATGGGTGCCGCAGTCACGTGCTACATTCTGGTTGTATCCCTTCCGGATGCGAATCAAGCGTTCAGAGATCTTAGTTACACAACCATCGCAAATCGCGCCGAAGGCGAAGTCAGGCCAAGAGTGTTTCATGATGACTTCCCGGACGTCATGCTCTACGCGCAAGAGGTTGCGCTAGATGGTAGCGGTTGGTCACAGGTGTTTCTGGCTGATACCTCTAAGCCCGACCAACCCAATGTCTATCTTGCGGAGCGGGGTCGCGTAGCGATTGATCGTGGGAATCGAACAGTAGATGTCGTGCTTGAGCATGGCACAGGCCATAGAAGTGATCCCTCGACGCCTGGAGAGTACGAGGTTCACGATTTCGAAGAATTGGTTATAGGTCTGAATGCTGAAACAGCATTTCCTCGTTCAGGGCCTCAACGAGGTCTTGCCGAATTAACTATTCCCCAGTTGCAGACGGAGGCAATGGTGATGACATCGATGGGCCAATCAGCCCATCAACCCATCATGCACATTCATAGGAAGTTTTCGATTCCTATCGCATGTCTGGTCTTTGCCTTGTTAGGTGTTGGCTTCGGTGTGACTAGCCGAAAAGACGGTCGTCTCGCGAGTTTTGCGCTTGGGATCGGCGTCATTTTTACGTATTACGTGGTGATGTATACGAGCGAAGCGATGGCTAAAGGGCAACTGGTGTCGCCGCATCTTGCTATGTGGATTCCGAATGTCTTACTTGGATTTGCCGGAATACTGCTCATTGCCTGGCGCTCTAGGTCTGTCGAGCGTCGTTTCAGAGTTCCCTTTCTTTTGCAGCGAGAGCCACATCAAATTGATGTCGATGATATGCAGAGCGACAACGTCGATAGCAGCACTACCCCACTCGTCGAACTATCACCTGGAAGGCTCTCGGGTATTAAATTATTGGATTGGTATGTCACGAGATTTTATCTGACATGGGTCTTCTTGTCGTTTGTAGGTTTACTTGGGATTTTCTATATTGCGACCTTTATAGACTTGTCAGACAAACTTTTTAAAGGCCAGACGACTGGCTTGATGTTGCTTGAATACTTTTGGTATGCGACACCGCAATTCATGTATTACGTATTGCCGATTTCTGCATTAGTCTCGACACTCGTAACCGTTGGCGCGCTTACTAAAACCAGCGAACTAACCGTTATGAAAGCTTGTGGGATAAGTCTGTATCGGATGGCATTTCCAATATTCACGTTCAGTCTTGTCTGGAGTGGTTGCCTTTTCCTGATGAGTGAGACATTCCTTGCGGAATCGAATCGACGAGCAGAAGATTTAAACCATCGTATTCGAACGGGTCTTAGCCAAACGATTGACGTCCTCAATAGGAAATGGCTTGTTACTGAGACTGGTGATATTTATCACTATCTCAACTTCGATCCCAACGACGAACGTTTAACGAATCTATCCGTGTACGAATTTAGTAATGATACGTGGGCACTGGACAGACGGACCTATGCTGCCACCGTGGGATATGAAAGTGATTGGGAAGGCGAAAATGTTTGGACTCGGGACTTCGATCTGGTAGCGAATACGACTACGTATGAGACGGAGACACATCAAACCTTAACGTTTCTATCATCGCCGGATTTTTTCGTCGCTGAGACACCTGAGGCCGATCTAATGAGTTATCAGGAACTTGCTGGCTATATCGTTGATCTTAGCGATAGAGGCTTTGATGTTGTGGGTCTTGTTGTGGATTTGCATCGAAAAGTCTCATTTCCATTCGTTACATTTATTCTTACGCTTATCGCGGTTCCGTTTGCGGTGACTACTGGTCCGAGGGGCGCCCTATTCGGTGTTGGCGTTGGGATAGGGATTGCGTTTAGCTATTGGATTATCTTGAGTGTATTCGGTGCATTTGGTAGTGCAGGTGTTTTAGCTCCAGCTCTCGCTGCGTGGGCGCCCAACCTCTTATTCGGCGCATCAGGCGGTTATTTCCTACTTACTGTTAGAACTTAATTTATTTGGAGTGGCATTTACCTGCCACGAATACAATCGAGTTTTGATCACGGCGACGGATCCTGAAAATGACACTTAAGGGGTCAAGGTTTGCAAGTTGGAACAACATTAAAATTGGGGCGTTGCTAAGTTTCGCGAGAAAGCCAGATGTTTATCGGATCGATATTCATACGTTGTTAAATTCGCTACACGCCTGAGGCCAAATTCCCAATTAGAGATTCATTGCTCGCCAAGGCGGAGTCCTGAAATATGTAGTTCTCCGGAACTGTTTCGTTGGTAATTGATAGTATCGGCAACAAATAAAAGACTGTCGACACCAGATGCGCTTTCTTTTGCGCTGTTGGAAGGCCCTACGGGAGTGAAGTCGCGGACGGATAACCGTACACGTCGGTCACGCTGGTCTGCATAAAAAGAGTGTCGCCAGCGTGAATCTTCGTCTACCCCGCGTCGTAGCTGCGCGGATATGCGCATGGGTTTCGATGCCCGTACCACGAAGTCAATAGACACATCTGAAGTTATGCGTTCTGTCCCAATGTCATAGGCCATAGCCGCATAGGTCGCTGGTGAATTGCCTAGCGTATAAGTCAACGTAAGAATGTCGGCATTGAGGTCAAGCGTGACTTCGGCGTCGGTATACTGTTCCGTGTGCCAGTCATTAGGATTGACCTCGTAGATCTCTCGAAACGATGTCGAGGGCAAGTTCTCCGTTTCGCGACTACCAATGAAGATTGGATTACTCACGATCCATGGCAAATCATCTTCTTCAGTGAATTCCGAAAGATATACCTCTGTGCGATAGACCGCTGAAGCATCTGAACTATTGACGCTATACGTAAGTTCCAAATTTGTTGACTCAGAAACAATAGTTCCGTTCCGCAGTAAACGTATCGCTGCGCCACGAGGTCCATTTACTTTTGCGACGAGTTGGAGTTCTTGGTTCGATGGAGTCCTATCCCCCATCTCGACGACGTCCCCATTTGACAGCCTGGCAAAAAAGGTAAGTTCCGCTGGTGTGGCACGGCCTTCCAAACCGGTGTAGACATGGCCGGATTGAATACTAGTCAGAAGGTTAAGCGCGTCTGCTCCAGCGTTTCCCGTTTGGGTGCGGTCGAGGTCCACTCGGATCGAGAACACTCGGAATAATTCTTCGTACCATGGAAATCTGAATACGAAGCCTCCGGTGTATCCTTCGTCACCACTACCGGTTGCGAGTCGAGCATGAGCATCCAATCCAGCCAGGCCGACAACAGAAGCATTCGAGGCCATCGCATCCCACATGTTCATTGCATCGGTGGGCCGGTGAAGAACCCTCGTTAGACTTCCTACCGGTCGAGAAAAGTAATGAAGACCAGCAGCCAGTAATGACAAAACGCCTGTGCTCCGCCACTGACTGTCACCATTGATCCACTCGATAGCATCCACTGGTAACGTGAAATCTTGCCAGCTGAGCTCCTCTCGAGGCGAATACGGATGGGCCACAACACCGAGGCCTCCCAGCCGTCGGACGTCTTCGACGACGCCTTTCGCGTCCCCTCCTAATGGATAGGGCGACTGACGCATACCGACAGAGATGTAGTGTCCACTATCCGTGCTGATTTCGATCCCATTAATAATAAGCACGTCGTGTATGTAGCGAGGTGAGTTGCTTTTCGTGCCGTCTCCATGGTCAGTCAGGATCACGAAATCAAGATTTGCCGCGCGTGCAGCATTGGCGATCTCCTCGACTGTGCCTCCGCCATCGGATTCGATACTGTGTACGTGAAAGACACCACGAACCTGGTTATTTCTGCCAACGGAAGATTCGACCTCAATCGATTTATTGGGGAGTGTCCAATAAAACAAAAGAAAGCCGGCGACTACACCGGCCGCCGTTTTTATTCGATGATTCCCGTGCGGCATACCGCCTCGTTACCACAAGAGTTGAACGATCAGATTGAGGTGCCGAATGCTTGTCTGCGAGAGTAGTGCGAAGCACCCGCCATTACAGGCCTGCCGAGTTACGCAAACCGTCTGCTTTATCGGTGTGCTCCCACTTGAATTCTGGATCCGTTCGTCCAAAGTGACCGAAGGCAGCTGATTTACGATAAATCGGGCGCCTGAGGTCAAGCGTTTCGATGATGCCTTTTGGTGTCAGTTCAAAATGTTCTCTCACCAACTCACTGATTTTGGCTTCATCAATTTTTCCTGTGCCAAATGTTTCTACAAGCACAGAAACCGGGTCTGCGACACCAATTGCGTACGCCAATTGGACCTGAACGCGATCCGCCAACTCCGCGGCGACACAATTTTTTGCAATATATCTAGCCATATACGTGGCAGAGCGATCGACTTTTGTTGGATCTTTACCGGAGAACGCACCACCACCATGTGGTGCCATTCCACCGTAAGTGTCAACAATGATTTTTCGTCCCGTAACCCCTGCGTCCCCATGAGGGCCGCCCGTTACAAATCGGCCCGTTGGGTTGATATGGACCTTTGTATTGGTGTCCATCAATTCTGCAGGCACAATCCTTCTGATTACGTCACGTTCGATGTCTTCGCGTAATTGTTCGGTGGAAACCGAGTCGCTATGCTGACTTGATACGACAACCGCATCTATACGTTTGGGGGTGTCGCCTTCGTACTCGACTGTCACCTGTGACTTTCCATCTGGGCGTAGGTAGTCCAGTCGACCTTCGCGCCTCGCATTTGAAAGCCCGCGTACAAGATGGTGCGACATCATGATCGGCAACGGCATCAGCTCTTTTGTTTCTTTGCAGGCATATCCAAACATCAATCCTTGGTCGCCTGCGCCGCCGGTGTCTACGCCCATTGCGATATCTCCGGATTGGGCATGTAAAGCTGACACGACACCGCAGGTATTTGCGTCAAAGCCGTGGTCTGAATGGGTATAGCCAACTTCTCGCACTGCCTCTCGCGCCACATCTACGAAATTCGGTTTGCTTGTCGTGGTGATCTCGCCTGCCATTACGATCAAGCCAGTAGTGAGTAAGGTCTCACATGCAACGCGTCCGTTCGGGTCCTCTTCCAGCACTGCATCAAGTACAGCGTCTGACACCTGATCTGCAATTTTGTCAGGGTGTCCCTCTGTCACTGATTCCGACGTAAATAAATATCGACCTGTTCGTCGCATCTACACGACTCTCCTTCCATTTACTAGTTCTGCTAGGGCAGTTCTGCCTGACTGCAACCCCTTACGCTAACAACCTTTTAGATCTTGGTCAATTACTTCCGCGGGTGGGTTTCCCTATAGATCTGTTGTAAGCGCACGTTCATGATGCTCGTATATATCTGTGTTGTGGAGACATCGGCATGACCGAGTAACTGCTGGATAGAGATCAGGTCAGCTCCATGTTTCAGAAGATGTGTCGCAAATGAGTGGCGCAACATGTGCGGATAAACATTTCGCTCCAAACCCGCATCGAGTGCATATTGTTTTAATTTCTTCCAAAACTTTTCACGACTGAGCGCTGGACTCCAGGACGTTACGAAGAGTGACGCCGAAGTGCGTTTGCCTAGTAGTTGTGAACGGGCATCCCGGTAATATTTGGTAACCCAAAAAATAGCTTGCTCGCCAATCGGAATCACCCTTTCTTTGTCGCCCTTTCCAAGGCAGACCAAATAGCCACGATTAAGATTTAGATTCTCCGGGCGCAATGAGAGAAGCTCGGAAACGCGCATTCCGGTCGCATAAAGCAATTCTAATAAGGCTCGATCCCGAATACCGATTGGTTTCTTCGTATCAGGTTGATTGAGCAAGGCTTCTACTTCGTCCCAGGTGAGGTCCTTGGGAAGCCGAGTATTAGCACGGGGAATAACTAAATCTGCTGCTGGATTATTTTCAATGTTGCCCTCACGTACAAGAAAGCGATAGAAGCCCCTCGTGCAGGCTATCACTCGCCGAACAGAAGCCGCACATAAATTGCTCGCGTTCAAGGTTCTTACAAATTCTTGAAGGTCCCGTGCTGTTAACAGCGAACTCGATTTTTTCTTCACATGCGAAAAAGCCTCGAGTTTGCGGATGTCACGAGCGTAACTTGCGATCGTATTTCGAGCTAACCTACGCGCCACTTGAAGTTCCTCCAAATACATATCGCTTAAATCAGTCGACTTCGGAGGAGTCCGTCGCGATTTAGAAGTCACAATTCACAGTACCATGACTGGTTGCGAGGCGGGATGTTCTGCTCTGCTTTTGAACTCTCGAACTCTCTTCTTCATGTGGACCGTTTGCTATACTCAGCGGGCGTATCGTCAATAGAAATAGATTATTTGATTCTTAAAGAATGACGTCGGATTAAGGAACTATCGATGCATCAACTCACTCGCCTGGTCGGATTCTCTTTGCCCGTTCTTGTCGGGCTGGCTTTGGTGGGCTGTTCCATTCGGACGATGCCTGAGGGCCCGGCGACCACATCACTCGAAAGTATGAGGGCTGCTGATCTTAGCACTCAGGTGGCTCAGTACGTCAGAGCACAGGAAGCCCTTGCCGCGGATGATTTTAGTGGAGCACAGACCGCCTTAACGAGCCTTACTGCGATTGCCGATAACACGGTGCTTCCGCTCGCAGAAGCGGCAGCAGCAGCCAGTGACATCGCCACAATGCGTGCCGAATTTAAGCCTCTGTCTGAATTTCTTGCCGCTATGGATCTCCCGGCTGGCTTTGCTCGTGCGCACTGCCCCATGTATGACGGTGGATCAAACTGGGTGCAGACGGATGGTCCGGTGCGCAATCCGTATTACGGAAATGTCATGTTGACTTGTGGTGTTATTGACGGTGCTCCTGGCGCGCACATGGATCACGGGCCTCGACACGGCGGTCGGGTGTTTATGGCGCCAGATAGTTTTCATCATATTGAAGGTGCTTATCCGGAAGCTGGGGTATTTCGCCTCTATGCCACCGATAATTATCGTGAGCCGGTTGACGTCACTTTTTGGATGGGCCGCGTAGTTCTCGAGGAGGAATATGATCCGGACACTGACGAATTCATTGAAGTGAAATCCTTTCCTTTGCTACCTTCTCCTGACGGTGCCTATTTGGAGGCCGAGGTTGGCGAGCTATCGGTGCCTGCTGAATTTATTACGAAAATACAGCTCGTTGAGGATTATCCGGAAGATCGATTTGATTTTATCTTTAGTGAATACTCGACTACGGCACTGGCTGCTGACGCGGCGGTGAGCCCGCCCCCTGATGCGCCCGGCTCCTTACCGTTGGCGGAAAGGATTCGTCCTCGTATTCCTGAGGCAACGAGTGATCTTGTAGCGGACATCGGCGCACGAAATGAAGAAATCAGGGCTCTTGTTGCGGAGGGTGGATTTACGGAGATCTTTATTCCTGCGCTGCAGTCCAAAGAGCTTGCTTTAGCACTTCATGACCGTGCTGATACGCTTTCCGTCCGAGATCGCAATAATGTTCGTATCGCAGTTCGCAGTCTTGTGCGTGCGGCGTGGCTGCTAGATTGGTACGGCGATCTCGGCAATAAACAACAAGTTAGCGACGCATATGACATCCTGAATGAGGCGGTAATTGAGATTGATCGAGTTTATAGCGACACTAACGGTCGGTAGAACTGTCAGGATAAGAACATGAGATGTCGAGCACTAGCAGGTTTGATTTTGGCAACGGTGTTGATTGCGATTGGATCCTCTGTGACACGCTCTCATACCCCTATTGCCTCCCGTTGGAATTACAACGAACACCTCTACCCTATTTTTCAGGATAACTGTGGAAATTGCCACCGTGAAGGTGGCATTGCACCGATGTCATTAGTGACGTATCAGGAAGCCTATCCATGGGCCCAGTCCATCCGTGAAGAGGTTCTCGGGCTTCGTATGCCACCGTGGCGTGCGGAGGATGGATTCGGTGATTTTAGTAATGGACATGCGTTGTCGGCGCAGGAGATGGATATGATCTTGGAATGGTCCAGTGGCGGCTATCCCCAAGGCCCGCGCGATTTGCAGCCTGAACAGATTTCAAAGTCTACGGAATGGGCTTTGGGAGTGCCGGATGTTGAGCTTGTAATGGATGAAGCATTTTCTATCGCCTCCGATGTAAATGATGTGGTGAGGTATTTTGTTCTTCCAACTTCACTTGATCGCACTAGTTTTTTGGTTGGTGCCGATATCATGCCTGGAGCAAGTGCAGTCGTGCGTGATGTTGCCATTTATGTGGATTCATCAGGGACAGCCAGGAAATTGGATGCGCTTGATGACGAAGCCGGGTTCGGCGTAAATACGGACTTTCCGACGTCAGTTCCTGTGGCACTCTGGTCGCCGGGGCAACAGCAGGTATTGCAAGAATCAGTTGCCCATTCACTTGCGGCTGGTTCAGATATTGTGGCTCGGATCCATTATAAAAAAACTTGGATCACTGAGGGTGAGTCATTTTCTGATGCAACAAGGGTTGGGCTTTATTTCTCAGGTGAGCCTGCGGCCACACTAGCTTCGGTGCAGGTGGATTCACCAGCAGTCACCGCTAATCTCTCACTTGAATTTAGTTATCCGATTGAGCAAGCTCTCGATATTGTCGCGTTATTACCAGAGGTTAGTATCGCGGCCAAGGATGTTCAGATCATCGGAATAACCCCGACCGGCGAGGAATATCCACTTCTGTTCCTGCGAGAGCCAGGTACTGCATGGCCGACACGCTACTGGCTCGAAGTACCTATCAGTCTTCCCGCAGGGAGTAGCATTCACGTGAATGCTGTCCTGTATCCAGGCGCTGGCCGCAATGCGGATGACTCTCTTCTGGGTGGCGACGCCACGGTGCCTATACGGTTAGTTCTCGATTACGTGCCTTCTTCGCCAGTGGCGAACTGACGGGTTCGGCGCATAAGAAAATTCAAATGCACAGCCGCGGCTCTCGTCGGCTCTGGTTAGCGTTTCTACTCCTACCGGCGTGCACGGTTTCCGCGCCTGGCACTCCGGCCAGCATCAGTTTAGCCATTGTGAATGCAACGATTTGGACCGGGGATCCAATACGGCCAATTGTCGAGGCTATTGCCATTACTGACGGCCAAATTGCCGCGTTGGGACCAACAGCGGAGATTCGTGCGCTCGCAGGAGACGGTAATGTCTTGGATGCGGGCGGCGCCTTAATCACCCCTGGCTTCATCGATACCCATATCCACCTACTTGATGCCGGACGTCGCCTGTTGCAGGAAGGTAGCTCAGGTCAACTATACGATGACGACGAATCACTTCTATCGATTGGACCGAGTCCCCCCCGCACGACCAAAGAGGATGACGAAGCTTTAGTCGCCGCTCTGAATTATCTCGTGACACAAGGCGTGACGTCTGTTCATCACATTGGTAATTGGGATGACCTCGAAACATTGCGGCGAGCAGAGATCCAGGGGCGGCTTACGGCGCGGGTGAATGTAGTGCTGCCGATTGCATCGTCAGGTCGCCTGGTCAATGCGATTGCATCCGGTCAATTTGGTGGTGAGGAGGGTCGAGGTTCCGAATGGGTCCGCGTCGGGGCAGTGAAAGGCGTCGTAGACGGAACATTTCCGACCCTTACCGCGGCGATTGACTTTCCATATCCTGGAACCGGGGATGATAGAGGCTTGCTGCTGTACGACGAAGAGAGACTATACGAAGCGGTGGTAAATGCTGATGATGTCGGGTTACAGGTCGCACTACATGCCGTAGGCGAACGTGCTACGAATTTGGCAATCGATGTTTACGAGCGCGTAAATCAAGAACGCGAAGTAAAGGATAGGAGATTTAGACTGGAGCACGCTCAACATCTTCTCGATACTGATTTGATTCGACTGGCCCAATTAGGAATCCTCGTCAATGTACAACCGTCGCAGATTATGCATGCAGCCCGGCAATTTGATTCGATCTACGACAGTGATTCCCGAACGCTTAGTTTTCCTCTTCGAACGCTGCTCGAAGTTCGTGCACGTGTTGCTTTTGGTACCGATTGGGCTTTTGCTCCCCCGGGACCTTTTGAAGGCCTATATGCGGCAGTTCTGAGACGGCAATCTGATCGGTCTCTGCGCGGCGGGTGGTTTCCAAATGAACGCCTCACCGTAAGTCAGGCACTTGACGCGTACACTGTCAACGGTGCGTATGCGTCATTTGAAGAAAATCAGAAGGGGCGTTTAATTGTTGGCAATTTTGCCGATTTTATTTTGTTAGACACCAATCTGCTCGACGTGCCGCTACCAGATATTCGATTTACGCGGGTTCTGCTTACAGTCGTTGGGGGCGAGATTGTATTCGATCGTCGTGACACCCGCGGGGATACAGACGCATTACCGTAAACGGTTCGGCGTGCGTTTATCGAATTCAGCCGCTCGTCTGTCAAAAAACGTCGATGAGCGACTTAGGTTTATCGGAACCAATGCAGACTTAAAGTAATCCATCGATCTTCATTAGTTCGGCATTCAGGATCGCCGCGCCAGCTGCGCCACGCACTGTATTGTGCCCTAGTGCAATAAATTTGTAGTCAAGTACTGAGCATTGTCGTAGGCGGCCGACGGTGATTGACATGCCGTCTTCACGGCTAACGTCATATTTAGGTTGGGGGCGATCGGGATCGTCGAGATAAACCACGGGGTGATCTGGTGCCGTCGGTAGCTTCTCAAGCTGCGGACGCCCTCGGTAGGTACGGAAAGCGTTGACGATATCTTCATGCGTCGGTTCATCATCGAACTTAACGGAGATTAGTGCCGTGTGACCATTGACGACAGGTACTCGGGTTGTCTGGGCACTTACGACGACTTTATGTGGTCGCACGTCGCCATCTACCAACGTTCCGAGTATCTTCTGTGTTTCGGACTCCATTTTTGGCTCTTCGCCAGGAATATACGGCAAAATATTCCCCAAAATGTCGAGGGACGATACTCCTGGGTAACCTGCGCCAGAGACAGCCTGCAACGTAGTGACCATGACCTGGCGGAGTCCAAATTGACAAAGTGGTGCCAACGCCAACGTCATAACAATTGTCGAGCAGTTTGGGTTCGTGACAATTTGTCCGGGCCAGCGTCTGGTTTTACTCTGCTGCTGCAATAGGCCTAAATGGTCAGGGTTGATCTCCGGTATCAATAGTGGAACATCCGGTTCCATTCTATAGTTCCTCGCATTGCTTACAATTGTTCGACCTGAGACTGCGAAGGCCGCCTCCACCTCACCGGCAACGGCCGAATCCAGACCGGAAAAGATAAGCGAAGGGCTATCCCCTGGAACGCAGCGATTCACAAGCATCTCGCCAATTTCTTTGGGCAGCTCCCGAGAAAGTTGCCAAGAAGCCGCGTCCGCATACCGCTTCTCTGCTGAACGTTCACTCGCCGCAATCCACGTCACTCGAAACCAAGGATGATTTTTGAGCGCGGCAACGAATTCCTGACCGACTGTGCCGGTTGCCCCGAGAATTCCAACGTCTATTTCACTACTCATCAATTCTTAACGTTCTGCTTGGTTGCATCATTTGATGGGAAAAATTCGTCATGCACCGATTGGACTGCGCGGTCGACGTATTGTTCTGATATTACACACGCGATTTTCATTTCCGAGGAGCTAATACAGTCAATATTGATACCTTCTCGCGCTAGGACAGCAAACATCCGCCCCGCCAGACCTGGTGTGGAGGCCAGTCGCGATCCTACGATAGAGATTTTTGACACATCTGTATCTATTAGCGCTTCCCGTGCGAGACCATCCTTTTTCCAATGCGCAAGAAGGCCGCGGACGGCACTGACATATTCGTCATCGACAACAAACGTAATCCGTCCTACCTTCTCTGTACTCGCGCCTTGAATAATCAATCTGACGCAAATATTTGCTTCGGCAAGTTCTTGAAATACTTGAGCTGCGAGCCCGGGTCTATCAGGAACATCAGTCAATGTGACTTTTGCAATCTTCTTTTCACTACTGACGCCAACAACTTCTGCTTGCTCCATCACCATGTCTGATTCTCCACGTATCCAGGTTCCTTCCAGATCATGGAAGCTGGAACGAACGTGTATCGGTACGTTATAGGCCATACAGACTTCGGCTGCACGCGGATGTAGCACCTTCGCACCACTCGATGCCATTTCGATAGCCTCTTCATAACTAATCTCAGACCATTGTGTTGCATTCAGTACCTTGTTGGGGTCCGCTGATAGCACCCCGTCGACATCCGTACAAATATCACACGAGGACGCACCAAGGGCGGCCGCCAGTGCCGCACCAGTGATATCGCTGCCTCCCCGGCCGAGTGTCGTAACCTCGTGATCACGGGTTAGCCCTTGAAAGCCGGTGACAATTACAACTCGACCGCGGTCTAATTCGTCAACGATACGTTTTGTGTCAATTGATTCGATTCGTGCGATATTGTAAGCATCATCAGTTCGAATACCGCATTGTGTGGCCGTTAGCGATATTGCCGCGATACCGCGGTCCTGAAGCGCTAAGCCGAGTACGGACACGGATACCTGTTCACCAGTAGCGAGCAAAAGATCCATTTCCCGTCCACTAGGATTCTTCGCAACGGAATGTGCCAGAGAAACCAACTCGTCGGTCGTTGTTCCCATTGCCGACAAAACGACGACGATCCGCGGCTGAAACTTCAGGCTCCGAGCGATTCGCTCAGCAATCGCAGAAATCCTCTCGGACGTGGCAACGGACGACCCGCCATACTTCTGGACAACGACGGCTGGCGAGGCCGTTGTCATATCTGTCCTTGCCGAGCGGTTATCTGGGTACGTAACTGATGCAGAAACAGTCCGACGTCGGTCACGATGCCAGCTGTTTGCGACGAACCGCGATCAGCCAACTTCGTAACAACGGCCGGATTGATATCCACACACACGACTCGCACCCATGATGGCAGCATGTTTCCAACACCGATGCTGTGTAGCATCGTTGAGAGCATGACCACCATCTTTACTCCCTCGAGTGCCTTAGTGTACTGATTTTGAGCATCAATTAAATCCATGACGGTGTCAGGTAATGGCCCATCGTCACGGATACTGCCGGCGAGGACGTAATCTACCTCATGTCGAATCGCTTCATACATCACACCTGATTTTAGAATGCCTTGGTCGACTGCTGGCCGAAGACCTCCGGCGCGATTAATTGCATTGATCGCCCGCATATGATTTTTATGACCTTCTTCAACAGCCGAACCAGCATCAAGATCGATACCTAAAGAGGTGCCGTACAAGGCACGTTCGACATCGTGCACCGCTAGCGCATTCCCCGCAAGCAAGACGTCGACGAAGCCACGTCTGATGAGTTCGGCGAAATGAGGTCCCCCGCCACTATGTATCACTACCGGGCCGGCAACAAAGGCGATACGACCGTCATTAACCTTAATTTCCTCCATCATCGTAATGATCTTTTTCACACTGACTTCAACGCGGCGTTCTGATGACACATCATTCATCATGAATGCGAAACCAAGGCGGTCGCGTTCTTGGAATTCGGGAGCAACACGAACACCTTCAACGCCGCACACGACCTTGTCGCCGACTGTAACGTCTCGTAATTTCAGACAGCGGCCCTGATTCCCCTCGACGACGATCACCGCATCCATACGTTGGTTCTGGACTTCGACCCAATGGTCGCCGAGTTTGATTTCCGTGCGGTGGTTCGTTGTTGAGTAGAAATCATCCGGCACGCACGCTGCACCTTCTGCTGCTCGCAGTGTGATTTCCCGTTCTGGCTGGGAGTGACAGCCAAAAGGAATCAATGCCTCAAGAAGCTCTACGAGTTTCTTTGGAGACTGTGCCGATACCTTAAGGGTCAGCGTTGAGTAGGCTTCATTATCGCGACCGATGTCGAAGCGCAGGACCTCAAATTGACCACCACGTTCGATTACTCTGTCGAAGATGGCGTTTAGTAGCTGAGAGTCGACGAGATGACCTTCAGCCTCGACAATTTCGCTATGTAGTAAATTGGACATACTAGTCGACAGCTCGTTCTTGATCTCGGTCCGTCATAAAGGTCTCGAATTCACGCAATGAACGTCCGAGTAGGGTCGGTTTATTGATTCTCGGAGCAACGACCTCGGGTGTCTTGTAACCATTCCCGGTAATGCATACCACGGTGCTTTCATTTTTTGGAATCCTGCCATTTCGTATGAGTTTTATCGCTACGGCTAACGTGGTTCCGCCCGCAGGCTCAGTAAAGATTCCCTCTGTTTGGGCTAACAACTGGATCGCACCAAGAATCTCTTCATCAGAAGCCGTGTCACCTGAACCACCTGAGCTTCGAATCGTATCTAGAACATGAAAGCCGTCTGCAGGGTTTCCGATCGCAATAGAACTCGCAATCGTGTCGGGTTTGACAGGCTCTGGATGTTCTGCGCCGCTACGTAACGCGTTAATCACCGGTGCACATCCCGCGGCCTGAGCCGCATGAATTGATGGTGGCTCAGAATCCATTAGTCCAACTGCGTTGAGCTCGTGAAACCCCCGTCCAATCCGTGGTAATAGCGTGCCTCCTGCAACCGGACACACGAGATGTTTTGGAAAACGCCAGCCTAACTGTTCAACGATTTCAAAGCCGTATGTTTTCGCGCCTTCTGCATAGTATGCGCGCAGATTTATGTTCGCGAAGCCCCATCCATACCGGTCACCGACCTGTGTGCACAATCGATTAACATCGTCGTAATTGCCGTCGATTGCTATTACATGCGGGCCACTAATGGCCGACCCGAGAATCTTCCCTGGCTCGAGGGACTGCGGAATAAACACAAAACATTCAAGACCTAACCTAGCTGCATGAGCTGCTACGCTGTTCGCTAGATTTCCGGTTGAGGCACAGCCAAAGACTGAAAATCCAAGTTCTATGGCTCGCGTTGCAGCCACGGGGACGACGCGGTCTTTGTAGGACAGCGTCGGATGATTAACAGAATCATCCTTGATATACAATTCTTCAACCCCGAGCTCTCGTTCGAGATTTCTGGCGCGGACTAGCGGCGTAAAACCAGAGTCGAAACCTGTAAGCGGTTCCCCCAGTATTGGTAATAACTCACGATATCTCCATAAACTCGGTGGCCGTTTTGCGATGATCTCTCGGGTGATTGCCGTTTTTTGCCTGTCTCGATCATAGGTGACCTCGAGCGGGCCAAGGCACTGATTGCAAACGTACAAAGCCTCCGGCTCGAACGGGGTGTCGCAGATCGAGCATTTGAGACCTGTTAGAAAACTCATGTTTCTCCCCGTGCCAAAATTGGCATCCAAAATAGATCACGCGCGTGGAAATCAAAGCGGCCAATTTCATTGAGTGCATTACGTACGGCGCTCGTGTTGCAGCGTTCTAACGTTATGACAAAAGGTAGTTCGCGTTTGGGCCACCCGGGCTCCTGCAGGAGAGAATCAATATTGATGTCATGCGTTGCGAAAACCCGTGCGAGTTCCGAAATGATACCGGGCCGATCGATAACGACAAAGCGAATGTAATGGGCCGAATCAAAATCAACCTGAGCTGAACCATCTGGTGTCTTGGTTGGCCAATTTGCCACGCGAGAATCACCGCGACTGATAGCAATTAAATCCGAAACGACAGCAACGGCCGTCGGATCTCCTCCGGCTCCAAACCCAGAGAATGCAGTTTCGCCGCTACGGACACCATCGACCACGACTAGATTTTGGCTACCTTCGGCGCGTGCTAGCGGCGATGCATTCGGCACCAACATTAACTGGACAGATGCTGAGACCATCCCGCCGCCCACGTCTAGTCGTTCTATACGCGAGACCTGTCGGACCGTACAATCAAGTCGGTTTGCATAGACGAAATCTATCGGGTCGACGCCACGAATTGTGGTCGCCGGAATACTGTCTAGGCTCACAGGACAGCCTAATCCGATCGCCGACAGAATCGCGATCTTTGCTTGGGCGTCAGCTCCGTCAATGTCCGCGGTTGGATCAGCCTCTGCAAACCCAAGTTGCTGCGCTTCTTCTAACGCCTGTTCAAACCCGATCTGTGCGCTTTCCATTCGGGTCAAAATGTAATTACATGTGCCATTAAGGAGTCCGTGGATTCTAGTCAGGACATCTCCACTTAGTCCTTCCTGCACCCCACGAATGACCGGAATGCCACCACCGACCGCCGCTTCAAAGAGAAGCCGGCAGTCGTTGCTGCGCGCGGTTTCGATCAACGATGACCCAGACTGAGCGATTACTTGTTTATTTGCGGTGACGACGGATTTGCCAAGTTTCAGGGCTTGTCGAATCAAGCTTGTGGCTGGCTCAGTGCCTCCAATTAATTCAATGATGATTTCGACGTCTGACTGAAGAATAGCCTCAAAGTCTGATGTCCAGATCACACCATCTGGCACCCAATCGACTCGTTTTTTCTCGACATTCCGATTGCAGATGGATGCCAATTCGACGTCACTATGGCTACCGTCTGTCAGTATTCGAGCGACGGACTGGCCGACCGTTCCGAATCCGATTAGTCCAATTTTAGTCACTGGCTTATCTCTGTTTTACGCGTACGAAGAAAAAGGTCATCACCCGACCGTGGATGATGACCTTCGTGATTTTATTTGTCACGCTGGTTACATCATCCGCTGCTCGACCGCGTGCCGGTCGGTGTCGGTGTTTCTACGATGTTTCGGATCGGGCCAAGAGAAACGTATTTCATTAATAAACTTTGCGGTGTAGGTAACCTTATTTTATACCGTGTGCTCGTACTTTGGGTCAAACCCACGCTGAAAGGACCCGGATGATTGGCAAGTAGGTTTTGCCGCATAGCGCCAGTCATGACAGTGTTACGCCTTACGCGTAATGCCCATTCTTCAAATCGGTTTTATCGACATTACGGTCATCATTATTTACCTCCTGGCTACTGTTTGGCTTGGCTTCCGGCTGAGCAGGCAGCAGAGAACGGTTGATACCTATTTCCTGACTGATCGAACGGTCCCGTGGTGGGCTGTCATGTTTTCAATTGTCGCGACAGAAACGAGCACAGTTACATTTATCAGTGTTCCCGGCTTCGCGTATGCGGGCGATTTAACGTTTCTTCAACTTGCGCTCGGATACGTTGTGGGGCGTGGGTTCGTAACCATTATGTTGATGCCGACGTTGTTTCAACCAGGCATTCTCAGTGTGTACCAATTAGTACAGCGGTATTTTGGCAAAGGTCTAGGGAGGACGATCTCAGCGCTGTTCATCTGCACACGTAACGTTTCAGATGGCCTTCGGTTGCTCGGCGCCAGCATTGTTCTTAGTTTCCTGTTCGCTGCGTCTTCTGATGCGACGAATACTATTCTCGTAGTGAGTATTTGTGCGTTAGCTGCAGTTACGGTGTTCTATACCTGGTTTGGAGGTATGACGACTGTCGTATGGATGGACGTGGCGCAACTCGGTCTGTACATGGGTGGTGCTACGTTCGCGATTATTCTGTTAGGCATCGAGATACCGGGCGGGTTTACTGCCGCCTGGGTGTTGGCTGACAACGCAGACAAATTCGCATTTGTTGACCTCTCATTTGACTTGACCAGGGATTACACTTTTTGGTCCGCCGTGGGTGGCGGTGCAGTGTTTACCGCGGCGACTCATGGTGCGGATCAGATGTTTGTTCAACGGTATCTCGCCTGCTCTACGATCGCGCATGCACGACGGGCACTGTTTGTGAGCGGGCTTGTAGTTCTGGTGCAATTTGCTCTCTTCTTAGGCATTGGCGTGTTGCTTTGGGCTTTTTATCAGACCAATGTGACCCTTGCCACGGACGTGTCTCCGTCGCCTGATCGTGTATTCGCCTATTTCATTGGAACGGAATTTCCTCGAGGAATTCGAGGTTTTATGGTTGCCGCGGTAATTGCTGCTGCGATGTCGACGCTTTCTTCGTCACTGAATTCATCGGCAGCCTCCTTCGTAGATGATTTTTGCAAGCATCCCACACCAGGCCAGACGTCCCCAAATACAAGCCGGCTGCGCATATCGCGATTCGCGATTCTTGTTTTTGGTACGATTCAGGCCATGGTCGCGATCATTGGAATTGCCATCTCAGATCGATTAATTGACGATGTCCTGCGGGTCCAATTCTTTAGTGGCGGAATGATGCTGGGTATCTTCCTTCTTATGGCACGTGGATATCGATCTCCTACTGTTGGTACCGTTGCTTTGTTCGCTGGTCTCAGTGCGACAGTGTCGCTGGCGATCGCGACTGGAGTATCGTGGCAGTGGTACGCGCTCGTAGGGACATGCGCTACATTCGGCGCGGGGGCTATCGCGCACTACGCCGAACAATCTCAGCTCTAATTGACTTTATGTATGTAGACGCAAAGCAACTTATTGATGACGCGGTGCGCGTTGGAATCTTTCCAGCAGCCGCCATAGAGATTGGTGACGCTTCGGGTTGTCAGTGGACGTATGCCGCAGGCACAATCGCACATGGCGATGTCTCTGTCGACACCGTATTCGACCTAGCGTCGCTAACGAAAGTTATCGCGACCACTACTTTAGTTTTACGTCATGTTGATGCTCACTTACTTGATATTGATCGGCCGATCTGTGAATTGCTCCCCGCGTGGAACCTGGATGATCGTACAATCGTCACGACACGAGATCTTTTAAGACATTCGGCTGGTTTAATGGCTCACCTTCCGTTATTTCTGAACTATGCGGGGCGGCCGGATTTTGAATCGAAAATTTGCTCATCGGTACTAGAGTATCGACCTCGATCACAAGCGATCTACAGCGACCTTGGTTTTATACTGCTCGGTTTTCTGCTCGCCGATATTGCGCCGCGTCAGCTCGCGCTTGACGATCAATTTCGTTGGTTGGCTACAGACCGCGGCTGGGGAGACTTGTGTTTTCGTCCAGACCGTTCATTATTGAAGCGGGTCGCACCCACTGAGTTAGACCATTGGCGTGGAAGATTACTGGTTGGCGAAGCCCATGACGAGAATTGCCATGCACTCGGAGGCGTATCCGGCCACGCCGGATTATTTGGGACCTCGACAGCCGTAGGGAAATTTGCTCGCGACACACTTCTGGCGACTTTAGGAGAGTCAACCTACGCGAATACCCAAACAATCCAAGAATTCGTTCGCCGAACAGCAGTTCCAGGAAGTTCGCGCGCACTCGGGTGGGACACGATGTTGACTACTTCTTCGTGCGGACGGCACATGTCCGATGAAGCATTTGGTCATACCGGATTCACCGGCACATCTCTTTGGATCGATCCTAAGCACAATAAATATATTGTGTTGCTAACCAATCGCGTATATCCAACCCGGGAGAATGGTGGCATCGTGTCCTTCCGACGAAAGCTTCATGACGCGATCATGAGAGAACATCAGCAACAGTCGTGACCTTTACCGTAATTGATTGGCTGATTCTCATCGTCATACTGATAGCACCTATAGGGATCGGAGTTCTACGATCGAAGTTCGCCTCTAGGAATTTGAGCCAATATTTCTTAGCCGGCCGAAATCTTCCATGGTGGCTGTCAGGCACATCGATGGTCGCTACAACGTTTGCGGCCGATACGCCGCTAGCGATTACCGGGCTGATCGCTGCGTACGGTCTAGCGGGTAATTGGTTGTGGTGGAATGCGGCACTTGGAAGCGTTTTGACCGTCGTGTTCTTTACACGACTTTGGCGCCGTGCGGGCGTTCTAACGGACGTCGAATTTATAGAGCTACGTTACACGGGTCGGTCTGCCGCGGTCCTTCGTGGATTAAGAGCCCTCTGGCTTGGTATTCCGATTAACTGCCTCATCATTGGCTGGGTCAATCTTGCAATGGCAAAAATATTGTCTATTGCCTTGGGATGGAATCAGCTTGACGCCGTTTTTGTGGGGTTAGCGCTCGCGGGTATTTACTCTTCAATCACGGGGCTTCGTGGTGTTGTCGTCGCTGATTTCATTCAATTTATTATCGCAATGGTCGGAACCTCAGCTCTCGCATACTTTGTGCTCACATCCTCGGACGTCGGAGGTATTGGCGGATTGTTAGTTCAATTACCAAGTTCAACATTTGATCTGTGGCCAGCGTCATCGGGCGAACTTAACGGAGGTATGGTGTCCGCGATAACGTTGCCATTGTCTGCGTTTGTCGCCTATCTCGGGATTCAATGGTGGTCGACCTGGTACCCGGGACAGGAGCCCGGTGGTGGTGGATACATCGCGCAACGAATCATGGCAACGCGGTCCGAGAAGGATGCTTTACTTGCGACATGGTGGTTCACGGTCGCCCACTATTGCATACGACCCTGGCCATGGATTCTTGTAGCACTGGCATCGCTGGCACTCTACCCTGGACTTAGCGATCCTGAATCCGGCTACGTTTTCGTGATCAGAGACTATTTACCAATCGGCTGGGCTGGTTTCGTTATAGGTGCGTTTTTTGCCGCGTTCATGTCGACCGTGTCGACCCAATTGAATTGGGGCACGTCCTACGTTGTAAATGATTGGTACAAACGATTTATTAATCCTGTAGCGACCGAAGAACGGCTAATCGTTGTTGCCAGAATCGTCACGCTATTTATTCTGTTCTTAAGCGCATCGGTGACATTTGTCTTGGAGTCAGTACGGCAAGCTTGGGAAATCATGCTTGAGTCAGGCGCCGGCATAGGATTGGTACTCATTATGCGGTGGTACTGGTGGCGAGTGACTGCCGTTTCTGAAATAACGGCAATTCTTGCTTCCACTGTGGGATTCATCGTGATGCGGACGATGACTAACGTCCCATTTCCTCAGACACTCTTTTACATAGTTCCCGGCACGACGATATGTTGGGTGCTGGTTACCCTCCTAACATCACCAGAACCTATTGATCGCCTTACTGCTTTCTATAAGAAGGTACGTCCATCTGGACCAGGCTGGGCTCCGGTCGTCGCCGAGATTGAATCGGTTCCCGCAGCCCCACTTCTCCCATTAGTTTATTGTTGGGTACTAGGTGTCCTTAGTATTTACGCAGCGCTGATCGGTATCTACGAGATTCTTTTTGATACATGGTTGTTCGGCGGTATCCTTGTCTTTGTAAGCCTCGGTCTAATGCTACTTGTTAACCGTCTTCGCCCGAATGATGTCAGCGATTAAAGCCCGGACAGGTCAACCCTAACGAACTAAAACCGATGCATTTAGCTGCTTCACATCAGTAGTCATCGTGGAGTTTCCCCAGCGCGCGAGTTTCCCTGTGTTATGCCATCGGGACCTATCGCCGCCTGTTCTGCGGAAGGCGCGAGTTCGGCAGCTGCTGTGTGAATGAATATCCACTCGTTATACCGGTTTCGACCGTTGTATGACGTGAGCGACAGCCCGTCACTAGTACTAACTACCCCGACAATTCCGCCGTCTACGCCGCCAGGATGCTCAGCAGCATTCGTATTCTGCGTTCTTTGTTCAGAAAGTCGCTCGTTTCCATTCCCGCTACCAGCCATGTGGTCAGCGGTCATCGTGGCAAGGTCAGATTGCAAGAGGATTTGAAATTCGCCGTTTCTCGTCATCGGATCACGATAGCGTTTACGCAGGAATCGTTCCTCGATGAGGATGTCGATATCTTGCGGCGTAGACCCAGGTCGCTGCCGTTGCCACAAAGCGATCGCGCGTGCATATTGTTCTCCACGAAAGATCAGCTCGGATTCAAGTTCTCGTTGGGCGGCATGATGCCAGACAGGCAATGCCATCGCCAAGAGCAAACTTATAATGAAGATGCTCGCCAGTAATGCGCCCATCACGAATCCGGCTTCTGAATTAGTCGATCGCATCGTTAGAGTCACCACTCCGCGTATTGCGTGCCGTCAAGAGCAGTTCCTAGCGCTCCACTCTGAACATCGTAGATACCTTGCATTAATGGATCAGAAGGATCAACTTCAGCTAAAACGCTTACCCAGGTATCGTCCGAATTAGTAAAAGGGTCATCTGGAATCGACCGTAAATAGCCGCTCGACACTAGGCCCTCTAGTGCTGATGGATAAACGCCCCGGTCGGCGTGAAATTGATCAATGGCGTCCCGCATCCGGAAGAGGTCTTCCTTGAGAACTGCCTCACGAGTTCGAGTGATTGCTGTTCGGTATCCAACGAGAGCAATCGTCGAAAGAATTGTAATTAATGCGATGACTATTGTGAGCTCGATTAATGTCCATCCGCTTACGCCGCGAACTCGTTTCCACATCACCAGTCCCTATAGAGGGTTCCATCGAGTGCCGTGCCGCGTGAGGTTGTATAGACGTCATACACGTTCTCGCCACTCCAACTCGAATCACCCGGGTCGTCTTCGTAAGCTCGTAGTCCCCAGATCGCTGTTTTAGTCATCGGATCAATGGGAATTCGACGAAGGAATCGAAGGCGGCCCGTATTTTCTTGGTCTGTTGTTTCTATGCCTTCGACCAACAGTTCAAGATGGGGGGGGTATCCGGCATTCGATACATCAACATCCGTCCCGGCGATAAGGCCGAGATCAACCGCGTCCTTATATGCATCGATCGCAGTGCGCAGTTCCCGAAGTGAACGTCTCAGCTCAGTTTCCCGCTGTCTTTGCATCGTGACTGAGCTAAGCGGGGCGATAGCAGATGCCAAAATCAACAAGATTGCGGAGACGACCAACAACTCCACGAAGGAATATCCGTGAGCGTCCGAATACCGCTGTCGTAATTGATTCCGCATCTTCAATTCGATATTACTGCGGGCAAGGAGCGACGTTGTTATCCATTCTAGTTATTTGGAGCCTTATTGCATGCCGGATTTAAAAAGGGCGCTCGCCATTATCGGTCCAATAATAAGTCGCCAGACCAAGAGTTAAGGATTCAGTATTTTCGGCCGCGTCATCTTGACTGAGTGAGATCTCTTCAATGACGATAAAGTCCTCAGCGGTTTCCAGCTCGAAGAGAAAACGCCTCATGTCACGGTAGTCACCTTTTAGAAACATAGTCATTTGCAGACGCGCCAGGCGACTCCCTTCTTCGCGATCTGTTGATGAGCTTCGCCGTTCCATCAAAAGGTTGTTTAGCGACGCCGCCTCTTCGAGGCGCGCGAATGTAATCCCACGAGCATTCGAGAGGTCGCTCGGTAGTATTTCTCTGTAGAAAGTCTGTAATTCACGATCGGCCTCAAGTTTCCCATCGACAGTCGCACGTGCCATCGCAAGGGTTTGTTCTGCAACGGTCAAAGCTGTATGCGCTACTTCAGCCCGCGTTCGTGCGTTCGTCAGCGCTACAGACCACGGGAAGACGACGAGAGCGTACAGTGCAATATCTACCACGACGGCGACAATCACGATTGTGATTACTAATCGTTTTTCGACAAAAATACGTCGGAGTAACTTCATTAGCATGACTATCTGTCGCTAGTATCTTGAGCGCGAAATCGACTTAATGGACGTCCCTGGAACTCCCCTGTGAGCTGTGCGCTATACATTCCATCTTCTGTTCGTTGTTCCTGGCGCGCGAGCACATTCCTGACTGATCCGCTCGCTTCTAATTGTTCGATAAATTCTTCGATGTCGGCCACGCGTTCACCAATAACACCAATTACCAATGACACGTTGTCTGCATTCCCTGTTGGTCGGAGGCCCGTGAGCATTACCCGGTTGGGTAAGGTTCGTTCGATTACATTGAATAATTCCGTCCAAGAGAACACACGTTGGTCTATCAATCGATTCGCTTCCGCCGCCGAAAGTCGTAAGGCCTCAAGTTCCACTTCGGAAACGTTCTCCTCAAGACTCCGTGTTTCCTGGGTGACCGTTCCTACCAATGCCTCGGATGCTTCCGCGGCCCTTGTAATGTCCGCATGGTTCTTGGACAGCTCAAAAATTGTTCCTCCAGCCAGCCCCATAAGTACAAGTGCGCCAGTGCCGAGCAGGACCAGAAACATGTGCACTGCGCGTTCATTGTAGAAAGGACGTGTGGCGAGATTAATCTTCAGCATGTCGGCTTATTTCTTAATCATGTCTGTCGCGCAAAAGAATGCCAATAGGAGCAGCAAGCCTATCAAGTGAATTTATCGGTATCGGTCTAGCGTTGTGGATTATTGATGCAATGTGAGAGCCGAGCTGTTCGAGAGCTACTGTGTTTGAGGTATTGAATGACCGCTCGAACACCTTCTCAAGAATGTCAGAAGGATTTTCTATTGAGCTGCTCGCAAAAACAACCCGTTTTACACCGTCGCCACCTAGACGATCTTCGTAATACATTGCGGTCTGGTAAATAAAATTATCCAATGGATTTCCGAGCTCTGACGTCTGATTTCGATAAAAGATGAGCTGGCTACCGCGGACAATAGCTAATGTGTTGTAGCGATGTGCAAGGTGCACCATTAACCAGTCATCTGCATTCTTTGCAGAAGTTGCGCAGATGCTCATATTGATCAGATTGAAAATGGCAAGATCGACGCATCCGACCTGTAATCCGACATCGGTGCAAATGTTTTCATATTCTTGCAGGACAGACTGTTGAACAGCTGCAACCAAAAACTGTGATTGCTTAGTAGCGTCTACTCCGCAAGCCGCGTAAGACAACTGTGCCTCGTTAAGACTGAAAGGAGTGGACTTTTGTAATTTAAGCCTAATCAGTGCCGCAAGGTCTGTTTCGTGGTCAGGAACCGTTTCGAAGCTCAGTAAGGTTACCTTTGCGATTGTGTCTGGTAATACCAAGGAAATTCGCGTGGGGCGTTGTTTATAGGAAGCGAGTACTTCGTTCAGCGCGTCGGCCACAAATTTCGAGTCAGCAATATTGGGCGACATCATGCTGGGGACAACGGCACCCGTCTCGAGTGACTTTATCTGCTGGAAGGAAAGCGATGACTGGCCTTTTGCCACCGAAAGCTCAATGGCTGTTATCGAGTCACCCGCAATACTGATCGCCGCTTGAGGGTTCGGCGTGCTCAACAGTGCGGTCAAACGTCCTTTACTCAACGAAAGTCACCTTGTTAATTTCACGCAACGTTGTACGTCCGCATAAGACCTGCTGAATAGCTGATTCCCTGAGGAATCGCATGCCGGATAAAGCTGCTGCATTTTTAATTTCAGACGTAGGTCGCTTATCTAAAATCATTTCACGGATATCGTCGGTTAGGTCTAATAATTCACAGATTGCTGTTCGTCCTTTGTAACCAGTGCCACCGCATTCCATACATCCCGCACCTTCATAAATAGTGCGGTCCTTGATCCGTTCTGGGTTAATAGCCGACTCTTGAAGCACTTCTTTTGAAATAGTTACAGGGCGTTTGCAGTCTTCGCACACGGTGCGCACGAGTCGTTGAGCTAGAACGCAGTTCAATGCAGAGACAAATTGATAGGCCTCAACGCCCATATTCAGGAAACGGCCAAGCACATCCACCACATTATTTGCATGAACGGTCGTGAACACCAGGTGGCCAGTCAATGCGGATTGGATCGCGATCTGTGCAGTTTCGGGGTCGCGTATCTCTCCGACCATGATTTTGTCCGGATCGTGCCTCAGTATGGAACGTAAGCCTCGCGCAAAGGTCAGTCCCTTGCGTTCGTTAATTGGAATCTGCGTAATCCCTTGCAATTGATACTCGACGGGGTCTTCGATTGTGATGATTTTGTCTTCCGATGATTTGATTTCAGATAACGCACCGTAAAGAGTGGTTGTTTTCCCACTTCCAGTTGGACCGGTCACGAGGACCATCCCGTATGGTTCGCTGATATACCGGCGAAAACGATTCAGTTCCTCGTCAGGAAAACCGAGAATGTCCAAACTGAGTTCATGGAATTGCTCGCTAATTGACTCCTTATCGAGGATTCGAATGACGGCATCTTCCCCATTGACACTTGGCATAATCGACACTCGGAAATCGATCGTTTTACCAGACATGCGGAGTTTGAAGCGACCATCCTGCGGCACTCTCTTTTCTGCGATATCCAGTTCAGCCATCACTTTGACCCGTGATAACACTGAACTATGAAATTGCTTATCGATCGGCCTCATTGCTGCCTGAAGTACACCATCGATGCGGTATTTCACATAGACGGCATCATCCTGTGTCTCGATGTGAATATCGCTCGCTCGGCGCTGGATTGCGGTGTAGATCATCGAATCGATCAATTTAATTACCGGGCTGATATCACTTGTCAGTCTCTCGACGGTCAAGCTCTCTTCGCCGTCTTCATCTTCGCGAAGCAGCTGAAGCTGGAAGCTCTCGGTCGCGTCGTCAAGCACGCGCTGGGAATTCTCGCTCTTGGTGAGCATTTCTTTAATGGCGCTGCGAGTTCCGACGGTAACCGCCAATGGCGAACCGAGAAGCAGGGAGAGTTCGTCAATCATCGGGAGATCGGTCGGGTCAGATACGACGATAACGAGCGTCTCTCCGTCCTTCCGATGCGGCACAAAGCCGTACCGGAGCATGAGTTCTGCCGGGATCGAACGAAATAAGTCTTGGTCGATGTGGAATTGCTCCATGTCAATGTAATCAAGGCGATACCGCTGGGCGAGCGCTCGGGCCCGTTCGATCTCAATTGTTTTATCTCTTGAACTACCCCGGGTCATTTCTTGCAATGGATCGTTGGCATCAACCGATTCAAGGTCGACGTCAAGCTTCGTATCGGCGTTGTTACCTTCAATAGAGCCCATCAGACGATCGCTCCCAACTGAAACAGCGGCAAATACAACGAAATAAGAAGTCCAGCGATGACAACCCCCATGATTAGTAACAACACAGGTTCGAGGAGCGCCATAAATCGTGCCAACGTGGTCTCAATTTCTTCATCAAAAAAGTCTGCAACATTGTCCAACATATCCTGCAATGCACCAGTAGATTCACCTACCTCGACCATCTTTATGGCTACCGAAGGAAATGCCGTTCTCTTCCGCATACACATTGACAGCGCCTGTCCTTCACTGACTTCTTGGCGTATTTCATTTAGTTCCTGAGAAATATGTCGGTTAGCAACCGCTCGTGATGCCACATCCAACGCGCTTACGAGCGGAATTCCACCTCCGAGTAACGTTGACAATGTACGGGCCAATTGGGCTGTTGAAAACTTCGTCGCTACATCACCAATGAATGGGAGTTTTAATAAGCGTTGGTCAAGCCACGCGCGGCGTCCTGCCCCACGAAGCCAGCCCCAGGCGACTAATCCGGTGAATGCGCCCAAGCTGAGTAACACCCCGAAGTAATCACTGACTACAGACGAGAGCACAAGAAGAATCTGAGTAGCTACCGGTAATGACGCTCCCATCCCGTCATAAAAATTTGAAAATTCAGGCACAACCCGTAAAACAATGACGGCAACAACAAGAATAGATAGCGCAAAGAGCACCATGGGATAGATCAAAGCCGAGATGGTTTTCCGACGGACACCATCGATAATCTTTGCGTAAGCGACGTAGCGTCGCAATACTTCTTCGAGTCCACCACTCTTCTCCCCAGCCATCAACGACGCGATGTAAACACCAGGGAACATTTTGCCGTGGCGTTCAAAACTTTCTGCTAACGACGAGCCACTGCGAACATTTTCATAGACGTCATCCAGGATAGTTTTAAATCGAGAATTATCGACACGTTGCCGAAGGATGTCGAGGGACTGGACAACGGGCATGCCCGCCCGTAATAGCGCGGAGAATTCCTGATTAAACACAATGAATTCCCTTGTGCCAGGCCGCTTTGAATAATGATATTGCAGGGCGCCGATGGAGAACTGCCCACGGCGCTTAAGTGACAACACAAAGAGGCCTTGTTCTTTAAACTGGGAACGGAGGCTAGCCTCGGTATCGGCGACGTAGACGGCCTCCTGGATTTCGCCAGATGCGGTTCCGACTCGACAACGGAATTCCATGTTTTACCGTAGCTCTTCGAAATAACAACGTAAGGCCATTGCCACAAGCCCTTATTTATCATTAGCTTATAGCGATTAACCGTTAAGAACTATTATAGCCATGTCGACGCCAATAGAAGTGCGCTGAGACGATTAGGCCTTCGAGGGCAAAGCTCCTGTTGAGCGGTAGTTCCTTTATTGGATTTGAACTTGCCGCTCGGCTATGTCCAGAATTCGACTGACGTATTTTCTGGTCTCTGCGTAGGGTGGGATTCCGTCAAACTGTCGGACAGGGCCTTCTCCCGCATTGTAGGCCGCGAGCGCGCCACGTGTCCCGAATTCATCAAGGAGTGTACGGAGGTGTCTGGTGCCTGCATCAATGTTAGACGCTGGGTCAAACGGATTACCGACGTTATACCGTAAGGCAGTTCCCGGCATCAGTTGCATCAGGCCCATCGCGCCACGAGGAGACTCGGCATCGGCTCGGTATCCTGACTCTACCTGGATTAAAGCGTACACGAGACTTGGGTCGACTCCATGGAGTGCAGATGCATGTTCGATGAGCTCGGCATAGGGCTTTTCGCTGGTCGCTGAAGACATTGCGTGTGGTTCTACGGGCATCGGTCTGGTAGCGTCTGGCACAATTCTTTCAATAAATCTCGCATCGGCGACCAGTTCTCGTCCGTCCCTGAGGGTTAATACCACCTCGTTTCGCTCAACAGCATGCCATGTAATCTGTAGATTGTTGCCATTTCGAAAGAACACTCGTTCGCCTGCAGGCGGTGCAAGTGCTGGTAGAACCATTGAGAACGTGCCGATCGCAACTATGCACCACACGACTAAACGCGATTTTGACATCGAACCAAGGTAGCACAATTGCACGCTATTGCACAGCAGTGATCGTATAACCATATTATTTTCAGTTGTTTAGAGAGTATCCGTCAGCGTGCTTCGAAATAGGTGTAGAACACTCGCACGCCAAGTTCCCTGGTATCTTCAGGTGCACCACCACGGGACGCCGGAGAGAACGTTTGGTCAACCGTAAGCGCCAATTCGACAAACTCATCGGATCCCATGGCTTCACGCGAGATCTCCTGCCTAATATAAATCCTGTCGTTAGTATCAAGAACTTCGCCATAAATCGTTTCATCACCCACAACCAACGCGAAGTTCTGCGGTTCTTCGAACATATCCGGCCGCGCATCTAATTCGAACGAAAACACCGCGTCCTGATAGGGGTTTCTCACAGAGACCACGGCCCGGCCACTTGTCCATCGCCAGTCGTTTCGGCCGTCAGTAGCAAACTCTGCAGAGTGCCAGCCACTTTCGTACACCAAAAAACTGCTTTCAGGCTGAGGTGCAAGCGTGATTGTCCCCACTTGGTAGGACATCTGACCAAGGTCTTCACCGGCTAGGGGTAATCGTTCTCCGGTTCGATAGGAATATAGCCCAACAGCGATAAGTGCCTCACCCACATAGGGATACATTGGAATCTGTATACGATGTTGGTACTCAACGGTCTGATTTGGACGCCACTGCGATGTCGGTAATGGAGGGTCGTGATCCTCCGCCCATAGTAATTCCTCGTCACTCCCAAGGATGTGGAGTAATACACGATAGTCCTCGGCCAGTGGCTCCAAATCCGGTGCGAGATCGAATCGGATATTAAATTCAAGCGGTGCGCCTAAGGGCGCACTGACCCGATCGACGCCTAGGGTTACAGTACCAATAGGTGGCCTGGCACTTCCCCCGCACGCGAAAACCAAGACACAAACCCCAGCCAAAATGAGGCGAGTCACGTAGGTCTGCTTACTCGGTACCTGCACAGCAACCTATCGTAGCGTGTTGCGGCAATTCCGCGCAATGTGCTACGCTGCGGCCCGGTCGGTTAAAGACGCCGTATCCACGGTCATTGCGCGGTGCTCTGATTCGTTCGTACGGCTAGTGGCAGGAGCCACCCAGAACATGACACTCGAAGCCCTAGGCATGATTGAGACAAAAGGTCTTGTTGGTTCGGTCGAAGCCGCTGATGCAATGGTCAAGGCTGCCAACGTCGTCCTGGTCGGCAAAGAACAAATTGGCGCCGGGTTCGTGACGGTAATGGTCCGCGGAGACGTGGGTGCCGTGAAGGCCGCGACGGATGCGGGTGCCGCTGCTGCCCGACGAGTCGGGGAACTCGTTTCTGTTCATGTGATTCCCCGCCCTCATAGTGAAGTTGAAAAGATTCTTCCAAAGGGCAAATAACTGAGGTCTTGCCGACGCAGCTGCTCAAGCTAGTCGGAGTGACCTTATCGGACTTTGTATGGTTGATAAGTCTTCCTCGACCGAGAATCAGGTAGTTCCGGTAAAGGAGGCTGCAGAACTTGCCACTCGAGCATCTACTGCCCAACCAAAGCTAGCCGCACTCAGTCAAACCCAGATAGATCAGATCGTCGCTCGAATGGCGGCCGTTGCAAAGAAGCACGCGGAGGAGCTCGCAACTGCGGCGGTAGAGGAAACGCAATACGGGATTCAAGCGGATAAGGTTCGTAAGAACTTGTTTGCTGCCGAGACGATTTACGAATTTATTCGGCCTATGAAAACCGTCGGTGTCGTCCGACGTTTGGATAGTGCGCGTGTCATTGAAATCGCTGAACCGTTTGGTGTCGTCGCGGCAATTATCCCTTCGACCAACCCGACCTCGACTGCAATCTATAAATTATTAATCGCGATGAAGGCACGCTGTGCCATCGTCCTCAGTCCCCACCCGGCAGCGGTACGCTGCATCACGCGCACAGCTGAGCTTCTGGCCGAGGCCGCTCGTGAGGCTGGAGCGCCAGACGGCGCAATCAATTGGATGACCGAGGTCAGCCTTGAGGGAACCCAGGCTCTTATGACTTCTCGCGAGGTTTCCGTCATCTTGGCTACTGGGGGCATGGGACTCGTTCGAGCAGCCTATTCCGCCGGGAAACCCGCATATGGTGTTGGCCCCGGCAATGCACCTGCGTATATTGAACGCTCGGCAGACACTCAGAATGCTGTGCGCGACATCCTTGAAGGTAAAACATTTGACAATGGACTACTCTGCTCCTCAGAGAACTCCGTTGTGGTTGATGCGGATATTGCTGCGACCGTGAAGGATGAATTCGCGGCACAAGGCGGTCATTTTCTCAATAGCGAGGAGGCTGACCTTCTCGCCAAGGCGTTAATTACGAAGCAGCGGTTACCGAATGCAGAACTTGTGGGTCGGAGTGCCGTAGAGATTGCGAAGCGCGTTGGCATCGAAGTACCAGAGCGAACGCGTGCACTGGTCGTGCCGCTCGCAGGCGTCGGTCGGGATTATCCACTGTCAATTGAAAAGTTGTGTCCTGTCCTATCTTTTTATGTGGTTCAAGACTGGCGGGAAGGGTGCGAACGGTGTCAACAAATTTTGCGGTATGGTGGCATGGGCCACACCATGTCCATTCATTCGCGCGATGATGAGATTATTCTGGAGTTCGGCCTCAAGAAACCAGCCTTTCGGATTGTCGTCAACACACCGACCACGCTGGGTTCAATTGGAATGACGACTGGACTTGATCCGTCCATGACACTAGGGTGCGGCGGTTACGGTGGAAATATCACGTCTGACAATATCTCACCCCGCCATCTCTTAAACATCAAGAGACTGGCTTATGACACGAGGCCTGTTCGGCATGCTACCGTGGTGGACGACGCACCGTTGCCTTCATCGAAACCTCAACTCTCACCGCCGAAACTAGACCCAAGACTAATCGCCGAGCGGATAGATAGTTTTCTGGCGATGCGGGGGCTCTATGGAAGCGATCTTGAAACGAAAATTAAGCCGCTGGGTATTGAAGCGACCGACCCTGTCGAGACCGCTCCACCGGTGCCACGTTCTACTTTACCGACAGTTGAGAACGACGAAGCGATAAATCCCGAACTGCAGGCCGTCGAATTCGTAGCGGAGGCTGATGTCCGTATCGCGGTACGGCATTCACGTCAGATTGTGATCGATGACAGAACGATCGTTACGCCGGCCGCGCGTGATCTTGCCGTCGAGCACGGAGTCTTCGTCGATCTGTCTGCAGGACGAACACGATAATTACGCGCGAACTTTCAGACTTACCAGCGTCCAGACAGCCGAAATGAAATCCTTCCAGGAAATCTTTTTACCCTCGGCAAAGCTCCGCCCGTTGTACGAAATCGGAACCTCATGAATCGTGACACCTTGTTTTAGGAGTTTGGCCGTAATTTCAGGCTCAACATTAAAGCTATCTGAGACCAGATTTAGATTTTGCACGAGCTGACGATCGAGTAATTTGTAGCAGGTCTCCATATCGGTGAGCTGACTGCCGTACAACAGATTCGTTAGCGCTGTGAGAAGCCTATTACCCACGAAATGGCGCAGAGTCATTGTCGGCTGCGATGTCGCTAGGCGAGAGCCGTACACCACAGCCGCATTTTTACTATCCACAATCGCTAACAATTTAGAGAAATCAGACGGGTCATATTCAAGGTCCGCATCCTGGATAATCACGAACTCACCGGTGGCCTGTTGAAATCCCGTGCGAAGTGCGGCGCCTTTACCTTGGTTGTAATCGTGAAGCAAAAGGGTGAAGGTTTCGTCGCGATGCTCTTCCAGGATCGCGCGTGTGCCATCCGTGGAATAGTCATCGACAACGATGACTTCCTTTTCGATAGCAAGGGCTGACACACGATCGAGAACTTGGATAATCGTGGCACGCTCGTTGTAAACCGGAATAATGACCGACAACCGCATACTGATGGTTAAATCATAACCGCGGACATAATGGAAACCGCTGCTCAATATTTTTGGTCATTGTCGAGTTGTAGAGTAGACCAACGCAATTTGTGTGAGGCGGTCAAACTGGCCTGCTATCGGAACCAAGGACTACGCTTTTTTTTCGCCAACAGTCTGTGTTAACCTCAGTAGCTATTTCGGTCGACCAACAAAGCCTATGTTATCTAAACGCTATTCCTGTATCTTCGCCGACCGATCCAGTGGCGCGGTACACCGGTTTACCGTCGCTGTGCGACCTGTGGTCGCCGCCTGCTTAGCTGTCCTGGCGCTCCCTATTGGGTATACCGTCCAAAATCGTTGGGCTTCGCATACGGAAATTGAACAACTCCGCCTACAGAATGCCCGACTCGAATTAGAAAATTCAAGCTATCGGATTACGGCATCTGAACTCACCAACAGCATTGCCGGCCTACAAGATGGACTCACTGAACTTTCCTCTCGCCTTGAAGTCGCCGCTTTGGAGTCACCGGCATTTAATAAGTTGCCTGATTCCGTTCGTACCGCCACGATGGCGCAAAGTGTTCCAGAGATTGCTCCAACCGATACGTTTGATTTGTTAGGGGGCCTTCTTGGATCCGTGGACCAGCAATTACAAACGATTCGACACGGCGTCGCACTTCGTGAAGCGCTATCGGATGCCACACCCAACATATGGCCGGCCGATGGATGGCTTTCCGCGTCGTACGGTTATCGTGAGGACCCCTTTACAGGAGAACGTGACTATCACCCTGCGATAGACATCTCTACACGACGTGGTCAGCCGGTGTATTCGACTGCAACGGGTCGCGTAACCGAGGCGGGTCGGAATGGTGACTACGGAAAGCTTATTCAAATTGCACACGGATTTGGGTTAGTGACTCGCTACGGACATCTGGCCGACTACGCGGTCGAGGTCGGAGATACCGTTGAACGTGGCGAGGTTGTCGGGTATGTGGGTTCCACCGGTCGTGCTACGGGCTCTCACGTTCACTATGAAGTGCTCGTCAATGGACGCACGCTCAACCCGCTGCGTCTGCTTCCAGATACGGACGCTATCTCGGCCAACTAGAGCGAATACGGCCGATTTTTGGCCCTCGTTTGCCAATGACGCGGTCGAACACTACAATCCCTCATTCTTTGTCAAGCTTTTCCTCCACCTATAGGTTCTGACATCTGATGCTGGATACCTTACTTGCCAAGGTTTTCGGTACACAGAACCAGCGTGATCTGAAACGCATCCAACCGCTCGTTGCAGAGATTAATGCGCGCGAGACAGACATTCGCGGACTCACCGATTCAGAGCTGCGGGCAAAAACCATTACCTTTCGGCAACAACTCGATCAGGGCGCGCCCCTTGACGATCTGTTGATCGACGCCTTTGCCGTCGTAAGAGAAACCGGCTGGCGCGTCCTCGAGATGCGTCACTTCGATGTCCAACTGATCGGCGGCGTTATGCTCCATCGCGGCAAGATCGCCGAAATGAAGACCGGCGAAGGTAAAACGCTCGTTGCAACGTTGGCCGCCTATCTGAATGCACTCGAAGGCAAAGGCGTACACGTCGTCACCGTTAACGACTATCTGGCAAGACGAGACTCGGATTGGATGGGGCGGATTTACCGCTTTCTTGGCATGTCTGTCGGAGTTGTCCAGCACGATATTAGAGATCCCGACCGCCACGCGGCTTATCGATGCGATATCACGTACGGGACTAATAATGAGTTTGGGTTCGACTACCTTCGGGACAACATGAAATTTGACGTGAGTCAGTTTGTTCAGCGTCCTCACAATTTCGCGATTGTCGACGAAGTCGACAGTATCCTGATCGACGAGGCGCGGACGCCGTTGATTATCTCGGGGCCGGCAGCACAGTCGACTGATTTGTACTACGAAGTCGACCGGATTATTCCGAAACTCAAACCTGGTGCCGTCACGCAAGGGAACGTGCCTGCCGAAGAACGTGAGGCACTCGAAGATACCGGCGATTTTCTCAAGGACGAAAAACACAAAACAGTCACGCTGACCGAAAGCGGGATGGCGAAATGCGAAGCGATGTTGCAGGCTCGCATACAACCTGGCGGACTTTACGATCCGGCCAATATGCCGCTCCTTCACCACATTAACCAGGCACTTCGCGCCCGCAATATTTTTGAGCGAGACGTTGACTACATGGTCAAGGACAATCAAGTCGTCATTGTCGATGAATTTACTGGACGTCTTATGCCGGGGCGTCGTTGGAGTGATGGCTTACACCAAGCCGTGGAAGCCAAAGAAAAAGTGAAGATCGAACGCGAGAACCAAACGCTCGCAACCATTACATTTCAAAACTATTTCAGAAAATACGAAAAATTGTCAGGGATGACCGGTACCGCCGAAACGGAAGCGACCGAGTTCGCCAAAATTTATGATCTCGACGTGTTTGCGGCCCCGACGAACCGGGATCTGATCCGGCTTGAAGAACCTGACCAGATCTACCGTACCGCCAAAGAGAAGCACACGGCGATCGTTAACGATATCCTTGCAGCGCAGGAGGCAGGACGCCCTGTCCTTGTGGGCACGGTTTCGATTGAAAAGTCGGAGCAGATCTCAGGACTCCTGAAGCGACGCGGAATCAAGCACGTTGTCCTGAATGCTAAATATCATGAGAAAGAAGCTGACATCGTTGCACAGGCTGGTCGTTCTGGGATGGTCACCATCGCGACGAATATGGCCGGCCGTGGAACCGACATCCTTTTAGGCGGTAACCCAGAATACATGGCCCGTCGGCAGGCATTGGCCGAGGATGTGGCTGAACGCCTACCGCCCGGTGAACAGAAGTTTGTTGACGACGACGAATACGTTTACTTTTTCCAGGACGGATTTTTCCGAATCGAGCGGGCGGAGTGGAACCGTCTCTTTACCCATTTCAAGGCCGAGACTGACGCCGACCATGACCTCGTCGTGAACGCGGGCGGGCTGCACATCATCGGGACAGAACGGCACGAGGCCCGGCGTATCGATAATCAATTGAGAGGGCGCGCTGGCCGCCAAGGCGACCCGGGGTCCTCTCGGTTTTATCTTTCACTAGAAGATGACCTCATGCGGATCTTCGGAGGCGAACGACTCCAAACGCTGATGGACAAGATGGGGATGGAGGAAGATGTTCCGATCGAAGCGACGATGGTAACGAAGTCGCTTGCACGGGCCCAGAAACAAGTCGAAGGGCAAAACTTCTCCGTTCGAAAGCATCTCCTCGAGTACGACGACGTCATGAACAAGCAACGTGAAAACGTCTATACGTTGCGTCGGGAATTACTTGAAGGTGCCGTACGGGTAGATGATGACGGCCAGGTTGAAGAAATTGACACCCGAACGTACTTGATGACCCTTGCGGAAAACGCCGTGCAGGAGACCGTGCAAACATATTTCGGTGAAGAGATTGAACCCGAAGAATGGGATTTCGACGCAGCGAAGCAGGATATTAGCGAACTCTTCGGTGTCCCGCCGGAACAACTGAACGAATTGAATCTGAGCGAGAAAAACCCAGAAGAAATGCACGATGCGCTTTGGGCAGCTGTTCAGGCAATCTACACGGAAAAAGAAACAGCGATTGATAACACCGTGATGCGCCGTGTGGAACGGGACATCATGCTGCAAGTTGTGGATTCCCAATGGAAGGACCATCTGTACTCTCTTGATCATCTGAAAGAAGGAATCGGACTCCGGGGGTACGGCCAACGGAACCCACTTGTTGAATACAAGAGAGAAAGTTTTGAAATGTTTCAAGCCATGAAGGAACGGATCGATGAAGAGACGGTCCGGTATCTCTGGCGTTTACGACCGGTTCAGAAAGACGGTGCCGATCCGAAGAGTAATACGCCACAGATTCGACGGACTGCACCGGTCACGCTCAATGATCCGACGGCACAACCCTCAGCTTTTTCTGGTGGCGCAACGATGGCGCCAAGTGGAGCGCCCGTGCCCGGCCGCACCGGCGGAGACGACGCGAAGGTCAAGACCGTTCGGCGAGATGTCGCAAAAGTAGGCAGGAACGATCCCTGCCCTTGTGGGAGTGGGAAGAAATTTAAAAAGTGTCACGGAGCCTAAATCGGAAACCATAGGTGAACTCATGGGTGTAGATACCGACCGCGCAACCGCTGAACGAACGACGACCGCCATTGCCACGGCATTGACATTCGACGACGTCCTCCTCACCCCACGACACTCCACGGTCTTGCCGAGTGCTGTCGATATCAGTTCACGGCTCACCAGAAATATTTCACTGAACGTCCCATTGGTCAGTTCCGCCATGGATACTGTGACGGAATCTGCCATGGCTATTGCCATGGCACGGTTAGGCGGAATTGGGATTATCCACAAGAACCTTGATATTCCTGCGCAGGCCGCCGAAATCGATCGGGTCAAACGGTCCGAGAGCGGCATGATTGTCAATCCGATCACGTTGTCCCCGCAGGCCAGCGTGTTTCAGGCGCTCGAACTGATGAAAAAATACCGGATCTCTGGTGTCCCGATTACGGAAGACGGTCGGAACGAAGGACGTCTCGTGGGTATTTTGACGAATCGCGATCTTCGATTTCAACGGGATGTCGACCGGGCGATCTCTGAAGTCATGACACGAGAGGAACTGATCACCGTCCCTGTCGGGACGACCCTTGAACAGGCGAAAGAGATTCTCCATCAGCATCGCGTCGAAAAACTGCTTGTCGTAGACGATGACTTCAATCTACGTGGCTTGATCACCGTCAAGGATATTCAAAAGGCGATCAAATACCCTTCAGCGTCCAAGGATGAGCTCGGTCGATTGCGTGTCGGTGCGGCCGTCGGCATCACCGCTGACACCCTGGAACGCGCCGAAGCACTCGTTACCGCGAACGTCGATGTCCTCGTACTTGATAGCGCGCACGGCCATTCACAGAATGTCCTCGATATGGCGCAACAGCTTCGTAAGGCCTTTCCGGACATTGATTTAATTGCGGGTAACGTAGCAACACAGGCCGGCACAAAAGCATTGATCGACACCGGCGTCGACGCCGTGAAGGTGGGCATTGGTTCCGGGTCGATCTGCACGACACGCATCATTGCCGGCATCGGTGTCCCGATGGTGACCGCTGTCATGGACTGTGCCGTCGCCGCGACCGACGCGGGAATTCCGATTATTGCCGATGGCGGTGTCCGATATTCCGGTGATATCACGAAGGGTATGGCTATCGGCGCAAGCGCGGTAATGATTGGTAGCCTGTTCGCCGGCACGGACGAAAGTCCTGGCGAACTGATTCTCTATCAAGGCCGAAGCTTCAAGGAATATCGTGGCATGGGTTCCATTGGGGCCATGCGAAGTGGCAGTAAAGACCGCTACTTCCAGGAGGAATTTGATCTCAATGCCCACCCGGACGATCCGAACCAAAAGCTCGTTCCGGAAGGTATTGAGGGACGCGTTCCCTACAAAGGTACCGTCGCTGCCATGATTCACCAACTCATCGGTGGCCTCCGTGCGGGGATGGGCTACTGTGGCGCACCGAACATTACGACACTGCAACGCGATGCCGAGCTCATTCGTATTACACCAGCCGGTGTCCAGGAAAGCCACGTGCACAACGTGGTGATCACGAAAGAAGCCCCGAACTACCGGAGCGAATAGGGTTCAGACACCGTCAGGCTCGTGACGTGGTCGATGTGGTGACACATTCCACGGTCAGCAATCGATCGTCGTCGCCTTGGTCCTCAATGTTTACCTGAATGGCACCGTCATAGGGCGTAGGCAACCTGTCCGCCCATTCAATCGCGACAATCCCGCCACGGTCGATCAGATCGTGAATCTGCGGTTCGAAATCCAGCACTTCTTCCGGCCGTAGTCGGTACAGGTCCACGTGATACACCATGAGGTCGCCCGCGTATTCCTGCATCAGGACAAACGTGGGACTACTGACATCCTGTGGGTCTCCACCGGCGGCGGTGACGAGTCCACGGACGAACGCCGTCTTCCCTGCCCCGAGGTCACCGCACAGAAGGATGGTGCCGGCTCCTCTGGTCAGTGTGTTTTGAAACACAGTGGCAGCTACAGCTTCCGTCTCTTGTTCACTCTGAGTATTAAACCGCGTGGTCATTGATCAAGCTCCGCCTTTAATTCAGCAGCGTTTCTCCAACTCATGTGGTCAAAGTGTCCATACTTGATACTTGTGTTCCCGCTCTGCAACTCGGCGATCGCGCGTGGGATCGCCTGGATCACGTCGCTCGCGATCAGACTGATCTGCCCGACCTCTGCCGCGGCCAGATCACCAGCATACCCATGGAGATAGACCGTCTCAGTAAGCGCTCTGTGGATCGTTCCCACCCCACGAACCTTGTGTTCGGGCCGTACGCGTCCGAGCCGCGCGGCGATCATGCCGGTGAGGACATCGCCCGTTCCACCAGTGGCCATCCCGGCATTCCCCGTCGTGTTAATCGATACGGACCCGTCGGGTGAGGCAATCACTGTCTGATGCCCTTTCAGAATCACAAAAACGCCTCGCTCCTTCGCAAATTGAGAGGCAACAGTTAGACGGTCGTTCTGTATCGCATCAATGCTCATCCCGGTCAATCGTGAGAATTCTCCCGGATGGGGCGTAATCACAATGACCTCATCGGTCGAGTGTTGCTCGCCTTCTAATGCGTCATCATCTAACTGCTGTCTCCATAAATCCTTCATGAGGTCCGGGTCATCTGCTAACACTGAGAGCGCGTCAGCATCGAGCACAACTCTTAAAGGATAATAAGCATGGTCCGGGTTTAGCGACTCTCTAACGATTTCTCGCGGACCTGGTCCAATACCCATACCGGGACCGAGTGCGATGACGACCGGGCGGAACTCTGATTGGATTCCAAGCAGGCGATCGAGACCCTCTCCTGTCAGCTTGCCATCCTCCGCCGGGAGAGCCATGGTCATATATTCAGGCACGCTTGTCACATGCGGCACGCAACTCGCCGGAAGCACGATTGTGACAAGCCCGGCACCTGAACGGAGCGCCGCCAGTCCGGCCAACCGGGCGGCGCCAGTCTTCCCTTCGGATCCCGCGATAAGTGCGACACGTCCGGCCTGCCCTTTATGCGTAATACCTTGGAAACCGAACTCCGAGCCCTTGAGGGGTTCCTCGCCCATGCGTATTTGTGGGCAATGCTTCTTATTAAAACGCGAAAAAGGAATTGTCGAAACGACATCACTTCGAGAAACACGCTCAGTTAATCGGTGGACAACAACATCACCCACCAGATTCCATGCTGCGTGTGCAATCCTCGGGTGAAACATTGCCACCGTCAAATCGGCTGAACGACCAGGCCCGTATTTATTAACTCCTCGTGGATGAACGATCGAACTTCCGTCAGTCGACCCATCAGCTCTCATCCCGCTTGGAATATCGATTGCAACGACGGTTTTGAACCAAAAACAACACGCGACAAATTTGAAAACCTGCTTCATGAATCCCTCGACGGGGCGAGTAAGGCCTGAGCCCAGGAGCGCATCGACCATGATCGTGTCCTCGCCTCGAGACCCACCGGAAAACGGCCCAACCAATTTCTCCGCCTCGACCGATTCGTAGCCGTCCGATGCATCGTGGTCATCGATCGCTCGTTGCAAAGCCTCTCCATCCAGCAGTTCCTTGACCGTAACCCCGGCAGTCAATGCACGATCGCGCGCCTGCTTTGCGTCATCCGCTAATTCATCCTGAGGCGCGAACGACCACACCTCAACCGGTCGTTCTGATTCATGAAGGCGCCGCGCGGCGACCCATCCGTCTCCACCGTTATTCCCTTTCCCACAGAGAACCACGGCCAGCGTGTGACGTTCGAAAAGATTTCGCTTTTCAATCTCGAGGACGACAGCTGTTCCGGCGAATTCCATTAATTCGCCCTGTTTCGTAGCAGCGATCATCTCGGCCTCAAGCGTGCGATACTGCTCAGCAGTCAGTAGCTGCATACTTGATAATAATCCGAAGTGTTACGGGTCGAACCGCGGGATCCAACATAACCAATGAATATCGCAATCAACGTCAATGGCGCGATCAACGATGCCGAGCATGCCACGGTGTCGGCGCTCGACCGGGGCTTTTTGTTCGGTGAAGGCGTCTATGAAACGCTCCGTACCTACAATCGCCGACCATTCCTTTTGGATCGGCATCTCGACCGACTCCGCGCCTCCGCCGGCCACCTATCACTGACCGTCCCACTCGACGACAGGGGCTACGCCGATCGTATCGCTGAAACTGTCGCAGCCGTGTCGGACAAAGAGACGGAACTGTACATTCGACTCCTCGTAACGCGTGGCGTCGGCGATCTGACCTATGACCCGAATAGTTGCCCTGATCCCACGGCAGTCATCATCGTTCGCCCGTATGGCGGTGCCTCTCCAGAACTCGACCAGAAAGGCATCACGGTCGTGCGTTCCTCTATTATGCGCAATCATCCAGCGTCGCTGAACCCGATCATCAAGTCGAACAATTTGCTCAACAATGCGCTCGCGATGCAGGAAGCTATCAAAGCGGGGGCCGACGAAGCATTGATGTGTAACTACCGCGGCGAAATTGCCGAGTGCGCCCAGTCAAATATCTTTATCGTGCGAGACGGTGTCGCACTGACGCCGCGACTCGATACGGGTTTGCTTGAAGGGGTCACGAGGAATTTCGTCTTCGAGGTCGGCAACGCCGCGGGCATCACTGTCCGCGAGGCAGTCATACAACCGGATGAGCTTGCTGCCGCTGATGAAGTATTCATTACCGGCACGACGCGTGAAGTGTTGGCCGTCACCACGCTTGACACCACCCCAGTCCGAGACGGCCGGCCTGGTCCGATTACGAATGCGCTATTGCAGCAGTTTCGCGAGATGGCGAACGCGTTAACCTCGGACTAACAACTCAGGATTCGTCCGTGTACGCGTCGAGGGGCGGACACGAGCAAATTAAATTACGATCGCCGTGCGTATTATCGATGCGACTCACCGGCGGCCAGTACTTGTTGGCCCGCACGAAGGGCAACGGAAAGGCAGCGCGCTCGCGACTATAAGGATGTGACCACTCGCTATCGGGAACCGCGACATCATCTGCGGTATGCGGGGCATTCTTCACGACGTTGTCCGTCCGATCCGCATGGCCTTTCGCGATATCCTCAATTTCAGACCGGATGGCCAGCATCGCTTCGCAGAACCGGTCCAGTTCCTCGCGCGGCTCGCTTTCCGTGGGTTCGACCATTAATGTGCCAGGGACTGGAAACGACACGGTGGGCGCGTGGAATCCGTAATCAATCAGTCGCTTGGCGACGTCCTGTTCCGTAACACCGGCTTTTTCTTTAAACGGACGTAAATCAAAGATCAATTCATGCGCGACCCGTCCATTTGATCGTGAGTACAGCACGTCGTACGCGCCTTCGAGCTTCGATTTCAGATAATTCGCATTCAGAATGGCGTAGCGCGTGGCATCCGTCATCCCGCGACCACCAAGAAGACATATGTACGCGTAGGAGATCAAGAGAATGCTCGCACTCCCCCACGGCGCCGCCGACACCGGCGCAAGACGCTGATTTTTACCATCGGCCAGGTGCGGATGTCCTGGCAGATGCGGGGCAAGATGCGCAGCCACCGCAATGGGCCCCATGCCCGGTCCTCCTCCACCATGCGGGATAGCGAAGGTTTTATGAAGATTAAGATGGCACACATCCGCACCAATCCGCGCCGGACTGGTAATGCCCACCTGCGCATTCATGTTTGCCCCATCCATGTACACCTGACCGCCGTGCGCATGCACGATGGCACAGATGTCCTGAATCGACTCCTCGAACACCCCATGCGTTGAGGGATACGTCACCATTAGTGCCGCAAGTGACCCCGCATGTACGTCCGCGTGCTTTTTCAGGTCGGCTACATCAACATTGCCATCGTCATCGCACGCCACGACGACAACCTTCATGCCTGCCATGACCGCACTCGCAGGGTTTGTCCCGTGAGCGGACGAGGGAATCAAGACCACGTTCCGAGTCGTCTCTCCATTGGCCTGATGATAGGCACGAATTGCCAGAAGTCCGGCGTACTCGCCTTGCGCGCCTGAATTCGGTTGTAACGAGACCGCCGCAAATCCGGTGATCTGACACAGCGCGGTCTCAAGTTCGCGAATGATCGTCTGGTACCCTGCTGCCTGCGTCACCGGCACATAGGGATGCAGCGTCGAGAACTCCGGCCACGTCACGGCCTCCATTTCGACGGCGGCGTTCAACTTCATGGTGCACGATCCGAGAGGAATCATCGACGTATCAAGTCCGATGTCTTTGCGCTCAAGGCGTTTGAGGTACCGCATCATGTCGAGTTCAGAGTGGTGCTGGCTAAACACAGGGTGCGTTAAGTAATCCGTCGTGCGTGTCAGTGCGCCTGCAAATTCAACCACTGGGAGCGGCTCAACCATCAAAGAATCAGACTTACCATCTTCGTTGCCGGACAGAATCTGTACCAACACGCTGATGTCTTCACGCGTAGTGGTTTCATCGAGTGCCACACCGATATCGCCGTCTGCGTGATACGCCAGGTTGATCTGTGCTCCATGCGCAGCCGATTGCACCACCTCGACGGAACGGTGATCTGGTAATTCAAATCGCACGGTGTCGAAATAGTCAGGATTCATCTGCTTCGCGCCAGCGGCCTCGCAGGTCTGGGTTAACAGGCAGGCCAATCCATGAATACGGGTCGCAATGTCCTTAAGACCGCGTGGTCCGTGATACACCGCATACATCGCCGCCGTGTTCGCCAAGAGCGCCTGCGCCGTACAGATATTCGAGGTGGCTCGCTCCCGTCGGATATGTTGCTCTCGGGTCTGCAACGCCATCCGATACGCCTGTCGCCCCTTGGAATCGACCGACACCCCTATCACGCGACCGGGCATCTGGCGCACATAAGACTCGCGCGTGGCAAAAAAACCGGCATGAGGCCCGCCGTATCCCATCGGCACGCCGAAACGCTGCGCATTCCCAACAACAACATCGGCGCCCCATTCCCCCGGTGGTGTCACTAACGTGAGTGCCAAAAGGTCTGTGGCGACCGCGACCAACGCACCGTTTTCGTGAGCCTGAGCGATGAGCGTAGAAAAATCATGAAGGCTTCCGTGTGCATCCGGCGTTTGCAGCAACACACCAAAGACATGGGACCAATCCTGGTCCGTCAACGACGCGTCATCAACGACATCGACAATGATATCGAGCGGTTCAGCTCGCCCCTTAATGATCGCAATGGTTTGCTGATAACACGACGTTGCCACAACGAAACGATTGGCGTCTGGCCGCGTGCGTGCCTGCACCCGGTGCAAGAGTGTCATCGCTTCCGCAGCTGAGGTCCCTTCGTCCAATAACGACGCATTCGCGACCTGCATCCCTGTCAAATCCTGAACGACGGTTTGAAAGTTCAGCAACGACTCCAGTCGCCCCTGGGCCACTTCCGCCTGGTATGGCGTATAGGGGGTGTACCAGCCTGGGTTTTCAAGCAGATTTCGAAGTATGACTGGCGGAGTGACGCAACCGTAATAGCCTCCACCGATAAAGGACCGCCAGCATTTATTGGCTTGAGCGACCCCCCGGAGTCTCGACAGAAACCCGGCTTCCGTTTCTGCCTGAGGGGCATCCAAAGGCTCCGGAAGCCGGATCGTCGGTGGAACAACCTCATCGATTAACGCATCGAAGGATTCTGCGCCGACGGCACGAATCATCTCGCCGAGGTCATCCTCACGCGGCCCGATATGGCGGTGAACGAAACGGTCTTGAGGGTCGGACATGCCGCGAACGCCTATGCGATTAATTCCCCGTACGCATCGGCATCAATCAAGCTCTCCAGTTCGTCTGGACTGGTTAATTTCACGACAATTATCCAATTACCGTGCGGATCCTTATTCACCAGTTCCGGCTGGGTCTCAAGCGCACTGTTAACTTCGACCACTTCTCCACTCACCGGACAATATAAGTCGGAGACTGCCTTCACCGATTCTACGGAGCCGAATTGATCACCTTGTGCCAGCACACGTCCAACTTCAGGTAATTCCACATAAACAACATCACCCAGTTGTTCCTGCGCATAATCGGTAATACCGACCTGTCCCGTGCCTTCACTCAGGCGTAACCATTCGTGGTCTTTCGTGTATTTCAGTTCCGTCGGGTACGTCATGTGTCTTTCCTGTCGGACGACCGTCGATACCATGGCATCTTCACCACATGAGCCGCCGCACGCCGTCCTCGAATATCGATCGAGAGTTCACTATCTACCTTCGCATATTTTATTGGGACGTACGCCATGCCAATGGCTTTCTTGAGAAACGGCGTCTGCGTGCCACTTGTGACCCTTCCAACCTGTTCAGCACCAGCGTATACGGCATAGCCGTGTCGAGCGATACCGCGTTCATCCATCTCAAACCCAACCAGCCGTTGTATCAAACCTTCATCTCGCTGGCGGGACAACGCAGCTTTACCGATAAAATTATCCTTCTCCCATCCGACAATCCAACCGAGGCCGGCCTCCAGAAGAGTGGTCTCCTCGTCCATGTCCTGCCCACAGAGCCTCATCCCCGCTTCTAATCGAAGCGTGTCCCTGGCGCCGAGTCCCGCAGGAAGCAAACCGTCAGACTCACCAGCCCGTTGAATGCTATCCCACAGACTCTGTGCAGTTTGGGGTGGCACGAACAATTCAAAGCCATCTTCGCCTGTGTAACCGGTTCTTGAGATGGTGGCTCGAATACTGCTCACCTCACCTGTAGCAAACGTGTAATACGGAATCGTGTCGAGTTCTACTTCCGTCAGCGTTTGCACAATCTGTGCCGCGAGTGGCCCTTGCACGGCGATCAACGCATACCGACTGCTGGTATTGACCGCGACCGCATCGCCGACCCCAGTGATGTGTTGACGGATCCACGTGAAATCCTTCGCAATATTTCCAGCATTGACGACCAGCATGTAGTGGCCGTCGGCGAGTTTGTAGACCAGGATGTCATCAACGACCGTGCCATTCTCGGTCAGAAGCGCAGAATATTGCACATCCCCGATACTGAGTTGTGCAGCATCATTCGTACAAAGCTCCTGCACGGCAGCAAGCGCGTCGTCACCGGCGATTTCAATCTCGCCCATATGACTAACGTCAAAGAGTCCAGCCGTTTCCCGAACGGCAAGATGTTCTTTGGTCAGCCCGGAATATTCCACAGGCATTTCCCAACCAGAAAAATCGACAAGTCGCGCACCAAGCGCACGATGACGCGAGTTTAGGGGTGTTGTTTTGAGACTGTCGGCCGAGGTCTGGGCCATAAAATGTATCGCTGTACTTTCTTGTGTTCTTAACGAAGATGACCGCTCGGGAGCCGTTAGGCGCGTAACGGTACTATGCAGCCCATGTTCGGTCAAGACTCGTTAACCGAAGCGGTCGTCTGACTAGTTCCTGCTAAACGCCCGTTGAAACCAAATCACTACACCTGTCACTGGCAAAAGAATCGTGAGTTCACGAAATAAGGCGAGCCCATTGTTGATCCAGCACTGAACCTCTCCGATTTGTCTACAGACATTCAAAAATAGAAAGAAATCGTAGCTGGACACGTAATACTTTGACGTGAACGGCCAAAGCGCCATCAGGCCTGCTGGGAAGCTCGAATCCGCCGCTAACCAATCTAGTCCGATGTGACTCGCGTAGGCTGCGCCGACCACACATGGCACCTCAATACTGCGCCAGTTCGTTAGCGCAGCCGCAACCACCATGACGGCAATCGTTGCACCAATGCTGTGAGTGAATTCTCTATGCGCGCCGAACAAAAAATCGATATCAGGGAGCATGCCCATACAGGCCAACGTCACAACACCGACCAACACCGTGTTGTGTTTACTAGAGTTGGCGCGCGCGGCAGATGCCTTGAGAAATGCGCGAGCCCCCCCAAGAACACCTGTCATAAGATATCCGGCTGCAATTCCTCCAAGTGCATGTCCGATTGGTGTGGGCATTTAGTTTGATTGTACCGGTAGTGAGGCACACTATAATGCGGCTTCTAATCTGTCATAAGGAGTGGGCATGCGACGTAGCGTTCTCTGTACCATTGGAATTCTTGCGTTCGGCTTCTTTGTCTCGACGAACCAACAGCATTTCCTGTCAGCCCAATCCGGTCCAACCGACACGTTGGATATTTACTGGATTGATGTCGAAGGCGGTGCGGCGACGCTGATTGTTACGCCAGAACAGGACTCAATCCTGATGGATGCCGGCTGGGGTCGCGACGACGAGCGCGATGCCAAAAGAATTCAGGATGCGATGACCGACGCGGATATCGACCACATCGATTATTTCATCACCTCTCATTTCCACAGGGACCATGTTGACGGATTGCCGGCTTTGGCTAACCGGGTGCCGATCGGGCAATTTATCGACCATGGCGATAGCGTCGAGCAGGATAGAGAAAGCGGGAAGGCCTCGTGGGATACGTATCTGTCCATTGCCGACGGTAAACGGCGGACCGTGAAGCCCGGCGATAAATTACGACTCGATGGTGTTGAATTTTCTTTTGTCGCGGCACGCCGTGAAGTACCGCAGCAACCACTCTCACCGGTAGGTCCCAACCCCTATTGCCAGCAATCTGAACCTGGAGATGACCTGCAGGGTGAGAACGCGAGTAGTGTGGGCTATCTATTGTCCCTTGGGGCGTTCCAGTTCCTGAATCTTGGAGACATGACGCCAAATATCCAACATCAAATGGCGTGCCCTGAAAATAAATTAGGTACCGTTGATCTCTATCAAATTCCCCATCATGGCATGCGTAACGCGTTATCGCCGGCGTTGACATGGGCCGTCCAACCAAAAGTTGTGGTTATTAATAATGGTCCGCATAAGGGCGGTGGACCTGATTCGTACGAAATCATTGAACAAATAGAAAGTCTTGAAGACATCTGGATGGTTCATCGGGCACTCGACACTGATGACGCCCACAACACGACGGAACGCCTTACAGCGAACCAAACCGATGAAGACGACTGTGTGGGATTTTGGATCCGTGCGATGGTGCATCCCGATGGCAGGAGCTATGTACTTATGAACGGACGAAATCGCGCAAGTCGAACATACGTATCTCGGTAGGTAATTTGGCCCATCACGACCACTGGAGATACTACGTGAGTATCAGTCGGTCCAGAATGACTCCAAGAGATCTGCAGATCACAGATTATCCTGCGCTACAATGGGCTCACTTGAAGAGAATTTCTCTGCTACGCAGACTGGAATTCGGTCGCATCGGATTTGCATGGCCAACACATAACTGAAGGGACGTTTCTAATGAACACCGCAGTCCTGACGATCCTAGCCCTATTACCGATTATTACCGTCGCCGTTTTTCTGGTCGGATTACGTTGGCCCGCGAGCCGTGCGATGCCACTGTCGTACATCGTCGCCGCTGGACTAGCACTTGTTGTGTGGCAAGTGCCGGCCATTCAGGTCATTGCGGCAAGTATTAACGGATTAATCGTCGCATTCACGCTGCTCTACATTATTTTCGGCGCGATTCTTCTACTCAATACATTGCAAGAAAGCGGCGCCATCCGGACTATACGTCAGGGATTCACCGACATTACGCCAGATCGTCGCGTCCAGGTCATTATTATCGCCTGGCTCTTCGGTTCATTCATCGAAGGCTCCGCTGGTTTCGGCACACCTGCGGCAGTTGCCGTGCCTCTTCTGGTCGGTCTCGGATTTCCGGGGATGGCGGCCGTTATGTCTGGCATGATTATTCAAAGCACACCGGTGAGTTTCGGGGCACTTGGAACGCCAATTCTCGTGGGCGTCAATACTGGACTTGGTCAGGGCGCCGATCCGAATCTGGTCGCCTATGCTGCGCAGCTAGGTTACGCCGAATGGAATGACTTTCTGGCACTCATCGGATTCCGCGTCGCGATGCTGCATGCTGTGGCGGGCACCTTGATCCCACTGATTCTCGTTTCCTTCTTGACTAGATTTTTCGGGAAGAACAAAACTTTCTCGGAAGGTCTTCGCATCTGGCCATTTGCACTCTTTGCGGCGTTTTCAATGACAGTGCCCTATTTGACGGCTGCATACTTTTTGGGTCCAGAATTTCCGGCTTTAGTCGGTAGCATGGTTGGCCTGATGATCGTGGTGTCGGCTGCCCGGGCGGGTTTCCTAATTCCGAAGGACGCTACATGGGAATTTGAGAGTAAAGAGCACTGGCCATCAGAATGGACCGGGTCAGTTGAAGTCAAAGATATTGCGGCTACGGGTCCCATGAGCCTTTTGAAAGCGTGGGCGCCATACGCCATCGTCGCACTCCTATTACTCGCGTCACGCCTTGTCGACCCGCTCCGCATGTTTCTTCAAGCGTGGGTCGTCAGTTGGCCAGAAATATTTGGCACGACGATCACTGCCAGTTTCCAGCCGCTCTATTTGCCTGGTACACTCTTTATCGTCACATCATTGATTACGATGGTGTTTCATAAAATCCCAACCGGACAGTATGTTCGCGCATGGTCGACGTCGTTGAAAACCTCAGCGGCCGCATCAGTAGCACTAGTTTTTACCGTGCCTATGGTGCAGGTGTTTCTGAATAGTGGTGGCGGGCCTGTTGAATTCGACCGTATGCCGATCGCCCTCGCCAATGGCGTGTCGGAACTGGCTGGCGGCGCCTGGCCGATCTTTGCGCCGTTCGTCGGCGGTATCGGTGCGGCCGTTGCTGGAAGCAATACAGTCAGCAACATGATGTTTTCACTCTTTCAATTCGATATGGGCAGTCGGATAGCTGTAGACCCCACATGGATTGTCGCGCTCCAAGCCGTCGGCGGGGCTGCGGGAAACATGATCTGTGTGCACAATGTCGTCGCGGCGTCGGCCGTCGTTGGACTTCTTGGACGTGAAGGCGATGTCATCCGTATGACGTTGATGCCGTTCACGTATTACGCATTGCTACCAGGGTCGTTGGGCTTCATGATTGTGTCGTACAGTACCACTGGATTTTTAAATGTCGGGACATTGTTAGTGGCATCAATCGTCGCAACGGCCATCTACCTGATTGCCAAACACGGCGGTAGTCAGTCTGGCGCCTAACTCGACGGGGGCAATCCGACGGCATGCGTATTCGACGACTTAGTGAACACACTGTCGAGGGCTCTGATCCCAAGACCTTCACGGGACAAGCGACGCTCGTTCGTCTAAACGGTTTAGCTGACGATCCGGGTGTCAATGCGTACCGGGTGGCATTTCAGCCGCGCGCTCGAACGGATTGGCATACGCATAGCGGAACGCAGTTATTGATTATTCTGGACGGCGTCTGCCGCCTGCAGACCGATGGAAATGCGGCAACCGAGGTCACTGCAGGTGATCTGGTGTCTGTCGAGCCTGGGGAGCGTCACTGGCATGGTGCCAGTCCAAAGGGGCCGATGACCCACCTTGCCGTCAATGTGGCGTCAATAACATCCTGGTTTGAAAAAGTAACCGATGCCGAATACGAAGCGTTGCCGTTGCTACCGTGAGCATACGAGCTACGGATTACCAGCCGCATTGCCTGTCCATATTTTGCTCATCCAGCCAAGCCTGAAGCGGCGCGAAATAATCAAGAATAGCCGTGGCATCCATCTGGCGTGTGCCGGCAATAACTTCAAGGGCCTCAGGCCACGGCTGACTCGCTCCCATCTCCAGCATCTCACCTAGGAGCGTACCAGCATCCTCACTTTCAAAAACCGAACAACGATGGAGGGCGCCCTCGTTGCCAGCGGCAGCGCACAGCGCCCGATGGAACTGGAACTGCAAAATATGAGCAAGGAAATAACGCGTATACGGGACGTTCGCCGGTACGTGATATTTTGCCCCCGGATCAAACAAGGTTTCATCACGAACTAGTGGTGAACGCACGCCTTGATACTGTTTCCGTAGTTCCCACCAGGCTTCGTTATAGCGATCCGGGGTAATCTCTCCAGAAAACACCTGCCATCTCCATTGATCGACGAGCAAACCAAATGGGAGAAACGCAATCTTGTCGAGAGCCTGACCCAAGAGCAATCCAATATCGCCATCATCGGCGGGAACGCGGTTCAATAATCCGATCTTGACCAGATATTCTGGCGTAATCGACAGGGCAACCGTATCCCCGATGCCTTCATGGAAGCCATCATTGGCGCTTGTGCGGTACAGCGGGTCCTGATGCTGGTATGCGCGCTGATAATAGTTGTGTCCCAGTTCGTGATGAACGACGACGAAATCCTCGCCAGTAATCCGGATGCACATCTTGATCCGAATGTCGTCCTCGTAATCCAAGCTCCAAGCAGACGCATGACAGACGACATCCCGGTCATCCGGCTGAATGAACAGAGACCGTTCCCAGAACGTTTCGGGGAGAGGCTCGAATCCCAGTGAACTAAAAAACTGTTCTGCAAATCGAACCATTTCCAACTCATTGACGTCATTCCGTTCGAGTTGCCGTGTCAGATCGTACCCACGTCCGCCCTCGTCTGGCGCGACGAGCTCGTAGACATTCGACCAGGATTGGCTCCACATATTCCCCAGCAAATGTGCCGGGATAAGACCGGCCTGGTCGACAACTGCCGTGCCGTAGGCTTCGCCAAGTTCCGCACGAACCAGGCAATGAAGCGATTCATAGAGCGGTCGAACCTGCTCCCACAAACGTTCAAGCTCAGCGCGGAATTCGTCCGGCTCCATATCGTAGGAGGAACGCCACATCTCACCCATATCTGTAAATCCGAGTTCGACTGCACCTGCATTTGCGATCTCAACAAAGCGCTGATAGTCGTGTCGTAATGCTGGCGAAACGGATCGCCAGCCACTCCAGGCGTCCAGCAACTCATCAGTCTCACGACTTTCCGCGAGAATGCCTTCCATCTGTGGCAAATCCAGACACCCATCTCCAGTGCAGTATTCACCCTGACCATACGCAGCTTCCATCCCCGCCAGTATTTCTGCCAGCTCTTGTTGCAATACTGGGTCCGCGGGAGCGACCGCCGCAAGCGATGTCTTGAGCAACGTCAATTTTCTATTCAGAGCCTCTGGCAGTTCGATCGAATTAAACTGCGCGGCCTCAGTAGCGAGCTCCGTGGTGGCCGCCATCACGGCGGCATTTGCCGAGGCTGCCATCGCATTTGTATCTATTGAAATAAAATTCTGTTGCACCCATGCAGCTTGTCCAGCGCTCATCCAAAGGTCCAATAGTCTCTCTTCTGCCGCCGCGACGAATTCCTCAGCATCGCTGACTGTCGGACGTTCAGGTTGAACCGAACATGACAGCGCAAGCATGGAAATGATTCCCGAGACAAGGAATGCACATGTTTTCTTCGAACGTAGGTGCATCAGATCTCCTGACTTTTTTCTAAAGTGATAGCAATGGTCCTGCCTTCACACTGAATTCATGAGCATTACCCGCTAGTCGCACCACAGATTTGACCGCGCCGCTCAGTGGATTCTCAGAACTGCTAATCCTGTGGTCTGTTTGGAGAAACAAATGGATTAGTGGTCTCTATTTCAACCATCGAGATGCCAGCCCGCTTTCGCGCACAATTGTGTCTTTGCGGTCAGAGCCTGTTGAAATGATGGCAGCCGGAATTCCACTTAGCTCCTCTAAGCGTTCGATGTAGGCCCTTGCAGCAGATGGCAAGTCTGATTCAAGACGTACGCCCGCACAGCTACCGACACCAGCCCATCCCGGTAAGACTTCATATTCAGGCTCACAGCGTCCAAGTTGGCCAATGTCTGCTGGCGGTGTCGTTAACACGTTATCGCCACAGCGATACCCAGTGCATATTTTGATTTTTTCCTGATCATCTAGCACGTCCAGTTTCGTCAGGGCGAGCGCTTCTATACCGTTCACCTGCACCGCATACTTAACAGCGACAGAATCAAACCACCCACACCGCCTCGGACGGCCTGTCGACGCACCATATTCTTTTCCACTTTCACGAAGTCGGTCCCCGGCTGAACCAGTCAATTCCGTTGGGAGCGGTCCCGCACCCACGCGAGTTGTGTATACCTTTACGATTCCTAACACCGCATCTATCGCTTTTGGACCGACACCCAGGCCGGTGCATACACCGCCGATCGTGGAGTTAGACGATGTCACATAGGGGAACGTACCATGGTCAATATCCAACATCGCGCCTTGCGCCCCTTCAAACAAAATAGACTTGTTCTCGGCTAATGCGTTATGGAGCAACGCTGAGGTATCCGTGACCATCGGCGCAAGTCGTGCCCAGACCGTCTCCAGTTCGGCTACCAATGAACGAGACGACATCGGACCACTCGGAATGACTGAATTGCGTGCTGCGACATTCGCATCGAGAAGTGTCATCAGGCGACCAGACTTAGACCGGTCAGCAAGATCGGCGATGCGGATGCCGCGACGTCCCGCCTTGTCCTCATAACTCGGACCAATGCCACGAGATGTCGTCCCGATCGCTTGGTTACCAAGCCTGGCTTCAGAGACCGCTTCAAGATCTCGGTGATACGGAAGAATCACGTGTGCCCGATCACTCACGAACAGTCGCCCCGTTGTATCGATACCTTGCTCTGCCAAGTGGTCAATCTCAGCAAATAATGCCGTCGGGTCAACAACGACCCCATTACCAATCACACAGGTCACGCCGTCATGCAGAATGCCAGATGGGATGAGATGCAAAATAAATTGTTCGCCGTTGACAAATACCGTATGCCCCGCGTTATGCCCACCCTGAGATCGGGCAACAATGGCAAACGACGGCGCAAGAAGATCGACGATCTTTCCTTTGCCCTCATCGCCCCATTGCGCGCCAAGAATGGCAAGATGTCTCGTTCGCGAATTCTTCATAACGTCAAACATCCGATGATAACAGATGCCTCGAGGTCTTCAAGACCGTTCCCAAACGATAGAACCTCATGAAACCTCGTTGTCAACTCCAAAAAAAGACAACGCACGAACCTAATCAGATTGACAAGAAGTGTGACCTTCCTTATGGTCATGGTCTTCGTCAACGGTACACAGGAAAAGAGAACAGCGCGTGCTTCCTGAACGACAACTCATCGAACAACGTATCCGAACCGCGCTTGAATCAACACCAACTCGGATCCCTGTACTCATCGGCAGTTGTGGAAGTGGTCGATCAACACTGTTGCAACGAACCTATACCAATCTCACCGAAAATAATGCGCATTACATCGACGCTGAACACATTGCATTGACGCCCGAAGTATTGTTGAACGCAGTCACTGACGATTTTGGTTATTTCGAAACCAACAGCCCAGCATACCAACCGAAGAACCGCCATTCTTCTCGCGCAGCATTCGATGCGTTGCTTGAATTCTTTAGTCGAAAACCACAGTCAGATAGGCCGCCGACAACGTTTCTCATTGACGAAGTGCTCGACATTCGAACGTTGGAAAGCTTCCCCGGCCTTCGTGGTGCGATGCGAGAGTTGTTCAAGTCCCTCGCGGAAAGCCCCAACCGGTTCGTCCTTGCGAGTAGATTTACCAGTCGAACATTACGGCTTCTTAAAGATTTCTCCGGTCGATTTGAAGTGATTCAGATACCAGCGCTTACACCGGCAGAAGCCATCCTTACGCTCGAACAATGTGGTGTCGGGCAGAATTCCGCTGAGCGCAATGACATTGGCCGAATGGTGCACGCACTGACGGATGGCCGCGCCACGTATGTCAATATTCTCGCCTCAGCACTTGCGGCAACAAATGGGGCGAGTGGCGGAGATCCTGTGAGTGCACTTACCGGTCAAATGGCTACCGGAACGAATTTGTGGTGGAGGTGCAGATTTTCTTACGAGTTGCGACTGCATCGAGCCCGAGGATACGGCTCTCTGAAGGGTATTTTGGCCATCCTGGCAGACGAAGAAGCCCAAACGCTGACCGAGATCGCCCGGAAACTAGGCCGGACACCGGGATCAACCAAAGATTATCTCTCTTGGCTCGAAGACGTCGATTTAGTACGGGCTCGCCAGAAACGCTATAGCTACACTGATCCGCTGCTCAGGCTCTGGGTCAGACTCCATGGTCATATTCGGCCGCCGACCGAAGTTGCCTTGGCACGGGAAGTTCAGGAATATGCGGTGCAGCGGTTGCCACTCCTTGAGGAAAGTGATGATGTCCCGGTTGCCGCCAAAGCGACACATATCGAGTCAGACGTTAGTCAACGTACCACTCGACCACTCGACATAATGGAGTATGACTAGCAGCCTACTAGGACGTCTTAGCACTTCTACTACCATGTAGCGTAGCTAATGCTTTTTGCGCTGCGGCTTGTTCCGCCTCTTTTTTAGTTCGTCCTTGACCTTCACTGACAATGGACTCACCCAGTCGAAGTTCAATCGTAAACATTTTGTCGTGTTCTGGACCAGCCGTACCTGCAAGCCAATACTCTGGTAGCGGCCGTCCTGCCGCCTGCAGCCATTCTTGAAGTGACGATTTAAAATCCTCAATCCCAATAACCGCTGCGCCACCGCGGCGTACCCGGAGAAGTTCCCCGGTGAACAGATGAGAAATCAAGCCTACCGCAGAATCGTAGCCCCCATCGAGATAAACCGCGGCAATAAGGGCTTCGACAGCATTCGCCACCAACGACGGCTTCTTTCTGCCACCAGACTTTGCCTCACCTCGGCCAAGTAGCAAGTAATTACCAAGATCAAGATCGACGCCAATTTGCGCTAGCGTCGTAGCAGAAACCAACTGTGCCTTTAATTTCGACTTCTGTCCTTCGTCGTAGTCCGGGCAGTCACGATACAGCCGATCGGCAATCACCAATCCAAGCACTGCATCACCTAGAAATTCGAGGGATTCATTATCGTCACCACCGATAGTTTCATTTTCCCGCGCTCGTGAGCTATGGGTAAGCGCCTGCTCCAAAAGACCACGGTCCCGGAAGGTATAGCAAAGTCGTGACTCGAGCACGACGTATTCCTTTTCGATACGGGATAGGTGAGCTTCAATTTCTTCTTCGTGCGCCACAATCAACTTCTGCGCCCTCAATTCGTTTCTGACGCCGACCGTCAACACAATACCGCCGAATCGACACCCCGGAAACATGGCCCCTAACAACTGCCGCGTCGTAGAAACCTCGATATCATTTCGTCGCAACAATCCACTCACAAGAGTCGCCGCGACCTCAGAGCATGTTTGGTAAACGCGTACCGAGTCAGTCATCGCTGTTACTCTGCCCATGCGCTTCGGACGTCTCAAGCCTCACCCAATCGAGATACGGACCATAGCCGTCCGACGCGACTGTGATTACAAATTCGGGAACCTCGTAATTGTGCAGCGCAAGAATACGGCACTCGAGTGATCTCACGCACATGCGCGTCGTTTTAATCATGAGTAAGTGTTCCTCGTTCGCCTCAATCTTACCCTCCCATCGATAAGTAGAGTGAACCTTCTGAATTACGCTGACACAGGCAGCCATCCGGGCGTTCACTAGGTCACGAGCGAGTTCACTTACGTCCATTTCAGTGGGAATTGTTGTCCAGGCAATAACCACTTCTTCACTGTTTGACATTCTAGAGACCTCTCCTTTATTGCTTCTGACTATTCTTGCCGTGCGATTCGTCCGAAAAACCATCTGTCAGCAAATATACCGACGTTCTTCTCTATGCCCACACATAACGCTACTAATAAATCAAAGACTCGTCCCGCCGATCAGGCCCGCCTTCCATCGCGCCGGGCATTTCTGTTCTTTTTAGTTTTTGTCGCGACGGCATTGGTTGCAAACGCCATCGTCGGCGAGCGCGGTCTGATTGCTACCCGCGCAGCCAAACGCCAGGCGATGGCGCTTGATGCAGAGATTTCGACAATTCAGTTACAAAACAACGCACTACGCGACCAGGCAAACAGACTACGTACCGATCCAAAAGCGATTGAATCCGTCGCGCGTGATGAACTCGGTCTGATGAGGGACGGAGAACTACTTATTCTCTTACACGACGGGCCCGGAGTCGCCGAACGTTAACACTTCATTTAAAGACCAGATCGTTGTCGCGTTGACCGAGCTGGAGACCGCCTGCTACTATTAGAGGTTCATCATAGTGTCGCGGGGTGGAGCAGTCCGGTAGCTCGTTGGGCTCATAACCCAAAGGTCCCAGGTTCAAATCCTGGCCCCGCTACCATTTCCCTTTAAACATTGACGAAAACCGCCGCTCGCGAGACGCGCGATCGCCCCACTACCGCCTTTCCATCCCCATTTTTCACGTAAACCAGCGGTATCCAACGATACACAATACCGCTTAGATGTCGCCGTACCCCGACAAATAACGGTCGGACTCTAATTAGTAAATTCGCTTAACCACGACGCTTTCGCCCAGATCGTCGGCGTGGCCATCAGTTGTGAATTGGAAAGCTCAATGTCATTGCAGAGGTCAGGCAACGAAGGAACCGTACCTCGGTTATTTTCGATACGTTCTCTATCTCGCTCACGAATTTTCTCATCGTAGAGATTCTCCCAGGTCATGGCTACGTCAGGCGAGAAATACACGAGCGGGCACCGAACAGTTGCACGGCCTCCGGCATCCAACATGTCAAAGTGAACGTGGGCGTGTGGTCCCAGAGACACTAGATTGCCAATATGTTGGCCAACCGTGACCCGGTCCCCGAGCGCAACCAGAATATTGTCTCGTTGATCCTGATCTGAGATCGAGCCGTCAACCTCAAAATGATACAAAGCATTAAGGCCGTCGTTTGTGAGATGAATCCGAACGCGGTAGTTCGTGCCTGGGCGACCTTGGCCCGTGTTTAATTCGATCCAAGTAACAATTCCGGATCCGGGACTCAGAAAACGTCCAGCCGTGGTCGTGTTGATATCGATTCCCGTATGCGAGGGTTTGTAGGGACTGATGAGCGTGACCGCCGCCGAATCGAAGGGCATCACGGTCATCGTCTGTGTCGCTGGGAGTTGGGACAGTGATATGCCATTGACCGTCATGCCGGTATTCCCTGTCGATCCTGTGGTTGTAGTCGTCCCGACTGATGTGGGTGTCGTGGGCAAGGAAGAGTCGCCACCTCCGCAACCCGCGAGTATCCCAACGAAGAACAGCACCACAATAAACTTAACTCGGCCCTTACGTATATTCAGCACGGAGCAGGATACAGAATAAGTTCGCTGCGTCCCATCCAGCGCGGCTACCAATCTACTGAAACAAGAAACCTCAATAGCGAAACCAACTATCCGTCGAACTGTTCGGCCTTGAGCCTGAACTGCTCAGCTAACTCGGGTTCATCGTCGTCACCGATCACTCGATTCGCGATGTACTCCCCGAGCACCGGCCCAAATTTAAATCCCTCGGCTGAACCACCACCCGTCAGCCAGACGTTGTCCAATTCAGGATAGGTGTCGATTATGAAATTTCGATCAACAGAACTTTCGTAGTGACACGCACGCGTCTCATTAATCACTGCGTTCGCCAGATCCGGAAAATGCCGTCGTAGAATCTCTCGAGGTCGCTCGTGATATTCAGGCGCGACCCACCGGTCAGAGAGATCAGGATCATCCGGTGGACGTCCGCCCGTTCGCACGCGAAAACCCCGGTGGTCCGAGCGCAGTGCCGGCCACCCCGTGCAACCCGGCACACCAAAACTCGGCATGTATGGGTAGGAAAATCGTCGATTCCCTGGAGGAACAGCGAAATAAAAAACATGCCCCATGGAAATCCGCAAGCGGTTTGCCATTAAGTCCGGAAACACTTTTGGAAACCACGGGCCGCATGCGAAAATGAAATTGTCAGCCGACAAATTCTGGCCAGAATTCAACGTAATATTGCCAAGCCGTCGTCCTTGCCTGCCGCCCAACACGGCACGACCGACTTCAATGCGTCCTCCGTTTTCCACAAAGACACGCGCAACTGATTCGATTGCGCGCCGCGCGCGCACGACACCCGCGTCCGGCTCATAGAGCGCAACCCCGAGCCCGTCATAGCGAATCCATGGCCAGCGAGCAGACACTTCGTCGGCAGTTAAGACTTCGTATGGAACACTCAACGCGTCCCAGTTTGCGAGTGTGTCCGCAATATAGGTATTTGTCTCCCCGCGAAGAATTAGGTCGCCTGTCTGAAAGAAAAGTCGCGGGAGTAACCGCTCTTTACCTTCCTCGTCCCACTGCTTCCAGCGCGAAATCGCTCGCCTTGCCCATTCAGTCCACTGCCGTCCGTGCGGACGATCACCATATGACGTCCGAACCCCTCGTGTTTCGCCGCCGGACGTCTGTCGTGAATTCCCTGCGCCGTACAAATCAATGACAGTCACCTTCGCGCCCAACCGCTGTAAATATAGGGCAGTCCACATGCCAAAGGCCCCGGCCCCAATTACGACAATGTCAGATGATCGTCTCCGTTGAACGGCCGACACTTCTTCTGAATGACTCGCTGCGATTGTCAAACCAGACCCCACCGCAGCAAGAAAATCTCGACGATTGAACCGGTCCCATCCCGACCGCCTTTTAAGAGGCATTAATGAATGATGGACTGCCTGACCGCATTCTGAAAATCAGCACGCAGCGTGCCGCCGGGCGTTTGCACCATCAGCACCGCCGTCATCGCTTCCTCCGGGTCAACCCAGAACGCTGTCCCAAGAGCGCCGAGCCAACCAAAACTCCCCGTCGACCGATTATCCTGCGCAACCACTGAATCTAGAACGACGTCAACGGTTAAACCGAAACCCCGACCTGGCCGTCCACCCACACGTCCTGAATCCTCGTATAAGTCGCTAACGTGGTTCGCCGCCATCAGTTCAACCGTTTTCCGACCGAGAATACGGTGACCATTGAGTTCGCCCTCATTCACAAGCATTTGGGCAAACTTTGCATAATCCCCCGCCGTCGACCACAACCCGACACCACCCGCTGTCAGCGTGACTGTATCGACCCAGGAGGGTTTGTCTCGTTCCTCAAGGCCAGAGTCAGTCCGGACATATCGGGTCACAACCCGCGACAACTTTTCAGGAGGCACGATATAGGCCGTGTCGTGCATCCCAAGCGGTTCAAACAGACGCTCGTGAAGGAAGTCATCAAATGGCACGCCGGCGACCATCTCCACGATACGGGCGACGGTGTCGATGCCAGCCAATCCGCTATAGGACCATTGAGTCCCCGGCTGAAAATCAAGTGGAGCGCCTCCCAAGTCAGCCGCGTACGTCTCGAGCGTATCGTCAGAATGTCTCGGCGCAATGCGCGAGGCTTCCCGTGTGCCCACGCCACCGCTGACCAAACCAGACGTATGGGTTAACAGGTCTCGAACCGTCACGTCGCGGTAGGCCGGCACCAGATAGATCTCTGAGTCATCATCTGAATCAGACCTCGCAACCGCCACCTGTGATCCCTCAAATTCAGGGATGAACTTTTTGACTGGGTCAGCCAGCCTCACCTTGCCTTCTTCCAGTAACATCAAAAATGCTACGCCGGTAATAGGTTTTGTCATGGAGGCGATCTGGAAAATCGTATCTGTTTCCATCTTGCGCATCGAATCAAGATCCATCATCCCGTGCGCCTCAAAATGGGCCACCTTTCCCTTTCTCACCACCAAGGTGACCGCTCCCGTAATCGCTTCAGCCTCGATCGCACGGTTTACAGCATCCGCAATTCTGGTCAGTCTCTCCGTCGACATGCCGACTTCTTCCGGAACGGCAGTCGGTAAATCCTTCTGGCTCGTTGAAAGAGCACTCGCTGTCTGAGCATCCAGCGCTCGCCACACTGGGGTTATCGGTACGCTCAGGAGCCCGACACCCACGCCCACTACAGCTACGCCCCAACGCGCGATCACTGACCACGTGCGATACTTCATTGTCCAATACGACAGTTCTGTCTTCATGAGATCCTCTTCCTGCCTCAGACTATAGCTCTGCCCCCTATTTGTAACCTGATTCCCGCGCATCCTCAACCATAACGTCGCGAACGGAGCGATTGTCGAGGATGGCTGACGGCAATATGATCTTCGCTCAACCTGTCGGTCCGGCTAGACTTAGTGACTACTGCACGGCAGTTACTGTTTCAGAGAGCATTACCGCCTACATCATTTAGTCGGAGGCTTTACGTGAATCGCTTGGTTCGAACCCCAGTCTTTCTCTTAACCGTGTGTATCAGTGCCATCGCCGCATTATCAATGCAAACAATATTGCTCGCGCAGGAAACATCGCCGCACGCAGTCCGCACCACCAAATTCACCATTTCTGACGTCGACGAAAGCAAAGTCTTCTACGAAGAACTGATCGGATTGTCCGAAGTTGGGCGTTTCGAGGATGTGGGCCGAATCGTCGAACCTTTCATGGGCTTTGGTGACGGTGGTGCCCGAATTGGACTCCTCCGGTATGACGAGCAGGAATCACTTCCTAAAAGCACGGTTCCCGTGTCCGTCTTGAGTCTCCCTGACCTTGATCCGGTTCTACAGCGGTTCAAGGCCGCGGCCTATCCAATCCAGGAGTATTCCGGTGACGTCACGGGCGGCATCCGAATCGCCATCGCTCACGACCCTGCGGGGAACGGTATCGAACTTGTGGAGGTTCCAGGAGTGCCGCGCGTCATCGGAGCTCGGCTTGTCGTCGACAACCTCGAGGAATCTGAAGATTTTTTTGAGCGCGTGTTCAACGTGGTGCCCGGCCGCCGGATTAGAACGGCTGCCTTTGACGAGGTCTTTATAGAATTTGGCGACGGCCCATTCGTTGCGTTGTATGAAGTCATGAACGAAGAACCGCTGGCAAAAAGTTGGTACCCCGTCGTCGCAATCTATTCATCGGACTACGACGGCGTACTTGAACGGCTTAAAAAAGGAGGACTCGGCGTTCGCGAACGCGGCGATCGCGTCCTATTTGCAAATGATCCGTCGGGCAATGTGGTGGAGGTCGTCCGACAATCAAACCCTTAATTCTAAGACCAGGATCTTTCGCTACGTATTCCCAATCGACTCGACCCACAGCCGGTCTGCTCCGGGTCGACTCGCCGTCGGAGACCACGAGTGACTACTCAGATGTATAAGACATTTCCTACACTTCTCAGCCTACTACTTGGATTATTCATAATTGCCTCGGCGGTCGGGATCGAAGCGCAAGAATCCAATCCTCATACGGTCAGAACGACTAAATTCACAATTAAAGACGTGGACGCCAGTACGGCGTTTTTTGAAGACCTTGTTGGAATGACCGAACTCGATCGATTTGAGGCCGGTGACAGCCTAGTGGAACCATTCATGGCATTCCAAGATGTTGGGAAACGAATTGGACTTTTACGATTCACTGAATATGAACACATTGCAAAAAGCTCACACCCTGTCTCCGTGCTCGTCGTTCCATCTCTAGACGCCATCATCAAACGATTCAACGACGCCAACTATCCGATCACACAACACATTGGGGTGACCTCCGCCGGCTACGGAGCCAGTGAGTCCGGGGGCGTCAATACAGCTATCATCCACGACCCGAGTGGTAATGGCATCGAACTGATCGAGACTGGGGGGCGGGCCACCGTCGCTGGAGCCCGCTTGATCGTGACTGACCGAAAAGAAGCAGAGGATTTTTTTGTACGCATTTTCGACGTCACGGCGGCCGAACGTCTCCAGACGGACTCCTACGATGAAGTCGTTATGGATTTCGGTGACGGAATGTTCGTCGCCCTTTTTGAACCCACAGATGAAGCGCCGCTCCCCAAAAGCGAGCACCCTGTCGTCGCGATTTATTCAACGGCTGCCGACGAAGTGCTGGAACGCGTAAAAGCCGAAGGACTTGGTGTACAAGAGTTCGGGGGCTTCATGTTTCTGGCAAAAGATCCGTCCGGTAACGTAATTGAGGTGGTCCGCCAACGAACACCATAATTCTCGGTCGCACCGGACTGCTATCCCCCGGTAAACTACTGCTGTGTTTCGACACCTCCCGGTCTCGATATGCGCCGTTCTACTTCTTGCGCCAATCATCGACGCGCACGAACGACCCGCTCAAACGGTTGCGGAACTCGAGCAACGGATTCTTGCGATTCTCGAGAAAACCAATACACCAGGCCTGATCGGCACAATCGTCATTGACGGCGACAGCGTCTGGACTGGCCGACCGGACCTCAAACCGCCCAGTAACCACCACGACACCATTCAGGCTCGGTTCTATCTCGAAAACAATCATCTCGCTCACCGCAGTCGTATTGCAGGAACGTCAGGTCCTGAGCCTCGACGCCATCTTGCAAGACATTATTCCGGAAGTCGGGATCGAGAATCGCTGGGCCGAGACAGACCCCATTCGTTTGGTACACGTGCTTGAACATACCGCAGGCTTCGACGACATTCATTTGAGGGACTTCGTTGCAAACGAACCCGAGATTACACTCCTTGATGGCATCCAATACAACACCACCTCTCGCAAGGCCCGCTGGCGGCCTGGAACACATATGTCGTATTCGAATATCGGCCCAGCCATCGCGGGGTATGCCGTTGAGCATGCGACAGGTGAACTGTTCGAAGATTTCGTCGACCGCGAGATTTTTGATGTCATCGGAATGCGACATGCAACCTTCCGCTACGATGCCAACATTGCCGCAAGCTACAAGGCTGATGGTCTGACGGCTGAGCCTTACACACACGTTCTCGATCGACCATCTGGTTCACTCAGTGCAACGGCTCTTGACATGGCGGACTTGCTGTCCATGTTTGTCGACCGAGGTCGTATAGATGACCGACAAATCATTAGAGCATCATCACTTGCCCGAATGGAACGTTCTGAAACAACGTTAACGTCTGACCGCAACTTAACAGGGACTTACGGCCTCGGTAATTTCAGTACTGAGATGGATGGTTTCGTCTATCAGGGACACAATGGGGGCATCGATGGTTTCCTTTCAACGTATGGCTACCTCCCGGCTCACAACCGGGGCTACTTCTTTTCGATCAATGCGGCGAATGGCAACGCGTACCAAGCCATTGATGTTGCGATTCGTGGTTTTTTGACGCGCGAATTGGAACCGCGCCCGACCGAACCGGAAGTCGACGATGACCTCAGTCATCTGACCGGCTACTACGAGCCTCTCACCGTCCGTAACGAGCGCATTCGCTTTCTTTCGCAATTGTTCCACGCCGTATTTGTGCATTCAGAAAATGGCACGTTAGTACTGACGCCGTTCTTCGACCCACCATCAATCTGGATTCCAGTGGCCGGCGGGCGTTATCGGTATGCGAACCTTACTCAGGCAAATATTTCCGAGGTTGACGGACCCGACAGCACCACACCATTGTTATCTGGGCAAGCCGGCACGCTGCATCGCATTCCAGCGTATGTCGCGTGGTTTCGTTGGCTAGCGCTTGTCTTTTCGGTAACGCTCCTCGCAAGCTCACTCTTGTTCGCACTGATTTGGATTCCGAGGGCATGCCTCGGTCGATTACGTCACTCGAAATCCATCGCCGTTCTTGCGTGGCCCACCATCACCACCATTTGCCTTACGGCTGCGATTGGCACTGCTGTCTCGGGTTCGGCCGACGCCATACGGAGACTTGGCACACTGACGCTCTATTCCGGCGGATACTGGCTGCTGTCGTGGCTCTTTGCAACCTTGTGTGTCGTTAGTGTGGTCCATGCATGGCGGAATGCAGCTGAACGAGCGCCAATCCGTAAGGCCGTGTGGTGGCACGCCCAACTTGTCACCACCGCGAACGTCATCGTTCTGGTGTATCTCAGCTATTACGGCCAAATCGGCTTACGATTCTGGGCCTACTGACGCAGCGCACCGCGCGCAGTCTTAAAATATTCTCGTCGACTGACAGTAATGGGTCGATCAATGCGACTCATTAATCGCGTTGGCTTCGAGACTCATGTCGAAGAAACCACGCCAGCGTGTCACAAGACCATCACGCACAGTCATAGCCATCGCCCAATCGGATTCCCACTCTTTACCGGTCTTCAACACCCGGAATCGCATAACCCCCAACACGACCACGCGGTCGCCATTCGTAAAATACTCGCGATCTTCAAACAGGGTGGCCTCCTGTGCAGCACTCAAGTCAGCCAGAAATTCGCCCACCGCAGCCTTCCCTTCATAAACTTTATTAAATGTCGGGCCTTCTGGTCCCCGATGGTCCCAATACACATCGTCTGACACTCGCGCCAAAAACCCTTCTCCATCGCCTGCGCGAAACGCGTCATATATTTCTTTCACGACTTGAATATTCACGTGACTCATTTTCAACGTCCTTTCGAATTCTCGGTTACTTTTTTTCGGCTGGCAGTTTCACGAGGCGTAAAATGACGTTAGTTTACGGGGATTATTTGGATTGAACCTAGCAACCCTTCATTCTGGGCATCGAGATGGTCATGGTACGAGATCACATCCACCATATTTAAATTCCCTGTCTCTCGCGCCTGACCAGGCTCGAGATAGCCAACCTGATTCATGGCCGGCCACCGCTCGTGCGTCGGATGTAGGTCTGAAGCCATCTCGTGCGAAACACTGTCATTATTAACAAACAAAACGCGCTGACCTTGCCTGACTACTAATACTTTCGGTGATACGCCGCCTGACGTAATCGAAATGGTCGGCGACTGCCCATCCCCGCCAATTAGATTCCCGACTGAAAGCAAGGGCGTGTCGCCTGCACAGCCAGCGCCAAGACAGGTCACTGCCATAGCAGTACAGACACGCAGTCCACCGTTAAGCAGAGGCCACATGACCTAAATAAATTCAACTCCGGCCTGCCGGAAGTCAGCGCCGAGGATCTGTGATGAATCCGCACCCAACCAGTGGTCAATGATGCGGGCATACACGGCACGGAAGTCTGTTTCAAATCTCACATCTCGACCGCCGTACTCTAGGTCTGGATTATCGGACCGTTGCTCTAACGATGCCGCTCGCCCGTAGATCCCGCCACGCACACGACCCCCAAATGCAAACATCAAACCACCCGAACCGTGGTCAGTTCCGGCACTCCCATTTTCACTCACACGTCTACCGAATTCAGAAAACACCAACACGACGGTCTGCTCCAGTAGTCGCTGATTCTTCAAGTCGGTATAGAAGGCGCTGACAGCGCCATTCAGCGTCCGCATAAGTCGAGCATAATTACCCGTCAATGTATCCTGCCGAGCATGGGTGTCATATCCCCCAGTCTGCACCCAATACAGCTTGGTACCGGCTCCACTGGCCACAGCAGAGCCAACTGCAGAAAGAGCTCCTCCCAATGCGGTTTGTGGATATTCCGCCGTTGGCACATGGGCAGCAACCACACCTACGCGATCCAACGTGTCAAACGCGGCCTGCACCGTCGAATTCACAAACGCCACATGTGTATTTCTCGCGCTAGTCGCACCGTGCGCCACGATCCGTTTCGCGGACATACGAGAGTATTCGGCCTCCTCAAGGCTAAAGGCCGAGTTGGGACTCGAAAAAGCATAGGTACTCAAATTTGGGATTGACGGCACACCGACTCGGTTCGCCAAGAAGCTCCGTGGTAATTGTTGCTGCGTATTCCAGGCTGTTAATGGATCAACAGGACCGGGAAGGGTGTCAAGATAATGCCCCAACCACCCCCGTCCCTGTGGCCGATCTGGGTCAGCCGTCGAAAACACGTCAGTGCCACGAAAATGGGACCGACTCGAATCCGGATACCCCGTACGTTGAAGCAGTGCAAGTGCGCCATCGTCGAAGATCGTTTTCAGTCCGATTAGCTCGGGATGGAGCCCGAGCGGGTGCCCCGTCGAATCCGCGCCAATATCAATGATTTGGTCTGCAGGAATGGCTAATTTTGGTCGGCGCTCATAGTAAGCCGGATCGGTGTACGGTACGAGGAAGCTCAGGGCATCATTCCCACCACCGAGATACAGAACGACGAGATTCCGACTATGCCCCGTCTGCGCACGTGCCAATTCGCTTAGAAAACCTGGCGCAGCCCATCCCATGGCAACCGCCGATAGGCCGTCCCGAACAAATTCTCTCCGCGTTCGCTGTTGCATGTTATCTAGCCATTAGCTCAAAGACTGCAAAGATTCTCTGCCCATTACACGAATTGATATTCAGGAGACGCCGCAATGAGATGCGCGAGTCCAGCGCCCTTAAACCAGGCTTGTATACGGGTACCCACATACGCCTCATTCGCGTTGAGATAGTTCAACAATTCTTGTCGGCTATCCACATCAAGCGGTGGCACCGTCATACGTCCGAGAAAATAATCGAGCACAGCCTCGGACGACAAACCGTGGTCTAATGCGGCGGTGCGAAGAGCAAAACGTTGATTTTCGCTCAGCGCCGACGCAAAATTCATCCGGGCCAACATCGTGGCGGTCGACATCCATGAGGCCCCCGTCGACCATCCCGCCACATCCGGCGGCTCAAACAGCGTCTGTCCCATATTTGCGAGTGGTGAAAGCGCTTGGTTTGCGGAAAACCCCGCACATCCCACCTCTTTGAACATCCGCACCACATACTCCACTGGCCAGGAGTAGCGAGCCCAATAATTTACGGGGTCTTGAAACTCTCGTGACTGGAACAGCTCGCGAACAACTTCACGCATATTAAAACCGGTCGCGTAATATGTACGAGCCAAACGCTGTACAACACGTTCATCGATAGGTCCCGTATCGTTGACGAAAAATGCGTAAAGCTTCCGGCACAAAAATGCCCCTGTCTCCGGGTGGCCGGCAAGCGCCTCAATCAAATCGATGCCATCCTGAAATCCGTCCATCGCAGAACGCGCAGGAATCGTTCGGCGGCCGTCGCGGTAAATCGGAAAACTAAACGTCTTTGGACCGTCATCATGACGGTCTGGACTCCAATAGAAATCCGAACGCTGGTCATTGCCCCGCGCAAAATCATGCCGTTTGAGATTCCATCCGGTAAACACACGGGCACCGGCATACACGTCTTCTTCCGTAAAATGGTCGACGCCTACAGAGAACAGTTCCATCAGTTCCCGTGCGAAATTTTCCTGCGGAAAATATCGGATATTTGTGTCGCCATCCAACCATGCCACCATCGCCACATCCTGAGCCACGGCGAGCAAGAGATCCCGATAGTTTCCGAGGGCCAGATCCCGAAACAGTTCTAGTTGACCTCTCGGAACCTGTCCAACGCCTTCGCGTTGCCTACGGTCGATATACTCGGCAGGAACCTGTGCGAGTGCCCGTGTGGCCCCCTCGCCCCCAAGCTGCCCTGTCAACTTTCCATAGCCGGTCGCGAAATGATCGTGCCAGAACAACGCCATCTTTTCCTGAAGCGGGCGTGCCGTATAGACCATCCGAAACAACCAGCGCTGTCTCGCATCTACGATCTCATCGTTTGGATTAAATGGGCCGTTGGATGTGATCCCAAGTCGAGCAGTTCCGCCAATACCGGTATCGACTGGATTTGGCGTCAATTCGTAATCGACTAGCTTGTCGATAGCTGCGCGGACACCGAGTTCATTCCAGACACCGGCTTCCTGTTCAGAGGCGCCAAATCCGGCACGTCTGAGCAAATGCCCCACCGCTGGTTCGAGAACGACCATATCGCTGTTCACTCCGTAAGACGATGAGCAATCGTAACACCTCGGCTACGACCGAACCGGTGCAGTGTTATTAATTATCGAGGGCGCCGTCCGCAATCCATTGACTGACCATTTTGACTTCATCGCTGCTCAAGAACGGTCCCCCCTTTGGCATCCGCTCTCCAGCGATGCCAGTGCGACCTTCAAGTTTATGTAGCAGGTAGCTCCCATCTGGGTCGCTCGGACTCACCAGCGTCAGTGACGTTTCCGTGCTTGTCACATTAACCAAATTTAGAAAAGACGAGCCACTCGCCAAATTCAATCCAGCCTGTTTCACAGCATTCCCGTGACAGCCAACACATTTCGGCGTAAATATTTGAGTTTGAATCACTGAAAGCCGAGCGCTCTCTCCGCTCGACGCTGACGAGGTTACCACCACGCCGGTTGGTGCAGTCGCTGACCCACCACACGCCGTTTCAATCAGTACTACAACGCACAGCAGGGCTAGAAAAACTGTGGCACGAACATTATCGGGAATGAATACCATTTATCTACTGTAACGGAGGATTCTCAGAAAGTCTTTCAAACCAGTCTCCAGCCAGAATGAGGCCAGAGCGACTGCCTTGCCTGAACCGCCCGTTGAAAGAGATCTTAATTTCTGGCCCAGGTATTAACTTCCACGTTCGCCGCGTCTCTCACGGTATCAGGCGGTCTCGACACGACGTTGTAAATCACCTGCAACGGTAGCCGTATCCGCCTGTCCGCCAAGATCACGCGTCAATAATTTCCCATCGGCCACGTGAGCCTCAATGGCCCGGACAACGGCCTCGGCAGCGCTCCGTTCTCCCAAATGCTCCAACATCATCGCCGCCGTCCACGTTTGACCAATGGGATTCGCAATGCCCTGGCCGGCAATATCAGGAGCGGAACCATGCACTGGTTCAAACATCGAAGGGAATTTCCGAGTCGGATTAATGTTCGCTCCCGGGGCTAACCCGATTGACCCAGCAATCGCAGGGCCGATATCGGACAAAATATCACCGAATAGATTGCTCGCAACGACCACGTCGAACCAATCCGGATGTTGCACGAAATGCGCCGACAGTATGTCAATATGGAATTCGTCAACCGTCACGTCCGGATATTCAGTCGACAACGCATGAAAGCGCTCATCCCAAAAGGGCATGCTGTGAATAATGCCATTCGATTTTGTTGCCGACGTTAAATGCTTCGCTGGTCGACTCTGCGCGAGTTCGAACGCGTACCGCATTACCCGATCGATACCCCGTTTTGTAAATACCGCCTGCTGGACAGCCATTTCTTCTTCAGTGCCGCGGTAGAGCCGACCACCAATCTCTGAATATTCGCCTTCGTTATTCTCCCGGACCACGACGAAGTCAATGTCTTCTGGTGTGCGATTCGCTAACGGAGACTGAATACCGGCCAGCAACCGAACGGGACGAAGATTAATGAACTGCTCGAATTCTCGTCGAATTGGAATAAGAAGGCCCCATAATGAGACATGGTCCGGCACACCGGGATAGCCAACGGCCCCGAGAAAAATAGCGTCATAAGGTCGGAGTTGCTGTAACCCATCCTCCGGCATCATTGCGCCTTCGCTCGCAAACCGTTCACATCCCCAATCGAAGCTCTGCCACTTGCACGTAAACCCAAAGCGTTGTCCGGTAACCTCAATAACCTGCTGGGCCGCCGGCACCACTTCCTTCCCAATGCCATCACCGGGAATAACAGCGATCGAGTAGTTGTTCATCAGTCTTTGTCCTTCGCGAAAAATTATCGAATAACATCGTTGTCACGAAACGCGGTCACGGCGTCTTGACTGTAGCCCGCTTCCAACAAGACGTCGTCCGTGTGTTCACCAAGCAGCGGTGCTGGACGTCCTGGCGTAAGCGGTGTCTCAGACATCTTAATCGGCGTGCCAAGCGTCTTAATCCGGCCGAGCGTTGGATGATCCGTGTCGACCACCATCTCTCGTGCCTGAATATGCGGGTCGTTGGCAGCTTCCTCATAGTTATTGATTGGACCGCAGGGAATATCTTGTGCGTCTAATGCCTCCAACCAATGCGACCGTGGCTCACGACTCGTGACCGACTCAATCTCTTCTGCTAATGCCGTTCGATTGGCCACCCGTTGGGAGTCACCGGAAAACCGAGGATCCTCACACCATTCCGAGTGACCCAGCAAGGTCGCCAAGCGGCCAAATAACCGATCATTCGCGGCTCCGAGCGTAATGTACCCGTCTGCGCAGCGAATCGCCTGGTACGGTGCGCTCATCCGATGTGCAGAACCAAGCGGACCTGGCACGGTCCCGCGCGAAAACAGTTCGGTTGTTTCCCACACCGAGAGCGCGAGACCCGCATCTACTAACGCGGCATCAATATGTTGGCCACGTCCGGTCCGCTCTCGATACTGCAGGGCCGCTAAAATCCCACAAACGGCAAACAATCCCGCGCCAAGATCTGTTACGGGAATCCCCGCCTTTATCGGAGCCCGGCCGGGCTCCCCCGTCACCGACATCAGTCCTGAGACACCTTGCGCGACCAGATCAAACCCGCCTTTTTCGGCTGCAGGGCCGGTCTGCCCATAACCCGAAATTGACGCATAGATCAGTCGCGGATTGATTTCCTTGAGCCCGTCGTAACTCAGTCCGAGCTTGCTCATCACACCCGGTCGATAGTTTTCAATTAAGACATCCGCTGATTCAGACAAATGTCGGAGGATTCCAGCCCCTGATTTTGTTTTAAGATCGACCACGATCCCGCGCTTGCCTCTATTGACTGCATTGAATGCCGCACTGTCGTTACCGGAACCGCCAGCCATTCGCCGGGAGGAATCGCCGTACGGCGCTTCGACCTTGATTACATCAGCCCCCATGTCGCAAAGTAACATTGCACAAAACGGACCGGCCATTACCTGGGTTACGTCAAGGACACGGATGCCATTGAGGGAGGTGTTCATGAAAACCTCTTCCATCCTAGGGCCCGAACGGAGCCGGCGCATCGGAATTGTTGAGAGGAGTCACCCATCGTGTCTACGTCGGAAGTAATCTTCGAACACCATGACGCAATAGCGACCATCACCTTTAATCGTCCACAAGCTCGTAATGCCATGACTTGGTCGATGTATGAAACTCTCCTTGAGCACTGCGAGACCGTCGAGACTACCCCATCCATCCGGGTGCTAATTCTACGCGGTGCCGGAGGAAAAGCGTTTGTTTCTGGTACCGATATCAGCCAATTCCGATCATTTCGGAAAGAAATTGACGGAATCGAATACGAAAAAAAATTGGACACTGTCATCGAACGACTCGAAACCCTCACGACACCGACAATCGCCGCGATCAATGGCGTGACGACCGGCGGCGGTTGCGTGATGGTTGTGGCCTGTGACATCCGTATCTGCACGACGACGTCTCGATTCGGCGTTCCCATTGCTCGCACGCTGGGCAATTGTGTCTCGGCGTCAAATATCGCGAGATTTCTCGACATCATTGGCCCAACACGGCTGAAAGATATGCTGTACACGGGACGACTCTTTTCAGCTGACGAGGCAGCCTCTTCTGGGCTTGTCACCCGAGTCGTGGCCTCTGACCACTTCGAGTCCATCGTGACAGAATACGCGGAGATGATTGCGGCAAATGCGCCACTCACCATCCAGGCCACAAAACAAATGGTCCATCGGGTTCAACAGCATCGCCGAATCAATTCTGAACTCGGCCATGATTGGATCGGTCGGTGTTACAGTAGCGACGATTTCCGAGAAGGCGTCTCGTCGTTTCTAGAGAAACGCCAACCTGTCTGGAAAGGCCAGTAGCATTCCTGGACTTGACGAGTAAAAGCCATGATTCGATCTGACACAACTACGCGAACTCTCCAGTCGTCAAGCACTGCCCTCGACCGGAAGCAATTCTTGCAGTCACTCACTGGCTTGGCTGTCGCCGCGGTCTGGCCAGACTCGGCCTGGGCGCAAGGCGCGACGGTTGGTGACGACGGCAGTCACAGCCGAATCGCTCGACTCATTCGGGATTATGACGCGCAAGGCGATCATCGCACTGGGTCTCCGGTCGATGCGCAAAGCGGTCTCTGGCTGTCCGATCGGGTCGACGATGCTGGAGTCGTACCAGAGCTTGAATGGATGGGGGTGCCGACCCTCGATACACAGGCGGCATTTCTTGAGATCAACGGCCGTCGTATCGACGGCGTACCGCTCTACGACGGTGGCGTCACAAATGAAGACGGAGTTGTCGGGACATTGGGCGACCAGGGGACGAGCTCTGACATCGGCCTTGCCCATGCCGGACCTCGGATACCGGAGGACTTTCTAGACTATCGACGGTCGACCGCTCAAAGAGCAATCGTGACGGTGACCGGAGGCCCGGACAATGGGCTTCCTGAGGGGCTCGCGTTGATGAACGCGCCGAGTTTCGTCGACCCCTTTGGCCCCCCGGTGCTCCAGGTTGCAAGTCAGCATCGTGACTTCCTTCGACAAGCCGCCAGCGATGGGGCCTCTGCGCGACTGGTGCTCCACGTCACGAGGCGCCCAGAAGAGGTCTTTAACGTCACGGCGACACTACTCGGCTCCCAGCCTGGACTCGCCCCGCTAATCGTAATGACACCAAGGAGTGGATGGTGGACATGCGCCTCTGAACGAGGTGGCGGAATTGCCGTCTGGTTAGAAATGATCCGTGCGATGGTTGCCGGTCCACCCCCCATACGCACCACTCTATTTCTGGCATCGACAGGGCATGAACTTGGACACTATGGCCTGCATGAATTCATCCGGACCCGGTCCCGCCTATTAAGCAGTGCGATCGCCTGGGTCCATCTTGGTGCGAACTTTGGGGCTGCGGTTGGCGGCGACCCACTCCTTCAAACGTCGTCCAGTGATCTTCAACAACTCGCGACCGACGAATTAACAGTGGCTGGCGTCCGAATGCCGAGGCGACGTCCCGTGGGTGATGAACCGGCCGGCGAAGCCCACGCGGTCTTTCAAGGGAACGGGAACTATATCTCAATCCTTGGTTCGAACGGTCTGTTCCATCATCCCCATGACCGATGGCCTGTGGCCGTAGACATCGATGAAATCGTTCGATACGCCAGAGCATTCACAGCAATCGCAACCAAAATTGCTAATACGGCCTAATGCCAAAATTACTCTTCTCAATGGACGTACGATGGAGTCCTCACGGCGTCGTTTAGTTCAAATACGCACACCCCACGACATTTGAATCAGTCTAACTGGCCAAGCGCTTCGTCAAATAATCCCGAGCAGGCGGCCAATCCGTCCCCAATGTCACCATCAACGTGCAAGCGAAGATAACGCCGTTTCCGTCGGGTAAGCATGTCTTCATCGGCGAGCAACTGCGCAGCCTTCAATTGACCAAAACTATAGGACTCCCCTGGGATTTGCACGTCAACGACATCGGTACAGCTAAACACGAGATACAAGCCGTTCTGAGGACCGCCCTTATGAACCTGGCCCGTTGAATGAAGAAAGCGGGGCCCGAACCCAACCGTGGTCGCCGCACCAGTCGACGCGCGTATGGCTTGCCGCAGTTGTTCAACAATGCGCCGATAGGGCTCACACCATTCCAAATAGGCGAGCAACGCCACATAGTCACCACTTCGAACCTGCGACAAATGCGCACGCAAGGCATCCGTCATTGTGGGTTCATCGGGCAAGAGCCGTACGAGCCCTCGCCCATAGACGCCCGGCGCATGCAAACCCACCTCCCCACTGTCGTATGGGTGTTTCATCACCGCTGACTGCGGTGCAACAGTCCGGCCCGTGCTATACCGATCCACCAGTTTCCGCGTGACCAGCTTCGTTCCCTCGACGTCCGGCTGGTTAAAGGGATGGATGCCCATAACGGCACCGGCCACCGCCGTCGCGAATTCCCACCGAAAACATTCAGCACCTAAGTCGTAAGGTGATTCCAGTAGGAACCGAACAACAGGGTGACCAGCCGCCGCGAGCTTTTGCAACGCGCCGTCGGTTTCGTCGTTTGTTTCGCCATTCATCGCAATCCCGACAAAAATACGGTCCGTTCCGTACACATCAGGATCTTCAAGATGTTCGCCAACGACCGGAATTAGCGCATGGCTCGTTTTTCCGGTCGATTCGGCCACTAATTGTTCGATCCAATCGCCAAACCCCTTCAATGACGGCGAGATTGCCAGCGTCAATTTATTCCGTCCCGCCTTGGCAGCGTAACCAAGCATCAGACCAAGTCGGACGCCAGGATTCTCACTGACAGCGTTCGCCGGACTACAGGCATCCGCCATCGACCGTGCCCGCGTTAACAACCATTCCACATCGCAGCCGATAATTGCCGCCGGCAGCAGGCCAAAATAGGTCAATGCAGAATACCGTCCGCCGACGGCCGCATCGCCATGAAACACGGCTCGAAAACATTTCGCACCTGCCAACTGGTCCAGTTCACTCCCGGCGTCCGTCACCGCACAAAATCGGCTCGAGACGACATCTGCCCCCAGCACAGGTTCCAAACGACTCATGAAATACTCATAAAACATTCGAGTCTCAAGCGTCGTCCCCGACTTACTCGACACGACAAAAACGGTCTGCTCCAAATCAAGCGTCGATTCAAATGTACGGATCTGCGCGGGATCGGTTGAATCAAGAATGCGAAATGCTATATCGCCCTTGGCTTCAAACACCTGTCGAAGCATGTCTGGGAATAAACTCGAACCGCCCATCCCCAAGAGCACCACACAGCGAATACTGTCCTTCGTCAATTGCTCGCGGAAAACCTTCAGTCGCGCCGCAATCACCGTCGGATCGTCCGGTACATCGAGCCATCCCAGCCATCGAGACTCATCGCGGCCGGTCCAGACCTCACTGTCACGAAACCAGACACGTCCTAACAGGGCGTTTGATTCCCACTCCGTCGCCGCAGCCGTGATCTCTGCGTCGAGGTCAGTTGGAAGATCCATCTCTCCGAACAGTTCCATAGCCTTAGTCACATCTCCTTACCGTCAGCACCGCAACTGCACACTATACCGGCTTGTCTCTTGGAGTGAGACACGACGTACAATCCTGTTGTGACCGAAGACGACGTCACGCTCGTGGTATCCCGTCTTGACACGGCTACGTCGGTGACCGTCATTACCGGTGCTGGGCTGTCTGCGCCAAGTGGCGTCCCGACGTTCCGTGGCACCCAAGGCCTGTGGAAGAACCAGCGACCAGAACAGCTCGCAACGCCAGAGGCTTTCGCGGCTGATCCGACCAAGGTGTGGGAGTGGTATAACTGGCGACGAGAACAATTGGCAGGCTGTCAGCCAAATAAGGCACATCAGGTACTTTCGCGCTGGAGTCGGAGCAGCACTCCAGCCACGGTCATTACGCAGAATGTCGATGGGCTTCACGAGCGGGCCGATACCGCGCGCCTCCTTCGTTTCCATGGATCGATTTGGGAACTGCGGTGTTGGCACCATTGTGCGGCTGGCGAAACGAGTTGGTGGGATGACACGGTCCCATTAGTGCCATGCCCGCCACGCTGCCCGCATTGCAACGGCATCGCTCGTCCCGGGGTCGTCTGGTTCGGCGAAAGTATTCCGCAGGAGACATTGACCCGAAGTCTGCGCGCCGCGCACTGTGATGTATTTTTTACGATTGGGACTTCAGCAGTCGTTCATCCTGCGGCGTCACTCGTTCACCGTGCGAAGCAACACGGCGCGTTCACCGTTGAGATTAACCTGGAACCGACACCGGCATCCGGCGATGTGGATGTCTCGCTGCAGGGCTCAGCGGATCAAATCCTGCTCGCGATCGACGAACACCGCACAACGTAGCCGTTACCACGGTAGATCGCCAGGGTGCGACGCGCTATAAATCCAGCCCCCTGCATCCGTGCCGCTGTTATAAATAATCCGGACGGTTCCATCGCCGTCGCGCACAATATCAGGGTCATTCGCCATCAGCCCATCGCTGGAAAGGCCCGTTTCTGTCTCGGTCGTAAATGACAGTCCATCCTCTGCGGTGGCGACCATGAGTCGCTTTGTGTCGTTTCGAAAATAGAAGATGGAGACCGACCCGTCGGCGTTCGCGATCGCGGCGGGGTGTTCACCACTCCCGGTCAAGGTCGCATCAACGCCAATCCTCACGCCTTCATCAACCACCCAGGTTTCAAGGTCGTCCGATGATGCACTATAAATACTGTGCTTGGTGAGGTTTAGCGTACCGGGCACTGGATCAGCCGCCGGACTTGGTTCGCCACCAGGTATGGGAAGTTCACTGAAATACATCCGCCAACGACCATCCGACGCCTTCACGATATTACTGGGTCCGGTCAGCGAGGTGGCTCCGACACTGGCCGCACTCACACGGAGTCCGTCCTCGACGACAAACGAGAGGCCGTCATCACTAATCGCACTCCGAATACCGTCCGCCCCAGTCGCAAAGAGACGAAATCGTCCGTCCGCTAACTCAATTACGCGCGGTTGGCCGTATCCCTCGGGCAGGCGCGTTCCCGACTCTACTCGGACAAGCGTCGGGACACCTGGTGTCATAATCACGCTTCTGATCGCTCCGCCGGTGAACAGATACATCCGCACGTTGCCATCATCTGCTCCGCCGCTCAATTTGATACTGGATGTGTCGGCAATGACACCGGTGTACCCAACCCGATCATTATCCAAGCGAATGCCCTCTTCGACCCATCGTTTCGTTGGGGCACCATAAACACCATCCGGCGCAACGGATGGCAATTTATATTGCTCGTCGGTCAGCAGCGCCCACATTCTTGTATCCGTCGTTTCGAGTTCCGCACGGGTGCACACCTTCCACTCGGCAGCATAGTCGGCGCACACGCCAGGCGACGTATCCCCGTAGAGTCCAAGCCTCGTACCTAGGCCATGATAGAAATACTCAACGAATTGCTCTCCATAGTGATAGTCCGGGGTATACCACGCATCCTCCGGATACGAGTCTGGGACGCCCCCCCCCGTGCCCCCCTTGGCCGCATCAATCGCCAGCGCCAGTCGGGAACCTTCTTCCGGTTTGAAGTCGTCGTAGATCTTCGCGTAGCCAGCCGTCTGCATGACCTCAGGGACATGCTCTAAGGCTGAATCCGGCAATTCCCCGCATTCCGGGCCACATTGCGTCCCCCCTTTATTGGAATGCATCGAAATCAGCACGATCTCACTGAGGTATGCCAGTTCAGGTTCGTCACGGATCGCGAACCATTCCGTGAGTCCCTCATCTCCAGGGACCGTGACCAGGATAACCGTGCCATGATTTTGGGCGATCGACGCATTCACGGCTGCGTTATCAACCTGGCCATCTTCGTTATTGTCCAAATACTCCGCCGTAATCGTCGCCACATTGCTAAGCATTTCGTCCGGGTACCCCTCGACCGCAAGAATACTCATGCCGAACACATTCACATATTTATGCAAGAGGCCATGGAGGGGGTCACCCACTGGAATCAGCTTCGGCGTCAGATCTGGTCGATCATTCAGGTGTGTGATCGTGCGATAGGCAACATTCGGATAGCCACCATCCGGCAAGACTGTCGGCAGGTTGTAATCCGGATTGGTCACCAGTGCGAAGCCCGCGGTATCGGTCTTCTCAAGTAATTCTCGCGTACACAGCTGCCAATTTCCCGCGATAGCATCACACCGGTGAGCCTGAGCACCGAGCGCGCTTGAGAGCAACCAATGAAGATATTCAGTCGCCTGGCATTTGTAGGCGCATCCGGCATCGGTATAGGTCAACCATGCCTCGTCCGGATACTGCTCCGGCACCTCCAGAAATTTACCCCCGCGTGCCACGTCCATCGCGGCCGTCAATTTGCTATTACCCTCTGGATTTAAGTCGTCGTAGACCGTCGCGTACCCGATATCCGTAATCAGATGAAAGATCTCTTCGAGCGAGGAATCATAAAAGTTTCCCCCGTACCCTTTGCCTTGGTGCGGAGGAATCTCGTACACGGACAACTTCGCATGCGTGATGCCATTCGCATTCCCGAATCGCGTCTGAAATAGCTCCTCGTCGTCACGCTGGTCATTGACGAGCAGAACGGCAGCATTCGCTTCAACCAACGCCCCATTGACCGGCGGATCATCGACCATCCCATCTCCGTCGTTATCGAGATATTCAGCCGTGACCGCCGCCGCATGTTGTAGCGCTCGGTCTGGAATTTCCGGTCCTTCCCGATTTGCGATCACCATGACGCCGAACACCTTGATGCATTTCGTGGCCGCCTCGTACATCGGGTCCAAGAGCGGCACCGTAATAACAGCAAGACTCGGCCCACGGAATCCGTCAGGATTAAATTCGTCGTCATCAACAGCGCCGATAAAAAAATCGTTGTTCGCTGTATCCGGGGTTATGTCACAGACGGATCGCTCCAAGGCACTGGTCGAATCCTGGTCCTCCGTTGCGCCTTCACTTGAACGAATATCTACAAACCCTGCTGGCAGGGTCGTGGCATCCATCGTCGGATTGACCGAATTCGTGCCACCAGCCAATTCTCCCGGGGCCCACTGCTCGACGAGTTGCCGGATGTAGTTACTCGGCGCACCTCCAGTGGAATTGCCTCGTGCGATCGGCACATACGGCGACACCTCGAACGGAATAGGATTGAGATTCAAGAAAAAGGGATCGTGGTCAATCCTCAGTGCACGACGACCATACTGTGTAATCAGCGAGGTCTGCATTTCCCCCTGGTAGTAATGGCCGCCATTGGAGACTTGCCCAATCACCTCACCGTCTAAATTGAACACACCACTTCCACTGGCACCTTTATGGGCGGGTAACTGGTATTGAAGATTTTTCGGATATTGCACGTTATGTCCCAGCACATGCCCGACTGTGGTGACGAAGGGACCGGTCCGCGCCATGAGGGCCGGATGGCCAACCGAGAGCACGGGGTCGTACTGTTGCAGCAGATCGGAATCACCCAATTTCACGGGCGTGAGGTCCATCCGTTGCTTCGTCCGGAGTAATGCGACATCACCTCTAGTCACAGGATCGTAGTCACGCCCGTGGATATCGGTGCCCACGCCGTCGATACTCGACTTTCCAATCAGTTCCGCCTCGACATCCTGCCCATAAAACGACCGAAAGGTTGTCTTATCACCAAGATTCAACGCGGGAACACAATGGTCATTCGTGACAATGAGGTAATTGGTCACCGCAAACCCAGTGCACATACACATCACACTAAAATCATTCGTTCGTTCGGCTTCCTCTTTGCAGAGCACACAGCCGTCTTCCCGCGTGAACATGAGCGTGGCCTGCTTCGCCACGTTAAATGCGTCACTATTCAGTTCAGATTTCGGAAATCCCGACGCCGTATAGTCTTCACCCCAATCAATGACCTCAAATCGTGCTCCCGTTGTAACCTCTGGATTCAACACCCAATCCGGGTCGGTCTTCGCTGGCACCGTCGCCGTTCCTGATGTGGCGCCAAGAATCAGATTACGTACTCCGTCGACAGGAATCATCCCTGCCATATCGTTGGGCGAGGCCAGAAAATCGCTCAATATGCCCAGACTATTTTTCCCACGATACCGATCCGATTTGCAGGAGTCCGGATGTTTTGCCACCCGCATACTGTCAATGATGCCAACCACATAGCCTTGCTCATCCAGAACCGGAGCCCCTGGACTACCCCGATCGGTATACAGATCCAACGCCACCAGATTCGCGTTAATAGAATTATTGACGTCATCGCAGGAGACGACTGGTCCGGTCGTCATAAACCACCCACCATTCACCCGCGCTTCGTTAGGATTGTGAATCGTGAGCACTGTGCCAGTGGCCGTGTTCGATGGAGACAACGGCAAGGCGTCGCCCGGGGCTAGCGCAGGATTCCAGGCTTCCCAACTGGACACCAACGTGTTGCCGTCAGACGTCACCCGCTCCAATTCAATCACCGCCGCAAAGTCATTCGTCGCCAGGACCTTTCCTGACGCCCATCGTCCATCAAACAGACGGATGAATGGGCCAGCGCCCTCTTCGAAGGTTGATAGCTGGTCCGCGTCTGCTCGTGTTTTTTCATCGGCTTCCTGCTCGGCACAACTAAACATCGACTGAGGGAATGGGGCCTCGCCCCATCCCTGCATGACTTCGTTGAATTCAAGTTTGCGAATCCCGGCTACCCCAGCCACCACAACTCGATCGTTCACAAAAAATCCAGAGGTCGGCATTTGGACGATTGTCCAGGCTGATCCGGTGCTCGTCGCAGATTGTTTAAAACAGCGGTCACCGAACACCTCGACGACTGCCGGGGCGGACGACCGTGCCACGCGATCCATCCCATCAAGTTCAGTCAGCTCGACGGCATCATTCACCGGAAGTCGTTTGTACCCTTCATACGTGTTGTGGTTGTAATGTTGGCGATTGTCTTCAATGAAATAGTCCCCGTCCGGCCATTTATCCGCAAGCGACTGTTTCCTGAATTGTCCATAGGATGTTGTGACGGTCTTCCAGTCTCCATCACCAACGGCGAAGCAGGTCACACCATCGTTAAAGTCTTTCGCACCGCCTCCGTCATAGATAAAACTTCCTGGAATGGTTGAGGTGCCCGGCCCCGCCTCACAATTAGCGGGCGTCGCGCCGGTACCGGAGTCACCCGGAACAGGACTGGCCTCTCCGCCAGAACCCCCGCTGCCCCCAGAGCCACCACCTGACGAACCGCCGTCGTCCGGACCGACGATCTGTGTCGTCGCCATCTGTACGGCTGCAAATATCGCAATCGCGATCAAGCCAACCCGTCGTACCTGTCTTAACATCTCAACTCCGAAAAAAATATTCTTCTAGACCACTTGGGAAACCAACGCGAGTCGCCACCGGCCAGCGAAGCTGTGCAACGCTGTACACTCCCGGGTCATTCCATAAAAAGCCACTTGAATACGCCGATCAGAGGCGCTTCCCGATCGTAACACCTTCCTGTCTCGATGTTATGACGCGCCAATTGTTCCACGGTCTTGCTTTGTGAACACCTTACGCTTGCCGCATGCACACCCGACGAGGTCCTAGCGTTCTGCATCGTGAAGCGCGCCGGCGACCGTGGTCATCAGCGCCTGCAATCTTTCACTCAGACGGACCGAATACTGACCACTTAGTTGCATATCCCGTACGCTTGCCGGAAAGCATCTGAGTTCTCTCTGTGTCCGTTCCTGTAAGGACACAAGCTCCGGCGCCACGCGCAACCGTCGACCACCCACCATCACGCGTTCCAATAATGAATATCCCGCACCAGAGAACTCCTCGTCCGCGAGACCTATCACATCATGCGAATACTCACCGGATTCGCTCGCCACTCTCCGCACCTGTTTTCTTCCTGGGTACGTCACCTTTCCTTTACTCAATTTCACTGTCGGCCGCGCCTCGCCATTGCGTTCGATTTCAACCAATTTGTAAACACCACCCAATGCCGGTGCGTCCGATGCCGTGCTCAACGCATTACCGACTCCGTACCCGTCAATCGGGGCCTCCGCCACCACCAACGCCCGAATCCGGTCTTCGTCAAGGTCGCCGCTGACAAGAATGCTTGTCTCTGCCAACCCTGCTAAATCGAGTCGCGAACGCACTAATTGACTTTCCTTGATCAGATCACCGCTATCGATCCGAACAGCACCGGGTTTCAGGCCCGCCTTCGCAATGCGGTCCACAGCCGTCACAGAGTCGTACGTATCAATCAGGAGCACCGCCTGACGACCGTACAAATCCATGTATCGAACGTAAGCCTCCGTCTCCGTCTCGAAACACATCACCCAGGAGTGAGCCATCGTTCCGGCCACCGGTAATCCGTATCGCATGCCCGCCTCCACCATGGACGTACCTCCGCATCCACCCACGTACGCCCCACGTGCGGCTAATACGCCAGCATCGGTACCGTGTGCGCGTCGCGCACCGAACTCAAACACCGGGTGCCCGTCTGCCGCACCAACAATGCGTGCCGCACGACTCGCCACTGACGTCTGAAACGAGATAGTAGAAAGCAGGGCGGTCTCGACTAGTTGCGCCTCAACCAATGGCGCCGTGACCCTGAGCAAGGGTTCATGCGGGAAAACTGGAGTGCCCTCTGGTACCGCCCAGACATCACCGGTGAATGTCAACGCCGGCAACCTCTCATCAAAAAATGAAGCCGGGACATTCTTGAGGACGCTTAACCCACGGAGATACTCAATCTCTGTTGCGGTAAATGAGAATTTCTCAAGATATTCAAGCGCCGGCTCAAGGCCGGCCGCAATAAGGTACGACCGCCGCGCCGGCAACGACCGAACTGACAATTCAAAACTGGCGCGATCGGTGATACCGGCCGTCACATACCCCGCCGCCATCGTGATTTCATATAGGTCCGTCGACAAGGCAGTCGCCATCGGGTCTAATGTACCATCCATGGCCAATCCGTCGGTAGCACTCGTGGTCGTCGACGTGCAGGTTGACTTCTGTCCCGGTGGCGCGCTCGCAGTTCCTCAGGGAAATCGTGTTCTTGAGCCAATAAACAGACTTTTACACCTCGTGACAATGAATCATCGACCCATCGTCGCCACCCGCGACTGGCACCCACAAACGTCTTCGCATTTCACATCTGGCGGCGGTCGCTGGCCACCACACTGCGTTGCTGATTCCAAGGGGGCTGCGTTTCATCCGGATTTACTATTGCCAGCACACACGATCGTCGTGTCCAAGGGTCTACAGCCAAATGAAAATGGGTACTCGGCATTCGATGGCATTGACGACACACAGACATCCCTGCTGCACATACTGACCGCGCACTCCATCGAAGGCGTGGTCGTCTGCGGACTCGCAACCGACTACTGTGTTCGGGCGACCGTGCTCGACGCGAGGGGGTTTGGATTCTCTACATTCGTGGTCGTGGATGCCATTGCGCCGGTCAATCTAAACGAAACCGATGGTGACGACGCCGAACAGGCGATGCACGACGCGGGTGCCCAGATGGTAGACACCGCGGCAGTACAAAGGTTGCTCGTTCAAGATGACGGCAGTCATCGCCGGCGGTGAGATTCCCTTCGATCGCCTCGCTGGCGTTAGTTTCCGGTCATTGGACTCGGACCACCACGGAAAGTCAGCAGGTAATCTCTAATAGCTTCAATCTGGCGGTCGCCGTCACTGTCGAACTGCGGATAGAACGACCCCGGTAGCTCCGTCCAGAGCATTGGCATCCGTGTCCCTGGTTGAATCTCCAGTGGCGCCCGTAACCAATCCAGAATCCAGTCCGGTTGTAATCGTTCGCGGGCCATCCGAAGATCAGGCGCTAACGTGTCCGTCGGTTGATCCGCAGGAATCGTATCCAGCACATGACATTGCTGGCAGCGTAAGAGGTCAAAGAGTTCCTCTCCAACCTCATTTTCTGCCGACGTAGCAACGGATTCATGCGTACGGAACATCCCGACACTGTCGGAGACTGCGCCGAAATATTCAATCGCGGTATTCCAGTGCGCGTCTTCTAACCCGAACGTGGGCATTCGCACATCCAGCCAGGGTCGAATCGGGATCGGTCCTCGGAAGAATGCGTAGAGCCAGTCTGGTCTTACTTTCGCGCCTTCCGGCGTCAAAAGCGGAGGTGCCAACGACGGATCCGCCACCAGGTTGACATAGTCTCCACCGTCGCCTTCCATCTGGTGACAGCCAATACAATTCCGCCGCCGAAACAGATTCCGACCGTCGCGAAGCGCATCTTGACGGGCCGAACGAGGCACATGAACCGCCACGGGCTGTATTTCAGACTGGAAGCTCATGATCGCCGTCGTGAAGAGCGTTGCCTCGGCTTCGCTCATGCCAAAATTCGGCATCCGAAGCTTCTCAAGCGGTTGCAATACGCGCTCCCGATCAAACGCCCGTGGGTCGCGCATTTTTTGCTTAAACCAGTCAACTTTCGTATGGGGAATATCGTGCACGAAGGCGAAATCAAGACGAGCGATCAGTTTCGTGCCTTCTTCCGTCAACTCAATACCAATCGGCTGCGTATCTTCAAACCCTTCGATGTCGTGACAGCTATAACAGCCGTACCGGCCGATGACCCGTTCGCCCAATTCGAGTAGCTGTTCGTCGGCGGACATGGATCCAACCAGCGCCTCAGCCTCCGCCACCGGCACGATCGACTTAACGTAATCAAATAACACCGCTTCCACGTCAGCCTCTGTGTACGTCGCCTCGGCCGCCCGCCCACCAGAGCCAGTGAGTGACGCCAAGTAGGTCGCGATGTCGGCGGCTTCTGCGTCCGTCAACCGCAGGTCCGGCATGTAGGTGTCTTCACTGAAATGTTTCGGATCACGTACCCAGTCGTACAACCACTCGTAGCTAGTCTTATTCCCGATATTCTGAAGCGGTTGCCCAAATGTACGACGGGTCCCGGCAGCTAAACGTGTCTGGTCCTCATTAATGTGGCAAGCCAAACACCCGACGGATCCAACAAGTTCCTCGCCACGGACGAGATCACCAGACGGTGGAGATGGGTCCGCAAATTCATGTCCGTCGGACTTCGCAAACAAATACGCGACCGTCGAATCAATCTCAATCTCATTCCGCTGGATATCTTCAGGGGCATCGGTGTTCGAGTTGTACCAAAACCGTGGCATCCACGTACTGGCCTTAACTTCCCGAGGATCACGAATCCAAGTCGAGGCCCACTCCGGAGTGAGTTTCGCACTGATCTTTGTAAGGTCTGGTCCAGGTTTTCTCAAATCAGTAAAGCCCGCAGTTAGATGGCACGCATAACAGCCAGCGCGCTCATACAGGCCATACGCCAAATTCAAGTCCGGCGCCTCGTCGACGTACACAGTCTCTTTATGGCACTTGGCACATGATGCCTCGGTCATATTCGTAGGCAGCATTGGGTAATCCCAATAATGCGGAACATCCCAGTTATAGCGTTCTTCCCATTCCACCGCCTGCGCCTCGGTTTCGGGCGTATGCGACGAATGGATAAAGCCAATAGATTGGCCCATGCCCTCATGACATACCGTGCAGCCCGTTGTCTGCACCGGATGCGGTGACGCACTCCCCACATACGCATCTAAATTCGGATGTGTTGTATACGGCTGCGGGTAACTTTCAAATCCTTCACGATCGATTGCGATATGGCAGGTCGTGCAGCGGTCCATTTTCGACACACGAGTAAAGTTAACGTCATCCACCACGTTCGGCGTAATAACCTGCTGAACCGTTAAGCTCGGCGCCATAAAGTCGAGCAACGGGGCATTCAGGAGGATATCGCCCACAAAGTCGACCTCTAACTCAGCAACCCGCCCCCGCAATCGCTCGGCCTCACTCGTCAACTCTCGAATCTCAGCGTCCGCATCCGTCACGCCACCCGTATACTCACCGATCTCCGCACGGACCCCATCTCGCTGCGCGGTCAATTCCTCAACCTGGATCCCCAACGCAACCCAGCGGTTATACATCTCGTCAATCCCAGGTCTCAGTTCGGCGGCGTCCTCAGGGTACTCTTCCTGCATCTCTTCATACGCATACCGCTCGACGTCATATTCCGCCTTCAGAAAGTTGTACGCCTGATTCGTAATGTAAAAGTTCGCCTCGATGTCGGCCAATTCCGCATTCAATTCGTCAACCAGCGCCTGATTGGACGCCACGAGTTGCTCAGCCTGCACACGGGCGTCGTTGAGCTGGCTTAGCCGGTCCTGGTCGAGACCCGACTCCGCTGCCTGCAGTTCCAACGACGTTACATAGCCTTCAAGCAAGACAAATTGTCGCTGGTAGCCCTTCCATTCGCGGTCGAAGTCGTCGAAGACCATCCAGATCGTTGTAAAAAACAAAAAGAGACTGGATACCGCGAAGACGACATTGAGGAAGTCAACGTTATATGCATGCCCTACGCTTTTCTTATTCGCCATAGATTTCGGTTATCGCCCTAATCTGAATTCACGCCTACTAACCATCTAATCAAATCCACTCCGTGCTGGCCAGTCGTACTATGTGCCAAGCTAACAATCATGCGCGGCAGAGTATCTCTCAATCAAATATTGAAAAACCATTCGGGAATCGCGACGACGTATTTCAAATTAAACACCCATCGTGCAAGCATTTTTATTGGTAGCGACAACATCTGCAAGAAGAGGAAGATCGTCACATAAAACCGCGTGGGGCCCAATTTCTCCAGATAGCCCTTTAGGACTGTCTTTGCCAACGCAACCGGCAGCACAAAGACATATCCCAGGCTAATAAGGATACCTACGCTCTCCCTGAGCAAGATGTTGTCTGGCAAAGAAACACCGAGGCCATAGACCCAAATGTATTCTGATAGCTGAACGTTGACCAACGCTTCCAGTTTATGAACATCCCAATATTCGAACGGTCCGAAGAAATTCCAGTTTGGGCCTCGCAGAAACGTACCCAGCACAATCAGTGAAACCCAAAGCACGACAAAGCCAAACAAAAAGATCACAATCTCGGCCTTGCGTTCATTGAAGGTGTAATACCCATTCCCTTTCGGATTCGTATCGACATACGGAATGGCCATCAACCCCACAACAATGAAACTCGGAAGGACGACCCCGGCAAGCCAGGGATCGAAATACACCAACATCTCCTGCAGGCCAAGAAAATACCATGGGGCTTTTGATGGATTCGGCGTGTTCGCTGGGTTCGCTGGCTGTTCGATCGGGGCTTCCAATAATACTGACCACGCCACAAGGACTGCCGAGCACAGCACCAGACAGATTAATTCCGTATAGACCAGGTCTGGCCACACCCACACGCGATCAGATTCCTGTTTCTCAATCACATCGTCGCCGGCTGCAACCCGTTGATCATTACGAACGCCCTCGCGGATGGAATACCACGTAAAGAAGATCACGCTAAAAATCAGAAAGACAATCGGTACGTTGTCGGCTTTCGCAATAATCAGATAAAAGTTCTCGTCCGTAAGTCCCCAGCCAAAAAACACCACCAAAAAACCCATCAAGCCGTAACCGACGGAGTCCTTAATAAACGCCTCGCGCTTCCACACAATGAAGACGAGCGCTAAAACCGAGAGAATAAAAAACAACCTCGGGTCAGCGACCAGATTGAAAAGTCCCTTAATTGCGTCCATGTCGTATCGTCTCTCTCACGTAATAGCTAAAATCAAAGCAACACACTGTCGCGCCTTAGACCGGTCCAGAAATCCCGCCATCCTTGCGAACACGCCAAAAGTGGATCGCCATCAAGAACCCGATCACCAATGGAAGGGCTACGCAATGCAATACGTAAAACCTCAATAACGCGCCTTCACCAACGAACGTTCCACCGAGAAGTGCAAAACGGGCATCGTCGGCAGCGTGAACCAATCGAACATCGCCAATCGCTAGTAGCGAGGCTCCCGGACCTTCATACCCCAAGAACGGTGTGGCGCGGGCCATGTTAGAGCCAACGGTGATCGCCCAAATGGCCAGCTGATCCCACGGCAGTAAATATCCGGTAAACGAAAGGAGCAATGTCAGCACAAGCATGATGACGCCGACATTCCAGTTGAATTCCCGTGGTGGCTTGTACGAGCCGGTCATGAACACTCGAAACATGTGCAGCCACACCGTAATGACCATAAGGTGGGCACCCCATCGATGCATTTCCCTCATGATTCCGAGCGGAACATGCTCCCGGAGACCAACAATGTCCGAGTAGGCGTACTCAAGCGTCGGTCGGTAATAGAACATCAACAACAGTCCCGTAAACGTCAACGTAAGAAACACAAAAAAGCTCAATCCCCCCATACACCAGGTATAGCGAAGTCGAACACCATGCTTCTTCAGGCGAACAGGATGGAGATGGAGAAAAATATTGGACAGCATCACCAGGACGCGATTCCGATCATTGATCGGCGCACCGTGCCTGAAGATGGACGTCCAAATCTGCGTCTCGGTTAGCCAGGTCCATGCGCGCACCAAGGCGTTTTCCTGTGGTTCAATTGATTTCGCGTCAGCCATCGTCTCCCGCTCAGTCCTTTACAGGGCCAAAAAGGCCTCCGGGTCAGTCCATTGCCCGAGTTCTTCCTGATATTTTTGGGCTTTATCAATCATGATCTGCCCATCCTCGGCCAGTACAATCCTCGCGCGTTCCAACGGACGCGGCGCAGGTCCTTCAAAATTAATCCCCGTCGGTCTAAAACCACTCCCGTGACACGGACATTTAAATTTGCTTTCCGCAGAGAGCCAGTTCGGCGTACATCCCAAGTGGGTGCAGGTCACCAAGAGCGCATAAAAGCCGGAACCCTCGTGGTAACTATCAAACGGGGTCCGAACAAGCCAGACACCAAATCGATCTTTCCACCGCTCATCGACTCCTTCGCCGTATTCGTCAGGAAACCCAATTGTAAATTGCTGTGGCGGCTCATTCAGAACATTCGGAAACATGAAACGGCCCGACGCCGCGAGGCAACCGGCAGTCGAGGCGGTAAACGCCCCCCAGGCAAGTCCCATCCACCCACGCCGCCCCATTAGCGGAGAGACATCATCAGCCGTGCGCGGCACCACCACCTCCGCTAGACGTGCGGCTGCAGTCGTTGTTCGCCCGACAAGCGCCCCTTCACCCAACGGTTTTACAGCCGGACGACCAACGGCTTCTTCACCCGGCACATCCGCAGCCACCGCCGTGTTCCCTGCGGCCGCTGCCTCTCGTGCAACATGCGCCCGAGGCTCAGGCTTAGTCCTGAACAGAAGAATAAAAAGAATGTGCGCAACAAACATCGCCACACCGCAAATAACGACGGCTAATAAAGGATTCACGCGTCAAGCCTCCCTACGTCGACCAATCTCGCTTTTGTGGTCGATTGATTTAGGACGTCAAGTGCCTTAAGCGCCACTTCGCGGACACGCAGATTCTCGTCACTTTCACTCAAGGCTTCGATTGAGCTACGCAGTTCAGATGCACCGAGCACCGCGGCGGCTTGCAGACCACTCACAATGACCTCACTGACTGGGTCGATCGTTGCGTCCGACGTCGGTGTACGCGTCACCATTCGTTCCACATAATCCCGATCGAGCATTCGTCCAATAATAACCATACCTTCGCGGTTTCCATGTCGCGCCAACGCTACGGCCGCATTCCACTGAACATCTGCGACGGAGTCATCAAGCGCCGTACGGAGCGTCGCATCTCGCCCGTCCGGAGAAAGAATACCTAAAGCGTACACTGCCATCTTCCTGACGCCGGAATCATCCGACTGATACATCTGCGCAATCTCACTCACTGTTGACGCATCCCCCAACGATGCGAGAGCCCAAATCACGCTTATCCGAGTCTCCGTATCGGGGTCTTCGAGTGACGCAAGCAATTCGCCCACCGCAGCAGCCGGCGGATGATTGAGACGCCCTAAAGCCAGTGCGAGGTAACGGCGTACGCGCGGATCATCGCCTTCCGACTGAGAAAATGCTTGAACGATGTCTGTGGCCAGCCCCGGAAAGTTCGTTTCAGTTTCGGGATTCGAGAGCAATCGCGAAAGTTCATACGCCGCCGGCCAACGTCGTTCTCGTCCACCGACCCGAACATCTGACAGTAGCTCCTGCGGCGTGCGTTCGCTCGATAGCAGCATCCGAAATCCACCGTACACAAGCACAATCATCCCGACGACTGCGAGCGGTATCAGAAAGAATTGCACCGCTAATGCCGGCGCTGCCGCGAGCGGCCTTACCCGAGGAGACGATTCTTTTTCAACAAGTTTTGCCATTCTGCCATCAAACAGTCAGGGGTGCGAGACCACCACACCTTGTGGTTTGTGAATGTATTCACAACCACCTATAGTCATTACAGTACTACTCATATTACCACCCGGTCAAGCACATCATTCATTCTCGAACCACCGTTACCACCCTACTTTCAGGGCATTGCACGCCCGCATAAATCCTCAATACCACGGACGCTCAGTCAAATCCTTGGCAATGTGACTTCCTGTTGGGCCTGGTATTTCCCCTTCTTATCCGCATACGACCGAGCGCAAGGCTCATCACTCTGAAAAAAGAGAACCTGCGCAATACCCTCATTCGCATAGATACGAGCAGGTAACGGTGTCGTATTAGATATCTCCAGCGTAGCCGTCCCCTCCCACTCGGGTTCAAATGGCGTTACATTCACAATGATCCCGCAGCGGGCGTACGTCGACTTTCCCAGACATAGAGTCAACACATCCCGAGGTATCCGGAAATATTCGACTGTCCGAGCCAACGCAAATGAATTCGGCGGCACGATGCAAACCTCCGATTTCAGGTCCTGAAAAGACCGCGGATCGAATGCTTTCGGATCGATCACTGTCGTATTGATATTCGTGAAGATCTTAAATTCATCGGCAACGCGAATATCGTAGCCATACGACGAGACACCGTAGGACACGACACCCTCTCGGACTTGGTCTTTCACAAAAGGGTCAATCATCCCGTGCTCGGTCGCCATGCGTGTGATCCACTTATCCGACTTAATACTCATAACCAGACCATTCCTTAAACACCGAGCTACCGCCGCCAAAAAGAAACAACCATACTCAGCAACACGCTAATTAACACACATGTCGCAATCGGAACATAAATCGTTGCACCACCCCGACGAAACACAAGGTCGCCCGGGAGCCGACCGACCGGCAATCCCAGACTCACCGCGACCCCAATGCCTGCTACGAGCAACCCGATTCCGATGAGTGCCTTCCCCACCAGCGCACCGAACTAATCGACCTCGACCCCACGAAAAAAATAATTCAGTTCGTAGGCTGCCGTCTCTTCGGCGTCCGACCCGTGTGTTGCGTTCCGCTCTATAGACGCACCGAACTCCCGTCGAAGCGTCCCGTTATCTGCTTTCGCGGGGTCAGTTGCCCCCATAAGCGTCCGCCAACGAACAATCGCATCCGGTGCCTCAAGCGCAAGGACCACCGCCGGGCCAGACGACATGAACGCCGTCAGCGCAGCGAAAAAAGGCCTCTCTTTGTGTACGGCATAAAACCCTTCCGCTTCCCGTTGCGTCAAATTAATCAGACGTAATCCTTTGATTTCAAAGCCCGACAACTCGATGCGTTGAATGATCGCGCCAACGTGATTATCTCCGACGGCGTCTGGCTTAATAATGGCGAGGGTGCGTTGCATACGAAGATTATAGTCGGCGTATTCGGTTAATCATTTTCTACAGCGCGGAGAACATCCGTTATCGGGCGCCTTCCATGATCTCGCTAAGAACAGATTCTGGCGGACGAACCCGATTTTGAGGTAGCGTCGCCAACGGCTCGTCGACCAGGTTCAGCACGTCAATAAAATCAGCCTTCTTTGGCTCCACATAAATCAACCCTGTCGCAAATTCACCTCGACTACGGGTCTCATGCAAGGCTTGTATCGCCTGCATCTTATCTAGCGGGTTGTAGTCTTGCTCCAGCTTTTTCAGATAAAGCCTCGAGCCATCGTGCATTTCAACCTCTTGCGTTGTACCTGGCTCATAGTCAATTTCAATATCTTCAAAATACGGCACAAAACTTAAATCCTCAAGGGCTTCCTTATGACTTCGAGCATGCGCATAACTCTTTGTAGACCCCTCGTGGTCATTAAAGGTCACACATGGAGACAGCACGTCCAACATCGCCGTCCCACGATGACTTAACGCCGCAGTCAATACCGCCTCCAACTGCTTCTTATCGCCAGAGAACGAACGAGCAACAAACGAGGCGCCAAGTTCTATTGCCAGGGCACAGGTATCAATCGGAGGGAGATCATTAACGACGCCGGTTTTTGCCTTCGAACCATAATCCGCCGTGGGCGAAAACTGCCCCTTTGTTAACCCATAACAGCCGTTGTCCTCGATGATATACAGCAACGGAAGATTCCGTCGCATGAGGTGCACAAACTGGCCAATGCCGATCGCGCCGGTATCACCATCGCCACTTACCCCAATAGCGACAAGGTTCCGATTCGCTAATAATGCCCCGGTCCCGACAGACGGCATCCGCCCATGAACCGCATTAAACCCATGTGCCGAGCCCAGAAAATAGGCAGGCGACTTACTCGAACACCCAATACCGGACAACTTGATGACCCGGTCGGGATTCACACCCATCCGATAGCAAGCATCGATAATGCGTTCTGAGATGGAATTATGCCCACACCCTGCGCACAATGTGGTTTTTCCGCCTCGATAAATCTCTTGCTTGAGACCTATCCGGTTAACTTTCTTCTTTGGTTCTGGCGTCGCTACTGTCACGTAAACCTACCCCCCCCCCGCCGGTACCGGCATCCGGCGCCAGACCTACCGAAGCCTTCTCGGTTTTCCTGACGCGATAACCTTCCTGCAATAGAACTTCATCCGTAATTGAACGGGCGTCTATCGGTAAACCTGAGTAATGCAAGACGCTCCGCAAACGACTCACGTGTTCTGGGGTCAATTCAAGCTTCATTAAACTCAACATCTGCGCATCACGGTTTTGTTCAACAACATACACACGCTCGTGTCGGTCGATAAACGATTCTAATGCCGTTCGAAACGGGTACGCACAAACCCGATAGTACGACGTCTCCAAATCGACTTCGTCGTTGAGCTGGTCTCGACTCTCAACGACGGCCCAGTGCGATGTGCCATACGCAATAAATCCAATCGAAGCACGTCTATTTATTTCAACCACTGGAGCCGGGAGCCAATCCCGGGCCGTCTCAAATTTCTTCCCTATCCGATCCACATTCTGAAGATAGTCATCCGGACGCTCACTGTATTGCGCCCATTCGTTATGCCCTGAACCACGGAGAAAATAAGCGGGCATCTCATCGCCCGGAATTGTCCGGTAGGGCACGCCATCCCCGTCAACATCGTGGTAGCGACCAAATTTCCCAATCCGGTCCAATGTCGGTTTATCAAGAACCTTCCCGCGATCAATCGGCTTCGTTGGATATTCAAATTCGTCCGACATCCAAGTATTCATACCGAGGTCAAGGTCGGACATCACAAAAACAGGTGTCTGGAATCTTTCAGCCAGATCAAAAGCTTCCATACCCATTGAATAGCACTCTTCTACTGAACTCGGAAACAGCATGAGATGGCGTGTGTCACCATGCGATAAAAATGCCGTCGTTAAAATATCCCCCTGAGCCGTCCGGGTTGGTAACCCGGTAGAAGGCCCTACTCGCTGTACATCAAAAATAACTGTCGGGATTTCTCCATAATAGGCTAGGCCGGCAAACTCACCCATTAAAGAAATACCTGGACCGGATGTAGACGTCATCGAACGAGCACCCGCCCAACCTGCTCCAATTGCCATACCTACGGCAGCAATTTCATCTTCAGCCTGAACCACTGCAAAGGTGGCCTTGCCCGTTTCTTTGTCGACGCGATACTCACGCAAATAATCTATAAGCGTTTCGCACAAAGACGACGAAGGAGTAATCGGGTACCACGTCACAACCGTGACTCCAGCCATCAATGATCCGATGGCGGCCGCGGCGTTGCCTTCGATGAGAATCTTTCCGGCAGTCTTGTCGAGAGGCTCGACCCTGTATGGGTCACCCTTCTCGAAGTGTTGCTCCGCATACTGAAACCCCACATCAAGCGCCTCTTGATTTAATTCGACGGCTTTTGGTTTTCGGCCCAGTTGCTTTTCCAAGGCCTGCTCCATACCCCGCCGGTCAATACCAAGTAACTGTGCGAGAACACCGTCATAAATCATGTTCCGAACAAGGACACGTAACTTCGGTGGTTTACACACCCCCTGGACCAACTTGTTAAACGGCACCGGGTAGTAGGTCAAATCATCTCGCAACGTGCTCAAATTCAGCGGTTCATCGTAAATGACCGCGGCGTTTGGCTTTAGCGTCAAGACATCTTCACGCGCCGTCTCCGGATTCATTGCGACAAGGAAATCAACCTCTTTCTTCCGAGCGACATATCCATCCTTATTCGCCCGGATCGTAAACCAGGTCGGTAAACCAGCAATGTTGGAGGGAAACATATTCTTGCCGGAAACCGGAATTCCCATTCCGAAGATCGAACGCAACAAAATCAGATTTGCCGTCTGGCTACCGGAACCATTTACAGTAGCGATCTGGATGCTGAAATCGTTGACGATTTGCTTAGTATCAGTGCTCGTTGGTATTTCTTTAACCGCGACGTCAGGAGGGGCCATTCATGCCTCTGTGGGAAATAGTGTTAAAACTCAGCACAACCGACCCGGCGCAGGTATACGTATGCATGACGACCAGACCGCTGCACAAAACTGCTTATTGTAACACGTCAAAAAACTACCCCTGATTCACAACTACGCAACACCGAGAACCGCCGCTACTGCCTCACCGATCTGCGCCGGACTTTTTACTACCACCACGCCGGCATCTCTCAGTGCTGCCATCTTCGCATCTGCGGTGCCTTTACCCCCCGCAACAATCGCTCCCGCATGTCCCATGCGCCGACCAGGTGGCGCCGTCTGCCCTGCGATAAAACCAATGACGGGTTTCGAGAAGTCGTCCTTAATATATGATGCGGCCTCTTCTTCTGCGGTCCCGCCAATCTCACCGATCAAAACCACAGCCTCTGTTGCCACGTCTGCTTCGAATAATCGCAATGTATCAACAAACGTCGTTCCGATCAGTGGGTCACCACCAATCCCGACGCACGTCGTCTGCCCCAGACCACGCAATGTCAACTGATGCATCGCCTCGTAGGTCAACGTACCGCTCTTCGAGACGATTCCAACGCGGCCCTCTTGCGCGATATGCCCAGGAATAATCCCAGCCTTCCCTTTCCCAGCAGAAAGGATACCCGGACAGTTCGGACCGACGAGCCTGGTCGTCGTCCCACGAATTTTATCCAATACCGTCACCATATCGCTGACTGGAATGCCCTCTGTGATACACACAACGACCTTAATCCCTGCGTCCGCTGCCTCGATGATCGCATCAGCCGCAACGGCCGGGGGCACAAAGACCACAGAAGTATTCGCGCCTGTAACAGCAACGGCCTCTCGCACCGAATTAAAGACCGGCCATCCTCCGTGCGTAGTTCCGCCTTTGCCTGGTGTCACACCTGCCACAACCGCAGTTCCGTATTCGGCCGCTGCTTGCGCATGAAATGTCCCCTCACGGCCAGTCAGGCCCTGGACCACTAACCGAGTCTGTTCATCAATCAGTACGGCCATAAGGCTTACTTACCATCGGCCGCCAGTGCGACCACTGCCGACGCTCCCTCATCCATTGTCAGAACCGTAGTGAAATTAAGTCCGCTCCCACGTAGCATCGATCTTCCGTCTTCCACGTTCGTCCCTTCCATCCGAATAACGACAGGAATATCAACGTCGAGTTCCTTCACGGCATCAATCACACCAGATGCCAACACATCGCAACGCAGGATTCCGCCAAAGATATTAATCAGAACCGCTTTAACGTTCGCGTCCGCCAACACAATCCGAAACGCATTACGAATCTGATCAGCATTGGCCCCTCCACCAACGTCCAAAAAGTTCGCCGGATTACCCCCGGCAAGTTTAATGATGTCCATCGTTGCCATCGCAAGACCAGCCCCATTCACCATACAACCGATGTTTCCATCAAGCCGGATATAGTTCAGGTCATATTTCGAGGCTTCGACTTCCAACGCATCCTCTTCGCTTACGTCCCGCAGGGCAGCCAAATCCATATGCCTATAGAGAGCGTTATCGTCCAACGAAATCTTGGCATCGAGAATCAATACATCACCGGATTTCGTAACGATAAGTGGATTAATCTCTAGTAGCGAAGCATCGATATCGACAAATAGTCGCTGGGAAGCGACCATCACCTCGGCGGCCTGTCGTGCCATCGCACCACGTAAGCCAATTTCATAAGCCAAATTCCTGGCCTGGAAACCGAAAAGCCCATGTGCTGTATCGATAATCTGCTTGCAAATGAGCTCAGGTGTATCAGCTGCGACTTGTTCGATCTCCATCCCGCCTGCCGAGCTAGCCATCACAACAGGTCGCGCGTTCCCGCGATCTACTACGATACCAAGGTAATACTCTGCCGCAATCTCAACGGCTTCTTCTATCAATAATTGACGAACAATCTGCCCGGTCGAATCGGTCTGCGCCGTGATCAGATTCATCCCGAGCATAGCCGCTGCTGTTTGTTCAGCAGCATCGGCACCGTCGACAACCTGGACACCCCCGCCCTTGCCGCGCCCCCCCGCATGGATCTGCGCCTTAACGACGACCCTTCCACCGAGTCGCTCCGCTATCGAGCGAACTTGACTCGCGCTAAAAGCGACCTCGCCCTTCGGAACCGGAAGGCCTGCCTTCGCAAGCAACGTTTTCGCTTGATACTCGTGAATCTTCACAAGAGACCGTGACCCGGTTTAGACGTTAATGATCTTGACGAGTTCACGCACGGCCTCGGCCGACTTCTTCAAGGCAACATCTTCATCCGGCGTTAATGTGATCTCAATAATTTCTTCAACTCCATTACCACCGAGCTTACAAGGCACACCAACAAATAGGTCATGAACGCCGTATTCCCCCTGCAGGAAGACTGAGCATGGCAATATCTTCTTCTTATCTTTCAGCACGGCTTCTACCATTTCAACAACAGCAGACCCAGGCGCGTAATATGCACTCCCTGTTCCGAGCAACTTAACAATCTCGGCGCCACCATGCGCTGTTCGCTGAACAATCGCCTCGACCTGCTCAGCATCAAGTAACTCTGTGATCGGAATGCCGGCCACCGTGGAATACCGCGGCAACGGCACCATCGTGTCACCGTGTCCTCCGAGTACGAATGCATGCGTGTTCTCTACCGACACGTTCAATGCCTGCGCGATAAACGCACGCATCCTCGCAGAATCCAGTACGCCCGCCATCCCGATAACGCGCTCCCTCGGAAAACCACTAACGCGGTACACGACCTGCGCCATTGCATCTAATGGATTCGTAACCGGCATGATGACGCAATCAGGTGAGTACTTAATTACCTGTTCAGTAACACCTTTCATAATCGCGTGATTCTTTGCTAACAGATCGTCTCGACTCATCCCTGGCTTACGGGCGAGTCCTGCTGTGATAACGACGATGTCCGAATCTGCTGTATCCGCATAATCATTCGTGCCAAGAACACGCGCATCGGAACCCTCAACTGGGCATGCCTCCAGCATATCGAGTCCTTTGCCCTGCGGAACGCCTTCAAGAATGTCGAGTATGACGACGTCCGCCAGTTCTTTATCCGCAATACTCCGAGCGGCAGTAGCACCGACATTTCCCGAACCAACAACTGTCACTTTTCGATTCATGGTCTCTTCCCTACTCCGTAATTATCGAACGACTACATTCAATAAAGCTGCTTTAGGTCACGTCCCTTCGGCCTATCACAAGATCTTCAACAGAATGTGTGGAAAACCTTGTGGAAAAACATGCACCGAACCGATACCGCTCCTTGCTAACCGGGCTATTCTAGCGATTTGCACCATCCTGGTGCGGCAATTGGGTCCGGTGAAAACTAAGGAACTACAGCGCTGCTTTCGTCCTCACAGCGGGCGGTCATTATACTGTACGCATACCAGCTAACTTTCTGACTCCTTTAATCAACACATACGAATGAAAATTATAATCTCTGACCCATTACCGACATCTGCGACCAAGCTTTTAGAAACAGAAGGCTGGACGGTCGACGCACGATCTGGTCGACCGGCGGAAGAACTAGCAAACGACATCGCAGATGCCGACGCACTCATTGTCCGAAGCGCGACCAAAGTAACGTCACAACTAATTGCGTCTGCGCCACAACTTCGTGTCATCGCCCGCGCAGGCTCAGGAGTCGACAATGTTGATCTCGAAGCTGCAAGCGAGAGAGGCATCCTTGTTCTAAATGCACCAGGTGCAAACAGTATAAGTGTCGCCGAACACGCATTTGCGCTCATCATGTCATTAGCTCGGTCAATTCCCAGAGCCGATGCGCAGATGAAAAATCGTAAATGGGAGAAGAAATCATTCCGCGGTATCGAACTTCGTGGAAAAGTGCTCGGTGTTGTCGGTCTCGGGCGTATCGGACGCGAACTCGCTCACCGCGCGCGAGCCTTTGACATGACAATTGTCGCCCACGACCCATTTATTACGACGCATATTGCTCAAGAACTCGGAATTGAACTTCTATCTTTACCAGATCTGGCAAAACAGGCCGATTTTATTTCTCTTCATCTGCCGTCGACCGAAACCACAAAGGGAATGGTAAATGCGGAATTCTTGAATACCTGCAAAACAGATGTTCGGATCATCAACACCGCCCGCGGCGATCTAATCGACGAATCTGCATTGACCGACGCTATTAACAATGGGCAGATCGGTGGTGCCGGCCTTGATGTTTACGCGGAAGAACCGCCCACTGATACCGCATTAACCGGACATGTCGACGTGGTTGCCACGCCTCATATTGCTGGTTCAACCGCCGAAGCGCAGGAACTCGTCGGGATAGAAGCAGCGACAAGTGTTCGGGAATACTTGCGCAGTGGCGTCGTTCGGAACGCGGTTAATTACCCGTCTGTCGGAGCGGAGGAATTTAATCGACTCCGACCCTACCTCTTACTTGTCGAACGCATGGGAAGTCTCTTGGCCCAACTCGCTGATTCGAGAATTTCTGGCATGGGGATTCGGTACTACGGCGACCTAGCCCAAGCGAGTAATGAAATGCTTGTCGGTGCGGCACTAGTTGGCATGTTCCAACACATGCTGTCGTCTTCCGTCAGCTTAGTAAATGCACGCTCCATCGCCGAACAACGAGGCCTCGAAGTAATTGAATCACGTAGTACTCGCCCTCGGAATTTTACGAATCTTGTGTCTTTGAAATTGCAGACTGAAACTGCGGAACATTGGGCCGAGGGTGCAGTCTTTGAACCAGGACAGCCTCGATTAGTCCGTCTGGATGATGTTGAGATCGAAATGCCGCTCGAAGGAACAGTGCTTGTGATCCGAAATAGCGACCAGCCTGGAGTCATCGGTGAAGTTGGCACAGTACTCGGACGATACAATGTCAACATTGCCACGTTCGCACTAGGCCGAAGTACAGCCGGGGCGATCGGCGCGGTCCGTGTCGGCTCGCCAACCGAGCAATCTCGTGTCGATACCACAACATTACCAGGCGAACTTCTCGATGACATCCGTGAGATCGGCGCCGTTCAATCTGTTCACGTCGTCAAGCTCTAATAAATTAGCCTGAACGAACTCAACGCAATTCGTACCGCCGTGACACGCCCGAAGGAAATGAAATATGGGCCGCGGATTCTTCAATTGCGTTCACCCTGTAGCTGTCCACGATACGCTGTCCCTCACGTGCAAGAACTACTGTCCCATCGGCTAAGAGGAAGATCGCCGTTCGGTGTCCATTATCAAGCGCAATGCCAATAAAACTAAAACTCAACGGCGAATCAGAATTCGTCGCTGCGCGCTGTTCGCTTGCAACGGCAGCCGCATTCGATGGATTTTTCGTCTGAGCAGAAGAAACGTTACTTTCGGTCTGCACAAGCAAAAATGGGTTCCGCGTAACCTCCTGTTGCACGGCCTTTCGATCGAGTCGACCGCGGAGACGAGCGACCTCCACTGCAAGACCGGCAACTACATCACTTACTTCTGCTACCGGGGGCACAGTATTCCCGGAAACTGAACTTCGCTGACTAAGAATCTCATCTTGTCCAACCGTTGTCATCCCGCCAATCATCCCAAGAACAACAGTAGTAAGGCCGACGAGGATAAAGGTCCGAGTTCTTTTCATACGACATTACTGTTATAGATCCAATCGCTTCGCCAAACCAATAATCGTCAGGCTCAGTGCGCGCGACTGCACGGAACGGCTGCAACCATGCTACTATTTGCTGTGCATCCTGTTGCAAACGACGCGACGCACAAAATCACCCCTGTAACCACTTCTGTCGCTGTCATACCAGTCCGCTTTAATTCCGCTCGATTACCAGGCAAGCCCTTAGCCGATATAGCAGGCCAAACAATGATCGAGCACGTTTATCGGCGCGCGGAACGAGCAAACTCCGTCGACCGCGTAATCGTCGCGACTGATGACAGCAGAATTGCAGACGTAGTATCTAACTTTGGGGGGAACGTATGCCTCACACGATCCGACCATCTGTCCGGCAGTGACCGCCTTGCTGAAGTCGCCGAATCATTAACCTGCGACATCATTGTCAACATACAAGGCGACGAACCGCTTCTTAACCCATTACTAATTGATGCGGTTCTTGGCCGCCTTCTTATCGACCCAAGCGCACCGATCGCGACCGCACGCTGTGCGATTACCGACCAATCAGAATTCAACAACCCAAACGTCGTGAAGGTCGTGGTTAACTCGGCTGAGGATGCTTTGTATTTCTCTCGGTCGCCTATTCCGCATCAGCAAGATGAAGCGACTCGCTCGAATAACATCTTCGGGTTCAAGCACATTGGCCTGTACGCCTATCGCCGGTCAGTCTTGCTTGAACTCGGAAAGCTAAGCCCCACGGCGCTAGAGCAAACTGAGCGACTTGAACAACTACGAGCCCTCCAATACGGATACCGTATTACCACCGTGGAAACCGACGACAATCCGATTGGCGTTGATACCGCCGAAGACCTCGATGAAGTCCGTCGCCTTGTTTTAACTGGAGTCAATGAATGAACGTCGAGACCAACCCAGAATCACCAACCCGTGCTGTGAAATATATTTTCGTAACTGGCGGAGTCGTGTCGTCGCTAGGTAAAGGACTTGCAGCTGCGTCCATCGGCGCTCTTTTAGAAGGACACGGCTACCGGGTTACGCTCCAGAAGCTCGATCCGTACGTCAATGTCGACCCTGGCACCATGAGTCCCTATCAACATGGCGAGGTCTATGTAACAACGGATGGTGCAGAAACTGACCTTGACCTCGGTCACTACGAACGTTTCACCAACACAGTCACAACAAAGAACCACAACTGGACCACTGGAAAAATTTACCTCTCAGTGATCCAGAAAGAACGACGAGGTGATTATCTGGGACGTACCGTCCAAGTTATTCCTCATATAACCAATGAGATAAAAGAAAGCATGCAACTTGTAGCGTCTGGTGGAGACATCGATATTGTTCTCATTGAGGTTGGCGGGACAGTGGGTGACATCGAGAGCCAGCCATACCTCGAGGCGATCCGCCAGCTCCGACAAGATCTCGGCCGCGAAAATACTTTATATATCCACCTCACGCTCGTCCCATACATTGGGACCGCCGGCGAACTTAAGACGAAACCAACTCAGCATAGCGTCCGAGACCTTCGTTCAATTGGAATCCAACCCGACATTCTCCTATGCCGTACAGATCGTTTTCTTCCGCAAGAGATTCGCGAAAAGATCGCATTATTTTGTGACGTCCCGGAAGAGGCAGTAATTACGGCAAAGGACGTATCAAGCATTTATGAAGTTCCTCTCGTGCTCGCAGAAGAAGGCCTTGATCGTATCGTTTTGCAAGGCCTCACACTTCCACCCGGAACCCCTTGCGACATGGATTCGTGGGCCCAACTCGTCACTCGCATTAATAATCCCAATGATGAAGTCACCGTACACATTGTCGGCAAGTACGTCGGATATGAAGATTCTTACAAGAGTCTGAATGAAGCGCTTCACCACGCGGGATTTACCCACCAACTAAAAGTGTCAATCAATTGGGTCGAGGCAGAAGCTTTAGAAACAGAGGATGGCGATGAGCTTCTTGCGGGCGCCGACGGCATCCTCGTTCCAGGAGGATTCGGCGATCGTGGTAGCCGGGGCATGATGCGGGCCGCCCAAGTCGCCCGAGAGCAAGGCATCCCTTACTTCGGTATTTGCTACGGCTTTCAATGGGCAGCTGTCGAATTTGCCCGAAATGTTTGCGGCCTCGAAGGAGCCGATTCGACGGAATGTGACGAGGACACCCCCCACAAAGTGATTTACAAATTGCGAGACCTTTTAGGCGTAGATGACCTTGGCGGCACCATGCGGCTTGGAAGCTATCCCTGCAATCTCGAAGCTGACACACGAACCTATAGTGCCTATGGCCGACAAGAAATCGCTGAACGTCATCGTCACCGCTACGAATTCAATCGAGAATACGAATCTGTGCTCGCCGACAAAGGATTAGTATTTTCAGGCCGGTCGCCTGATGGGAAATTCGTCGAAGCCATCGAACTACCTGAGCACCCATGGTTTTTAGCAGTTCAATTTCATCCTGAATTTCAATCAAAACCGCGAAGCCCACATCCGCTCTTTGACCATTTCGTCAAGGCTACGTACGACCACCAGCAGAGCACCAAGCGAGCATCAGAAACAATGGCCTAAACGACTCACAGAAGTACAGTCGCCCCTATAATTGTGGAATGCATGACGTGCGTGTCGGAGATGTCGTATTTGGGGACCGTCATCCGCTCGCGTTAATCGCCGGCCCCTGTGTCATTGAGAGTTCCGACCACGCGACCGAACTTGCCGCTGCGGTCCAGATAACTGCACAACGATGTGGGATACCTTTCATATTCAAGGCTTCCTTTGACAAGGCGAATCGGACATCCATGTCGTCCTTTCGGGGCCCAGGCCTAACAAAGGGCCTTGAGATCCTACGCTCGATTAAGGAAAAACTTGGATGCCTGCTTTTAACAGATATCCACGAACCGGAACAGGCGGGACCAGCGGCCGAAATCGTCGATGTCTTGCAAATCCCTGCATTTCTCTCAAGACAAACCGACCTCATAGTCGCCGCCGCCAATACAGGGCGTCCAGTAAATATCAAAAAGGGACAATTCTTGTCGCCACTCGATGTCGGTCACGCGATTAACAAAGTAACCTCCGTCAACAATCACCAAGTTTTAATTACCGAGCGTGGCACATCATTCGGATACAACAATTTAGTTGTTGATATGAAGGCGTTCCCACAGTTGAAGTCGCTCGGATATCCCGTAATCTACGATGTGACGCACAGCCTACAACTTCCCGGCGGCGCGACCGGAGTGACAGGCGGTCAACCCGAATTTATCATGCCACTTGCGTCCGCCGGCGTAGCCGCTGGCATCAACGGAGTGTTTCTAGAGGTGCACGAGCAGCCTACACATGCAAAAAGCGATGGCCAAAACGCACTACCCCTGGACCAACTCGAAGCCCTTTTAAAGCGACTAATAGCAATCGACCGCACCGTGCATCAGGACCACACACCTAAGTAGCAAGACTGTGACCATCGACACTACCCGTCTCACCGCACGCGATTCGACCGACGCAAGTCAGCGAGATACTGAACTTGCCCTCGCAAAAAACATACTTCAGATTGAAGCTGATGCCGTAAGTGCACTCATAGACCGAATCGATGAGTCATTCTTAGGCGCAGTAGACCTTATCAGCGTCTGCCAAGGTCGTGTCATTGCGACCGGTATGGGGAAATCTGGCATCATCGCCCGAAAACTTGCAGCGACTTTGTCAAGTACTGGCACAGCGGCCTACTTTGTGCATCCCGCTGAAGCCCTACACGGAGACCTTGGTGCAATTCAAACGACAGACATTGTCGTGAGCATCTCCCAAAGCGGGGAAACCCCCGAATTAGTGCGCCTACTCGAAATGACCAAGCGACTCGGAGTCAAAACCATTGCTCTGACCGGTACGCCAAACAGTACGCTAGGCACTAACGGTGACATCGCGCTCGACTGCGGCGTACAGACCGAAGCCTGTCCACTAAACCTAGCGCCGAGCGCGAGCACGACCGCCGCACTTGCGCTCGGTGATGCACTTGCACTCGTGCTTGCCCATCGGAACGGGTTCAAGGAAGCTGATTTTGCGCATCTTCATCCCGGTGGCATCCTCGGAAAACGACTACTCCGTGTAGACCGACTTATGCACACAGGTGCGGACATCCCGACAGTGCCTTCGACAGCGTTATTTCCTGAAGTGATTAAAACTATTTCGGCTGCAGGATTCGGAATGACCTGTGTGCAAGACACCGACGACCTGCTCCTCGGAATTGTGACTGACGGTGATATCAGGCGCTGCTTAGCCACAACGACTACATTCGAAAACAAAACGGCCCATGACATCATGACGCAACGCCCGCACAATATTAAGCCAGGCACATTAGCGGTCGATGCTTTAAACCTTATGGAAAAAAACCGTATAACGTCGCTACCCGTAACCGGTGATGATGGCAAGCTCTATGGAATTCTGCATTTGCATGACCTCTGGCGGACAGAGTTGATCTAAATAGAACAATTGTGACCATATGAACGATACGATTACGCTCACCGTTTCGCTTCTGGCGCTTCTTATCGGACTTGCGATTGGTAAGGCCTGGGAACGATACAAATTGCGCGATGGTCGCTGGATTGACAGGCGAAAGATACAAGAGTCGCCCCACTACATCCTCGGCCTTAATTTTCTTGTTTCTAACCAAATCGATCTTGCGATTGAAGAGCTCACTAAGGCCGCTGGTCTCGACGCATCTGCACTTGAAATCCATCTCATCCTGGGCAATCTCTATCGTGAGCGTGGCCAGGTTAGTAAAGCGATCCAAATGCATCAGAGTCTCTTACAACGACCAAAACTGACCATGATGGAACAAGCCTACGTATTGCTCTGTCTCGGGCTTGATTTCAAGCGAGGAGGCTTTGTCGATCGTTCATTTCAAGCATTTTCAGAGGTCACACGCCTTGATCCAGGCAATCAGTATGCCCTCTTAAACCTTGAAAAACTTCATGAGGAACAGCAACAGTGGCAGGAGGCGCACGCGATTCGCCAACGACTCGCTGACAGCGCGTCGGATGGTGAAAAGCCACGCGACCAATCCATCCTCGCATTCCTGGAGAATGAACTCGGGCTCCAGGCGGTACGGGAACAGTTAACCGACCAGGCTATCCGTCATTTCAAAACAGCCTTGGAACTTGACGACCAGACCATTCCAGCTTCACTCAACCTTGGCGACGTGTACATGTCAAAAAATGACACGCGGAAAGCCATCTCAACTTGGGAACAGGTCATTCGAATCGCTCCCGAACGCTCGTATCTCGCTTTTGAACGGCTGGAACGTGCGTACAGGACACTAGGACAACCGACTCGATTCACCGATCTCTGCCGGCAGTTAATCGACGCAAACCCACAGGATTGGCGCGCGCGTCTCTCACTCGGTCAACACTTTGCAGATCATGAACGTTCATCGCAGGCACTCGATCTTTTCTTTGAATCATTAATACATAACCCACATGCACTTGCTGTTCATCAGGCGATCTGGCGGTCGTTAGCCTCGCTCGACTTCAACCCTTCACTCGTAAAGCAGTATATAGAACTCACTCACGACGCTGTTTTTTATCTCGATCCACACGTGTGTATCCGATGCCGATATCGAAGCACCGAACTACTATGGCAATGCCCTCAATGCCATGAGTGGAATACCTTTGTTGAAGAACGGATCGCTCCCGCCGAAGATGCGACAGAAGACACTGTTGTACAAGAGGCGGCCGTCTAGCATTCTGAGCACTAATGAAACGCATTGCACTCACAGGTGGTATCGGCACCGGTAAAACGCACGTGCTTCGCATGTTTCGTCGGAATGGCATTCCGACACTCGACGCTGACCAAGTCTCTCGGGCCGTCGTCGATGTCGGCCAACCCGCTCACCACTCACTTCGACAATGTTTTGGAGACGATTATTTCCTTCCGAACCAGCAGGTCAATCGACCCGCATTGGCAAAATTGATTTTTGATAAACAGGCTGCTCGAGCACAACTCGAATCGATTGTTCATCCAGCGATAAGACGCCTTATTGACGTTTGGTTCGCGCGATGCGCAGATACGACCAGTACCACGGTGGCGATCGCTGAAATTCCGTTGCTTTACGAAACGAATCGTGCTGAGGTGTTTGACAAGGTCATTGTAGTGAGTTGTGCACCGAAACTGCAGGTTGCCCGCATCATCAAACGCGACAAACTTTCCGCAGTAGATGCTCAAAACCGATTAGCAGCACAGCTACCAATTATGCAAAAAATAGCCGCGGCATCATGGGTCGTCCGTACAGACGGAACCAACATAGATACTGCACAGCAAGTAGATCGGCTCTGCCTCGCGTTACAAACCGCGCAATAATCTCACTCTACGCTCAAGTACACCTAATCTCTGCTGCGGTCACGGTATTCGACATCAGCATCGCGATCGTAAGAGGTCCAACTCCACCGGGAACGGGAGTGAGCGCTCCCGCGACACGGCCAACCTCTGGATGTACGTCTCCACACCAGACTTGACCACGTTTTTCGAATGCGGACATCTTCTTTGAACCGACGCCGAATATTAGTTCGACCATTGTTCGTTCGGTTAAGGCATTTGTCCCAACGTCGACTACTGTTGCACCCGGCTTTACAAACCCCGCCGTCACAAACGCAGGACGTCCAATCGCAGCAACAAGAATGTCGGCCCTTGCCGCCACCTCGGCTAGGTTTTGTGTCCGGGAATGGCAGATCGTGACTGTCGCGTGTCGATGCAACAACAGTATCCCCATCGGCTTCCCCACAATATCGCTACGGCCAATTACCACCGCCTGCTGTCCAGCAATGTTGATACCACTACGATCGAGTAGTTCAATCACACCGGATGGCGTGCAGGCCACAAATGGCGCACGTCGCTGCACCAACCGCCCGACATTCAGTGGATGGAATCCATCCACATCTTTTTCCACATCGATGGCATCAAAGATTTTCTGCTCCGCGTCAACGCCCATACCACGCGGTAACGGAGATTGAACAAGGATTCCATCAATCCGTTGGTCATCATTGAAGTGCGTGACGACGGACATCGCCTCATCAAAACTTGCGGTATCGGGTAAACGCTCAAGCGTCGTCCCAATACCCAATCCATCACTCATCTTCACCTTGTTTCGAACGTATAGCGAAGATCCGGGATCATCGCCGGCCAGTAAAATACCGAGCATCGGTGTTCTGCCAATCGCCACACGAAATGACTCAATGCGCGCACGCAGTGACTCTCTAATCTCAGCGGCTACGGCCGTTCCATCGAGCACGCGCGCGCTGTTTTCGTTTCCATTCACAGTTCCCTCTCAAATTGAAAGCTTCAGTTAGAATTTCGAGTTTACCTTGGGTTTCGGTAGAATGCCCGCCGACCCACCGATAACAACGAACAAATGAATACCGATCAATCTCGCGGTACTTGGGGTTCTCGTTCTGGTTTCATTCTTGCCGCAGCAGGTTCCGCGGTCGGACTAGGAAACATCTGGGGCTTCCCAACCCAAGTCGGCCAAGGCGGTGGTGCCGCCTTCGTGCTTGTCTACCTCATTTGTGTCTTACTTATCTGTGCCCCGATCATGGTTGCCGAAATCGTACTGGGGCGCCATAGTCGTCTCAGTCCAGCAGGGGCGTTTCGGAGTCTGGCACCAAACACTAGTTGGTGGATCGTCGGGGCCCTCGGCGTCGCGACTGGCGCAGGAATTCTGTCATTTTATTCAGTGATCGCTGGCTGGACAATTGCTTACGTCTGGTTCACCGCCACATCAGCCGTTACCGGAAACGCAGACTCTATTAATCGGTTTTTTGAAGCATTTACAAGTAATGGGATCTTAAATCTCGCACTGACCTCTCTCGTACTCGGGGGCACCGCGACGATCCTATTAGGCGGCGTACGTACCGGGATCGAACGAACGACTAAAGCGCTTATGCCAGCACTTATCGTCCTCCTCCTCATTTTGGCTGTGCGCGCAGGAACCCTCCCAGGCGCAGAGGCGGGTCTCGATTATTACATGCGACCGGACTTGACCCGCCTCTTCGACATTAGCGTATTCAACGCCGCACTCGGCCAAGCATTTTTCTCCCTGAGTCTTGGAATGGGCGCCATGATTACCTACGGGAGCTACCTTGGCCGCCGCGAACCCATTGGAGCGTCGACCGTCTGGATCGTAATGCTGGATACATTCATTGCTCTCCTCGCCGGATTCATCATCTTTCCGGCCGGTTTTTCAATCCCTGGCTTCGATCCAACCAGCAGTGGTCCAGGCCTCATCTTTACGGTTCTACCACGGCTATTCTCCACCATCCCTGGTGGAAATCTATTTGGCGCGGCTTTCTTTCTTCTTTTAAGTATGGCGGCGTTGACCTCAACGATTTCATTACTCGAAGTACCAGTATCACATTGCGTCGACACTCGTGGTTGGTCGCGCTGGAAAGCTGTTGTAATCGTGACAGGCTGCGTGTTTCTGCTTGCCATCCCATCGTCACTCGGAAACGGTGCGGTCGGATTTTTTTCCGATCTGCCGATTATCGGTGGTACCTTTCTAGACCTGATGGCAACCATTTGGAATAATTTTTCATTACCGATTGGTGGACTTTTGACTTCGATTTTCATTGGCCGCGTTTGGCACGTCAATCGAGCGCTTGACGAATTACGTGCTAATGGCGCGTCATTTCCGGTCGCCTCACTCTGGGTCTTTCTTGTTAAATGGGTTTGCCCTGTCGCGATTGGGTCAATCATTATCGCAACAGCATTAGTGACGTTTTAACGCATCTCCGGACGTCTACGACAATGAACTTACTTACTGAACAAATCCAAACCGTCGACAATTTCATCTGGCAGCCTTTCGTTATGCCATTGGTCCTGGTTGTTGTTGGTGGACTGATCACCCTCGCAACCGGTTTTGTCCAAATCCGGCGGTTTCCAACCGCCGTACGGCTCGCGCTACAGGGTGCCATGACACGAGATACCGATGCGAACGACGGCACAGGGACAATTACGCAATTCCAAGCACTGTCCACGGCGCTCGCGTCGACCGTCGGTAACGGTAATATCGGTGGCGTCGCAACAGCGATTCTGATTGGCGGGCCCGGTGCTATTTTCTGGATGTGGGTCACCGCGGCGGTCGGCATGGCGACCAAGTACGCTGAAGCTGTCCTGGGAGTCCACTACCGCGTAACACGGGAAACCGGAGAACTTGCCAGTGGCCCGATGTACTACATTACTCAGGGAATCCCCAATAAGCTACTCGGTCGTATTTTGTCGTATCTCTTTGCTTTTTTTGGGGCTTGTGCCGCCTTATTTGGCACTGGCAATATGGCGCAATCAAATACCATCGCTAGAACATTTGCCGAAGCCGCAAGAACCGTCATCGGCGTTGACGTGCCTCTTTGGTTTCCAGGAATCTTAATCACCACGGCAGTTGGGCTTGTACTCGTCGGAGGCATTCGGCGTATTGCGTCAGTCGCTGAGCGCTTGGTTCCGGCGATGATTATCCTCTATGTCTTTACTGCTGGCTTGTACATCCTGCTCAATCTAACCGAGGTACCTAGCGTATTCAGTCTAATTGTCAGTAATGCGCTCAATCCCGCCGCCGCCGTCGGCGGATTCGCTGGCGCGTCCGTCGCAGGAGTAATCGCGGCCGGCGTCAGTCGAGGCGTACTTTCAAACGAGGCCGGAATGGGTAGTGCGCCAATCGCGCATGGCATCGCAAAGGTAACGCATCCTTCTGAACAGGGCGTCATTGGCATCTTCGAAGTGTTTGTCGACACGATCGTCGTCTGCAGCATGACCGCATTTGTTATCCTGACGTCAGGACTCTGGACCGACGCGGCTTATCAAGGTGCAAGCGGAGATCTAACGGCCGCCGCCCTGAGCACATCCGTCCCTCTCGCGGCGATTGTCGTCGCGCTTTGTTCCTTTCTGTTTGGGTTTTCTACCCTAATCGGCTGGTCGTACTACGGTGAAAAGTGCGTCGAGTTCATGTTTGGATCACGAGTGATCCGACCCTATCGCATACTCTTCACGGCCATGATTCTCATTGGGTCCATGGTGTCCGTTCCCCTCGTGTGGGCGATCGGCACCCTCCTCAATGGATTCATGGCATTTCCCAACCTAATCGCGATTGTTTTCCTGATTGGAACTGTCCGAAAGCTCAACGCGAGTTACACCGACAACCGTTCTAAATAGGCACGTGTCCGCTGCGTGGGATCTCCGCCCGAAAAAACGTCACTGATAACAGACACGCTCGACGCACCTGCAGCTAAGACATCGGCCGCGTTCTCGACCGTAATCCCACCGATCGCAACAATCGGTAATTGCGCCGAAGACACCCGCGCCGACGCGATCGCACCAAGTCCAACCGCGCTATATCCAGTTTCTTTCGTTGCCGTCTCGTAGATAGGTCCGACAGCCGCATAGTCGACCTCCAGCAGAAGTGACTCCGCGAGTTGCTCAGCGGTGTGCGTCGACAATCCAATTACGGGCTGACCACTAAGTAATTCTTTCACCGTAGGCACCGATAAGTCATCCTGCCCAACATGCACACCGTCCGCACCACTCATCATCGCAATGTCCACTCGATCATTGATAATCACACGAGCGCCATACCGAGCCGCCCGGCTCACCAACTCATCCGCGAGCGTCAGAAATTGAGGCATCGAGTGATGCTGGCAACGTAATTGCACCATAGTCGCACCACCATCAAAAAGTGCCGCGCCCAAATCCGAAACAGTCCAACCAAATTGCTTCGCGCTCTCAGCATCCACAATCGGATAAAACACCGGGAATGACCCCGGACTCATGTCGCCACCAATTCGCCAGCGCTGTATGTCAAGCGCTCAACACCAGATGCCGTCACCAAAACGTCGTCCTCAATGCGAACACCGCCGAGACCTGGCACATACACGCCAGGCTCAATCGTAAAAACCATTCCCCGCGCCAGCATTACCGGCTCTGCGGTCACCTGCTTTCGACCGATCCTTGGTAATTCATGCACATCAAGCCCCAAGCCATGACCGGTACTATGGCCAAAGGCCTCACCAAGTCCGTAGCTGTCCAATACATCACGGGCGGCCGCATCTATCTGTTCCGCGGACTCGCCCGGAATAACCTTATCGATCGCCGCTCGCTGAGCCTCTTGTACTGCCGAATACAATCGCTTACATTCTGCATCTGCGATACCCACAACGACGGTCCGGCTAATATCCACGCAATACCCATCCAGTACACCTCCAAAATCGAGAATAACCAGGTCACCGTTACTCAATTTTCGTGCCGTCGGATGTGCGTGCGGTAGTGCACTATTCGGCCCGCTAGCAACGATCGTCTCAAATGCCGTGCGCTCAAAGCCCGCCTCGAGCACCAATTGATCAATTCCTCGCGCAATTTCCACTTCAGGCCTCTTCAGAGCCGCTAGTGCCATGACGTCGGGCACGATTTCACTAAGCAAACGACCAGCCCTGCGTAAGATCGCCAATTCTCCCTCATCTTTTATCATCCGCAAACGTTCAACTAGCTCAACCAGCGGGACCAATGAAACGTGCGCATGGCGATCCAGCCACTGCCACTGCCGTACTGTCATGTGATCCGCCTCAAGACCGACTCGTGCCACGGACGTTGAATTCAGAACTGCTGCTACAGCCTCTTCGTAGCTACCCGTAACAGGAACCACCTCGAGACCACTCGGCCCGCATCGCTCCCTTATTAAGGCCGCCGCCGCGGTCTGATATCGAAAATCTAGTAAGAAGCGCAATCTGTCGTCATTCACGTCAACGACGAGTACGCCAGCACTTGTCCGAAGGTGTGTTAAATAAAAAAGGTTCGATAGATGACTCACAACGACCGCATCCAGCTTGTTCGCCCGAGCAACTTCCCGGAGCCGCATGATGCGGCCATCGAGAAGCGTCATTCCATCGCTCGTATCGGATAGTTTTTCAGTCATGGCGAGCGAACCGCTGCCAGCTAGTCTCCGTCCGAAGACTGGACAAGCGCGTCAATAAACCGGTCTAGTCCGATTACGACTCGCGGGTCATCGTCCAATGGCTCCTCGTCGGAGTTATCCCCTGAAATCGCATTCCCCAAAGCCTCGCCAGAATTATTATTTCTTGACGGGATCTCGGCGCCTGACCTGCTTTCGCCGTCCTCTAACTCGGTTGACTCAGTCACACAACATACCCGTAGAATTGTTACCTCGGTGAACGCCGAAATCTATCTCACCAGTGCGATAGCAAGCCCTGATAGCTCCCTGCGCACAATATCAAATCCATCCCGGAAGCCCTGTTTCGACGAGTGCCTCCTAATCCTACCTTTTCGGTCGTATTTACATAAATATTCATATCTCGGGCCCGACGATCTTCGATGCCGAAGCCAAGGTCAATGCAACGTTCTCTTGACACCTCTGGCTAATCCTTTGTAGGATTTGGGTTTGCGCGAACGGTCAGTTCCGGTCGCACACTATCATTGCACCCGGAATTATCAACTACAAAGCCTGTGTCAACCTACGTCCCAAGCCAAAAAGACATCACGCGCCAATGGCACGTCATCGACGCTAACGCCAAGGTCTTGGGTCGCCTCGCAACAGTCGCCGCGAGACTCCTTCAAGGAAAGCATCGTCCTGGCTACGTGCCATTCCTGGACACAGGTGACCACGTCGTCGTCATTAATGCTGGGCGCGTTCGAATGACTGGACGTAAAGAAGACCAGAAACTCTACCGTCGGCATAGTGGATATCTCGGCGGGCTCCGTGAAGATCTTGCGTCGAAGGTCAGGCAAGAGCACCCGGAACGTCTCGTTGAATCGGCCATTCGGGGTATGCTGCCCAAGACGAAGCTCGGAAAAGCAATGTACCGCAAACTAAAAGTATACGCAGGTGCGAATCACCCTCACACCGCGCAGAATCCTACTACCTACGAGGTAGCCTAGTGGCGGACACTCAAAATTATGGTACCGGTCGACGCAAGACTTCGACCGCCCGCGTATTTCTACGACCCGGAACCGGGAAATTCAACATTGATGATCGCGACTTGGAGAAACGGTTCCCCACGGCTACACAGCGTATCCGGATTACAGAGCCACTCGTTGTTACCGAACTAACAGACAAATTTGATATCTACGCCACAACTTCAGGCGGTGGGGTCTCCGGGCAGGCAGGCGCTCTTAGGCTTGGTATCGCTCGCGCACTCGTACAAGCGGACCCCGAATTGCGAGGCACGCTGAAGTCCGCTGGCATGCTCACTCGCGATCCCCGCGGTAAAGAACGTAAGAAGTATGGACTCGCTGGAGCACGCAAACGCTTCCAGTTCAGTAAACGGTAGGTAGATGGAGGTAGCTTGACGCCGTTGACGTTGCAGGACCTTTTGGATGCCGGCGTACATTTCGGCCACCAGACAAAGCGCTGGAACCCGAAAATGAGACCCTATATTTTCGGACAACGAAATGGCATCTACATCATTGATCTCGGACAAACCGAGAGACTCACACGACTGGCTGAAGACTTTGTCACTCGCCTCGCTGCCGACAATCGCTCGATACTGTTCGTCGGAACAAAACGGCAGGCGCAGGACCTCGTGCTCGAAGAATCCAGGCGCTGTGGTATGTATTTCGTTAACCATCGTTGGCTCGGCGGTCTCCTGACAAACTTTTCAACAATCCAAAAGAGCATCGGAAGACTCCGCGATATCGAAGCGATGGCGGAAGACGGACGCTATGAGACTCTTTCCAAAAAGGAAGTCGCGCGTCTCGAGAAAGAAAAACGAAAACTGCACAGAAATCTCGACGGCATTAGAAATATGGGAAAGCTTCCGGACGCGGTCTTTGTAGTCGACACTCGGCGCGAAAAGATCGCCGTCGATGAAGCTCGAAAATTAAAAATTCCGGTCATCGGACTCGTCGATACCAATTGTGACCCCGACGATGTGGACTTTATAATTCCTGGAAATGACGACGCCTTACGTTCAATCCGTTTATTTGTGAGCAGAATTGCCGATGCGGTGCTAACAGGCCGGGGAATCAAAGAAGCAGCCGACGCCGATGAAACGAACGGCGACGGTGAGCCAGTGGCAGCCACTGAACCAACACCCAGTCCCTCATCGGCAGCACCAGCCTAATTTGACGGCAACAACATTTTCTTTTCTATAACCCGTCGGATACAGCCCAACACCTTTCTGAGCAGTAAAGAGACCAATATGGAAATCAGTGCAAGCCAAGTAAAAGAACTACGTGATAAAACCGGCGCCGGCTTCATGGAATGTAAAGCCGCACTTATGGAAACAAACGGCAACGTAGACCAAGCCGTCACTGTGCTCCGCACCAAAGGGCAAGCAAAGGCAGAGAAACGTGCTAGCCGTAGTACTTCGCAGGGTGTGATCGGCCACTATGTACACCAAGGGGGGCAAGTCGCCGTCATTGTCGAAGTCAATTGTGAAACAGACTTTGTCGCTCGCACGGACGACTTCCAGGCACTCGTCAAAGAAATCGCAATGCACATCGCCGCAGCCAATCCGACATGCGTTCGACGTGATGAGGTGGCCGTCGACGACCTAGACACAGAAAAAATAATCTATCGAAAACAGTTCGAGAAATCAGACAAACCTGCCCATGTCATAGAAAAGATCGTGGAAGGCAAGGTCAACAGTTATTACGAACAGGTCGTTTTATTAGACCAACCGTCCATCAGAGATCCGAAAATTACCATTGGTTCTATGGTCACAGCTGCGGTCGCTAAACTTGGTGAAAACATTACAGTTGCCCGCTTCGCACGATTCAAGGTCGGAGACTCGGCTGACTGATCTATAATCTCCACCGACGACTCGTATCCCGGCGTTGCCCGCCGCGCGTATCAGTTCGGTCGAGCTTCATGACAACCTCTGCCTATAGCCGCGTCCTCCTCAAAGTTTCTGGAGAATCCCTCATCGGCGATCATGACTACGGGATCGATCCTGAGATAGCAAATCAACTCGCAAACGAGATTGCCACCGTTCAGAAAGAAGGCATCGAGATCGCCATCGTCATTGGCGGTGGCAATATTTTCCGTGGCCTTGCGGCCAGCGCGGCGGGGATGGACCGAGCAACCGCAGACTATATGGGAATGCTCGCCACGGTGATGAATGCCCTGGCGTTATCGGATGCTCTGGAGCGCCACGGTGCTGAAACTCGAGTCGTCACGGCAATCGAAATGCGGGAGGTCGCTGAGCCGTACGTCCGCCGGCGCGCTGTTCGCCACCTTGAGAAAGGCCGCATTGTGGTCTTTGCGGCCGGAACCGGGAACCCCTATTTCACCACGGATACCGCCGCCGCGCTACGTGCCAATGAGATTCGTGCCGATGTTATTCTCAAAGGAACAAAAGTTGACGGTGTCTTCACCTCCGATCCAATGACGGATCCCCACGCAACACGACTTGACCAATTAACCCATTTGCAGGTCATCGAACGCGGACTGAAGGTCATGGATGCCACAGCCGTCTCCTTGTGTATGGATAATCGCATGCCCATCGTGGTGTTTAATTTGACGACGCCAGGAAATATTCGCCGAGCAGTTCTCGGTCAGCCGATTGGCTCCCTCGTCACGGCTTGACCGACACAGACGTCGGAGGACAACATGACGACAATTACTGACCCAGACTCCGCACACAACGACGCTGTTCGCCGTATGGACGGTGCCGTCGAACACGTCCGCCGCGAACTCAGTGGCGTACGGACAGGACGTGCCTCCATCACCATTCTGGACGCGGTCCATGTTGAGGCATACGGTACTGATATGCCCTTGAATCAGGTCGCCAGTTTGTCGGTACCGGAATCGACACTGATTGTCGCTGCGCCATTCGACCCAACTCAAATCTCAAAAATTGAAACGGCAATACGGAACCAGAATCTTGGCCTTAACCCGAGTAACGACGGTAAAGTCATACGAATTCCAGTACCGCCATTAACCGACGAGCGACGAAAAGAAATGTCTCGGCTCGTCCACAAACTCACCGAAGAAGGTCGAAATAGTGTCCGGCAGATCCGGCGCGATTCCAACGATGCCCTGAAGTCCCTCCTCAAGAACCACGAACTCTCCGAAGATGACGAACGCCGAGCTCTTGATGACATCCAAAAACTGACAGACGCTCATGTTAAGAAGATCGACGAGTTACAAAAATCAAAGGACGACGAACTCTTAACGCATTAGTATCGCAGGGGATCCGTGTCATCACTCACCCATCTTGAATGTGCTGTTCCGTGCGGCGCACCGAGCCTTAACCCAAACGAAAGCCATCATCTCTGTCGCTGCGGTGCCCCGCTCTTGGCCCGTTACGATTTCAGTCACCTTGACACCATTCGACTGCAGCACGAACTCGCAACGGCTCCTCCGACGATGTGGCGGTATCGAGAAATGATGCCGGAAACGGCTCCCTCTGGACCGATCACGCTTGGTGAAGGCTGGACACCACTTGTCCATGCTCAACGGCTTGGTCAGACCATCGGCGTCGACCGCTTATTCATCAAAGATGAATCGCACAACCCAACAAATTCATTCAAAGCCCGTGGGCTCTCGGCGGCGGTGACAGTCGCCCATCGTCTTGGCGCCACCACGCTGTCCGCCCCTTCGGCTGGAAACGCGGCCAATGCACTCGCGGCCTATGCGGCATCGGCGCACATCCCCGCCAAGGTCTATATGCCCAAGGACGTCAAGCAGCCTTTTATTGACGAATGCACACTATACGGCGCCGACATTACCCTGGTCGATGGCCTTATCAGTGATGCCGGGCGCATCGCAAAAGAGCTCAGTGACGAACACGGCTGGTACGACGTCTCGACCCTCAAAGAACCCTACCGCGTTGAGGGTAAAAAGACGATGGCGTACGAAATCGCCGAACAGCTCGATTGGAAATGGCCCGATTGGATGATCTATCCCACAGGCGGCGGCACGGGCATCGTGGGCATGTGGAAGGCCTGCGCTGAGCTTGAAGCGCTCGGATGGATGGCAACTGCTGACCGCCGACCGCGTATGGTGAGCGTACAAGCCGACGGCTGTGCCCCGATCGTAGAAGCCTTCGAGTCTGGTTCCGAACGCGCCACGCCCTGGAAAAATGCACGCACAACCGCAGACGGATTGCGCGTGCCGCAAGCGATCGGAGATTTCCTGATCCTCCGGGCGATTCGAGAAAGCGGTGGAACCGCACTCGCGGTGAGTGACGCAGACATGATCGCCGCCATGCAAGAGATCGGATCAACAGAAGGGGTCAGTGCCGCTCCTGAGGGGGGCGCAACCTTAGTCGCGCTAAAGACCCTCCTACAGAACGGTACAATCCATCCGAGTGAGTCCGTGGTGCTCTTTAATACTGGCGGTGCACTCAAATATCTCGAAGTGCTAACACCGTAACAAACGCAGTGATGACCACTTCCCATTTTAAATTGAAGTAGCCATCACCCATATCATCGCGGCTTACGCTTGTTGCCGCAAGGCAAGCACTTCCCCACATAACTGGCCGGCGCCTGTATCTTCCACGCAGGGCTCGATCGTCATGTCAATCAAATGATTCCACTTCATCGCCCAGCGCATGAGATCCATCGCACTATCTGATTCGATAACAGCGACACCACTCCGACTCGCGCCGCAGTGCCAGCGGCCCACCAACGTCACGTTCTCTGGGAATTCCGAGGCTGGGTCAGAACTCGTAAACGCCTGCATCACCGTCTCAAACTCCTGCGAATCAATCTGCCAGTTACACACAAACTGCATCAGTTGCCTCCTTGCCTAGGAACATGGGTTCGGTATTCATCTCGGACGTACACAGTATAGAATCTTGCTCTGTTTCGGCTGACGCGAACAAGAGATATTAGCCCTATTTGTACACGTCGATCGCATCGCTAAAGGAGGCCTCCATGCCCGTCACCACGTTCGCCGTACCAATTCTTCCCGGTAAAACCGAAGCCTGGAAACAAGCCGCCGCCTCACTAACCACTGATCGGAAAGCTGACTTTGACGACTTCAACCAACGCTTCGGAATCACGCGGCACGTGGGGAGCCTCCAACAAACTCCTCAAGGCGACTTCGCTGTCGTTTTCATCGAAGGTGACGATCCGGATAGTGTCCTCGGTAAGATGCAACAATCCGAACATCCATTCGAACGCTGGTTTGTCGCGACAATCTTCGAAGATATCCATGGCATAACGTCCTCGCAGGGACCGCCGCCACCAAACACCGTTCTTATCGACTACACAAAATAGTCAAGCCGACACACGCGTGATACGCTGCGCTGCGTGGACCACGACACGCGCCAGCATCGGCATGCCATCGGTAACGGGAGATTACACATGTTGACCAAAAGACGAGATATCATTGCTGCCTTCCTGCTCCTCATCGCTGCGTCACTCGTTCTGCCGCCGCACGCCGATGCACAGCTAAGTGGCACTCGAGCATTTCTCGCCGATATCGCGAACCAGTACCGCATCGTGCCGAACGTGGTGTACCACGAAGCCAATAATCACGAAAATACGCTCGATCTCTATCTCCCGACGAATGCCTCAGGACCAACTCCCGTTCTCCTCATGATTCATGGTGGCGGCTGGGTCGCAGGCACGAAAGAAGGCCAGTCTCTTCGACTCTTGCCCTATCTCGAAATGGGATGGGCGGTCGTCAATGTGTCCTATAGACTCGTCCAGGTCAGTCGGGCCCCAGCAGCGGTCGAGGACTGTCTCTGCGCACTGCAGTGGATCGCGCAGAACGCGGATCAGTACAACTTCGACCTCTCACAAATCGTAACGACGGGCAATTCGGCCGGAGGCCACCTTGCTCTGACGACCGGACTCGTCCCGCAATCCGCAGGACTTAATAACCAATGCGCACAGCGCAACTTCAGTGGCCCAACTGCGACCCCAGAAGTTCCGGTAGCGGCCATCATCAATTGGTATGGCATTACCGATGTCGAAGACCTCACACGCGGGAAGAACACCAAAGGCTACGCCGTCGAATGGATGGGGAATCTTATTAATCGTCGCGATATTGCGCGATTGGTGTCACCGTTGTCGCATATCAGCGCGAATACACCACCGATCCTGACCATCCATGGTGACGCGGACCCTCTCGTTCCGTATTCCCAGGCCACACGGTTACAAACCGCCTTGGAAGGCGTGGGAGTCCGAAACACCCTGCACACGGTGCCCGGTGGTGGCCATGGGGGCTTCAATACGGATGAAACGATTGCCATTTACGAATCGATTTATCGATTTCTCGAGCAGCACGGATTCGATACGACTAACTAGCGAACTGTCCGATAAACAAACTGGCTCGAAAGCACACAGCCGCTCAGTCCGGCGAGGTACACACGGGGCGGTCATTCCCTCATTCAGCCGAAATTACGGCGTCAGAATTTTAGACGCAGGCCAACCCCGACGTGCAGTCCACCGACATCAGTCGACAGCGTGTCGCCGTCTACGGTGATGAAGTCCGCGGTCCCCACGCTGTACCGGACCACGCCCCCGACACCCACGTGATCCGAGAAATACACCGCGACGTCCGCGCCGGCATTGAACCCCACGCTCGATGCGGATTGTGACCGCTTGCTATAACTCTGAAACGTTGCCGTATTGAACGGGTACGCATCGGTCTTCGACACCGACGTCACCAGTTCTTGCTTGATTTGAAACAGCGTCGGTCCTCCAAAGAGCGTCACACGGACGCGGCGACCCGCCGGCACGACCACCATCGCATGGATGTTCACTTGGGTCTCCGTGCGATCCGTGGGACTGGCTCCGGTGACGGTTCGATGCCGATTAAAGTACAGGGGATGCGGGCTTCGCGTCGTCGACGTCGTTGACACGCCCGTGTGCGACGCCTGCGTCACCCCGGCACCGATGCCGACGTACTGCCAGAGCCGGACCCCGCCCATCACATCCACACCCGGCGTCCCCCCAACCGTATAGGGCGTCACGGTGGTACCGGTTTCAAAAGTTTCCGTAAACGTGACTGTGTCCGTAAACGTGGTCTGTTGGACCGGATACACACCACTCACATGGACCCAACCTCGATCCGAAACGTCCTGCGCCGACACGACAGTCGCAGTAATGATCGCCCACGACACGACACTCAACACAACCACGCAATACTTGATTTCTTTAGTCATCGCACGCCTACTCACTTATCGTTGTAATAGGATTGCCACCGACCCGCGTAATAGGAGGTTTGCACGCCATTTACATGCGCGCCCTGCAAATCCGCTTCCAGGGATAAATGCCCGGGCTGATCCCTCTCCCAGCACAGGTCTGCTTCAACCATCGAATTCCCCGGTATCGCATTTGTCCCAAAATGGTATGCAAACTGATTCGCCGGCATGCTGTAATCGATATGATGTTCATTTTGCACCGCAAGATGCTGATCCAAATACAGCGAAGACACATTGAATGTCCTCGGACTGTAATTGAAGACTCCAACGACCAATAGGATGCGATTTCCTGAGCACCGTGGTGATAGCCCTGTCGAAAGTCCCCAGAGTAGACGCACATCCTGATCTCCATGGAGTCCTACAGCATCCCACGCATCAGAAATCGCCGTGCGCGCCGCTGCGTTCGGCGCCTTTTCAATCGTCCAATACCGCGCGTCCTTCATCCGGTCACTGGGCGTCAGGTGATACGTAAACGCCTGATAAAAGGCCCGCTCAATATCCGCCCGCTTCGCGGCACCGACTCCCCTGACCGTCTTATCAGATCGCCAGTTGTTTCCACCTTCGATGGCCAAGTAGAACGCATGATTCACAATGCTGGAGTTAATGTGAACCCAGCCTCTATCATTGACCTGCCCCACAGGTTCGCTGCGTAACCAGCGACTCCCGTAGTGATTCGGCTTGCTAAAAAGACCCCTGCCATCGTCCAACCAAAACTTAAAAACTCTGGTTGGTTCCTGCATGTCACGCAGAGGGTTCGCAAACACCATCTCCCCAATCTGATAATTAACCGGATACGGAAGCCCGCTCCCCTTTGCATGATGAAAGTACTCGGCACTGACGCCAATAATGTCTGAAAACGCCTCATTGAGTGCGCCTGACTCATCCTCATAAATCAGATTAGAACTCGCATTCGTAACACCATGCGTCAATTCATGGGCAATCACATCAAATGAGCCTGCCAACGGGTTACATTCCGACGCCAATGCCTCTCCAATAAAGATCTGCTGTAGATCAGGACGCCAAAAAGCGTTACAGAAAAATTGCCTCAACGATGCGTCTTGCTCGAGATCATTTTGACTCGGCCAATGCGTCACTGCTCTGATCGCCCCGTTCTCGCCGTCGAGCCCCTGACGTCCAAACCGTTCATACAGGTAGTCGTAGGTCCATCCCAAGTAGGCATGTATATCGACCACACCCTGGTCGGTCCAGCTACTTCCAGCCGGCACCGACGCTAAGTCGGTCTCGCCGAGTGCCTTTTGACCACCCAGCCAATCCCTCCCTTCGTCAAGGTCGTACCTGAGGTCATAGACATCAATCGTCGCCGGCCGGATGCTATCCCGTGAGAGATCGACGTTCCACGTCGATTGTCTCGTGACACTCAGCTTCTTCGTGTCGCCTTTCGTGCCACGTCCTGTGGCGGTATGACCTTGCTGATGTTGGAGCGCACTGTACCGCCGAAGAATTTCACCACGATGGGCGTCGACAAACACGTGGTCGATCGAAAACGCGGTGCGGTCAATCAGATCGAATTGATAGGCGAGCGCATACGTAATGGCTTCCCCCAGACCTGCTTCGTTCGGAAGCACCACGAGCTTTACCGTGCCAGAAACGATGTCGTTCTCGTCGATACCAAGTGCACGCGTCGCTCCCTCAAGGCTCACCGTTGGCGAGGTGTTAAGGTCGACCGTGTGATGTAGCGACCCACTCACACTCACGGCCACACCCCCGACCATTTCTCGCACAACACCGCTCCCGTAGATCGGCACACCATCGTGATACTGCGTCAGGCGTTCATGCGTGTGCCCGTCCAACTCACTGTTGACATCAGTTCGAGCCCACTGCAATTCTCCCGTTCGCAGGAACGATTGAATCTCGCCATCCCACGCCCGTACCGCATCCACATTCACTGCGGCAATATGTTGCAGCGACTGGATGGGTAATGCCCGAGGCGGTACTACGGGACCTAGCTGTTGAAATTCCTGTGCGCCAACACGCACAGCCGACCCTCCGACGATACACGCAACGACGAGACCTATCACCACTCGCTGCACAATCTCCTCCTGACGCCGTAGGATGTTGTCCTGGGAATTACTGAGCCAAACTATCCGAACAGCCACGGTGAGTCAAAATTACAATTTTTTAATTCCGACTTAGATTCGCAAGTAAAGTTACCGAGTTCGCCCTGCTTCACGTTCTTCTTGTCTTGAACCAGCCATGATGTTGTGCATCCCGTAATTGCCTTCATGGCAGGCAAACTCGTAAATGAGATTCGGGTTCTGCTTCATCGGGTGCTCCACCGACCACGGTGTAACCCAGATCGTGGGATCGCTCACGGTGAACTCGTACACCAGCGTCTCGCCGTCCGTTCGCGTAAATCGCTCAACCAGCGTGAGGCTTTCACCACTTGAGAGCAACGGCCGCGCGATCTGATCATGCTTGCCGTTAAAGTGTTGCGTTTCCACAACCAACGTGTCGCCGTCCCATCGCCCACGAGAATCGCCCATCCATTGGGCGATGCGCGCATCGACATGCGGTCGCCCGTCGAGCGGAATAATGCGGACGTCGTGATTCTGTTCATTCAGCAACGCGACAAACCCAGGAATTTGAAATATCTGGACATTATTGTTGTAACCACCGACGCTGATCGGGGGACCGGCCTTCGCATGTTGGATACAGCGGTCCCCGGCATCAAGGTCTGTGTAGGACTGTGCCGGTCGATCACCGCGACGGACATCCGCAATGCGTGCGGCTTCCGCAGAATCTGCGCGCCTCCTCGCATCCGGTGTTAATTCCGGGAGCCGCCCGCTCGGTGGATCCACAATAAGTGAGGTGCGCCTTGTACTCACGGCTGTCGTCCCACGGTCCAACCAGAAATTATTGTAAAACCCTGGGGATCCATCGCCTCGCCGGTCAACTTGATTGCTCGCTGAAGTGCGTTCCGGGGCCCGCGTCAGCAAATCTGCATTCCTATTCAGGATGTCCTGCTCAATGCTCGCGGCTTCCTCCTCCGTCAAGAAGGCCTTGTCTGCCTGATCGGCCGGCCGTTCCAATGGGGTCACAGTGCGGTAATCCCAGATACTTTGCAGGTCCGGGTCACCCCACGCCGTACGCAAAGCGCCCGCTCCTTGCGCAAATAGCAAGACGGGCGTGACCAGACCGCAGGTAACAACAAATAACGCCATCATTAACCGACGATTCATCTCAGTCTCCTCACCGTAACGTGTGCACCATTACGCATTCTGCCATTCCATCCGAACACCCATGCCTCACTCGGGTAACGCAAAGATAAACAGATTATTGCCAACACTCGGTCGTAACTCCGGCGTGAGATTAATAAACCGCGGCGGCCCCGTGCTCACCGCAACAAACTGCCGACCATCGACGGCATAGGTGATCGGAAACCCTGTCACGGCCGATCCCAAATTGATTTGCCAGAGCACGTCACCGGTCTCGTCATCAAACGCATAGAACCGTCCGTTCACGTCGCCACCGAGTACCAATCCACCACCAGTCGCAGCCAACGACATCGTCGCCGCACGCTGCTCATACTTCCACATGGTCCGACCCGTCTCGGCCGAGATGGCCTGCACCGTGCCCACTTGGTCCGTCTGCGGGGCGATCTGACTCCGCCACGCAATCGAATACAACGGATTTTGTTCAGAATTATCGGGGTCCAAGGTAAGCATCCGTGCACACACATTCCTGAGCGGCATGTACATCGTGTTCGTTCGCGGACTGTAGGCGCCCGCCTCCCAATCCTTCCCGCCAGACGCATGTGGGCAGGTCAACACCTCCTGCCCAACCGATGTGAAGACGAGTTCTGAATTTTCCGTGACTGCACCGGTGGCGCCATCAATATCGCTGATCACATTCTGCGTAATCGTTGGTGTTGCCCAGAGGAATTCCCCCGTTTCTCGATCAAGCGTATAGACGATGCCCGTCTTCCCAGGAATGCCGGTAATCACCCGCCGTTCTTCCCCCGGTTGCAAACGAGGATTAATCCAGTTGACCTCCGACACATCCGGGCGTACAACCGTATCCACCAACAAGCGTTCAAACGGATGGTCGAGGTCCCAACTATCATTCAAGTGCTGGTAATACCAGACAATCTCGCCAGTATCCGCATCGAGGGCCAGTGTGCAGTTGTGATACAGATGTTTCTTGTCGACGCCTCCCAGCATGAACTTCGGCGCCGGCGATGTGACGGACGTCCCGATGTAGATCAAATTGAGTTCAGGGTCATAGCTCGGCACCATCCAGGTCCCGACATGCCGGCGATCCTCAAACGGCACATCGCCCCACGAGTCATCGCCCGGTTCTCCCGGTCCAGGTATCGTCCGACGTCGCCACAATTCCGCACCCGTCTGGGCATCGTGCGCCGTAATCACACACGCGTCTGGCCCGCCGTCAGGCATGCAACTCCGTCCAGAAATGACCTTGCCATTCGCCACAATCGGTCCCGAGGTCTGCGTGGCCGGATGCGTTTTGTAATCGAGAATTTTTGTTTCCCAGACCATCTCGCCGGTCTGCGCATCCAGCGCGAACACATATTCATCAACACTCGTATCGATGATGAGATTGTCGTAGATCGCGACATTGCGATTGGTATCGCACATACCCGTTAACAGGTATTCGCACGTATCGTCTGGCACAACCCGTCGATGCTCCCAAATCAGGTCCCCAGACACCCCGTCGATCGCCTGAATAACATCATTCGGATTGGGCATATACAGCACGCCGTCATAGACCAGTGGCGTGGCCTGCTGCCGTCCAGGATACAGAGCGCGCGACCAGATCATCTCAAGATCACGCACGTTCGCGCGATTAATCTGATCCAGCGGACTGTAGCCCCATCCATTCAGGGTTCGCCGCCACATCAGCCAATCCGCCGCAGCGGGATCCTGAAGCATCGCGTCTGTGACCGGGACAAAGTCATCTTCGGTTTGCCCAGAAATAATCGGCACAGAACCCACGAACGCCGCAGAGACCAAAACGACGAAGCGAAACCGTATCCAAACCAAGCCAGGCATGGCAGTCCTCCTTAAACCATGGACCCGTGTCGCATCAGCGACTGTCGACGTGTTTCTACGGTGTCTAGCCTACGCGTAATGCCCGAGCACCTCAATCTTCTTTTCCTGCGCCCAGCTACACCGCCCAGAAGTCCACACCACGGGGTCACCATCGGGCATCGCGTTTCCACCGGATTAGTACCGCTCATCCCGCAGGCGTGTCGGCGGACTGCATCACGGAGGCAGAAGATCAACCACAAACTCCGTAACGTATGCAATTTACCGGCAGAGAAAAAAGAACCGCACGACATCATTTTTCATTCAGTGATATAAACGACCGGGCAACGCGCACAAATCAGGTTCCCCGGCACATGGTCTGACTAGATTCCACTGATCCGGTCGACCGTTTCCGTTGAATCGTCGGTGTAACCAGAGGAATATCAGGATGGGACTCAATAGCCGTCGATTTATTCATAACTCTGGCATGGCCGCTACTACCTCGGTTTTCGGCGTCGGCGGGATGCACGTCGACACCTGCACGCCCAACTTCCGCATACAGGAATACAATGGCACTGACCTGTATCGAGATATTGTCGTGGAACCGATTGTGTTCGAGAATGGATTCATCGATCCACCAATTAAAGCAGGCCTAGGTAACGAACTCGACGAACGCGTTGTCCAACGGTAACTCACCGCATAATAGCTGTGTTAACGCCTCGCCATGGAGAATAGGCATGTCATTTGTTAAACGCGCTACCGTAGCATCTCTATTCACTAGTCTCGTCTTGACCGCTGCGACCGCCTCCGCACAAACCGTCGCTGATAATTACTCACCGGTCACCGAAGACATGCTTATCGATCCTCCGGCGGAAGACTGGTCAATGTGGCGTCGGACATATGGCCACTGGGGTCATAGTCCGCTCGATCAAATCAACACCCAGAATGTCGACAGCCTCCGTCTCGCATGGGCGTGGACCATGGGTGAAGGCCTCCAGGAGACCACACCGCTCGTCCATGCCGGCATGATGTTTCTCGTCCAGGCCTGCGATTTTGTCGAAGCACTCGACCTTCGGGACGGCTCACGGATCTGGGAGTACCGTCGTGACCGGGTCGAACACCCGGCAACCCTTGCCTGCGCCAATCGTAATGGCGTGCTCTACGGCGAGAACCTCTACATTGCGACACACGACGCCCACCTTGTCGCATTGAATGCCCGGACAGGGGTTGTCGAGTGGGATGTCGCCGTGGGTGACTGGACCATCGGACAGCACTACTCCGGCGGACCGATGATTATCAAAAACCGCGTCGTCGTGGGTATGTCCGGGTGTTATTTTCTGAATACCCGCTGCTGGGTGTCCGCGCACAACGTCGAGACCGGCGAAGAGGAATGGCGGACCTACACCATCCCCGCCCGCGGCGAGTACGGCTATGACAGCTGGGGGGATATCCCCGACGAGGACCGCCGAGGCGGTTCCGCCTGGAACGCACCCAGTTACGATCCCGAACTCAATTTACTCTACACCGGCGTCGGTGTTCCGGTCCCATGGGCGTCGGTCCAGCGCGGCACCGGTGACGGCGACGTGCTCTATACGAATTCCACGCTCGCCCTGAACGCCGATACCGGGGAGATCGTCTGGTACTTTCAGCACACCGCGAACGACGAATGGGATTTGGACCACCCCTTTGCGCGGCTCGTTGTCGAAACGGAGGTCTCACCGGGCGACGTCGAATGGGTGAACAATGCGATTACCCCGGGTAATCGACGCAAGATTGTCACGGGTATCCCGGGCAAGACCGGGATCGTGTGGGCGCTTGATGCCGCCACGGGGGCCTTTCTCTGGGGCCAACCCACGAATTACCAAACCGTGGTCGAAGATATCGACGCCGAGAACCGGCGGGCGATCCTCAACTCCGCCCTCAAGTTTCCCCAGGTCGATGTACCCATGGTGGTATGCCCCAGTCTCCTCGGAGGTATTAACTGGAACGCCACCGCCTACGACCCAGGCACCAATACGCTGTTCACGCCGACCAACAACGTCTGCATGGATTTCACCGTGAATCAGTTTCGTGATCGCCCAGGTCGTCATCATGGATCCGCACGGACCACTCGCATCGCAGCGCCAGGATTTGAAGATGCCATCGGGCAATTCTCAGCCATCGACTTACGGACGGGCGAACCGCGTTGGGTGTACCGACAGCGCGCTGGTATTGGCGGGTCCGTGCTCACGACAGGCGGTGGCCTCGTCTTTGTCACTGACGACGCACGACGCTTCCGTGCCTTCAACGCTGAGACCGGTGACATCGAGTGGGAACAGATCCTCAATTCCAGCGCCGGTGGGTTCCCCGTATCGTACATGCACGATGGCGTGCAGTACATCGCGATCGCCGCTGGCGGCGGCGTCAACTATCGGAGCGTCACACCCGAAGTACAACAGCCACCGCGTGGAAATACACTCTTTGTTTTTCGACTCCCATAGTGGCAGTCTGGCCATTGCGTCACGCTACACGCATTCCTGACGCAGACGATCCGACTGCACGCTAACGTCTTGGAAAGCCGGTATGAACTGCAGTAACTGTGGACAACTTCTCTCCCCTGAAACGAATTACTGCCCCGCCTGCGGCACTCAGGTTTCTCCTCACATCGAATCGGACCAACCATCTGCCATCGTCCCCGACTTACCCACACGCCAACCAGAGGAAGCACCACCGCCACCCGGCACTATCAATCAGCCACACGCCAAGGAAAGCGCTCGTCCTTTAGAGACGTTCCTCCGTCACGAATTCCCATCCACATGGCTGGCGATCGTGATGCAAATCATCACATTCGGCATTTGGCCCGTGCACTATATGAAACAACTCACCGAGTGGCTCGACGAGGCTCAAGGCGGACACCCAAACGATGCAACGTCGCCATGGATCAGCGTGGAATTCATCGCCGCCAATTTCGTCTTTGCCTATGGCAACGCGGTGGCCAGTCTGCTCTCGCTCAGCGATGCCGAGAATCTCGCGTATTTCGTCTTCAGTTCCATCATCGGCCTCATCGCATTTGTGTTGCATGTTCTCTGGGCGTTCAAGGTCCGCACCCAACTCCATCATCTCTGGCGCTGGGACTTCCAGACCAGTGGCTTGCTCAGCGGGTTTCTCACGTTCCTCCTGCAGTACCTCTATCTCAATTACAAGGTTCTACAGATGAAGGCGCGCTCCGACACGCCGCCAAGAACCTAACCCGACATTCGCACGGCGACAGACGATTCCTTCTTTGTCAGCGCTTCAAACCAATCAGCTTGTGATCGGTTACTATGCATCGCTCCCTGCCGTTGTTGTCCTCAGCCATGACACTATTACGACGTCCGCTCTCCGCAATCGCTGTGTGTCTCTGCACTGCTACGATCACACCCCACCTCGCGCTCGGCCAACCACCCGAAGCCAACGCCTCCAGAATCGAATTGCCCCCGAGTGAACGCTATCGTGTCGAACCGACACGCGTCGACGAGGGGCCGCTAATTGACGGCCACCTCAATGACGATGTCTGGCAGGACGCCGCCATCATTGATACGTTCATCCAACAAGAACCCGTAGAAGGCGAGCCCGCGACTGAACGCACGGTCGTTCGCGTCCTCTACGATGCCGTGAATCTCTATGTCGGTGTGGAAGCCTACGATTCACAGCCCGACGGAATCATCGCCACAGAAATGCGCCGCGACTCGCCGCGCCTGCTCAATGAGGACAACTTCCAACTGATTCTCGATACCTTCCAGGATCGTCGGTCGGGGTACATGTTTGTGACCAGTCCCCTTGGCGCAAAACTTGAACAACAGATCAGTGAGGAGGGTGAAGGTGGTTGGCGGGGCCGGAACTCGCCGAATGTCAACCTCGACTGGGATGGTGTGTGGAATGTGAAAACCAGTATCACCGCGGATGGATGGGTCGCCGAGATTGTCATCCCCATGATCACGTTGCAATTTCCAAAAATCGAAGAACAGAGTTGGGGCGTGAATTTCATGCGCAACATCCGCCAAAAAAATGAGCAGGTGTTTTGGGCGCCGATTACAAAAGAGTACCAGCTGACCCGCGTCAGTCTGGCCGGCACGATGGCCGGCATTACGGGTCTCAGCCGTGGGATGGATCTCCGGGTCACCCCGTATGTCCTTGGCGGCGGGAAACAGGAGTTCGAAGGCGCAGTGCTTGAACCCTCCAGATTCAGCGATGTCGGTCTCGACGTGAAATACGGCGTCGCCTCTGGCCTCAATCTCGATCTCACGCTCAACACAGATTTCGCGCAGGTGGAAGTCGACGAACAGCAGGTCAACTTGACACGGTTTCCGCTCTTCTTTCCAGAGAAACGAGATTTCTTTCTTGAGAACGCGGGCATGTTCAATGTCGGTGCTGGGTCTTCAGGGTCGACTAGCCGACACGGGGACCTCTTTTTCACCCGGCGGATCGGACTATCGTCCTCCGGTCAACCCGTTCCGATTATTGGCGGCGCCCGGCTGACCGGGAAAGTCAACCGGCACAACATCGCGATCCTGGACATCACCACGCAGGATGGGTCCGCCGGTCTCGGTGAAAACTTTTTTGTCGGACGCTACAGTCGCGACATTTTCTCGCGGTCAAAAATCGGGGGCATCGTCATCAATAAGGAAACTATTGGCGGCCCCCATTACAACCGCACCTTTGCCGCTGACACCTCGCTCGCGCTGCATACCAATTTTGTCATCACGGGTTTCCTTGCAAAATCAGAGACACCCGGGATTTCCGACCGCGACATGGCCGGGTTTCTCCGGAGCACGTGGCTCAGCCCCTCATGGAGCGTCTTCGGTGAATACGCTGACCTCCAAGACAATTTCAATGCCGAGGTCGGCTTTGTGCCTCGTGTCGGCATTCGCACGTCAAAACTCCACACCGAGTGGAATCCCCGGCCCGGCAAATGGAATATCCGCATGCTCGATCCGATGTGGAATATCACCTATATCACCGACCAACAGAACCGCCTCCTGACCCGACGGATGCATCACATGGTTGGCATCTATTTCGAAGATGGATCTTCAGGCTGGGTGTTTTACAACGACCATTTTGAGCAGCTAGACGCTCCTTTTTACATTCATGAGAACGTCACGATCCCGGCCGGGACATACCGATTCGGCGAATGGGTTTACACGTACACTACCGACCCCTCTCGCCGGCTCTATGGAGAGATTCGCTACACGCCGCAGACCTTCTTTGGTGGCACACGCAAGGATATTCGCGGCACCATCGGCTTTCGCGCCTCGAGCCAGATTGCAACCGAACTGAAGTTCACCCGCAGTGACGTCAACCTCCCCGGCGGAAGTTTTATCGCAGACCTCGCGGCCCTGACCGCCGATTTCTCCTTCTCGCCGACGCTTACATTACGCACGCTCTCGCAGTACAATTCCGTCACCCACGAAATCAGTAACAGCATTCGATTTAATTGGATCTATAAACCGGGAAGCGATATCTATCTCGCATACGACGAAATTCGTCTCGATATGGACCCACAGTTTGCCGGCATTCGGCGGACCGCACCTTGGGTGCGCAATCGACAACTGGCGATTAAAATGACCTACCTGTTGACCCGGTAAGCGACATGGCCATCAAAGACCTCGACATCACCTACGAACATCTGCCCCACGTTTTTGACCTCCGCACCCCACCTGGCAGTTTTGATAGCGACTTCGTAACTATTCCCATCGGTGACCCCGGGGGGGGGGCACCGTCACCCAATTCCGACACGGATGCCCCGCCACCAACCATCGAGGACATCCTGGCGGAGGAACTTGACCAAAGCATCAACATTCCAGAATGGCCTGAACTCCCCCCGATCGAAGGCGGACACCCGGGGGCGCCGTTTCATGACACGGGTCCCGGCGGAAAGCCACCAGTTCCGCCGCCGGACGCTCTGGCGTTTTACCTCCCATTTCACTTGTACTATCCCCATTACTGGGGCATTTATCTTCTCGTTGACGGCGTGCGCCGATTTGCGTATGAGATCCGACACCACGCCCCTCGCATTTCTTCACGCGAGGCGATACGGGCAGCGCGTCGGTTTTTGTTCTACCACGAATTCTTTCACCACCAGGCAGAATGCTTCGCGCTACGTCTCGAAACAACGCATCGACAACGGGTGTACCTCACGGGGGTTTCCGCATTGCATCGCCAGACATACATGAAGCCCAACTGCCTCGAAGAAGGCCTCGCCGAAGCCCATGCGCTACGGAGTCTAGAGCGGAAACCCAAAACGCCGCCCGACGCAATCGCTGCGCTAGCGACCCTCGTTGAACAGGGTTATCCAGGGTACCGTCGCGGTGTTGAGTTCCGTTCTGGTTCTCGGTTTAAACAATTTCGATCGGAATTTGCCGAACAAAGTCACGCGATGGCGCTACCTCGGGTCCCAGGGATACCCGCCAACATTTGGAACAGTGCGCCCCATTTATTCGCGGGGATTATGAACGTACGGAGTCGCGTGAATTATCTCCTCCCGGCCTCCTCACCCTTGGCCAAACGCGTCCCCTTAGGGCGCCCGTATCGGTTACGGGAATTCAGCAAGCAACTACAGCAAGTGCTCGGCGCTCGGCATGTACCGGGACTCGGTTCGAAGCATGACGTGTGGGAATCCGCCGATGGCAAAAAGCGTACGACCATCCCACGTCACGCCCGCGGCATCCCACTCGGCACGCAATTGAAGATTCTCCGAGACCTGGGCTACACCAAAGGCCTAACTGCGTTCTACAGGAGTTAACCCAACGCTCTCCACCCCACGGACGTACGGGCCGGAGTTACGGTTCCGTGCAGCAGCGATCAGGTCTCCCAGGTGGTCATGTCATTCTTCCTGACATACCGGATCTGCTTAAACCGTCGCTGCACATTGAGGGCACTCGCATTCGCATCTTTCATATAGATATGCCGGAACAACCCTTCGAGTTCAACAATCTCTTCATCTCGAATGTTGTCCCACACTTCAAAAAATGAAAAATGCGACCAGAGGGTGCCTTTTTGACGACGATGCGACGTCAACCGGGCTCGTACGCTGTACGTCGTCATGCCGACATAGACCACCGCAAAGGTCACCTTCCCTTTGATGCGCCGGCGGCGATACAACACATACACGCCACGCCGATATTTCGGCACTGTCGAAATTAAGTCTTTGGACTGATATTCCGCACACCGCTTAATAAGGCGTAATGGACTTTCAGGCATCTGCGCGTAAACTATCGCGTCGCAAGGCTTTCTTCAACAGAGAAATCCGGCGCGATCACAATCGAACAAAAGATCGTGTCTTACTCTTCTTCAGCCAGGTTAAACCCTTGCAATCGAATTCTCTCTCCAGCCGCAGATTTAAAAATAAGGTCGCCCAAGCCAAGGAGTTTTTCTGCACCGGTTTCACCCAGGATCACGCTCGAATCCTGATGGCCCGGAAGTTTCATCCCGATCCGACTCGGCAGATTTGCCTTAATCGTGCCCGGCACCACCGTCGCATCCGGCCGCTGCGTGGCCAGTAGGAGATGTACGAGCGCCGACCGCCCCATCTGCACCACCTGCTGCACTAGATTTGCAAATTGCCGTGCGTCCGGCCCAGTAGTCGTCATCAACTGCGCGAATTCATCGATGACAATGATAATTGGTGAAATTGGAAACTTGGTCGTGCCTGTCTCTCCTGGCTCCCGAACACCGTGCTTATTCATCGATCGAACGTACGCCCGTTTCGGTGACCGACCCGCGTTCTTATGCTTTTCTAAATACGCTCGAATCTTCTGCCGGCGTTCATTGATCTCTTCATTGACTAACCACTCCATCACCGGCAATACACTCTCAGCGCCGATAAGCACATCCCTGAATTCGTCTTTCTTAGGAAATCGGTCGTCATCGATCACACCGTCATAGTCAAAGTCTCCCTTGCCATCGATAATTGCTATTGTGACGTTCTTATCGGGAGCCTCATTTAATTGACCTAGAATCGATCGTAGAAAAGTCGTCTTCCCACTTCCGGTCGTGCCCCCAAGCAGGAGATGCGGCCACTCGGACACGAATGACCGATACGGTGTTCCATCCACCTGCTCACCGAGCCAGATGCCGAGATATTTTCCATTTCCGTCCGCGTCGTACCCCAGAGTTTTGACAGTCGGTATCAAAGGAAATTTGCGATCTTTTTTTGGTAGCAGAAAACGGATGTGACCAGCATGTTCAGGATCATTGTCCACCTCAACGTCCTCACCTACACCAATATCCCGGGCAATGTCCTTCGTCGCCCTTTGTATCACTGACAAGGGCGCTCCCACGGCATACCCCACCGGCACACTGACCAACGTCGAACCTTCTTTCACCAACGACAGGTCAACGTCCTCAATTTGGAACTTTCTCGCTAAGCAGGCACCTTCCAGTGCACTTATTAGCTCAGTCGTTGCCTCCGACAATTCCGCCGGTTCATTATCGGCTTCGTCACGCCCTGAGTCATCGTCCGGTGTGAGATCGTCGTCAGGTATCACATCGTCGTCCGCGCTATCGACGGCAACGGCAACATCACTGTCCTCGTCGTCCCCAACGATCACGTCAACGCTATCGACGAGAGTCTCAGTGTCACGGTCTTCGTCATTCGCAACGATTACTTCCGCGTCGGCACCCGCAGTATCAATCTCCGCTTTAAATATCTTCCGAACTGTGGGAATCCCGCAACGAATAAGCCGAATTGGAACGGTGGTCAAGTCGGCCGTCGTCACATACTCGACTTCTTTTTCCTTCAAGTCGACTGTGACATTGGGTTGAGTAAGGACGACTACCCCGTTTAGTTCGACACTATCCGCTTTGATGTCTCGTCTTGATAAGTCATTTAACCTGATGATCACACCACCGATGTCGTCCTCGCCCGCAGCTCTCGAAAGCACCTCACTAATCACTTGCTGGATCAGTGCCGACCGTTTTAGATCGGAAATCAAATCGTCATCTTTGGTAAAGATTGTTTCGATGGCGTCTAATGTCACCTCAACTTGTTTCTTACCTTTCTTAAACGGTTCGGCCCTTTCGTCACAATCGATCTCGTCTTCCGTCGTCCGCGTCTTGCTTTCAACCGCGGTGAAACATATTGGTGGGCGTTGGTCTGATGTTTTTGCTATATCTACAACTAGTAAATCGCACCGCTCTTCGGGCAGCCAGTGCCTCGTCCAGCCCAAAGCATCTACCGACAGTGTTACGCGGAAATAGCCAGGCCTCACAGGTCGACCGCCTCATCAACGAGCCGCATCGCTGCAATGATTCCGATCTGTTCCTTCGTAGCTTCTTTCCCGCGACCAAGTCGCAGCACTCCGTTCGGCACAGAATGAGACAATTCCTCAATGCGTTTATCCAGATTGTCTGTTCCCCCCATCACAGGAGCATCCTTCAATTCCTTCTTTATCTTTTGTCGAACCACGTAGACATCGCGACTGTATACAAACAAGGTATAAGTTCCGAACTGCTCGCGGCCGATATACTTAAGTTCGTCCTTGTCCCCCAATTGTTGGGGTGCCACCACGCCGTTCGACTCTCGTGTTGCCACAACGACCCACTCACAACGTTCACTAACTGCCAGAATTCGTTTTTCCGTTTCCGGCTTCAGCATTGGACGCGTCGCGTAGACTTTCTCGACACGAATACCGGCCACCGCCATCGCGTGCTTTACCGCCTTATTCCCGCTGTCCGGTTGTAACGACACCTCGAAAACATCATTAGAGCCGTCATCTGCTAGAACGTCCGGGTCAAGCGATGTCTTACTTACCGAATAGTGATTAAAAATCCCACCGTTCACGCCGATTGGAGCGGACCCAGTCTCCACCTTTGGCAGGTCATCCTGAGACAGAAACAAAAACCCAATGTGAGCTTCGACAGGAGTGTCCTTACTCCAGTCCATTAGATTCTTCGTCCGAGGCAGATAGGTGACGCTATCGTCAAGTTTTTCAGCATCTAAGTCAGCGCGGTCTGATTCCAGCGTTAACACCATCACCGACAGTTGCTTCACAGGTTTACCGTTACTCGATGTTTTCAGTAAAGCATTCTGGACACCCTTGCCATATGGCGGGTCAACGAGCAAGACAGTCAGATGTTCTGTTGTAAATGAATAGAGGCCAACGAAGGAACGGATAATACTGACTAATCCACTCGAATCCGCAACGTTCATTTGCCCTTCCGCACTATCCTCTTGCCGTTTAAAGATCGGACGGGTCCTCTCGTTTTCCGGACCAACGGAGTAGTACTCCGTAACCGTACCTCTTTCAATCTGCCATAGCACCGGATACGCCGGAACTGCACGGTCGATCACGTAATCGATTTGGTCCGAAAGACCACTCATCGCCTCCGTGCTCTTGACATATTTCGCGGTCTCAAGGAGCGGCACTAATACATACGGATGCACCGGGTACAGATCTATCGTCTCTACTACGTTCGCCTCGTTGCGTGTTACATCCATATCAAGGCTCAACAATATTTGTCGTAAATCATCAATCCCGGCCTGGTCTTCCTGCTCTCCAAAGTGCTCGACTAACGCAAGCCAGCTAGCCAGATACTCTTCCGCCGAACGAAAGACATCTTTCTTTAACAACAGCACTTCAAGAGCATCGTCAACCCAATCGAACAGCGGCGTCAATTTCAACCGCGCTACTAAGTAATCCCTCACCTTGGATTCGACATTCGATTGACCATGATTGCTTCTGTCATACTCGCGCGCTCGAACCGTAAGTACCTTGCCGGTTGAATGCGTCTCTTTATCGCCTACAATCTTGCGATAGAGAACCTGGTCGAGTAGAACCGCCGCGCCCATAAACAGTTCCTCTTTCAACGTCGTATCATCACTTCGCTTTACAAAACTGAGCGCGACAGAAATCTTTTCTGAATCCTCCCCCTCACCGACCTCAACCGACACCGCTGTCTCGTCCGCGGCGTCTTTGTCGAGTTTCCATCGTTTGCTAAGATCGTCAAACGCCTGACATGGATCCGTAAGGCCCTTATTTAATGCCTCGTTAAACGTGAATGGTTTACGTGGCTTCTTCTTCCCCTTCTTTCGTTTCTTTTTAGTGCCAACAGGATCCTCATACGTCGTTTCACTTCCGTCGAGCAACTCCTGCACAGCCTGATATTGCAGTCTTTTAAGTTTCGCTCTGCGGTCAACCGTTGTATCTGTATTACGGTATTCGTCCAACGTCTTGGCGGTAGGATCTCCCTTCGCTAGCGCCTTCTGTATATTCGCTTCCCAATGGGCCCGCTGCTTCGTCTCCGCACTAGTCTGCAACGCTTGTAGAAGTTCCCAATTTTTCTGCAATCGCCCCTTCTCGTCACCATCCATCAGACGTTCGTCTGGAATCAGATCGAGCATGTCTAAGCGCTTCTGAGGAACCGTATTGATCGTCGCGCTGTTGTTCTTTAGGAATGTTGTCTGTAGGTAGGTCGAGAGATCCAACAAGCCAATCTTTCTGCCGGGTTTGCGAACGAGTGCGACCAGAGCCTTGAATAGACGCATGGGGGGGGCCTGCTCAATGTGGTCCTCCAACCACTTGACACCCTGCCGCTCAAACGCGTTTACAATCTGCACGTCCGTAATAGTACGCACGTCCTTCAGACTATCGACATCGGTGCCGGTCGCGTCCCCTACAATTAACACCGGGTTTTCGCGACGTTGCTCCGGACTCTCGTTACGCCATTTCAGAACGTCTCGACCTTCCCTCGTAATTCCTGAATCGCGAACCGCCCTACCAAGAAACGGTTCCGTGATCCCAACTCGGATCTTTTCTTCGAATTTGTCAAAAAATTTCTTATCGAGTACATCTAAAAACTCTTGGAGCACGATTTGCCCTGGCAACTCCATCCGCAGCATTCGGTCATCCCGCTGCTCTCGGTCTAGTTGGACGAGTGCACAGTCGGCCGCCGTCTCGACCAATGTTGGGAATTTTAGGTTAGTCGCCATTCACAGTTTGCCTCTGACGCTGGTGTGTCGCATCCGGCATCACCACCGTCTCACCATCTGAAAACTCTACCGCCAATCCAGCACGCAGCATTCGTTGTCGTAACTCTTCTTGATTCGTTGCCAGCAAATCCACCAAGAGTTCCTCTGTCTCAAATCGAGTCAATAAGCCGACCAATCGTTGGCTCCGCCCCTTGCCTAACACGATCCCAAAGTCATCAAATACTTTGTCGATCCACTCATCGAACAGCAGGCCTTCCTCTTTGTCATGTCCTCCTGGCACCGTTGCCTGCACTAAAAGAGATAAAACAGGCGTCTCCAAAACGAACCGATATCCCCCGCGGCTCCGACGCAGTTCCGGACCCGCCGCGCCTATAGTACGCCCCACGCCATGAACCCCACGCTCCCATTCTCCTACCGGATAAACTTCCTCACACAAGACCGTTGCCAATTTAGTTCGGTCGCATGACCTCGAAAGAGAGACTGCTCTTTCTTTTGCCGCCCTCGGTAACTTTTGGTCACCGCCCTCAAACACGGCTGTTATCAGCGCTGCGCCTTTTAGGTTTCGAAAGCCACGCCTTCGTTTGAACTGTCGCTCGAACATTTCCCGAAGTGCATTCCTTTGAGCCTGCGCAACACAATCAAACGAACGAACCGCAAGTCGCATCACCCGCTCGTTCTTATTTCCCGGTAGTTTTCCACCGTAAAACATCAGCGGGCTCAATTCCGTCCATTTCTTTGCATCTGTACGAACAGCGAGTTCCGGACTCCGTATGCTGGCGAAAAACCCGATTAAATGTAGGGCCCTCACAAACGCGGTGACTCGTGTACTGTGCGTATGCATCGTCAACCCATCGAATGCCGGTTCCAACCAGTTCACCAGTTTCTTTGCGAATTTCTTCCCCAACGTGGATCCCCAAATGTCCTCTGTCGCTTTCGACTTAGGCATAAGAGGAACCTCATTCGCGCTCAGCACAGCACCAAGTAGCTTCATGGCGTCGTCATCATCTGGGCTGTATAACTCCACCAACTCTTTATGTATCTTCGGCCTATTCTTCGAAACTAGGTTCCAAATCATCTGACCGAACTGTTCATCGGAACTGTTCTTGTCGGTGAACATTACTGCGGACAGCGGAAATATTGAACCGTGCGTCCCACTCGGTACAGCCTGGCTATCTCTATTGACAATCCAATCCATCGACCTAATGAACCTTTTGTTCTGAACTGGATTATTCAGAATCGGATCAATACTCAAAAAAGACGGACGCTGGTATTTCGGGTGGGGCCGTACAAGTTGCTGAACCTTCGAACCAATCTTACTAGCATCCGGAATGTCCAATGCCGCCCGAAGAAACCCATTCACCACATGCATTGGCTTGATGTGAAGGGGGTACCTGCCGTACAGAAACGGCACGACACTCCCTAAGAACCCCCGCGCGCCTTTCGGCATCAACGTTTCTTCTGGAGGCATGGTCACTGCTCCTCAACTAAAGCCGGCTGTCGAGATACCCGGTAGCATGTAGTTTCAGTTTTGAGGTTTGCAATATCGATATCCAGCACCTCGAATTTCGCACCCGAAAAAGCGTTCAGTGCCAACAAGGCATCGAAAAACTTCATCAGATGCCCCACTAGGTCTGCTTGCTCACGGTCTGACTGTCGTCGCGCGCGACCCTTCTCAATCAGGGCCAGTGTTTTTAAACTCAATTCCAGCGAGACCTGACTCGGCTTATGCATAAGATAGAAATTTGTGCCTGTTGGTCCCTTCTCGCTCCCGCCATCGGCAGGGTTTATCACCACACGGCTCGTTGTAATTTCAAAGTCACGGCTCGTCGCACGCCCGAGACAGACCTGCCCTTCTTTATCCTTCCGAAGTTTCTCACTCCCCTGATCCCTTCGTTGCACTTGATGACTCACCCAAAGATCGAGATCCAGCGTGTTTCCGACCTCGATCCCGTAATACATATATCGATTAATCCCTTGAATAATTTTATTAACGTCGTATTGTCTTGTCGCACTAACCAAGGAATCGCTTCCTCTTACTTGTACTCTGGCATTCAACTGCTGCGTCTTACCGAGGAGCAATATTTGCAGCCGATACCACTGCAATCTTTCCGGCCGATCTGGATTACTGACGCGAGCAAGCTTGGCCGGCGGACGGCCTACTAACTTCAATGACGGATCCCTGTGGTTTCCGAAACACAAATATTGATCTGTACGCACAAGTGCATGCGTCTGAGGTTTGACGACTCTCGCTAGCGCTTTGGACAATGCACTCTCACCATAAAAAAGTCGATAAAACCACGCTGTCTGACCATCCTCGTCTGCACAACTCCCACCGACAGCCATATCGGCGACTAAATCCCATAGTTGCCGGTATGTCCATTCCCGCCGATCGAGCAAAGAGAGTTTCACAACCTCGGCCACACGAGTCCGCGCCTCGTCTCCTTTTAATTGTTTCCACGCCTGACGACGGATACAGACATCCTTCGCACACTGACACTTCGATTCCTCAACGAGTTTGCTGAGTATCGGCAAATCTAGTAACTTCGCAATTTGGCCCTCTTGAATCGGATCGTAAGCCGCCATATCGATCACAGTGGGTCCACTTGGCTCCAAAGGCACATCCAAGCCCAACCGACCTTTCTGCAAAAAGTCGTAAGCTTTTTTGTACCCACTGCTCCCGGTTTTTTTTCGACTCATATCGCGTAAAGGGCCTTCGTTGATCGCTACGATGACCCCCTTACAACCCCGGCTCCGTTTAAGCGCGTCCTTCCGAGCAGTATCACTAAGCGGTGTCGCGTCGCTAACAATCCGGATATGGTTTCTCGTCGACGTTTGCTTTGGGAACTCAACACACTCTATTTCTTTGCCGAGATCTCGCCGGAATGTGTCTAAAACATGTGTCTTCCCAGTTCCCTGGGCGCCTGTCAAAACAACGAATGGTCGGACTTGCACCGCTTCCTTGAGGAGTTCGGGGAGTGACGTGGGAACAGTAACCGCCGACCGAAGTTCCGGCGACATCGCCTCAGAATTATGAAACGCGTGTAAGAAGTTCTTAAATTCTTCGAGTAGTGTCATTAGCGCGTTCGTCGTCTAGTTGTCCTGTTTGGGCGAAGTACCGGCTAATTTTTCCATAAATTCAGATACCGACTTCCGCACCATTTTGACGCGTTTTTCAGCGGCTGCCGACCACTTTGTTCGCCATAACTTCGTCGCTTGTAAAGGATACTCATCTAAATCCAACGCCGGGTCAATATTCCATTCCGGTTCAGCATTCTGGAGACACACATCTTTCAAATTGTTGACAAACACCGTCGCGTAAACCGGGCGTTCAATCTTAGGTGTGACAAATCCTGTCCCGACCCCTAATTCCCGTACCGCTTGAGTAATCCGCCGATACCGCTTACTCCCACCCGAGCCAAAAATACCCGATACGCCCCTGGTGTCTGAAGACTCCAAGAGGATTTGGGAGAAGTCATACGTCCGTCTCGATAACAGGCTTGCCGTAGACCCCTCCGTCGTCCCAATCTTACGCATCTTAATCGCCCTCTCTACTCCTGGCACCAACGCCCGTTCATATTGCGCTGAGTGTTTCGCGAACAACCCTTTTGTTGTGTGCACCACTGCCCCTGTGTCAGGAAACAACTTCGCTAATTTGTTTGAATCAAAAACCCTCTGCGCAATATATCCTGGTGGTTGGTTACACAATTTTCGAATTTCACTGGCCGCAGAATGCGCGATCACCAGTTTGCCGCCGAGCGCCGCTGAAAACGGCGGAATGGCGCCACAAATGGTCAGTTCCAGATTCAGGCGAGGAAGCATGAGGTCACGCAACACCCGCGTCACAGAATAGAACGGATTCGTCTTGCGGAGTTGGAGCCCCTTCCGCCATTGGTCGAGCGCCTGTTCGCCCTGCAGGCACCTGGCTAAGTATCCAAACCGCTTCTTCTTCCAGACATCTAAGCCTTTGCTCCCCTTAGCAGAATCTCTACTTCTACCCGCCGCCTCATCCTCAAAATATTTTATGTCTTCGGGAGAGTACTTTTTGAGTGGTTCCGTCGAACTCCTACCGTCCGGTAAGTCCAGCAGGGCATATCGAATGTGTCGCAATCTCTCTTGCACCACCTGCGCCCGCCGTTTTGATTCATCAGTCCTCTTTCCCTCTCTGACGCATACGGCGAGTCGCTCAGTTGAAATATCATCAGCTTCGCCTACTAACCACGCACCAAAGGACCGATTATCAAAACCCATTAGCTCATCCCGCTGCGGTGAGACAGGTGCACCGTCACCAACTTCTAAAATGCCAACCGGGATCGGTCCACCCTTGAACGCCGTGTGCGTAGCCGCCAGAACATAGCGTCTATTTCGCCCCTCTCGGTCACGATTCGGCATCGACCACGATCGAATACAGGCATTGTAAATATCCTTGTACGTCACCCCCGCCGAATGTTCCGGGTATGTCGGCACCTTGCTGCTCTTACCGTCGTATTCCTTGTTCTCCGTGGCGCATGCATAGAGCCGGATGTCCGCGTCGCGCAAGATCGTGCACACATCCTTGTTCGTTTTCATTCGGCGCAGCACAGCCCGTACTTCCTTGGGAACGTCTCGTTTCTTCTCATCCAACAACTCATCACGAAGGCGTCCCAACGCGCGCTGCAGAGATTCTTTCGCGTCGTCTTTGTCATCTGGATTGTTCCAGTCAGGCCATCCGAGATAGAGCACGCCTTCTGACACCACGACCTGCCCACCGGCCATTGTCACATCTGCCAACAGCGACACCGCCAACGTCCATTTCGCGTATGGAAGTGCCAACGCTCTTTGGTTTTCCACGTCGGCCGCCTTCTTTGCTATTTCTTCTCTCTTTTTTTCCCCTTCTCTCTTCGTTGCTTTCTTTAATTCGTCTTCTGCTTCCTTGAGGGATTTTTTTGCCCGATCGATTCCCTTCTTAAATAAGCGTTCATACTCTTCGAATGCTTCGTTCGACTGCGTGGCTAAGAATTCTCTCTGTGCTTTTTCTGCTTCCTTGAGGGATTTTTTTGCCTGCTTGATTGTCTTAAAGAAGGGATCACCCTCTTCAGTTGCTTGGTCCGCCCGGTTGTCTAAGAATTCTGCCTGCTTGTTAGGTTGTTGTAGTTCTTCAAGGTCGTCGATTAAGTTCTCTAACCGAATTTCAAAGGAACCAAGGTCTGGGGTAAATGGTTGAAATGTTCTGGTTTCGCTCCGCGCCTTACTCACACTCACTCACTCTTCGTCCATTTCGTACCGATGGATTCCCTACCACCGCTAGATTGTTTTCACTGACTACTCTCAGGCGACTCGCTGTCGTCAACAGAGATTGCCGCTACGATGCCTCTCTATAAATTCGTCATGCTCCCGCTGCTGCTTCAGATCCGGGTCTGGACGCGTCGCTTGGTCGCGCACCTGTGCGACATAGCCAGCAGGTAACTTGTGCTCGCACGCTCCTTCGATAACGTATTTTTTGTACCACGGAAATGGCAACTGTTCTGTATCGATGTGTGTGTGACTCGCGACATACGTAAACACGCGCATGTCACCTTGATCGGTTTCGACGTCAACCCACGCTTTGTCATAGCCATAACCACACGCTTCCGCACTATCGAGCGACTTGATCTCAGCCTCAATAATCCTGAACACCACCCCGTGCACCTTGTCCGTCTCACAGCCTGTCGCGTACGCATCGCATTTCCCCGAGTTAGTGTTACTCTTCTTATGAAAACGAAGAGTGTACGCGGCTAGTCTAGCCGTTGCGACCTTTTCCGCCGACGGCGCACGATTTTCTTTTCGTAACCGCGCGGTAAACAAATTCGATCCGTACGCAAAGTACAACGCCGTTGATGCAGCCACCATTGCCCTCCACTGTTAGATCGTAATGCACAGGGTCCTCTCTAACGATTTCAAACTCAGCCGTGGTTTCGCAGAGACGATCCGCGCAGGAGTGTACTCTTCTTGCCCCGCCGGACGACTATCACTCTCGTGACAGGCGCGCCCTAGTTCCGCACGAAATGTGCCACTGTCAAGATCGCCCGAATCCCCTGTCCGGTGCTTGGTTTCCAGCATCCTTGCCACGGCATCCCGGCCGGAATGGCCTTCCGAATACTCTTGCCAAACTCCGTTCGGATATACCGTGTCACGACAACACCATCAACAGCGGTAACCTTTCGCTTGAATTCTTCCAGATAGACATCCCAGTTCGACGTCCACCGTGAGCGAATGAATTCCACGTCAATGGCCGGGTCCTGTCCATGAAGCGTGTCTCGAAACGCGTCGTCAAACTTGGCATACGATTCGTCTCCGCCAACGAAGAGCACCTTGACCGGTTTCGCGTCAGCCGTCACGTGTTCAGTCGAAGGCATGTCCGCTGTCAACGCACTGTCCAACCGTTTCTTCAATGGATCCGTGACTTCCACTTCAAGACCGAGCAATCGCATGTCCTCAAGCAAACCTTCCGCGATACCATGCTCTCCCTCAGTCAGAACCCGATGAAAGCCGTCCTGGAGCAATTGCCCCGCCTGCTCGTTTCGCCCTTGCGCCCTCAACACATGGACATGGATCGCAAGCGCTTCATCGCGCGCCCAGACCTGGTCGCATGTTCCGTTTTCTAATAAATCACAAAACTTTTGCGGCTCAATCCCTTCAACCGCGAACTGCTCGAGTTGGTCCAGCACACCGGTGGCCTCACCCACGCCAGTCTCGGTCCCAAGCAGCAACGGTAATGCCTCATAGCAATCCGAAACCTGCTGCTGCTTCGAGCGCGTTGGTGCGACGGCACGTTGCCGGAAATACTTCGCTAAACTCGTAACCGCTCTTTTCGCCTCACACTGTCGGAGTTCGTCGAGTAATTCGTCTCGCTCCATGTCACTAGCCTGCTGTAACACCATATCTCCGAGCACCCCTGCCTCTATTCCAAATCCGCCTAATTCCATATGCTCTATCGTCTTCGGCAATAAATAGTAAGGGAAGACCACACCGCTCTTCACTGGCTTGTGGATCATCCTGCTCGCCTCATCAAACCGGCCCTCTACCATTGCACCAAAAATGGCGATTCCGAGATATAACTCCGTTCTTTCAATAATCTGTCCGTAGTTATACGCATCGCGGTCAGTCAGAAATGCGGCTCGTGCATTGTCCAGTCTCGCCGCAGCCTTGTCATAGTGCTCTTCATTGAGCAACAGGACTCCTAGGCACAAATCCGCATGCGCACGGTGCTCGGCCTGGTATGCTTCGGCTTCCTCGAACTGAGGCAGGCCTTTTCTCAACGCGGAGGCAAAACTGCGTCGCTTGTCCTTACTCGCTGGCAATCTAACGTCCGCCAGGCTTCTCAGTTTTCCGTTAATCAAGCCCAAGTCGGCATGCAGTTTTCCAGACAGCGTTTCGTCAGTTTGTCCCTCGAGTAATCGCTGTGTCAGCCGTTTCGCGGCCACGAAATCGCCGTTCCGCTGCAGGCACTGCGCCTGTCGCCGTTCCACGTCGGTCCGCCAGGTTCCCTTTTCAGTCGACAGGTCGACTTCCTCCACCACGTCGACGACATTCGCCAATCGGTCGAATAATTGTTTCGCCTCCCTAACGCGGTCTGTCCGAAGGAGCTGTTTGGCAATGGTCAACACGTCATGAAAGAGGCCCGAGCCCCATTTAATAAAGACCAACCGACCTGGCAGAAAAACATTAATCTCGCCCTCACGATTGAACGTTGCCAACACTTCCACCATCAGTCTGACGGTCCCTTGCGACGCACCATCCTTTCCGTCACCAAATCCGCGAATGGTTTCATGTGCGTCGTACAGTTCCAGAATCTTCTGGTCTTTGTCCGTTCGCTTTAATCCGACGACGGCTCCGGCCCAGTACCAGCGTCGGCGTGTGTCATTGAATTCCAGGCCACTTGGATCAAATGACTGCTCAAATAGCGCGTCATAAAACCCACGGTGGTAATACCGTTGCTGATGGCTGATATTCGACGCCAGCACCTCATTGACCAGTTCATCCGCGTCATCTGGCGATAAGGCACCGTCAATCCCAGACCGGGTCGCTACGATCTCGGTGATCACGACACGATCCACTATCGTCTGTCCGTCAAGCAGACCAATCCGACGGCGCGCAATCTCATCAGTATCAACTGCCCTGCCGTGGTCACCGATCGGATCGTTATTTTCGCATCGTTCAGCCAGATGGGCTCGAAGTTCGGACGCAAACCCAGACTCCGCAAATAAAAGAAAATACAACGCCCACGTGAGCACCCAGCGGTCTCCTAAGCCCTCCGAACGCTTCTGAGCCAGAAACAAGGCATTGTTTATTTCGGCTGGACTTCTCTTCAAATCCTTCACATCTTCTGCATTAATAAATCCGTTTTGATGCGGAATGTTCAGACCATCCAGAAACCCACGGACCATTTCTATCCGGCCAAACATGTGGAGGGCCGCAAACAAAAGCTTTGGGACCGTACTCCGGCTCAATGGCAACAGGTCCGCATTTGAAAATATCTTTACCAACTGCTCATCCGTCATTTTTTTAACCGTAGACGGTCGGTATCTGGTTGCATTGGTCACTACGACGACTACATAGGTCCGGTGTTCTACCACGGTATTGTTTAGAAATTCATCTGTCAGGTCGTCAGCGTCATAATTAAACTGTTCAAATAGGTCGCGCACGTAATCTAGTGACAGCAGACGCCCAGCTGCCTCTGTCTTCTCCTCAACGGTCAATGCCGACCAGAGTTTGCGGTACGTCAATTTTCTCGATGAGCCGGCAAGCGCGCGTAGAGCCGACAGTGAGTTCCGCTCCCCATCAGAAACCTCGTTCTCACTCATGAGTCCCACCGCTTCTAACGTCCTGTACTCATTATTCGACGAAGACTATCGCGCAACCATTACCGATTCAAGCGCGAAATCAGGCGCCTGACGGTCTGCCAACCGCTAACTTTCGTTCCGGTTGCCTGCCGTGATTCATCCACATCCTCCGCATTCCAACTTGACGCCCACGGAAACGCCGCCCCAGGCCAGGTGGCTGGGTCACTCGCCGGGCCTCTGCGCAATTCCTCCTCCTGCGCTGCTATCAATCGTGCCTGCGACGCCGACCATCCACGCGCATGCCAGAACAGCCACGCTGGCGTCGACCGTAATGACGTCCGACATACCCCGCAGAGAAAGTATTTCTCATCAGATCCGCGACCCGATACCACCCCATAGGCATCGTATGTTCGAATGATGGGACCATCCCCGGTCAGGGGCGTGCTCGCTCTGACACTCGGTCGCCGAAGTCCTGCATGCCATCCCGCATGCGTCTGATCAATCGACGGCAGGCACCAGCCCACGTCTGCGGCCTGCGCAATCAACTGGTTCGACCGACCATACGCGTATCGCGTCAACTCGAACCACTCCTGCGCAGCACGACACCGGCAGCAGTGAGCGCCGTCGTCTCCGTCAATTACAGACGCCGTACACTGATGCCCACAAGACCGTTTGTCGGGCAGGACGAAGTCAAAGTTATTCGGCATCGTCGTAGCCCTTCCAGAACTCCGCGAGCCAACGGTCCAGCGCGTCACGAGCGATGACCTGCATGTCACGCCCCCACCATTCGCCGCCCACGACCCAAATATCATCAGTCCAGGCCCGCGGCAGCGCCTCCGCCCATCCGTCAACCGCATCTGTGACCCATACGCGGGTGGCAGCCAGATCAATTTGATCGGCAACCTCCCGCCATCCGCCGGCAATCCGCGTACCTCCGCCACTTTCGGCGAGGGCCTCCCGAACGGCTCCGATGTCGGACGCCAAAAACGGACCGCGAATCCTGTGATCGAACACGTAGGCCACGGCATCACTGAACTGGGCAGTTAATCGCAGCGCCGCCAGCATCTCCTCGACAAGCCTGTCGCTGACACTGGAACTTCCATCAAGGAAGAACACCGGACGCACCACGCCATCGGTCCGGCTGCGACCCGGCAGCAATGGATGGCCAGAGCGATGTTCACGACGATAACTCCGGCTTCGTCGGTCGCCTCCATGCACCGGCACTGATCGCAGCGCCTGCAGGACGTCGTCCACCCATGCGGCGACCTTATCCACATCGCGTGGTCGCGAACGTCCTGTCGCTCCGTCTCCTGTCGGGCCGAGATTCCCATGCGGGGACCACCCCTTCGACGGCGTGGGAGTCCACAGTGCCGTCTTAATCTTCATGGTGTTCAACCCGCGCGCTGCTTCATCCTCGCAAACACCCTCCATGACAGCGCCTGCCAGTGACGCCTGCAGCGCACCGGTGAGTGACTCATCCAACTCATCAGCAGATTCATCTGACTTACAAAGTCGCCGCAACGCTTCGTCGTCAGGTCGACCACATCCGCCTGACTGCAAACAGTGATTCCGATCAGTCGGTGCATCTGATTCACCGGTGTCCGCGATACGAATCAACTGCTCATAGGCTATCTCCGGCCGACAGGGTTCGATCTGTAATCGGTCGAACGTCACGGGTGTCACGCCGGTACTCTCGATAGCCTCCAAATCGATGGTGGCTTGATGGTGAATCACGGCGTCACAAGCTATGTTCCACTCCCACCGCTTGCGTATCCCCCGCCGACAGTCGTGTCCGAGCAGAACATGCCACGCCTCATGCAACAAGAACTGCTCACGAAGATAGTCGGCGTCATGCTGGCGCGGATCGCTCGACTCGTAGAGCGGGATCTCGGCATACGCGCGCCCGACGACAAGAACGCGCTTCCCGTTCAACACGCCCACAGCGATGGCGCCAACCGTGGGTTCGTACCGCACGTCATCGATCTCCTCGCACAGTCGAATCGTGGTCCGACTGAGCGGCGTCAAGGCAATCTTCATGCGGCACTCCGTGCAGCTTTTCTCTTGCTCGTACCCTTCGCACTTGCTGAGGCCACCTTGCGCACCGTGACCTGATGTGCAGGCTTCCGCTGTTTCGTGGTCTTCGCATCCTGGTTTCGCCGTTTCCTCGGGGCATATCCGGCACGTTTCGTTGCCTGGGTCTGCGCTCGTTCTAGACGCACGTGATATTCCTCGCGTGTTTCAGCACTCCAGAGCTCGCTCGCCAAGAGCGCCTCCGGTGTCTTGAAGAATGCCTTCAGCACCTGAGCAATTTCTCCGGTGGCGTCTGCTTCCGCTCGTTCCACAAGAATCGTGTGCAATTCCTTCGCCACCATCGGCGTTGCCGTCGCCGTGTAGTAGACCAACCCTGACGCGATCGCTGCCGCGTCAGCCGTTCGGCCCCAGTCCAATGTCGGTGCCGTCGGCAGATCCAAGAAACGCGCGACAACCGCAGCCGCATCTGTCTGGGAAAAACTGCCTTCGATAATCCATTGCCGCACCTGATCGGATGCCCAAAAGACAGGCTTATGGAGCCAGTGTGCCAACCGATGCAAACTGCCGGGTGTTGTTCGTCGTTCCACTGGCAGACTGCGATCAATTTGTGGACGAATATTCCCGATATACGGTTGCAGTCCGACCAACGATTCCCGGTCCCAGACGTCGTAGCCTTCAACCGCCGGATAGGGCACACAGAGCAACCGCGCGACCAATGCCTCATGGAGTGGGCGCCGGGACGGATTCATCGAACAAATCACCGCAGCGGGCTTCACAACCGTATTCCGCAATCGCCGATTACTCAACAGTGACAAAAGACAAGCAATAACGTCGGGGGTGGCCTTCTCAATCTCGTCAAGGTAGAGCACCCATTTACCGTCCCACTGCGATTCGAGCAGTTCGGACGGAATGACGCTTGGCTGTGTCCACGTCAACCGTCCGCCTTCCCGAACCGGTAACCCGCCCAAATCTTCCGGGGAATCGATACCAGGCATCACCGTCAGCACTCGCCAATCGTGCTGCTGGGCCCAGTGCTCAATCAGCGTGCTTTTTCCGCACTGCGTTTCACCGACCAGACACAACACACCTAACCGAGACGGACCGACCACCACCCCGGCTTCGTCCACGTCGGACATCGCGTCCATTAATTGCAACAGTTCTCGATCACTGTCTGTCCACGCCGTTGTTAAATAGCCCTCTTCATTCATCAGATATATCTCCCCTGCTGCGGTATCCACGCCAAGCACTTCGTCGACCCGCGTCACGTACGAACACGCCACTGTCTATTCAGGGACGCCTTTTCGAGCTACTACTCGCGGATGGTTCCGTCATTGCTGCGGTCGGCTGTGGCACCGTGCCGCTTCATGGGGTTCCCTCTCAGGTGAGGGCTAAAAGCGTCAGGCTACGGTTGCCATCCAGGCGGAGCCGAATCTCCATGTGCCTGGTTTTCTCCATCCACACCAGACACAGGGTCCATCCTGCGCTGGTCTACCAATACACCGGTAACTGCTCTTGCAGTCCTAGTGCATGACTGTGCCGTTCTTCTTTGTCTGCATTATTTTCCTAAACTCATCGAGATCCGTTGGCAACTCTTCGCCGGTCAGTTCACTAATCTTTTGAATGCACACCGCCACCGTGACCATCAAGCCTTCAACGCAATACCTCAATTGAAGATTGGTCGGTGTCCAGTTTTCGTCATCAGGGTTGTATGGATTTGTTTCATCATCCTTACACTGGAACTCCATTAAAGCCTCCTGTCTACGCACGGGTGGCACGCCACACCCATACAGGTCTGTCGATACACCGGTCCTGCACACCAACGCGTCTCTACGTGATCAGGGACGCCTTTTCGAGCTACGACTCGCGGATGGTTCCGTCATTACTGCGGTCGGCTGTGGCACCGTGCCGCTTCGTTAGGTTCCCTCTTTGGTGAGGGCTAAAAGCGTCAGGCTACGGTTGCCATCCAGGCGGAGCCGAATCTCCATATGCCTGGTTTTCTCCATCCGATGACTAAGGAAACGTATCGCCCCGAAGCCAGGATCATTGTAGCACATCTGGCCTGTATTTACGGCGTTTTTGTAACATTTTCTAGTGCAAAAGACCCCTCAAGGAAGGGGCACAATCGCCAGGTCCTTCGTAGCGTTTTTAAAGAGATCCACCACCCAGTCATGGCAGGTCAGAACCAGCACCTGATTCGTTTTGGACAGTTCAACAAACCCTTTCACCGCGGCCGCTGCACGCGTCCGATCCGACGTGACAAGCACATCATCAACAATCACCGGAAGCCTTTCATCATGCCGCCCAAGGGTCTGGATCAATCCGAATCTGAGCGACAGATACAACTGGTCACGGGTACCGCGACTCAGTGCCTTGTCGGTTTTCCGGATTCCGGACTCGTCTTCCACCTGCAGTTCACGATCGCCACCAGTCGTCATAATCACTTTCTGGTAGCGCTGCCCGGTCATTTGCGCAAACTGCTTCTCCGCCGCTTTCACAACGTCTGGCTGGCGCTCCCGTTCATGCTTATCCTGGGCTTTTGCAAGTAACGACTTTGCCACGGTCACGACCGCCCATTCTTCTGCGCACACCCGTAGCTGTTCTTCTAAGACCGCACGTTCCTGTCGGAGTTGAGACGCCTGTTCATCGCCTTCCAACCCTTCAATGATTTTTAGAACGCGACCTCGCTCCACCTGGTTCTGTGCCAGTTGAGCCTTCACACGCCCGACTTCATTGGACACGTCTTCCACGTCCCGGTCGACTTGTTCTTTTATGGTGCTGGAAAACATGCCGGCGAGTCTGTCGTCATCGGGTTGAACATTCCAAGGCGCACGCAGTTCAAATTGCTTAACCGCGACTTGCTCTTCCAATGCCTGTCGTTCCTCATGTTGGGTGGCCCTACGACGGAACTTTTCCAGGTCAGTCGTACCACCCTTCTCAATGAAACGGTCCAGTGTGGCCTGCTTCATCGCCAATTTATTCGGCGCATCTTCAAGGTCCACTATCCGCTCCTGAGTCTCTTTTACAGACCGCCGCTGACTTTCCTTCTCCGTTGTCGCGGATGCGAATACCTCTTGAATACGTTCGGCCAGCACTACGGTATCTGCACCTACCGCATCAAACGACGGGACGGCTCCCCGATATCTTTTAACAACGTCACTCACCTTCGCTTCGTGCTCTTCGATGATTTTCTCTATCGCCCTCACCCGCCGGCCCAGGTCTCTTAAGTTGAGGAGATCTTGCCGGAAGTGGTCTACCTTCATCAGCAATGTCAGCGCAGCCCCTGGACTGAGCACGTCCGGAAACGCATTCTCCGTGAGCCACTCCTCCCACGCAGTCTTCTCTTTCTGGCACTCAGTAATCTTGTTAGCAAGCTCGCTGCGCTTCTCGTCTCTCTCTTTCCGGTCGACGCCGAGACCTGCGGTCTTCCTCGCTACGTCCTCCTTGAATGCCTTGAGTGTCTCCAACTTGACCTGTAATTCCTCCAACTCACGCAGGCCAACCAGTGCAGCGTCAGGGAAGTGGTGTTCCAGTGATTTCAATGCCGTTTGATAAACCGCGTACGGATCCGACACCGGCTTCTGTGTTCTGTGATTGACCGCAGACTCACCAACCCGAAATTGACGAAACAACACGTAGGCAAGAAGCACCGCAATTCCAATCGCGGCCCCATACGTCGTGACCGTGACCCAAGACACATCCATGCCAAAACTCGCCGCTCCAAGAATCAGCCCGGAAAACAGTAGACCTCCGACCACCTGTTGCCACAGCGGAACGGCGACGACAGCATCCGGACTCTCGGTCATCGTCTCGGCCGACGCCTTCACCGAGTCATACCCGGCACAGGCCAATTTGGCCTTACTCAGACCGAACAAGTCATCGTCAAGAGAATCAGCCACCTCGGCACATGGGTGCTCTGCAACCTTGCTTTCAGCGAGCGTCACCTCCCGTTCGCTGATTCCTACTTTCGAGGCCAGACCCTTGGCATCGTGCTCCAGAACCTCACACGTCTTACCTAAGTGATCAAGCCTCTCCTTCCACTCTGCAATGCGGTCTTTGACAGCGATAGAAGTCTCGAATTCTTTGACGAGATCATCAGTCCACGCCGAGCCAAGCGTCGCTCTCTTAACGTCCACCGCTTCACGTTCATTCCCGAGATTATTCTTTTTACCGGGCAAATCTTGGCGGGCTTTCTCATAATGCGTGACTCCGTTTTGAATCTTTTTACAAACCTCAGCATCGTTCGCCGCCAGTGTCTCTCCCGTAATCTGAGCCTCTCTGATCTGTTGCAGTCTCTCCCGTTCCTGGTCAAGTTGTGTGACACGCTCTCCCGCCGTGCCAACCTCCCGCTCCAATTGGTCCAACCGGACAGTCGGTTTATCTGGAAATTCTTTGTACACCGGAAGTCGACTGAGTTGGTCCTTCAGTCCCTGCAACTCTGTCCAACACGACCACCCTGCTTGAAGCCGCTTCTTCTCATCTTGCTCAATCAGACGTTGTTCCTGCTCTTTATCAAGTTCCTCGTTCTCACGAACTAGCTCGTCACGCCGAAGTGTCTGTTCCGCATAGCTCGCCGCTTGATTCTCGACCACTCGCAGTTTCTTCTCGAGTTCGTCCAAATTGCCCAGAATCAAAGCGACCTCCTGTTTCTTGCCTCCAGCCTTAAAGATCTTGCTCTGCCGATTACCAAGTTCCTTCAGCGTCTCCGGCAGTCGCGACGCGCCGGCACCGGCACTATAAATATCCTCATCAGATTTAAGCCCGACGAGGTCATCCAACTCAAACGCATAAACCTCCTTGAACGCCTCTCGTGATCGATGGGCGCACAGTTTGTCGATCACCTCCGGACTCAGCGGTTCATCCGCCTCGTCGACGACAGTGAAAGGTGTGCCACTCCGGCCGGACTCGCTCCGATAGCGCTCAAACGTATACCCCTTCCCATCGTCTGACACGATTTCAAGACGGCCACCATGCTTACCGCCAAACAGTGGAATGTACGCATCCTTGCCTTGCCGTGGAAATCCAAATAGCACCGTTCGGATAAATTCTGCAAATGTCGTTTTACCCGCCTCGTTGGGCCCGTGAAATACGGTCACTGGCGCTGCCATCGTCTTAAACGGCCGGTGGTGATACACCCCAAATCCGTCAATGTAGATCTTCTTCAAGCGCATGTTGAAATCGAAATCAATCCGTTTCCTGTTGATCGCCCAGCAAGAGGTCCAAGGCAACCTCTTCGGCGCGATTCAGCAACTCTTGAGCCTTGTCCTCGTCAAGCACTAACCCTGATAAATGGTCACCTTTAACGACGCGTCTGTGGCCAACGAGCGGGGCTAATTCCGTTTCAATCCGACGGACCAGACCATCCTCAGCCAAATAGCTATCCGCAACCTCCACCACATCAGCCAGAAAGTCGTTTCCTTTGCGGAGCGCCTCACGGTCAATGAAAGACTTTGTGTGATCCTCAATGGCAGTGCACACCGCGAACGGCTGCTGTGCCCCCAACTCTTCATTCAGGACGTCGAGCCACTCCTCGCGTTTCTCTCGATCGGACACCTCTTCGTGCAATTGTCCGCGACCAGTCAGGTGCATCCGAAAGACCAATGGGCGTCCCTGGACCTCGGTTCGCAACGCTTGCACATGCGCGTCGAACTGCTGCTCTAATTCGGGAAGCGTGTCGATATCTTGAATACTTACTTCCACTTCACCCCAGCGCACAGCGTCCAGTGCCTCAAAGTGAGACAGATCAACCTGCTTCTGATCATCGACTTCTACCACGAACACCCCACGGGGCCCTTGCTCGTTTATGTGACGCCCCTGTGTATTGCCGGGATACACGATCGCTGGATATTGGTCGTGTTTAATCGCGCATGTATGCACATGACCAAGTGCCCAATAGTCGTAGCCTTTTTTTTGGCACAGTTCTTCCAGCGTGCACGGAGCGTATGCATCGTGGCCCGCATCACCACCAACGTTCGCATGGAGCAACCCAATCGTCAGACGATCCGAATCTCCGTCGGGGAATTTGTCAAGCACACTCTCCCGCACCTCTCGCGTTGGATAACTAAAACCGCAAATCAGCGGACTACTCGAATCACCTGGGTTCACCGGCACACATTCCGGTGTAGCACCGAACTGATGCACCCCGACCGGGATCGCAGCCACAATCGCCTCGTCCCAAAGGTCGAGCGGGTCATGGTTCCCGTGACAGATAAAAACCGGGATCTTGGCGCGACTCAGCCGTTCGAGTCCCCTCACAAATGCCAACTGGCCGGGAATGCTCCGACTCTCGCCATCAAAAATATCGCCCGCAATCAAGAGCGCCTGAACCTCTTGGTCGAGGCATAACTGAATCAAGGCGTCATAGGCGTCGAGCGTAGCCTGGCGCAGCACTTTGGACAGTTCAGGTTGCGTCTTCCGTAGACCGCGAAAAGGACTATCCAGATGGAGGTCTGCGGCATGTACGAATCGAAACATAAGCGGTATCCATAAGCAGAACGCCCGACGACCTTACAAACCGCTGTATATCCAACCGGTTTCTGCTTGTCGGTATACTAATCCGCTTCTCTGGTGTCTGAAACGATTTTATGAAGTTCTCGTCCTTGCCACTAACGTCAACTCAGGCTCTCTCCTTGCTAATATCTCGGCACACTTGGGTCGACCCGTTGTGACCACGCATCGATCCCGCCCTGCACATTAGAGAGATTCCGAAATCCCTGCGAGCGAAAGTACTCCGCGGCGTGCTGACTCCGAATCCCGTGATGGCACTGAAAAATAAGTGGCGTTTCTGGATCGCGTTCCATCAAATCATCGTGATACGTCTGGTCGAGTAGACGAAAGCCTTCAATCGCCGCAATTGACCGTTCTAATTCTGTCCGCACGTCAACAAGTTCGTACGTCGCCTCACTCAGCATCAATGCTTTGAGTTCAACAACCGAGATTTGTCGCACCGGCGGCAGTTGTTGTACTGCCTGCCCCGCGTCCGCACGCGCTTGATCGTCGTTCATCAGTTCTCCCACACGTTGCGCTGAGTTCTCACTTCGCGCGGAAGCGCGGGTTCTATGAGCCCAATGTAGATCATCGGCACCATCAGTATGACCGCAGCTTTTCAAAGAGTCCCGTCCGACGCGGTTCGCGTCGCTCACACGCAGCACGTACCGCCACTTCATCGGCAACCAACAGTACCCGCGATCCAGCCCGCGTTACCCCTGTGTACAACAGTTCCGGAGTAACCAGGTCATGCTTATGCGGCTTAGGGGACTTAGGCGGCAAGACCAGTAATACCGCATCAAATTCACTTCCCTGCGCACGGTGCACCGTAAGCGCCCACGCAGTGTCATGCCGCGGCATCGCCTCAATTGATACCCGCCGTATCTGCTGCGCACCATCAACCGGGGGAAAGTACACACCTGACTTGTGATCGCCAACACCGTGTAACACCACGCCCACATCGCCATTGTTCAACCCACTGCGCCGCGTATTGTCATTCACTCGAACGATAACTGGCCGGCCATGCGCGCCAGGGCCCGTCACGACACCCTCCTCTCGCAACCGATTGTCAATCATCGTATTCATACCATCGGCGCCATACGGCCCCTCATTAACTGCACAAAGGACGCGAACCCGCGCGAGTGCTTCGTGGGCTTTCTCCGGGTTCGTCGACTGGATTACATCCAAAACGTTCGGCCACATCGCATCGACTGCATCATCGAGGGCTCCCGAGGCGTACCGCACCACATCACCCCCCTGTTTGGGATCGGTCAATTCCCGCAACGCCGATGCGCCATCATGACTATTAATCGCATCAGCCAACCGTCCGATCGCCCCCTGCGCATCAAAGCGATAATTTCGATCCAGTTCCACATGGGTGTCTTTAAGCAGTCCCGCCTCCGCGGCAACGACCAATTCGCCAAGGACTCGACCGGCGCCCACACTTTCCAGTTGCCTATGGTCACCAAGAATCACGAGTTGGGTGTCCGGCGCCAATGCCTCGAGTAATCGATCCCAAAGCATCAGGTCGAGCATCGACGCCTCATCGATCACAATAATGTCGTAGGGCAACGGGTTATCGCCATGAAATCGACATCGACCGGAACGCGGATTCCAGCCAAGCAGACGATGCACGGTGGTGCGCGGCGTCGTCGCTGCGGACATCAATTTGGCTGTGGCGCGGTCAAATTCATTACCCAACCCTTTCACGGCATCGCCAAATGCCTCACCCAACCGGGCAGCAGCCCGCGCAGCCGGTGCTGCCAACGCCATCCGGACTTGAATGTTACGACTTGCGAGTAGCACCAATAACCTGGCAGCCACCGTCGTCTTGCCCGTTCCGGGGCGTCCGGTGACCAACACAAACTTCCGCTGCAGACCGACTGCCGCCACGCGGCGCTGCGCCGATGCCATATCCGGAAATAGAGCGTCTAGGTGCTTTGGGTTGACCGCACCCTGTATCGGCGCCGCTGTCACCAATCGACGTAACCGTTGGGCCACACGGCTCTCGGCCTCATCGAGGCGCCACGATTGCAATCGGCCCTCACGCATTACCAACGGCGTCCGGCGACTTCCATCACTGACAGCCGGACAGGAAGCCAGTAGTGCGACCTCACCAGATTTCAAATCAATCGACGTATGACCCTTCTTCCACGCCTCAAGAAATCGATCGACCACAGCCACCGCCACGGCCGGAAGCCCCCATCGCCTGACCAACAACCGTGACGCTGCCGTGCTCATGAATCCTTTCCCGCGAACAATCCGTCAAGCTCAACAAGTAACGACTCTGGCGGTTGAAGCTCAAGTACCCCTTCACTCGTCCCAGGCTGTACACCGCGCATAAATACAACACAGCCCGAGCCTGCTGTCGCCGTTGTCCCAAATAAGTCTAAGTACCGTCGTAGAGCGACTAGATACAAATGCACCTGAAGGACATAATGTTTTGATGTCGCGCAAGCCCACATCGCCGTCTGTGAATAGTCCCGTCTGCGGACCCCCAGAAAATTACTCTTCCAATCAAGCACGGCCCATCGTTCGTCCGTATGCACGAGTCGATCGATATAGCCGGTCAACAAACCCGCCACGGCCTGGCCGGGCAGGCTTGCCAGACTGCCCGCATAGTGGGCTTCGTCCTCCGTTCGTGCGTGGCGAGCAAATATCTCCGCAAGCAACGTGCCCGTAATCGTTGTCGATGCGAGCGGTAAATAAAATTCCCATTCCGACAACCTATGATCACTCGCAACGCATGCAAGGCGCCTTTGTAACGACTCAAGCTGCGTATTTTTCAGATCGGCAAGCATCCGCTGAACCGCGCTGGCGGACTCGTCCGAATACAGTCGGTGTCGCCGCAGACTCCGTCTCACTAACTCGTTCGGATTTTCCGAAAAATCCCACGTTTCCAACAAATCATGCAAACAGTTACCCGCCCGAGCGCCGCCCGGGAACACGGCCATTGGCACCCGCCCCTCCTGATCGATTGCGGTTCCACTACCTTCTATAGTGGTCGCCTCGTTCATAACGTCGTCGCGCCGGTCCTGTTCCTCATACCAACCACGCAACAGCGCCGAATAGCTACTCATTCGCCACGCATCCAGCGCAAGTGGCGGCGCGGACCGCGCGCAAAGGTCGACGTCCGCCGGGGCACCCCGGTCCCACGTCGTTTCAGTCGGGACCGGAACCGCACAAAGACTAATCACCTCAGATTGTTCACGGCACAGTTGTTCAAGAACCTTTTCGTGACCGCAAGATCCCGCACCTTCCTTTTTCGCTTCCAACATCCCCACATACCAATTCTCCAGCGAAGTAGGTACCGACTCGGAGCGCAGGAGCCAGTCCAGTCCGCTCGGGGGAACCGGACTCTTCTTCTGCCCGTACCCGATCGGGCCGGCAAGGATCGTCACACGCCGCGTCGCCCGCGTCAGCGCCACATATGCGAGTCGGATTTCCTCTTTCAGATCAGCACTTTGTTTTCGCAATCGATCGCCCGAGACGTCTTGCTGATCGCTATCAACAAGCACCCACCCCTCACTTCGCCGAACTAATAGCTGCGTGCCCTCCTTGTTTTTTGGTGCGAACGCAGACCATAAGTACGGACAAAACACAAAGTCAAACTCAAGGCCTTTTGCCTTATGTACCGTAACAACCTGTACCGCCGAGTCATCCTTATCAAGCCGATACAACCGTTCATCCTGAGTCACCTCTGCTGCAGACATCTGCTGGCCGTCAAACCAGCGCAGCAATAGTTCCGGTGATAACCCCTCAGTCGCCTCCTCGACATGGAGCAACTCGAACAAGTGCCTCAGGTCAGTGAGAAACCGTTCGCCGGTGGGGAATTCCGCCAGTCGTACCAATACATCGGACGAATTCTCAAGCATGGCCATCCATGCCGCGATGCCACGACGTCGCCAGAGATCGCCCAACGCAGAAAACAGTGTCAACTGCCCTTCTGCATCCTCGTCCGAGATCGTCTGCAATTGTTCCGCGTCGTAGCCGAAGAACCGCGTGCTCAAGGCCGCTCGACGGGCTCCGTCCAGTTGCGGAGACAATGCTGCCCGGAGAATTCGGGATAACTCCGACGCCATCTCACTCTTCATGACATCCGTGTCACCCCGAACCACCGCTGGCACCCCACGCGTCTCCAATGCTGTCGCGACGAGTTCCGCCTCCTTGTTCGTTCGTGTCAATACCGCCACGTCAGAGGGTTCGATCAGTGCAGCGGTACTACCGTCCGACTGCTCGAGCAATTGCACAATTGCTGTGCCCGTGCACTCGGCAGCCCGTTTCCGGCGTTGATCGGCTTTCTTCCACCAGTCCAGTTCTTCATCGCCCACGAGCCAGGCCACAAACCGAGCCTGTCCATCTGCGGGCAGAGCGAGTTCATCATCTCCGCGCGCCGCACTCATTACGGGATAGACCAGCCTGGGATCACCGAATGCATTATCCCGACCAAAGAGCGCATTCAACGCATCAGTCAGACCTTTCGCTGACCGAAAGGTGGTTGAGAGCTGCCACCGTCGTCGCTCATCGGCTGGTCGTGCCGCAAGATAGGCATCGAGATCGCCCCCACGAAATCCATACACCGCCTGCTTCGGATCCCCGACCAAAATCAAACGACCCGGCTCCGGTGCTACCTCGAATACCGCCCGAAAGATCTCTAATTGCCGGCTATCCGTGTCTTGGCTTTCATCAATCAGCCCGACCCGCCACCTCGCAGCGAGGCGCCGCGTCAGCGCCCCACGATTACCCTCTATGCATAACGCGGCATGTAGCCGTTCAATCAGTCCATCAAAGGTAAGGGAATTCGTCCGCCGAAGAACCGTATCCAGTCGCGTCTTCGCAGACTCACACACCGACGCCATCCACGACCATCGCAGACGTTTGATTTCCTGCCTGACATTCTTCGCCCCAACGACAATCGGCAGCGCCTCGACCTCTCCAGAAGCCGCCTTCCCAGCCTTACTCCTCCGGTTAAACCATGAACTCGCACTCTCGATCTTCGTAATAATTTCAAACAGTGCGACGGTCGGTTCTTCTAACGCCTCGCCGATTAACAATTCGTGCCATCGCTCAATACTCTCGATGCACTCCTCACCAGATTTATTCTTTCGAACATCGCTTCGATCCGCGATTCCACGAATCACGAAAAGATCATTGCAATGCGCCTGCACCGCCGTGAGTGCGCTGACGAGAGTTTGCCGACTTTCGATGAGTGAACTCGGCGTTGGCTCAAATCGAGTACCCGGTCGACGGGTCAAGTCATTCCAAATACTCAGGTCCTCTTTGACCGACCACCTCTGGTCAATCGCTGCGGCGGACGCCAGCACGGCGTCCGACGCGATGACGGCCCGCCACGTATCCTCGACAGCATCCCGTCGAAGTTCGCTATCGGCCTGAACAAGCTCGACACCACTTGATAGACCACATAGGAATGGCTCGGCTTGAATGACTCGCCTGCAAAACGCATGGATCGTGGTTACCCACAGTTGATCGCTTTCCTCAAGCGCTAACTGCACGCGCAACACGGCAGCGTTTCGTTCCGTCTCGTCTAGCGCATAAATCCGAGCAATCAGCGCCGTAATCCCAGGCTCATCCGGAGGGGGCGGCTCATCGTAGTTCAAACACGTCACCAAGATCTCCAACTGCCGTCTCGTCCGGTCTCCAAGTTCTCGTGCCGCGTCCTCAGTAAACGTCACAAGCAATAGCTCACCAATGTTGTTGATGTCTCCGTCCACAAGAAACCGAGAGACGAGATGCGAAATTGTCCATGTCTTTCCCGTTCCCGCACTCGCCTCAATAACAGACAGACCGACCGGAAACTCCGTCTGCGCTAGATCGAAATCACGCACGGATGTCCCCCGGGTCTTGGTTTCGTCCTTCATTCCACTTCTCGACCTGTCCAAACACATCGCTCGCAAGAGCTTGCCATTCGTCCATTAAAGGCCCTGAAAATGGGTCCTGCCCACGCCACGCCAGCTTCGCCGAATCATCATCGCCATCGCCTGGTATACCGTTCCACTTCTTCTCCCATTCCCCCTGGGCCTTCTCCCTAAGATCATCGCCACGACACGACGCCTTAAATATTGCGGCGCTCGTATTAGGCTTGAACGGAATCAGGCCACATCCCGCCCGATGCCACAGTTCCAGTAATCGGTCGAGGGAACTCTGTGCCGTCGCTTCACCAATTGCCGGCATCCGATCCACACGACTCGCACTACCCTGCCGCGAGACCACCACGGTTGCGACATCTAACCCCACTGCAGATGCAAACGTCGCTGTAACCCATGCTTCAAGGCGATATTTCGGATTTGTTTGTAAATCGCCAGGAACGATGATCACATGCACACTTTGCGCTTCATTCAGGTGGACCGTGCCAACCACTGAGGGGGCACACAGCCGATAGGTCAAGGAATGCGGAACCAATGACCCGTTGGCCGCCTGTCGCGCATCGTCGACCATCGTGCGCCCCAATTCCATGACCTGTCTTCCCATCGCCTCACCCAGTCGCCCATAAGGTAACCGGCGGTCAGCGGCGAGTTGTTCTTCGAGATATTCATTATGATTTGCTCGCGTCGACTCAATCACGTCGCGCAAGACGTGCCACTGGTCTAAACCGGTGGGCGCCATTATGAGGTCGCGGTCCAGTGCCTGTGGATCATCCCCAGTTTGCGGCAAGACCACCTGCAGCCATTGCAGCCATCGCTTCCACGGATTTTTTAAATCTCGTATCAAGTGCTGCAACTCGAGGTCTTCTACCACTGCGACGTCTGCGCCTGGGTCCACTGACCGCGCAAACCATGTTTCTTTAACGGCGTCTTTCTGTAGAGCCTTCGCCACTTCCATGTGTCGCGCATCAAATGATGGTTTCTCCTGGCTAAAGTAACTCTGATGAAACGGTTGTAGCCGATGACTAACAACAAGATCGTGCCTCACCCGTTTCTGCACGTCGGGATCACTTGAGGCCGTTCTCGCGGCCACCCTTACAAAAGCATCCACACACGCCGAAAATGGCTCATCCTGGTCAGTACGAATATTTCGTGCGGACGCCGTGACGATGACCCGTTCCTTCGTAGCTAGGATCGCATCAAGAAACAGTTGTCGATCGTCCCGTAGTGGGTCACGATCACTCCGTCGCGGCGCCACCGCCAGAAGGTCCCACGCTGGTGACCGAGACTTCCTCGGAAACGCCGATTCGTGCATACCCATAAGCACCAACACTCGACACGGGATCGCACGCAATGGTTTAAAGCCGCCCATGGCCATCTCTCCACCTACTCGCGCCACCGTCCGACCTTCCTCCGAGACCAAACGTTCCAACCAATCAGCGACAGCTCCAACTGACAGTGGTTCGACGCATCCGTGTTCTTCCTCAGCTTTGCGTAACTCATCGATTAGCTCTACCGAAACGATCGTGTCAAAACGTCCATCGTCAGAAACCACGACCGCGTCCAACGCTGAATCCAGCCGCGAAGCCCATTCGGCCGGAGTTGCCTGGTCCTGCCACTGCTCAAAACACTTAAGCAGTCCATCAAGCCAATCAAGCACAGCAGTGACTGACGCTGGGACATCCCCTAGATCATTTGCTACAGGTAACGCGGGGCGTCCGTCCGCATCGCAAGCGTCTTTGCACTCTCCATACCAGAGCCCCGCAAGCAGACGATCCAATGAGCCGCGCCACGTGCCAGTCATCGCTTCTCCGGCATTAAGTTTCCGACGATGCGCCGCGTCCAACCCCCACGTAATGCCAGCCGAACGCAACTGCCTTTTTAGACTTTCGACATCGCCGTCGAGTGACTCGACGTGGCTCGAAATTACCGGGAGTTCAAGTAACGCCAGACCTTCACTCAGTGGGGCGCGCCCACCGGCAAAATGCAGCATCGCTTTCATTGCCCTCACCACCTGGTCACTTCGATCGACGCGTCGCTCGGATAAACGTAGAGGTAACGCCGGCACAGTTTCCCGGAAGATCGCTTCAGCTAGTGGTCCATAGGACTCAAGATCGGGCGCCATGACCAACACCTCATTTGCCCGAAGATCAGGCAATTCAGTAAAGGCCTCCAACAAGGAGTCCCGCACGACTTCAACTTCACGGCGAACTCCGTGACACCGATGAAAACGTACCGAACGGTCGGTATCGTGGTCGAATGCGAAGTCCGCAGCCTCACCGGGCTGCCTGGCCGCCCGAATATCAGCCTGCACCTGCTGCAACAGGCTCTCGGACAATGACTCGGGCAATGGAAGCACGTCGTATTCCTGCCCGCCATCGACCAATGCGGAATCAAAACTCTGAAAGCTCTCGATCGCCTGCTTCCCAAGATGCGCCAACAGCGGATGCCCCTCCCACGCCAGATCCACCTGACTCCCAGCCCGCATCTGAGACCGTGCCGCCCGCATGTCGCCGAGATATTCCGTCGATGGGAGAAGCGCACGTAGACAGACCGTCGTGCGCCCAGCGAGTGCACGCAGCAGGGGTAAAATGATCGGTGGCAGCGGACCTGTGGCTAGCACCTCCAGTCGACCCGATAGCGTGCCTTCCCCTGCGTCTAGTCGCCGCGCAAGTTCTTCCAGACGCCGGGCGGGGTCGGGATACTTTTGTAATCCTTCAGTGACGCGTCGCCAGAGTTCCTTCTGCCATCCCTCATCCTCCTCCGCGATATCAGGCAAATCACCCCACCGTGTATTGCACCTCCATGCAGCAATCATCTCCGGCCGAAAATAAATATATTGATTAAACCGATCAGCCACCTCTCGCGCCAACGCCATCTGCGAACGACTGTCTACACAAACCGCCTCGAGGCGCGGGTACCGTCCCTCACTCACCATGGCAGCAAGGCAGGACTGTAAGCACCAACGCAAACCATCCGGACGCCACGAAGGATGGAGGGGTTCCAATTCGACCAGTGCGGCGATACGTTCGATAAACGCATCCGGCAATAAAAACGAGATCCCCATCGCAATCCCGTGTCTGCGAGCGAGAGTGACCTTGGCTCGTTCAACCAATGGCACCGACGGCATAAGCACCGGGATAAGTTCCCCAGGCTTCGTAGTCGGCGTTCTCAGTGTCTCGACGAGATCGTCAAGTAAGAGCGTCGCGTGCGACGCGTATTTCAGTTGAAGCGACATTCCATCATTCCAAATGTCACAGTTCGTACTGACGTGCCCTAGCCCTAATCGGCACTGACAGGGTCACACACACTCGTACAGTTGGCCGCAAACTTTTGGCCCACGCTAGGTCCCACAGAACGTCTCGCGCACAATTTCATCAGGTCGTGGCGGTATTTCATATTCCGCGTACTGAACGTCCTCAATATACGGCGAAGCCAGCGCGTCGATGAAGCGATGAAACGGATCGTACTCTCCAGCATACGCACTTTTGATGACCTGTTCGACACGATGGTTCCGTGGAATTCGCACAGGGTTCACCGCACGCATCACCGACAATTGAGTCGGTGTGTCCACCGCATTCGACCACTTCTCGAACCAGGCATTAAACGCCGGTTTCTCCCGAAACAGATCCCGCACCAACGCCTCATCCGCCCCGTCCGCTATGGAGGTGAGCCTCCTGAAAAACACCGTGAAGTCGATCGCCTGTGCACTCAACAATTCCAGGCACTCGTGAATGATGTCAGCGGGTGCTGTTGCCGGAAGCGCCAATTTGGCACGGAACCGTGCGACGTATTGACTCCCGAATCGCTCCGAGTAATTCGAAAGCACCTGCTCTGCTTTCTTAATTGCATCGTCCTGCGCATCGGACAACAGCGGCAGCAATGTTTCCGCAAACCGGGTCAGGTTCCACAGACCGATGTCAGATTGATTCCCCCAGGCATACCGTCCGCCGGTATCGATTGAACTAAACACACATTTCGGATGAAAGGCGTCCATGAACGCGCACGGACCATAATCAATCGTCTCGCCGGAAATCGCGGTATTGTCCGTGTTCATCACGCCATGAATAAAGCCCAATGACATCCATTGCGCGATGAGGTCTGCCTGCCGCAACAATACCGCCTCTAGTAAGGACAGATAGGGTTCTGGTTGCTGCGCTACCGCAGGGTAATGACGAGCAATGACATGATCGGCCAGCACACGCAAGGCCTCTGTATCCTTCCGCGCGAGAAAATATTGAAATGTGCCCACACGGATATGACTGGTTGCCACACGCGTAAATACCCCTCCGAGTACCCGCCCTTCTTGCCGCATGACCCGCTCACCGGTCGCCACCGCCGCAAGAGCACGAGTCGTGGGCACGCCGAGCGCTGACATCGCTTCGCTGACAATGTATTCGCGAATGACTGGGCCGAGCGCCGACTTGCCATCACCGCCCCGCGAGAAAGGCGTCCTGCCTGACCCTTTAAGCTGCACGTCATAACGCACACCGTTATTGTCGAGGATTTCACCGAGTAACAGTGCCCGCCCATCCCCGAGCTGCCTAGAAAATCCACCAAACTGATGACCGGCGTACGCCTGCGCTAGCGGTTCGGCCCCGTCGGGCACGCTATTCCCGGCCAGCATTGCCACACCACGCTCTGATTGCAACCAATCGATATCAATTGACAGCTTGGCCGCCAGCTGGTGATTGCACCCGATAAGGACTGGATCCGGAACCGGCGCAGGCTTTTGTTTGGTAAAGAAACGTTCTGGAAGCCGCGCGTAACTATTATCGAAATGAATATTCATACAAATCTATTTTTAACACGCTTACCGGGCATCCGACTGATCAACACGTTCATACTGCTGCCCTGCAGGCGTTTTCACGACCGGAAGCAATGCCGTGGCTTCATAGGACCGTACCATCTGTTCCTTCGGTGGCGTGTCATACACTGTCGTGCGCTGCCGCCCGACACGCCCCACCGAGGTAATCACCGCCTCCATCTCCGCCGGCGGAAGTTCCTGCCCGAATGAAGCCCCCGCGGCTTTCGTAATGCTTTCATTCATCAGCGTACCGCCCAAATCATTCGCACCGGCATTCAGACACGCCGCCACGCCGCGCGGCCCCATCTTGACCCACGAGGTTTGAATATTTGGAATGACTGGGTGCAATGTTAATCGTGCCACCGCATGCATCAACAACGCCTCTCTAAACGTCGGCCCTCGGCGCGCACGGCCCTTCAAATAAATCGGTGCTTCCATGTGCACGAAAGGCAGCGGCACGAATTCCGTAAAGCCTCCTGTTTTTAACTGCAGGTCCCGCACGCGCGTTAAATGGCGCGCCCAGTGGACCGGTCGATCTATATGCCCGTACATAATCGTTGCCGTGGTGCGAAAGCCCACCGCGTGCGCCGCTTCCATCACCTCCAACCACTGGTCCGTGGTGATCTTGTCCGGGCACAATTCTTCTCGGACCTCATCGTCCAGAATTTCTGCCGCCGTTCCGGGTAACGTCCCCAATCCTGCCGCCTTCAGTTTCAGCAAAAATTCTCGAAGCGTAAGTCCCAATGTCTCGGCTCCCTGCCACACCTCTAGCGGGGAGAAAGCATGTACGTGAATGTCCGGCTCCGCAGCTTTCACCGCCCGGCAGATCTCAAGGTACGTCTCACCCGTGTATTCCGGGTGAATACCTCCTTGCATGCAGACCTCCGTGCCTCCACGCTCCCACGCTTCATGACTTCTTCGCCGAATTTCGCTCAGGTCAAGGTCGTACGGTGCACCGCGAAGATTTTCACTCAGCTTGCCCTTTGAGAAGGCACAGAATTGACACCGGAAATAACACACATTCGTGTAGTTAATGTTCCGGTTGACCACATAGGTCACCGCGTCACCGCTCACCTGACGACGTAAATCATTCGCCGCTCGGAGGACAATTCCAAGGTCAGCACCCCGCACGGTAAAGAGATCAGAAATCTCCGACACGGTTAATCCGTGCCCATCCGAAGCCTTCGCGCACAGCGCCGAAATGCCCGGCGAACCGTGCTCTGGCTCCATTCGGTGCAATCGATCCAGTATCGCGTTCGGCAAACGCGCATCCCCATCACCCGGCGACCACTGATCTGCCCGGGCCAGGCCATCCGCATCCGACGCCTGAACCACCGATGCGTGCAACCGATCGTCAATCCAGTGGTCCATCGCCTGCACGTATGTCGGATACGCGGTGAGTCGTTCTGCCAGAACCTTGCCAGCCGCTTCCGTCTCTTTTGCAAGCAGATCGAGATGCGGCCACGGCGCCTCCGGATTCACATGGTCGGGCGTCACCGGCGAGACGCCACCCCAATCATTAATGCCAGCCTGGATCAAGGTACCGAACGTGTCTGGACTGAGATTCGGTGGTGCCTGGATGGCCATGCGCGGCCCAAACATCAACCGGGCCGCAGCGATCGTCCACAGTAACTCGTCGAGAGACGGCTCTGCCCATTGGGCCATCGCCGTCCCTTCTTTTGCTCGAAAGTTCTGAATAATGATTTCCTGAAGGTGGCCGTATTGGTCGTGCAGGTCACGTAACACCAACAGCGACTCAATCCGTTCTTCCCGCGTCTCGCCGATCCCAATCAAAATACCGGAGGTATACGGCACACGGAGTTCACCGGCCCATCTCATCGTCTCAAGGCGGACCTCAGGGTCCTTATCCGGTGAGCCGTAATGGGCGTTCCCTTTTTCAAGAAGGCGTCGCGAAACGCTCTCAAGCATCATCCCTTGTGAGGGACACACAGCCCTGAGCGCCAATAACTCGTCACGACTGACGACGCCAGGATTCGCGTGTGGCAATAAGCCCGTGGCATCCCGCACCGCTTCTGCCGCTGCAACGAGATACTGAATCGTCGTCTCGTAGCCCAACTGCTCTAATTCATGTCGTGCCTGCGGATAACGCTGCTCTGGCTTATCGCCAAGCGTAAATAACGCTTCCTGACAACCAGCCTCGGCGCCCCGTTGAGCAATAGCCACCATTTCATCAATAGAGAGATAGGCAGGCTCACCCGGTCGTGGCGGTTGCGCAAATGTACAGTAATGGCAGACATCCCGACATAACTTGGTTAAGGGGATGAAGACTTTCCTGGAATACGTGACCACCGAGGCGAAGCCTTCGTCTCTGAGTGCAGCGGCCTGCTGCATCAACGCAATCACATCCGGGTCAGTACATAGACCATAGGCCTCGTCTCGATTCGGGCGCGAATACCCCTGCAGGTCCATGATGTTGGATAATTCTATAGATCAATGCGTATTGCAGTCACTGGAGCGAACAGTAGCGTCGGGCAAGCATTGCTCGCCTATCTCTTAAAACATAACGATATCGACGTGGTCGTCAATGCTGGTGTGCGGAGACAGACCGCCGCGAGCGCGCTCCCACACCACCCTTCCATCACGCCCTACGTCATTCAGTACGCCGACGACGCCAGTTTGGACCGTCTTCTCAAGGGAGCGAACTGTGTCGTGCATTTAGCGGGGATTCTGATCGAGAGTCCGTTAACAAATTATCAGTCAGCAAACGTCGACGCGACGTGCGCCGTCGTCGAGGCGGCCCAACGCGCTAAAACAGCCCACTTTGTACTCGTCAGTGCGCTTGGCGCTAACGCACGGTCAACGAATAGCTACTATCGCTCAAAAGGAGAGGCCGAAGACGCCGTGAACGCATCCGGTCTCGCCGCAGACATCATTCGCACACCCATGTTGCTCGGACCGGACACCGCCGGCGCAAAGGCGCTCGTCGGCATGGCCTCACGGTCGTCCGTTAAATTACTTGCCGGAGGAGAACACATCCTGCGTCCATTGGATGTGGATGACTTGAGTCAGGCTATCCGGCACTGCTGTCAACGAGGACCGACCCCCACGATGACCCATGAGCTCGTGGGTCCAGAACCCATCACGCACCGTGACTTGATTATCGCGACGGGACGACTTTCAGCTCAGACCGTCTCTGTAGGGTCACTCCCGGTCTGGAGCGCAAAATTTGGCGCATCCATCATGGGCCTGTTCCGGCGCGGCGGGATCACCCCATCCGTCATCGACGTCATCACCGCCAGTGAGACCATCCATCACAACGCAGACGCCGACCTTGGCGTCACGTTGACCTCACTCTCCACCACATTGGAAAAACTTGTACCCTGAACACGTCCCGACTCGTGACTGACACCAACGTTCCATCCCAATCGGCAAAACGGGCGAACCCGGCCGGTCGCACGCTATTTCTGGTTCTGACCGGTGGCTGTTTCGTGTACCTCTACTACCGCCTGAATGGTGCGGCAACGCGTGAGGGATTGACGCTCACGGTCTACATGACCGATGTCTTTGCCAATGTGCAATGGCTCCCCTGGCTCGGCTTAATGATCGCGTATTCCACGTTCTATTTTGTGATTGACACCTTGGTGGTCACAAGAACCTTGAACTGGTTTATCAAAGACATCCGCTATCAGGACATCCTGCCAATCCGCGCGAGCACCTACATCATCTCCGTCTTCAACGAACAGATCGGAAAAGGCGCGATGGCCTATTACCTGAATCGTCGCGATCAGGTGCCGGGATGGGAAGTGTCCTCGGTGATGCTGTTCATCATGTTCTGCGAAGTGTTCTATCTATTGATCTGGGCAACCATCGGGTATGCGATTAGCGACGATACCCTACCAGACGCCTTCGCCTTACTCCCCTACATCGCCGTCGGTGGCGCCGTCGTCCTCACGCTGTGGATCCTCTACTTTCGCGGCACCTTTCTTGCCACGAATACATTTCGTGACAAAAAGATTGTCCATGCCTTCAAGATGGCCACCGCAAAGCACTACGGACTCTTTTTTCTCTTACGCTCACCAGCGCTTCTGGCGGCCGTCCTGGTCTACACATTCGCGCTCCGTCTCTTTGGTGTCGACGCCTCATTCGTCTCACTCCTCGGTTACCTCCCCGTGATCTTTTTTTCAGCGGCCGTGCCCACCCCGATGCGGGCAGCCGCGATTACGTTCTGGGTAATCTTATTTCCGGAGAACGAAGGTCAAATGGCGGCCTTCGGATTTGTGCAGCATAATTTTTTCATCTTCTTTAACGCCTCAATCGGTGTGCTGTTCTGGCGGCGTGCACAGCGCGATCTCTTCGGCTAGTCATGGCACACGCGCTTACCGCCGTGCGTCTCGCACTCATTGCCCCCATCGCGACTGGCTTTGCGAGACCGGACCTCATCGGCGCAACAGTACTCACCTGCCTCCTCTGTCTGGCGATCGCAACCGATGTCATCGATGGACGTGTTGCCCGCGCGACAGGCACCGCGTCTGCCACCGGCCAGGTCTTTGATCACACCACCGATTGCCTTTTCGTCACGAGCGGACTCATTGGTGCTGCACTGATCGGTCAGCTGCCATGGACATTACCCGTACTGGTGGCCACTGCATTCGCTCAATACGTCCTGGATTCATATTTCTTGCACCAGCAGAAACACCTACGCATGAGCACGATCGGACGGTGGAACGGTATCTTGTATTTCGTGCCGCTGGTGATTCTCGTAAGCGCGCGCCTACCGCTCTTCTCCGGCGTTGAACCATTTCTGCGAACAAGCGCAACCCTTCTTGCCTACGGTTTAGTCATTTCGACGCTTGTGTCGATTGCCGACCGTGCTCTTGCTCCGCGTGTTGCGGAGTAACGCCGGGCGGTCAGTGCACAGCGGATTAAACATCGGCGAGATAAATATCCCGAGTATTTATCGTGATTCCACGCGGAAAGACCACCATCCATCCGGTCGAGGCGCATCAGGCGATGGTGCTGCACTCGCCGGGGCCGACAGGCTATTCAACTTCCGTACCCGGGCGCCCCAGGCACGGTCCAGTTCGCCTGTCTCCATGACGCGAGTCAAGTTGACCGGATAGACATCGTCATGAAGTCGTAAGCGTGCGGTTCCATCGCCAAGCACCGCATTAGACCATCGTTTCGTCCCGCAGTCAGAGCAACTGAGATACAAGTCACCTGTGTTCGTTGACATGCAATTCAAATTAATAGAGTGCGGCAGAAACCCTGCGTTAATCTGAACCTGACAGAGCGTCACTGCGTTGGCAAAGGACCAGTCGCCGACCGGTTCCGCCACCTCCCCTCCCAACAAATACCCACCAGGGATCCGATCGCACGGGCAGGTGAGGAACCAGTAGCCAAATCCACCCAAGCTAAGAACAACTACGACAGACGCGACGATTTTCACCATGGCCGCACGACCTTTCTCTTCAACCGGAACAAATTCGGGACATTCCTACCGTGCCCATGAACCAACAAAGCCTTGCGCCGTGGCTTCGACATACTCGTCAACGCCCGGCACAAACGCCACTGCCAACGCCGTGATCACGACCGCCACGGCAATGCACTGGTAAAACAATTTCATTGATTCATCCCCTAAACCTCTTAGCTGCGCGGGGTTGCCTCGAACAACCACACATCACCCGCTTCAACACCCGCCCTTGTCGTGCGCGAGGGATATTTATCCGTGATCGCTTGACAGATTCCATCAAGAGCTTGGCCGGACGTGATCCGTACTAATTGCCGTTCGTAACGTTTACCATCGATTCGAAGTACCGCACGCCCATCGCGTTCGGCCTGCGGCGGCCAGCCTTTCCACCACCGCCCCACCGTCGTTTGCATGTAGCCGGACCACACATACAGTTTTCCGGCGTGCTCAACCGTCCAGATCCGCCGCGAGCGCGGAGGGTCAACCAGTTGCATTTCAATCGTCGGGATGTCGTTCACGAAACTCCAATTCGGTTCAGCACCGGCATGCATCTCGCCTGCAATAAGCGGACCACCAGAGAAAAATCGATTCGGACCATCGGCGAACCGTTGTTTAACGGCCGCGGTGACAACTGCTGTTGCTGGAATGAGCAACAGACACAATACAACCGTCAGAAGTCTTTTAATCATAGCCATCCAGGCACTTCCTGACGAAGTGCGTAATTATTTGATTACCCACATTAGTAGAAGAACTCTCATTCCTGATTACGCGTTGAGTTTAATCCAAGCCTGATCGGAACGCGACCCCATCACCGTCATCGCCCATAACGTCGAAAAAACGTCGCAATGCCTTCGCTCGCCCCACGAGGATAGACGTGGGCCCCATGATGGACCCAGACCATGACTGGCGCCGTGGTCGCGGCTCCATATAGCGTGCACCCATTCCCACATTCCATGGACTCATCGCGGACACTGTTGACGTCGATAGCCACCTCGAATGCCTCTTGTTGGTCTGCAAAATCTACCACCCGATCTTGGTCTCCCGCGATCACAAACACTGGCCGCGGCAACTCTGGCCGCACACCATCTCGAAACCGTGCGGCCACCGGCGCGAAACCGGCAAACACATCCGCGCGTTCCGACCACAATAGGTATGTGAAGCCGCCTCCGTTCGAATAACCCGTCGCGTAGATCCGATTCTCATCGATCCGGAAGCGTTCTTTGAGTGAGGCCAATGCCACATCAACGAGGGCCAAATCCCGGTTACTGCGTCCGGGTTCGGTGACCCACCCGCGTAATCCCCGAGACCGCTCGAGTCCTTGAAAATAGACCACTACCGCATCCGGCCAGGCGATATGCACATTCGTGTACTGAAAGTTCTCCATATTGTCGCCATACCCATGAAACGACAGCACCAGTGGCAACGCCTCACCGGAATCCGCCGTGTCTGGTGCTTGCACAATCGCCTCGCGGGTTTCTCCATTGACCTGCCACCGCATAATCTCGGCAGACGCCTCAGTTCCTGCCAACCCCGTGAGGACACCTATAACTCCGATACCAACCAAGATCATCTTGTTCACCGACTGCCCCTTGGCTCTCACGACAAGTCTCCCTCCAATATTCCTCGTCTACGTCGCCGCGATAAACGTACCATCACGCAACTGCGCGTACGCTTCTCTCAGCTCTTCCGTTGTATTCATCACGATCGGGCCGCGCCACGCAATTGGTTCTCCAAATGGTATTCCCGACACCAATAAAAACCGAAGACCCGTCTCACCAGCTTCAACCGTAACCTCGTCACACGAGTCAAACAACACCAATGTCCGGTTGCCCGCCTGATAGACCGACTCTGCCGTCGCATCCTCCGTCAGGACGGGCTGTGGCTCCGACGCGTCTCGAAACGCACCAACTCCAGCAAACACGTAGGCAAAGACGTGATGTGTGTGATCGACTGGAAGGCGCTTACGCAACCCAGGTGGAATTGACACGTCGAGATACCTCGGCTGCGCGGCAATGTGCTCCACGGGTCCGCGTCGCCCCCAATACTCGCCGCATACAACGCGAATCGTCGTACCGTCATCATCCGTGACTTCCGGCACATCCGCAGCTGAAATGTCTTGGTACCGCGGCACCGACATTTTGTCGGTCGCCGGGAGATTCGCCCACAACTGAAACCCGTGCATCCGCCCGTCGGCGTCTCCCCGCGGCATTTCTTGATGCAAAATCCCACTGCCGGCCGTCATCCATTGCACATCCCCAGATCTCAATGTGCCCTGATTACCGAGACTGTCTCCATGATCGACCGAGCCCGCCAACACGTATGTGATGGTTTCAATCCCCCGATGCGGATGCCAGGGAAACCCAGCGCGATAGTGCTCAGGATTCTCACTCCGGAAATCATCGAACAGTAGAAATGGATCGAACACCCCGGAATCATCGAAACCAAAGGCACGCTCCAAATGAACCCCGGCACCTTCGATCGTCGGGGTCGGTCGTCTAATTGAGATTCCTGGTTTAATTGACACCAATTATCCTTATCTATCGATCTCGCGCCGTCCGAGATCCCGATAAAAAAAATACTCGCGATATGGTGCCACACCATCAGTCATTGCGCGGATACGTCCATCGTGCCGAAACGCATACCGCCGAAAAAACGCGTGGGCTCGCTCAAACCGAGTATCAGACCATAGCTCGACCCGACGGGCTCCATGCGCAGCCGCCCATTCGAACGCCCAATCCATGAGTTGGGTACTCCAGTCAGTACCACGTAATGGTTGCTCCAGGTACAAACGACGCAGATAACACACCTGCGTGCGCGTCACGTCAGGACGCACCGCGTGTGTCCCACGAACGGCCCCTTCATCATCCAACACAACAAACGCGCCACCGACCTGCTGGTAATGTCTGTCGATGTCAGTCAAATCATCGTCGGCGCCCGTGAGACAGATCTCATCGCCGTACTCTTTCAGTACGCCATCAATCAGCCGAATGATGGCCTGACGATCCTGTGGCTCAGCAAGGCGAAGTAACACGCTATCTAGGTCCGTAGCCGTTCAAAAATGAACCTACACTGACCACACACGTCATTCAATAGCCCCGCCTACCAATTCGACACAGGTTTCATGTATCGCGCACATAGACGGTCCCTCAGTTCCACGTCACTCGACTGTGTTTACTGCGCTGGTCGAGCATCCTCGCTGCCGGAATGCCGACAATGGCACTAGTCAGCAGCGCGATACACGAGAACAGCAATACCCGTTCATAGTGGTCACCATCCAGCAGGCCCGCGGCAATCGCCGGTCCACTCGCCAGGCCCAGACTATTGATAAACGCACCGATCGCGGCCATCTGCCCGCTATTATCCATTTCCGATCCCATGCCGAGCAGGTACGGAATCGCGATCGAGAAACCTGCGCCGAAACCAACAGCCGCCACCATGAAAACCCACACGATGGGTAGCAAGAACAACCCGGCACACACAGCCATCCCAAACACACCAGCACACATCGGTATCAGTCTTCCGATACGTGTGCCCCACCACGCCACGATTAACGCCATCAGCCCACCGCCCAAGAGTGCACTCGCAAGCACCAGACTGACAAAGTCTGTTTCAAACCCGTAATGACCACCGAGCTCGAGCTCGTACGCGAAGAGACTGAACTGGCCTGCTTGAAAAATAAAGATGGCCAACAGGGCAAACAACGCATACTGCCAAGGCGCCCGCTGCCGCGAGCTCGACTTCTCGGCGGTATGCACCATAACCGGATAGTTGTCGAGCAACGGTAATACCAGTAATGCCGACAACGTCAGAAACACCAACGACAACCAGACGATGCCGACGCCATAGTCAACCAGCAACGGTGTGAGGATCGCGGCCCCGAGACCGCCAAGGCTCAACTGCACAAAGATCGCAATAGCAAACGTTCGCTCAGGATTTTCTGTGCGCGCAACAACTGACGTTGACGCGCCCATCAGCGCGCCGCCAACGAGGCCGTGCAGGAACCGTATTGGGTATAACGCCTGACTCACGCCAATCCACGCCGACAAGCAATCGACGCCAACTAAAGCGACGAGCAGGATCGCTGCCGTGCCCCGCCAGTTCAACCGTTTAACAAGAAGAGCAACGACCAACCCTCCCACCGCTGTTCCATACATATTCGCCGACAGCACAAATCCGGCCGTTTCATTGCTAAATGCTTCGGACAGTGCCAGACCTGTCACAATGACCGGCCCCAAAGCCGCATAAGCAATACCAGCACTCATCAAGACGGCAAGTCCAACCCGCGCGGGTAATCCATCGGGCTCCAGGCGGCCCGGAAAACTCAGCTCAAAGACCTTCATCCGAGACCACTACTTTCCGTCCATTTGACTAAAACATTAACCTGTACTCTTAAGTAAAGTACTTTTATTCGTGCGAACACTACTCTATGCGAAACAACAACACCCAGGAGGACTGTCATGGCTACTTATATGGTCACTTACGAACTACCTTACGTTAACCGGAACGAAGCAATTAAGCGTTTTGTGAATGGCGATGCGTTGCAAGACCCAACCGGTGCGAAGACGATCGCACGCTGGCACGCCGCTGGTGGAAAAACAGGGTGGATTGCCGTCGAAACCGATGACCCTGCGATAATCACCGCCTGGTTTCTTTTATGGACTGACATCATGGACTACGACATCACCCCCGTTGTCAGCGATGAAGAACTCGGTGTGGCCTTCGGGAAAGCCGGTCTAGTCTAGCTAAGCCTGTCAATGAACGGGTGCGTTGTCGCCAACTACGGCGCGCACCCGTTATTCCAATCCCCCGAGGCTACCGGCTGTCTTCTGCCCGCGCGCCGGCGAGCATGTTCGGAATGGCGTAGTTACCCTCGTGGCACGCGTATTCGTACACCACATAGTCAGGTTCGGACGTCAATGGCATCGAGATCGTCCAGGGCCGTGTATAGACATTCGGGTCCGTAATCGTAACCGTCCAAATAACCGTGGTCTCCGACACGCGCTCGTATCGCTCGACCAGGTGCATCGCTGCTGACGTCGGAATTCCCTTTAAACGCCGACCCGCACCGCTGGTCGCAAACCATCCTCGGTTGTGAAAGTTTTTCGTCTCTACCACGAGAACGTCACCGTCCCAGTGTGCTCGCGCATCGCCCATCCACAAACCGATTCGGTCATTTACGTGCGCATGCTCGGACAACGGAATGATTCGGAGGTCGTGAATCATCTCGTGCTGAAGGACCACATGGTCTGGTGTCTGTACGATGCGATGTGTGTTGTTATAGGCCGCGGGAAGCATAGAACCCGGAACCCCGCGCGACAAACAACGATCCAGCGTACTCATGTATCGATAGTGGTCACCTTCATTCGCAAGACTATACGCTCTCGCTTCCAACGCCCATTGTTGAATCGGCGCCCGTCCATCAGGGGGATCGACAACTAAAGAGGTCTGCCCAGTCGACAACACGCCATCTCCACCGTCAAGCCAATAACTCCCATACGCACCGAGTTGCCCGCCTGCCGTTGTCCGCCTGGCCGGGGCATCATCCTGCGCTTGCAGCGAACTCCTCCGCTGCCGACCGGCAGCTGCCATTTCTTCATCCGTCAGGAAAGCTCTCCCTTCAACAGAATCTGGACGTTCCGTCGGAGTAACGGTTTTGTTCCCCCACAGGCCCTGGAGATCCGGCTGGCCGTCAACCGTACGTGGTGTCACCCAGTTTGGATCGGCAACACGCTCTACCTGAGCGGTGACGACGTGTGGCACGTAGAATAGCCAGCTACCCGCTACAAAGAAAAAGCTCGCCGCAATGCGCCATGTCAACGTGCGAGCATTCGCTTGTCCGTCAATTAATTGCATCGATTAGCGTGTGCCTTCGGCTTCTTGCTTCTCAATATTCCGATAGACCTCAAGGATGTGTCGAATATCGTAATTCCCCTCGTGACAGGCATATTCGTACATCGGGCCATCAGTCGACATCATCGGTATCTCCGCACTCCATGACTGATCCCATGTCGTGGGGTCTTCCACGGTAAATTCAAAGTGAATGCTGTCATCGCCCGTGCGGGTAAATCGTTCGATCACTTTGAGATCACGACTCGAGCCTTGCCACGCGGACTTGTCATTGAAATGACTGGTCTCGATGACAAGTGTATCGCCGTCCCAGCGTCCACGTGAGTCGCCCGGATATTGCCGAATATTCTGGGACATGTGCGGTCGCCCATTGAGCGGGATAATCCGAGGCGGATTGTTATTTTGCTCCGTGAAAATGACCAAGTGATCAGGGGTCTGCAAGATCTGGTGAATATCGTTGTACGACGGGTTCTGTAGAGGGGGTCCGTTATAGCCATAGTAGATACAGCGCTCGCTGAGCGGCCGTAATTCATGCCCATCAAACGCTCCGCGGTCGCCCCGTACGGCCCGTCGTACATCAGCTCGCGCTTGGGCTTGGGCGTTCCGCGGTGGAATCTTTCCATTAGGTGGATCCGTGACCAACGACGTCCGCCGTGTCGAGAGGCCTTTTGGCACACGCGTCGCCAGCCAAATCGCATTGTCATAATGCACGTATGTCTCGTCCCGATGGGTTTGACTAAGGACACGTTCGCGCTCTTCCGCATCCGCAATACCAATGACATGTCTTGCAAGCGGATCCGCGCCATCAACGGTGAGTTGTGCCTGAAGCTCAGCCCATTCCTCTTCGGTATAAAACGCCTGGTCGCCTAAGTAATCGGGACGCTCCATCGGCGTAAAGGTCTGCGTCGTCCAGTAACCCTGTAAATCGGGATGCCCATTTGCCAAACGTGGCATCTCCCAACCAGGATCTTCGTTCGTCTCAACAGGTGTCTGACTTTGCGAAAACGCTGGAGTCGCCATCATCACACCGACGAACAACACGCTACACAACATCGCATACCAATATTTCATGGCTGTCCCCCTTAGAAACATAGATCTGACGCTAGCCTACCCTGAAGTGGAATTATCATCAATGCGTATCCATCCTTCCGGATCTCCGTCATGGAAGCGTGTAGGACAGTAACGTCGTTCCTGCCGCGACGGTCACATATTGCTTACCATCTTGCCCCATGTACGTAATCGGGTTTGCGCCTCGAATGAGCTGTTCGGTCTCGACACTCCAGAGCTCACGACCACTCATCGTTTCATACGCACGGAACCGTCGATCGGTCGCCCCACCAATGAAGAAGATGCCCCCTGCCGTTGACGTCGGTCCGCCGGTTTGGGAATTAGGTGCCCCCGTTTCGACACCAGGCGGCGCGCCCTCAACCGTACCAAATGGAATCTGCCACGCGATTTCTCCGGTGTTCACATCCACTGCGACCAGTGTCGTCCAGGGCGGTTCCCAGCATGGCCAACCATCGACCATCATCCGGCCGGCGGGCAGGACGTGCCAGTACACCCGTCGCGACTCCGGAGGCCCCGCATAACTGCTTCGGTCGGGCTCATCCTCCACTAATACCAGTTGACTGATGTGTCCCGTATTCGCGTAGTTAATGATGTAGTAGCCGAGCGTGGGATCAAATGTCCCACCGGTAAATTCTGCTCCGCCACCCGTTGAGGGAAAGACGAGCGCGCCGTCTAGGGACGGTGGCGTAAACGCACCTCGGTTCCGTCCGCCCTCATACTCCATTAATAGTTCACGACAGGCTGCTTCGTGCTCTGGTGTCACTGTTGCAATGTCGTCCATCGTGAAACTAATACGGCCAAACGGTGGTGGCTTCACCGGGAACGGTTGAGTTGGTGAGTAGTACTCACCCGGAAGATTCCCTACCGGCACAGCACGTTCCTCTATTTCGTAAATCGGCTCACCAGTGACCCGATCGAAAATAAAGAGCACCGGATACTTCGTCATCACACCAACGGCGGGAATCGTCTCACCGTCCTTTTGCACGTCAAACAGGATCGGTGGCACCGGCATATCAAGGTCCCAGAGGTCGTGATGAACGGCTTGGAAATACCATTTCAATTCACCCGTCATAGCATCTACAGCCACAATTGAATTCGCGAACAGGTTGTCGCCCGGCCGATCGGTTCCATAAAAATCGTTGTGGGCAGAGCCGAGCGGCATATACAAAATGCCGCGTTCCTCATCAATCGTAAAAAAGGTCCACGTATTCGCCCCACTGACATTCCGCCACGAGTCATTCAGCCAGGTCTCATTACCAACTTCACCAGGTCGTGGCACGGTGTGAAACGTCCAGACTAAATCACCTGTCCGAAGATCCCATGCGCGCACATCACCCGCCGGGCCCTTTGACCCCGTTTCGTCGGCATTGTGAACGCCGGTAAATACAAGATTCTTATAAACCGCGACGCCTGAGGAGATCCCGTAGTGCATATCCGGGAAGCCGTTCATCACTTCCGGTGTCTTAAGATCGACATAGCCGTCATTCCCAAATCGACCATTCGGAATCCCTGTCCGCGCATTCAGTGAAATCAGTTCTCCCTCTTCGGTCCCAAATACAATCTGTGGGACCGTGACGTCGTCTCCTTCCCAATACGCCAGGCCACGCATGGAACCGCCTGTCCAATGAAACTGATGCTCTGGTGAATTCCAATCACCAGGAGCGGTGTACTCCCAAAGCGTTTCACCGGTTTCTGGTTCCAACGCCACGACACGGTAGTACGGAAACGACAAGTAGAGGACACCTTCGACCATCAGCGGCGTCGATTGGCTTGCACGCGACGCGACGCCCACCTTGGTCATCTCATAGCGCCATGCCGGCACCAAAGTCGACACGTTTTCCGCATTGATCTGCGTCAACGGCGAATGACGCTGGTTGCCCCCGTCATGCCCCCACGACGACCAATCGTTCTGCGCATACCCTGGCGACACCGTCAACCAAACCAGCAACAATGCGCATTGCCAACGCACTGAACGACGGTCATTCCTTTGGTTACTTGGGATCACTGCCAGACTCCTCGTTTCCAAGACACAACATATCAGCGTGCTACTCGCTACCTCCCATGTAGGTAACTAATCGAGTGCGTAGACCACACCTGAATTGATGCGGCCCTCAAAATCGAATTCATCGACCACGAAAATGCGATCGCCGTTGGCGTCAATACTAATATGCTTGATTTCCCGACGGTATTTCCCACTCTTGCGCCATGTGCCGCCACCGCTAAAGGGAACGACGCTCCCATCCCCTCGAAGTGCTCGTCCCTGCACCACCACAGGCCCCGTCTCTTTTGCTTCATCAACGGCAGGTTCAAATGTCACCGTGCCATAGACCATCCCAAATGAACCAACTTGAGCCTCAACATTGACCTCACTCCAGTCTTTCCTCACTGTCACTGATGTGATCTTTCCGTCAATGTCTGCTTGTTTCTCGCCAATTACACTCATGCCACTCTCCTTACACATCGAACACGAACCGCATTAGTCATGGGGTTGTGTCAAACCGAATATTGAACCAGGTAATCCCAGCTGTTTCTCGAATGCCATGTGGTACGCCCGCCGGAATAAACACGACGTCCCCGACACTAATTCGTTCTTCAACGCCACCGAGAATCCCGGCTCCGCGCTGCCCATCGACCACACGACCTTGTTCGTCGATGATCCGCCCACCGGTCACCAGCGTACCGGATCCTTCACGCACAACATACACGTCCGTGGTCCGTGGGTGCATGAGGGCCGTCTCACCACCACGAATGCGACGAATGTTAACGTTATAGCTTCCGCCTTCGAGTAACCGAACCGTCGTTCGTTGGTCTCTATCCATTTCTCCAACGATCGTATTGAGTTCAGCAAAGGACACACGCGCCGCGCGGTCGGTTGGAGCCTCGTCTCTGACGAAGATCTGAGACCCGACGACTGACCCGCTCACAAACGCAACAAGCGCTGTTGCCAGAATTCCCTGAAGATAACGATGTCTGATCATTGGGCACCCACTGGAAGTGTTTAGGGACGTGCATAGATTACCGCGCCGCGACGGTGCGTTCAATCACGTTTGCCGATCCGTTTCAGCCCATTCGGCGGTATCATGGTGCCTATGACAAACGCTGGGGGCAGTCTGTCTGGGCTCCTCGTTGCCGTCGTCGCCACGCTAGTGCTGCCTGCGGCCGTCGCCGCACAGGACGAGGCGCAGGCGATGCTCGACAGCTATTGTGTCCGTTGCCACAACGAGCGGACCCTGACCGCCAATCTTGCGCTCGACAAGAAGGACCTGGCCAACGTCGCGGCCGACGCGGAAACGTGGGAGAAAGTCTTGGTCAAGCTTCGGGCGCAGACGATGCCGCCGGGGAACAGTCCGCGTCCCGACGACGCCACCTACCGCCGTGTGGCGACGTGGCTCGAAGGCGAAATCGATCCGGTGGCGCTGGCCCATCCCGACCCCGGACGCGGCGAGACGTTCCACCGGCTGAATCGGGCGGAATACCACGGCGCGATTCGCGATCTCCTTGCGGTCGACGTTGACGTCGCGTCGTTGTTGCCGGCGGACAACACCTACGAGCACGGGTTCGACAACAACGGCGAGATGCTCTCGATTTCACCCGACCTCGTCAATCGCTACTTATCGGCGGCACGCAAGATCAGTCGGCTCGCGGTTGGGGTACCGCCACTCGGACCCGCCGTATCGAGCTATCGGGTTCATCCGTGGATGTTGCAGGACGGACGTCAGGATAACGAACTGTCATTCGGCTCCCGTGGCGGGATTGCGATTCCGCACTACTTCCCGGTTGACGGGGAGTACACGCTGCGGATTCAGCTCCACCGTAACTTTTCCGACTACATCATCGGTTTCGCCGGTCCCCAGGACATCGATGTCCGGCTCGACGGCGCGCTGGTAAGACGATTCTCGGTCGGTGACGCCGGGACCAAAGGCGAAATGGCCCCGCTCAGCTTCTCCGGTAACATCGCTGGTAATCCCGACTGGGAGTACTACATGAACACCGGCGACGAGGGACTCGAAGTACGCTTCGACGCCAAGGCTGGCCCACGAACCGTCGGCGTGTCGTTCGTCCGTCGCTACTCCGAGTCCGAAGGCGTCTTGCAGCCGCGCAACCGCGGCTACGGCCGCTTCGTCGATGAACGCTACGACGAGAATGCCTTGGTCGAGCTTGTATCGATCGGCGGACCGTATCGGGTTGACGGAGCCGGAGAAACACCGGCGCGTCTGGAGATCTTCGCCTGTCGGCCGGCCGGCACGGTTGCGGAGCAATCGTGCGCCGAGACGATCCTTGGCCGGCTGGCGCGCCGCGCCTATCGGCGTCCCGTGACCGACGGTGACGTTGCAACGCTGATGACCTTCTTCGATCAGGGCCGGCGCGACGGCACGTTCGACAACGGTATTCAGTTTGCGTTAGAGCGAATGCTGGTCGACCCCGACTTTCTGTTCCGTATCGAACGGGATCCGACAGACATCGGACCCGGCACCCCGTATCAAGTGGATGATCTTGACCTGGCGTCACGACTGTCGTTCTTCCTATGGAGCAGTATTCCGGATGACGAACTGCTCGGGCTCGCGGAGCGCGGCGAGCTGAGTGACCCTGAAGTGCTCAAACAGCAGGCCCGTCGCCTGCTAGCCGATCCGCGGAGCCGTGCCCTGGTGGACAACTTCGCAAGCCAGTGGCTCCGGCTCCGTAATCTCGACGACCAGGAGCGGGAGTCCGCCGAGTACCCCGAATTCGATGAAAACCTCCGCGACTCGTTTCGGACAGAAACTGAAATGTTCGTCGAGAGCACGATCCGCGAGGATAGGAGCCTGCTCGACCTGTTGAGCGCGAACTACACGTTTGTCAACGAACGGCTCGCGCGTCACTACGGCATCCCAGACATCTACGGGGAACGGTTCCGCCGCGTCACGTTTGATGCCGACCATCCACGTGGCGGCCTGCTCGGCCATGGCGGCCTCTTGATGGTAACATCGCATCCGAACCGGACGTCGCCGGTGCTGCGGGGCAAGTGGCTGCTCGAGAGCATCCTTGGGGCGCCACCGCCCGAGCCGCCGGCAGACGTGCCCGGGTTGCCGGACCGTGGGGAGGAAGGCGAGCCGCAGTCGGTGCGCCATCGCTTGGAGCGGCACCGCGAGAATCCGGTCTGTTCGAGCTGTCATGCACCGATGGATCCGCTCGGCTTCGCCTTGGAGAACTTCGACGCGATCGGGAGTTGGCGGGACACGAGCGTGGCAGGTCAACCAATTGACGCCTCGGCCACCATGCCGAGCGGTGCGTCATTCGATGGCCCGGCGGGGTTGCGTGACGTGCTGCTAGGCCGTGGAGACAGCTTTGCTCGCACGGTGACCGAGAAGTTGCTCGCGTATGCACTCGGTCGCGGGCTCGAGTTTGCCGACCAGCCGAGCGTGCGGCAGGTCGTGCAGAATGCGGCGGTCGACGACTACCGCTGGTCGTCCGTCGTCGTCGGGATCGTCGAGAGCGCGCCGTTCCAGTGGCGGCGCTCGCGCACAGCAGACGAAACGCAGGAAAGGGCGGAGCCATGATCATCCGAAAGATATCGTTGCCACGACGGACCGTGCTGCGAGGATTGGGCGCCTCGGTGGCACTGCCGCTGCTCGATGCGATGGTGCCCGCTGCATCGGCGTTGGCTCAGACCGCGGCGAAACCAAAGCGGCGTTTCGGTACCGTCTATGTCCCGAACGGCATGGCGATGGAGTATTGGACGCCAGCCACGGAAGGTCGTGGATTCGAGCTAACGCCAATTCTCCAGCCACTCGCGGCGTTTCAGGATCAGATGACGGTCGTTTCCGGATTACGCGGCTACTGGACGCCTGCCCACGCGGGCGCATCGACCACCTTCCTCACCGGCGCGGCAGGAGTGGCGGGTGAAACCGCACCGGTGGCCGACACCTCAATGGACCAAATCCTGGCTCAAGAATATGGGCAGGCGACAGAACTGGCGTCGCTCCAACTTGCAATCGACGGACGGGCCAACGCAGGACAGTGCAGTGGTGGCCACAGCTGCGTCTATACCAACACCATCTGCTGGCGCAGTCGTACCACGCCGCTCCCGATGGAGCACAACCCGCGTGTCGTCTTCGAGCAGATGTTCGGCGACAGCGGGAGCACCGACCCTGAGGTGCGTCGCGCGCGCATGGTTCGCGACCGGTCGATTCTCGATTCGGTGACCGAGAAAGTTGGCGACCTGCAGCGTGAACTTGGAATGTCGGACAGCCTCAAAGTCGACGAGTATCTCGAAGGTGTCCGGGACATCGAACGGCGCATTCAGCGAGCGGAGCAACGGGAAAGCTACGACCTCCCTGAGGTGGCACAACCCGAGGGCATTCCGGCCACTTTCGCCGAGCACGTGCGACTGATGTTCGACCTACAGTTGCTGGCGCACCAAATCGATCTCACGCGAGTGTCAACGTTCATGCTTGGACGCGAGGTGAGTTCGCGCACCTACACTGACATCGGTATCCCCGACGCGCACCATCCCCTGTCGCATCACGAGTACAACCCTGAGAAGATTGCGCAGATGTCGAAGATCAACGCGTATCATGCGACCTTTTTTGCCGAGTATCTGGAGAAACTCCGGACAACGCCTGACGGCGACGGGTCGCTGCTTGACAACATGCTGCTCATCTACGGGTGCGGCATGTCTGACAGCAACAGCCACAGCCCGCTCAATCTGCCGGTGCTGCTGCTCGGAGGCTGTGGCGGCACGCTCGAAGGCAACCGCCACTTGCGCTACACGGACGATCCGCTGATGCCGAACCTACTGGTGTCGCTGATGGACAAATTGAACGTGCCGGTCGAAAAATTGGGAATGAGTGACGGCCGTTTGAGTGTCGATCGATTGACGGGCGTGTAACCGGGGCGACGCCCCGACTAATTGTTAGCGCCCAGGCGCCGCAACAGCTCGACCGTCTGGTTCTCCCCGTCGTCGCCACCACGTCCGGTGGCCAGCGCCAACGGGGTCTGTCCGTCGGCGTTCTGCGCGGTCAGGTCTGCGCCCCGTTCCACAAGCAGTTCCACCACCGTATCGAAACGGCGCGATGCCGCGTCGTGGAGCACCGTGTTTCCCTTCTCATCTATTGCTGCGATGTCGGTACCATGGTCGAGCGCAATCGTCACCGTGTCGAGCACGCGCCGCTCATTGGCGCCCGCGTTCGCCGTCAAGCCGGGCTCTTGACGCCGCCGCGCCGCCGTGGCGGCGTGCAGCGCGGTCGTTCCATCCATCATGACGAAGCTAGCGTCGGCGCCGTGCTCGATCAGACTGCGCATGATGGTCGGCTCTGAGAAGTGGGCAGCAAGCCAGAACGGCGTCGCCCCGACAACGTCGTGTTCCAGTACATAGTCGGGGCTATTCCGACGCCCTTCGCTTCCCCGGGTCACGAGGGCGTTCGCATCGGCCCCCGCCGCCAGCAGCGCATCGGCCACCACGCCATCTCCCCGCAGCGTCGCGGCATGCAGCGCCGTATAGCCAGCCCCGTCTGTGTTCGGATCGGCGCCTTGATCCAGCAGATAGATCGCCAGTTCGGTGTGGCCGCTGTGCGCGGCGACCACGAGAGCGCTCGTCCCAACCGGCGCAGCGTCGTTCGCATCGGCGCCAGCGCCGATCAGATACCGAGCGGAGTCGAGATCCCCGTGTCGCGCGGCGAAGAGCAACGGACTGTTTCCACCCTGCGTGACGTCGACCACACCGGACGGATTGAAGCCGGCGGTGCGCGTATGGATACGCCGTGGGCGTTCGGCAGACCGAACACTGATGTCGGCGCCGAGATCGAGCAATGTTTTAACGACACCAGATTGACGTTCGGCGATTGCCCACATCATCGCGGTCTGTCCGCGGCTGTACTCGGTCGCGTCGATCGTGGCTCCATGTTCCACGAGGAGCCGTACCGCATCGGATGAGCCGGTGCGGGCTGCCATCATCAGCACGGTCTCACCAGACGCCAGTGCCGCGTTCGGGTCGGCGCTGGCCTCAAGCAAGCGCTTGACCATACTGACGCTCCCATTCTGCGCGGCAAGCCACAACGGCGTCGCACCGAATTCATTGGCCGCGCCGGCATCTGCGGTTACTGCAAGGAGCGCGTCGGCCATTGCGACATCGTCGTGATGCGCGGCCCAGTGGAGCGCCGTGGCACCGTCTGCCTGGGTCGTGTTCGGATCGGCGCCGTCGCTGAGCAACGCTTCGACGCGCTCCGCGTCCGCTGCCTTCGCCGCCGCGAGCAGCCGCGCGGAAGACGCTGGGTCTTGGGCGAGGGCGCTGATGCTACCGAGAGTCACGAATGCGACAAGCGCTGTTGCCAGTATTCTTTGAAAGTCATGATGTCTGTTCATTGGGCACCCGCAGAAAATATTTAGGGACGTGCACAGCCTACCGCTCCTCGACGACTCGTTCAATCATGTTTACCGATAGTGTTAAACAGAACTTAAGGGGCACTGCCCCCTTCTCCACCAGTAACAGTACGTTGTAGCAGAGAAGAGGGTTCTACCCGTTGCGCAAGACATGGTGCCATCTACGGACGACGACCACGCCCTTCGACGCTAGATGCTCCAGCCTGTTCATCAGTAAAGACTGGTGTGGTTTCCCAATCAATAACGTCGCCCCACTCAGCTGCATGCACGTAAACAGTCTCCGGCTTATCCGTCTCGACCAGCAACCATCCATTCACAGAACCCGGTGCGTGCCAGCGACCCAGTAACGTCGACCCTTCCGGCATCGGTGCTGCTCCTTGAAGAAACCGATCATGGGCCTTATCGTACCCGTCCGCTTTTATTGACCATTCCATCATGTACAACATGCCTTACTCTCCTTAATGTTTATTTAACAACGCACCGGACGCCCCTCTGACGTTCAGTCGTCATCTATCCAGTGTGCAGTTACTCTTCTCCATCCCCACAACCGCACCGCTCAACGTGCGTTAGCCGCGGCGTTCGCGTAATACTTCTCGCCACTCACTGTACGGACGAACCTCGGTAATGTCTTCAAACAGCAACGCACCGTCCTGTCCCATCGGCAAACCCATCACCGTCTCGAGTAACGTCGCATTCGCTCTGATCGCGGTCTCGCCTTCGACGCACAAGACGCCGTATACGAGTGGCGCACTCACATCCTTCCATAACGTCACAATGAGTCCCGCTTGCTCAGCACCCTCTGCAGCCTCCGCCTCCTCCAACCAGCGATCCATAAGTTCGTCAGCAGATTTGTACCGATTCACATCGACGCGTACACGCGCCAAGAAATAATATTTTGCCATCGCTCTCTCCTGTATCTGGATGACGGGTCCGCTCCATGCCGACGGACCGAGAACCGTCGTTTTATTCAGCCTACAAAGACTTCTCTCCTGACGACAAGGCCGGAAACCATCCGGCGGCCGCCGATCGACATGCGCCTACCTACACCACATACAACCCGAGGTACACCAGAAGGGCGCCTACCGACACGCCCAACACCCCGAACCCGCGCAGCATCCCGTCACTCATCTTCGTGTCCGCCCATCGAAATTTTTTCTGCCCGTACTGCCGAAAAAACCCCGAAAAGACAGTCTGGCACAGTCCGACCGATAACAGTCCCCAGAGAACCCACATGGGCCACTGTGCTGCATCGTCACCTCCGAAATCATTCATCAACAGCGAAAGCGACAATATTCCGAGCACTCCACCCCCTATTCTGATGGAGCGACCGACCGAAAATATCGCCATCCAGAAATGAATGGTGCGACGAGGCGCAAACACGAGCGTGCTCCGCGTCAGGATTACAAGCACACCGAAGCCAATGAGAAGTACCGAGGCGCGACTCATCTCTTCCATTGGAAATTTCGCACGCGATCGTGACACATCACCGCCCGACAACTAAACATCGACTACACACCGCCACGACGACTGGCGGGGGGTATTCCCCCATTCAGTCTAAGATACACGGCCATCTGGCCGTAGATATCCATCGCATGACTCAGCGTGAAATACGCCATCCGCACACGGGTCACATTCCCCAAAAAACGCGGGCCGGCGATCGTCTCAAGTAACTCCTCATCAGAGAATTCTTGAATCACTGAAATTCCGTAGTCATATCCATCACTGAGTGCCTGAAGCACCTGGGTTTTCGACGTGGCCGGGAGTCCAAAGACTTTAAAGTCAGAAGTATCGACGTCTGGTGCCACAGTCACACCGCCCACATGCTGCATGAGGAACACATTTGCACCCGCGATATGCAAAATCTGTTCGGCGTACGTCCGTTGGGCCTCCGTCGGTTTGAATCCGTAGGTTTCTTCAGGCATCGCCTCCGCAATGGCCATCATCGTCGTTTTCTGCTGCTGCCAATCTGCCAACAGATCGCCCGCTACCGTCGCATCCTGCGCGTACGCCGGACCACTCCCGCCCAATAGAATCGAGACAACGACTCCCACAGAACACAATGACCTCATTCATGACTCCTTCGAGAGACGGCAGTGTGTGATCTCATCAGGTATCGCACACGCTTACGATACAAAGCGATTGGTCTCACTGCGTACTTACTCGTCTAAAATGACAATACGTAAACTGCTGCTGCTTCATACTCGGGGTGAGATGAACTTCATCGCGCACATTCAATAATCGGAAGTCAGCCCCTAACTCGGCACCAAGTTTCTCTGCATCGTATTGCACGACATCAAGACCGCTACACTTTGTCGGACCACCGAGTCCGAAGGTCGCAATCACCACATCGCCACCCGGTAGCAGGGATCGCTCCAGTACCGCCCGATACTGCTGTCTTTCAGATTCGTCGCTCAGAAAATGAAAGACAGCCCGGTCGTGCCACAACGCATACTGATGTGGCGACTCGTACTGTGTAACGTCGGCTTCTCGCCATTGAATGTCTTCTGCAACATCACCGAGTCTCTTCTTGGAGGCCGCTAGTGCGACACCGGAGATGTCCAGCACCGTGATGTCACGATAGCGATCCCGAATCAGGAAATCGACCAATACCGATGCGCCACCACCCACATCAATAACAGGTGCATCACGCGACAGTCCTGCACCAGCAATTAATTGCAAGGAGAGCGTGGGCTCATCCTGGTGCCAGCTACGATCCATTGGGGTTGTCCGCTGGTAGACGCCCTCCCAATGGTTGTGCCGGTCTTGCATCTCTCGTCTTCCTGCGTATTATTGCTTTAGTTGTGACCGCAGCCTAGAACTTTTAAACTAGTCACCAGTCGATAGCTGTCAGAATCAGAAATACATATGTCCCGATCCGCATTGTTACGAATCGTCCTTATCTTGGCCCTCACGACCATCGGTCGTGCTCAAGACCAAGAGCCCAGCATGCCCGATCCAGACTACCGAGCCCCACGAACTGCTGACCAGACGCCCGATATTTCTGGCCTCTGGCGTAATGACACCCTCACGCCTCTTGAACGCCCGACCGCACTCGGTGACCAGGCATATCTAAGTGACGAAGAAACCGCAGCCATTCAAACACGCGCGGAACAGGCTCGCACGAGGGACAACAGGCCAGGCATCCAGCGAAGTCCCGGCGGACGTCCATCCGAACGAGTCAACGACTTCTGGTATGACCCGCGCGAAACCGTCGTGCACACGCGGCGCACATCCATGATTAGCGATCCGCCGTCGGGCCGCGCGCCGACCCGCCCCGCGGCTGAAGACCGGGCCCAATGGCTCGTAGCCAACCGCACTACTTCACATGAAACGATGAGTCCGTATACCCGGTGCATCACCCGAGGTATGCCAGGCTCGATGATCCCGAATGCCTACAACACTGGTAATCATATTTTCCAGATTCCAGGCTACGTCATCATCTTGTACGAAATGGTCCGCGAACCCCGGATCATTCCGCTGGATGGCCGACCATCCGTCGACCCAAAAATCCGTCAATGGATGGGAGATACCCGGGGACGCTGGGAAGGCGAAACACTCGTGGTCGAGACGACCAACTTCACAGAGAAGGGCTGGATTACGCCAAATCAGAATGCGGGGCGTATGCATGGCGTACCGGTCAGCCGGGAGCTCAAACTGACCGAGCGGTTCACACGGCTCTCTGATGACATTCTGGACTGGCAGGTTCGCGTCGAAGACTCGGACACCTATACGGAACCCTGGACGCTTGAGCTACCACTACGGCATGACATGAACTACACGGTCTATGAGTACGCGTGCCACGAAGGAAATCGGGCCGTCACGAATATTCTGAGTACTGCTCGCCAGCTGGAGCAGTAAGTCAACCCGTGCCCGATTACTCCGCGGGTTCGATTCTCAACACCGCCCCATCTTGCATGTCGGTCGTCACGTACAGAAATCCGTCCGGCCCTTGCTTGACATCACGGATCCGCTGACCGAGCTCCGTGAACATCGTTTCGCGACGACTCTCGATGCCGTGTTCAGTAAACACCACCCGCGACACCTGACGACCAATGAGTCCCCCGGCGAGCAGATTCCCGCGCCACTGTGGAAATTGGTCACCTGTGTAGAACGTCATCCCCGAGATAGCGATTGAGGGTTTATAGAACGTGAACGGTTCTTCCATATTCGGTGCGGCCGTCGGGGGCTGCACGTTCGGGGGTGGCAAGCCTGATCTCGTACCCTCGAGATCGCTTGAATACGCGCGACCATAGCTAATGACCGGCCAGCCATAATTCAGACCTGGTTCGATGATGTTGAGCTCATCGCCGCCCTGCGGACCATTTTCTGTCTCCCACAGTGCGCCCGTATCAGGGTGAAATGCCATGCCAATCGAATTGCGGATACCAAGTGCAAAGATCTCAGGCAGATATCCGGACCGATTGACAAATGGATTATCGTGCGGGACCGTGCCATCGTCATTGATCCGGAGAATCTTTCCACCATGCTGGTCAGGTGCCTGCGACCACATGGCTTCGCCTGCTTTTGCCGAACTGATCGGCGCACCAATGGTGAAATAGAGCATCCCGTCCGGTCCGAAGATGATGCGAATCGACGAAGGGCCATCCGTCCAGGAGACAGACTCGAAAATCTCCTCCACTTCAACCAATGCATACCCGTCCAAACGCGCGCGAACGATTGTCGCAGTCCGAAGATCTTCGTCTCCGGGTTGCGGTTTCCAGTACGCCACATAAACCAGACGGTTCTCCGAATAGTTCGGATGCACCGTCACATCCACACCAGCGGTATCCCGTCGCTGACTTGTACTCACCGGCGGAAGCCCCGTGATCGGTGTCGGATCCAGAACACCGTCGTGGATTAAACGAAGTGTCGTGCGGTTCTGTTCGGTCACCAGCATGTCACCATTCGGAAGAAATGCGAGCGCCCACGGATAGACCAGGCCCTTAATGGGCACGACCCGAACAGGCCCCGTCATGGTGTTCACAATAACCGGCGCCTCTGTCAGCACGGGCAGGGTTGACTCCGGTTGTTCGGCCAAACTCATGGACGGCACAGTCCAGAAACACAGCCCCAGCAGGACCAATTGAATCCGTTTCATCGAATACCTCGTTAGTAGAACTGGCATAACTGCCATAGCGTATCTCGGAGAGACAGTCGGTTCAACGTCTAGACTTCGACCAGCGTAATACCGGGATTTCCCTGATCAGTCCTGAGGTCCTCTTTAAGTTCCGAAAATCGAGACCGGAGGTTTCGACCGGTCTCAGAATGCTGATAGTCTTCTCCGGTCACGTAATGCTTAATTGAACCATGCTGTAGCGCTGATTCCAGTTCCTTCCGAACGGCCCTCTTAATCGCACCGCCGGTACCTGAAGACCCGTAGCCGTGAATCAATCTAACGACTGATATCCCTTTCGTACGAGCTTCGTAGAGTTGTCGATCCATCCGATGGAGCGCTTCTTCAACGAACGGGCGCCCTTCCTCCAGATTGACCGTAACGATTGTCCTCCGCACCCTCTGCTTCGCCTCAGAAGACACTCTGGTTTGTGGCTGCTCGCAGTAAGGACACTTCCGCGCGGACGATTCGATCTCATTACCGCAGGTCGTACAGTCCTTCATGAGACTAAGACACTATGGAACAACGGACCGGCCACAAAGGCAAAACCCAACAGAGAAAATCTAAAACATCGAATCACGTATCTTCTAGCCTAGCGGTGGTCGAAAAAGCATTCAATTGAGCGCTGCTCCAAAACTCCGCTTCCGTCCATCGGCCACGTCTTTGCAGTTTGGTGTAATCTCCGCAAAGAATAACGTGGGGTCGCTACACAAACCTTCTTTTCACGGAGCACACCCGATGCGCGTAATTATCCGTTCCCTGCCACTCCTCGCGTTGATTGGCTACCTGGCCGTTCCGCTCTCATCCCAAGACATTGGACCGACCGGCCCGATCCCCTACGACATCGTCGATAGCTGGGCGAAGCCATTTGCAGCCGAGGGGTTCGCCTTCGGTGGCAACTCGGGCGTCTACGCCGAATCTCCGGACCGGATCATCGTCTTGCAACGCGGTGAAACCCGCCTTCCGGACCCTGTGCCGCCAGAGTTCAATGGCTGGGCTGGGCCGTTATGGAACGTCCTCAGTGGACGTGGCCGTACCTGGCAGAACTGCATCTACGTCCTCGACGGCGACGGCAACGTCACCGAAGTCTGGGACCAGTGGGACTATCTTTTTGAAGGGTCAGACGGACCAGGACCCCACCGCATCCGTGTCAGTCCCTACGACCCGGAGCGCCGCATCTGGATCGTGCACGAAACCGCCCATCAAATCTTCGTGCTGTCGAATGACGGCAAGGACCTTCTGAAGACATTCGGGGAAAGAAATGTGAGCGGAACCGACCAGGCGCATTTCGGGCTTCCACAGGATGTCGGGTTTCTGCCGGACGGACGAGTACTCATCGCCGACGGCTACGAAAATTCCCGTGTCATGGTCCTTGATGCGGACTGGAACTACCTCACGGAATTCGGAAGTGCAGGAGAAGGCCCCGGTCAATTTCAGGTCGTTCACAGTATCGCGATGGCCCCCGGCGGCAGAATTCTCGTCGCTGACCGCGACAATGACCGCGTCCAGATCTTCAGCGATTCCGACTATGCCTACATGGACGAGATTTATGTCGGCGCACTGGCGCTCGATATCCTCGTGAGCGGGAACCGTGTCTTCGTATCTGATGTCGGCCCACCCAGACTCAGGCAGTTTGACCTGGACGGAAACCCGGTCTATACCTGGTCTGCGCCGGGAGAAGACTCTCCGCATTGGATCCGAGAAATGCACTCAATCGGGGTGGACTCAGACGGGAATCTGTACGCCGCAGATAATCAGAATGGACGGATCCAGAAACTAATTCCGAAGCCGGATGCCGACCCGAACCTGCTCGTTGGCCAGCCGTACATCCCTCGCTGAGACGACCGAACTACCGGCACAAGTTAGACCACCGACAACCACGGTCGCCGGTCGTCACTGACCGTCCCGGGCCAGGAGCGGCTCGAACGGGATCTCTAACGACAACTCTTCCGTCCTCGGCACGTAACAGACCGTGTCGCTGCAGACCTGGTACAAGACCGACACCGGAAGATTGACTATTTCTGGTCGATCCGCATTCGTCCGGTGAAAGACTTCCGCGTTGGGTGTCACAGGAATGGCCACATCGACAACGCCTTCGTAGACATTGAGCGTTACACCCAACTCTGAAAATGCCCTTGGTTGCGTCGCGGGGTACTGTGGGTCCCCAATCCGAAGACCCGGCCTATCCTGGATCGTCACTTCAGACGCGATGTATCCATCTGGAAGCGGTCGGCCGTATACGTGTAACCCTTCGTCGAGCTCAAAACGCACATAGATGGTCGACTGCGTCTCGAACTTCAGAGACGCATCAGACAGGAACGCCGATAAGTTGATCTGTTCAGCGCTAAGTTCCGCCGTCGGAGCTTCGTGACGAGCCAAGATCTCGCCGAGCGCTGAGTCACGAATCGCGCCCGCAGAATCACGAGTCCCGTAATAGCGATGAAAAAATTTTTCGGTGACGACCCCATTCCCATCCGTTACATACACGCCCGGGAACGGAAGGCCGTAGTAGCTACGCCCACCGCCTGTCTCCGGATCGTCAGGCGTGATCAGCGTATTGAGAATGCCAAACTTCCGAATGACCGCCGAATCAGCATCAGACAGCAGGTCGTACGTCACGTCGTGGCCGTCCGCGAACGTCCGAAGTTGCTCTTCGCTATCGTAGCTCACACCATAGACACGAATATTCTCCGCTTCGAACAACGCCAGGTTATTTTGCAGCTCGACCAGCTGCGTGCGGCAGTACGGTCACCAGACCGCGGAACGGTAGAACACAACGATAGATTTCGAATCGCCCCGATCGGCATGGTAATCAACGAGCCGACCTTCTTGATTCAGTAGTGAGAATTCAGGGAGACGCTCACCAATGTCAGGCCCGGTCGGAAACGCTTCCGTTGCCGGATAGCGCCGCGCCGGATGACTTGCCGGAATCCCGATCGTCACCCCGACGTCATCCGTCATGGTGCCTGGCTCAAGAGTTTCGTGCGCGGCTTTGACCGGTTCCTCTTCCTGCCCTGCAAGGTTCGCCGTCATCAGTGGCATCAGCGCCCACATCACCACGAAAGACCACCGGCTCATCGCGATCGATCCGTAATTTTCTTTATCCATCACGCAAAAACTATAGCCGCTTGCTGCCCTTCAGTCGAATGTTATGCAAGACTTACGTCGTTCTAGCCTCGCCTGCCATGCTATTCCGAGTCATGCGAACGCCCGTCCACCCTCCCGACTGTTGTGATGGACATGACATCGTTTAACCCCTATGCATTCGTGATTGCACTGGCTACGGCACTCGCCGTCCTCAGCGCACTTCGTCGCTCCACCCACCCCGTGCCTGATCCCACCCAGGTCGTCGCGTGGCTCTTGCTTTGGATCCCGTTCGACCTACGGTGGTGGAATCAGCTCTACACCGGCCCTGGCGGACAATACGGGTACGAGTTCTGGGCCGCCTATGTCACCGGGATCGCACTGGTTGGCTGGGGGGTCTTTCATCGATGGGAGTTCCTCGGCATCCGGGTGCCGAAACCGCGAGACATCTTCGTTTCCCTCGCGGCACTCGCAACGCTAGCCGCGATACTGATTCCTCCAGGACTCGGATCAGGATTTCTCCAATGGAACCCGTCTCCTCCCGGTCTGCTCCACGGCGCAAGTCTCTTCGGCACACTCGCACTCACGGTCGCGTTTCCAGAGGAATTGTTCTTCCGAGGTCTCCTTCAACCCTGGTGCGAACATTGGACCAGACGGCGGTGGCTCGGTTTGGTACTCGCGTCACTCGCGTTCGGGTTAATGCATTGGAATAACCGCCCGGAGTTCAACGAGAAAGTCATGTACTGCGTGCTTGCCAGCGTCGCCGGCCTCGGCTACGGCCTAGCGTTCCGATATGGCGGCCTGTTCGCGTCCGTCATGACGCACACGTCAGTAAACTGGATCTGGCAAGTCTTACTGCGTGGATAGCCGGTGACACCGTCACCGGCCCCCAGGGGTTATGCGACGCTTGTCCCGCTCCTCAAGAACGCGGAGCTCACATCATCATCAGGCCACGGCGGTGGCTTCGAGTTCGACCATAATCTCAGGCTCGAACAACTTCGTCACACCGAGCAGCGTACTGACTGGCTTACACCCATCCGCCGCAAAAATGGGCACGAGATCCGCGGCCACCGCCATAAATCCATCAACGTCCGTCGTGTACATATTCAAGCGCACGATGTTTGTCGGATCCATATCAGCCGCCGCTAGCCCATCCTTTACATTTGACCAGGCCAGACGGAATTGAGCCACAAGATCACCCACGTGCATCGGTGTCCCGTCCGCAGCGTTCGCGGTTTGCCCGGACAGATAGAGCACCCGTTGCCCTCCCGTGACCTCGATGCCCTGATTGAGATTGAATGCTAGAAGCCATTCTGTAGGATTAATTTCTCGCTTTTCCATGATTTATCTCCTGTTGTAGAAATAGGTACCGCATTAATATCCCCGGCCGCTAGAGTTACGTCAATGCACCCCCCAGTCGGCTGAACATTGTCCTCGTTGCATCGCGCGCATTCTTCCTGATTCGATCTAATTGCATTCCCCTCACGCGGGAAAGGTGGCACAATCTCAACATAAAGCACTCTTGAGATATGTCTAGTTTTACGCGAACACATTCATTCCTTATTTCAACGGCTGTGACCTGCATGTGCTCCGCACAGACGATTCACGCCCAAGAATTCGAACTACTCGAAGCGACCATTACCGACGTGCATCAGGCGTTTGAATCCGATCGGCTCACCTGCCACGAATTGACGTCGCAATATCTCGAGCGAATACGAGCGTACGATGACACCGGTCCAACGCTGAATAGCATCCAGATGGTCAATCCCAATGCCTTGCAAGAGGCCGGCTCACTCGATGCGCAATTCAGTCGGTCTGGTCTTACGGGGCCACTCCATTGCATTCCCGTCTTGCTGAAAGATCAAGTCGAAACCCGCGACATGCCAACCACGTATGGATCTGCGGTATTCGAAAACTTTATGACCAATCGCGATGCCACGATTGTGACCCGAATGCGTGAGGCGGGCGCGTTGATCCTTGCCAAAACAACGATGGGGGAATTCGCATCGCGCTATGTTGGGTCAGGCTTTGGTGTAATCCGGAATGCCTACGACCCGACTCGCAACCCAAGCGGTTCCTCCGGTGGAACGGGTGCGGGCATTGCCGCGAATTTTGGGATGGTCGGTATTGGCGAAGACACCGGTGGGTCCATTCGTGGTCCGGCGGCCGTACATAGCCTCGTTGGACTTCGCCCCACGGTACCACTGGTCAGCCGCTACGGCATGATGCCGGCCAATCCGTCCAGTGACACACTCGGCCCAATCACGCGCACTGTCACCGATACCGCGATCCTGCTCCACGTGCTTGCCGGCTACGACGCGAACGATCCCATCACTGCATATGCGGTTGACCATGTGCCTCCGTCCTACACCGAGCCGTTTAGTCCCGACGGCCTCCAAGGCGCTCGTATCGGTGTCATTCGGGCGCCAATGGATCCGAACACGGACACCACATCTACCGACTATCAGAAGGTTCGCGTCGTCATCGACCAGGCCTTTCGTGACCTGCAGGGTCTCGGGGCCATCTTGATCGATCCCGTCTCCCTCGCGCATCTTGATTCAATCGAACAAACCTATTCCGGGAATAGTTACGAAACCGAAGAGGCCACGGACGCCTATCTCGCTGAACACGAACACGCGCCTGCCACCACGCTTCGTGACATCCTTCTATCGGGCGACGTCACTCCGTGGCGTGCCAAGGGACTCATAGGCCTGATTGGGAAAACTACCGCCGACGCCGGCTACCTGGAAGTTTTGACTGCACGAGAACGGCTCCGACGAAGCGTAATGACGACCATGGCCAACCATCGTCTTGACGCCCTTGTCTATGCCACCTTCGATCACCAAACAACGGTGATCGCCTCAGACGTACTTACAAATCCAAATACAGAGGATCGGTACGCACTCGGCAATAATCGCTACCTGAGTCCAGTTATCGGGTTTCCGGCATTGACCGTACCAGCTGGCTTCACCACAGACAATCTCCCGATAGGCCTGGAATTTTTGGGGCGGCCGTTCACGGAGGCGACACTGTTACAGTTTGGCTACGCCTACGAACAAGGCACGCATCGGCGACAACCACCCACACCCACACCCGCACTCCCATAGGAGGTTTGATGAACGCACTCAGGGCTCAATCGGAAACCATTTACGCGACGACTCGAATAGTGGTCGGCTTTTTGTTCGCTCTCCACGGCGTGGAGAAAATGTTTGGCGTGATCTCCCGAGACGAACCGGTCGCACTGTTCTCATTGCTCGGAGCCGCTGGCGTGATTGAACTAATTGCCGGCGTGATGATCTGCCTTGGACTCAAAACCTCCTGGGCCGCCTTCATTTCCAGCGGACAGATGGCCGTTGCGTATTTCTATGCCCACCAACCCCGCGCATTCTGGCCACTCGAAAATGACGGAGAGCGTTCAATACTCTACTGTTTCATTTTTCTCTACTTCGCCGCAAAGGGGTCTGGCATTCTCAGTCTCGACCACACCACGACTCAGAGTGATAGCGACACCGTTTCGATATAAGGATTTGCGCCAAGGGGACAACCTGATGCAGACATATTCCAAAACACCAGCAATACTGATCGCCGGCCTATCGATATTCCTGCAGGCGTCGCTTACTCTTTCGTTCGCGCAGAACGTGGAGGGACATGACTATCTCCTCCTAGCGACCAATCGAACATCAACGATGGAAACAGAAATGCAGGAAGCCGCCGACGAGGGGTACGCGTTTGCCGGAGTCATGGGCGGAGAAACCTCCTTTGGCGGCAATGAAGTGGTCGTCGTCATGGAGCGTTCAGGAACTGCTCCCAATGCACGGTACGACTATCGGTTACTAGCGACAACAAAAACGTCGACCATGCAAAAGGAAATGCAGGACGCTGGCGATGCCGGCTATGTCTACATGGGGCAGACCGTCTTTGGCACCACATTCGGTGGCGACGAAGCGGTGGTCATCCTCGAGCGAGACAACGATCAAATGGGTGTCACGTCCTACGAATATCGATTACTGGCAACGAAACGCACGTCGACGATGCAAGAAGAATTGAGTGAGGCGGGACTCGCGGGATTCGAATTTATCGGAGTGACCGTGTCTTCGACCACTTTTGGTGGCGATGAGGTGGTTGCTATTTTGAAACGTCCAGTTTCTTCGAATTAGAAGACTGACTGAGTCATAGTCGAACGAGAACAACGGCCACAAAAAAGCCCTCCGCTCTGCGCCGCTTGTCTGACGATGTGGCTAAAAACAGTAGGTGTCAGTTTTTAAACAGGGCACTGCCTTACCCAAAGAAAACAATGAAGAGATTTTGTCATTCTCGGCCACATGCTCATGCCCAGTCGCATACGACGCTTCCCTCACCGCGCCTGTTAGTCAACGGGGTCCGGTGGGAGTCGAAAATCACTGAGGTTTGGTGGTGTCACGCGCCGCTCAACGGGCCTCGAAAGCTGCGGCACCCAGTCATATGGGATGCGATGGGCACGGTAGATGCGGTGCGTGTCAGGGTCAGTGCCGAAAAATGGGTTTACGTATTCCCAAACGATTTCGGACTCTGCGGTCAGTTCAAAAATGCGTCCGTCGGCACCTTCGGTAACCATCGTATTACCATTCGGTAACCGCTGCACGTTGCTCACATAGTGACTGAAAAATCGATGCCGTTCTGTTCCCGTCAATGTGTATTCCCACACTTTTTCAAATGTCACGGGATCGATTTCAAGCACCCGTGAGTTGATGCGGCGAACCGTCGCTCTTCCTGTCGGTGCAGAGGGCGTCGGCGTGCCGTAGCCGGCTTCCCCGCCGTTATCAAAGACCAACAGATTACCGGCTCCAGGCAGTCCTTTCGGAATAATGTGCGGATTATGCTGACCAATAATCTGTCCGAGCTCACGGAGCGCTGGGTCCGTCCGGTAATCGGGTCCCATCCGCCACACAACCGCCCCTTCTCGATCGATGATCGCCATGATGTTGGCTTCGCGACTACTCCAGATGATGTTCTCAGGGTGAAACCGATCATCGCCATCGTCGTACCAGTGATTTGGTCCGACGTAGGAGGCAGCATTGATGTGTAACCAGTCAGCACTTTCTCGCTCTTCATTCCATTGCACCGAGCGGTAGAGCGCATTTCGCTCGGCCTCGGAGAAGCCGAATTCATCCACATGCTCGCTCGCCAGCCATTTCCAGGTCACGTCACCATCCCAAGTGACTTCCAGAAGGACGTCGTCTTCTAACCGTTTGTCTGTAATGTCAGCTTGCACCAGATTCGTATGGGATAAGACGAGTGTCTTACCGCCATTAACTCTGGGGCTCGCGTCTGGCGCGTAATAACCGATGGGATTGCCCTCCCGTTGCCAGTCGTGATGGAGCCGTGAGGCCCACACGGTGGCGCCGTCTTCGGTTTCCACTTCTTCGAAATTCTGAAATTCCCAGACAACGTTGCCATCCCAATCCAGTTGCACGAGAGCAATCGCTTCCTGATGCGGTTCACGTGGAATCGTGCCTCCCATGACATACCCACCGGGCAGGATGCGAAATGGACTCGGAACGGCGGTCAGTTCTGTCCAATGCCTGACCACCTGTCCGTTCATGTCAATGAGCACCGCGCCCTGTTCGTCTGGGGTGTCGTGAATCGTGTAACCGTTCCAAGCCTTGTCAGGGTCATACCGTGTGGTACCTGTCGGGTAGACAGACGGCGCAGCTGTAAACATAGTGGGCACCAATAGGAGCGCGACGAGGACCAGGAGGATCGTCACTATGGCCGTATGGGAGTGGTCGGTTTTAACGCCGTTATTTAATTTTCCCATTTGACTACTCGGTATCCCAACGCGTTTCTGCAGACGGACTGCGTGAACATCCCAATGGCTCATTCAATACTTTAGTCCCATAGAAGGCATCGCACCGTCTCGACGTAACCACTACATACCCATACCACTCGGGAGTCCTTGAGCACGTCGAAGAAGTGCAATTTGACCTGTGTGATAACCAGCGTGAAATACCGCCGCACCGAGCAATGCCCCAAGCGTTGGAAACAGTTCTTTAACCGGAGACGACTCCGGTAATGCAGTGTCCAGATCGCCATCGCTCATCGAGCCCAACCGGGCGACCACCCCGCCAACGATATTCGCAACCTTCTCCGTCATCTCTTCGAGCACCGGATAAGCGGCCACGTCTGCCACCGGCTGGCTCCCGATCCCAAACTTCTCGACATACGAGTCATCAAGTTGACTCTGGAGACCAATAGCCGGAACAACAATACGGTCGAATGCATACGCCAAATGGCCGACATTCCACAGAATGTGAGACCGAGACGGTGTAAGTTGAAAAATCAGATGGTGGGCTTCGAGATCATCAGAAAGTACCGTTGTCAGTAACATCGGTACTCCTGCTAAAGACTGACTATGCGCTTGAAGACCGTTATTGCCTGCCATCTCTGACCTCTCTGTTCCTCTACAGAGCCATCCCCAAATAATGGCCCACTGTCTAACAGCCCAGAATCACAAAACCACGCGCGCGTCAGTAATCTGCCGCGTCCAATGACACGCGTATCACCTCTTCGTCGTTGCGTAGCACAATGTGCCGATTCGCAAACGCGGGATGCGACCATACAACACGGCGGTCACTCTCGCCATGACGAAACCGTGAACCCGTTCCGGCCCGAGAACCACCGTAGCCCGCATCCGACGTCGGGTCTAACAGATGCGTGCGGTCCAACTCCACATAACCCTCAGGACTGAACTCCACAATAATGAGGTCTCCCGTCTCGTTGTAGACAAAGTGCCGGTCCCCATGCCGAATAAAGTACGCAGACCCCCAACGATTTCGTGTCGTCAAACCTTCCGCTTCCCACACGCGCTCGCCCGTTTCGGCCAACAGCCCCCGAACCTGCCCGTGACTGCCGATGCCGTAAATGTAATCCCCGTCAATGAGCGGTGTCGTCATCACCGCGTGAAGGCCGGTCGATTCCGAGACTTCGATGCCTCCTTCAAGTACCCGGTTATTTTCCCCACGCCAGAGCGCTTCCGCAACTGGGCGGTCGCGGTCGAGCCGCATCATCAACGACCCGCTATAAAACCCGGATACAAACAGATACGGCCCACTTTTAACGGCATCGGCCACCGTCATGTTGGCACGGCCCGAGAAGGCCTCTTCCCAATAAATCGCTCCCGTCTCCGGGTCAAGCGACGAAAGAGCGCGCGGATGCCAGACAATCAGCTGCCGCGCGCCACCTTCGTCAATAATCATCGGTTGGTTGTAGCCCATCTCCGTTTGCGTTTCTAACGCGCGCCACACTTCGTCACCGGTCTGGGCATCGAAGGCCATGACTAGCGCGTCGGGTTCGCCGCCCACCAAAAAGATCACGCGGTCCCCATCCACCAACGGTGCACTGGAAGTTCCCCACACCGGAATACTCGTGTCGTATTCGGCTACGGTATCTATGTCCCAAATGACTGCTCCCGTTTCCGCATCGAAACAGAAGATGCGTCCGGTGGCACCGGTCACGTAGACGCGCCCATCATGCACGGTCGGTGTGGCGCGTGGTCCGGTTGCATAGGTAAACATCAACATGCGGTAGGTCGTTGCCCATTCCTGCGACCACAGCAGTTCCCCCGTCACCTCATCCAACGCGAGCAGCCGTTCCGTCCCATCCATGGTGCGCGGTTTCGTTTCGACATAATCCAGTACATAGACGCGGCCATTTGCCACAGCTGGACCTGCATACCCGCCGCTGATCGGCACACGCCATTTCACGGTCAGTCCATCCGCAGGAAATGTGTCAACAATACGGTCCTCGGTCCACACACCGAGACGATCCACCCCGCGCCATTGGGGCCAATCCTCCGCACGTAGCCCAGTCAACCCAACCATCACACCTATCATCGATACGGCGACGAGCATCCTTTTGCATTGATGGGCCATCCGTCCGCAACCGGGTCCTCTTGTCAACTTAGTCATCGTTCCGCATTATGCACTCTCTACCGCCGGCGCAGGTGGAAAAGTTGGCTGCTATGACCCGGCCATTTCGCCGCGCAGCGTCCACCGCCACGTTCAGGCACTTCGAAAGGCAAATAAGAATTATCAGGTGGGCGCCACCATCTGTCGTAAAAATCGCAAGCCGGCGGGCGCTTCAATGAACCTTAGTCGCGCGGGGGCGCTTCGTTCCATTCGCGAACGAGGCGTTGGACTTCGGTACGTTGTTCAGGCGTTAATCGCTCGTAGGTCATGTCGCGGAATCCAGTGCGGCTCTCTGCGGGCCAATCAGGAGGCAATCTTGCCGAATAACGATTGAACCACAGGTACGCCTGTACATAATCGGCCCGCTCAAAATAAAGGAAGCCGAGATTCGACAGTGCGAGATCGAAGCCTTGTTCTGCTGCCAATCGATACCACCGTACGGCTTCATCCTCATCCGGCAGTACACCTTCCCCGTCTTTATAAATAGCCCCGAGGGTGAACATCGCATTGCCATGCCCCTGTTCCGCCGCCAATCGATACCACCGCGCAGCTTCCACATAATTCTGCTTTACACCTTTGCCGTCTTTATACATACCCCCAAGTCTGAACTGCGCGTTGCCATCCCCCTGATCCGCGGCCAACCGATACCACCGCACGGCTTCCGCATCATCCCGCGGCACACCACGGCCGCTCGCGTACATGACGCCGAGTCCGTTCTGCGCATCGGCATGTCCCTGGGCCGCCCCCAACCGAAACCACCGCACAGCTTCCACAACATTCGGCGCCACACCTTCGCCGTTGGCATAAATACGGCCGAGGTTGTACTGCGCCTCGGCATCCCCCTGCTCGGCCCTCGCATGAATTTCTCCGAAAGAGCCTTGCTCAGCACTACCCACAACAGCAAGGCTGGCCACCAACACCACCGCCGCGAAGAACGTTGTCCACCGTTGAGGCATACACGCCTAGATTACGCTTCCCGAGCGCGGGTTTCAATCAGGTTGTAAAGGGTTGGGGATGGGCTGGCCGACGTGAATCAACCACTCTCTGATGCGTCGAACAGTTGTATGAAAACAGTCGTGTACTGTCACAGTTTGGGCCGATTTTGAGTGCCTGAGCGCATCCGAGCGTGATTATGTGTAATCGAGCGTATACGAGTGTGATGCGAGTTCAGCCCGTAAATATGGGGAGATTCTTGTAAACTATTGAAAACGGGCCGCTAGCTCAGTTGGGAGAGCGCAGCGTTCGCAACGCTGAGGTCGTGGGTTCGAACCCCATGCGGTCCACCATTACATTACGGGGCTTAGGGTAAGAGATTACTGCAGTCACAATCGTGGCGAGTCGCACGCACGACAGCGCTACACTTTAATTTGCATCTACTATGCAGACGAAAACATTTAGTGCCGTACTCCGCTGTATCGCTGGTTGCGAGGGCGACCATTCGCTGCTAACGCCGATCTATCACTGCCCTACCTGCAATGACCTGCTTGAAGTGCGCCACGACATTGATGCTCTCACGGAGCGTTCTCCCGGCTCATGGATGAAGGTCTTTGATGAGCGATACAAACGAACAACGTGGCCGTACGGTTCTGCTGTGTGGGGGAAGAAAGAATGGGTATGTCCTGTTGTTCACGACGACAACATTGTCTCAATGGACGAAGGTGGAACCAATCTCTTTTGGGCTGAAAGACTCGGCCAAGAAATAGGAATCGAAGACCTGTGGGTCAAACTGTGTGGGAATTCTCACACTGGTTCATTTAAAGACCTCGGGATGACAGTCCTCATTTCCGTCGTCCGCCAAATGATTACGCAAGGTGCACCAATCCGTGCCGTCGCCTGCGCATCGACCGGCGACACCTCGGCCTCGCTGGCTTCTTATGCGGCAGCAGGAGGTGTACCCGCCATTGTTATTCTTCCTCGTGGCAGAGTGTCAACGGCGCAACTCGTACAACCGCTCTCCAATGGCGCTACGGTTCTGTCCCTTGATACAGATTTCGATGGTTGCATGGGAATTGTTAAACGTCTTGCGACAGAGGAAGGCATCTATCTCGCAAACTCAATGAACAGCATCCGGCTCGAGGGTCAGAAAACCGTCGGGATCGAAATCGTGCAGCAGTTCGATTGGGCAGTTCCAGACGTCGTGGTTATTCCAGGAGGCAATCTAGGTAATGTCAGTGCGCTAGGTGCAGGTTTCGACATGATGAAGCGGCTGGGTGTCATTTCAAAGCTACCACGTATCGTTGTCGCACAGGCTGCAGCCGCCAACCCGCTATACCGCGCATACAAAAACGACTGGCACTTCGAACCAATCACGGCAACTCCGACGCAGGCGTCGGCTATCCAAATTGGTAATCCTGTATCAATCGATAAGGCTATACGAACATTGAAGCGATACCGCGGCATCGTTGAACAGGCCACAGAGAAGGAACTGGCAGACGCAGCCGCTAAAGCCGACCGCACAGGGATGTATAACTGTCCTCACACTGGCGTGGCATTGGCTGTACTAATCAAATTGCGTAAGTCAGGACAAATCTCAGGATCAGAAAGAGCTGTCGTAATCTCGACCGCGAATGGACTTAAATTTACAGATTTCAAACTCGACTACCATCGAGGTTCATTGCCAGAGCTTTCGTCAACGTTGTCCAATCTACCGATCGAACTTTCGAATGATTATGATGCCGTGCGAAAACAGGTCGACGAGTTAACCGGTCTGTAAAAGAAGATTACTATGCCGATATACGAATATCTCTGCAATGACTGTAGTCATGCATTCGAAACACTCGTACGAAATGGAGCCAACCCGGATTGCCCAGCATGCAGGAGCCGATCTCTCCAGCGGACACTCTCAGTCTTTGTCATCTCAAAGAACACTTATGCAAGTGGTGGGCTTTCAGACACCCGACCATGTGGGTCATGCGGGGACTCACGGGGCCCTGGTGCTTGTACCTTAAATTAACATCTTGATAACTTCATATTCTTGACATAGTTACGGCCGCTTCAGACAATATTAGCGATATGGCCATCCCACGGATTACGAAAGAAGACCTCCAGGCACTCCTCGAGGCCGACGAATCAACAACTCCAATCCTTCTAGATGCACGATTAAAGTATCCGTACGAGCATAGCACCGTGAAATTGCCAGGCGCTATACGGCTTTCACCGCCAGATTTTGAAACGAGTTCAGTCCCAAAAGAGAAAGATGTCGTCGTTTACGACTCCGACCCTGATGAAATCGTAAGTGTGAAAGTCGCGGCCGCACTTATTCGACAGGGATACCGTGCCAGTGCGCTTCAAGGAGGCATTGAAGAGTGGTTGGCTGCCAAACTACCTACCGACACCAAGGAAGCACCCAAGCAAAAACCGCCCGTGGCTGGTGCACTAAAAGGCTAAAGCCGACGCCCCTTAACACCTAAATCAACTACTGCTCGCGTCACTCAGGACGCGCTGTATTTACAATGCGAAAGCAATGCATCTCATTTATCGCCGTGCTCTGTGTGTCAGCGACTATAAACAGTCAGACAACGTCGCCAAGCGTCGAGACTGTCATTTCCAGACTCCAAAGTCGCTACGACAGGCTTAATGATTTCTCAGCTGACTTCCATCACACGTACGCCGGAGGGCTACTATCGACCACCGACACCGAACGCGGCATCGTTCACGTAAAAAAACCTGGACGTTGGCGTTTCAACTATTCGATACCAGAAGAGAAGAGTTTTATTAGCAATGGCAGATCGATTTTCTCGTACTTTCCACAAGACCAACAGGTAATCATTAGTCAATTACCAACCAGTCCTGGAGCATCGACCCCGGCATTGTTTTTATCCGGCGTCGGTAACCTTCATCGTGATTTCACCACCGAGACTTTAAAACCGGTCGACTCAGACAGCACCTCACTGATGCTCCGACTTACGCCAATCGCAGATAACGCAAATTACGAGTTTTTAATACTCACGCTTGACCCTGAGACTTTCGACATCAAGGTAATGGCGACCACAGATTTCCAAGGCGGTGTCTCCACCTACAGGTTCTCTAACCTGAAGGAAAACCCTGGTTTGTCCGATACAGTCTTTGAGTTCGACATCCCTCAGGATGTCGAGGTAATTACCGATGACAGCTTTACACGATGACACAGTAATTCATGCTTCTTGGCTGTTTAGAAAAATCTTGAGATGGCAAACCATCGCCGTCCTCTTGCTCTCCATTGCCATCTCATCGTGCGCCACGAGCAATGCCTTACGTACCGGGCAACTCGCTGAACGGGAACGAAATTACGACGCCGCAGTCATCGCCTATACCAGAGCTATTCAAGAGAATCCACGAAACAGGGATGCGCAGCTTTCTCTCGATCGCGCAAAACTCAGAGCCGCCCAACTTCACTATAACGAAGGCCGCCGATTCTCCCAGAATGGCGAGTGGGACAGCGCGCTTACCGAGTATCAGATCGCCTATGAACTCAATCCGACCATGGGTGATATTGAGCGACAAATCATAGAAACCAGAGACGCCATCCGAGTTGAACTCTCAAAACCAGAAAACGGGCTCACCGAACTCGAAGCTCTCATTAACCGGACCCGAGATGCCTCCCCGGAAAACCTTTCATTACCACAGGGTATCCGGCTCCCCGATTCCGTTGTATTCCGTGAAGCCAGTGCGCGAGCTGTTTTTTCAAGCCTTGGTCAGTTCGGCGGTGTAAATCTAATATTCGACCCACAATTCAGAGACGTACCGATCTCTATTGATTTGAGAAACACTACCTTCGACACCGCCATCGCTTCCGTCGCTGCCAGCACGCAAAATTTTTTTCGTATGACTGCTCCGCTGACCGTCACGATCATTCCAGATACCCCAAACAAGCGTCGCGAATATGAACAGGAGATCGTCCGCACGTTTTACCTTAGCCATGCTGATGTCGCGGAAACCATCGACCTACTGAGGCTCGTAATAGACCTCCGGCGGTTGGCGCCGGTAACCGCGACAAATTCCATCTCGATAAAAGACACGCCCGAGCGCATTGACGCCGCCGCAAAACTTCTACGGGCAATCGACAAGGCACGCCCTGAAGTCGTAATCGAAGTGCAACTCCTCGAGGCCGATCGCCAAACCCTCAGAGAGTACGGTCTTCAATTTGCCAACATTGGCACCGCCGGCATCAGTACGCTCGCCGGTCTCACACAACAATCTTTAACACTAGACCAAGTGCAGCGCCTCGGGAGTTCTGACGTATTCATCGCAGACATTCCGAGTCTGTTTATGCGTCTGATCGCCAGTGACACAAGCACGCGAATTTTGGCAAATCCCCACTTGCGGACTGCGGATGGGGTCGCCGCAACAGCTGCCTTCGGCGAGCGTGTTCCTGTCCCTGTCACGACCTTCTCGCCTATCGCTGCTGGGGGGGTCAGCCAGCAGCCTATAACGTCGTTCAACTATGAAAACATTGGCGTTAACATTGAAATTACGCCTCGCATCCATCACAACAATGAGGTATCACTCGCACTCGATGTGGAAATCAGTAATATCTCCGGCACGGGATTCGGCGACCTGCCTCAGTTCGGTAATCGAAATATTGTGACGTCGATCCGATTACGTGACGGCGAAACAAACATTCTTGCAGGCCTAATTCGCGACGATGAGCGGGAAGTCTTAGAGGGCGTGCCTGGCTTTAATCGCATTCCTGTCCTAGGTCGGTTGTTCGGACGAAACAAAACAGAAACGCAAGAGACGGACATCATTCTAACGCTTACGCCGCATGTGATTCGTGGAATTGAGATCGAAGAAAACGACCTACTCCCCTTCACGGTCGGCCGTGACCTCACGTCCAGCCTGACCGGCGGCTCGCCCGTCCAACTACAGCAACAAGTTCAGCCCCAGCAGCAACCACGCGCGCTAGCACCTGGACAACAACCCGTCCTCCCGCCAAGCCAACCGAACCAACCTGAGCCACGCTAAAACAGCTCGCTACACGGCTATTCCACAGACACCTGCGCTCCAAGCGAACGAAGTCTCGTTACAAGATTTCCATAACCCCGCTCGACGGTCTCGAGTGGCCCTATACGGCTCACACCTTCTGCGGCGAGCCCTGCCGCGATTAAAGCCATCCCTGACCGTAGGTCACGAGTATCTAAACTTCGTCCACTGAGAACCGTAGGCCCGTCAACAATGATCCGGTGTGGATCACAAAGGAACAAATTAGCACCCATTCCGCTTAGTTGCTCCAAAGCAAATAATCGGAGTTCATACATCCAATCATGAACCAAGGTGCGCCCTTCGGCTTGGGTGGCCAAGACTGTCACCAGGCTCACCATGTCGCTTGGGAAGGCAGGCCAGGGAGCAGTCGTAATCTCCCGACAACCTTTCATCTTAGAGGCCCTAACGACTAATCGTTCATCATTCGCGTCGCAATCAAGCCCCAGCCGTTTCAAGACACTGATGATGGGTTCCAGATCTGTAGCCCGAGCACCGTGCACGGCAACATCGCCACCCGTAATTGCTCCAAGAACAGCCCAGCTTCCCGCTTCGATGTAGTCACCTTGTAACTGATGCGTCGCTCCCGTCAGTTTTGAGCCCCCGTGAATTCTTAACGTAGAAGTCCCAGCGCCCTCAATCTGAACCCCCATCGCCGAAAGAAAACTGCACAATTCGACCACATGAGGCTCAGAAGCCGCGTGCCGGATGTCCGTAATACCTTTAGCCGCAGCGGCTGCAAGAATGGCGGTTTCTGTTCCAGTAACCGAAGCCTCCTCAAGGTAAAAAGAAGCACCCTTCAACCCGTCATTCGCATCGAGAACATGACCGATACCGTCACGTTCGCTTACTCCCATCTCCCTCAAAGCCTGTAAATGAACAGACAACGAACGCCGAGCCGGGAAATCTCCCCCAGGCGGCGCAAGTTTTGCTGTACCGACGCGAGCCAACAGCGGGCCCATCAGTAACACAGATCCGCGCAATCGTCCCACCAAACCAGGGTCTGGCTCATCTGAAGATATCTTTGAACAATCCACCTCCAGCGTCGTTGTACCTTTCCGTTCGATGACCGCTCCCAAGCCGGACAACAGCTCTACCATTACATCAACATCTCGAATACATGGCATGTTCGTCAACTCACACAACTGGTCTGTTAGTAAGCAGGCCGCAAGTAGTGGTAGTGCCGAATTTTTGTTACCTTCGACATCGATGCGGCCGCCCAATTTATGGCCACCGTCAACAACAAGCGTTGAACTCCGGTTTTCGTTAGATTGCTTCGACATTTCCGTTAGTCAAACTCTCCAAGCAATGAGATCTCAGGCACGAGTTCCACATTAAATTTGTTTTCGACAGTTTCCTTGCACCGATCCATCAGTACCTTAACGTCAGCGGCTGTGGCATTCCGGCGCGTCACAAAGAAATTCGCGTGCCTCTCAGAAACCCGTGCCATTCCCTCAGCGCACCCTTTTAAACCGGCTGCATCAATTAATGCTCCGGCCGAACAGGGTATCCCTGAAATCAATTCGGTATCAGTCATCATCGGGTTCCTAAATACGCAGCCCGCACTCGGCTCAGCGAGCGGCTGCGTCGATTTCCTGAACTCTAATGACCTACGTGCCGCTCGGCGTAAATCGGTGGGACTTGCCTGAGCCGTTTCAAACTCAGCCCATACAATAAGCTCTTTCGTGTTTTGTATCCTGCTTTTGTCATACCCAAAGTTCATCTCGGATGCCAACACATCTACTTGATGCCCGTCCGCTTCGACCAAACCAACACCTCGGATCCTTTCGCTCAAAAGGCAACCTCCGAAATGAGCATTCCCTGCAACTGCTCCACCGACAGTGCCAGGTGTTCCCGCCCACGTTTCAATTCCACTAATTCCTCGTCGTACCATCCACCGTACAAGACCATTCAACGTAACCCCAGCAGACGCGCGCACACTGTCAGCGGTTGGACAATAAATCTCACCGTGACGGGCACGGACTACAAGTCCTCTTACACCCCGATCGCTAATGAGTACATTCGAACCTCCACCGAGCATCGTAACCGGTATATTCAATTGGCTCGCGGCCTTACGTACTGCCACCAATTCCTTTTCAGTTCTCGCCTCGAGAAAGAAATCCGCCAAACCACCAACCCTGAATGTCGTGTAGGGCGCTAAAGACCAGTCTCGATGGACCCGTTCCCGTCCTGTCGCTTCCGATAAAACGTCTATGATGTGCTTCCCGTTGAAGGCGTCCGACGGTGTCTCTCTCTCTCTCATTGCACCGCCGCCATTAATTCTTCTAGTTCCACTAATGCCTGCCGTGCAATCACCCGATCACAGACGTCAAACTCCAACCAATCGCCAGGTCCAAGTTGTCCGAGTAGATGCAGATCGGCACTAATGACTGTTGCGATTTTCGGGTATCCGCCCGTTGTTTGACAGTCAGCCATCGCCAATATCGGCTCACCAGATTGAGGGACTTGGACAGAGCCCATCGGAACAGCCTGAGACAACATCTCACAAGTATCGCCACGACGAACCGGAGGACCCTCTAGTCGGTACCCCATTCGATCCGACGAGATTCCGACCCAGTATCTCTTGGAACAAAAAGTTTCAACTGAATCCCGAGGAAACCAATCCACCTGGGGCCCAAGAATCACTCGCACCTTTGCGCCGCCAGTCGGTCTTCGCCTCCATCTAAGACCAGGACCCGGATGCGACCTAATACTCTCACTCCGTAAACTCCCGACTCGCAACTCATCACCCCTTCTAAGCGGCCGCCCCGCCATCCCTCCTTTTTGCGTCGGCAGATGCGTCGAGCGACTTCCCATGAATGACTCGCCTTCTACACCGCCCGCAACTGCGATATACGCTCTCGCTCCACTTAATCGTCGTCCAAACATCAGGCACTGGCCACTACCAATCGATAATAGGGTCTCCGAAGAGACCTCATACTTATCGAGATGGAGTATAAATTCTGCCCCAGACACCGCAACTTGACTTTCCCGATTGAAACGAATCGTCGGGCCTGCCAGTGTTACCTCAAGTGCAGCAGTCTGGTCACGGTTCCCAACCAATCTATTTGCTAATCTTAAGGACAGCCTATCCATTGCCCCAGAGACCGAAACGCCGTGATGCTGCGATCCCCAACGACCTAAATCTTGCAGCGTCGTTAGCAGGCCGGGATCTTCTACTGTCAGCGAAACCGGAGATGTCACAACGTGTTCTCTTGGATTCGTTCGTAATCCTGTTCACCAATCGGCTCAAAACGAACACTCTTCCCTGACTCGAGAAGAAATGGTCGCTCGATCGACCAATTCAGTAACTTTACCGGGCACCGCCCAATAATCTGCCAGCCACCGGGTGACTGCGAGGGATAGACGCCAGTCTGTTTCCCTGCAATACCTACGGACCCAGCATGAACAACAAGCCTTGGACTTTTTCGACGCGGCGCAGCGATCTTTTGATCAACTTTACCGAGATAGGCAAAGCCCGGTAGAAACCCGAGCATATAAACGCGGTACGTCACCGACGCATGGCGGCGAATGACGTCATGCTCGCTGCACTGTGCGTATGCCGAAACTACTGACAGGTCAGGTCCATACCGACCTCCGTAACATACGGGCAATCGAATCGGTTCTGGCTCCTTGTGCTTCTCAGGTCCCGCCACTGTCTTACTCGCAAGATCCCGAATGACTCCAACAGCCAGTTCATTATCAATCGCTAAAAGATCGAAATAGATCGTAACGGACGCATACCCTTCCACCACGTCACGAACCCACGGCAATTGGCGGCTTCGTATCTCACAGGCCAACGTCACGCAGCGAGAATTAATAATCGGATCGATGAATTCAGGAAATGAAACAACTATCCCGCTATCACCTTCTTGCCGTATGGTCCACGATGACTGATCCGAGTTCATCACCCTGTAATATCCGCCGGATCCTCCGGAGTCTTTTCAAGGCGGGCTAAAATATCATTGTGTAATCTTCCAAATTCACCATTCGACATTAACACGATCACGTCACCACTTCGTGCAGTATGGACAACATGGTCACACACATCTTCAAGCGTGGATGCTGCGTAAGCACAAGTACCAACAGCACGAAGATCACCAACTAACTCCTCCACTGAGAGCCGTTCTTTCTCTGGAATCGATGCACGAAAGACTGGTGCTACGACCACATCATCAGCCAGTGCGAGCGCTTCCGCGAACGATTGTTGAAACACTCTCCGGCAGGACGTTGCAGAACGAGGTTCAAATACTGCACAGATTCTATGGTCTCCTTTTGCCCGCAATGCCGCTAATGTTTCCCGTATAGCTGTCGGGTGATGCGCGAAATCATCGTAAATGGAAATATTCCGTGATGTACCCCGGAGTTCTAATCTCCGACGAACGCCTCTAAATTCAAGTAATGCATCCGCGCACTTATTGGGACTTACTCCTACCGCATCCGCAACCGCAATCGCTGCAAGTGCATTTCGTACATTGAATGCGCCTAGCAAAGGAAGACTCACATCCGCAACCCCACGGTCTTCATGCAGAACCTTAAATCTCGTAGAGTCACTCTCATAGACAATATCCACTGCACGCCAATTCGAACCTGGATTCAGTCCAAACGTTTCAACGGGAGCCTTGGCATACTCTTTCAGAGCTGAAGCCTCCTCGTCATCGCCGCCAAGCATTACCCGTCCATTCGCGGGCACGACGCCAAGAAATCTTCGAAATGTCGACCGGACTGCGTCTAAGTCTTCGTAGATGTCCACGTGATCAAATTCGACATTGCCTACAACGGCGATATCTGGAAGATATTTAAGGCACTTCGCTGTCTTATCGAAAAACGCACTGTCATATTCATCTCCCTCAATCACAAACGACCGTCCATTGCCGATTCGAAAACTGGAACCAAAATTCTGCGGAATACCGCCGATCAAAAAACTCGGGTCAGTGCCTGCCTGAACGAGAGACCATGCAATCATGGACGTCGTCGTCGTCTTTCCATGAGTACCGGCAACAACAATGGGCTTCCGACTCCACAAGAAACGATCACGAAGCATCTCCGGAAGAGACATGTATCGAAGCCGTTTATCCAAAACAGCCTCAACCTCTGGATTCCCTCTGGATACGGCATTCCCGATTACAACCACATCGATATCTTCGGTAATATGAACTGCGTCATATCCAAGTAGAGGGGAAATGCCCTGTTCTTCAAGAAAATGATCCATGGGAGGATATATCCCATCGTCGGAACCACGAACCTCCCAACCACCCTCTTTGAGCATCGCGGCAAGAGACGCCATCGCAGTGCCGCATATTCCAATTAGATACGCAGTCATGCGGTCACTGCTGCCTCCTCTACGACAACCTGAACTCGCGGATTCGTGTAAACACTAACCTCTACACCAAGTGGCAGAGTCACCATCGGATGAGACGTATGTCCTGTCCGCAGTCCAAACAATACGGGACCATCGATATCACCAGTGTAGTGATCCAATACCGACCGCGCAGACAGCACTCCGGCTTTCTCTAAACAACCGGGAAATTCAGAGCAGACCAACGCACAGGCTCGTTTAAGAAGCCCGGCTTGCCGCATTTGATTCATCATTCGGTCAATTCGATACGGCCGCTCGTCAACATCGTCCAATAGCAAGACATATTTATCGGGCGGACTAAATGGAAACGGTGTACCAAGCGATGAAACAATTTGCGTAAGAGTTCCTCCATAGATTGGCCCACGCGATGCTCCAGGTTTCAACACATCCACGCCATCACAGTTCACCGCCCCGTAGGGGATTGCTGACATAAGTTGCCTGACCAGAGAACCCCTGTCATATCTCTCACGACCATTCCCAAGTGTTACGACCATCGGCCCATGAAACACTGCTATTTCGCACTGAATGCATAGGAAATTTAGTAGAGACGTAATGTCACTACATCCGATCAACACTTTTGGCGTCCTCCGAAAAACAGTAGTATCAAAAAACGGCAGTAACTGAGCACTCCCGTACCCACCGCGCACGGCCATCAGACCGACAATAGTAGGATCACACCACGCCGCAAAGAAATCCTCCGCACGACTCGACGCACTACCTGCAACATACTCTGACCGATCAAACACTGACCTAGTAAAAACAGGTTCCAACCCAATCGAACGGAGCTCTATGAGTCCACGTTCAAAATCTTCTCTATCAAATGGACTCGCTGGCGCAACCACAGCGATACGATCGCCTTCGCAAAATGCGGGAGGTTTAATCATCTACAGATATCTCCGCATTGTCTCCGCAATTTCTTGATGATCCGAACATCCTATTACCTCGTTCAGTTCATTCGCTGATGGTGGTCGCCACAACAGATCTCCACTCAAAAATTTTTCTTTCATTCGCCGTTGACGACTCAGCGCATCCTCTACGCGTTTCTCAGGCAAGCTGCCATCCTCCACCGCATGAATAATGCCTTCTATGATCGACACGTGCAGATCATGATCAGGACCACATAACAGCAGTACGTCACAGCCAGCCGCCACCGCCTGCACCGAGGCCTCCACGGGATCATAGTTTTGTACGATTGCCCCCATCTCCATATCGTCGGTAATAATCAGGCCGTCAAAACACAGTTCATCCCGCAACAACGTCCTTATGATTACCGAAGATAATGTGGCTGGGTATCGGTCATCCAAAGCAGGATAACTCACATGCGCGGTCATAAGAGCCGACACATCCGCTGCGATTGCTGCACAGAACGGCTTAATCTCCACCTCTCTAAGCCTTGCTTCACCCAACTCCACGACGGGAAGACACAAATGCGAATCTGAGCTCGTCTCACCATGGCCCGGAAAGTGTTTTCCGCATGCCGCAACACCAGCATGCTGGATAGCCGAGACTATCGCCTGACCCAAGTTAGCAACATCTATCGCATTCTTCCCGATAGCCCGATCCCCGATTACGGGATTGTCTGGATTTGTCGCAATGTCTAGTACGGGCGCGAAATCAAGCGTAATACCAGTAATTTGGAGTTCAAGCGCCAAGGCTTTTGCAAATTTAACTGCAAGTTGCTCGTCGCCACACCGTCCGAGCGTTGCAAGGGGCGGCCATTCCGTATGAGGCGTCCGAAGGCGCTGCACGCGCCCTCCCTCCTGGTCAATGCTGACCCACATTGGCAACTCCTGCTTGAACTGTTTCGCAGCGTAGGCTTGTTCCGCAATCTGGAGAGGCTCCTCGATATTGCGCGCGAATAAAATAACGCCGCCAAGTTCAAAATCATGGGCAATAGACCAAAGTTCCGCAGGCACTGCAAAACCGTCGTAGCCGGCGATAATAAGCTGTCCAATTTTTCCGTGAAGGCGTCGCGACATTATCAATTTGACCAGCAGATTCGACCGCATTCAACCAGCAACGCACAATCGCGTGACTTCAAATACGCGCGTTTTGCGGGCAAACATTATAATGCGCGCTTGCGCATCATTTCCTCCGCGCCAACTCGCATTGACCTTGCGGGCGGCACACTCGACATCTGGCCACTCTACCTTTTCCACAGCAATTCACAAACGCTTAATGTCGCGATCACACGACGCGCAGAATGTGTCTTATCACCGCATCCAAACGGGCGACTCCGTCTCGATGCGAATGATACCGGTGTAACGATTGAAGTCGATAACTACACTGAGCTTGAGAGCGGTAATGCAAACATATTACTCTGCCGCATCGCTAGCCACTTCTTAGCAAGCGGCATGGTCATCTCCACTCGATCAGATTCACCGGTCGGAGCCGGACTGGCTGGATCGTCTGCCCTCAACGTAGCGCTCTGTGCAGCTTTTCAGCACTGGAACCAACAGCCGTTCAAAGCGAATCCCTTGATCCGATTAGCCCGAGACATCGAAGCGCAAGTAATTAGCGTTCCGACTGGCGCACAAGATTACTATCCTGCGACATTCGGTGGTATCGCGGCTCTTCATCTCCGACCCGGCGCCATCGAACGAACACCATTGCAGGTAAATCACAAGGAACTCACTGCTCGTATCGTACTTGCCTACACGGGCCAAAGCCGACAATCCGGTATCAATAATTGGTTGATTACCAAGGCGCATATCGACGGGGATAAAACCGTCTTTGGTCACTTCGAGGAGATCAGGGACATTTCTCTCTCTATGAAACACGCACTCGAGCATGGTGACTGGAATGAAGTCGGCAAAAACATTGCAGCCGAATGGATTCTACGGAAACAACTAGCACCGTCCGTCACTAATCAATATGTTGACCAGGTTATTCAGAGCGGACTCAACGCCGGGGCAATCGCGGCCAAATTATGCGGAGCCGGTGGTGGCGGCTGTGCAATCTTTTTTATTGAACCGGACAGACAGGCCGCTGTGCAGCAAGCGGTAGAATTAGCTGGCGCCAAAGTACTTAACTATTCGATCGACACCGAAGGGCTTCGCGTCGCAACGGAAGAAAGCGAGCCCATCACGTGACGGACATCGTTGATTCAGAAAAGTAATTAGAATAACCACCTGTAGTTGAGCTTCGACGACAACGTAATTATCCGCCGCCCGATGAGTACGAAAGCCATTCGACGAATCAAAACACTCTATTACGACACCACAAAATCGAGTATTGAAAAGGATTTGAGCGAAGCGATCGAGCTATTCAAAACATTCCAAGAAGAATCAGATCGAGAGACCGTGGCCGTTTATATGGATGGTTTGTCCCAGATGCGGTCTGAATGGCGCATAGAGAAGGTTCGCGTCAGAGAAAAAGCTCAGAGAACGAGACTTAAAGAACAATCCGCTCGACCACAGAAACGGAAGGGTCGCCCACGAAACAAATAAACTACCAGTCGTCTTTGAATTACTGTAACAAATAGGTCTGATAATTAGAATGATCTATGGTGGCAGTGACCACCTCACCGTTGTCACCCAAAGGTCTCGCGAGTCGGTTATTTATTTTCAATGACAGTACACCGGCGTCGCCAATGTTCAAAATAGTCCGATCCGTAAAACGAATAATCTCTCGATCGCCAGACTTCATTAGTTTCGACAGCGACTCGACGCCGTCCACCACAGCGGACACCCAACAATCCGCTTGCGGCGCCAGTTCAATGACTAACTCGTTATTTGTCACGACAACGTCGCGGTCGGTCGCAGCAATTCGCGACTCTGACCGGACGACTGCTGCTACAGAACCGAGACTCGCAATCGTAGTATCTCTCGCCGGCTTCTCAGTAACTTCGCTAGTCTCCAGACTGCCTTGAAAAAACAGATACGCCATAACCGCCAAACTCAACACAACCAATCCCACAACTAGAATCGTCGTGCGCGCCGCTAATTGGCGATTCTCGTGCTCCTCTGTAGCGAATGCATTGACATTGTCATCCTTAATAATCTGCCCAACCTCGTCTGGATACATTTCGACAAATTCATCGAGGATCACATCAGCTTCAAGACCGAGAGTAATACTGTAATTTTTTATAAATGCACGGGTGTAGATCCCTCGCGGTAGAAATTCAAAATCTGCTTCCTCCAAAGCTTTCAATGAAGCAGCTGAGATGTTTGTGATCCCAGAAACTTCAGCCAGTGTGATTCCTTTTTCTTCACGCGCCGTCCGGAGCTTACTTCCTGGAGACATCTCGTCCAATGTCATTCTTTATAGAGTAGCAACTCTGACAGGTATTACTCCGTTATTTTTAAGTCCGATGAAGACAATTTGTGTTCCAATCAAGCCATTGACACACAATTGCACACAAACTCAACAGACTTTTTTGAATTAGCGCTCAAGATTTCATTGATTCGAATCAAACACATAACGACATTGCTCTACCTGCCCTGCACGTTCGTCGTCGGTCAACCTAGCACCATTCATAAATAATCTAACACCTGCGATTCCTGACGCAGTCGCGTTCGCGACATCGAGAGAGTCTCTAAATTCCAACCCTCCGATACCGATCACAGGTGTATTACTCGCAACAGCAATCTGCTTGAGACCGTGAAATCCTAATGGCGTTCTACCCGGTTTGGAGAGCGTACTCTTAACCGTACCAGCCAAGACGTAGTCAATATAGCCGCCACCATTAATTTCATTGACACGATTAACATCGTGAACCGACCGACCAACCAACCAATCACTAGGCCAGTACGGTCGAATCCTCTCTATGGGTAATGGTTCGTCTTTTAGATGAATACCATCTGCGTTAGCGGAAAGGGCAATGTCCGACCGGTCATTCACGATAACTTTGGTATTAAAACTGGACAGACGATCTACTGTCATTTTTACGAGTTCTAATAAGTCTCGATCCGACAACCAAGCCTCACGTATCTGTACAATATCCACACCAGCTTTTCCCCATGCGAAAGCGAGCGAAACAACCTCCCGCACAACATCCTCCGATGACTGCCCGGAACCACGGAGGATTTCTCCGCCCGTGACAAACATGACAACTGGTCGCTTCATGCCTTCCTTACCACCATGACGGATCCCGCAGGCCGACCGATGACAGCAAATTCCGTAATTGCGGCAAACAAGTTAACCACGCCCAAGCCGGACACACCTCCTCGCACAGTCAAAGCCAATAAAACGGGCTCGAATACAGGCCACATTTCGAGAAATATATTTCGATCCCAATACACAGTCCATGGCGCGATCAATAGCACAAGACCGACTTCGAGAAAATATAGAATTAGGAGATACCGCCTAAGAAGTGTACGAGTGATAACACTAGCCTCCTAAAGACGAACCAATAATCTGCGCAGTGTCCCTCTTCACTCAAACACTGCTACTAGCGACCAGTCTCGCCTAAAGCTAGAGGCCGTGGTTCCTTATGACGTGTCTTGTTATCAAACAGCCGTCTTGGTCTGAAACTCCGCCGATGTAGTTCCGAATAACCAAACATTTCCATCGCTTCAAGGTGTGCACTAGTCCCGTACCCCTTATGTCGGTCAAAACCATACCGACTGTCACTTTCGTGTAGCTTAACCATCAGTCGGTCTCGAGTAACCTTAGCCACTATCGAAGCCGCCGCAATCGACGCACACTTCCGATCACCACCAACAATCGCTCTCTGAGCGAATGGCAGATCGGGAACAGAAAATCCATCTACTAACGCGAAATCTGGCGGTGGGCTTAGTCCCATCAAGGCCTGTCTCATCGCCAGTAATGACGCCTTGTGAATGTTTAGATGATCTATCTCAGCCGCCGAAACCTCAGATACACTCCAGTCTGAAGAGCCAACTATCTCAGCATAGAGATGTTCCCTTGCCTTGAGCGATAATAATTTTGAATCGCGCAACCCGGCCCAAATCGCATTGGAATCTAGAATGACGGCCGCAGCAAATACTGGTCCGGCGAGACACCCTCGCCCAACCTCATCGACACCAGCAACGCGGTTAAAGCCATCTCGCCACAATGATTTTTCTTCATTGAACCGAGCGTTTTGTCGTCTTGCCGCCATCGTGTCGGGCGGGGCAGTGAAGAGAACCCAGCAAAGGCAAACTACGTCGCGTCAAGCCCGGCGTCGTCGTTCACGAAGCCTGGCCGCTTTGCCTCTAAGTTTACGAAGAAAATACAATTTTGCGCGCCGAACCCGTGCTGAACGAACCACTTCAACTTTTTCGATCATCGGCGAATGCAAAGGGAAAATACGTTCAACTCCTTGGCCAAACGCCACCTTTCTAACTGTAAATGTCGCTCTAGCCCCGCCGCGATGCTGCCCAATTACTAATCCTTCAAAAACCTGCACACGTTCTTTTTCACCTTCTCTTACCTTGACATGAACCCTGACAGTATCGCCTGGTCTCATGGTGGGTCGTTCGGTGACCTGAGCGCTTTCAATCTCTTGTATTACGTTCATACTTCAACTCCGATTCAGCGTATCCCGGATTCTAATGCCTTAAGAATAACCTTTTCTTCCGCGTCTAGTTCTGCCGCATCAAGTTGGGCTAGTAAATCAGGACGCCTTTCTAATGTTCTTTTTAAGGCTTGTTGTTTACGCCACCTTCGTATTTCTGCATGATCACCAGACAAAAGCACCTCTGGAACGATATGGTTCTCCAGCGCTTCCGGACGCGTATAGTGTGGATAATCAAGTAAATGTCGGACAAACGAATCGCCTGCGACTGAATCTGCATCACCAACCACGCCCGGAACCTGTCTCGCTACCGCGTCCAGTACAACACAGGCAGGCAACTCGCCACCGCTAACCACGTAGTCGCCTATCGACAACTCTTCCGTCGCCACATGTAGACGCACCCGTTCGTCTACGCCTTCGTAGCGACCACACAGCAACACAATATGCTCAAGACTACCCAGACGTTCAACAACCGACTGCGATAATTGACGACCCTGCGGCGACATCAGAACGACTGACTCCGGAATGCCCCTCTCGCTCTCAATGTGTGAAACCACACGCATAAAAGGTCTGGCCTTCAGCACCATCCCTGGCCCACCACCGTACGGCGCATCATCCACGGTGCGGTGCGAATCATCCGTAAAAGTTCGTAAATCATGTACCACGACATCCAATGCACCAGATCGGACTCCACGACCAACCACGCCGACGCTTAGGATGTCCTCAACGAGCGTCGGGAAAATGGTCACGATGTCAAATCTCAACGCACCTCTCCCTTCTCGATTGTTCTTACCGGTCGTTTAGATCTAACAAGCCAACTGGTGGCTCGATGTAAATGCGCCGTGCCCTTAAGTCTATAGATACGCAAACTGCATCAACCAGTGGAACATCGCAAACCTTTTCTTCTTTCACTACGATAAGTCGCTGTAATCCGGTCGGCCCTTCAATGTCAGACACAAGTCCCACTGACGTACCAGTTCGCGTAACCACCTCACAACCGACAAGATCATGGCTATAGTACGTTCCGGCCGGTAGTGGACTCAGCGCTGATTCCGGGATGCGTAATTCACAATCACGCAGTTCTTCGGCATCAGTGATACTGTGAATGTCTTCGAAGCCAATCACTGGTCTGCCACGCTGAAAACGCACTTCCGTGATTCGCCGTTTTGTTATGTCCGTCCCGTCTTTCGTATAAACCAACTCACCGACTCGAAAGCGGGACTCTGGAAAGTCTGTCAGCGGGTTCACGACAACATGCCCTCGGCGACCATGCGACCTTGCCACGGTGCCCACACTGACCATCTCCAGCCAGTCGCTTGTCCTTGTCAACCGTGCTCACCTCCGAGTCGCGGTCTCACATTGCTCAGTCATCTCGCTCGTCGTCAAAGTCAACAATTACTCGCTGTCCTTCACGATCCGCTGCTATTTCCGCGATCACTCGAACCGCAGACGCCGTGCGGCCTTGTCGGCCGATCATCTTTCCCAAATCACCAGGGCCAGTTGTCAAAGAAATTCGAACACCATCGCGACTATCATGCTCGGCCACATCAACCGATTCTGGATTATCCACGAGGACCTTTGCTATTGTCTCAACAACGTCGCGAGCGGCGGTCACGACCCCGCCGTCTCCACAACTTCTGTCTGGTCTGATTCGACTACGTCAACGATCGGTTGTCTCGCCAACAAACTTCTAACTGTGTCACTTAATTGAGCACCTCGCCCGACCCAATGCTCAATGCGTTCTCGGTCTACACGTAAAGTCTCCGGTTGCGTCTTTGGGTCGTAATGTCCGACCACTTCAAGAGCGCGCCCATCACGTGCGGAATGTGAATCAATCACTACCATTCTATAAAATGGACTTTTTTTTGCACCATGGCGCCGCATTCGTATTGTGACCATTGTTCTCCCTTACTAGTCTGGTTCTAATCTTTCTCTCGTCGCTACAACCTTATCCCTGCCCTCTGGCAAGAGATCGTATCGATGGCATCGCCGGGGGTGTAAAACGGCCCCGTTTTCGCTTACCCTTACCTCGCCCACTTCCCGAAACCGCCTTCAACATCTTTCGCATCTCTCCGTACTGCTTCATTACCCGATTCACCTCTTGCACACTCGTGCCACTACCTCGAGCAACGCGCAAACGGCGACTACCATTAATAATGTTTGGTTTCTGCCGCTCGCTTGGAGTCATTGAATCAATAATCGTCACTACTCGCCCCAATTGAGCTTTATCAAAACCCTCAGGGGACGGTGCAAGCTTACCCAACCCTGGAATCATATTCATCACCTGGTTAAGCGGACCCATCCGTCCCAATGCCTTCACCTGATTCCGTAGATCTTCTAATGTAAAGGTGTTTCGACGCAATCGACCAACCATTTCAATGGCTTCGTCTGGTTCGATCGCCTGTTCTGCCCGTTCCACAAGACTCAAAACATCACCCATGCCGAGCATGCGCGAAACCAACCGATCAGCCTGAAATAATTCTAAATCTTCGAGACGTTCACCCGTCGCTGCAAATACCACCGGCACCCCAACCACCGAGACCACGGATAATGCCGCTCCGCCGCGCGCGTCACCGTCCGTTTTGCTCATCACAACGCCCGTCACCCCCATCTGAGCGTGGAATTCGCCGGCACTCTTAATCGCATCTTGCCCGGTCATAGCGTCCGCTACAAAAAACACATCGGTCGGGTTGACCGCCGATCGAATTGCTTTTAGTTCAACCATCAATTCTTCATCGATATGCAACCGGCCAGCAGTATCAACAAGAACAATGTCATAGCCCATTTCACGAGCTTTCTTTACTGCACCTACTGCACGTAATACGGGATCGCTTATTCCATCTGCGACATGAACCCTAAGTTTCCCACTGTGACCAAGGATCGACAATTGCTCGATCGCGGCAGGACGCCTGATATCAGTCGAAACAAGTAAAGGATGGCATCCTTTTTTCGTCAGCCATCGCCCAAGCTTTGCCGTTGTTGTTGTTTTGCCTGCCCCCTGTAAGCCCACCAGCAGGACGACCCGTGGTCGATTGGCTGAATCTGTAAGTCCCTCCTGTGACTTACCAAAGAGCGAGATCAATTCATCTCTTACAACCCCTATGAGTTGTTGCGCGGGCGTAAGGCTTTCAAGCACGTCTCGTCCCACAGCCCGATCCCGTACACGGTCAATGAAGGCTTTTGTGACCTTGAAATTAACGTCAGCCTCTAACAGGGCAATACGAATCTCACGCAACCCTCGCTCTACCACTTCTGGACTAAGTTTCACTTCTGCCCGAAAGCTAGCGAATACAGCCTGCAGTCTTGAACCAAGTGTGTCGAACATAAATTACGGGGACTATCAGTAACAGGCTTCAATAAGTCGCTCTAAACGACTCACAGGAAGACATTTATCGTAGCGCAGCGTTTCTGTTCCAGTCAATCTCCCCTTAATCCGTTTAGGAAGTTACTCAATGAACGGAAAGGGAACCCTCTACCAGCCAAAGAACCGACATCTCCTAGCATTGGCCACTACACTGAAGATAACCGATGCCCAAGTTTTTCTTTTTTTACGCGGAGATAGTCTTTCGAAAATTCAGATGGTGGCACCTCCAGCGGCACCGACTCCAGTACCGACAGCCCATACCCTTCTAGTCCGATGAATTTTCTTGGATTATTTGTCAGAAGGCGCATTGTCCGGATACCAAGATCACCCAAAATTTGAGCCCCTATCCCGTAATCACGTTGGTCCGGTTTAAATCCAAGACGTTCATTCGCTTCAACGGTATCGAGCCCTCCGTCTTGCAATTCGTAGGCTCGTATCTTATTTCCGAGTCCAATCCCCCGACCTTCCTGATTTAAATACAGCACCACACCGCGTCCCTCTTTCGCGACTCGCTCCAAAGCCAGCGATAGTTGTCGCCCACAGTCACATCGAGCCGAACCAAACACATCCCCGGTCAAGCACTGCGAATGCACTCGCACGAGTACCTTTTCGCCCTCTCCCAGTTCACCACAAATGAGTGCCATATGCGTTTGTCCATCAATGAGACTTTCGTACGCGGTCACAACAAACGGTCCGTGCTCCGTTGGTAAATTCGCCGAAGCAACGCGCCTAACCAACCGATCATGGCGCATGCGGTATTTGATCAATGCTTCGACCGTTATCATTGGCAACTTATGGTGCTCTGCAAACTTACGAAGATCAGGAACCCGAGCCATTGTCCCATCGTCGTTCATGATTTCGCATATGACCGCCGCCGGATACAAATCTGCTAGTCGAGCTAAATCGACAGATGCTTCTGTTTGCCCCGCACGAACCAAGACACCACCATCGCGTGCTCGCAACGGCGATATATGTCCAGGCTTTGCGAAGTCGTTCGGCTTCGCGTTCGGATCTATTGCCGCCCTAATAGTCGCCGCACGGTCAGCAGCCGAAATCCCAGTAGTCGTCATTGCTTTCACATCTATCGGCACTGCAAACGCTGTCTCATATTTCGAAGTGTTTTCACTCACGATCATCGGAATGTCAAGCTCATCAAGCCGTTCCCCGGTCATCGACAGACACACCAGACCGCGCCCATATCGCGCCATGAAATTAATGCCGTCAGGCGTCACTTTATCGGCGGCAATCGTAAGGTCTCCTTCATTTTCTCGATCCTCATCATCAACAACGATGACCATTCCCCCAACTTGAAACTGCTGAATAGCCTCTTCAACCGTCGCAAATCCTTCCTTTGCAGTTTGGCCCACTTCTAATGACGATTCTTTGGATTTTAGATTTTCTTTTGATTTCACAACCCACTCCTGCTGCCGACGCTCTTAGAACTTAAACGTCTTCGTCCAAACTGCTACATTCCAATATCCGTCCAACATATTTCCCGATGATATCGCACTCTAGATTAACTTGGTCTCCGGATGACCGAGAATTCAAATTTGTGTGATCCCACGTAAAGGGAACAATTTGGACATCAAACTCACTCTGTTCGACTTTCGCAACCGTTAGGCTAATTCCATCAACAGCGATTGCCCCCTTGTGAACGATATAGGGCAGCAATGCTACTGGACACCGGATCTTTATCCGCCAAAAGTCAACCTCCCGCGTAATCTCAGTTACGGCACCCACATCATCGACGTGCCCCTGAACAACATGACCTCCGAACCGGCCATCAGCAGCCAGTGCCCTCTCTAAATTGACTATGGAACCAGTGTCTAGGCCGGCGAGAGATGTGACCCGAACAGTCTCAGGCGACACATCCGCTTCAAAGCGGCCTTGCCCTATTGATACCGCAGTCAAACAAACGCCGTTCACGGCGATGCTTTCGCCATCTCTTAATTCAGTAGCCAAGCCGGTGTCGATACAAATTCGTAGACCACTTGCCAATAAGGCCTTCTCAGCAACCGTTCCGACAGACTCAATAATTCCTGTAAACATCACCTTCCACCAGAACATCGGGCCCGAAGTTAGTTACCTTTATTGTCGCCAATTCCGTAATAACAGACTCTCTATGCAACCACTGTTCTCCATCAAGTCCCAATCGAATAGGGGTAAGAAACATTTGTACTCTATCGACATACCGATCACGCCACAGGGCGTGATGCACCACTTTCCCACCCTCAACGACTAGGCAGGTCAGGTCACGTCTGCCAAGCGACCGTAAGACCCGCCCCATATCATCAGCCTGGTTTACTGCTTCTATATCTGCACCAACGTCTTGGAGTGCCTGAACTTGGTCAGGTTGCTGTTCACAGCGTGCCTCGGTGGTAACCACGATAATAGGACCAGCGTCACGCGTACCAAACAATCGGGCCGACGGTGACACGCGAAGTCGTCGGTCAAAGACAACTCGCGTCAAGGGTCTCTCACGAACGACATGCCGCGCAGTAAGTAATGGATCGTCGACGATTACAGTATTCGAGCCAACAGCAATCCCATCGACCTCAGCCCGCAAGCTATGAACATGTGAATCAGCCGTGTTAGACGTCAGTTTCGTCCTGCATTGACCTTTTCGACCAAAACAGCCGTCTATGCTTAATGCGACCTTCATAATCACAAATGGTCGCTCTTTTACTATCCATGTAAAAAACGCAACATTCAGATCCCGCGCGTCTTTCGCACATAGTCCAACCTCAACAACAATACGATGCTGTCGGAGTATCTCTGCTCCACTTCCGCGCACAACCGGGTTTGGGTCCAATGTAGCGACAACGACTCGCCGGATACCTGCAGCAACTATCTCTTTAGTACATGGACCTGTGCGACCACGATGGCAGCATGGTTCAAGTGTGCAGTAGAGAGTTCCACCAACCGAATCTTTCCCCGCTTCCCGCAAGGCGCTCACTTCTGCATGCGGTCCACCTGCACATTCATGATAGCCAGTGCCTACAGTCTGACCATCACGACCAGTAACAACCGCGCCAACCATCGGATTAGGACTAGTCCTTCCACGCCCATTCGCCGCCAGTTGAAGCGCTTGCTGCATATGCTGTTCATCAACAGTCACATCGCCACCTCAACCAGACCCAATAGCGGGTTGACCGAACAAGGCTTCGACATAAGTTTCTGGCGTGAATGGCAATAAATCCGTGATGCCCTCTCCGACCCCAATGTAGCGGATCGGCAATCCCAGTTCTCCCGCAATTGCGATTGCTACGCCTCCCTTCGCTGTACCATCAAGTTTCGTCAGAATGATGCCGGTAACCCCAGCAGCCTCCAAAAACTGCCGAGCCTGAACAACCCCGTTCTGACCCACGGTCGCGTCCAACACCATCAACACTTCATGCGGCGCCCCTGGAATTTCTCGCGCAACTACACGCCTTATCTTGCCAAGTTCGTCCATTAGATCGCTGCGAGTGTGCAAACGACCAGCCGTATCAACAACCACTACGTCGCAATTGCGCGCCTGCCCTGCCTTCATCGCGTCGTAGACCACAGAAGCGGGGTCCGCGCCTGGATTCGACGTAACAATATCCACAGCGGCACGTTTCGCCCATGTCTCAACCTGCTCAACTGCAGCAGCACGAAACGTATCTGCCGCACATATAAGCGGCACTAACCCTTCACGTCTCCACAGTTCGGCCAGTTTTCCAACCGTCGTTGTCTTTCCCGTACCATTGACACCAACAACAAGTACAACGCGTGGGACACTTTGTTCTTTTGTTTCATATTTCGGTCCGGTCAAAATATTAAGAACTTCAGCTTGCACACGAGAACGCAAGGCACTTCCATCCTGACCTTCATTCTCACGAACACGCTGTAAAATCGCCTTCGTCGCTACCAGACCTACATCGGCCTCGATCAATAACTCTTCCAATGCCTCGAGTGATTCGTTACGAACCGACGTCAGCTCGTCTTTCGATGCGACTTGAAAAGACAGTTCGTCTAGCCGCTCAGACCATTCCTGCGCCGTTCGCCGGAGACCGATGTGTAATCGTTCGATGAAACTCATCCATCTCTCTCGTCACGTTGTTTTCGTAACATCAGTTCCTCAGCCGCCTCGTTCGGCAACTTACGACCGGCGAGCACATCAGCCATTTGTGAAGTAATCGGCAATTCGACACCCAGTCGTTTACCAATGTCTATGGCTGCCTGTGTCGTTCTAACACCCTCAGCAACTGTTCGAGTTGTCTTAAGAATGTCACTCAATGCCAAACCTTGGCCCAGTTGTATTCCTAGACGTCGATTTCGACTCAAGGACCCCGTGCATGTCAACACAAGGTCTCCAAGCCCGCTCAAGCCCGCAAGAGTTTCCCTCTGTCCTCCCATTGCGCAGGCTAGTCTTGTACTCTCAGCCAATCCCCTAGTAATAATTGCCGATAGTGCGTTATGTCCTAATCCTAAAGCCTCTACAACACCAGCTGCGATAGCCATTACGTTCTTTAGGGCACCACCTACCTCGACACCAACCGTATCGCGGCTTGTGTAGAGTCGAAATGCTCGAGAACGAAAATCGTGTTGAACCGAAGCTACCGCATCCTCACTGTCGCCAGAGACTACGACCGCCGTTGGTAAGCAACGAGCAACTTCCGCTGCAAAACTTGGTCCCGACAGAACAACTATCGAGCAACTGGCTACAATTTCCTCTTGAATAACTTCCGACATACGCAAAAGTGTCGCCTCTTCAATACCTTTCACTGCACTCACAATCGTAGTATCCGGCTCAATATAACCAGCGATTTGCCGAACCACATCCCTCACTCCATGAGACGGGATCGCAATAACAACATAGCGCGCACCAGCTAACGCAGACCCAATCGAACCCACTGGTTGAATCAATTCGGGCAAGGCAACATCAGGCAGATAGAATGAATTAACCCTGTTCTCTGCGAGACTACCAACAAGGCCTGGGTCGCGGCCCCAAAGTCGAACCGGACGCCCAGTACTCGCCAGATGAACGGCAAGAGCAGTCCCCCACCCTCCACATCCTAGAACCGCTGCCGGGCTTTTAATACTGTCTGTCATATGACGTCACGCCCTCCAACAGGCGCCCGACTGGTTAATCGTCTCTCATTTCCCAACGCTAATCGTCCGATGTTTCCTCGATGACGAAAAACGATTAAAGCAGATACCGCAAAACCGACATCCCTATATGAATGAATTAAGCCTCGCGCGACCAAGACTACAAAACCGACCTAAACGTCTTTGGGTACAGCAGTAATCATGAGAAAAGCCGTCGTCATATGCGCACTACCGTTCCGGTAGCCGATAGTAACGTCTTCCTTAAAAGATTAAGTGCCAGTTGAGAAGTTTGAAATTTGACTCGACGACGATCGCCGGGCAATTGACACCGCCTTGAAACAACCTCGTGACCAGAGTCCGCAAGCGCAACATGCACCGTCCCCACCGGCTTCCCTGAAACCGCTCCCCCTGGACCGGCAATTCCCGTCGCACTCACGCCAAAATCTGTTCCTAACTTTTGCCGTACCGCCAAAGCCATTGCAATAGCCACCTCGTCGCTGACAGCCCCATGACGGCCAAGTAAGTCTGAACTCACACCCAAGAGTATTTCCTTAGCTGCGTTACTATATGTGGCCATCCCACCAACCACATACGCTGAGCTACCGGCGACATCTGTAAGCCGTGAAGCAATAAGCCCGCCCGTACAAGACTCCGCAACGCTAACCGTCGCATTACGCTCTACCAAGAGCTCACCAACGACTTCAGGCAGGCTTCGTCCGTCCTCACTAAAAACCAAGAGCCCTAACCTTTCCCGTAACTCAGATACTGCATCATCCAACATAGCCTTCGCTTCAAATTCATCACTACTAACCACGCTAAGGTGCAAATCTATTTGTCCGAGGGACGCGAGGATCGTGGTTTGAATCGGAATGCTGCGAGAAATCCATTTCCGATAAACCGGCTTGGCACACTCGTCGACAAAAGACTCTGTTTCCCCTGTCGTTCTCAAAACCCGTCTATACACGCGTTGGCCTGCATTTATATTCCTCAGTCGATTAACAACGTGCTGCCTAAACATCGGTTGTAATTCTCGCGGTGGACCGGGCAGTAGCACTGCTGTCATCGTTTCGTTTCCTAAGATTAGTCCTGGAGCTGTCCCATGCTCATTCCTTAGTATCTCCGCACCCTGTGGAACCTCGGCCTGCCGCCGATTTATTTCTGGCATCCGGAGTCCCCTTTCCAAGAATCTTTTCCGAATATCCTCCAAGAGCATCTTATCGACCTGCAATGATCGGCCCAATGCGGACGCAATAACGTCACGCGTAAGATCATCTTCCGTTGGACCAAGCCCACCGGTAACAAGAATTAATGGCGCAACGCGGCACGAATAATTAAAAGCTGAATCAAGGTCGTGAGCATCATCACCGACAACCATTTTCTGGGTGACCTTGAAACCCACACCATTCAATTCTTCGGTAAGGAAAAGAGAGTTGGTATCTAATTTGTCTGGTGTTAACAGTTCGGAACCAACCGCAATTATCGCAGCTACCGAAGGTCTTTTACCTAACGATTCCATCGTCATCACGTGCCCACAACTGGTAGTAACCAGATAACTGTCCGAACAAGCAGGTACCCATACAGCCCGGCTACAAGATCATCCGCCATAACTCCCCAGCCCCCCGGCAATTGTTCAGCCAGTCGCGCAGGAAATGGCTTGACAATATCGAAGAATCGAAAGGCCAGAAAGCCAATCAACAACGAGCCCCAACCACCAGGTAGCCAGAGAAGCGTCAGCATCATCCCCGCGACCTCGTCAACAACAATTTCGCCAGGATCTTCGCGCTCATAATGACGTTCAGCGAGATTAGCCGACCATGTGCCGACGGTCACAACGATCAGTAAAACCAAAAGTTCCATCCAATCGTTTCTAGTCGTCCGAACGAGCATCAGAAGACCGAGTCCAACGATTGAGCCTGCGGTACCCGGCGCCACCGGCACAAGACCACTAAATCCAGCAGTCCAAATAAAAAAAGCAACTTTCTTCATCAGTACACCGTACAAATCACTCACGAATAACCTTTGTATTCGCGACGACGTCATGTAGTGCATGCCCATTACCGATCGCCACGCGAAGATATCCAATACCAAAGGGAACAATGGACACACTAGATACCGCAGTCCGAATCGCGACAGCACGAAAGCCAACCGCCCCGTTGTCCCTACGAATAACTCTTATCCTAAGTAACATCTTCCCAATGGTTTGTCCGCCAAAAGTCGTGAAAAACACAACATAACTGCAGTCCAAAAGCAGTAAAAACGCAACGAGAGGCAAAATTTGTCGGAGTTCTCCAAATGAATCGATAGGCACCTCTGAAAGTCGCTCTGTGAGCCGGACGACAGCACCGTCGATTCCCAAGAGGATCAAAAAATCAATGATTACCGCTCCGATGCGCCTACTTACGGAGGCTAATGGAGATGGTTTTCCTGATGGGGAATGTTTCTGTCGTGTTCGAGAATCCTCGTGCTCAAAATCTAGACTCAGCGAACTGATAGAATTCCGGCTTCGTTTCGTGCCAATTACACCAGTTGATGCTTGACGTGCCCCAAAGGACACAGCACGCTTTCTAGTCACTGTCCGCGTCTTTCTCTGCTTAGTATCAGCATCATGCATCACAGATCCCACAGCCAACGTTGAAGCATTCCGAATCAGATTCAAATTGGCTGTACCATCGGTTTCTGTCTCTGGCCACGACAGTTTTCACTCAGCCTGCCTTGATTGCCATATCTCCATTCAGATACCACTTAACTATTTACTATTCAATATAGTGCAACCCGAACTACGACTGTCAGGCATACTAACCCTGCTTCATTACAAATGGTCCATATAATGCAACGTTTCAAATGGAACGATTGATCTACTTACAGCCGGTGCCTGGCCGTGGCGTTTGACAAATGATTCAGTCGATTCCAAACATCAGTGAAGGACGAAATCGTAGAGTCATCAGACAAACCATACGAGCGATCGAATGCATCAACAGCGCTACTCTACTTGACTGCTCGTCAGACTCCACGCACCATCGAACTGTTCTTACAATTGCCGGCACTGAACTCGGAATTCAAAATGCGATACTCTCGATAGCGGATAATGCGATTCGAAACATCGACCTCCGACAACACGACGGCATCCATCCCCGCATCGGCGCTATCGATGTAATCCCCTTAGTACCATTAGCTAGAGCGTCGCTAGACCAGTGCATCGCCTTATCTCATTCAATTGGACGACTATTAGCTGAAACCCACGAGATCCCTGTCTTTCTCTATGAGGAGTCTTCACAATCCCCTCATCGCCATCGACTTGAACAGATACGAAAAGGCGGTTTTGAACAACTCAAAACAAAGCTCCTACTTGATAATTGGCGTCCTGATTACGGACCACAGCAACCGCATCCGTCGGCAGGCGCATGTGTAATCGGGGCCCGAAGACCGCTTATTGCGTTCAATGTCAACCTCGAATCTCACAATCTAAATATCGCCAAAGAAATCGCTCGTCGAATTCGTGCCAGTAATGGCGGGATTCCATTCGTTAAAGCGTTAGGACTCTTAGTATCAACAACCAAACACGATGGCGTACAAGTATCGATAAACCTGACGAATTATCAACAAATATCCTTAGCGGAAGTGCTCACTGCCGTCTTTAAGGAGGCCACGAATTTCTCCGTCACAATATCCGGAACTGAGCTCATCGGACTAATCCCGGCCGATGCCGTCGTCGGCGCCGCGCAAAACATCCCTATCCAACAATTTATAGCGCCGAACCAGATCCTTGAGAACAGGCTAAAACATCAACCACCCTAACGGTTGCTGCCCTAGACACACGATTTCGACTTAAATCGCAACTAGTCTTTAGTATTCAGCAGGCCCTTCAGTTCAGCCATAAATTCGCCTATGTCGCGAAAGTGCCGGTAGACGGATGCAAATCGCACATACGCAACCGCATCCAATGTCCGAAGTGCATCCATCACTAACGCCCCGATTTCTTCTGTCGAAATCTCCTTATCGGGTCGTTCTTGTAACGTAACTTCAACCTTATTCGCCACTGCCTCGAGAGAACCAACGCTGACTGGTCTTTTTTCGCAGGCCTTCAAAAGCCCAGCAATGACTTTCTGTCTTTCAAAACGTTCCCTCGTGCCATCTTTCTTGACGACCATGTACGGAATCTCGTCAATGCGCTCATAACTCGTAAAACGCCGACCGCAATTCACGCACTCACGCCGTCGCCTAATGACCTCACCTTCTTTTCCTTCTCTGGAGTCGACAACCTTATCGTCAAGATTTCCACAAAACGGACATTTCACCGGGGTCCTCCTTAGATTGCCAATATCGCTAAACCCGATCGCTACATCACCAACCTGCTCTAAATCGCATCAGTCACATTCTGTCTCGTTTTTCTCAACGACGTCGCTAATTCGGCTCAGCTTCATACCATCTCGAGCCATCAGCACGAGACCAATCAACGTCACCGGTAAAAATGACAAAACATGAGCAACTAATCCCGCGCCGACTGCCGCTGCATCAGATGCACCGTATAAACCCGTAACTCCGAGTTGATACGCAGCATGATACCCACCTACACCTGCCGGTGTCGGCACTGCGACTCCAACTGCAATCAGGACCAACATCACACCAGTTCCTACGACAGGTATATCGATACCAAATGCAACTGTCACTAACCAAAGACTCAAAGCAATACTTGACCAAAGCGCAAAGGACCACATCACCGCAAAAGCCAACGGTACCACCTGCCGCATCACAGCAAACCCTTCAAGGAAATGCCTTGACGCCTGAATCAACGAGTCAGCTAATCGCTTTGGCAGTGGAGTCACCACTAACCCAATAAATTTATCCACAAACGATGGCCCACTCGCCGCGATGCTAGCGAAGCCAAGCATCACAACGGCAACCCCTGCGGCAACACTAGCCCCCGTATGTATTCCAGCCATGAGCGATTCATTCGCGGTCACAAATTCAGGATCAAAAATGATGACAGACGTGCCAAAAATGACAAGAATGGCTACAAGATCAAGTACCCGTTCAACTAAAACCGTAGCCACAACCGCACTCGTGCTCAGGTGTTCTCGCCGCGCTAGAAGATATGGCCGCAGTAATTCTCCGACGCGTCCTGGGAGTATCCCGTTAACCGCAAATCCAATCATCGTTGAATGCAGTGCAGTGCCTACCCGAACTTCCCCGAGAGGACTCAATAGATATTGCCACCGGATCGCACGAATCACATAGCCGAAGGTCAACACGAGCAGCGCAAGAAAGATCATTCCTTGCCTTGCAGTCGCTATTGCATTGGCCACACCCGAGAAATCTACGTTCCGCAAAAAGAAAATCATCAGCACCAATGCAATGAACAGGCCGAGGTATTTCTTGACGAATGTACGCATGCCGGGTCGACCGTACTACATTTTGATCTTGCGGTGGTTCGGTCACAATCGGTAAGCTACTCGCTTTCAAAACTGACGAGAGGAATTTGTGACTGCTCAAGAATCCATCTTTGAAACAAACCTAGACGGTTTAACACGTCACCGCCAAGGTAAAGTTCGCGACATGTATGAGGTCGACAACTCCCACTTGCTAATGATTGCAACCGACCGTATTTCTGCCTACGACCTCGTCCTAGGATCCGCCATCCCCGACAAAGGGAAGGTCCTCACCCAACTTTCTTCATATTGGTTTCAACAAACTACCCACCTCGTACGAAACCACATGGTGTCTGTTGATCCGAATGAATACCCTCAACCCCTCACGAATCACATCACTGTGCTAACCGGGAGGTCTATGTTGGTGCAGAAAACAAATCCCATTGCGATCGAATGTGTCGCTCGTGGGTACCTATCCGGATCGGGATGGAAGGAATACCAGAAGAATGGAGAGGTTTGCGGAATTAGGTTGCCCACAGGACTAAAAGAATCAGACCGCTTACCAGAACCAATATTTACGCCGGCAACAAAAGCAGATACAGGCCACGATATCAATATCAGTGAATCTGAAGCCGGACGTTTAATCGGAAATGAATTGGTCGCACGGTTAAAGCGACTGACCCTCGACCTATACGCATATGGCGCAAAACACGCTAAAAGCAAGGGAATCATCGTTGCTGACACAAAGTTCGAGTTCGGCATTGTTAATGACCAGGGCCATGACGAAATTATCCTTATCGACGAAGTGTTAACACCTGACTCCTCGCGTTTTTGGCCGGCCGATAGATACGCTAGTGGTGGCCCACAACCGAGCTTTGACAAACAGTATGTTCGAGACTACTTAGACAAAATCAAGTGGGACCGAAACCCTCCGGTTCCGGAACTGCCAGATGATGTTATTGCAAACACTCGGGCTAAATATGTCGAAGCTTTTACTCTATTATCAGGCTGTGAACTAGCCTAGTAACAACCCAGACAAGCTAGAAAGTATTTGTAGAAAGGGCCAACTACGTGCGGGAACAACTCAACCGACTGGTTGATGAGATGCTAACCAAAGGTATTCTCTACGACGATGCCCGGCGAGAAATAGAAAAGCGCTTCATAACCCGTGCGCTGGCCCGCTCAAATGGAAACCTTGGTCGCGCAGCGTCTTTGCTTGGAATACATCGAAATACTCTTACCCGTAAGATTGCTGCGTATCGCCTTAAACGGACAGGATAATCGGCTATTTCTCTTTTCCTGAAAAGACCTAGCTTGACGTAGTGCTTGATAGACTGATTAAATTAGCAGTCTCGGCCTGAGACTGCTATGTCTAGTCTTAGGCTGGGCCCTTAAGAGAAGCATTTCGCTAATCATTAAGGGATTTCGGCTTTCACCCATCTGAAGGGAGCACAAGTTTCATGGCTGTAAAGGTACGACCACTACACGACCGCATCATCGTCGAGCGCATCGAGGAAGGTGAACAGCAGGTTGGCGGAATCATTATCCCCGACACTGCGAAAGAAAAGCCGCAGCAAGGCAAAATCATCGCTGCCGGAAAAGGTAAAGTCAAAGATGACGGATCCGTCACGCCCCTGGACGTCAAGGCCGGCGACACCGTGCTGTTTGGCAAGTACTCCGGTCAGGAGATCAAGCTAGACGGTGAAGAATTTCTCATTATGCGAGAAGACGAAATCCTCGGCGTCATCGAGGGAAAATAGTTCGTACGATCGGAATAGTAATTTTGTGATTGGAGTTCGAGAACATGGCAAAACAGATTGTTTACGGTGAGAAATCGCGTCAGATGATCATCGAGGGCGTCAACCAACTTGCGAACGCCGTCAAGGTGACTTTAGGGCCAAAGGGACGCAATGTCGTCCTTGACAAGAAGTTTGGCTCTCCAACAATCACCAAAGACGGTGTAAGTGTTGCGAAAGAAATAGACCTCCCGGATCCACTTGAGAACATGGGCGCACAGATGGTTCGGGAAGTTGCGAGTAAAACATCAGATATCGCTGGCGATGGCACAACGACTGCGACTGTCCTTGCGCAAGCGATTTACCGCGAAGGTGTCAAAAATGTTGTCGCCGGCGCCAACCCGATGGAAATCAAACGAGGCATCGAAACCGCTGTCGTAGCGGTCGTCGATGAACTTCGGTCGATGTCTTCTGCGGTCAGTGGAAACATGATTGCGCAGGTCGGTACAATTTCGGCCAACAACGATTCGACGATTGGCACAATCATTGCCGAGTCAATGGAGAAGGTTGGCAAAGATGGCGTAATCACGGTTGAAGAATCCAGAACTCTTGAGACTTCCCTGGAAGTTGTCGAGGGTATGCAATTCGACCGCGGCTACCTTTCGCCATATTTCGTCACGGATCCCGAGCGCATGGAAACAGTGCTTGAAAATCCAATTATTCTCATACACGAGAAGAAAATTAGTTCAATGAAGGATCTTTTACCTCTTCTTGAACAAGTCGCGCGACTCAGTCGTCCATTGCTCATCATCGCTGAAGATATCGAAGGCGAAGCCTTAGCCACCCTCGTCGTCAACAAACTTCGAGGAACACTCCAGGGTGCGGCAGTCAAAGCGCCGGGATTCGGTGACCGGCGCAAGGCGATGCTCGAAGACATCGCAACACTCACCAACGGTAAAGCCATTACGGAAGACCTCGGCCTGAAGTTAGAGAACATCAATATCGATGATCTCGGGGGTGCCAAGAAAGTCACTATCGACAAAGACAACACAACGATTGTCGAAGGTGAAGGCGACCAAGCGGGAATCGAAGGCCGAGTCAAGCAAATCAGGGCGCAAGTTGAGGAAACCACCTCTGACTACGACCGCGAAAAGCTACAAGAACGTCTCGCGAAGCTAGTTGGCGGTGTCGCTGTGATTAAAGTTGGCGCAGCAACCGAAACCGAGATGAAGGAAAAGAAAGCTCGTGTTGAGGATGCCATGCATGCCACTAAAGCTGCGGTCGAAGAAGGTATTGTCCCAGGCGGTGGGGTCGCGTTACTGCGGGGGGCACTTGCACTTGACAAACTGGCGCTCGACGGCGACCAACAGATCGGCGTCAATATCCTCAAACGGGCTCTTGAAGAACCAATGCGCTGGATCGCACAGAATGCCGGACATGAAGGCTCGATCATCATTCAGAAAGTGCGGGAGTCTAAAAACGCGGAGGAAGGCTTCAACGCACAGTCAGAGAAGTATGAGAACCTGGTAGAAGCCGGCGTTATCGACCCAACGAAAGTCGTGCGGACTGCTTTACAGAATGCCGGTTCAATCGCTTCACTCTTGTTGACGACCGAAGCCCTAGTCGCCGATATTCCTGAAGAGAAATCCGCGGCGCCAGCTGCCCCAGACATGGGTGGTATGGGTGGTATGGGCGGTATGATGTAGTCGCTAGTCTGTTAAATTAGTTCTAACTAAGGGGTCCGGAACGTAAATTGTTCCGGACCTTTTTTTTAGCGTAAGTTAAAAAACAGTTCGAGCGTAACCAAGACCGCCACCGGTTCGCCTAGCCTTATCCCTGGCGCGAATAACCACTGTCGTGCCGCCGCTACAGCCTGACTATCGAGACCAAATACGGTGTCCAGTGATTTCGACACCGTAACATCCCCAACCGTACCATCAGGAAGCACAATGACGTCAAGCCAGACCGTACCCTGTATACGAGCCCGCATGGCCTCAGAAGTGTATTCCGGTCGAATCTCCCTGAGAACGCGAGGTGGGTCGACACCGTTTCCTGGTCGAAACACTCCACCACCAGTCCCACCGCCTTCGCCTGCGCCGAGACCATCACCGACGCCTGGCCCTATACCTCCACCTTCACCAGTACCAGCACCATTGTCAGTACCAATCCCTTGTGAATCAGTAGATGCGGCACGCAATCCTTCAAGGACACCAGTCCGGGTCTCTACCGACGAGGCAGCAGTCAGAGCAGAAATAGACACTGCCTGAGTCACTATTTCTTCAATCTCTTCTGGTTCTGGTTCTGGTTCTGGTTCAATCAATTCAGGTCTTTCCTCGATAGGAATATCTAAGTCCGCCTCGTCAGTGCCTTCGACTTCAGCGACTTGCGGGATTTCAAGCGATTCATTACCACCGCCGCCACCGCCGCCACCCAGTCCATTTTCAGGAATCCAGACGATTCCAGTGTAATTCTCAGCAATAGACTCGACCACCTCGTACTCACGCACAGGCGCAAGGCTAATCAAAAACACTATAATGCCGGCTACCGCAACATGACTCCCGAATGAAATAGCGAGCGAACGTTGTATTCGATCTTGATCCGCTGCGATTACAAACGCCAGCTCGACCGGGGCTAGATCGTCTGGAAGAATAGAAGAATCATTCCGGCCATTACCAGAATCCTTCCTCACTGCGATTCGTCCGTCCAAAGGAAAATTCGAACGGGTACCTTTTAACTTCAGCGGTCCAACCGTACCTGATCGCTTCCCCCTACGCCGCCGCTCAATTGGCGTATAGGGTGAATATGATTTTGAGAACGGGATCCGACCGAGACCGAGGCCATGCCCCACCTAACGCCTCCCCGTAATTATTTTTCGTGCTTCAAACTGGCGCTTGGCGCCCGTCAACACAGACTGCAAGAAACACGAACTAGCTAAAGCAAGACTCAGACGCGACCTCTCCAAGCCCCTATCGCGGCATTCCCCCCGCCATATGCGTGAAATAACGCCAACGCATCAGCAGCCCGCATCTCACCTTCGGCCGCAACCAGCACTCCACCTCGCCCTGTTAGAGTTTCAAAAATAAATCCATCATGATCTTGAAACCCGGCTCGTCGCATTGTCGCCGCCACACCCGCTTGATTAAGAGCATTGTCACGTCCCTGTAGTGCACCGACCAAAGGTCCATGTGCAACAGAGTCACCTAACCCTGCAATTTCTACAGAACCCTGCGATTCCCCAACACCAAATGTCCGTTCTACTAAGACATCAATATCTTCCGACCGTTGTGCAACGAGAGACAGGCGCTCTAACGAAAAACCATTCTCAGTTAGGGCCGCCAACCCACGTGAAGCCCATTCCGCGTCCTGAAATACACACACGGTAAAAAGGAGTTCTTCTTTCTGCTGTGCCATGTCTATATTGTACCCTCCAAAAGGATTCCAGCCTTAGCAAGCCGTTCGTCTCTTCGAGGAGCGCTTCGTCCTTGACAACAAGAGTCCCCTGACCATCACCTAGACAACAACACGGCCGCTACCTACGCGTCGTGTCACATGTACATAGTCAAGATATTCAAGTAGCGGGATCGCGTATTTTCGACTAACACCAAATTGCTCTTTGAATTCGCCCATCTCAAGCGGAACGGGTTCATTTTGACCTTTCTTAAATGCGAGCATATCGATTTTTAAACGCTCAAGAACAACGCTATGAAACAACAAACCGCTCACCCTTTGAAGTACACCATCTCGAATAAGCAATCCAGCCATGCGGTCGATACTGGTCCTATTGAAGCCCTCATCCACGACCACTTGATCCAGTTCAGGCGGCGTCAGACCGCTCGTCAGAAACCTTTCTTCAAGTCGCGTTTTAACGACAGTCTCTTGATCAGTTAGAACAATCTGATGATTTGCTAAGGAGAGGTGGCGACCGGAAACAAGTGTACCTTCCTCTACTAACTGCGCGACTACATACTGAAATAATTCAGCGCCGGCATATTTCGTTAATCGCCCTCTAGCCTCTTCTCTGGGCAAACCCTGTCCCAATGGAGAATCACGATGATATTCCTCCAGCATTTTCTTTAGTCTTGACGAGACCTCGACAAGCCGATCTTTTGATACAAATGTTTCTCCGACCTGGCACACCGACTCGTCAGCAATCAGCCGATCTACTATCTCTTGGACCATCCTCAGCGGCAGACCGATACGTGACACCAAGGATGGACCCGAAATCCCCTGGCCTACCGCCTGTCCGACCATTACCGCAACTGCCGCTTTCTGTGTATCCGCAAGACCCCGTAACCGCGCCCACCCAGCAACCGTACGTAATCGGCCATGTCCTGGGTGAGGATCTAAGACCACGCCACCGGCAACCGTAATCGGCGGCGAATACGTTCGCATTACGAATCGATCCTCGCGCGTAACAGCGACCGGTCGTTCTAAATGCAACCGAATGAAAGTGCGCACCCCTGGCGCCAGCGTCGATGGAAATGGATCCGGCGATCCATCTACAGCACCGCAATTTGGTCCGATGGCAATTCGTGCCATCACCTCAGTCGTGCCTTGATGAAATCGAACGCGCGCGCCGTACTTAAGTTCCCGCGCACCTTTAAGAAGTGTCGCCTCGCAGTCGACCCGGATTGTAGGGTACATCGTCCCTGGCGTCGTTAGCGTATCGCCACGTCGAAGTTCCTCTACCTCAACCCCACTGAGATTAACCGCGACTCGCTGTCCAGCAACCGACGCTTTCGTTGGCTCCCCATGTACCTGTAGACCACGCACCCGAACGCTTCGCTCACTTGGCAACAAAACCAGATCAGTGTCGTGATCAATGCAACCAGATACCTGCGTTCCAGTAACGACCGTCCCAAAACCTTTTAATGTAAATGCGCGATCAATCGGAAGCCGAGGAAGACCATCTGTTGGTCTCCCAACAACTACGTCCGCGACATTACCTAACTCCGATCGCAATCGGGAGAGACCATTCCCCGTACGGGCCGAGACCGAAACAATTGGCGCACCTTCAAGAAACGTACCAGCCACAAGCTCTTCCGTTTCGAGACGAACCAGATCCACAATATCTTCATCAACAATATCTGACTTAGTAATCGCCACAACCCCAGACGCGACACCAAGTAATCGACAGATATCAAGGTGTTCTCTCGTCTGCGGCATAATCGAAGCATCGGCGGCAATCACCAGCAAAACGGCATCAATTCCCGTTGCACCGGCCAACATATTCCGCACGAAACGTTCATGCCCTGGAACATCTACAAACGCAAGGTCAGTCGTACCATCTTGATATCGAGCGAATCCCAGATCGATCGTAATGCCACGAATCCGTTCTTCTTTCAATCGATCAGGATCAACACCAGTCAGCGCCTTAACTAACGCGCTTTTCCCATGATCAATATGACCCGCCGTACCAACAACAATGTGCTTCATCGTGTCGAAGACATGTCCAGCATCCACTACTACGGAGACAACGACTAGCGTTGCTTCTTTCGCCGCCTAGAGCTCACCGGTCTGGCGGTATGTTTCTTGATTTTTGTCCGAACCTTTCGGCCATCCACAGCATCCCGGACTGAGCGGAGTACGTCCGTCAAACCCAACTCCAGTTGCCGATGGTCCTTATCGATCCGGACCAGTTGAACATGTACAAGATCCCCTAACCGGTAGATCTTTCCAGAGTTCTCACCTTTAAGTAGGTATTGCGACTCTACAAATCGATAGTAATCATCAGCCATACTTGAGATATGAACGAGGCCCTCAACAAATTGTTCGGTCAGTTCAACAAATAACCCAAACGCCGTAACACCTGTAATATGACCGGTGAATTCGTCGCCAACCTTATCCGACATAAATCGCACTTTTTTCCACTGGATCAATTCCCGCTCGGCATCTTCTGCCCTTCGCTCACGATCCGACGTACATCGAGCCGCCTCGGGTAATAGTTCAACCCATGCCCGTCTCTGGCCGTCTGTCAATTTGCCTCGTGTGCCAGCTCGCAGCGATCGATGCACAATCAAATCCGGATAACGTCGAATCGGCGATGTGAAATGTGCATAAAAAGGCGCCGCTAATCCGAAGTGCCCCTTATTAACTGGGTCATATCGAGCCTGTTGCATCGCTCTCAGCATGAGGGAGGTGATGGGTCTCTGCTCAGGCTGACTCTTTAGTCTCTCAAGCAATCGTTGAAAATGCCCAGGGCTGACTGACTCTGCACCAGCAGCAAGGCTATATCCGAGAGAGGTAACGAATCCTTCAAATTCTTCCACTTTAAGCGGATCCGGTGGCTCATGAACGCGATATAACGTCGGAATACCCCGCCCCTCAAGCTCAGCCGCAACCGTTTCATTCGCCACCAGCATAAATTCTTCAATAAGTCGATGCGCGAGCGTGCGTTCTTCAGGAACAATTGCCTTAACCGCACCACCTTCGTCAAGTTCGAAGCGTGCCGCTGGCAGATCAAAATCGATCGCCCCGCGCACCGTTCGACGCTTCCGTAAGACATGAAACAGTTCTTCCATCATTTCAAACAAACAGACCAAGCCAGTGTATTTCTTACGCAAGCCAGAACTCTTCTGAGTCAAAATGGCATCAACATCACCGTACGTCATCTGTTCATTGCTACAAATAACACCATCATGTATTTCGTAACGCTTCACTTCGCCAGCGGAATCAATTTCCATAAGACAGGATTGAACAAGGCGATCTACTTTCGGTTTCAGACTACATAAACCAGTCGACAACTCTGGAGGAAACATATGGACGGCACGATCGGGGAAATACACAGACGTTGAACGGGTATACGCCGAGCGATCGAGCGCACTGCCTTCGGCTACATAGTGCGATACATCCGCAATATGCACCCCCAGCCAATAATTCCCATTCCCTAAGCGGTCAATCGTGATGGCATCATCGAAGTCACGTGCACTCACTCCATCTATTGTCACCGTCACAAGATCCCTGAAGTCAGTCCTCCCACGCCGGTCGCGCGGACGAACTTTGTCACCTAGCCGCACCGCCTCCTCTACTACTTCCTGGTCATGCGCATCCGGAATACCGTACTTCTTCAATACAAGTTGCGTATCAACTCCCTCTTCTTCTATCTGTCCCAGTACCCTGATCACACGTCCGACAGGACTGCGTGTCTGCGTCGGGAACGTCGTGATCTCCACCTCCACCATATCGCCAGCCTCGGCTTTACCAGCATTGCCAGAGGCGATATGAACATCCATTAAAAACCGACGATCAAACGGAATGACGTAACCAAAGCCGGCAGTATTCGGCTCATATCGACCCACTAACGCTGTCGCACTCCGTTCCAATACCCGAACAATCCTTCCCTCAGTTCGCGAAAGAGCTCTCCCATGTTCCACGCGCGCCACCACACGATCGCCATGCATCGCCTGGTTGAGGTTTGAGCCAGCAATAAACAAATCACTCGCAATGTCGCTAGTCGAATCTTCCGGCTTAACGAAGCCGAATCCCTTTGGATGAACGTGCACCCGTCCGGTCAATAAATGCATCCGTTCCGGCACACCGTATCGTTGACCTCTGATCTTGATCAGGTCGCCACGCTCAACAAGCTTTGCGAGTCTTCGACGAAGGGTCGCCCGCTGCGAACCAGGTAGTTTCAGACTCTTAAGAATCTCTTGAACCGTTGCGGGGTGACTGAGTTTCGCTTCAATTGCTTCGAGCAATTCATTAGGCGTCAACATGACTGACTTCAATGTTCCTTTGTATTGACTCGCATCAGGCTTACGCAATCAGAGCAATCTGAAGATCACCGACATTTGTAGCGGTGGCACCTGTATGCAGCAAATCGCCCACACCATCGAAAAACGCATACGAATCGTTCGCGGCCAGATAATAGTCTGGGCGCTCCAGTCCCGCATCAGCGGCACGGAGTGCTGTCGTTGTATCGATGATCGCGCCGGCTGCATCGGTTGGACCATCAATGCCATCCGTGCCAAAACTCGCAACAACAGCCAACGGAAACCGTCGAACAAGCGAAAAGGCTCCGGCGAGTGCGAACTCTTGATTCCGTCCACCTCGACCTAGACCTCTAACCTTGACAGTGGTTTCTCCCGCTGACACCACGCACAGTGGACGCGGTTGTTCATGAGCGTGTCGTGCAAGCGACTTTATGTACGCATCACCGGACACTCGAGCCTCTCCAGTAATAGGCTCCTCAAGCGTCAATGCATTAAACCCTAATCGGCGGGCCTCATGTGCGGCCGCCGCCATCGCATCCAAGCGACTACCGATAATGTGATACTCAGAATTATTTGGCAGGTGGTCGTTAGGCTTCAGTGTTTCTTCTAATTCCCCATTGCTGCCACGTTCAAGCACTGAGACAACTGCACGCGGTAGCGATGTCGTTCGCCCACTCGAGTGCAGATACTGAAGTGCGTCCGCATATGTCGTCGGATCTACCGCCGTTAGACCAGACCCAATTACTGCCGGATCATCTGGGACGGGATCAACCACATCCGAGATGGCCAATGTAATACAGCGACCACTCGCCGCTATGGCCAGCCGCCCACCCTTTATCCCGGACAGGTGTTTCCGCACGCAATTCAACCCATCAATTGAAATGCCACTCTCAAGCAACAACCGTGTCACACGCACCTTGTCATCCAGACTTACCCCCTCAAGAGGAACTGTAAGCCCTGCCGACGCGCCACCAGAGAGTAGCACCAACAAAATATTGCCTTCCCCAATCTCCGCCGCTAATTGCAAGGCACGCAAGCCGGCGTCAACGCTACCTTCCGTCGGCGTCGGATGACCAACATCAAACCATTCCATCCCGTCGACTCGCTCACCTAACTGGGGTGACGCAATCAAACCCCGTACCGGTTGTCCAAATTCAGACGCAAATGCAGAGGCCATCGCACCGCCAGCTTTACCTGCAGCTATAACCGTCACCTTCGTGTCTTGGGGCACACGGGCCAATACCCCGTCCGCTAGCGCGCTTTTGATAAGTGACTGAGGGTCGGCGCCAGCAATACCCGCCCTGACAATTGCTAGAACGTGCTGACGAAGGATTGAAAGAGTCAGGGGGCTAGATCTATAAAAAGAAGGGTCTAATGTATCCGAGTCGATTTCGACCATGACGATAACCGAGTCACGCCATCAATCTTACACAACAGCTGCGCGACTACTTTTTGCCCGCGCTCATCAACGCACAATGCGTCAACACGCAGCATCAACCTACCGAGCGCACGCTCAATGTCATCAATAGCTTTATCGGAGTACTGTTCACGCTGCTGCTCAAGACACTGCCAGTGCCGAAACAGTTCCTCCCGATAAAATGTCACTCGAAGTTGCTTCACATCTCGACGTAAGCGGTGCATGGTGTCTCTAGTCTGCACCGCAGTCAACCTGGAAGGAGTTACACACCTGAAGGTCAGTGTAGCCACGGCAGTCATTCGGTGTCAATCCTTGACTCGTTTTCTCCTTCTAGCAAGAACCCATGTTTCAAAACAGAATAACCATGCAGTCAGATCATGTCCCTAGCATCGTGCGCAACAACTCATTTACAAGTTTCGGATTCGCCTTCCCTTTCGTCGCACGCATCACCTGCCCCACTAGGAAACCAAGGGTGCCTTCTTTTCCAGAACGGTACTTTCCTGCGGCTTCCACATTCGCATCAAGCACTTGCCGAACGACGACCTCAAGTTCGCCAATATCTCCAATCTGAGATAGCCCTCCATCCCGTACAATGTCACGTGGACTTTTACCGCTATCCGCAGTCGCCTCAAACACTTCTTTGGCAATCGAGCCGCTGATTGTCCCGTCGTCCACCATACGAATCAGTTCCGCTAATGCCTCAGCCGGTACAATGTTCCACACCGGTGTTGCGGTCACCTTCGCCCTCCGCGCCGCCGCACCAACTATCCAATTAGCCGATGCTTTTTGATTCTCTGATACCTTTACCACCATTTCGTAATACTCTCCGAGTTCGTGATCTGCAGACAAATAGTAAGCATCCTGCCGCGATAATCCATAGGCACCCATGAAACGCTCCGCACGAACCTCTGGTAACTCTGGTAAAGACTTACGGACGTTCTCACGAAACACTGAGGAAATTATCAGTGGAGGAAGGTCCGGGTCTGGGAAATAGCGGTAGTCATGAGCCTCTTCCTTACTCCGCATCGACACAGTCCGGTCACCATTCGTATCCCACAGCCTAGTCTCTTGAACGACCTCGGCTCCCTGACTCAATACTGACGCTTGTCGACCAATCTCATACTCGATCGCCTTCTCTAGGTACCGAAACGAATTCAAATTCTTTACTTCTACTTTGACCCCAAGCTTTGTCCTTCCGACCGGCCGAAGCGATACATTCGCATCACAACGAAGACTTCCTTCTTCCATATTTCCATCATTCACACCGATCGCCATCAGAATTCCACGAAGACGCTCAAAAAACAACGCTCCGGCCGCCGGGGCCCTGAGGTCTGGCTCAGTCACAATTTCTATTAAGGGAACACCACTCCGATTAAAATCTAAATGGGTCTTTCTATTCGAATCAGAAAACCCTTCATGAATAGATTTACCAGCATCCTCTTCCATATGAACTCGCGTAATACGCACTCGGTGAAGCTCGTCGTCGTCCGAAAACTGCATCACGCCATCGATCGCCAACGGTTCCTCATATTGCGAGATCTGATATCCCTTCGGTAAATCAGGGTAGAAGTAGTTCTTACGAGCAAAAATAGATTTTTCCTGCACCGTACAACCAAGGGCTAGCGCAGCCCGGACGGCGTACTCAACGGCTTGGTCATTCAGTGTAGGCAGTGCCCCCGGCAACCCCAGGCAAACCGGGCACACGTTACTGTTCGCGGGTCGACCAAAAGCAGTCGAGCATCCGCAAAATATCTTTGTCTCGGTTAGGAGCTGAGCATGCACCTCGAGGCCAATAACTGGTTCAAAACCCATGGCACTTGTTTAGAAACCTCGCGATTAGACCTTTGGTCCGGCAAGTACGACCGTCTCGTCCACTTCGGCTTCAAATGTTTTGAAGTTTTCAGTAAACATCGTAGCTAATCGCCGAGCCTGCGCATCATAGTCTGCGCCATCACTCCACGTGCCCCTCGGCTGCAGCACCGACGCTGGAACACCAGGCACAGCGACTGGAACCTCGACATTAAATACCGGATGCAGAAGGTAATCGACATCAGACAATGCGCCCGAAAGAATCGCAGTAATCATCGCCCGCGTATGGGCGATCTCCATCCGCGTACCCGTACCGTAAGGTCCGCCAGTCCAACCTGTATTAACCAACCACACGTCGGAACCGTGCTCCGCTATTCGCTTACCGAGTAACTTCGCGTACACATTCGGATGATGCACCATAAAAGGAGCGCCGAAACAGGTACTAAATGTGGCCCGCGGCTCTGTAACCCCTTTTTCCGTACCCGCCACCTTGGCTGTGTACCCCGATAGAAAGTGGTACATCGCACCGGCAGAGGTCAGTCGAGATATCGGAGGTAAGACACCAAATGCATCTGCCGTCAACATAATGATGTTCGTTGGGTGCCCACCTTGACCAGTAGGCTCCCAGTTGTCGATATATGAAATAGGGTAAGCACCACGAGTATTTTCCGTAAAACGATCATTATCAAGATCCAGCACTCGTGTATCAGCATCCATTACGACGTTCTCGAGGACTGTCCCAAATCTTTTCGTTGTCGCATAAATATCCGGCTCAGCCGTTGCCGACAACCGGATCATCTTCGCGTAACATCCACCTTCAAAATTAAAAACGCCACGTTCAGTCCAGCCATGCTCATCGTCACCAATTAACAGTCGTTCCGGATCGCTTGACAGCGTCGTCTTGCCAGTACCAGAAAGCCCAAAAAACAACGCGACCTCACCATCCTTAGAACGATTCGCCGAACAATGCATCGGCATCACATTTCGTAACGGCAAGAGGTAGTTCATGACACTGAAGATCGATTTCTTAATTTCCCCCGCATAGCTTGTCCCGCCGATCAAGATAAGCCTTCGTGCAAAATTCACAAAAATAAATACGTCCGAATTAGTTCCATGCCGTGCCGGATCAGCTTTCATTGAAGGAGCATCGATAACCGTAAACTCCGGAACATGAACACCCGGTGGCGTGCCAGCCGGCTGCTCTAAAAACATCGTCCGCGCAAAAAGACTATGCCAGGCATACTCCGTGATGATTCTGACCGGCAAGCGGTGGTCCGAGTCAGTGCCAGCGCAACAATCCTGAACAAACAATTCTTTATTGGCGAGGCTCGCCATCATGTCGTCATAAAGCCGATCGAATTGTTCGGGGTCTACGGGCCGATTGGTCTTTCCCCACCACACGTCATCTTGACTCGACGACTCTTTGACAAGAAATTTATCATTGGGTGACCGTCCCGTATGCGCCCCCGTTAAGCACACCAACGGACCGGCTTCAGAAACCATACCCTCGCCGCGGCGGACGGCTTCTTCGTAAAGTGCGGCAGCCCCTAAATTCCACTCTATACGGCCTACCGAAGCACTGCTCAGCTCAGGTAACACGTCAACGACTGTCTTATTGTTCATCACCAACCAAACTCTATCTATGGGATACGCGTGATTTCAGTGCACATGATACTGTGGTTTCACATGCTATGATGCAAAAATATTGACGCCGCGAAGCTTCCCCTACCCAGAAACGAGTACCGGTAGGCGTCGGGCCTTTCTCGCCGCTCTGATCGCGACCTTACTCCCTGGTTGTATCCGTCGCAACGCTGTCACACCGACTACCGACACAGTGAATCGCGATCACAGTTCTATAAACATCCGTGTCCAACAACCTGACGACACTGTCAAAACAATCCCTGTCGATTATTACGTCCGTGGAACGATCCTCGCAGAAGTCCCACTGGGTTCTCTATCGCTGCCAGCTGCCCGCACAATTGCTGAAGTTCAATCGATCATCGCGCGAACCTATGTGTTGCATCACCGGACCCGCCACTTTCAAGACGACTTCGACTTCTGCTCAACTACTCACTGCCAAATGTACCGCGACCCGACCGCAAATCTCACCACGCACCAATTACTCGCTAATGAGTCAGTGGCCAGAACAACGGGAGTGATCGTCACCTACAACGGCATACCAATTGACTCCGTCTACCATGCAGACTGCGGAGGCGCGACCAGTTCGGCAACCAGCGTGTGGGGTGGTCCGGCGCCACCGTACCTGGACGGAGTTATCGACGACTTCTGCCGAACGCTGAACCGTCCGCCTTGGACGTTAAGTATCGGTCGTGAAACACTGCGCGACGCACTAAACGGCGATCCGAGAACCGCAGTCGGACCCGATCTGGAAACCGTACTAGTAACGCGGCGGGACAATGCGGGTCGCGCACTCAAAATCGAACTTAACGGCAGCAAGAAACTAATTGTAAGCGGAGCTATTCTCCGTTCGGTTCTGGGCGCTCGTTTCGGTTTTACGCGAATCAAAAGCACGAAATTGGAGATTCGCAGGCGCAATGACTATTTTCTAATTACTGGTACCGGCTTCGGCCACGGTGCTGGGCTATGCCAAACAGGCGCAATGGCCCGTGCTGAAGCCGGACACCCCACCACGCAAATTATTACGGCCTACTATCCAGGTACTAGTCTCTCGAACTACCATGAACTGCCAATTCAGACACGGCCGATCAGCACGGTTGCGCCCGACAATAGCGCGCACAGGAATACTGCTACCGAGGTATGATTAGAACCTAGACGCTCACTGTAAACTAAAGCCAACACTGGGTCGTCTTTGAACTTAATGAATGCCATGGTCGGCACTGTATCTTCGTCTACCGCAGACACCTCGAACGTTGATAATGATTCAAGGATTGCATCTAAAATAAAGCAACTGCTGCATTCAGGAAAACATCAAGAAGCACGCAGCCGTTTCGAAGACATCATAGCCACCCATCAGAATCGAATCACCCGGATCGCGTATTACTATCTTCGCGATCCCGCGGAGGTCGATGAGGCCGTCCAAGATGTTTTTTTGAAAGCCTTCATCCACCTCCCAACATTTCGGGATGAGCTGTACTTTGGACTGTGGCTATCCCGAATTGCAGTAAACGGGTGTCTTGACAGACTTAAAGCCCAGGGTCGACGGCGACGCTGGGTTGTCCCTACTAGCGACCATATAGATACACTTATCCACCAAGAACCAGACCGCACGCCTTCAGCGGAACAAAATCTCCTCGCGAACGAACGCCGCGACCAATTGCTTATCGCAGTGGAACAACTCCCCCATCGACAGCGTTCCATCGTCATCCTCAACCAATTCGAGGGATACTCAACCAAGGACGTCTCAAAGATGCTTGATATCGCTGAATCGACCGTTCGAGTACACCTCTTCCGTGCAGTTCGTGCTCTCAAACGACTAATCCAGGACGACCACTCCTCAGCCAAAGGTAACGGTCTGAATTAAGGGCATAAGGCAGATTATGGAAACGCTTCTTTATTGGTGCCGAACCATCGGATATGCGGCCAGACATGCCGCAACTGGCCACCTGACTGAGAACACTCTAATTGCGATCGCACTAGCAGGAAATAAATCGGCTTTATCCGCACCAGTACGACGAAGCTTGGATGTAGCGCAGGACCATGTGCGCGGTTGCGAACAGTGCGAGACGGATCTTGCCGAAATCAAAGTCACGGTCGAAAACATCCACCAAGGTGCACAAAGGGCATCATGCGCCATTGCTGAATTAGTCCCTCATGAACTTACGCAGCGCGCAGAGATCCTACGCCGGATTGATATTTACTTGGCACCACCCGCGCCCCTATTACGTTTTCCATCGATTGCCCGACGATCACTTGCTCAACTAACGCCCGCAACCGTCTGCCTGGTGCTTACGTGCGCTGCCGGACCTTTGTTGAGCGTTATTTTTCGCCCATCCGTTACATCTTCCCAAGATTCACTCGTCGAGGTAAGCGCATCGCCACAAGATGATTTTCTTGACGACGGACGACCAACTCAGTTGAGCGAATCGACATTTGGACCGTACAACCTTGCAGCTGACGAAGCACTCATGGCTGAGGTCGAGTACGCTGTTGGGTCGCCGGTGGTGTCGCATCTCAGTGTTCTCGATGAATTGACTCCACGGCTTCACGACTCATCTGTCCCATTACGGTAGGAGCCTGAACGAGCTTGTCTGCAGAGGTATTCAGAAAAGGACTAGACCTCAAACATGTGGTAGCTGGCGATCTCGCCCGTGATTACAACAGCGATCTCGTCGAGACCATACGTCGTAATGATTTCACCTATCAGGACGGTCGTGTCTCAGTACATCTCGCGAAAGAATTTGGCTTCTGTTACGGCGTAGAACGAGCGGTTGATTACGCGTATCAGACACGAAAGAAATTCCCCGACCGAACGGTGTACCTCACTGGTGAAATCATCCACAATCCCCAGGTCAACGCCCGGCTTCGGGCAGCAGGTATCCGCTTTTTAAGTGACCCGTCTGAATCCATTGAGCACGTCGCCTCCAATGATGTCGTTATTCTCCCGGCCTTTGGCGTTACCATCCGTGAGCTCGAACGCCTGATCAGTTCCGACTGCACACTAGTCGACACCACATGTGGATCAGTTTTGAACGTCTGGAAGAACGTCAGACAATACGCTCGTGACGGGTATACCGCAGTTATTCACGGGAAGGTCAAACACGAAGAGACCCAAGCGACCGCATCTCAAGCGCGCGTTACCGACAATGGTCGATATGTAATCGTTCTCGATCGAAAAGAAGCCGAATTGATCTGTGACTACATCACGGGCAGGGAACCACTCGAAACGTTCCGCGACCACTTTCTGAACGCCTGTTCTCCGGACTTCGATCCCAGCCGCGATCTCACGCGCGTTGGGCTAGCCAACCAAACGACGATGCTCATGTCTGAATCTCTTGAAATTGAGCAACTGATACGACAGGCGATGGCTGACCGATACGGCGAACAGGCGATTGGTCAACATTACCGTGCATTCGACACTATCTGCAGTGCAACCCAAGACCGCCAAGACGCGATCCAAGCGCTCATTAATGACGCCGACCTCAATCTGGCTATCGTCATTGGAGGCTATAACAGCAGTAATACGCGTAATCTTGCGAAGATCTGTGCACGTAAAATTCCGACTTACCATATTGCGGCCCCCTCGTGTCTCACGTCACCATCAGAACTACGCCACCTCCCGACAACAACGACAGCCGGCGCCAGCGCCGAACAGGTCCAAGAACACTGGCTCCCGACTACCGGGAAACTTTCTATCGGGGTGAGCGCTGGGGCATCTACCCCAGACAATATCGTCGGCGAAGTGATTTCTCGCCTTATAGAACTCTGCAAATAGTCCTCCCGGTAAACACATTAGCTTTCTAATTCGTAATACATCACAAGGAACAAAAGTGGTTGTTGTTTTCAGAACGCGGTAACAATAGATGCAGTTTTAGGATGACCAAAGGATCTCGCCATGGTTAATACTGGGCGCCATGCCACGCTCGTACTCGGTGCGCTTGCTATTCTGGCCACATCGCAATCGGTAAATGCGGCCCAGGGTTATAAATGGTGGATCTCTGACGAAGCCAAGCAAGAACTGCGGCTTACGGATCCACAAACTGCTCAACTCGAAACTATCTTTCAGGCCCTTCGTCCAAAACTCAAAGAACTGGTGGAGGACTTTCAGCTAGAGCGCAAACTTTTGTCAGAGATTATGCATTCGATGCAAGCAGAAGAATGGGAGGTCACTCTTCAACTCGACAAACTCGAATCTGCGCGCAGTGCACTCAATAAAACCAGGATGCTCATGTTGTACCGCATGCACAAGATATTGTCACCCGAACAACTAGATGGGCTACATAGTCTCTCGGAGCGTCGCCGGTCGAACGCGCGGCAGCGACTTCTTCAGAAATAAATACCGTGCTCTCCCATGTCGCCAAGAGGAACCGAGGCGACTCGACCAGGGACGCATTATCACTACTTAGGCGCTGGAGGTGCTTTCCGTGGACAAGGCTCGACACATTCTACTTACGTCACTCGTCGTAACACTGTCTATGACGACCGCTGACAGACTTGAGGCACAGACCTTTACCGCAGAGATCTCGCGTCTCATTACGAACGCCGAACATCGCCTACAGACGACCGGTACGCGTCAAACACGCCGGTTCGAACTAAGTCTTGACGATGCGATCGAACGCGCGCTCGAACGCAATCTGGACATCGCGGTCCAACGTATCAATCCCCTTGTCCAAGATTTAGGGGTCGCCTCTGCCAATGCTGCATTTCTGCCGCTGTTCCAAACTGGTTTCGGGGTTAATCGCGCAACCACGCCGTCGCGAACCCAACTCGACGGTGGACGCTTCACCGGCTCGAGCGGCATCATCACTAACCGGGGTAATTACGACCTCGGCATCGGCCAGCAATTGAAATGGGGCGGCGGTAATTACAACGTAGGCTGGGATAGCAATCGCCTCGAATCAACAAGTAGGTTTTCGAACTTCAATCCAAGTTACGGCGCGAACGTGTCAGTCGGATACACGCAACCATTATTGCGCGGGTTCAAGGCTGATAATCAGCGACGCCAATTAGTAGTCTCACAAATCAATCGAGACATTTCGGACATCGACCTCGAAGAAACCATCGCTAATACACTTGCAGACGTCCGGGCGGCCTACTGGGACCTCGCCTATGCGGTGGCCGCCGTCAGCGTGCAAGAACAGTCGCTCGAGCTAGCGGAACAATTAGTACGCGACAACCAAATGCGGGTTGAAATCGGCACGCTCGCTCCAATCGATGTTGTGCAAGCCCAGTCAGAATCGGCTTCTCGCCGGCAATTGCTTGCGCAAGCCGTACAGACGCTTCGGACGTCAGAACTGACCCTGAAACGTTTGCTCGTCGGTGGCACAAATGACGAACTATGGAATGCTGAAGTTACGCCAATCGACCAACCATTTATCAGTCCCACAATGATCGACATCGAATCCGCCGTTCGAAATGCACTGGATCGACGAACAGATATAAGCCGAATTAGAAGCCAGCGAGACATTAATGATGTGACGGTAGACACGCTGCGCAACAATACGCTCCCCTCACTAGACCTCGTCAGTCAGCTCCAATTGACCGGACAAGGCGGCACCCAGCTAGTCAATGCGGGACTCGGCGGACCGACCGTCGTAGAGATCCCCGGGGGCTATCGCGATGCCATTAACAGTATCGTCGATACTGATTTCCCTATCTGGAGCGTGGCGGTTCAAATGAGTTATCCCCTCGGACAGAATTCTGACAAGGCTGAATATGCCCGAGCCCGACTCCAACTCCAACAGACCGAAGTCCAGATCCGTCAAATCGAACTACAGATTGCGACAGAAGTAACAAATGCGGCATTACAAATTGACGCGATCCAGGAACGGATTGACGCGTCCACGGCCGCGCGCGAATTAGCGGAAGAACAGCTACGCGCGGAGGAAAGTAAATTCGAGGTCGGACAATCAACCAACTACTTCGTTGTCCAGTCCCAACGCGATCTCTCCACAGCACAAGACACTGAGTTGCGAGCAATCCTTGACTACCAGAAGGCTCTGATCGAATTTGAGCGAGTTCAACGTACTTCCCTCAGTCGCGCGGGTATTTCCATCGTCGGAGCAGGAGGCGCTACTGCGCCAACAGCTGGAAACTCACGATAATTTATAGGCAGAAACTGGAATGATGAAAAAGCTTCTAATCGTTGGAGTGGTAATCGGCGGATGTCTTGTTGCGTATTCTTACCTAACCAACCAGTCAAACGAATTCATTCCCGACATTACGACTGCCGAAGTTACTGTCGGCAATATCGTCGATGCAGTCGGAGCGACTGGAACGCTTGAGGCCGTAACAACAGTTCAGGTTGGAAGCCAGGTATCCGGCATCATTCAAGAATTGAATGTCGATTTCAATTCCATCGTACGCGCAGGCGATGTCATTATGCGTCTTGACCCCGCTCTATTTGAGAGCCAGACGGAACAGGCTCGAGCAAATTTACTCCGAGCAGAAGCAGACGTCGAACGCCTGCGCGTCACCGTGGATGACGCAGCCACACAACTCAAACGTTCGGAGGACTTATCGGATCGCGAACTGATCGCCGTCACCGAGTTAGAGGCAGCTCAGGTTGCATTACGTTCAGCAGAGGCTCAAATTAAGTCTGCAGAAGCCCAGGTCGTCCAAGCGCAGGCAACACTGAACCAAAATGAATTAAGCCTCGAACACACCGTGATCCGATCCCCGATCGATGGGATCATCACCTCTCGCCTAGTCGACATCGGACAAACCGTTGCGGCGAGCTTTCAAGCACCGGAATTATTTGTGATCGCGGCTGACCTCACAGACATGCGCGTCATCGCAAACATTGATGAATCTGATGTCGGCCGGATACGCCCGAACCAACGTGTGACATTCGCGGTAGACGCGTTTCCGGGTGACGAGTTTGAAGGAACGGTCTCCCAGATCAGATTGGAGCCTGTTGTCCAACAGAATGTTGTGACGTATGCCACCGTGATCGACGCACCCAATTCAGAACTTAAACTCAAACCTGGTATGACAGCGACGGTCTCCATCGAGATCGCTCGCCGCGATGGCGCCACACGCATCCCGACTGCTGCACTTCGATTTCGGCCTACCCCAGAAATGTTCTCGGCTTTAAACCAGCCTCTCCCACCCAATTGGCAACAAAAAACATCCGAGCATAGTCAAGAAGTTCCGCGCGGTCGGCCAGACGGTTCGAGCAATAGACCATCTGGTCCTGATGAGGTGCCAGCCGATTCCCCCGATCGACGCCAACAAATGAGAGACCGACTGCAGTCCATGTCTCCGGATGAAAGGGAGGCATTCATTGACCGGATGCGGGAAAGAAGAGCGAATGCACGCCAACAAAATGGCCGGCCCGCTACAACGCGACCAAGCCAACGCCCGCGCACACCAGCAACAGAAGCGATCCCGGCCGTCGACCGCGGCGCAAGCACGATAGACGCTTTGTTCGCTCCAATCGAAGTCATCGAAACTACTGGGCAAGTCTGGCTCTTGAGCAACGACGTACTCACACCCATATCCATCACTCTCGGCGCGAGCGACGGAACAAGCAGTGAATTAGTAACCGATCAAACTACAGGACGGGCTCTGATAAATGGTTCGATCCTGGTGACCAATATAACGACCCCTGCTACATCGCCCGTCCGAACAACGGGAGGCAATACATCGCCGCTTATGCCGCAGTTTCCATTTGGACGTCGCCCGAGTAACAATTCTGGAAATCGCCGGTAACCCGAACGATGGCACTTATTTCCGTCGACAACATCACAAAGACCTATGCCATGGGCGATGTCGAAGTACGAGCCCTGCGCGGCGTCAGCCTTGATATCGAAGCCGGAGAGTTCGTCGCAGTGACCGGACCGTCAGGTTCCGGAAAGTCCACACTCATGCACATCCTCGGCTGCCTTGATCGGCCAACCAACGGACGCTACACCCTGGAAAACAGAGACATCTCGGGTTTATCGAGAAATCAGCTCGCCGAAGTACGAAACAGTCAGATCGGCTTTGTATTTCAAGGATTCAACCTTCTCGCTCGGACTACGGCGCTCGACAACGTTGAATTGCCACTCCTCTACGGCGGCAGTAAAGATTCTTCGTCCGACCGACGAAAGCGAGCTGAGCATATGCTGGGAGCAGTCGGCCTGACCGACCGAATGCATCATTTACCTAACCAATTATCCGGCGGTCAACAGCAACGCGTCGCCATCGCACGAGCCCTGGTAAACAACCCCTCGATCCTTCTTGCCGACGAGCCGACTGGCAATCTCGACTCGCGCACAAGCATCGAAGTAATGGATATTTTCCAACAATTAAATAGAACAAAAAACATAACAGTACTTCTGATTACCCACGAATCGGACATCGCAGAATACGGCAGCCGAATCATCCGCTTTCATGACGGCACAGTCGCATCTGACAAAGCGAATCTAGTTCAACGCATCGCCCAAGATGAAATCGCAGATACTCCTGGTATGAGCGACGACGACAGTACAGACCGTCCCATAGATCTGGCTCGCTAGAAAGAGACTACGAATGTCTATTTTCATGGTACTACGCGTCGCGCTAAAAGCACTGGCGCGAAACAAGATGAGAACCAGCCTGACCATGTTGGGAATGATCATTGGTGTCGCCGCCGTCATCACTATGGTCGCGTTGGGCCGAGGTGCTCAATCAGAAATCGAAACACAAGTGCAGTCCGCAGGAACCAATATGATCACCGTGCGAGCTGGTAACTATCGGAGTCGCGGCGTGAGCATGGGCATGGGGCAATCACCCACTTTAAACAGCCGCGACGTCGACGCTATTCGAGAGCGGGTCCCAGACGCACTTTACCTCGCGGCAGGCGTGCGAACTCGAGACCAAATCATTGCAGCGAATCAAAACTGGAATACCACAATCCAAGGGACCGACATCGAATATCCGCAGATCCGATCGTGGGCCACTGAGCTCGGCACATTTTTCACTACAACGCAGGTACAGAGCGCCGCAAAGGTTGCCGTTCTGGGATCAGTTGTGCGTGACAATCTGTATGGCGAAGGTATCGACCCAGTTGGCGCACGCATTCGCATTCGGAATCAATCGTTCCAGATCATTGGCGTGATGTCATCAAAGGGTGCAGGACAATTCGGCGAGGACCAAGACGACGTTGTCTTTATCCCTTACTCTACGGTGAATAAGAAATTACGTGGTCGGGATGGTACAAACATTTCACAAATTGACATCTCGGCAGCATCTGCAGACTCCATCGAGGTTGTTGCGGACCAAATCGCCGACACTTTACGGGAAGAGCATGCGCTCGGACCCGGAGAAGACAACGATTTCATGGTGAGGACGCAAGAAGACCTCACCCGTATCCGTAGTCAAACGACTCAAACGATGACGGGACTGTTAGCAAGTATCGCCGGTGTTTCTCTCATCGTAGGCGGAATTGGAATTATGAACATTATGCTCGTATCGGTAACAGAGAGAACACGTGAGATTGGACTCCGAATGGCCGTTGGGGCGAAAAGCCAGGATGTTCTGCTGCAGTTTCTCGTCGAAGCCGTCGTCCTTAGCCTGGTCGGAGGTTTGGTTGGAGTGGGGCTCGGATTCGGACTCTCAGAAAGTCTGACCAGATTTTTATCCTGGCCTACCTCAATCCCTGCAGATGCCGTCGTCGTGGCGGTCGGTTTCGCAGCCGCAACTGGTATTTTCTTTGGCTTCTATCCTGCGCGAAAAGCAGCCCGCCTGGACCCAATCGACTCACTGCGATTCGAATAACAATTCCGTTGGCAGAACCGCTCTAGCGCAACGGATGGTTTAGACGCGAAAGTAATTCACTCATGGTCGATCCGGTGACAGGATCCATCAATTCAGGCGCAATACCCACTAATGGTTCTAGTACAAACCGCCGCTGACGAAACCGCGGGTGCGGTACCTGCACATACTCATTCTCAAATGTACAAGAGCCCAGCAAAATCAGATCGAGGTCAAGTGTTCTTGGTGCGCCGGGGTAAGGTCGTATACGGCCACGTTCCTTCTCTATTTCCAACAAGGCCTTCATAACATCCTGAGGTAACAGGTCTGTCAGCCCGACGACCACACCGTTCAAAAAGTCTGGCTGTCGTCCGACCCCTTCAGCAACCGTTTCAACAAACGAAGACGCCCGCACCTCCGCAAAGAGGATCTCTAAAGCGGAAATCGCGTAAGCAAGATGTTGGCGACGTTCGCCCTGGTTACTGCCGAGAGCAATAACAACGTCACAAAATCGAGGATTTACGACTTTTGTTTCTCCTTGCACTCAATACACACACGAGTCCACGGGATGGCATTCAGCCGAGCGGGGGCGATATCCTCACCACAATCACGGCACACCCCATAAGACCCGCTACTCAGTCGCTCGAGCGCCTCTTCAATAGCTTGAAGGATTTTTGCGTCCGTTTGCTTCAGCTTGAGCTGAATATGAACCTCGTTAGTCCCACTCGCCTGGTCGGCCATATCGCCTTGTCGGGTATTGTTATCCATCGGCGTGGACAGTGACTTCCCTTCACGCTCAGCGAGAATCTCCGCCCGTTTTCTAAATAAATTCTCTTTATAGACCGTCTCGTTCATTCGATGGCTCCTCCCGAACTGAAGGCGAACGCGGGAGTTTAGCACGCTGTTCCGTTTCGCTTCCAGCAGGTGCTTTTATTAAAACAGATACCAAAGAAAAGAAGGCTGTTACTCCGCTCTTAATGTAATGAGTGGTTTTTGCCGAAGAACGTCAAGACTTGAGACTACCCCGACGGTAAGCACTAAGGTAGCGGTCAAAACGACGCCCATAGCAGTCGTCAGCGGAACCGGTGTCCAAGGGATCTCTAGTACTTGGCGAGTCAATAGCCACGTCAAAATCAGCGACCCTCCGGAACCAATAGTTCCAGCGATCACACCGAGCAGGCCGTATTCAAATACATACATCACTGCAAGTCCACTCGACTTCGCACCAAGCGTTTTAAATACTGCACTCTCGTACAACCGTTGAAACTTCGTCATCGCAACGGACCCCACAAGGATCAAAATGCCCACAATCATCGCGATAGTCCCGACGGCCGTAATCGCAACGGCTACATACTCAAGAACTCGACGGATATCACGAATGACTTCAATGCCATCGATGACCGACACATTCGGAAACTGAGAAACTACCGTGCTCTGCAACAGACCTCGTTCTTCCGGTAACACCGGCCCCTGTAGAAAACTGATATACGAGTGCGGCGCACCGTCAAAACTGCCCGGCCTAAACACGAACATAAAACCACCAGCTCGAGAATCATCCCAGTCAACAGTACGCACGCTCGTTACTGGTGCCACAATTTGTCGTCCCAAGACATTAACCGTTACGGAATCTCCAAGCCGTATTCCCCGTTCGACTAAATCGTCGACAATCGACACCTCGGGTCCCTGAGTCGCTGTATCGTCCCAAAATCTGCCGTCTACCACACGTTCATTTGCCGCTAACCGTTCTCGATACGTCACGGTATATTCACGGCCAAGCCCAGCCTTCCGAATAGCCTCCCGCCCCTGAATGTCACTTTCCGGCCCAGCCACACTGACAACCCTCGCACGCAGCACAGGAAGCAACTGTGGAACCGGGCCATCACCATTCGGGCCTAATGCGGTTTCCCGAAGGATGGCCCTAACGCCGTCAACCTGGCCTTGTTGGATATCCATCATGAACATATCAGGCATGTCATCACGTAATTCCATGGAAAACGCAGTGACTAGATTCTCTTGCACCGCTCTGATCCCGACGATAAAAAAGCTCCCCAAGCCGACGGCTAACAGGACGACTCTAGTCTGATTGCCGGGACGTCGAAGATTAAGCGCCGCATGGCGTAACGGAAACCACTTCGCAGCCTCAAGCGGTCGGAGACTTTGTACCAGGATTCGGCTCAATACATGCAAAATCGCAGCGACAGAGACAAATCCTCCGACGACATACGCTCCAACTTCAAGTGAATCGGCCTGCCAGCTGGCAACCACGACCAGCAACACCGCAATGGCTCCGCTCAATGCGATGCGAAAACTGTCAATGGGACCTGTCTGTAGCGTCTCCCCCGATCGCAACAACATAATCGGCTTGACGTTTCGAACATCAACCAGTGGAATAAGAGCGAATAGAATCGATATCAGTACGCCGATCACTAACCCTTGCGCAATCGCAGCCCCAGTCACTCTCGTTGAAAAGACAGCAAACCCTGTGGCCTCCGCAGCCTGTGAAGCAAGGGAATCCGGCAAAGACATCAAGCCAATTTGCGCAAGGCCCACGCCAAGTAATGACCCACTAAACCCAAGTAAGGCGACCTGGACAACATAAACCGACAACACCCGGCCTGTCGTCGCACCAAGACATTTCATCACGGCAACACTGCGCAGCCGCTGCTGAACAAACACACGGGTGACACTCCATACGCCAATACCACCGATGATAAGAACGACAAACCCGATCAAACTCAGATAATCCTCAGCACGTCCGAGGTGCCGCTCGATCCGATTCTCCGTACGTCTATAGGACCCAACGCTGACAAACATTTCCCCGAGATCATCTCGAAGGGAATCAACCAAAGATTCAATAGACGTCTCTGGTACCTTCAGTAAGATTTGTCGTTCAGCGCGGCTAGCGAAATCCAACAGGCCGGTTTGCTCCAAAGCATCGTAAGCAATGATTACCCGTGGCCCGAAGCTAAACCCACCGAGTTGTCGACCGGGTTCGGTCACGATCACATCCCTGATCTGAAATTCAACCGTTCCAATCGCGATCGCATCTCCAACTGAGATACCAAGCTGCGTAAGTACTTCGGACCCAACCAGCGCTCCTCGTTCATCCAAAAGCATCGAGGAGTACTCTTTCCCACTTTCAAGAACAAACCGGCCATAAAACGGAAAGGCGCGCTGGACAGCACGCACTTCGACGACTTTCGCCTGGCCGTTACTACCCGGACCGACGCGTGCCATCGTGACGGTATCTACCGTTTCGGTAACAGCCAACTCTGGAATGCCATCTAATCGCGATGCGATCGCGACCCGCGCTTCTTCGGACCACGGCTGGTCACTTCTCAGGTAGACATCACCGGCCGTCAGGCTACGTGCTTCAGAAGCCAGTGCCATCCGTACGTTCTGCACAAGCGAGCGGATTGCGACAATGCCACCGACTCCGATGGCAACGCAAAGGAAGAAAAACAACATCCGGTGCCACGTCGCCCGCAATTCCCGCCACACCATTGCCAATACAAACGTCATTTTTTACTATCCACTACATCTCTTGGCTGGCTCTCACCCGCCGGTATCAGATGTGGCCTCGCGTCTTTCCGTTCGGCCATCACGCATGACCACAGTCACGTCGGTTTGAGCAGCGAGTTCGTCATCGTGAGTCACTAAGACAACAGTGGTGCCGTGCCGTCGGTTAACATCGACGAGTAAATCAATTATGTATCGACCTGTGACACTGTCGAGATTCCCTGTCGGTTCATCAGCCAGTAAAATCGGTGGTGTGTTCGCCAGTGCTCTGGCAATCGCTACACGCTGCTGTTCTCCACCTGACAGTTGGGCAGGATAATGATGTGCTCGGCTCGTCAACCCAACCTCATCAAGCAACGTTCGCGCCCGCTCATGCGGATTGGCTTCGCCGATAATCTCAAGTGGCACAAGTATGTTTTCAAATGCGGTTAATGACGGCATCAAATGGAAAAACTGAAATACAAATCCAACCGTCCTGCCGCGAAACTCCGCAAGGCGGTCTTCATTGAGACTCGTTATGTCGGTTCCGTTAATCACTATCGAGCCGGTTGTCGGCATGTCAAGGCCAGCAATCAAGCCCAACAGCGTCGACTTCCCACTTCCTGAGGGACCAACGATAGAAAGTAACTGTCCAGTTGGAACTGTCAGATCAAGTGGATGGACAATTGTGAGCGGGTCTTCCCCACTCTGCACCGTCTTCGATACACCCTGTAATTCAATCATCGCTGCAGCGGAACCATCCCTGCATCCCCTGGCAGTTGATTCAATAGCGTTTCGAGTGCTGGCCACAGATGCTCGGCCACACGGCGTGCCCCGGTTGCATTGGGATGAATGCCGTCACGCTGATTTAGTTCAGGTACGCCCGCGACACCCTCCAGCAAAAACGGTAAATACACAACATTATGTCTATCCGCTAACATACGAAATGCCGTCCTAAAGCGCGCAGTGTATTCAGCGCCGTAATTCGGAGGAGCTTCCATTCCCGCAAGCAGCACATCGATTCCCTCAGATAGCAGCCGCGTAATGATCTCGTCGAGATTCATGATCATCTGTTCAACCGGCAAACCACGAAGACCATCGTTCCCTCCAAGTGCCACCACGACACTCGCAACGTTCTCACGAGCCCCATGACCACTTATTACCCACTCTAACCGGCTCAGTCCACCTGCCGTCGTATCCCCAGACACGCCATGAGGAACAATCTCCACAGCGTATCCAGCATTATCTGAAAGGACCTGTAACTGCGCGGGATAGGACTCCGAAACTTCCAGCCCAAGTCCGGCTGTTAATGAATCCCCAAGAATGACTATTTTCTGGCGCGGAACCGCACTCTGTCGACCTCTGTCGGCCCCAGCAATCGCTCCAGTCGCAAACGTCCTGTCCACACGTGTTCTGTCAGGTTCCGATGAGGTACCGCAAGCAATACCGAACAGACAGCTGGCCGCAGTAATCAAAAATGCGGATGGACGAAAGATCTTCATACGAAAACAGTTAATACCTTAATCTTACATGGGGTCGTTCCGTCCTCTCGGAAATCGCCAGATCAGGAAATACCCCAATAAATTTATACCCACAGCAAATGAAGCAAGAAATAGCTGCCCCTCGACCGTCAATCCAGTCGGATACAACAGCGGAGATAGATAATGCGTCAGAAATGTACCCTGATAACCCATTTGACCGCCCTGCATGAGCAACCACTGCTCCAACGGCGTTAGCGGACAGACCTCACCGGTAAGCTCAACCGTGATCCCCCAAACGACCGCCGGCACGTGCAGCCAGGCAAGTCGCCCCCACCTCCACACTGCTACCACGCCGATGCCAACAAACAATACGAACGCCATATGTAACAACGCAAGCGCATCGGCCGCCAGGAGATAGCCCATCTGAGGCTATTTAGTCTGACCTAATCCCCACAAACACGCTTCTGCAATGTTTTGTTGCTAGCGGCCAAACGACCTTTTCAGGTACGATTCAAACTCACCATGCCAAATTGTCGCATCTACCTCGCCTTGCTAGTGGGGGCGTTCTTGGCCGGGAATATTTCGCCCTCTGTCATTGCAACCACTCGGGGTTTGACGACAATTAGTGGAGTCAAAGTCGGACATCATACGCTGACCGGACGACCGACCGGTTGCACAGTTGTGCTCGTTGAGAACGGCGCGACAGCGGCCGTCGACATACGAGGTGCCGCACCAGGCACTCGAGAAACCGCGCTCCTTAATCCAGCTAATGTCCGTGTGCAGCAAATTCATGGGATTGTGCTTTCTGGCGGAAGCGCCTTCGGCCTTGCTAGTGCTGATGGCGTCATGCGATATCTTGACGAGCGCGGGATTGGGTTTCAAACAGGAGCTGGTCCCGTACCGATTGTGCCCGCCGCCGTTCTATATGATCTAAACCTAGGCAATGCTTCAATTCGACCCACATCTGAATGCGGGTATCAAGCAGCTACCACAGCGAACGCTCAAAATGTAGAGGAAGGTAACGTGGGCGCGGGGGCCGGCGCCACTATTGGAAAAATCGGCGGTGCCAACCGTGCGATGAAAGGCGGTATCGGTACGGCCTTAGTCGAACTACCAAACGGCCTCCAGGTCGCAGCACTAATGGCTGTCAATGCGGTCGGTGACATCATTGATCCCGAAACGGGATCAATCATCGCAGGAGTCCGCACAAATGATGGCCGTGGCTTTGCCGATGCACGTACAATTCTCAGACGCACCGAGTCGACCGGACCAAACACACCCGACGGTCAAAGCACGACCATTGGAGTGGTTGTAACAAACGCAACGCTCACGCCAGCGCAACTCAGCGTCGTCGCCCGCATGGCTCAATCAGGTCTCGCACGGGCTGTGCGGCCAGCACATACACCCGCGGACGGCGATACGATCTTTGCCCTAGCAACAGGCAACCGAACCGAGGCTCCCAACCTCTTGCGTATCGGTGCATTCGCCGCCGATGCCACAGCAGACGCAATTATTCGAGCCGTGCGTGCGGCAACAAGCATTCCGGGGTATCCTGCGTCTCGAGATTTTTGAAGGAGAGCACACAATGAACGCGGTCGTTCTTGCAATAACAGGTCTGGTGGCAGTCTTCGCTGGCTATCGCTTCTACTCGAAGTTCATAGCTGAACAGATTTATCAACTTGACCCTGATTTCGAGACCCCGTCCCATACGCTGCGAGACGACATCGACTATGTGCCAACTAATAAGTTTGTCCTATGGGGACACCACTTCACTGCAGTTGCCGGAGCAGCTCCGATCATCGGTCCTGGTATCGCTGTAATTTGGGGCTGGTTGCCTGCTTTTATCTGGGTCATTGTAGGTACGATTTTTTTCGCGGGCGTGCATGACTTTGGTGCGATTTGGGCAAGCGTCAGAAACAAAGCCCAATCCGTCGGTTACCTGACGGGTGAGGTTGTTAGTCATCGGGCAAGAACGCTTTTCATGATCGTGGTGTTTTTCCTGCTTCTGATGGTTAATGCCGTGTTTGCCGTGTCTATCTCAGCAGAGCACGTCAGGACTCCTTCCAGTGTCATCCCAGCTTGGAGTGCTGTCTTCGTCGCCATGGTCATTGGAGTGTTGCTCTACAAGGTTCGAGTGGGAATTTTGTGGCCGACCATTATCGGCACAGTCATTCTGTACGCTGTTATCGGACTCGGCGAAGTATTTCCAATTGAACTACCTGCAATGATTTTCGGGTTAGGCCCACAGGCTCAATGGATCCTATTACTCTTTTTCTATGCTGGCGTCGCTTCGATGCTACCCGTCTGGCTCCTCCTCCAACCACGGGATTACATTAACGGCATCCAACTAATAGTTGGGCTCGGCATCCTCTATGGCGCGGTGTTAATAAGCAGCCCGACAATCGTTGCGCCTGCCATCAACGCCAATGTTCCGGCTTCGGCGCCGCCCATTTTCCCTTTGCTGTTTGTCACTATTGCCTGCGGTGCGATTTCTGGATTTCATGGGCTAGTCAGTTCTGGAACAACCTCGAAACAACTCGACAAGGAAACTGATGCCCGCCAGGTTGGGTACCTTGGTTCCGTCGGCGAAGGCGCACTCGCACTAGTCGCCATTATTGCTGCAACGGCAGGGTTCGCATCTTTTGGGGAATGGGAAGCGATGTATTCCGAATATGGCAATGGTGCCATAGCCGCCTTCGTGCAGGGTGGCGCCACGATCGCTTCCAACGGCCTTGGACTGTCTTTTACGTTTGCGGAAACGCTTCTGACAGTCATGGCAGTCCTCTTCGCCGGGACCACCATGGATGCAGGGGTTCGATTACAGCGTTACATCATCCAAGAATGGGGCACTATTTACAATATTCCCATACTCAATAACGGTTATGTTGCTACTGGGTTGGCAGTATCAGCCTGCCTAATTTTGGCATTTGGTGCAACGCCGCCCGGACAACCACTAGGCACAGGCGGAATGGCCATCTGGCCACTCTTTGGAACAACGAACCAGCTCTTAGCCGGTCTGACATTGCTGGTTATTAGCACGATCCTCGTAAAGCTTGGGCGTCCATCGCGCTACACATTAACACCCATGGTCTTCGTCACGACAATGGCACTTGCCAGTGCTTTAATCCAAGTGCGGGACTTGTTCGCTCAGGGACAATACGTTCTCTTGGCCATTGACATCGCCATCATCATCTGTGCAATTTTCGTCATGCTCGAAGCGTCCTCTGCCCTAATGCGCGAGCGGCGTGCTGCCCAAACTGCAGCAATCGGCAAATAGGGCAGGAGAAGCATTTTAAGAACGATGAGCACGTCTCGCCCGAACACGTTTCGTGCATTGCTTAAGGAGTTCTACGAGGCGCCGTATCGGGGCGCAATAGCCCGCGCGAAGCGCGACGAAGACGACCTCTTTATGTTGTTTGTGTACGCAGAGCTCTTGGGGATACCAAATCCCGCAACTTACTACACGCTTGAACTACAACCAATCTTGCTCGAACGATTCCATGAGTGGCACACTCGCATGGGACTGGAGCACTCACCCCTTGATCACTTCCGGTGTTGTTAATAGCCTAATCGACCGCCGCATACTTTTTGTCGGCGGAAAAGGTGGTGTCGGGAAGACAACAACTGCCGCTGCACTCGCAGTCATGGCTGCCGAGCGCGGTCGATCGTGTCTTCTCGTGTCCACAGACCCTGCGCATTCGCTCGGAGATATCTTCGGACAGAATATTGGCGACCAAGAGACACGACTTGCGCCTGATCTGACGGCTCTTGAAATTGATCCGGACTACGAAGCCAAAACACATATCGCTGCCGTTAAAGAACAGATGAAAAGTTTCGTTCATCCGAGGTTGTATTCCGAGATCGACCGCCAACTCAATCTTGCCACGCATACACCTGGCGCCACCGAGGCGGCCCTCTTGGAACGAGTCGCAGAATTAATGGCAACCGCTGGCATTCGATATGACTTGGTCATCTTTGACACGGCACCGAGTGGACATACCGTGCGACTACTCTCCCTTCCTGAGGTCATGAGCGCTTGGACCGACGGACTACTAAAGCGCCGCCGGCAATCGGCTCGTTTCTCGACCCTGCTCGGAAATCTTACCGGCGGACGACAACAAGGGGATGACCTATCTCACCTCGACACACCTACAGACTACGAGCCCGGTAGCGTCGAGGAGCGCGTCAATAACCTACTGACCGCCAGGCGACGAAAATTCACTACAGCACGAGAATACCTATTGGATAACACGATAAGCGCTTTCTTGTTGGTATTAAATGCGGACCGGTTATCCATACTAGAGAGCCAGAAAGTGGTAGAGGCTCTGGAGGGATTCGATGTCTCAGTCTCCGCACTGATTGTTAATCGAGTTCTGACGGACACGATCCATGCGTCCGGTGAATTTATTGACGCTCGACGAGCTCAGGAAAATAAATACCTTCAACAAATCGACGATGTCTTTCGTGGTCTGCCGCGCACTATCGTCCCGTTGCAACCTCACGATATTCATGGCCTCGAAGCACTGCGCGGCATCGGTTGTGAATTATTGAAACCATGACCGTCAGTCCACTAATCGCGGCCGGCGTCTGCCTGGCCGGCTACTTCGTGGCCTACCGCTATTACAGTCGTTTTTTAGCCACACACCTTTTCGCACTCGACCCATCTCGCCCAACCCCGGCAGTTACACTGCGAGACAACGTCGACTATCTCCCAACCAACCGTTACGTCTTGTTCGGACATCAATTCGCCTCAATCACCGGATTATCACCGATGCTCGGACCGGCGATCGCGGTTATTTGGGGGTGGGTGCCAGCAATGGCCTGGGTTGTCATCGGGGCTGTCTTCGTCGGGGCTGTCCATGATTTCGGGGCACTGGTCGTGTCGATTAGAGGCCGTGGAATGTCGCTCGGAAAGATTACCGAAAGCCTGATTGGTTCACGGGCAAAGACATTATTTCATCTCGTAATCTTCTTCCTGATTGCACTCGCGATGGGTGTGTTCGTTCACATCATTGCGGTGCTGCTTACCGCCGACTTCTATCCGGAAGCAGCTATCCCGAGTAGTGGATTGATTCTCATCGCCGGAGCAATGGGAACTGCCATACACCGCCGCGGCCACGGGCTCAAACAACTGACTGCTGTCGGGTTTCTCTTCGGCCTGATACTACTCGCCGTAGGCATCCAATATCCCGTTCTTGGTCCGAGTCTTTCGCAGTGGAAATGGCTTCTCCTTGGCTACGCCTATGCCGCGAGTGTCCTTCCCGTGTGGCTGCTACTGCAACCGCGAGACTATCTCAATAGTTTGCTGCTTTATCTTGGTGTTGCGGCTATGTACATAGGGTTTATTGCAACAAATCCTTCCTTTGCGGCTCCGGCGCTTGATCTAACCCCCACTGGAGCACCGCCTATTTTTCCGTTTGTGTTTGTCGTCATTGCCTGCGGTGCTGCCAGCGGGTTTCACGCCTTGGTCTCCTCGGGAACATCCGCAAAACAACTCGCGAATGAAAAAGATGCGCGTTTTGTCGGCTACGGAGCCATGTTGGGTGAATCTGTACTTGGATTAATGGCTGTTCTAGCCTGCACGGCTGGATTCATCTCGCGTGAAGCGTGGCTTGAGCGTTACATCAGTTGGCAGGTTGCCGATGGACTCGGAAACAACATCGCAGCATTTGTCCGAGGTGCCGCCTATTTTCTTGAAACACTGGGAATACCCGAAACAATTGGCACTACATTTATTGCGGTAATTGTCGTGTCGTTCGCGCTTACGTCACTCGACTCCGCCACACGACTACTCCGCTACAACGTCGCTGAAATGGGCGAGACTTTTAGACTGCCAATACTTCAACACCGTATTGCTGCAACTGGCGTTGCGGTCACAGCAATCTGGTTCTTTGCCTTCGCGCAAATTGATGGAGATTTTGCAGGCCTCATCCTATGGCAATTATTCGGCACCACGAATCAACTCCTCGCTGGACTTGCGTTGCTCGCCATCACCCTCTATCTCTTTCGACGCGGAAAACCGATTATGTATACCGCCATTCCAATGCTATTCATGCTCGCCTCGACCCTAATCGCCATGACGATCAATCTGTTCGATTTCCTGATCAATCGACAATGGATGTTACTGACAACCGGCATCATAATCTTCGGATTAGCACTCTGGCTTCTAATCGAAGCAATCATTGCAGTTGCCCAATTCCGACGTAATCCTGCCTACGAAGACCTTGAGATTCGATTTGGCAACTCACATCCAGCCGATTCCAACAGGATACCGACCGGCTAATTCAGTACAATCAAAAAACTTTGTTGAAATACCAACGCACAGCGATATCCAGCATCTTCCTGTGCCTCTTACTCGTCACGCCCATCACCGGGCAAGACCTCACATCCACATGGGATGCCATCTACGTTGCGGGTCAGGCCTCTAAGGGTGCTGGACTGTATGAGACATCCTGTGCGGAATGCCACGGACCGGAACTGGAAGGAGGCGAAACAGCACCGGCACTAGCTGGTCCAGATTTTCGGTGGGCCTGGAATGGCCGCTCCGTCGGAGAATTGTTTGAAAGCATACGTATTTCAATGCCGGAAGGACGCCCACGAAGCATGACGCGCACTGAAAAAGCCTCGGTACTTGCGTTCATGTTGTCCGAAAATGGATTTCCCGCAGGTGCCGCAGAACTCGCAAACGAGACGGACCTTTTGGAAACGTTCCGAATCGATGCAGTACGACCCTAACTCTCATGGCATCTCACCACTGGAAAGCGAACGGACTCCTTTTTGAAAACTGCAGTTGCCAACTGCTCTGCCCTGCTCATGTCTCTTTTAAGCACACGTGTGACGGTGACCGATGCCAAGGCCATTGGTGTTTTCATATTGACTACGGTCAATTTGATGACGTCTCACTAAACAACACCAACATTGCGGTGATATTCGATGCTCCAGCAACGATGTATAAAGGTGACTGGGTCCAGATGTTTTACATTGATGAACAAACATCGCCAGCACAACGCCTGGCACTGGAATCAATTTTTTCAGGTCGTACTGGTGGGCCATGGTCTGTGTTAAACCGTTTCGTTTCTAGGCAACTTGAAACCCGTCTCGTACCAATGATGTTTGAAGACAATGGGCGTCAAAAGACACTGAATGTTCCCGGAATCTTTGAAACCACGGTCAAGGCAATTCGCGGCGCCGACGACGATGGAGATGCCATCATCTCAAATCTCCACAATGTGATTCATGGGCCTGTTCATACGATGGCTCGCGGGCAATCCCATCACATCGACCCAACGCTAGGTTTTGCAGTCAAAGATACGCATGCACTCTACTCCTACTTTTCCTGGCATGTCGGTCAGTAGGCTTTATGTTTGCCGCCTTGATATTCCTCAGTAATGTGTTGATGTGGACTGCCATGATGGCAGTCATGATGTTGCCAGCAGTCGCGCCCTGGCTACTGGCCATGCGGCGAACAAGCACCGACTCACCGTTATTATTGCCTGGTCTTTTTCTCTCGGGCTATTTGCTTGTCTGGACCGGGTTCAGCGTCTGCGCCGCAACAGTACAGGCCGCACTGTTTTATACCGGACTCGCATCACCCATGGGGGTACCGACACATCCAGTAGTGCCTGGTGTATTTCTTATCATGGCCGGCATTTTTCAGATGACCCCTCTAAAAAACAGGTGCCTGATTCATTGCCAATCACCAATCGGTTTTTTTTTAACGTCGTGGCGAGATGGTTGGTCTGGTGCCGTCAAAATGGGCGTCCGGCATGGTGCGCATTGTGTCGGCTGCTGCTGGGCACTAATGACCCTTGCCTTCGTCGCAGGGGTAATGAATATGTTCTGGATGCTCGGCGCTACTCTCTTTGTCTTAATTGATCACGCGCTACTCCGTACAGCAACTCTCACCAAATTATCCGGGATCTTGTTTCTGATCGCCGGCATCTGGTTCCTCAGTCAACCAACCGAGGTTCCCAACTTACTGCCGCTGAAGAATCAGCACGCGCCGATCGTCACCTTCGCGTTCGCTGTCTCCAACAACCACTAATACCAGATCGCCGTCTGCCGAGACATCGCGCGCCGGACGAGGCGTCGAAAACATACCAGCCGACTCCGGCACTGACGGATCCGTCAGTGCAACTACCCGCACACCAGAATCACTATCGGCCACGTAGGCATATCCACCATCCACCGACACCCGCGTCGCACGTCCGGGGGTCTCAAATGTTGCAATCCTGCTTGGAGATTCAGGACTCGACACGTCATAGACCTGCACGTCCCCCCCTCCAGCACCAACAATCAACGTCGGGCGATTGGCGTCACCGGGAACTACTTCAATATCCCGTGGTGCGGATGGGGCGTGTACGACACCAACAGGGTTTGGCTCGCCGGCTTGAGAAAGATCGAAAATATAAAGTCCGGATGGTGAATCAGTGGCATACGCAAACGAACCGGCAGTCACTACGTCTCGGGCATATCCGTCAAGAAAAAATGATCCAACGCCCTGTGGCGCGGCTTCATCCGTTACATCAATAAGAACGAACCCCTCCATATGGTCAATGATTCCCACTTTGCCATGCGCAATATCTCCAATCTTCGTCTGGCCAAGTGTTTTATGCTGGCTGACCAAGATCAGATCATCCGGATTCGAAATATCGAGAATCCCAAGACCAAAAAAGTTAGCGCCGACGTAAGCGCGGTCACCAGCCAAACGAAAACCCCAAATTTCCTCTGGAAACACGTGTGAACTTCGCGCAACCGGCATCGATGGGATCGATAGGTCATAGACGGTGAACGTATGACCTCCAGACACATAGGCGAACTGTCCAGACACACGAACAAGTTCAACCGGACCAGGGATTTGACCGACCTCTTCGAGTTGAATAACTTGCGCGCGCGCCGCTGGACTCGAAAAGCCAACAAACACCGACAGAAGCACGCCAACAATTAACCGATTAGTGACACTGTTACTGATTTCCGGTCTCAACATGTCACGAATCCCCTTTGGCAATACGGTAAAGCTTCGACTGCGTACGTATAAACAGACTGCCCCGTGCGATCGCAGGAGTCGCGAGTGTCATTTCATTCAACGGATTCTTATGCAAAATCTTGAACTCCGATCCCGCCTCGACAACGTAGGTTTCTCCATCTTCACTCAACAGAAACAACTTGCCGTTATATGCCCACGGCGATGCCGTAAAACCATTTCCAATCTCCAATCGTTTACGGCTATAAATTTCCTCGCCGGTGCGCGCATCATGCGCCACAAGGAATCCGCGGTCCAATAGCGTGTAATACGTGTCGCCGTAGACAATCGCAGTCGTGTTGTAGGTGCCAAGTAGCGGATACGACCACGCAATGTTTTCAGACGACGCCAATGCCCCTGGAAACCCAGAAGTGATTCCACTACGCATAGCTTCATCCGAAAATAAAGAAATATCACCAGCGGCACCTGGCCGAACCGCATATACAGGCCTTAAGCCTCCCCCGGGGTACCCTGAACTGATGTACACCAGACCATGACTAGCGAATGGCGTCGGAATCGTGAGTCCCGACATGCCGTGAATCTCCCACAGCAACTCACCTTCAAGATCATACGAACGCACTCCTTGCGTTCCCGCTGTTACCAATTCTGTCCGTAACTCGTTTTCCCATACAAAAGGTGTAGACCAATTCTGTCCACGTTCATCACGATCCACGCGCCACAGTTCATCTCCATTGTTTTTATCGTACGCGGCCACAAAAGAACGTGTTGTATTGTCATTGACGAGATAAACCCGATCCCCATGCAAAATCGGAGAGGCGGCGGTCCCCATCTCGAGCGTCGTGTTGTAGACATCAATTTCCTGTGTCCAAACAGTCTCGCCACTCAAGTTAAATGCTCCTAACAAGCCAATGCTGCCGAAATACACATACACACGACGACCATCAGTCACGGGAGTCTCGGAAGCAAAGCTATTCTTAAGGTGCCGCTTCATTGGTGGCGGCGCACTATGCAATTCCCGCTGCCATCTGATCTGGCCGGTTTGAAAACTCAGGTCGTACAGCATCCAACGGTGCTCATTGTCTGACCCTTCAGACCCGTTCTCCATGCCAGGGTCATAGAGACCCTTGATCGGAATCGGTTCGTCACCAGCGCTGATGGCTGCTGTCACGAACACATGGTCACCAGTGATTACTGGCGAACTCCACGACAGGCCAGGGATATCTGTGGCCCAGATAACGTTGTCCGTTTCACTCCACGTCTCAGGAAGATTGGGGTCATCAGGGACCACACCAGCAGCCACACCACGGAACTGAGGCCAATTCTCTTGGCCAGCAACTAGTCCGCTACCGACCATTACTCCGCAGAACACCAGAAGCACAAACCGCTGTAGTCTCATTTGATCTCTCCTTAACGCATCTACTGTACGGCTCTAACTGTGGCTGTCAAGAACTCCCGTGCACAGGCATAATACAGGGGTCAACACTTATTGATAGGGAGTGCCTGATGAATCACCTGTCCTTAAAACTGACCGTGTATGCACTGACCACTGGTCTATGTGTGCTCTCGCCTGAGACCGCACCCAGTCAAACGTTAGCTGATGGGACTGCGTGGGAAGTCCCCCGCATGGCTGATGGCCAACCCGATTTACAAGGAGTCTGGGATTTTCGTAGCCTGACACCACTCGAGCGCCCGAGCCATCTCGGTGACCAGGATGTCTTTACGGAAGAAGAAGCCGCTGAATTTTCTCAAGAACGCCTTGCTACTCTGGACAAAGACCAACCGGGACCAGACGGCCGTATTCCGCTTTCAGGCGGCTACAATGACTTCTGGTGGGATTACGGCAGACAATTAACAAGCGACCGCCGCACCTCGCTAATCGTCGATCCTCCTACGGGCCGCATACCAGCACGGTCTCCAGAAGCAAGGACACGGTCAGAAATACGCCAAACTGAGCTTGCACGAGACGCGCATGGCCCCGAAGACCGAGGTGCCTTTGAACGTTGCATCCTGGGATTCAACGCTGGCCCCCCCATGGACCCAAGTGCATACAACAACAACATGCAACTCTTCCAAACGAGCGACCATATTGTCATTCTAAATGAAATGGTCCATGACGCCCGTGTCATCCCGATTAACGGCTCAGATCATCTTCCATCACACCTCAGACAATGGCGTGGCGACTCACGAGCAAGATGGGCTGACGACGTACTCGTCGTTGAAACTAAGAATTTCACCGAAGAAACCTCATTTCGTGGATCGAGCGAGAATCTGCTGTTGATAGAACGCTTTTCCCGTGTTGCAGCGGACACATTACTCTACGAATACACGGTTCACGATGCTGATTCTTTTGCACGGTCTTGGACCGTGTCAGTCCCAATGCACAGAAATGACCAGCCAATCTATGAGTACGCCTGTCACGAAGGCAATTACGGCATGACAAACCTACTAGTCAGTGCGCGAGTCCGGGATGACACAACACAACAAACTGATTCACAATGAACGCATTCTTCGTAGCTGGAGAGTAAAATTACGCTTACCTTCCTCATGTAGAAACTTATCGTGAATTCAACAGCAAAAAGACAGGAGCCTTTCATGTTAACCATCGTCGCGAAACGACTAATCACAATAAGTGTCGTATCAGGTTTTGTCGTTGCCGGCGCATCCACAACAGCAATGGCGCAACTGGCACGAGTCGCGGATAGTTCATGGACCGTCTCTCGGACTGCCGACGGCCAGCCAGATCTGCAAGGCATCTGGGGCAACAAAACCCTAACCCCGATGGAACGTCGCGAGAATGACGAGGGAAAAAGCTTTCTCTCGAACGAAGAAATTGCGCACATTAACCAACAACGTGTTGTCGATGAGCAGACCCGTAACGACGCGCCTGCGCAGCGGTACCAAGCAGGCGCTGGCAATGTCGGAGGGTATGGTAGCTATTGGCTCGACTCCGGTGATACCGTGCTCTCAACCGGCCAGACCTCGTTGATTGTCAAACCGGAATCAGGACGGGCCCCAATCAAACAATGGGCACTCGACACCAAGGCCTATAACTTGGCTAGGAACGGTGACCATTACCAGAACATGAGCGTCTGGGATCGCTGTCTTTCTCGTGGTATTCCTGGCTCAATGTTCCCGGCGGGTTACAACAACGCATACCGCATCGTGCAAACGCCAAACTACGTGGTCATACAGCACGAAATGATCCATGACGTCAGAATTATTCCTTTTTCCAACCAACCCCACATTTCATCCAGTATCCGACAATGGATGGGAGATGCACGCGCTCATTGGGAGGGCGATACGCTCGTGGTCGAAACGAAAAACTTCCACACCCGTGGTTGGATCGCATCCAGCATGGCAGGTGCTCGTCTAAAAGGTATTCCGACCAGCCGTGAGTTGCATGTTGTCGAACGCTACCAGCGTGTCTCAGAGGACACGATCATGTGGACTGTCAACATTACCGACCCGAATGTCTACACAGCACCGTGGACGATCTCGATGCCGCTCACGGCAGAGCCGAATTACGAAATCTATGAGTACGCCTGCCACGAAGGTAACTATGCTGTTCCGAATGCCCTTAGTGGACAACGGGTCATAGACGCACGCAATCACGCAGCGCAATAAGACTGCTTTAGTTAGGGATTGTCACTGAATAGCTTCGCCTAGATCGGTCAAGCGATAAAGCTTTGACTGCGTCCGAATGAATAGACTTCCGCGAGCAATTGCGGGCGTCGCAAGCGACATCTCGTCGAGTGAATTCGTGCGCAAAATCTCAAAAGTACCGCCGGCACGAATGACATACGTGTCACCGTCTTCACTAAGCACAAACACGTTTCCGTTGTAACCCCATGGCGACGCAGTGAAGCCATGGCCGGGCGCTATCCGTTGTCGCCCATAGATCTCTTCACCTGTTCGTGCGTCATGACACAACAAAAACCCACGATCCAGTAACGTATAGTAATAATCACCGTAGACCAGTGCCGACGTGCTATAGGTCCCCAGAAGTGGCTGGTACCACGCGATAAATTCATTACTGGTCTCATCCTCGTCAAGTGAGATATCACCTGATGCACCGGGTCTGACTGCATAAACGGGACGGGGGTACCCGCCGGGATACCCTGAACTCAAGTACAACAAGCCATTGGCGGCAAATGGCGTCGGCACAACATTAACCGTCATGCCGCCCAACTCCCATAACAACTCGCCATTTACATCGTAGGACCGAATTTTCTGCCGACCAGTTGTCACGATCTCTGTCCTGGCTCGATTCACCCAAACAAACGGCGTCGACCAGTTCTCTGTTTCATCACGCTCAACTCGCCAGATCTCATCGCCTGTATCCGCGTCAAAGGCGGCCAGAAATGAACTTGTCGTATTGTCATTCACGATGTAGAGCCGTCCGTCATGTAGTACGGGTGAAGCCGCCGTTCCAAATTCTTGTCCTCCATTGAAAGATCCGACATCGGTCCGCCAAACAGTTTCTCCGGACATATTTAACGCCGCGACAAGACCGATACTGCCAAAATATACGTAGACCCTGCGACCATCAGTTACAGGCGTTTCGGACGCAAAACTGTTTTTGACGTGTTTGAGTTCTGTTGGAACCAGGGCTTCAAGCTCTCGCACCCATCGAATAGCCCCGGTCTCAAAATCAATGTCGTAGACCATCCATTGGTGCGTCGCATCAGAACGAGTTTTACCAAAGGACTCTCCCGGGTCATACAACCCAGGAACAGGTGCCCGTTCATCCCCACTACTAACGGCCGCAGTCACAAAAACATGCTCACCTGCCACCACAGGCGAACTCCAACCCAAGCCAGGAAGATCAACCGTCCACACAACGTTTTCGGTCGTGCTCCATTGGTCAGGAAGGGAGGGATCGTCGGCGACGGCTCCGGCCGTTAAACCACGAAACTGTGGCCACTCGGCAAGAAGACTCTGTTGTGCGCCCACGTTGCCAATGAGCCATGCGCTCACACCGGCGGCTATCAACGTCACTCTAATCACTCGCACCATCATCAGAACACTCCGGGAAATCACAAATCAGCGCCAACAGCTCAGAAAACTGCTATCTTAAACACAATTGAACGTAAGTGGCAGCGCTTATGAATTTTGACCGGACCAAGTTCACCGCTTTTCTACTTATCCTCGCCGTATCTGGTGCGATGGCAACATCGGCCGCCGCGCAGTCCCCCCGCTTGGCATCAGGTGAACCCGACCTTCAAGGAGTCTGGGATTTTCGAACAATGACACCACTCCAGCGTCCGAGTGAATTCGCTGATCGTGCGACGCTGACCGCTGAAGAAGCCGCAGCCTACGAAACGAGAACTAATTCAGATCGTGACAGCTACGACGTCGACCGAAACCCGAGCGTTCACGCTAAGTTTTGGCTAGACAACGGGAGAAGCCTCCAACCGGACCTGCGAACCTCACTCGTTGTCGAACCTTCTGATGGTCACATCCCTGCACTAACCGCTTCTGGCCAAAAACGAGCAGAAGCCCGGGCGGCATTACGCCGAATTTCTCCGCGCAGTCATCTTGACCGTAGCATTACTGAACGATGCATGGTTGGATTCAATGCTGGTCCCCCGATGAACCCTGGTGCGTATAACAACAATGTTCTTATCCTCCAGGTTCCTGGCTACGTCATCCTACATAACGAAATGGTGCATGAAGTCCGCGTTATTCCCATGGACGGACGACAGCACGTCCCCAGCACCATAAGGCAAGTTCGTGGCGACTCCCGAGGACGCTGGGATGGAAAGACGTTGGTCATCGAAACAACGAATTTCAGGGCTGATACCTCATTTGCGGGATCAGGCGAACACATGCATCTGACCGAACGGTTTTCCCGAACATCAGAGCATCAACTGCTGTACGAGTACACCATCAGTGACCCGGAGTCCTTTGTTCAGCCGTGGACCGTGGCTGTGGAAATGCAGAAGACTGATCAACCCATGTTTGAGTTTGCCTGCCATGAAGGCAACTATGGGTTGCAGAATATTCTCGTCAACGCCCGCGCCGCTGACGAGCCCAAGCCTTAGGAACGTTAACCACCGAAAACCGAGGAGACATCATGAGCAAAATCACCTTCATAACCGTAACAACAGGTCTGATCGTGTTTGCATTTGTCGCCAGTCCAGTCACTGCCCAGGACAATTCATGGACTGCTCCACGAACAGCCTTCGGACAACCTGACCTGCAAGGCACGTGGGCAAATAACAACGCGACTCCATTGCAACGACCTGAAGTACTTGGCGACCGTGCATACCTTACCGACGAAGAGCTATCCGCCATCCAGTCAAAAGCCGCCGAACTTTTTTCACTAGACGCCAATGACGCCGCGTTCGGTGACACCGTCTTCACGGCAGCATTAGCTGAAGTACAGAACTTTACATCCAATGACCGAGCTACTGGTAATTACAATCAGTTTTGGATGGTTGAGAGAGATTGGGATAACCGCACATCTCTCATCACCAGTACCGAAAATGGACGCATACCAGATCGCACGCAAGCGGCCAAAATGCGCGCAGCCACAGCCGGTGAAAAACGTCAAAGGCATGCCGTATGGACAGACGATAGAAGTCTTGGAGAACGTTGCCTGAGTTTTGGAGCGCCGCGATTGGGAGCTGGTTACAACAACTATTACCAAGTGTTACAAACGCCGGATTACGTGGTTATTCAAGTAGAAATGGGACATGACTCTCGCATTATCCCCCTTGATGGAAGACCACACGTCAACGACAACATACGACAGTGGCTTGGAAATTCACGTGGCTATTGGGACGATGACACGCTCGTAGTCGAAACAAAGAACTACTCGCCATACGCGAGCGTCATGGGATCGGCCGACAATCTTCACGTCACAGAACGCTTCACGCGCGTAAGTGAAGACGTACTGCAGTATGAAGTCACGCTTGATGACCCGACCACATGGACGGAACCGTGGACCGCGATGATCCCACTCAAAAGCAGTTCCGATGCACTCTTCGAATACGCCTGTCACGAAGGCAATATCGGAATGGAAGGTATTCTCGCCGGCGCGCGACACCAGGAAGCGGAAGAAGCAGGTAATCAATAAGTCGGCGTGACGTGAGGCGCCCCCCATGACTCGATCACACATTTCTCGATTCAAACAAATCATGCGATACGCCATCGCCGCACTTGCAGCACTGTGCTTACTAGACACGCCCTTGTTGTTCGCTCAAGTAGATAGCGCTGGAGCGTCAAACGTCCCCCAGACCAGTTGGGGGACACCAGACCTACAGGGAGTCTGGACGAATGCCACGCTAACGCCACTCGAACGTGCTAGCACTATGGACGGTCGTGACGTGCTGACGGCTGAAGAGGTCGCCAACCTTGAACAAGCGGCTGACGATCGTAATGCGCGCTTACTGAATGAATCCGCACAACGAACAGACGCCGGTGGGAACGTTGGTGCGTATAACAATTTCTGGATGGATCAGGGGACACGCGCAGTTGACGGGCGGCGCACCGCTCTCATTGTCGAGCCTCAGGACGGGCGAATTCCGTGGACTCCCTCCGGTCAAGCTCGGTTCGAGAGTGATTCAGCTCGATATGGTGTGGGACCGTATAACTCGTGGATTGACGCCGATACTGGCGAGCGCTGTTTGACCGATGGCTTACCGTTACTGCCCCTGCAGGGCTACAACATGAATTATCACATCCTTCAATCGGATGGATGGGTCGCGATCCTTAACGAAATGTTTCACGAGTACCGCATGATTCCGACAGATGGCCGAACGCACATTCCCGAACATATGGGACAGTGGCTCGGCGATGCCAGAGGTCACTGGGAAGGCGAAACCCTTGTCGTCGAAACAAAGAGCTTTGCTGATAAAAACCTGGACCTCTGGCGATGGACGTGGCGAGGCGCACGACCTAACCTACACTTGGTCGAACGATTCACCCGAATCGACACCGAAACTCTAAATTACGAGTTCACAATGACTGATGCAAACATGTTCACCCGGCCATGGTCAGCACGCGTCCCCATGACGACCAATCAAGAGTCTAGGGGCGTTACTGCCGGTCCGATGTATGAATATGCCTGTCACGAGGGCAACTATGGACTGCTCAACATGCTCCGAGGCGCCAGAGCAGGCGATATTGCCCCATAATTCAAGGTTTCCTGCCATCATTCCCCAGATTTCACGATGTACTCGTGACTAATACAGTCCTGTGCTGTATAAGTCTCCGTCATGGAGAGTACAGTCACCTGCTGTTCACATACACCGGTATCCCGCCGCAAATTTCTCAGCACGACGCTACTGTCTACAGCGTTCGCACCAGCTATCCTCAGTGCACAGCAAAACCAATTGCCTCCGTATACGGCACGCGACTGGTCTGGCAACACACCCCTGCACTATCCGGACCCTGACATCCACGCGCTCGACCCACGGTTCAGGAAATACATCCTCTTCAATACACCCATACGTCGGCATTACTCGGGCACACTCTGGGCGGAAGGTCCGGCTTGGAATGGCAGCGGGCGTTTTCTCGTATGGAGCGATATTCCAAACAACCGGCAACTGCGCTGGATCGAAGAAGACGGTCACGTCACTGAGTTCAGAAACCCGTCAGGGCACAGCAATGGAAACACCTTCGACTACGAAGGCCGTCAACTATCCTGTGAGCATGGCGGCCGGCGTGTAGTCCGTTACGAACATTCCGGTGAAGTTACGGTGATAGCAGATACCCATGACGGTAACCGGTTAAACTCGCCGAATGATGTCATCGTACATCCGGACCGTAGTATCTGGTTTACCGACCCGCCTTATGGGATCCGTGGAAATTATGAGGGCTTCCAAGCGGAATCAGAGGTTCCCACCTCGATCTATCGGGTCGACGGTAGCACCGGTGCCATTACAAAATTAACCGACGATATTGACGGACCGAACGGTCTCTGCTTTTCGCCAGACTACGAGCGACTGTACGTCGCTGACACAGGCAGTGGTCGAGAAATTAAAGCCTGGGACATTAACGGAACCGCGTTAGCGAACGGCCGCACACACGCCAGTTTGACAGACCCGGGCACACCAGGAACTCCGTCGGCCGCTGATGGTATGCGCTGCGACTTGGATGGAAACATATGGACTGGTGCCGTTCCTGGCGTGCAAGTTATCGCCCCAGACGGCGACGTCATCGGGGTCATTCGACTTCCAGAGCGATGCGCGAATGTGTGCTTCGGGGGCACCCGCCGCAATCGTCTTTTCATGACTGCAAGTCAGTCACTTTACTCCGTCTACGTCGGCGTACAAGGTGCCGGCATTGCGTAGGAGTCTTAAGTTATGGGTAATGCACCGAATGCAAGTTATAGCATCACTATCCGCGTTGAATTTTCAAATGACTCCGGCATGCTCGGTCGGCTAACTTCTGAAATTGGACAACACGGAGGCGATATCGGTGCGGTTGACCTTGTCTCGGTTAACGAAAACCGAATGACACGTGACCTAACGATCAATTGCCGCGACGATGCCCACGCACAAGAAGTCATTGACGCCGTTAATGCCCTCGACGATTTCTCGCTGCTCCATCAATCCGACCGTACATTCCTTCTCCACCTCGGAGGAAAAATTGACGTCGTCAGTCGCTCACCCATTCGAACACGTGACGACCTCTCCATGGTCTACACACCAGGGGTCGCCCGGGTCTGCATGGCTATTCACGACAACCCGGAAGCCGCGTATACGCTAACCGTTAAAAAAAATATGGTGGCCGTCGTCACCGACGGCACTGCCGTTCTCGGACTTGGAGATATTGGACCCGCTGCCGCGCTTCCGGTCATGGAAGGCAAGTGTGCCCTATTCAAGGAGTTCGCCGGCGTTGATGCGTTTCCTTTGGCCCTTGATACCAAAGATACCGATGAGATCATTGAAACAGTCGCACGGCTCGCCCCGGTCTTCGGCGGGATCAATCTTGAAGACATCGCCGCACCGCGCTGCTTCGAAATCGAGAAGCGACTTGAGCAACAACTCGACGTCCCCGTTTTCCACGACGACCAGCACGGCACGGCAATCGTCACATTAGCGCCACTCATTAATGCGCTGCGTCTTGTCAACAAGGAACCAGGAGACCTCAAAGTTGTCTTCAGCGGTGTTGGAGCTTCAGGCGTCGCCGTAAGCAAAATCTTTATGGACTACGGCGTAACCAATATCATCGGCTGCGATCGCGTCGGCGCAATTTATCGTGGACGCACAGACCATATGAATTTTATGAAGGAATGGTACGCGGACCATACCAACCCTCACGCTGAACAGGGATCTCTCGGTGAAGTGATCGAAGGAGCTGACGTCTTTGTTGGACTTTCGGCCCCTGGCGTGCTCACCGTGCCAATGCTAAAACAAATGAACCGCGACCCGGTCGTATTCGCAATGGCCAATCCGACGCCAGAAATCATGCCTGAAGAAGCAGCACCACATGTGCGCATTATGGCGACTGGCCGATCAGACTATCCAAATCAGATCAACAACGTTCTCGCATTCCCCGGGGTATTTCGAGGAGCGCTCGACTGTCGTGCCTCGACGATTAATGCAGAGATGAAAAGAGCGGCTGCTTATGCAATCGCCGAGGTCATTCCAAAGAGTGACCTGAGTGAAGACTACGTCATACCGAGCGTGTTCAATAAGGCAGTCGTACAAGCGGTCGCACAAGCCGTTTCGCGTGCCGCGCTTGAGACCGGGGTCGCTCGACGGGAACCGTAGGAATTCAACGAGCTTTATCGAACCGACTAATGACCATTTTCCAGTGATGGTCCCACATTTCAATGCAGTTTTCTCTTGCATCGGGGGACGACACCAATCCAATCTCTACCAAAAGCGTGCAAAACTCTTTCGTGGGGTACTCTTCGTCCTTCCGCGACCGTACAAGCGCTGTTATTAATATTTTCTCGCGCGCGTAAGTATTCACCGATACCAATGTCAATATCTGTTCAATAAGGCCGCGATGAGCCAACCAAGTCGGCAGTCCAGCACCCCGAATTAACTCAGCATGAGTAATCCCTTCACCGACGGAACCCGATCGGATCTGATCAACTATGTAAGCCTCCACACGCCTAGGCAGCATGCCGTCGTATAAAAGGCCTAATTGCTCACGGGCGCGCTGACGCACACGCATCAACTCCTCCGTTCCAACAATCTGATCAAGGTTTATCACTTTACCAGTTCAACTAGTGCTCTTATGCACGAAGGTCGTAGCACAACAATCGTGGCTCAGATCCCGTCAACAGGTCGCGAGTATTCTGAGAAATGTACAACAGGCCATGTGAGAGCACCGGCAGATTCCAACACTCCCGTGCAGCAAAGAGCCAGGTTCGCGAAATTTCTTCAAAACCACCAGGACCTAACCGGAGCCACAAGAGATGGCCGAGTTCGCCGAGACACAGAAAATCCCCATCAACAGCTAGTAGCGAACCCCGTGCGGTTCCCATGAGCCGTTCTTGCACACGACCGTTCAGTTCAAACGACTCGGCCCATTCTGGTGTTGCACGCCACACAATTGTTCCATTCTCGGCATCAAGACACGCGAGCGATGCGTCTCCCATATTGCGACCATCAAAACCGTACAAATATCCATCGCGATAAATCGGCGTGTTGAAATGCAGTGCGAAATCAGGAGTCGTCCAATCCAAGGTGTATTCGAAATCAGGAGAGATACTAAGTAAAGCCCCGCCGGCGCGATAACTCGCCGAAATAAAAACCTGATTATTGAACACTACAGGACAGGACGCATTAACCGACTCAAAGGTTCGACTACGCCATGGAAATTCAAAATCTATCGCACCATCTGCCGGGTCCAGAACAAGAAGACCTCCGCTCGGCGGCTGTGACTCGCCCCCAGCAAAAACGAAGATGCGACGTTGACCATGGATGGTAGCGGGAATCGGAGAGGCATAACTGGCTCCCCACTCAGTGCCTGCGCGCCACAGTTCGTCTCCAGTCTCGAGCGCAAACGCGACCACAGTCGGCCCACTGGGGGCCCCAACATTAACGATAAGCGCGTCGCCTTCAATCAACGGTGTTGATGCAGTGCCAAAAAAATCTTGCGACACCCGGTACTCCTGCCGTAGGTCTTTTCGCCAAATGACCCGGCCGCTGTCCAATTCAATCGCATGTATCTTACCCTCTGCCCCAACTGTATAAACACGGCCGCCAATTTCATCAACGACCGGGCTTGACCGTGGTCCATTGTTGTACCCGTAGCGATCTTCGTACACCGTACTGTATCGATATCTCCAATGAACAGAGCCTGTCTCTGAATGCAAACACTCAATGACCTCTTCATCTCCAATGCGATGAATGTAGACCAAGCGGTCATTCACAATAACTGGGGAGGCGTAACCTGAGCCGGTAGGGAATTCCCACACTACCGGTGCCGGTAACGTGCGACTCAACTTGGTCTCCGTCGACGCCGCATTGAACGTTGGCCCAAGAAACGACGACCAGTTGTGAGTCACTGCGTTCGGCTCGAGTGGTTTCGGCTCACGGTACGCCCTCACCTGCCCCGCAATTGAAGCGGGCAAGTACATCGGAGCCGCTAATACTTTTAAAACCGTCCGACGGGATACAAACGACATATTGTCCAGATTGCAGTACTACTGAGGACGATTCGAGAGCACCAAAAACGCACCCGCGGCCGCCATGAGAATCCCTATGAAGAATAAGGGCGAGGGTGCCTCCCGAGGCGGGTTATAAAGCATCGCAACAAACACACTGACTATAGGTGCGCCGGCAAACACCAACGGCGGAACAACATTAGGTCGCCCACCATTTACCAATGCTAAAACGATCCCAAGAGCACCCAATGCGCCAAGAACCCCAGCACCAAGAGTAAACAATGAGCCTTGGGGTGTGAACGTACTCCATGACCCCGCCCGCACCACCATCATGCCCGGAACCGCTATCGCGACCAAGACATACGCAATACCCACCATTAGAAAGGCATGCACACCGCTACCACTAAGGCCCATTTGGCCACGGTGAAGCGTAGGAATGTACGTACCCCAACTAAGAATCGTCATAATCACAAATGGAAGCCAATTCCGCATCGTTCTGATTCCCTCAACAAAGAAAGAAAAGGCTCGCCTCAGTAAAAACTGAGACGAGCCTATGAAATAACCAGACCACCCATGGCCTCTTCACCCTCTGGGCTACTAGTCTGGTAACTCGGTTACTGCCTGAGTGTTCTTCAGCCGTGCCCCAGCCATGATGCCATGCATACCAACATTACCTTCGTGGCATGCGTACTCAAATAAGGATCCATCGGTACGACGGAGTGGCATTGTTGCCGTCCAAGGCTGAGTAAAACTATTCGGGTCTTCCACGGTGAACTCGTACATGACCGTGTCAGAATCCAACCGTCTAAACCGCTCAATTAAATGAGTATCCTTCGACGAACCCCCGAGACTTGTCTCCCGAAAGAAATTCTTTGTTTCAATAACTAAAGTCTCACCTTCCCATCGCCCCCTCGAATCTCCTACCCATTGTGGGATATCACCATGCGGTCGCCCGTCGATCGGAATGATTCGAGTGTTGTGAACCATCTCATTAAAAATAACTACGGAATCTGCCGTCTGAAAAATCATGACGTTATTGTTATACGCACTAGAAACCATCGGCGGACCAGAGTTAAACCCCATAATGCAGCGGTCAGCCAGCGTACGGTCGGTATAATGATCGGCAAAACCATTCCGCATATTTAAACCGCGAATCCTGGCCCCACGCTGATACTCAGCACGATAGGGAATTCGACCATTCGGCGGATCAACAACGAGCGATGTCCGCTTATCGGAGGTCAGCTCAATCCCGCGCTCGTACCAAAATTCATTATACGAAAGGACGCCGCCCTCAGCTCGAGACTGATAACCGGCATTCGGTGCGCCAGTTTCGGGATCGAAAAGGTCGCGATTTTGCCGGATGCGCTCGGACGCCTCAAACTGGGCCGCTGTCTCCTGGTCGAGTGTCTCAAGGTCCGCGAACTGCTGCGGCCGTTGCATCGGTGTCAGCGTCCGAAATGTAAACGTACCTGAGATATCCGGGTGACCATCAGCCGTACGCATAGAGTCAGATTCCTGCGCTTGCCCTGTTATCGAAAGTGACACCAAGAACAGTGGTATAGAAAACCAGCTAGCAGCTATTCGGCGCATCATTGAGGCAACCTCCCTAGTGATAAGTACTTGCCGTCGCGAGAATCCTACCTTCTTTAGAGTTTCACCGTCCACATCCGTATAACCCGTCCGGTACAAAAAAACGCCTCGCCGCGGATGAACCGAAGCGAGACGTTCTACTCTCACGTTTGTCTGAAGAATCCTTAGCAAGAAAGCAAACTACTGCCCCACAACAGCTTTTTCAGGATTCTTCCGTCTGGCACCAGCCATGATGCCCTCCATCCCGATATTTCCTTCATGACAGGCGTACTCGAACAAAGGTCCATCGGTACGCCGAAGCGGCATCGCCGCGGTCCATGGCGCCGTCAACGTGTTTGGATCTTCAACGGTAAATTCATACATCACCGTATCCCGATCGAGCCGCCGGAACCGCTCAATCAAATGTGTATCTTTTGTCGAACCACGCAAACTAGTCTCTGTAAGAAAATTCAATGTTTCAATGACCAACGTTTCGCCTTCCCAATGTGCCCGTGAATCTCCCGACCACTGCCGGAGCGCACCATGTTCACCGCCATCAATTGGAATAATGCGAGCGTTGTGCACCATCTCGTTAATAATCACGACCTGACCAGGAGTCTGCAGGATATGTACATTGTTGTTATAGGACGCTGCCGTCATTGGTGGTCCCGCATTAAACCCCATTAAACAGCGGTCGCCTAAACTTCGGTCAAGGTAATGATCGGCAAAACCGTTTCTCAGATTAAGCCGCCGAACACGACGCTCCTCGCGGTGTTTGTCGGTAAATGGGATCCGACCGTCCGGAGGATCGACGATGAGTGACGTCCGTTTGTCAGACGTTAATTCAACGCCGCGTTCATACCAAAATTCATTATACGAAAGAACACCGCCTTCGGCCCTGGACTGATACCCGGCGCTCGGCGCACCGGTTTCTGGGTCATACAGGTCCCGATTCAAGCGAATCCGCTCTGATGCTTCAAACTGAGCCGCGGATTCGGCATCCAGCGTATCCTGCCCGGCCAGCGCCTGCGGGCGCTCAAGTGGGGTCAGCGTCCGAAAAGTGAAAATTCCAGATATATCGGGTTGGCCATCGGGCGTCCGCATAGCCTCGTCCGACGCATTACCCGATTGCGCTGATACCATACCTGGCACAAACAACATCACCGCTATCACAGCACATAGAGGGGTTCTCGTCATCTAACGCTCCTTCGTCCTAGGTAAACGACTTAATCCTAAAGCCGGTTCGACTGGGGTTCAATAAATCACAATTTAATCCGCTGATATTCGATATAACTTCGACGCAGTACGCAGGAAAATGCTTCCCCTCGCAAAGGCAGGCGTAGCTAACGTCATCTCATCAAGAGAGTTACGTCCGAGGACTTCAAATTCAGAACCAGCCCTAATGACATAGGTATCCCCATCTTCGCTAAGAGCAAAAATCTTACCGTTATAGGCCCACGGAGATGCCGTAAAGAGCGTCCCCGCGGTCACACGTTGCCGTGGGTAGATTTCCTGCCCTGTTCGCGCGTCGTAGCACATCAGAATCCCGCGATCGAGCAAGGTGTAGTGATAGTCCCCATAAACAAGCGTTGACGGATTATACGAACCCAACTGAGGATGCGACCAGACGATGTAGTCGTTGCTCGTGCTGCCTTCTCCCAATGTAATATCGCCACTGGCACCCGCTCGTATCGCATACACCGGCCTATTCGAATCTGCAATGTAGCCCGAATTGATAAACAGCAAGTCATGGGCGGAAAATGGTGTCGGGATGACTAATGAAGACATGCCATGAAGTTCCCACAACAAGTCGCCATCCAAACTATATGAACGGACGCCACCGGTTCCTGTCGTAATGAGTTCCGCGCGAACGTCATTCTCCCACACAAAAGGTGTCGACCAATTCGTACCTTCTTCACGAGCAATCCGCCACAGTTCTTGACCACTCTCTGCGTCATAAGCCGCTACATACGATTCGGCTTCACTGTCATTCACAACATAGAGTCGACCATCATGCAGAATCGGTGACGACGCGGCACCCCAGTCTTTGCGGGGAACCCATTCAAGATCCACTGACCAGACTTCGTTGCCGGAAAAATCAAACGCGTACAAACCAATATCAGCAAGAAATACGTACACGCGGTTTCCGTCTGTCACTGGTGTTTCGGAAGCAAACGTGCTTTTTGAATGGGTTGGCATTGAAGGTACGGCCGTATGTAACGTCTGACGCCATCGCACATCACCGGTATCAAAATCGACATCAAAGAGCACCCATTCCAAATTGTCTGTCGGTTTGACAATGTCAGCTCCGGTCATTGAACCACCCAAAGACCGCGCGCGATAGGTTTCAGTCGGTTGTACCGGCTGCAAAAGAGAATCGTCACTACTAGCCGGCATCACTGTCAAAACAAACACGTGCTCTTCCCAGACAATAGGTGAGCTCCATGCCCGACCCGGAATATCGATTTTCCAGGCAATATTTTCATCAGGCCCCCAGGTCTCAGGCACTGCCGCTGTATCGGCAATGACACCGCCACCAAGTCCCCGGAATTGTGGCCAATTTGACTGAGCCAATGTAGAAACTACCGCACCGCTCATCACGATCGTAAAAGTCAATAAAATCCGTGCGATCAACACCAATCCCTCCTAAGTCAATCTAGCCAGTCACCATTCTACTGCCAATTTCCTCATGTCCCCATTCCGTCTGAATTCGTATCAAAGTGATAGCATGCCAAAATCGAAGTGCATACGTCATTACTACAGTGGACGGTCTCTTTTCTTCGGCCGTATCTAGCCCGTATCGTCGGGATCAGCACCCTATCGATTACTGAAATCGGCCTCGCCGCACTGGCGCCATGGACGCTCAAACTGATTGTCGATAATGCCTTAACGGGCGACGCACTACCCAACTCGCTAACAGCATGGCTCCCCCAACTCCGGACCATCGACGCAGTCAGCCTATTAATCGTTCTGGCAATTGCCGGTTTAGTCATACAACTTACAAGCGAAATCGCCCGAATGGTGCACACGCAACTTCAAGTTGATATGGGCCAGCGAGTAGTTCATGACTTAAGGAGCCAACTGCTCGCTCATCTACAAGCGCTCCCGATGGCACACCATACGACCCACCGCACTTCGGACTCTGTCTACCGAATCGATGCGGACGCCTACTGCATTAATGACCTGGTAACCGGAGGTGTGTTCCCACTCGCCATTGCCGGCATCAATCTCCTAGTCATGTTTACGATTTTGTTACAGGTTGATGCCGTTCTCGCCTTCATGACCGTCGGCGTCACACCATTTCTCTATTTGTGTCTCAGATTTCATACAAGCACTCTCGTCTACCGTGCCGAAACCGTAAAAACCCGTGAGTCTTGGCTCATAGAACGTGTTTACGAAACACTCCGGTCAATTGCAGCAATTAAAAGCTTTACTCGCGAGAACCACGAACACAGTCGCTTCGTGCACGCAAGCGAAGAAACGATTCAGGCGCGCCTTACACTCACTTGGCAAGAATCACTATTTTCTGCGGTTGTGACAGGTATTACGCTCGTCGGCACGGCATCGATTCTTATTATGGGCGGCATCCATGTGCTTGACGGCACGCTTCGTCTCGGCACCTTATTGGTCGTAATTGCGTACATCGCGGCCGTTTACGACCCGATCTCATCAATCGCTCACACAATTGGCTCTCTGCAACAGGCGGTCGTTAGTGCCGATCGAGTACGAACTATTTTTTCTCTTGCGCCAGAGATACTCGACAAACCAAACACAACAAACCGCCGCATCACGGGACGCATCGCATTCCGAAACGTCAGTTTTTCATATGACAGCGTACGCATGGTTCTCGAAAAAGTCACTTTTGACGCGCATCCCGGTGAAATCGTTGCCATTGTCGGCTTAACGGGCGCCGGGAAAACGACGCTCGTCAGCCTTATCCCTAGACTGTTCGAGACGACCGAAGGCCGTATCTTGATCGATGATGTTGAGATCTCGGAGTACGGACTGCGTTCATTACGCAACCAGGTCGCACTCGTCCCTCAGACGCCGGTATTACTGGCTGGTACCTTCTCGGACAACATCAGATTCGGGCACACAGAGTCAACAGACGACGCTGTTGTGCGTGCAGCGAAATCCGCACAAATCCATGACTTCATCATCGGGCTCCCTGAGGGCTATAACACCACAATAGGCGAGGATGGTGCAACGCTCTCTGGTGGAGAACGGCAAAGGATCGGTATCGCGCGAGCGTTTCTTAAAGAAGCACCTATCCTAGTGTTAGACGAACCAACATCCTCGCTCGACTCCATATCAGAAGCAGCCGTGTTCGAAAGTATCCGGCGAGCCAGAGTAAAACAAACAACCCTCGTCATTGCCCACCGACTGTCGACTATCCGTGACGCCGACCAGATCATCGTGGTCGACCAAGGTCGAGTCATCGACACAGGCACGCACGAGAGTTTGCTACAAACGTCTCGCTTGTACCGTCGACTCTGGGAACGACTTTCACATGGGCGAATGCTCGATGAACGCGCGCTCTTTCATGGACAACCAGAAGACGCACCAACGCAGGGTTCATCATGAAGATTGTTCTCGCTGGCATCATTGCGCGATACCCCTACGGTGGGGTCACGTGGTGTTCACTGATGTACTTGCTTGGGCTACGCAGCCTCGGACACGATGTCTGTTACATCGAAGATACAGGTGAGTGCATCTACAACCCTGAACTTAACACCCTCTCCCAAGACCCTACCTACGGCACAACCTATATCAACGACACACTCGTTTCATTCGGACTCGGACATCGGTGGTGTTTTATTAACTATGATGAGACCTATCATGGAATGGCCCGCCAAGAACTGCTGGAGTTTTGCCGGGACGCTGACCTCTACATCAACCTGTCTGGCGGGTCGTGGTTCTGGCGCGACGAATACCACGCGATTCCTCACCGAATTTTTATCGACACGGACCCAGTCTTCACACAACTCTCAATCGCAAAAGGAGACCCTTGGTACGTTGAATTCTTCCGTGGCTTCAATCACCTTTTTACCTTTGGAGCTAATATCGGTACACCTCTATCCGACGTGCCAACTGGCGAGTTTACATGGCACAAAACCTGGCAACCGGTCGTCTCAGACCTCTGGCGAACTAAGCACCACTCACTAGCATCGCGGTACACCACGGTTATGACGTGGCGCACCGAAAGTTTCACCGATCTCGACGGAAATAAAGACAAGGAATTCGAGCGATTCCTCGAACTTCCGAGGCACGTAGATGTGGAGTTCAGGCTTGCAGTCAATGGACCGATCCAACTCCTGAATCAGAAAGGATGGAATCCTGAATCTGCAATGGATATCTCTAGAACAATTCATGACTACCGTCAATTTATTCAAGACTCACGTGCGGAATTCGGCATCGCCAAACACGCATATGTAGCTCATTGGTCGGGTTGGTTTAGTGACCGCACCGAATGCTATCTAGCCTCAGGACGACCCGCCATCGTGCAGGATACGGGCTGGAGTCACCATCTCCCGACAGGCCTTGGCCTTCTACCCTTTTCAACGCTAGCTGAAGCGATTGACGCTATCGCAAAGGTCGAATCTAATTATTCTCAGCACACTCAGCACGCAACAGAGATCGCTCGTGAACATTTTGACGCAGCTAGTGTGCTGCAGCACCTTCTCCGCAAGGCAACAGCGTGAAACAGCCACGAACTCTGCGCATCGCTCAGGTCGCACCAGTAGCGCAATCAGTTCCACCTCACCACTCCGGTTCAATCGAAACAACGACGGACCTACTTACCCGGGGTCTAATAGCTCGTGGTCACGCCGTCACACTATTTGCGACAGAATCCTCAACAACAACAGCCCGCTTGCATGCAACATTTGCCCACGGTTATAACGAAGACTCTGAACTGTGGCCATGGGAGTTTTGTGAGTTACTGAATATTTCCGCTGCCATCGAGCGAGCTAAACAGTTCGACATTATTCATTGCCAAGCTGAATACGCTCCACTTGCGATTGCATTTCAACAGGTTTCTGAAACACCGCTTGTACACACCGTCCACCACAGCCCAATGCCTTCAGAAGTCAAACTCTGGGCACGGAATGGGAACGCCCCGTTTATCGCTATATCACGGCACCAAGCCAAGCAACTCACGAATCTAAAGGTGCTCGGTGTTGTGCATCATGCAATCGACATAGAAAAATTTGCCTTTGAGGACACACCTGAGGATTACCTACTATTTCTCGGACGTTTTGCACCAGAAAAAGGAGTACTCGAAGCAATTACTACTGCCCGACGTACAAATATTCCGCTAATCCTGGCTGCGGCAGAAAATGACTACTATCGCGAACACATAGCCTCGCTCGTTGATGGAACACACGTGACCTACCATGGTGAAGTAACTGGTACGACAAAAGCGAGACTGGTCGGACAGGCCAGAGCACTGCTTTATCCGATTCAGACAGCAGAATCCTTTGGACTGGTACTGGCCGAAGCAATGGCCTGTGGAACGCCAATCGCAGCACTCCGACTCGGCGCAGTCGACGAACTAATTGACGAAGGCGTAACCGGGATTGCCTACGACACGCTTGAGGAACTCGTGTACGGGCTCCCTCGCGTTCTTACGCTCGACCGAAAAGCAGTACGTGAACGTGCCGAACAAAAATTCGATACTGACCGCATGGTCGACCAGTATCTCGATATCTACTCCTCCGTAATCAGGAGCCATTCGACTCGACATCGCTGAACAGCAATGAGCACAAACGAAAACTCTCTCCTTGTAATCACGGCACATCCAGATGACGAATCCATTCTCTGCGGGGGACTTTTGGCGAGTTGCTCAGCACACGGGGTCACGGTCAACCTCCTCTGCCTAACTCAGGGTGAACATGGTCAGGGCACAGGCGATATTGCCGTTTGTCGCCAAGCCGAACTCAAGGCTGCCAGCGACATCCTAGGCGTATCGTCCACAACCCTACTAAACCATGAAGATGGCATGCTGCCGTGGATTGATCCCGCCATAATCTGCGCCGATATAACCAAAGCCCTAGACCATTACTGTCCAGATGTTGTCATTACATTCGACGAAGATGGGATGTACGGTCATCCAGACCATATCGCCGTTCATCACTGCACCACAAAAGTCATCAATGTACATCCTGGACAGACACCAGCCTTGTACTATGGCACGACACCACCGCGCGCGATGCGAGCACTGACTGACTACGTCGCCAAACAGTTCACGGCGAAGGATCATGCCTCCGCAAGCCCCACAGACATTCTGGGTATCTCAGACCCTGACGCATGGGGACATGCTGCGCCACAACCCACATTTATATTTCAGGCAGACGACTTCAGTCGACAGAAACTTTTGGCACTTCGGTGCCACAAATCACAATTGAGCGATAGTGCGCTCTCCTACGTACCGGAGGCGGCCGCATCTCTTCTTCTCGGCACCGAATACTATCGTCAAGCTCCAATCGGCCGCCAAGGCCGTACGTTCATTGAACTAACGAATCCGTCGTCATCGTGAAGACAAACATAATCTCACTCTTACGTTGTCCGTTTTGCGGCACGACTATCTCGATTGTTAATGATGGGATATTCGATGAAATCGATGGAGAACTGCGGACGGCAATCTTGGGTTGCGAGTGCTGTGCATTTCCACTGGTCGACGGGATTCCAGTATTTCTTGCAAATGACTGCACACGGGAAGCACTGCACGCACTTGATGGAAACGACATAGGCCGTGCGCGACAAATACTACTCGGACTCGACGATGCGTCAGCACGGGCCGTGTCAACCCTCACCGATGGCGACCGGGAACCCACATATCGTGAACTTCTTGGGATTATCTCGGATGATGCGGAATCAGACTATTTCCTATACCGCTTTTCAGATCCGACGTATCGAAGTGCCGACGCAATTATCAGAGCTCTTACAACACATCACAACTACAACTCCGGAACTGCAGTTCTCGATCTCTGTGGTGGCTCAGGACATCTGACGAGGAGTCTATTGGCACGTCCTCGGCCCGGAGAGACGGTGCTTGCCGATCTCTACTATTGGAAGCTGTGGATTGCCGCGCGCACGACGGCGATCGACTGCACGGCTATCTGCTGCGATGCGAGTGCTCCACTGCCGTTTACCTCTCGCATCTTCTCGACCGTCGTTTTATCTGATGCATTTCCATACATTTGGCACAAACGTCTGTGTGCTGACGAAGTAATCAGAATTAGCACCGATGACGCAATTCTTATGCTGCCACACCTACACAATGCACTCGGCGAAAACGTCTCAGCTGGGAACACGTTAACACCGTCGTCTTATCAACAGCTCTTCTCACAGCGACCAGTCAGACTATTTGATGACAAGGTATTGCTTGACGAGATTCTAAAAAATGCTGCGATTGACTTGGTAAGGGACATCGAACCTCACGACCTAGGAAGCACACCAGCCATCACATTACTTGCAACGAATGCTGATTGGGTCTTTGACCGGCATGGCATCCCGACGGATCTCGAAGTACGCGACACACTTATCGTCAATCCGTTGTATGACGTGTCCTACGACAATGGCCGGTCACACCTCACACGACGATTTCCAACAGCCGAATATGGCCGAGAATATCAAGCTCTTGAACGCTATCTACCGGAACACCTTGACGTCAGTAGTGACCTCCGAGGACCGCTCACGGCCAAGCAGGTCGGCATTGACTACGCAGAACTCCGTCGCCAGTGTGTCTTACTCGACGTCCCTGAACTGTATTACTGAAGACTGCCTCGGGTGCGCTCAGTCTCCAGTTCATACGGCATAGCAGTACCTGGCGGATCACCGAAGGCGCTAAGCAACGTTAATAGCAGTCCCTCCATTCTTGTTATTGCGGGAAAGGAGGGCGCAAGTCCTTCTGTAAACCCAGCCCGACGAAAATGATCCAGTAGCGCCGCACGACTTGCGATCACATGCACAGGAACATCCCACGAGGCCCCTTCACCGCTGACAAGAGACGGCGGTTGATGGTCGCCGATTAGTAACACGACGAAGTCACGGTCACCGCGAAGTCTCAGATAGCCACTGACTGTATCGTAGGCATAGCCAAGAGCCTTCACATAACTCGGACCGAGATTCATCCAGTCAGGCCAATCAGACCAGGCCCGATCAAGAGACTCCTGGTCATAGGGACTCTCGGTCAACACACGTTCCCAATCGCTCTGGTACGGGGGAACCGGTGTGAACGGCGCGTGAGTACTGATGGTAGGAAAAAAGACGAACCGGGGCGACCGCTGAGACGGTTTGATCTCCAGTGCGTCCACATTCGCGAGAGCATATTGATCGGTCACACTCCACCATCCGAACGGCGGCCCACGGTAATCAAGCTTTGCGTGGTCATACACTTCATCAAAACCGTAAAATTCGCCTTCCGGCCAAGCCATGAGATGCCCTGGCATGACTGCGACCGTTCGATACCCATTCCGCCCAAATTCTTTTACGAGTGTGTTTCTCTCTTGAGCGAGTAATCGCGCATTAGCACGATCGTCTCGAACCTCAGTACCAGACAATAAACTCACATGGGCAAGCCATGACTCTCCGCCGAATGTCGTTGACTCTACAGCCGCCGAAACAACGGAGCGACCCGTCTCAGTTATCGCCTCAGTAAGCGCAGCCCGACTATCGGCTAACGCCTCAACAAACTCGGGTCGATTCCAACTCACAACACCATACGATTCCATGAAAATCATAAATACGTCGGCGCCTTTAACACGACGAAAATCAGAGGCCATCGATGGAGCTGGTCCCAACGCATCAACTCCCGCGCCACTCATTTCATAAAACAGTTCGAATATTTCCCCGGCATAGGCCACGGAAACGGGGTCAGCAAAGCGGAGTCGATCGGTCGGTCGATATCCGGCGCGGTCCATTACAAATAGCAGACACAGGCAGATAGCAACCGTAGTAAAGGCGAGACGGACCGAATACCCCTGCAAAGATGTTGAAACCTGCCGGAAACACCACCGCGTCAATAGGTACACTGCGATTGGGCATACTACGACGCCGACAACCACCATTACGATTTGCCACGGGTTAGCCACGGTTGAAAACATCGCGCCAACCTTCGGAATGTGCCGCATGTCCCAATAAATGTTTACTTCCCGACCATAAAGCGAACGCGTCGTCACATCAACGTAACGTCCTACGATCAGCAAAACCCAGCCTATCGACAAGACCCGACGCAAAGTTTCCAATGAACCTATGCGCCACCGTGAAAACCCAATAAGCAGAAGAATCGCAACCGGCAGTTCGACAGTCAGATCGGCGGTGGGACGCACATCCAGCGTCGGCCACACGTTCACAAAAGTTAGAGATACCTGAAGGATCAAGAGCGCGCCGACACACGCTAACCATCTAAGCGGCCCGATAGTGCCAAACATACCGAAAACAGCACCTAGTGTACGCATCGTCTAGGAGGTCACACTCCACGCGAGTCGTCGGCCACTAACCCCCAGCGCCAACAAACTTCCCACGACTGGAGGTCCATATCCATTAGTCAAATAGCTCATGGTGAAAATTATTTCACTGGCGAAATGGAAATTAAGAATCATTGCAAGTGTTAACAACGCTATCAGCCGCACCCGAAAACCTACAACCAGCGCGCCCCCCGCACAAATCTCAGCAACGGGAACCAGTCGCGCGAACACTGCTGCGCCCGGCAGCGCTATAGTCTCTAGGTACCAAAGACTGCTGCCAGATGCTAAATCACGCCACTGCAACAACTGTGAGACCAAAATATCACTATCGGTGATCCAGGTAAGCTTATTGACGCCCATGAGGCATAAAAATACCCCCATAACAAGCGATAGGATGCGCAGACCAATTCCGCTCGAAGGAAGCTGGGACATACTATTTCCTTTCAACGACGAAGTTCCATTGTAACCATGACCGGTGGCACCACAGAATTACACTCCCTTTAGTATCATGAGTCGAACACAGCGAACACTCGGCCTAGCCCGGTCATTGTTCATTTATCACGCGATTCCTGGTCGCCAGAATCGCCTTCGAAATATTTACCGTCAATTTGTTTCCGCCGGAGACCTCGTCTTCGATCTCGGAGCACATGTCGGCAATCGGACCAGGGCATTCAACGCGTTAGGGTGCCGCGTCATTGCAGTCGATCCACATCCTGACTGCGTTCTCATTCTCACAACACTATTTGGGCATTCTCCTCGAATAGACATCCTTCCATCAGCCGTCTCCGAAACGGTCGGCCACGTAGCATTGTCAATCAGCGAGCGACATCCGACGCTAAACACAATCGATCCCGAGTGGCAGAATGACCGTGAACAAGACCCTCGATTCGGTGCAATTCAATGGAATCACACCCTCGACGTCCCCTCAACGACTCTTGATGCGTTGGTCGACTCGTATGGTCTACCCGCATTCGTTAAAATTGACGTTGAAGGAGCGGAGCCCAGAATCCTGAACGGGTTGAGTCATCGTCTACCTGCACTATCGTTTGAATATCTGCCTGGTTCGATTGGAAACGCACGAACCTGTATCAATCGCCTATCCGCTCTGGGAACATATCGATTTAATTGGTCACCTGGTGAAAGTTACCAATTAGCCTCAGCCCAATGGCTCGATAGAACAACATTTGAATCCGTCTTAACCACAACCACTGGCCAAGTAGAGTCGGGCGACATCTACGCGATCCTAGATAAGACATGACATCGATTTCTTCGACGTCGGACACAGAAAACGTAAGGCGCTACTACGATCGTCATACATCCTCATTTCTCTCATACGGACAAGGAGGGAGCCAAGGCTGCATTCACAGAGCAGTATGGGGTCCAGACGTTAAAACACGCGAACAAGCGTTTCACTACGTGGAAAACATCATCGCGGATACGCTTATTACTCACTCAATGACGACCGAAGCCACACACATCATCGATCTAGGCTGCGGTATCGGTGCGAGTCTCTGCCACATTGCCCGCAAGTTTCCAATTCACGGTACTGGCGTAACGCTAAGTCCGGTACAAAGCCACATCGCGAGTAATCGGATTCACGCAGCCAGCCTGGACCAACGCATTCGCTGCATTGAAGGGGATTACAGTGACCTCACCCTCGCATTACCAGAAGCCGACCTCGCATATGCGATTGAATCATTTGTTCATAGTCCAGCCCCTGAATCATTTTTCGCGCAGTGCAAACGAATCGTCCGGCCTGGTGGACTTTTGCTAATTTGCGACGACGTTCTTCAAGCACCGACTGATCCACGAGCAAGCCCGTTTATCGAACGATACAAACGCGGATGGCAAGTTCATACGCTTATCGGACGTCGTCAGCTGGAACAAGTAGCACTTGAGGCTGGTTTCAAACACTGTTCAACAACCGATCTCACTCCGCACCTTGAACTCAATCGACCGAGGGACCGAGGTCTCTCCGTTCTATCCGGTCTACTAGCTTGGGTATCGCTTGATCGGTACCTTGGACACCTGACGGGCGGCAGTGCGCTTAACAAATGCTTGAAGCGTGGATGGATTGGCTACGAAGCCACACTGTTTCAATGCATTACATAGAAGATATGGTCCCAAATGCCCATCAATGACTCAGACATACGTTACTGGGACTCACCAGCACCGGACGAAGCCACATGCAGAGCGCGTAGAGATCCTGTTATCGTCCTGCCCTTAGCCGCAACCGAACAACACGGGCCACACCTGCCATTATCAACGGATGTCGATATCGGACTCGGCATACTCAATGAAACCTTTCTCCGACTTGACCGTAGCATCCCGGCGTGGACACTACCAATAGAAACCGTCGGTGCAAGTCTGGAACACGTCCGTTACGATGGAATCACGAGCGTGACTCCAAATGAACTCGTGCAAACAATCTTCAATCACGGCAAAGATCTATCAACCCTCGGAATTCGCCGCCTCGTTATCAGTAATAGTCATGGAGGAAACAGCGCGCCAATCGAGTCAGCGGCACTACGCCTACGAGAAGAATGTGAACTTCTGGTGGTCAAAGCAAACTATTACCGGTTTGAACGACCAGTCGATATCGTTTTACCAGACATCGAGTGGCGTCACGGTCTCCACGGAGGCGCGGTGGAAACGGCCATGATGCTCCACCTTCGACAAGAATCTGTAAGAACAGACGCCATCAGCACATTCCCGTCGATTGCAGAAGAACTTGAAACTCGAGGCTCACGAATATTGCCGACTGGACCAGCTGCGTTCGCTTGGTTAGCCGGGGACCTTAACCCTCTCGGTGTTGTTGGTAACGCAACTCTCGCGTCTGAAGAACTAGGCAGGACACTAGTTACACACTACGCCACGATCCTCGCAGACATCATTAAAGACGCCTATCACTTTCCAATTGAGAAATTAAATCAACGGGACCGTGGCAGGAAGACGTAAGCTGGGCACTACTTTAACGACAGTGCACCGGCCAGCATGTCCGAAAGCCAATGGCCGGACCGCTCTACTTTCGCTTTAACGTAGGCCACATTATGTCGATTGAGCGTCCCATAAAGTGGCAGGCGATTTACGACCTCAATACCCGCATCACGTACGGCATTTACTTTTTCCGGGTTATTCGTTAGCAATTGCACACGATCAATCTTGAGGGTCTTAAGCATTTGTACCGCCGCACCATAGGCTCTTTCGTCAGACCCAAACCCTAGGATCTGATCGGCGTCGACGGTATCAAGTCCTTGTTCCTGCAATGCATACGCCCGCAACTTATTGGCAAGACCAATATCTCGGCCTTCCTGAGACATATAAAGCAACACACCGCCACCCTGATTAGCAAACAACCGAAGGCTGCCTTTCAGTTGCTCTCCACAATCACATCGCAGGCTTCCAAATAAATCCCCAGTAAGACATGCCGAATGAATTCGAACTGGTACCGGGTCTGGCCAACTATCTTGTGTACCAATCAAGACTGCAACATGCTCCCGCAATCCATTCGCCTCACGAAAGGCCATAAACCGCGCATCGTCGGCTTCCGCTAATGGCACTGGGCCCTCGCTCACATGCGTCACTTCTATACTGCCGTCAGTGGCCCATGCTGACACTTCAGCAGGAGTCACAGACAATGTTGTCCCGGTCGAAACCCGCCTGTGAACGACGTCTGCCCTATCACCAATGACATCCGCGCAGACTACGGCCGGCAAGAGCTGCCCCAAACGAACAAGCATCATTCCAGCCAATTCAATATTGCTCGCAGGCCGGACGTCATGGGCGCCCGAACCGGCCACATTGTTTTCACTAGCTAGCCGAACAATCTGCTCTGGCCCCTCCCCATTTAGGGACAAGCTAAATCCACGTGATGTTCCGTTAGAACCAACCCCCATCGACTGGGCACGATGCGACGTAATTACCAAGCGAAGGAGTCCGAATCCACGTAATTCCTCAAGTACTCCGAGGGCTAAGCCATCAACGGGCACGACGAGGGCGCCACTGCTGGCCGACTCTGTAATGTAGAGCGGTCGCCCTTTTCTCAACTCAAACAGCCCGCGTTCAGCGTGATACATCAATTCTTCCGTCTCAGGCGCTAAGGTTGTTACTGTATGAACAATAGCGCGATGCCAAAAACAGTCTCCATCAATGAGCATACAGCCTGGGAACTAATTAAGGCCGTCGATCCAAAGAACGCCTTCACCAGTTCAGTTCGCATTAACCATGATCACAACAGTGACGCCTGGTTGCAAGTTTTGCCCTCGGGGTCTTGGAAAACATCTTCCTTGCCATCGGCTGAAGCCAGTCAAATGTTCGACATTTACTTGCCAATTCGAATCGTGTCTCATCTCATCATTGCCCAAATAGGTCAGAGCGTCGATGGTCGCATCGCAACGACCAAGGGAGACTCACACTATGTCACCGGACCAGCTGACATTAAACGCCTGCATCGACTTCGAGCGCTCGTCGACGCCGTAATCGTAGGCGCCGGAACCGTCGCCACAGACGACCCCCAGCTTACAGTTCGCCACGTCGACGGACCACAACCCACACGTGTGGTAATCGACCCCAACAAAAGACTTTCGAATGACCATAAGATCTTCACAGACCCTTCGACCACAACCATTGTGATACACCGCGGCGCTCCCCCGCAGGACTGCCCTGAAAACATCATTTACTGTCCAGCACGGGAATCCGGACTAATTGACCCTACCGATATCGTAAACGCCCTTCGTAACCGCGGATACCAGCGCCTCCTCATCGAAGGCGGCGGTATCACCGTGTCTCAATTTCTTGATGCTGGTATTGTTGATCGTCTCCATGTTGCCGTCGCACCTATAGTGATCGGTTCAGGCCACCAATCATTCACGTTGAAACCGATCCCCGCTCTTAAAGATGTCCCACGTCCTCCATGCCACATACATACACTCGGCGACGACGTGCTGTTTGATTTCGATCTACAAAACAAGAGTTCTAAGCCATAACAAAATGGCTACTTCAGGTGGTCTGAGTCGTGCGAAGCCCTACGAGCAACACGCCTGCTCCCGGAAGGCTGGAAATTAAAATCAACAGCCCATAGGTGGCAGAGATAGCAGCACCTTCTACCGCTGACAAACCTGCGGCAGCCCACAAAAGAGCAGCCACTCCTTCACGGACCCCCCAACCCGCAATCGATATGGGCAATAACATCGCCAAAAGTACAATTGGAATTAACGGGACAAGCGTTGCAAGTGGCGTATAGCTCCCAATCGCTCGAGCGGCGATTACGAACGTTAGCAAATAACTCGCGACAATAATGGAAGAAGAAATCAACTGTGGCGGCAGTGCTTCTCGTGAGCACACAGCAATCCGTGTGTCGTGAAGAAGTTTTCCAACTAGCGATTCATTTTCAGATAAACGCCTGCGAACCACAGTCATCACCACAACCGTGACCAGTGACAATATAACCAAGAGAATCCAACGATACGGCACATCACCTATTAAATCTTCTGGCAACGCTGCGACCGCTCCCAATGACAAAACGATCATTACCATTTGACCGGATAAACGCTCAAGAATAACGGCGCGCACGGCCGGACCAGTCTCGGCGGTTCTCGCATGGCGCCAGGCTCGAGACAAGTCCCCAACAATGCCACCGGGACAAACCTGATTAATGAAGATTGCAAGATAGTACTCCCTAACCGCGTCTCTTAATGAGAGGTTCAACCCTAAACGCTTAGCTGTGTAACGCCATCGCCATGCCGACAATACGGTCTGACCAAAGGTCACGACGAAACCTATCAGTAGCCAGCGAAAATCAATATTCTCAAACTGGTCAAGTAAAGCGGGTCCATCAAGCCACCAACCAAGGCCGATCAAAAGGCCAACGCTTACGGAAAACCGCCAAGCAACATTTACAGCCCAAGGAAGTCTCATCTTGGCCCAGGAAGCGCGACAAGGTCGAGATGTCCGACTGTCAGACCAAAGACTCTCTGAGCCACCGTTTCGCGCCGACGCTCCGCCCACAAGTGAAATCGATCTCGTTCTCCATCATTTAATTCTGACTCTGAATGTTCGACCGCAGCCGACTCCCAGCCACTAATCAACATGTTGACCAAATTTGAATCGGCCGGTCCCAACCTCCAACGACTTTGTAATAACCACACTTGATAGCCTGCGGCACGAAACGCAGACTCCGTTTTCAGATTAGCCATCGGACCGAGCGCAGGACCGAACCCTTTGTCTCGGCGTTGGTGTGCATTGACGGCCTGGCGCACAGCAGCATCATCGGGGTCATCCACAAGCTCCAAATTATTAACATCAGCATGCCATTGAATGGATCCGTCATACGTCAGAGAAAAATACACACCCCGTCGCTTAGCCCGACAAGCATCGACGACCTCGTTCACCCAAGACTCCGATACCAGATCTAATAGCGCTGACCCCGTCACAAGATCCGCATCTGTCGATTCGATCTGCTTAGAGATCCCAGAACTGAGATTTCGTACAATCTTTGTCGCGACACCGGCGGTCTCTGGCAGTGAGCCTGCTGCCAATAGTTGCTCGTCATGATCTATCAGTGTCCACTTCTGTGGTGTGGGAAGAAGCGGCGAAAGATAACGAACATTCGCTCCCGTGCCAGCCCCAAGGTCAAGAATACGTTTCCATCCATTCTGCTGCCACGCCTGCTTAATCATCGTGACCGCGACTGCCGGTCGTGACCGCCCATCAACTGGCTCTCTCGACTCAAGCCAACCCGCGTCGAACATTTCAGTCATGACTGCGCGCTCGGATCAATAAATCGATTCGAAATGGAGCCAATACCGCCGATAGTCACTGTGACCACATCATCATGCCTCATTGAACCAACACCCACCGACGTACCACAAGCAATCACATCACCCGCTTCTAGTGTCATGTCGTGGGACAAGTGACTAATCAGTTCAGCCGGCGAAAACACCATGTCTGCGACCGGATAGTTTTGGCGCTCGGTCTCATTAAGCGTGGTAACCACTCGCAACGTCGCCAGGTCAAGGCCAGTAGCGATAACAGGCCCGATCACTCCAAACGTATCCGCTGCTTTTGAACGTGTCCACTGTGGAAAATCCGGATCTTTATTCAAAAGACCGATTGCCGTAACGTCATTTACACACGTGCAGCCAAACAAACACGCTAACGCGTGTTCCGGGGACACATTCCGACACGTATCACCAATAACAAGACCAAGTTCGCCTTCAAAAATAATTTTACCGGCATAGCGTTTCGGGCGCGTAATCGGTACGCCACCTTGATGAAGCGACGTATTTACCTTTATGAAATACCGCGGCTCTTCCGGAATGCTGCCTCCGGCCTTTTCTATAAGAGCATGGAAATTATTGGCAAGACCAATAATTTTCCCAGGCGCAACGGGGGGCAAAAATGTAACGTCCGCCGGTTCCAACACCTCACCAGTCGGTTCAGGATTCTGAAACATGCTCCCGGATTGAACGACCACAATATCGTCATTCAGCCTTCCTATTTTCAGCGTCCCATCATGTCTAAACCGCACCCATCGCATCCTCTATCCCTCCAAAACCTACATCGGCTTTCTGTCAAAAGAACGAATCTAAGTCAATTCGGTTATCGCGTTCTCCATCTGGTTGACGGCGGACTCCCACGTCTGCATCGTTGTTGCGTGTCGACGCGCTGCCTCAACACATCGAGTACGCATCGTCACACCCTCACTACCGTTAATGAAAGTTCGGATGGCGGTCGACAAGGCAACTGCATTCCCTGGCGGCACCAACAAACCTGTTTCGAGAGGAACGGTGTCAGGAATCGCACCACCAGTCGTACTAACAATGGGTAGTCCTCGGGCGAGCGCTTCCGTTAGTACCATGCCATAACCTTCATAATACGAAGGCAATACGAACACGGAAGCCCGCCGATAAAAACGATCGAGCTGAGCCGAATCGCATTCACCAACAAACTCGACGCGCCCCCCTAACTCACTATTTTCGATCGACCTAACCACTCGTCCTGCATACGACCGATCGCGAACAAGACTGCCTGCACAGACGCAGTGCCATCTGTACTGCCTCAAAGACGCTAGTGCCCGCACAAGGACATCGTGGCCTTTCCGAGGAATAACGGTACCAACGACCAATAGCTCCGGCGGCGCATCAGACGCTGGTCCTTCTGCAAAACCAACTTTATCAACGCCGGGCGTAACGACTCGCACCCGTTCCGAACTCACACCGAACCGTTTGAGCGTGTCAGCAGTAAAACCGCTCGTGACGACAACACCAGCAACGGCGCTCAGTGACTGTCTTTCATGCCGCATCAACAGGTCGCGCGTGTCCGCCGACAATCCTGTCTCATCAGACAAAGGATGATGGATCAGAGCAACTAGACTGAGTCGTTCCCGATGTTTTGATAAGACATCCGGACAAACCCCAAGCGTCAAACCGTCAAGAATGACACGTGAACCATCCGGAATACGCGTAAGTGCCCGCACAAGGTTTCTGCATGCGCCATCATTTGGAAGAGGGAAATCACCACGCAAACTATGGAACTCAACATGCCAACCACGCTCACGCAACCCTTGGACCATTCGGGCATCATAAATATAGCCACCCGTGCGTTGGTCTAGCGGACCAGGTGCTAACACGTGGAGTTCTAACGCACTCACACCGGACCTTCAAACCGTCCCCACGCAACGTGCGATTCAGACAACATGACGGATACTGCTGTAACTCCGCGACCGATTTCACCAAGTCCACCGGCATGAATACTACGCACAAGTCGATCAAAGATATTTCGCGCGAGAAATTCAGTGGTTGTGTTTTGTCCAGCGAAGTTGGGGTCGTCGTCGAGATTGCGAAAATTGAGATCCGCCAGAATAACCTTCAACTGTTCACTAGCGAGTCCGATATCGACGACCATGCCACTGCTATCAAGTTCTGATCGGCTAAACGTCGCGTCGACGACGTAGGTTGCACCGTGTAATTTTTGAGCTGGACCGAAAGCATCCCCACGGAAACTGTGAGCAATCATGAAATGGTCACGGACGTTCACGCTATACACAACAGCTTCTCCTTGCTCGAGCTCAAGTCACGTCGTAATGCACCAAGTGACACAAAGTCTCACTAGGCCCCAAGCTCAATTTGGTCATTACCGATGGCAGTTCCTCGAAAGCACTTTGCTGATTTATAAGAACATCGAGTCGCTTATCATGCAGTAACTCCAAGGCGAGCATTAGTCGAGAACTTCTCGTCCATCGGTTAAGGCGCTCAGGCGGCAGGTGGCCAACCTGACTACTCTTAATCGTTAGACGAGCTGAGTGAAACCGCTCACCAAGCGGTAACGGCACGTCTTGGGTCCCATACCAACTCGCGTCAACAATTGTGGCTTCCGGGCCAGCTACAGTTAATGAGGCACGTAACCCTTCAACGGTCCCACTCGAATGCACAACCAAATCAGCAGAAGGAAGAGTCGGAACCGCACATTGCCACGCTAAACCAAGTTCCGCCGCGATCGTCTTCCGCGTCTCCAATGGATCGACAACGATGACTTCGCAACCGGGAATATCCTGACACAATGTGGCTACAAGCAAGCCTACGACACCAGCACCAATGACCACCACGCGATCACCAACGCAAGGCCTCGCATCCCAAAGAATATTGACTGCCGTCTCCATATTGGCAGCAAGCACCGCGCGTCTCGCAGGAACACCTTCCGGGACACATTGAACTGCTTCGGCCTGAACGTGATAGAAGTCCTGATGCGGGTACAAGCAGAACACCGCTTTCCCTATGAGTGAAGAAGGACCTTCTTCGACAACGCCCACACTGCTATACCCGTATTTAACCGGCCCGGGAAACTCGCCGTCCTGGAAAGGAGCCCGCATAGATTCGTACATTGAAGGGGGGACCTCTCCTCGAAATACAAGTGACTCGGTACCACGGCTAATCCCACTAAATACTGTCCTGACAAGCACGTCACCATCATTTCTAGGATTAAGTCTGACGTGCCGAATTTCTGACTGCCCCGGACTCTTGACCCAGAACTGGCGTGCGGTATGGTGAGCAGGCATGATCGTAGGCACCCTAGTGCGATGACAGACTTAACGCAACCCGACACGTTTTCAGAACCACCCTCACACAGGTGGGAAATCATGGGCGACCTTGTCGCCGCACTAGCACTAGTAACTGTAACAGCGGTCACCATCTCGTGGTCACTTGAATTTCCGACTCGCTATCTCTTAAACACCCTCGGTCTTTATCTTTTGATTGCAACGCTAGTACTAATAACCATTCCACGCACATTGGCCGGACCAGGCCTCGGATATGCAAATCGCGTCACACTTTTCCGAACCAGCCTAATTGTGCCCATTGCCGCGATGGTAACAAAACTGGTTCCACTGACTGCTTCCGAAGCCTGGTGGGTTATCGCAGTCTCAACTATCGCCTTGATACTCGATGGTATTGATGGGCGTGTGTCGCGTTATAAGCAATGCCAGACTACCTTCGGCGCAAGGTTTGATATGGAACTCGATGCATTCTTCTTACTGGTTTTATCTCTTCTCGTATGGCAAACCGGTAAAACAGGTACGTGGATCACTGGGATCGGAGTTATACGATACGGCTTTCTTATCGCGGCTTTCTTCAGACCATGGCTCGGTCAAACACTCCCGGAAAGTCTTCGCCGCAAGGTAATTTGCGTGGTTCAGGGTATCGCATTACTCATCTGTCTTGGCCCCATTGTTCCCTCGGCACTCGCAATCTTCGTTGGTGCGACCGCCCTCTTTCTCCTTGTTGTTTCATTTGGCATCGACATCTATTGGCTTGCAAATCACAGAACGACCATCCGACCTACCGATTGATGCGTTTTCAGAATCAGGCCGTCGTGCTTCTTATCGTCCTCGTTTTAATCTGCCTGCAAGGATGTAGTCCAGATTCGTTTCTCTCCAACACCAATCTCAACTTTGAAGAACTCCAACACCGGGCAAACATGGGTGATAACAATGCACTCTTTGACTTAGGCGAACGCTACGCAAATGGACATGGTGTAGCCAGAGACAATGTTGTGGCTTACATGTGGTACGGACTCGCGGCTGAATTGTCGACAACTGAAGAACGTTACCAAGCACAACGGATGCAATTGACCCTCGACCGAGAAATGTTTCGACACCAAATCGCCGAAGCCGAACGCCTGGCCACTCTCTGGAAACAGCAATGGCGCTAATCCGCAAGATATCACGGCGGTTAAAGCAGAGATTGCTCCGCGTCGCCAACCCATCATTTGTTAAGATTTGTAACTGAGCACTGCTAGAAGTCCATGACCGATACGAAACTTCCCTCAGAAGAACCTGAGTCAAACGTCAACAATGAGCAGGACGACGACGTCAAGATACCGACTGACGCATCACAAACGCCTGCGACGGACACACCGACGGCGACACTCGCTAGCCTGCTACGATTTCCGCTGAAGTGGCCACGATCGTCTGAAGCACGTGCCATTACAACGACTATGGCAGGTGCGGCGTTCCTAGCGGCCGTTCGTGCATTCACAAAAAGTCGCGACAAGAAAAGAACTGATCTCAACGTTGTTCAGGAGGCACCGGTTCCCGTGACAGCCCCAGAAAAGACCAGTAAGAAACAACAAAGCAACTCACTTGCTGACCGCCGCGAATTGATCGAGCAAGGCGGCGGACAAAAGCGGGTTGACGCGCAACATTCCCGAGGGAAATTCACCGCCAGAGAGCGTATCACCAGAATCCTCGACCGTGGCACGTTTGAGGAACAAGGCCCGTATATCGAACATCGACATTCCGCGTTTGGGCTCGACCAACAGCGATACCCCGGCGACGGAATCGTTACCGGCTTCGGACGAATCGACGGGCGCCGTGTCGCTATTTGTTCGCAAGACTTCACCGTACTGGGCGGATCATTCTCTGAAATACAAGCACTAAAAGTCGGGCGCCTCCTCGAAGCGGCAACATCTGCTGGTCTCCCCATATTGACGCTTCTAGATTCGGTCGGTGCCAGGATCCAAGAAGGCGTCTGGAGTCTGGCTGGGTTTGGTGACTTATTTTGGCGAAACACTCAGGCAAGTGGAGTCGTCCCACAAATTAGTGTCATGCTCGGACCCTGCGCGGGGGGGGCAGTCTATTCGCCAGGCTTGACCGACTTCGTCATCATGGCCCGGGGCACGAGTTACATGTTCATCACCGGCCCGGACGTGATTCGAACGGTCACAGGTGAAGAGGTGGACATCGACACGCTTGGAGGGGCTGAGACACATGCAGCCCGATCGGGCGTCGCGCACTTCGTTGCAGAAGACGAAGACGGCGCACTCGCCCTAGCGAAACAGCTTCTGAGTTATCTACCGTCCAATAATGCGGACGACCCACCGACCACCGACACAGACGAGAACGTAACCAGCCCAAACGCGGAGGCGCTTGACAACCTCATCCCGGCAAAGAGCGAGGAAGCCTACGACATACGGGAAGCTATTAGATTAATGGCAGATCCGAAATCATTTTTGGAAGTCCATGCTGACTTTGCCCCGAATGCCGTTGTTGGATTTGCTCGACTAGACGGACGGGTAGCGGGATTCGTCGCAAACCAGCCATCACACCTTGCAGGCGTGCTCGACATTGACGCCTCAGATAAGATCGCCCGGTTCATTCGATTTTCGGATGCATTTAATATTCCACTTGTTACGCTGGTTGATTGCCCAGGATTCCTCCCTGGTGCAGGCCAAGAGCATCAGGGCATCATTCGACATGGAGCCAAGATCGTCTACGCGTACTCCGAAGCAACGGTTCCAAAGATTTCGATTGTCTTACGAAAAGCCTATGGTGGCGCGTACATCGTGATGAGTAGCAAAATGATTCGAACCGACGTGTGTCTCGCCTGGCCAACCGCGGAAATTGCCGTTATGGGTGCCAAAGGTGCCGTAAGTATTCTGTACGCTCGGCAACTCAAAGCGACCCCAGCCGAAGACCGTGAGAGGAAACGTCAACAATTGGAAGATGAATTCCAACAGGAGTTTAATTCGCCATTTATCGCCGCCTCATCAGGGCACATCGATGACGTGATTTACCCCCGTGAAACACGGACTCGCGTTATTGCGGCACTCGACTACCTCAAAGACAAACAGCCGGTAACGCAGCCAAAAAAACACGGAAACATTCCACTCTAATGTCCTCCGCGTTACAGACTGTCATCGAAATTGCTGGCGTCGGAACAGCGTTACTGTTCCTCGCACTCGTGGGCCTTGTGGGACTCATGTACGCCCTTACCTCGCCGTGGCTTACAGAGCGACTCAGCCCATCGGCCACAACAAATACGGCACAAGACGAGTCAGAAGAACGGATTCTTGCAGCGGCAGAACAAGCCCAGGAAGAAGTTCTCTCCGAAGCAGACCGCCAACAAAGAGCCGTCGTCCTCGCGGTCGCTGTCGCCTGCGCCTCAGCAGAACTCCGATTAATTCATGTCCCGGAAACCAGTTCTGCCTGGCGGCGACTCCATCAAACCCGTCGATTTTCCCAACGATCTAGCCGACAAAGAGCACGGTCATGAAAAACTATCGCGTCACCATTGATGGGCGGGTCTACGATGTCGAAATCGACGACCCCCAAGCACGACCGGTCACGGCACGCCTCTCCGGAACGGCCTACTCGGTTGAGATTGAATCCGGACAAGCTCTGCCCGCTGAATCCGAGCCTGACATTGTGCCGGCGACACCTCCGGAACACACAGCGACACCAAACGAATCCAAAACGGCGAACCCGAGTCGAGAACCGCCCCGCCCCTCCAACGTTTCGACACCTGCATCTAGTCAAACGACTCCTCAAGGTATGACGGCACCGATTCCAGGAGTCGTTTCCAAGGTCAGTGTTCTCCCCGGACAAAAAGTTGAACGCGGTGATGAATTACTCACTATTGAAGCCATGAAGATGTTTAACGTTATGCGGTCACCAAGTAGTGGCACGATAGCCACTGTTCACATTAAAGATGGCGACCGGGTGGTCCAGGGACAGCCCTTAGTCACATTTGCGCCCTAGGCACACACTCACCAACCATGCTTTCACTAACACCAGGGATTTTGTTCATGTTCGCCGTCGGCGGCGTCTTGCTCTATCTTGCCATTGGTAAAGAATATGAACCCACGCTGCTACTCCCAATCGGCTTTGGAGTTCTTCTTGGCAATTTACCGAACTCACCTTTGAATCATGAAGGAGGGATGCTCTACATTCTGAATGAATTCGGAATTCAAACAGAACTCTTCCCCCTCTTTATTTTTATCGGTATTGGCGCGATGATGGACTTTCGCCCGTTACTGTCACAGCCCCTATTCGCATTACTCGGCGCCGCTGGCCAGTTGGGGATTTTTGCCACGTTAATTTTGGCAACGATGCTTGGATTTCCATTGAATCAGGCCGCATCGATCGCAGTCATCGGCGCAATCGATGGCCCAACAAGCATCTATGTCACTTCACTTCTTGCACCCGAGTTATTAGCCGCAATCGCTGTAACGGCATACTCATATATGAGCCTCGTGCCGATTATCCAACCACCTATCATGAGGCTGCTAACGACACAAAAGGAACGACGTATTCGGATGCCCTACGCACCAAGACCAGTTCCACGCGTAGCCGTGATTTCCTTTCCAATCATTGTGACGATCCTCGTTGGTTTGTTGGTTCCCGAATCAGCGCCGCTTGTTGCCACACTAATGTTAGGCAGTTTATTGAAAGAGTCCGGCGTAGTACCGCAGTTGACAAAGTCAGCTGAAAACGAACTTACCAATATTTCTACACTCTTCCTAGGACTGACGATCGGTAGCCTGATGCAGGCTGAGACATTTCTTCAACTGCAAACGCTTTATATCTTGCTTCTTGGGCTTGCAGCCTTTGTTCTCGATACCGTCGCCGGACTCTTTTTCGGAAAACTACTGTCGATGGCAACGGGCGGCAAAGTTAATCCATTAGTTGGGGCAGCCGGAATTAGCGCGTTTCCAATGAGTGGCCGTCTTGTACAGAAAGTGGCACAAGAAGAAGACTTCACCAATCACGTTCTGATGCACGCTATGGGAGCGAACACCGCAGGTCAGCTTGGCTCCGTTATTGCGGGCGGCGTACTTCTTGCCCTTGTCACCCAAATCCTCGGCTGAGCCGCTGCCTACGGCAATCGGTAGGCGAGAACCCGGTCCGTCGCCGTGATAACAACGTACTGGCGGCCATCGCTACCTTGGTAGGTCATCGGGTTCGCATTGCCACGCCCCTCTAATTGCTCAACCCACAACTCCCGTCCAGTCATCGCGTCAATTGCTCTAAAACGATTGTCATCAGTCGACGCGATAAACAACAGATTACTCGCCGTCACAATAGCCGCCGCACGTCCCGGACGTCCGGTCTCCTGCTTGCCAGTGGGCAACATATCAGTCACACCAAGAGAGACTCTCCAAACGATGTCCCCGGTTGCACCATCAATTGCCGTCAATTGTCCCCAAGGAGGCTTTTGACAAGGCAATCGTGTGCCGTTGAGATTCACTTCAAAACTTGCAGGCCTCGGCGTTTCCTTCCGATACGGCCCAGGCGCATCACCATCTGAATCAACCATCCATCCCAAAGCACCAACATCCATGGCCATGACGAACAGGTAGCCGGACTCCGGGGCATACGCAGCGCCACCCCAATTGGGGCCACCGACGCCACCCGGGAAATTCAGCGTTGTTCGCATGGGGCCACCCATCTCTCGGTACACCCAAGGCGTAAATGGACCCTGATTCACGAGTTCGCCCAAGCTCGACACCAACGCCTCACAGGCCTCAACATGCTCAGCAGTCGTCTCGTCCGTCGTGACAAGGTCACTACCGTCAAAAGTTACTCTCGCCATCGGCGGTGTCCGACTTGGAATCGGCTGCGTCGGGTACGTCTGTTCACCCGGAACATCACTCATAGCAACAGCCTGTTCTTCGACGCCATAGACTGGCTCCCCTGTTTCACGATGAAGGATGTAGAGATAACCAGATTTCGTCGTCACGCCAAGAGCTGGGACGATCTGACCGTCACGCTCGATATCAAACAAGGCTGGAGGCGCCGGTGGGTCAGCATCCCACAAGTCGTGATGGATCGTCTGAAAGTGCCAGACGTACTCACCAGTTTCTGCACGAACCGCAACAACTGAATTTCCGTAGAGGTTTGCGCCTTCACGGTCACCACCGTAATAGCCAGGAATCGGCGAAGCCAACGGTAAATACAACAAGCCCCTATCTTCGTCGACCGTAAAATAGAATGGCCACGCGTTGGCTCCGAGCCGGTCCTGCCAGCTGTCACCAGCCCAGGTATCGTGTCCGACCTGACCCGGTTGAGCGACCGAGTCAAACTCCCATAATTGCTCGCCAGTTCTGGCGTCGTACGCCCTCGCATTACCGATACCACCAATGGCTCCTCGAGGAGTATTTGCTCCAATAATCACGACATTCCGGTAAACCAGTGGTACCGAGTTATACGGCACCCCAATCTCAACCAGGCCGCCTTCTCCAAAAGCAACAACGGGTGCTCCAGACGACGCATCGAGTGCCCGTAGATCAGTTCCAGTCACGAAGATAATACGAGGCGCGAGTGAGCCCTCACCAGGCCAATACGCCACGCCACGGCGGGACGGCGAAACGCCGTCGACCATATGTCTCCAAATCTCTTCACCACTAACCGGGTCCATCGCGACAATGCGGTCAGGCGCCGGCACGTACATCACTCCCTCAACAACGATCGGCGTTACTTGGGAGTTCGGCCCTCTGTCATCAGGCCCTGCCATTTCTCTGGTCAGGTCATAACTCCACGCCTGTATCAACGTTGAGACGTTCTCAGGAGTAATTTCGGTCAGTCGTGAATGTCCGGTACCAGCGAAATTACCGCGATACATCGGCCAATCAGAAGTTTCTGCTGCTGGCGCTTCGGTTTCCACCGCTGTTTCAGACGGTGATCCGCCACATTGAGTGATGCCAAACAGACAAAAAAGTCCGCAAATCGTATAAATCAGCCTTGCACGCATCTACATCATCCTCCTGCTGGGAGGGCATTGTATATCGCGGAACTCACAAAAACCGTTATAAGCTATAGCGACCGTTCGCATTTGGGAGGAATACGGCATGCAGCGCGAGTTTCGCTATCGAACTATTGGCATCCTGAGTATCGCAGCCATTATTACGGCCTCAGTCATTACCGTATCCGGCCAGTACTCACTGACTGTAAATAAGGAACGCCTTGAAAACGCCCGTAACGAGCCACAAAACTGGTTACTCATGAACGGTGACTACGGAGCCAACCGGTATTCTCGACTGACACAAATTAATCGTGACAATGTTGGGAACTTACGCATGGTATGGGCTCTTGCTATCGGCGGCATGCAAGATACCGGACAGAACGGACCCGAAGCAGAACTAAACCCGTTAGTCGATAACGGATATATGTACACCTCAGATGGCTGGGGCACTGTTTACAAGATCGACGCTCGCGCACCAGACCATGCCAAATTCGTTTGGATTGCGGACCCGGGTGTTGACCACGAAGGTAATACATCACGGTCCCGTGGAATTGCGCTCTGGGAAGATAAAGTGGTCACCAACCTTCCGGATGGAAGGGTTATTGCCATTGATCGGGACGACGGAGAAATCATCTGGGACGTCGAGGTCGCAGGCGTAACCGAATTCGGACGCCGCGAACGATTCCTGACCGCCCCGCTAGTCGCAGATGGGAAAGTGTTGGTCCAGAACGGAGCCGGAGATGGCGGCACTCGTGGTTGGGTCGCCGCACTCGATGTGGAAACAGGCGAAGAACTCTGGCGTTGGTACACCGTACCGGAACCAGGTCAGCCCGGCAGTGAAACGTGGACCGACGACCATAACGCATGGAAAACTGGTGGCGGAGGAGTGTGGCAGACGGGCTCCTACGATCCGGAAAATAAACTTTATATCTTTGGCACCGGAAACCCGTATCCCATCTATGACCCGGAGTTCAGGCCCGGAGATAATCTATACACCAATTCCGCTGTTGCCCTTGATATCGACACCGGTGAGCGCCGATGGCATTTCCAATACACCCCCAATGACTCGTGGGACTACGACGAAGTCGGCGTGCATCTGCTCTACGACCTCACAATCGACGGTCAACTACGAAAGGTCGTATCTCATTACGCTCGAAACGGATTTTTTTACACGGTCGACAGGAACGACGGATCATTTATCAAAGCCGGCCAGTACGTCAACGAACTGAACTGGACCGCGGGCATCAATCCAGAGACAGGCACGCCGCTAGAGTACGACCCGAATCTAGAAGTTCAAATCTATAACCCTGAAGCCCGTGCGTTACGCGTCGACCGCGACCGCATGAAACGCGCTTGCCCAACGTGGCACGGAGGCGTCGCTCATCAACCGACGGCGTTCAACCCGGATAAAGGGATCGCATATGGTGTCGGTACCGAAGGGTGCTTTACTCAAAATGGCGCAGCTGTCGCTTCAGCCGGCCCGGATGGCAATGTCGACAACCAAGCGAGCGAACGACGTCAATATACTAGTGAGCTCTACTACGGCTCCATAACCGCTGTCGATGCTGTCGGCCACGAAGTTCTCGCAAAAGTCGTCACTGATATCGAAGTCCGATCAGGTGCAACTGTCACTGCCGGTGGACTTGTCTTTAGTGCGCTCCAAGACGGCTGGGTGGTGGCTTATAACGATGAAACCTTGCAGGAGTTATGGCGATTTAATGTCGGTACGCCTCTGAAAGGTGCACCCGTGACGTACGCGATCGGCCCCAAGCAGTATGTAGCGGTACAGACCAGTGGTCGCCACCTCCACCCGGTAAACTGGGACCAACTTGAAACCTCGAGCTACTTGTTTGTGTTCGCGCTCGATGAATAAAGACCCTACTGGGAAAATTCGCTACAGGCATCGACTTCTTCGCCCCAGAAGTCGATGCACTTTGCACGGTCCATGGCACCCTGGCCAATCACCTTCTCATACAGAAAATCTGCTAGTCGGTCGACCTCTCGATTCTGCAATGTAGCTGCGGGATCAAAGAGCGCAAGCCCCATCCGCTCAAGATCGGCGTGCGTTCGCCCCAAACACCGATCATCGGTATAGGCACGTCGGTCGAAAGCTGGCATCCCCCGCCCTGGCAGTCCGCACTTAATCACGAAAATCAACTGCTCACGCTCCAATGTACTCTCGCGCAAGTTCGCCCCATCGGGCATTTGACTATCCATCTTGCGTCCATCGCCGGCCCAGCCGTGACAGGCTTGGCAGTCACCCTTCTGGCGATAGATGCGCCCACCTGCGGCAACAGTGTCTGTCTGCGCAAAAACGCTTTCTGTGAATTTGGATACGGTCCAAAGTCCACCAACGAACAAAGTCGTACAAAAAGCTAACCACAGGCATACACGTACACGCTTCACGATATTCCCCTTCGAATTAATGGCAGGCCGCAAGAAAAGAATTTACGGCATTTCACATGCAAAGCTCGCCGCATCATCGGTACTGCCGCTGCCACTGTAGACGGCAAGTTGCGGATACGGGCATAGCGGCCGCGTGCGATCAACCATGCCGTCACGCTCGCGCGACGCCACAATGTGATCCGGCGCATTGCCATCTTCTACCCAAGACTCCAACGCCGCTAGCGCATCGAATCGATTCGGCCCTTCACCACCACCACAATGCCCCATCCCTGGAGCCATGAACAGTCGATACGAATCATCGACTGCTGATTGGTCTCCAACCGTCTCAACGACTCGCTCGTAATATTGTGTTGCATTCGCCGGGGAAATTTGCGCATCACTCCACCCGTGATACGCAATGACTTTTCCACCGTTCTCAATGAACGGGCGTAAATCTGCGTCGAGCGCATTTAATGTGTCGCTGTCTGTTTCCTCCGCGCGCACAATGTCACGGTCGAAGTCAAAGCGGTCGATCGTCCAATCCGGATCCTCGTCAATAAGATACTTAAACTGCTCGATACCTGTATTCCGCGCCGAACGCGTCCAGCCCAAGTCTGTCCAGTCCAGTTCACTCCCTGGTAATAACCCTGTGATTGCACGTCCGGTTTTAGGATTCTCGGGCGATGAATACAACATCGAGACTGTCTGGAGTTGAGCCTCCGTCAGGCAGGACGAACTATCCGCTCCCTGGCACAGCAACGCAGACGGATCGAAATTACACCGCTCTGGGTCTCCAACCACGCCATCCGTCACTCCGTCGTCGGCATCACACGCCTCAAGGACTGCATCATGCACCAGGGATCGCTTTTCCTCAGACAGACGCGCTTCCTCATTGGCCTCAAGGGGTTTAGCGACCCGTAAGGCCGCGACAGCCCGCCCCGTCCAATCATTACCTGGCGCCCCGGCGATAATGCCATCGAAATCATTCGGGAACCGCTGCGCCTGTTTCAAAGCTTGCCGTCCACCGGCCGAACAGCCATGCCAGTAGGCATATTCCGCGGGCTCCCCGTAGTAGGTTTCAATAATCTGTTTAGCGGTAACGGTCATTTCGTGAGTAGAGCGCCATCCGAAATCAACCACCTTTTCCGGATGACCTAGCCCAAAACTCGCACTACCACCTTCATGTCCAGTATCCGTCGAGGCACTCGCATAGCCAAGATCGACACCGTAAGCGAGCGAACGCCCCCCACCGTATCGAATACTTCCCGTAAAGGCTCCGTTGCCAACAGCCTGTAACTTCCCGTTCCACGTCTCTGGTAACCACACTTCCACCTTGATATCTGAATCGTCAGACGGTGTTAGCGTCGCCGCCACACGACAAAACGAAGGAAGAGCCGCATATTGCGCCTTCGCCGTGTCTGACAGCGGGCGCGCACCAGGGGGCATGGGCGGCACGAACGTTCCAGCGGATACAGCCTCAGCCATTGTGACCTGACCGTTCGCTATCGATAAGGAGGCCAAGTTTGCACAGGCCGCGCCCATGTCAGTAGCCTCATCACCCGCCTCCGTCATGGCACTGCCACCACCACACTGCGCGAGCCCCGCCGTACCTGCCGCCAGAAGAACTGCTGTCAGTAGTTTTCTCATCCTGCTTCCCCTCGTCTTTCCAAGATATACACACCAAAACTATAGCGAGCCACCACGCCGAAAGCACGTGCTCGTTTCGATATCTCCACAGACCCTCTAGGGCAGTGCGAAAATGAAGAGATTATTGCCACGGCTTGGTCGAAGTTCGTCAGTTAAGCGCATATTGTCCCGCGAACTCAACGACGAACCGGTACTCGCAGCCACGTATTGCTTTCCGTCAACGGAAAATGTGATTGGGAACCCCGTGACCATAGAGCCCAAATTGATCTCCCACAACACATCACCTGTTTCTTGATCGAATGCACGGAACCGACCATTCCCATCACCGCCAAAGACTAGCCCCCCACCAGTTGCCACTAGAGAAGTGGTACCAGCTCGTTGCTCATAGACCCAAACGATCTCACCAGTTTCAACGGAAATCGCCTGAACCGTTCCGACCTGGTCTGTTCCAGGTGCGATCTGATCCCGTTTCGGCAGGTTGTACAAAGAACCATCATCAAGCGCCATCATACGAGAGCACGTATTGCGGAGCGGAAAATACATCAATCCAGTCACGGGACTATACGCTCCCGCTTCCCAATCTTTCCCACCGGTAACGTATGACGGACATATGAGATTTTCTTGCCCTTCACGCGTAAACACCAACTCGGCGTTCTCAGTCACAGCACCCGTCGCACCGTCGATATCACTGACAACATTTTGTGCGGTCGTCTCAGTTGCCCAGAGAAACTCTCCTGTCTCCCGATCGAGCGTATAGACAATCCCTGTCTTCCCTGGAATCCCGGTCATCACCTTTCGTACTTCACCTACCTCTAGTCTCGGATTAATCCAACTCACATGGTCTGGGTCAGGCCGAACAGCGGTATCAATCAAGAGTCTTTCGAATGGATGATCCAGATCCCAATGATCATTAAGATGTTGGTAATGCCAAACGATCTCACCAGTGTCCGCATCTAACGCTAACGTCGAGTTGTGGTACAGATGCGTATTATCGACACCACCCAGAAAGAATTTCGGAGCTGGTGAGGTTACTGAGGTTCCAATGTAGAGAAGGTTTAATTCGGGATCAAAACTTGGAACCATCCATGCGCCGACATGACCGCGTTCGTCAAACGGCACGTCTCCCCACGTCTCATTTCCTGGTTCTCCCGGCGCTGGAATCAATCGACGCCGCCAGAGTTCCTCGCCCGTTATCGCATCGTGGGCAACAATGACACAGGCCTCCGGTCCTCCAGCCATTGTTCGAAGACTGCCCTGGTTATCTCGTGCCGGCGAACTGCTGCCGCGCCTGCGTGGCGGCGAACAACTCCGACCAGAAACCACTTTCCCATTGGCAATGATCGGACCAGAGGTTTGATTGGCAGGATTCACTCTGTAATCAAGAATCTCCGTTTCCCAAACTAACTCACCCGTCATAGCGTCAAGCGCAAACGCGAAGTCATCACCACTTGTATCGATAATGAGACCGTCATAGATAGCCAAATTTCGATTCGTGTCGAGGAGCGCAGTAATCATGTAATCGCCGAGATCATCTGGCCGATCTCGTCGATACTCCCAGATCAAATCCCCCGTAACGGCATCAATAGCCTGAATCACGTCACGTGGATTCGGCATGTACATGACTCCGTCGTACACGAGCGGTGTCCCCTGCTGCAGACCAGGCGCTAGTGCACGCGACCACACCATTCGAATCTCATCAACATTGCTCCGATCAATTTCGTCGAGAGGACTGTAGCCCCAACTGTCGAGCGTTCGCCGCCACATCAACCAGTTCTCCGGCTCTGGATCCTGGAGCATCGCATCCGTCACCGGCATGAACTGAGTAGTCTGGGCCTGAACGTCGACCCTACCTAACACGCCCACCGCAACCACCAGAAGAGTCATCGACAAAAGAGCGGCATGTGATAGTCCGTTTCGCGTATCCATCTTCAAGATTCTCCTCGCCCGTGTTACGGGCTACCTCCCGGCGGCCTCCCGCTCCTCTTCCACCCGAGCCCCCCCCAACATAACTGGCATTGAATAGTTCCCTTCATGGCAGGCGTATTCAAAGATGGGGTCAGGATTTAATCGTAAGGGCACACTGGCAGTCCACGCTGACACCCAGGTATCAGGATCAGTAATCGTGAATTCATACTCCAAAGTATCAGCGTCAACGCGAGTGAATCTTTCTACCAGTCTCATCTGCTGGCTTGAATTTCGCCAACGACGCTTAGGATCAAAATTCAGTGTTTCAACGACAAGCGTATCGCCTTCCCAATGACCTCTCGAATCACCAGACCACTGCAATACATCCGCATCGAGATGAGGTCGTCCATCAAGGGGGATAACTCGAGACGTATTCACCATTTCCGTCATGACCACGACGGTATCTATTGTCTGAAACAATTGCATGTTGTTGTTATATGCACTCGGGGTAAAAGGAGGGCCTGCATTAAACCCTAAAATACACCGAACGCCGGCACTAAAGTCAGTAAACGAATCTGCTCGACCGCGTCTCGCACTCCCCTCCGCCGCACGACGCTGGCCCGCCAGGGTTAATGCCGGATACCGACCATTGGAAGGCTCGATAATCAACGAGGTTCTCCGTGTATTGACCGTATTCGTACCGACATCGATCCAAAACTGGTTATACGATCCAGGTGCCTCACCGGCGCCGCGCCTGTCGACATTGCCTCCCACCTCCGTGCGCTCGGAAGCTCGGTTCCATAACCGTTCTTCTCTATCAATTGCTGCTTGATCGAGATCTGCAGCCTCCTCTGCAGTCAAAAACTCTCTGTCCCCGTATTGCTCAGGACGTTGCATGGGGGTAATAGTCCGAAAATCCCAGACACCCATTAGGTCAGGTGCTCCCCATGGTGTCATCGGCACCGCGGTCTGAGCCTCGCTGGGCACCGAAGCTCCCAGTAACGCAACACTGGCCATAACCACCATTTGATAGCGCATCGAATCTCCTTCCAGCACAAAATCGACTCCGTGCAGTCTACCTTGGCCTCGCCGCGAACGTGCAGACAATTCGGGAGCATAAACACTCCACCAAATCGATCAGCACGACAATGTTTGACCGACACGACGTCGTCTCTCTCTAGGCTCTACAGCTCGCGCTGAGTGCAGCTGATCTCTCCTTGACACCGCCGGCATTGGACGGGACCCCTCAGCCTTCGTATCATGCCCTGTGGCAATGAGAGTGTGGGGACTCATTAGCGTCATTCTCCTGACGGGAATGCACCCATTAGCAGCCCAGGGTGAGGACTCCTATCAATCCAGATGTACGTTGTGCCATGGCGCGGATGCCAACGGAACCGACCGGGCTCAGTCCATTCTCCTTACGCTGTATCGAACTAATCGTGACCAACTTTCAACAATCATCACTGAAGGCGTTCCCTCGAAAGGTATGCCCGCCTTCAATATTCCAGGCGCGGAACTAGACGCACTGATTACTCACCTGAAAGATATGGCTGAAGCGGCGGCACCCGCTGCTCGTGACCCACGTGCACCTACCCTACGAACCGGTTCTCTTCAGCTTCTCAACGGTGAAACTATTAACGGTACCGTGCTGAACGAAAGTGGCTTCGACGCACAACTACGAACCGCTGACGGCAATATCCACCTTCTCACAAAAGAGGGCGATACGTTTTTCCAGCCACAATTGGAACCATACGTTGACTGGAGTTCTTACAACGGAAGTGATTCCTCAAATCGTCACAGCACGCTCGCCCAAATCAATCAGGACAACGTTGACCAGCTGGCAGCGCAATGGTTTTTCCCGATCCCAGATTTACCAATGATCGAAGGAACACCGGTCGTTATCGCTGGCGTGATGTACGTCACCGGACCAAATCAGGTGTATGCCCTTGACGCGGTCAATGGACGCGAACTCTGGCGTTATGCGCAACCGCGGACTCCCGGATTGGTCGGTGACCCTGCCATCGGTCTGAATCGAGGGGTCGCAGTGCGAGGAAATCTTCTGTTTACAGTCACCGACCATGCACATGTCATCGCACTCGACCGGTCGACGGGTAGATTGGTGTGGGATACAGAGATGGCCGACTATTACGACCACTATGGTGCCGTGGCGGCACCCTTGGTCGTCAATAACCTTGTGATTGCCGGCGTTAGCGCCGGAGACACAGGCCTCCGCGGATTTCTTGACGCCTACTATGTAGATACGGGCGAACGCGCGTGGCGTTTCTGGACCATTCCCGCACCCGGCGAACCTGGTTCGGAAACCTGGGGTGACCCAGAAGTACTCCGACGAGGATGCGGTGCAACCTGGCTCACGGGAAGCTATGACGCCGACCTTGATCTGCTCTACTGGCCGACCGGAAACCCCTGTCCAGATTTAAATGGTGATCGGCGACCCGGGGATAACCTGTACACCAATTCCGTCATCGCCCTCCGTCCAAGGACTGGCGATCTGGAGTGGTATTTTCAATTCACGCCACACGATACACACGACTGGGATGCACAGGAACCGCTTCTATTAATTGACGAAGAATTCCAGGGGCGCCCACGCAAACTTCTTGTCCAGGGAAATAGAAATGGTTTCTTCTACGTGCTGGACCGAACAAATGGGCAGTTTCTTCTTGGAGAGCCATTCGTCCGTCAAACATGGGCAGACGGAATGGATGACTCTGGACGACCCATCGTCCGAGCAAACACAGACCCAACGGAAGAAGGCAACGACGTCTGTCCTGCCATTCGGGGTGCGACCAACTGGTGGGCAACGAGTTATCACCCTGGCACTAAACTGTTTTATCTCTTGGCGCATGAATCGTGCATGACGTACACGAAAAATGACCGTGATTGGGAGCGGGGACGAAGTTGGTTAGGTGGGACCGCCAGACTCACCGCCGACTCACCGAACCAAAAATTCATTCGTGCGATTGACATCCAAACAGGTGCAATCGCATGGAGCTATCCTCAAACTGGTAAAGCCCAGACTTATTCTGGCGTGCTCTCAACGGATGGAAATCTGGTCTTTTTTGGAGAAGACAGTGGAGCCTTCGCAGCGTTAGACGCCGCGACTGGCGATCCTCTCTGGCACTTCCAGGCAAATCAAGACTGGAAGGCGTCACCAATGACTTACATGGTCGGTGGTCGCCAATATGTAACGATCGCCTCCGGTCTTGGCTTTTGGACGTTCAGCCTGCCTGAATGACCGAGGCACAATCGGTCACAGAATAAGGACACTCCCACCCGCGAGCATCCTTCAATGCCTCCATCCAACTAAATGCTGTGACGCACCCCTGGTCGTACGTTAATCCCCCAGCGATGCGTCACAACAAAATCGCCTACGCTAGGCCTAATTGAGACAACATCGTGTTCAAGTCAAAATACTGTCGACTCAACGCCACCTTGCCATCCCGGACGACAATCACCGAGATCGCCCGCATGCTAAAGCTTTTCCCTGTTGCCTCGACCACACCATCCGGTGTGATCAATGGCCCCGTATGCGTTCCCGTCCACGTTTTTTCCAGGATCACCGTGTCGCCGCTCGCCTGCGCATCGTGAAAAGTGGCTTTTGAATCCGGAAACCCAGCGCCCCATCCTTTCCAAATCTCAAGAACTTCAGAGATTCCCTCAGCCCTCCGGTGCGTAGCCACTTCTTCGTACACAAAATCGTCTATATGAACTGCCTCAGCTTTCGCCCAGTCTTTTTCGTTGTACGAAATGATCGATTGCTTCGCCGCTTCAATTAACGCTTCCGACATTATCGTCCTCCTCTAAAAAACCCTTAACGGGGATGCGCTTCCTGGCAGCATCCCCAACGAGACCGCATGACGCCTGAGTAAGGCTAATGCCGCACGACCTTCGTCGCCAAGATCGACGGTCCAATCGTTGACATACAGATCAACATGTTTGAACATCACATCGTCGGTAAATTCTTGTGCGTATTGCCGCATGGTCTGCAGCGTTTCATCTCGATGTTCGACGGCGTAGATAACAGACTCTTTTATTACCGTTTTTACAGTATCAAGACACTCAGCCTCAAGTCGATGACGCGCGACAATCCCACCAAGAGGTAGTGGTGTAGACGTCTTCGCCTCCCAACTCTCGCCGAGATCCTCGATTAAAAACAAGCCTTGGTCACGCCACGTAAATCGTCCTTCGTGGATGCACACACCAAAATCGGCCGCCCCCTTTTTGAGCTCAGGCATGATCTCAGAAAATACCCTGTACTCAATGTCTCCTTCTCCGGTATGAAACAGACGGTACAACAGCGTCGCCGTTGTCTTTTCACCAGGGCACAAGACACGCGCCTGTGGTCTCTCAGAACCTGACTGCCAATGACTCGGATGTGTATCTGGGCGTGCGGCAAGCAGTAATGGGCCGACGCCGAACCCAAGAGCCGACCCAGCAGGAAGTACGCCGACCTCAGATCCCAAAGACATCGCTGCATAAAAGCTCGCCTTTGCGACATCAAAATCGCCTCGCAATAGTCGCTTATTCAGTTCATCGACATCCAAAAGTTCAATCCGGAATTCCAATCCTCGTAGATCTATTTTCTGTTTGAGTATCGCGTGAAATGCAAACGTGTCGTTCGGACAGGTCGAAATACCCAAGTGGACCGGCGTCATGCAGGATTGTCCCACGACGCACACTCGATCACCTCTTCAGCAAGAGACCACGCCGCACTTAAAGCTTGTGGTATCTGCCAGTTCTTGCTCAGCCGATCACCCACGACATTTGAAATTCCGCGAACGATGACAAGTGGGACGTGTTCGAGTCGACACGCCAATGCAACCGCGTAGCCTTCCATGTCTTCCGCGACTACTCCTGGATATCGATGTAATCGATGCCGCATGTCTTTTGTTGACGCTGACGCTGCGCTGCACGTCAGCAGCGAACCAGAAACTGACGAGAGCGGAGTACTCAATACGACCTCGTCGCCAATCGGACTCTCTTCGCCCTGCCCGGGCCAGTGCTGAAATCCCATCTCCCCGGCCGGCACAAACGTCTCGTCGGTTCCTACGCCAATGCCGTGCATGATCACCCGCGGCAGTAATGCTGCACCACCAACCCGTAACACCGAGGGATTAAAAGTTCCCGCAATCCCAATCAGTAGGACTCTGTCCGGTTTATGAATAGCTATTTGACTTGTTGTGCGGGCCGCGGCCGCGATGGGCCCAAACCCACACAGTTCGCAGGGACCGTAGGCATTAAATCGAGGTTGGGTTGCAAGGTGCTGCCGCTCGATTTCGGTCGGCACCAGCAAGAGCGTGTTCGGGATAATCGTTATAGCTAGGGCTGAGAAACTTTCGGCTTCTTCGCCTGGGCTGGATTTAGCAACTCAGGCTGTGGCTCAGGCTTCTTTTCATAGATATCACGAATCGCAGGTCGCTCACCGGCCATCGACAAGCCGTCAGCCATCATCACCCGAGTCATCGCCTCCGTGGTCGGACGCGATAATTTAAACCCGCCACCACGATAGCCTTCAGCAATAAAAAGTGGCGTTAGTCCACGTTCATTCTTCTCTTTCCAAATCGCAGAATCTGCGCCATGTTTCGCGAGCAATTCAACAACGGTAGGGAAATTCCCATACGCAGCACCATGCATCGGCGTATCACCATTTTCGTCAATGGCATCAATATCGGCACCGAGGTCCAACAAGAACTCAACCGCTTTGTATGCTTCCGGCTCTGTGCCTGCTTCTTCAAGGGGAGCCGTCGTCCCAAGACCAGCCGCGGCCATAAGTGGTGTTGTAAATTCAATGTTCGGCATGAAGGGATCAGCACCTAAGTCAACCAACAATCGCATAAACGACACATCGGCCCTATCCGCCGCCATCAGAAACGCCGTCGCACCTTCAGTACTCAACCGAGATGCCGTTTGTGGCGGCCTGCCCTTGGGCTGTTCTAATCGCAGATCCACGTCCGCACCTCGTTCGACCATGCCCCTGACAAAATCCAGACTGGTCAAGTTCCCGGAACCAACAGGTGAGGGATTCCCCGTATCACTGGCATCCGGCTTACGCGTCCAACTCACACTATGAATCGGACTAAACCCGGTGCGCTGATCATTCGGATCAGCACCCGCATCAACAAGCGCCAACGCCAATTCGAAGTGCCCATTTCGCACTGCCAGGAGCAATGGACTCATCCCATCATTCACGGGTCGCGCAGAGCGGGTATCACACCACGCACAGACGGCATCCTTATCGCGCTCCAACAGCGCATCCACATCAACGCCAGCCCGCAACAACCGCTGAACCACTTCGATTCGACCTTCTCGAACGGCAAAAAACATTGGAGTAAAACCGGAGTACAACTTCGCGTGTACATCCGCACCAGCATCGATCAGCGCATCGACCACTGATGCATGCCCCTCGGCAGCCGCCCACATCAAGGCCGTTTGATTGCGATGCTCCGTCGCATTCGGGTCGGCATTATGCCGAAGGAGGGCCTCGACAACGCCCAAACTCCCGGTGTAAGCCGCCGTCATTAAGACGGTCTCACCCCCATCCGATACCCTATTCGGATCGGCTCCGGAGTCAAGCAAGAGCTCAACAAGGGGACCATTCCCATTCGTTGCCGCAAGCGAAATAGGCACCACTCCGTACCGGTTCTCTCGAAGCACATCGGCACCGGCCTTCACTAACAGCTTCGCCGTCTGAAATTCATCGTGATAGACGGCCCAATGTAACGCTGTCATTCCGTCAACCTGCGCCGCATTGACATCCGCCCCCGTCTTCAACAGGGTCTCGATTACCGCTACATCTCGACTCTCGGCAGCATCGGCTACCGGGGCCTCCCCCGCCGCCGCTGTAATTCCGACACGAGCCCCCAGCGCAACAAACACGACCACCTGAACGCAAATCCTTGCAGTGCGCAGCATGCCCATCGCTCCTACCCCCCGGTTAAACGGTAACTTCATCAAATAAATTCTCGACTTTCGCATTGCTATCACCAAACGACTCAAGATGCACACCGACACGGTCGAGAAGAGTCAAATGCAAATTCGCCAACGGTGTCTGCTCCGCGTATCGAATATGTTGCCCACCCTTCATGCCACAGCCAGCTCCACCGGCAACGAGAATCGGAAGGTTCTCATGGTCATGAATACTTGGATTACCAATGCCACTTCCATAGAGGTAGACGGTGTGGTCAAGCAGCGACCCATCTCCGTCAGGAGTGGCTGCCAACTTCTGAAGAAATTCAGAGAAAAACGACACGTGATACGTGTTAATTTTCGCAATCTTCTCTAACTTCTCAGGATCGTTTCCGTGGTGACTCGTTGGGTGATGCGGGTCAGGCACTCCGATTTCAGGATACGTCCGGTTATTCAATTCACGAGTCAGCTGAAACGTAATCACTCTCGTTAGATCCCCCTGTAGTGCAAGCGCCTGTAGATCAAACATCAGCCGCGCATGGTCCGCGAATGACACGGGCACCCCCGTCGGCCGATCCATGTCAGGCTCCGGATTCGTCATCGCACCGTGTTCGGCTCGTTGGATCTGGCGTTCCACTTCTCGAATGCTATCGAGATACTGGTCAACCCTGTTCCGGTCGCCGGCCGTCAATTTCGCCTTCAGCTGCTGAACATCCGCACTAAACGAATCCAGCAAACTTGCTCTGCTCTGCAGGGCCGCACGCCGCTCTTCAGGTGTCCCTCCCTCTCCAAACAATCGCTCGAAGACCATCCGGGGATGCGCCTCTGATGGTAACGGTGCGGTTGGTGACGACCACGACAAGCTGTTCTGATAGACACAGGCGTAGCCGTTATTACACACACCCGCAAGCGGATCCAGGTCCATGCATAATTCCAATGACGGCAACTGCGTGTCTTGACCAATTTGTTTTGCAGCAAGTTGGTCGGCGGTCGTTCCAAGGTGATAATCAGAACTCTCAGTGTGCTTAGCAAACGCCGCACTCAAAAAACCTGAATTCGACGTATCGTGCGTTCCCGGATACGACATCTCCAACTCAAGATTTGTCACGACCGTCAATTGGTCGCGAACCGGCTCTAATGGGCTCAAACTCGGTGACAACTGCCCCAATCGTCCCTGACCTTCAGGAATCCATTTATCGTGATGGCACCCCATGGGTATGAACACATACCCCAAGCGAGGCACTGGCTTCGCCGCTGTCTTTGCAAGTGCCGTGGCCGCCGGAATCATGGCGTCCAGTAAGGGCAAGGCCAGAGTCGCCTGCAACCCGCGCAAGAACGTACGTCTTGGTAACGCCTTCTTTGTGATGATCATGTTGAATTCCTCATCTGAAACGGTACGCTGTTTACAATCCCAAGAATAACTGACGAAAATCGATATCCTTCAAATTCCACATCGCGAACAATTTTTCGGATAGCCGGCGCATCATAAAACTCAATACCGCGACCAAGCGCAAAGGTCAGCAATTTCTCAGTCAATGTTCCGGCAAAAAGATCCGGCCGACTCAGTAGGCCTTCCTCTAAGCCCGCCACCCCCACAAAGTCCCCAATTCCTGGAAGTCCACCAGAGGCATCCATTAAACCGTTATCCCCTTCATGCTCACGCCAACGCCCAATCGCATCAAAATTCTCAAGCGCAAATCCAACAGGGTCGATCGTGCGATGACAACTTGCGCACACCGCGTTTGTACGGTGTGCAGCTAAGCGTTCTCGCATTGGTAAATTCGCTGCCACCGCATTCTCTTCCAGAGACGGGACATTCGGCAACGGCGGCGGTGGTGGCGCGCCAAAAATATTATCGAGCACCCAGACACCGCGAATAACAGGCGATGTCCTCGTCGCATACGACGTTACTGACAAAATGCTACCGTGTCGAAGCAACCCACCCCGTTTACTACCAGGGTCAAGAGAAACGCGACGAAACCGGCTACCGTAAATATTTGGAATCCCATAATGCTTCGCAAGTCGCTCATTTAGAAACGTGTAGTCCGCACTCAACAAATCGACCACGCTCCGGTCTTCTCGGAGGACACTATCGAAAAACATTTCTGTTTCTGCACGAAACGCCTGTCGTAGATTGTCGTCAAAGTCCGGATACAGTCGCGCATTCGGGGTCACGGCTTCGAGATTCCGCAGACGGAGCCACTGCCCCGCAAAGTTACTGGCCAGGTTAAAGGATCGTGAGTCCGCAAGCATTCGTCGGGTCTGTCGCTCTAATTCATCGGAATCACTCAGCACGCCACGAATTGCTGCATCAAGTAGTTCGTCGTCCGGGATACTGCTCCACAGGAAAAACGACAACCGAGACGCCAGTTCAAGGTCACTAATGCGGTAAGCAGCCCCACCATCCACTATTTCTTCTGGGTCGGATTCCACACGAAACAGAAAGCTAGGACTCATGAGGACGGCACTGAGCGCCTTCCCGATACCGGCGTCAAAATCTCCCTCTGCCTGTCCCTCTCTGAAAAACCCCATCGGACCGTTCAGCTCGTCCTCGGACACCGGTCGACGGTACGCCCGGCGCATCACGGTCATGAGAATCTGCTCTGCACAGTTCTCGTCGAGCGATTGATTCGTCTCAGTCGGTTCGCACACAAACAACCGCCGACGACTGGGTGTATCAGCAGCACCCGTCGCGTTATACGGCCCGGCAATTGATATCTCATATACAGCCGGTGTCTGACGCGGATGTCGAGTCTCATTAAAGTGTGACTGCAGCGGTTGGCGCTCTGTTTCAAGAAGCGAAGCGGTCCGCTTAAAGAATGTCACACCGACATCATGTGGACCCGCCGTTACTTCAATTCGTGTCCTCAGATGTGCATCCACCAGCGCATGGTCGTCTTCCTCAGGTGGTTTTTCAATCGTGAACAACTCAACGCGTTCTCGATCAATGAGCAACTCCAGTGTGTGATCCTCTGGTTGCCTCAATCCTCCTACGCGACCTTCGCGATTCCGCGCCAAGCGAATTTGAATGTCATACTCGCCGTTTTGAGCAAACGTATACGGAACAACCACTCCGCCACGCGTCCCGATAGGAAGACCTTCCATATGGTCTTCCTGCGTCACATCGGCCGGCAAACGAATAACATCACTCTGCACTGAGCTCAATGTCGTGCCGACGGCCAACCGGCTAACCCGCTGAGCAGCAGATATGTACCGGTCTAGCAGCGACGGGGAAAGATCCCCAACATTGACATTATCGAAACCATGACCCGCTTCGTCTGGAGGCAACAGTGCTGCACCATCGATGTCCAAAGCCAACAGATCACGAACGGCATTCTGGTACTCAGTGCGATTCAGCCGACGGAGCGATTCTGTTCGGCCAGCAAATGGTTGCGTTTCAGCGACCGCATCTAAATTGGCTTCCAACCATGTTCGCAACGCAAAGCTATCTTCGACAGGCGGAGGGGGCCGGTTCGGCGGCGGCATCGTACCCGTTCGCAATTTCCGTACAACTTTCTCCCATACCTCTGCGTGCTCCCGTGGATTTCCAACGTCGATATTTTCCAAGCTCAAACCAGCAGTTTCAAGCCCGTCGTTATGACAAGTAACGCAATACCGATCAAGTAACTGTCGATGGGAAGTAGAAGCCTCTTGCGCAGCGACGGGGCCAACGACGCAGGTTGTTACAGCTAGTGAAAGCGCAGTCTTTCTTATTTGCATTCTGGGCATCGCTACATTCTTGTCACATGCATATCAGAACACGTACCATTCGGCACCATGAGACTAGTCTTACCGGCAAAGCAAGTCAAGAACAAATATGACGTAACCCCATAGAACATAAAGAGTTAGAACTGAGCGATCCCCATTTCAGACACCACTAGAATCTCGGTGCCTTTTTCCTTTTGGAGCGTCATGAACGAGTTAATGCAAGCCGTCCGCTGCCACCGTTACGCCGGGCTCGATGAATACGGAAAACCCGTGCCCACACCAGACCCGCTGAGCGAAGTTCTGAGGCTGGACGAAATCCCTGCACCCCCATGCACTGACGGTCAGGTGCTTATCGATACCTATTACGCTGGTGTCCAATACCCGGACGCCCTTCAGGCTCAAGGTCTCTACCAGACGAAACCAGAACTTCCGTATATCCCAGGAATGGACGTAACCGGAACCGTCAAATCCGTGGGCACTGGCGTAGAACACGTCAACGTTGGGGACCGAGTCATTGCACAAATGTCGATCGGTGGGCTCTCTTCCGTCGTCAGTGTTGGCGCTACTAACGTCTGGAAGGCACCACCCCGTATCCCTCTAGCGAAGTGCGCTAACCTTGGCCGGAACTTCTTTCCTGCCTATCACTCCCTTAAGACATTAGGGAACGTTGCAGCCGGTGACCTTGTTCTCGTCGACGGGGCATCAGGAGGTGTAGGTATGGCTGCGATTGAACTAGCAAAAGCCATGGGCGCACAGGTCATCGCTGGCGTGAGTGTTCCCGAAAAGAAATCATTGCCACGTAAGGCTGGTGCTGACCGTGTCTTTTGTTATGGTCGTGACCGGGATAGCTACCGAACATTCAAAACTGAGGTCAAACAGGCCTCGGTAGAATTAGGTCATCCAGAGGGAGTCGATTGTGTCCTCGACATGGTGCAAGGCGACCTCTTTGAGGCAGCGCTGGTCTCAGCCATCCGACCGTTAGGCGTGATTTGCCTCGTCGGCTTTACAGCCGGCCAAAAACCCATTCGGCCGGGAATCCTTCTAATCAAACAAGCAACCGTTATTGGAAGTATCTGGGCTGGCTGGGCAACCAAACACCCTGCCGAGCATCAAAACAATGTTGCAGAAATTATCGCGTTCCTTGAAAGTGACTTAATCTCACCGCGTGTAGACCGCGTATTTCCGATACAGGATTACATCGAAGCCTTCGAACTCTTTGAGCACAACCGCGGCCGTGGCAATACAGTCGTCTGTTTTAGGGAAGAGTAAGACGGACCTTTTGATCAAGCTGCTTCTCATGTACCTTGATCATTGAACTTTTGGGTTCGTCTCCCAATCCCATATCGATCGCTGCCTGGTACGTCGATACCATCGCTGTAACCACCGGCAACTGAGCCTCGCACTCAGCCGCCGCTTCCTGAACATTCACAATATCTTTGTACGCCGCACGCAATGAGAAATCGCCCTCAAATTGGCCTTCAAGAATCTTCGGGACAAAGTATTCGCCGGCGAAACTTCGTGCGCTACCAGTCGTCAAGACATTGGCCAGTGTTTTTGGTGAAAGACCCGACTTAACCGCCAGAGGCATGACTTCAGCAAGCGCAGCAATGTTGATGTCATAGATAATGTTATTGACCGCCTTCATGAGTTGTCCCTGGCCAACCTCGCCACAATGCACGACAAACTCTCCCATGATGTCGAGATATGGCTTAACTGCAGTAAATCGCTCAGCCTGCCCACCAAACATCATCGTAAGCGTACCGTTCTCGGCCCGGAGCGGTAAGCCAGACACCGGACAGTCGCTGTACGACAACTGAACTTCTTCCGCGCGCTTCGCTAATCGAACCGCCGCGCCGCGATTCATCGTCGTCGTATCAACGACCACGGGGCAACGGCCACTGGCAGCTACACCACGGTCACCAAACAGCACCACCTCTGATTCCTTATCTGTGGGTACACACAAGAACAGAACATCTACCAGTTCGGCAAGTTCAGCAGCATCACTGGCGATCTTCGCACCATGTTCCATCAATAGCGCCGGCGGCCTCTGGTCCACGTCCCAGACCACCAGTGGAACTCCAGCCTGCACCAAGTTCCTCGCCATACCGAAACCCATATGACCAAGTCCAATAAATCCTACTGACGGATCTGTCATCTGTTTCCCCAAGTAGTTAAGCGCTAAACACCCTATCGCCAAGCTCAAACCGTCCCGTCGCCATACTAGAAACCTCCTAGATCGCGAAACGCCTGACTGCTCAATTCGCTACCCGCTTGTCACTGTCTTTGCATTATTAAAGATGAATGTAAATCAACCGATTTCCGACAAATTAATAAAACGGCGGGTGCTCAACAGTCACCACTTCAATCTCAAATATCAATGTCGCATTGGGAGGAATGGGGCCCTGGCCATCCGAGCCGTATCCGAACTCCGGAGGAATAATAAGCCGACGAATCCCACCGACCTTCATCCCGGGCACACCCTGGTCCCAACCCTCGATCACATGTCCTGTACCAACGATGTACCTAAACAGCGTGCGGTCTCTATTGGAATCAAATGACGAGCCCTTATTATTATCGGGTGAGGCTTTCACGTACAGCCAACCCGTATACCAGACTTCTATTCGGTCTCCAGAAGACACTGTGTCACCGTCCCCAATTTTTAAGTCCACCGTACTAAAAGACACACCCGCCGTCGGTATCCCTGACGGTGACGTCGGTCCCGGCGGTGCACACGCGGCAACTGTTGCGACACCAAATAGAACAACAGCAAAAAATACGGCGCGACCACTCATGAATATTTCTCCGTGAACATCATCCTCAACTTTCTTTACCTAGACTATTGTTTCGTCCACATACTTTCCTCTACGCGATTCGCCGCGCAGTAGTACCGTTTGCAAATACGAGCTAGAAATTTGAACGCCGCATAATGAATCGTGGCAACAGTCGTATCACCAGCATAATCCAACGCCAAATAGCCGGTGCGTACACAACCGAATCGCCTCGGTCGATAGCGCGAATTACTCGACCAGCCACATCCTCGGCATTGCCAGCGAACGGAGGCGAGGGCAATCCTGCAGTCATGCTGGTGCGGATAAACCCAGGCTTCACACACAAAATCCTTAGTCCCTGTCGGCGATACCGGTGGTCTAGCGCCTCAAGGTAAGTTGATAACCCCGCCTTCGCTGAACCATAGATCCGAGCCGGTGCTCGCCCGCGGTCTCCAGCAACCGAAGAAAACACACAGAGCGTCCCACCACCGTTACTGAGCAACCGCTGACTTGCGTGCTCACAAAACTCAATCGTGTTTACAAAATTGATCTGCATTAAATGCCGTGCCAACTCTTGATCTTGATCTAATCCATCTTGTGTCGCAAATACTGCTGCCGTCACAACCACCAAATCCACTTCGCCTAAAGCCGTGACAGCGGCGTCAAGTACCCTCGAGAATGTGTCCGGCGCTCCAAGGTCGCACAACAACGTCTCCGGCGCACTCGTCAATCCTCCTCGAACATGCAGGTCTTGTGCCGTTCTGTGCAGATCCTCCTGATTACGACCAAGCAAACATAACCGGTCACCCCGAGCAATTAAAGCCCGACTCACGGCTCGACCCATACCTTTCGTCGCACCAAGAACAATACAATTCATTCTGGGTCTCCAAAGATACGCACCGATTGGGCGCTTCGAATACGGAGCGCCGGATCCCACTGACGACGCACCGATTCCCAATGCGGCAATCGCGGTTCCATGGCTTTAAAGTGTTCAGCACGCGTAAATGCATCCTTCGCCAAATAGATTCGTCCGCCAAGCCCAATAGTCCATTCATTAAAAAAATCTACAAGACCTTGCGTATCGCGATCGATCGGCAAATCAATCGCCGCCGACATACCAGACAATGGAAATGAGAGCATCCCGTGGCCTTCATCACCGCAATTCTTGATTACGCACAAAAATGCGTTTGCATGCTTCTCAGAGAGGTACTGTAATAGTTGACGCATCCCTTCCGGTCCGTGTCTTTCAGGAATCACGCATTGGTATTGCGTAAACCCTCGTCGGCCATACACCCGGTTCCAGTTTCCAATGCTGTCAAGCGGATAGAAAAACTCGTACGGAGACTGCATATAAGCACGCGTTCTACTGCCATGGTGAAGATAAATGCCGTCATTAAAACGCCCGACAGACCACCGATTTAACGCCCAATGAGGTAGATCAAATGGAACGGTAGGCACTCGGCTAGGCTGCACCGGCGACTCTCGCCCAAACGTTTGCTCATTCCAACGCCCCTTGTACACAATGCCACGTCCCAGTTTCGTTCCTGCAGCCAACCCGTCTACCCAGGCCACCGTAAATGGCCACTCGCTACTCGACTGATGCAACTCATCGAGTAACGTATCAATGCCATCTAAACGCACGCTCTCAGCCGTTATCCATGGCGACGGTATTCGACTCATGCGAAAGGTAACCTCGAGGATATGCCCCGTTAACCCCATGCCACCGATGGTGGCCCAAAACAGCTCAGGTTCATTGGCCGGACCGCAGGTAATGACTCGACCATCAGCTACACGGACCAGCAATTCATCGACATAGGACCCAAAACATCCATCGATGTGGTGATTTTTGCCATGTACATCTGCGGCGACCATGCCACCAACAGTCACATCACTCGTCCCAGGTGTAACCGGTACAAACCAGCCACGGAGTAACAATAGTCTCACAAGGGAGCGTAAGCTGACGCCCGACTCTACTCGCAAACGACCATTGCTCGGATCGAAGTAAAGTAACCGATCGGCTAATGTCGTACACGCTACGCGCATGCCAGGTGAAGCTGGAAGAGATGAGTCTCCATAAGACCGACCTAAGCCACGACACAGTGAAACGTTTCGCGTTAATCCGAAAAGATCATCGGAGGAGATTTGTTGTCCAACGACCCCAACACGACCCCAGCCTGAAATTAATTGCTCTGGCATTCTCTCGACCCGCTGCAACTAAAACATGGTTGGCAAAGACACACTCAACGTAGCTGCTAGCAACCAGCCGGCACCACAGACCATCAACGACGGAGAAGAGAGCAACACATCCACGGGAGAATCTCCCGAGTCCGTCCTGTAGACAAGCCGGAGATACTCCATGACACCAAATACGACAAACGGCACAGACCAAAACTCTCGACCATCAACAAGTCCTTGCCCATCCATGCAATACAACGCATACGCGATCACTGTCATTCCGGCAGAGACCGACAGCGCCTGGTCCAAAAAGTTCCGACTATAACCAGTCAGACTCGGTCTATGCCGCGCACTTAAGCCACCTACAACGTCAGCGCGACGCTTCGCTAACGCTAAAAATAATGCCAGCGCAGAAGAACACAGTAGCAACCAGTTAGACGGAGGTGCAGACACTAGCGCGCATCCGAGTAATACACGAATAACGAATCCTGAGGTCAGCAAAAACACATCGACAAGTGGCAACTCCTTGCCGCGAACGCAATAGAACAGCTGAAGCCCTAGATACGAACCGATTAAACTCATCACGATCCCACGTTCGCTCGCTACAGCCAACAGCATCGCCAAGACGGCCAGGCTCGCACTTAGCATGAGAGCAGTGGGTTCGGATACCTGTTTCGACGCCAATGGTCGAAACCGTTTTATTGGATGTTCTCGATCTCGCTCGATATCAAACCAATCGTTGAATACATAGACTGACGAATTGGCAACGCACATCGCCAACAATCCCAAACCAAAGACAGAGAACTCCAAAACGCCGCCACCCCCCAATGCAAAGGGCACTGGAATCACGACGAATACATTTTTCAGCCAATGCGTCGGGCGTAATAAACTCCCAATGTGAACAATCGGATGAACCGATTTCGACTGTCGGTCTCCAAGTGGATCATTCATGCGCATATGATCCCGATAGTTGTGTCATAAGTTCTCAAGCAATACAGGGTTTACGACGCGGCAGAAACCCAAGATCGAAATAAACGGCATCACTACGAAGAAAAATTCTAGCTATTAATTAAACATCCGGCGCAAGACAGCAACCCAATACTTAACAGCGACGTGCCAATCATAATCTTGTTGCTAACGGCGGCATACTTTGCCATTCCGTCTGTTGACCATCTCTATTTCTCTGGTCTCCCCTTTGCCACCATTCCAGAGTATTTCTATTTTCTTGCCCTGCTCCCAATCATCGCATGGCAACCCATTAGAGAACGATGGTATGAGCTATTCACTCGGCATCTAAAACCTCAGACTGTATTAATAGTCGCACTGCTTGGAGCAGGCATCCTTGGTAAGGCTCTTTTGTTTACGAGTGGTGACTCCCAAGGTTTCGTCGCTTGCTATCGTGCCATCGATGAACAACCAATTTCTGGGAACTGCGAGTCGTCGTACTCCAATGCGTTTCGTCAAATCAATGGCACACGCATCGACACTCATCTCGACTTCGAAGCCCAGGACTGGAACTTGTCATTCGTCAATGACATCAGGTTTAACTATTACCACTGGGTACCCGGAACGATTCCTCGTGAACGCATACCTTTCTCTGTATCCTGGCGCGGTCTTTTGGAATACGACGGGGACCGGAACCTTGAAATCGAATACGTCGGTCAAGCCCGTGTCCGTATTGGACCAAACGACCTATCTCTCGGCCCCGCGTATGAATCACCGCAAACGATCCGCCTCCAACTACCGAAAGGATTACACAGTCTACTGATTACTTATACGTTTAACGATGGTAGTCGCAGGGGTATGGAGTCCGATCTTGGCCCGCTGCCCATTTTTCGCCTAACAACAGAAACACCACAAGGTTCTAGACCCGTCGAATCAGCAAATATTTCTGTAGCGCAACACGTCGCCAGTTGGCTGGTTGATGCGATTGGCTTTGGAAGCCTCCTCCTATTGCTCATGTTCTACCTGAAGAGTCTTAGCAAGCCGTTGCTCTTCGCTCTGTGTACAGGCGCAGGAATTACACTAATCTACCTACAAACTACAGAGTGGGCTTTCATTAGCCTAGATACGGCTTTTCTCCTCAGCCTAATCGTTCCCATCATTGCAGTCCTCCTAGGACAAACACACCTTCGCAATCTTTTGTTCGCGTACGTATCTGTCGCTCTTCTTGTTTTTATTCATGAGTCGATCTCAATGAGCTCTTTGGGCGCGGTACTGATTAGAGATGGAGGCTCTGACTACCTTGCGTACGAATCGTTCGCGCGGTCAATCCTCGATACTTGGTCCCTTGAAGCGGGAGAAGCCGTCTTCTACTACCAACCGTTTTTCAGATATTTACTATTTTTGGAACATCTGGTGTTAGGCGATGGCGACGTACTAATAACTGCCTGCGCACGCACATTACTTACCACCGCCATACTTGGAATGATTTGGCGGTTCCGAACACCGAACAGACTAAACACTATTGTTTCTTCCCTCGTTCTTACGTTTCTCTTGATACTTTTCAACAGCCCCAGCCTTCTAAATCTTTTACGCCAAGGAATATCTGAGTACCCGACATGGATTATGTTTCCAGTGGCCTTCTCAATGCTCACGAAACACACTGGACAGCATCACACCTCAAGCGCAACATTAATCGGCTTTGCAATTGTCACGCGTATTAACCAGTTCCCTGGCTGGCTATGGCTCTACGCAATCAGGTCGCTCACGCTATTAAGTTCAAACAAAAGGTCATTTTTGATCGGGACCGCATCACTTGTAACAATCTGTTTGATTCCGGTTACGCACAATCTTTGGTACGGAAATCAGGTTGTTTTCACGACCACAAGTGCTTCAATCCCACAAAATTTAATCCTGCAGCCAACCGACTACATTAATGCTTTTGACAACGATACGCTTCGGCAATCCGTAACCTATCAACTCGACAGATTGTTCTACGGTCCGACGTCAAACGAACGGGTGCCTCTTGCCGGTGGCGGGCTTGCACTAATCTTTCACGGACTTCAGTTGTTGTGGGTCCTTACGATCTTTATGGCGGTCGCGTCGCTAGTTACAAAACGCCCTGTCAGCGGACTCCAATTTGGGTTTTATTCGCATCGCTCTCAAGAAACATTTCAAAATCTAGCCATTGCCCTATTACCAGGTGTCTTTCTCGCGCCTCATCTCTTCTATCAGGTAGACGTGTCATACCCACGCCATATCATCCTCGCTCACCTAGCGATGGCCGCGGTCTCATTGCATGCAACAAGTGGCTCATCGCCAGAACCGAGTAAAACAACGAGCAACTCAGTCATTCAACGTTAGAAAAGATCAATCAGGAATCCTACGGGACGCTAATTCTAGCAATCCGAACACCGCCCGCTATCCCGCCAATCCAAATTTCATCGCCAACCTGAATGGCTGCAGTCCCCAAAATCAAATTGTCATTTGTCGGATATGTAAAGATCTCTTCTGAAGTCATGGACTCCACATCGACCCGAGCGACCCGTGACGTAATACCGTCACATACGCCTTCGCGCATACATTCACCGACCCGTGTATCCGTCGGAGTTGTATGACCAGCGGCTAACAACGTGCCATCCAATGCCCAATGAACATTGTCGACATTAAAACCAACGGGGATCGTTTCCGTTACAACCGGGTTCACACCGCGTGATAAACGAGTCACTAACTGCCCCCTATAGCCAGCCACATAAAACCAACGGCCATCCGGCGACACTTCAAGACCATTCGGTCCAATACCCGTACTGCCAGGAACCAATGCCCAGCCCGAACCAGCCTGCCACTCCCACACATCGTTAGTTCTCGGGCTTGTCGCAGCGAATCCTCCGCCCGGAAGCGGTACAACGGCATTCAAACCGAGTCCGTCAGGCGCCACCACACAACCAATCCACGTCGTGGTGGGAGATGCCCCTCGCACATCAAGTTGAAAGACCTCAATCGCTTCCCGTTGCCCATGACGGACAACGTAGAGTTCGTGCACCCCATCAGAACCAGAGAGCAAGCTAATGCCATGCGGTCGAAAACCATCGATGGTCATGTTCGGACAGGATGCGTACCGCTGCCGGTCATGCCGTGGTTGAGACATAGTTGTCGGAAACACGACAACTGAACTGTAATCGCGACTGTCTACCGCCGATAAATACCCATCGTCTTCCATACTTGAAACAATGACCCACGGGGATTCCGGAACGGCAATCAAGTCCTCTGGACTAATCGGGCCACAGGCAAATTGAACATCTCCATCTGGTTCACACTGCGCTTCCGAGAGTTCAAGACCACCAAAGAAACCAACGACAGTAAACAGTAAGACTCGTATCGTCATGCACTGCATATGTTTTCCTCTCAGTATTTCTTCACTTACTAAACCACGATATCTCTTCAGCGCTCTGCGCTAGAAGACCCCTAGCAGATACTGAAGCCGACGCTATTCGGCCATTACCAGTTCATGTCGAAGACGACGCAAGCAGAGCACCGCCAAACCCAATGGAATTCCAGCAAAGACAATAACAAGCGGTGCTGGAACAAGGCCAAGGTAAAACAAATACATCCACCAAAAGTCAAGACTATAGGCAAACTGCGACGAAAAATCTCTAACTTCGCCCTCTCCTGCTCTGACTTCTGGGCGCGCCTCACTTCCGACAAGGTGACGCACAGTGAGTGGCACAGCATCAAGCGCCGCCTCCGTGTTTAAGACCAGAGCAGACGACTGCCACTCCCACCGACGAAGTTCAAATGGACGGTACCCAATCTCCTCTGTGTGTCCGACTTTCGAGAAATCAACAAGTATTCCCGGAACCTGGATGAGCGTACTGACAACCAGGCCTGCGACCAGCATTCGCCTCCTCCATTCACGAGGCTTGAGCGCAAACCACGATACCAACGGCACACACAAAAACGCCAAACCCGGCAGTAAGTATCGAGGACCATAAGATCTATCTGCATCCCAATGAGCGAGCGTCGCGTAAAAACAGAATAACGTCAGGACGACCCCGCCGAACAGAAAGGCCGTGCGGCGATCTCTGCGAGAAAATTCCGCCAGCGCCCACACACCAAGAATGAGTAACGGGGAATAGAGAAAGACAGACCCGCCAGGACTAATCAATAAGCCCCAGACTCCAGCCCACATTGAACCGAAGCCGGCAGTTGCATCCCGAAGATACCCTGTATCCAATGGGTTACCGAAACGAGTCAGGTTGTAATAGGCCGTAATCAATAACGCCATCGCAACCGGGATAGCTACGGTCAGGATGTCTTTCAGCGCGCGTTTCCAATCCCGACCGTGCTCAAGAAGCAACCAGCAACCCACGGGCACCGTTACAAGCGCCAGTTCATGGCGCACTAAGAGCGCGCACCCCAGACCGACACCACCACACATTACCATCAGCATCCGTCGTGAACGCACACCGACCCAGACACCATAAATACCACCCAGCACACAGAACGTCGCCAGCGGCGCATTGAATCCAAACTTGGAATAAGGCCAGAGCATTGTCGAAAAACCGAACGCCAAGGCCGTCAGCACCGCTGGAACCAACCTACCTAGGATGGCCCACGAAAACGAGAACACAAGCCACACAGAAGCGGCAGCCACCACGGTACTGCCTGTCGCCACGGCCGCTTTTCGTAACGACTCCGACCGCCCAACTTGACTGCCCACGACATTCTCAACGGTTCGGCCCACAAGATAAAAGGGGACGCTGTAAAGCGCATGCCCGACACCATAAGGGGCATAGTACCGACCATCGATGCCACGGTGTGCGTCCATACCGAAAAGGTTGTAGGACATCTCAACCGACTGACGCTCGACCATGCTCTTAGTTACTTCGTACGTCATGATGTCTGTCGCCATGCTGCCGCCGGCCGTCAACACGTACACGCACAAAGTAAAAAGAAATACCAAGCGACCAGTTTTCTTCGACGACGACGTTGGAAAAGTAAACAGCGAATCGCTCCTATCGGTCATACCGTCGACCTCTCAGGCGAATAGACCCTCTTCAATAATGAACGTGAAAGCACACTCGCAATGATCAGTGGCATCACCCCACACATCACAGCAAAACCAATCGGCATGACACCAAGATAGAACAGATAGAGCCACCAGAAATCGAGACTAAACGAAAATTGCTGAGAAAAATCACGTTGCACTTCTTCCCCGATGCGAGATACCGGAGGAATGGCTATTCTACCGGTCATATACGCCACATTTCTTGGAATAGCTGTAAGCGCTGCTTCCGCGTTCAGTTTAAGTGGTGCACCCGACCAGGTATACCGACTCATCTCAATCGAATAGTTCTCAGTCTGTCTCGCAAATTCATTTTGTGTTTTTGAATAGTCAACCAACACACCAGGAAGCTGCACGACCACGCTTAGCATAAGAATGATCGGCAGCAGTTGCCGAAAACGAGAAAGCTTAGTCAGTGAAAAACTAGCCGCCAACGGAATCGTCACAAATGGCAAAACGGGAATCAAATACCGTGGGCCGTAGCTTTCGCCACCATCCCATTGATGCATACGACAGATTACCGCCAGCAACAAACAGACCTGCGACCCAAATAGTATGGCTGTTGATCGATCTCGACGTGCCAGTAGCCATAGTGCAGCAACTCCATATGCAGCAATGGGGCAGTAGAGAAACCAAGCTCGGCCAGGACTCGCTAATAATCCATACAGCCCGACAAGGATAGGTGTATCAAATCGAACGTTTGGATCACGTAATAATCCAGTATCAAACGGGTGACCGAAACGGGCGTAGTTATATGACATCCACAGCGAAACGGCAACCGCAAAGGGCACGCCGAATACAGCTAATCGACGAATAATGAGCTTACGGTCATCACCCGACTCCATCGTGATCCATCCGGCCAGTGGAATCACCATGACGCCCAGTTCATGACGAGTTAAAAGGCCGTACCCCAGAACGATCCCACCCCACGCCAACATCGATAGCTGTTTCGAGCGAACACCTGTCCAGACACAGTACGTCGCTCCCAATAAACACAAGGTCGCTAAGGGCGCATTGAATCCAAACTTTGAGTAGGGCCAGAGAGATGTTCCAAACGCCAACGCGAAGGCAGCGAACAAGGACCCGACTAGATTGCCCGTAAGACGCCAAGCAAAGAGAACTACTAATGGCGCACACAACGCAGCGGCAACCGCACTTCCCACCACAACCGCGGCCTTATCGAGCGTTTCTGGTTTCCCCAGCCGGACATTAAACAGTTGCTGGAAGACCTGTGAACTAAAATAAAACGGAACGCCAACTAATGGATGTCCAATCCCAACGGGTGCATAATATTGTCCGTCAAGTCCGCGTTCAGCCTCTGTCTCGAGTACGTTGTATGACATCGCGACAGAACCTCGCTGGACAAGATTCTTTGTAACCTCATAACTTGCAAGATCAGTCGCATAACTTCCGCCCGTTGTCGTTAAATAAACACAAAGCACTATTCCAAAGACAACAACGGCAGCTCGCCTGCTACTCACGACCGCGGCCCTTTCGATTCACATTCTGTATAGGAGTTCACTGTGAGGACGGCGCTACTACTTCACTACCTCGAAGGCGCCAGCGTCAGAATAACACGCCGTGAGCGCGCAAATGAGCGCCGCCTTCTGTATTTTTCTACTCAACATCCCGACTGCAGAATGCACTTATTGTCTAAGCTATAATTGCGACCCGCTACTGGTTTTCCGACCCACTGCCCGTCAACAAATATTCACGCTCGCAGCGTCGACTGGCTGGCGAGACAAGACGACTGATGATGTCGAACACTTTAGAACACTTTGAACGCCGGCCGTACACAGTCATCGTTGCCATCGGGGTCATATTTTCAGTCGCTTATCTCATGGCAATGACCCTGTTCCCACGTGAGCACGGGCGAGTCATCGATGGCGATGGTATTCAGTACTACGCTTACGTCCGGTCCATGGTCTTTGATGCGGATTTTAATTTTTCCAATGACTATCAACTTTTGTACGGTAACGACGATGGCGGAGTCTGGACTACAACCCGCACAAGCACTGATTACGCTATCAATCTGATGGCCATTGGGCCAGCGCTCTTATGGTTACCCGCATTTCTTTTGGCATACGCGACGTCATGGTCAATCAATCTCTTTGGCGCGCAGATCCCCCTGGACGGCATTGCTCTACCCTTCCAACTCTCCGCTGGTCTTGCTGGTATTACGTACGCGACTGCTGGAACCTGCCTGTGCTTCCGGATCGCTAAACATCTATTTACTGCAGAGTCGGCGTTCTGGGCGGTCCTCGTAACCTGGTTGGCGTCTCCAGCCATCTACTATTCCCTTAGCGCTCCTGCCTACTCTCATGCAACGTCTTTGTTCGCAGTGGCCCTGTTCGTTGACAGTTGGTACCGAACGCGCGAGCGCACCGAATTAACACGTTACATATTACTTGGCGTACTGACCGGACTCGTCACGCTAGTCCGTTGGCAAGATGCAATCATCGTACTCTTTCCGCTAACTGAAGCCGCGTACGGTCTGCTGACCAGAAAAATCACGTTTACAGTGACGGTTCAGAGACTCGGAGTTATGGCAGGGGCAGCAGCACTAACGTTCACTCCCCAAATGCTGGCCTGGCATGCCATATACGGCCAATTACTTCTCACACCGCAAGGAACGGATTTCATGCGATGGACCGATCCGCAAGTGTTATCAGTATTGTTTTCCTGGAATCACGGTCTCTTTTCGTGGACGCCGGGATTACTCGTCGCTAGCGCCGGACTCTACTGGCTCGTCAAACGCGATACAGTGCTCGGTTTAGCGAGTGTCCTGGTGGTCTTCACAGCGATCTACATAAATGCCAGTGTTGAAGACTGGTGGGCCGGAGAAGCATTTGGGGCACGCCGTTTTATCAGTTACACAGTCCTGTTCGCTATTGCCCTTACAGCATTAACCTCTTCGCTGGATTCGTGTCGCAGACTAAACTGGGTCCGTTTCGCTGCCATATGTTTGATCGTATCGAACGTGCTTTTTATGACCCAGTATCAACTGTACATGCGAGGCTATGACAATCTCGCTTCATACCCAACGACTGCAAAACAGGTACTACTCGAACGTTTTTTGATTCCATGGCGATTAGTCACTCAATTTCCTCGCGAGTAACGTAACCCCCAGGCAGTGACTCGGCCCTCTAGGTTTCGTTCACGATTTGGTCATAGAACGCCACGAAATCATCAGGCTTATCACCCGCTCGAAATTCTATCGCCGAGCGCGGATGAAGATTTAATTGCCCCGTAATGTTGTACGGAATGAGTGGGCCCCACTCCACCGTCTTTCGAATCTCAGGCATAAATTTCTGGAGCAATTCGATTACGGGCCGCAGGTCAAATTTCGGATTCCGAAGAAATCCAAGCAACAATTCCATCGGGCAGTTGCCAGCGCCACGACCTAAACCTGCCATCGTCGCATCAGCACGGTTCGAGCCCAATACGATGGCCTCAATCGTGTTAGCAAAAGCCAACTGCATATTGTTGTGCGCATGAATGCCAATTTCCTTGCCGGTACCCTTCATAGCATCAGCATACTTTCGGTAGAGCCGGTCGATCTGTTCACGATATAGATGACCAAAGCTGTCAACAATGACCATCGTACTCGCTGGTGAGGGAGCAATCGCTTCCAACACTGTAGCAATCTCCTCCTCTGTAATATTCGATACGGCCATCAGATTCGCCATCGTCTCGTAGCCTTGCTCGCTAGCGTGTTGAATCATGTCGACCGCTTCCGATACCTGGTGAGCATAAAAGGCGACTCGGATCATTCCCAGCACGCTGTCTTTAGCTGGACCAATCGCTGTCTTCCAATCACTCTTTCCGGCGTCAGCCATCGCCGAAAGCGTTAAGCCCGTGCTCGCAGCATCATGGTCACCAACAACACGCCGCATGTCTTGCTCATCACAATGACGCCAGGGACCAAATGAATCTTTCGGAAACAGTCGTTCAGAGTTCTTGTATCCAATCTCCATCGTATCGACACCTGCTTCGATACACGTGTCATAGACTGCTCGCACAAATTCATCATTGAACTGATGAGCATTGATCAGGCCACCATCGCGAACGGTACAGTCCAGTACTTTTAGTTCAGGTCGATAAGTGATCCACGGGGCATGTTCGGACGAAGTATTGTTATTACTCATAGCTTTTTAAGAACCACAATCAATGTTTTCTTTTACAAATAATTTCTTCAGCCACCATACGATTCTTCCGTCGGCTGATTACCGGCTACACAAAGCACTATGCCTCAACGCGGGCAATAAAAAACCTTCAACCCTTTTACCGCGCCAAAGAGTCACGGCTCGGTCTCCAATGAGGGAGACCCCCCGTCGAACAAAAATCTCTGGATAGCGAAGCTATTTAGCATAGCAGGAATAAAGGACGCCTCTCACAGAAACCCTTATCTGGCGCTGTCTGGACCTAATCGCGTCCAGCTAATGACTGAAATCACCTGTCGGCCTTCGTCATCGGTACGAACGGGAGGGCGTAAAATTAACTGTGAATCTGTTAGTTCATAGTACCGCCGAGCATCAGAATCACTGTCTCCAGGATTTTCGCTTCCGACACGATGATGCAGAAAATACCCCTGATCGCGAGGACCAGGACACGAAATGCAACCGACAATTTCATGCACCGAAAAAGGACCAAAATAGCTACCATATGTCTCCGTCGCGCTCAATGCTTCATCAGCAGTAGGCCGACCGCTGACAAATGCCACCCGATCAGGACGCATTAGGTGCACCGACATGTGACCAGAGCGTGCGTAGAACAAATACGCCGTCTCGTACTGATCGGCCTCTACTGGGTACCCATCGGTCGTGTGACGAGTAACCGACTCTACCCGGAACGCACCAAACAAGCTCTTATGTGTCTCTGTTAATTCAGTATCTGGTAAATCAGGTAGTCGTTCCCAAATCAAAGAGGCTTGCGAACCGTCGTCTCCAGTTGGAGGGCTGAGCACTAAGTTATTGGCTACAAACTGATACCCCCGTTGATAATCAGCACCAACGCCACTCGGGTTCAGACTCCCTTCAAGGTGATGCGTGATAATTTGTTGCTCTTCGTCAACGCTAAAGCTCCCGAAATAGGATGTATATGTACCAAAATCACGTAGTGCTTCCTCTGCGGTTGGTTCACTCTCGGCGTATGGCACCCGGCCAGGACGCATGATGGTCACGCCCATATACCCGTCCGCATCATAAATGAGGTACCCAACTCGGTCTTCAAGAGGCGCGGTCAACAGTTCCCCTTCTACATTTCGACGCTCAATTGTAGTTAGCGACCAAGCGCCCACAAACTGCTGGCGATTACTCGAAACAGAAGGGGCCGATAATGCTCCTTCGCCATTCGAATCCACCGATGGCGGGGCGCCACCACACGCCCACGTGCCTACAACCGCAAGTGCCAGAAACAGATAGATATAGCGAATAGTCATAGGTCTCCTCCGCCGGCCACACTCATAACAAGCCTGTATCCCTCACATCCGCCACTATGACCGCGGTGTACAAAGCAAATGGCTGGTTATCCGTTCTGTGGAATAACCACACTCTTCAAAAAATTCGTACAACCAGGCCTCGTCACCAGAACGATACATCCCTGGATGTAGTTCGAAAAACACTACCGGACGCTTGGTCTCACCGCAAAGGAGACTTCGAATGTTTTTCAACACTTCAAGTTCGCCTCCTTCAATATCCATGAATAACAAATCCATGGTGCACCGTTCACTCGATAGAAAGTCCAGCAAGGTCACACATTGAACCGTCTCGGTTGAATGCGTGCTCACACCCTTCCCCTTCCTACCGTCTAACCTTTCTGAATAATCAAGCCCCGTTATCTGTTCAATGCCAGAATATGGGGTAATTGAATCTGCCCTAAAATCCACAGACGAAATCGAAGGCGGTGCGACAGCCAGATTTAATAGCCGAACATTTCCAAGTGTATTCAATGCAACATTTCGTTCCGCTATTTCAAAATATTTCGGAAAAGGTTCAAACCCATATACTCGACCTTCCGGACCAACGAGGCGTGACAGGTGAATCGTAAACGCACCGTAACAGGCACCCAGTTCAACAACGACAAATCCCGGCCGGACAATGCGATCAAGCGCATCGAATGTCCATGGCTCAAATGTTCCAAACCGGCGCTGCGCTGCGGTTTCACCATAGGAAATAGGCAACCACATCCGGCAATTTCTCCGACGAATCCTAAAAACGCGCCCTGGCGTCTTTCGCTTCTGATGGTAAGCCGCATACAGACGGATGAGATCTGTCCGTAAATCACTCACTAGCCGGCGTGCATCCCGTGCCAGGAGACCTGGACCCGTAAGCCGCCGCAATACCTTTCGTACAAGGTCCCCGGTCGCCATACTACGCAAGGAACGCCTAATGTTTGATCTCATGAATAATCAAGGAGTCTCACTTGATCCAACAAACGGAAGTTCTCGCCTGCTTGCTCAACCAGGAACTCCTCCGGATGAATTGGGTTGTGGGGGGAACTTTCCGCTTAACGCATTTTTGATCAACGCCTTCAAATCATGCGAAAAGTCACTCTTGATAATCCATTCTAAATAGCCGGGATCTTTCTCGACGACTTCTTCCAGCGAAGCACCTTGATGTTTACCAAAGCTCAATCGAGCAGCCCCGTCTCGCCAGATGAGTTTTCCATCAACGTCAAGTCGGTTCACACCAGTCTGATTACGCACTGACGATAATCCCGCCACAGACAGATCAAGTTGGTCGGTCACCCCTGGACTTTTCATTTGCCCAAGCAAAACACGTGCTGTCGTGTCGATGTCCGCATCTGCCTGATGTGCATCATCTGGTCGCGTCCCAACAAATCGCTCAGACGCATCGACCAATGTTCTCGGCTCTAACCGCTGCCAGACATGGAGCGGGTCAATGAGCGCCACACCGTCAAATGTAAAATCCACGTCGACACGGTCGCATTCAGCCTGAAGCATTTGCCGATCAAACCGAAAGTTGTAGCCAATAAAATCATGTCCGGACAACGCCTCTGTAAGAGAGGCGGCAACCTCACGGAAGGTTGGTGCACCCTTAACGTCCTCATCCGTGATGCCATGTATCGCCGTGGATTCTTCTGGAATCGACCGCTCGGGATTAATCAATTGGTCAAACGCGGTCACGTGATAGTCAGGCGTGACCGTGGCATACGCAATCTGTACGATCCGATCGGATTTCGGCCAGACCCCGGTTGTCTCGACATCAAGAACGGTCAAAGGTCGCTGGATCTTGAGTGCCGAAGCAATCTCTATTAGAACGTCTTTTAGGGGGGTATTAGTACTCACTCGAATTCCGATCATGGTACCTGATTGAACGACAGCGCTTCTTCATGCACCGTATCGAGAATACTATCCAGATTCCCGGTATTAAGAGCAGTCACGGAATATCCAAAATCAGCCGACATTAATTCCTCATCGCCATCTGCCCCGTACGCTGGGCTGACGAGGGCAACCGTCACTCATGCGATCGCGATTCCTACACGTACTAAAATACATGCCTCTTCTCGCCAGCTAAAGCGACTTCCCTAGTCCAAAATCTAACCCCTACGTTAACCTTTCATAATGCCGTATCACCACTCATTCTGACGACACCGTTAGATTGACCGATCCCCTTACCGTATTTGCTGCAATACAGGCCCGTTCGGCAATCGTGACCAGTTTCTTTAACTGCGGGCCATCCGCCACTGCAGTCACGTGCATGTGAATAGCAGAGAACCGCGTCATGTCGTCAGATAACGTTGCCGTAACCGTCAGCGCTATACTCTCTACGCTAGCATCTTCTCGAGCGGCAATCGCCGCTCTAAGATTACTCATAAAACATCCCCCCAAAGACGCCAATAATAATTCTCCGCCCATCGGGCCAGCATTATGTCCACCTTTAGCCTCTGGCCGGTCAATGATAAATTGATGCTCACGAATCGTGGCCATACTGGCAGTCATTTCATGCTGTTTTAACGTTACGGCAATCTCAGCCATTTCTACTCACTCCCTCTTCTATTCGGTTTTACGCCATACAATTCTCACCACCCACAATAATAAAAGTGACAGGCGGCTGTTTGTTGCTTTCGGCACCTTCATATCGTTCAATGGTGTGATTAATTCTGACGGAATTCTACGCACATGAGAAAAGACACTCTCCGCACGAACCTCTTACTTTTATCAAGCATTCTAGTATTCGGTTTTCCAACGTCGACCCACGCCCAGGACAGACCGAACATTATCCTTCTTATGGGTGACGACCACGGGTGGGAAGAAACGGGTTACAACGGACACCCTTATTTACACACACCAGTCCTCGACGAAATGGCATCGTCTGGTCTTCAATTTAACCGTTTCTATGCAGCTCACCCAACCTGTTCACCAACCCGGGGTAGTGTTTTAACAGGACGCCATCCCAATCGCTACGGCACATTTGCACCGAACTGGTCTATCCGACCTGACGAAATAACCATTGCTGATTTATTACGAGAAGCGGGATACGCAACAGGGCATTTCGGAAAGTGGCATGTCGGACCCGTCAAGATTGGCTCGCCGACTAACCCGGGAGCTATGGGCTTTGACCAGTGGTTGTCGCACGATAACTTTTTCGAACTCAATCCGGTCTTGTCGAGCAACGGTGAAACACCCAGCCGTATCGAAGGCGAAAGTTCAAGTGTACTTGTCGATGCGGCGATTGATTTCATCTCGAATTCCCAAGCGAGTGAACAACCATTCTTCGCAGTCGTCTGGTTCGGCTCTCCACACGAACCCTATAGCGGATTGGATGAGGATCTTGAGTTGTATGACAACTTGCCAAGCCGGTACGAAGAAAGAATCGTCACCCTGACGTCAAACCACACTGGTCTTCAAACTCGACGTCCTTTGCGAGAGGTTCTCCGTGAACGCTATGCGGAAATCACGGCGATGGATCGCGCCATCGGCAAGCTGAGAGATTACCTCGAAAAAGCTGGCCTCAAAAATAACACGTTGCTCTGGTACAAGGGTGACAACGGTACGCCTTCCAGCGGTTTGGCAGACTCGCCACTCCGAGGCCTCAAAGGCACAATGTACGAAGAAGGAATTCGCGTGCCCAGCATTATTGAATGGCCGGCACGGATTCACTCTTCGCGAACAACGCATGTGCCAGCGGTTACGAGTGATATTCTCCCGACACTCGCCACTCTCGCAGAACAAAACCTCCCGAGTCGAATTCTTGATGGAATCAATCTGGAACCACTGATCGACAATGCAATGCGTACGCGGCCAGAGCCAATTTTTTTCTGGGGTTTCAATATCGGCGGGCTCAATGGTCGGAATGCCGCCCCCTATATCCCAGCGGACCTTCAGGAAGGCACCACCCCTCTAGTCAAACTCATGGATGGCATCCCGACACGTATTTTTCAAAACTTCCACTACTCAACAGTCCTACCAAGTGATTACCTGGGACCACGTGTCGTCCTCGATAACGACTACAAGCTTGTCGTTCAGGGCTCGACTAACTCGAGCACGGAACTATTCAACATAAGTAATGATCCTGGCGAGACGACCGATTTATCAGAACGTGAACCCGCCATCGTCGACGCAATGCAGCACCAACTCCGCGAGTGGCAAGAATCGACCCTGAAAAGCCTCACGGGTGACGACTACCGGTAACTCTTTGCACGTACGTTTAGGTTGATAGCACTGAACGTGCATTAATCAGCACGCTATCTATAGACAGGAGACAACCATGGCTCTTTATCAACTTCACTACAAAGCCAACCCAGCCCTATGGCCTAGTGACCCAAAAGAAAATCTTGCAATGTGGGAAGAAACGTCACAGGCCGCCGAAGACTTGCTCGCCTCCGGTACAATGCACGACCTTCATCTCATTACACCAACAGAAGGATATGCACGCGTCCAGGCGGAATCAAAAACAGCCGCACTCGCGATCGCGGCTAGCTTTTTCCCAATGTTCACTAACGAAATCGTCGAACTCGTTCCTTGGAACGAAGCAAAGGGCCCCGTACTCGAAGCGGTACGTCAAGCGGCCGGACAACGGTGAGCCCCTCAAAAACAAGGGCGGTAATACCGCCCTCTTTTCATCTTCCGACCTTCAGCGTAGACAACTAGCGACCATCGAAAATATATTGGACCGTCGCGCGGAGACTCCGTTCAGGCGCAGAAAACTGATTGTACGCAGCGGGCAGACTGTAGGCACTGACAATTTCATCGACCGACCGGCCTATCGCCCGAGGCAAGACGGCGCCTCGCATTTTCGACTGTCCGATGGAATACGAGCAGTGCATCCGCATTGTCTTGCTCATCGGTGAAATTATAGGTCCGCCCGTCTCGTACCTTGATACGCAAATTATGTTCGAGGTAATCGACTGCAAACTCTTCCATGCCCTCAAGCGTCACTTCAAAAGCATCATCATCACTCGTCTGATAACGAAGCCCACTCGTACTGGCGACGAGTTCTCCGACACAATCACCGAATCGGTGTTTGTGTATGACTGCCACTCGCTCATCGAGAGACACCTGCCTAAACGTCACAACAATTGAGGCTCGGTCTCCATTAATTTCAATATCCTCTTCGTATGTTTCGTAACCCGACGCAGACACATTGACCCGGTACCGCCCCGGACCGAGCGTAGTGGATTCAAATGGCGTGGTACCAACATAACTCCGGTCAATAAATACATCGGCCCCATCAACATCGGCCACAATCTGCAGCACAACTGGCGGCACCGCCGTCACCAAGTCTGGTTCCGCCTCAACGACTGGCTCTTCTGTCGAAGGCAGGGGCTCAGCACGATCCGGTTCGGCGGGTAACGGGTCCAATTCACTGGGTGCGGCTGGTGACACCGGCACATCCGCAGGTGCCGTTACTGTCGGGGCATCAGCCATCGAATTTGGCTCAAGGTCTGTCGAGGTTCTGAACAGAAATAGATATGCCGCACTGGCGACCACCACGACAGAGACCAGCACGTAGAGCCCTGTCGGTTTTTTCGGGGGAACACCATCGACATCGCGTAGTAACGTCATTAGTCCTTTCGTGACTCCAGCTATGCCATCGAACCGTTCGGTGCATACCGACCGATCGCAGACTTAATAGTCTCAGCGGTCACACTAAAATGAGAGGCTTCCCATACCACCTGGCCTTTGTGAATCAACAGCGTTTGCGGCGTTTCATGTCGCACCTTAAACCGCGCGGCCACAGCATCTGACAAACCCCGATGTGTCTGGACGGTCACGATGACGTATTGAGTCGTATGCTGACCTGTACTAAGATGATCCACCAATTCATCGTAGGCTTGCGCACTCGTCCCACACGTGACGCTGTGTTTAAACAAAAGAACTAAACGTTCCTCTGACGTGGCAATGGCGTCCTCAAGTACCTCAGCACTGTCTAGAACCATTAATTCTGAAGGCATTGTAGAAGTGTAACAATCGTGTTCGATACGCGGTGGGCCACCAGAAAGCATTCAGTCCGAATCCACGACACTGAGACGGTTCCAATACACCACCGTCTGCAGCACTTGACCGTCTACGTCTGCGGCAGGCGGCTTCAGGATCAGCTGGTCGTTTCGAAACTCAAAAGATCGAAATGCCTCGTCACCGACCCTGTTTGGATTGAGATGGCCGTCCCGTCGGTGCAGGACCACGGCCGCGTTGCCATCCACCGTGAACGAACCAACGTAACTGACATAGCCCTGCATTGCAGCAGCAGCTTCTGTCGACGTCGGACGCGCCCCTTCGTAAAACGCACGATCCGGTCGCATGAGGTGAACCATCATGTGACCAGACGGCATATAAATGAGATAGCCCTGCTCATACTGTGGCGTCAGCACCTCACGACCGTCGGACCTCCGTCTCTCCACCCTGTCGATTTCCCAAAACCCAAGAAACCTCGAATCGATGTCACTAGCGGGCGACGGCGCGATCTTCTCCCAGACATTGCGCAATTGAATGCCGGTCGTCCCATAACCGCATCCTCGGTCTGTTAGAAAAGAATCAGGACATTGCAGACTTGGCGTCAGGGCAAGTTCGTTCTCGACAAGCTCATAGAACGGCTGCGTGTCCCCACCAGCCCCGCGTGGATCAAGACTGCCAAGCACCTGATTCACAACGTAGCCGTCTTCCGTGTCGATCGAATAGGACCCAAAATAGGCTATGTAGCTTTCGACTGCCGCCAGTGCTTCCTCAGGTGTCAATACAGCACTAGCGCTTCTAGCGCGCTTGTCCTGCTGCACGACCGCTGCCATCCGCTCACCGTCGTACATCAAATAGCCGAGCGCTCCCGGCCGTCCTATCTCCTGATGGACAAAATCCTGAAGCAGTTCGCCCCGCTGGTCATACCGCTCCACTCGGACAAGTTTCCAAGTCCCGCCAAATAGAGTCCGGGCATCATCCACTTCTGACATCGCGTCAGTAACCTCCATCGACGACATCGACTCCGAAGATTGACATCCGGTAACAACACCAGCCAACACCAGGCCCATCACGCCCCTGCCAAGACCGCGATGTCGTAATAGAACACGCAACGCACTCAACTCTTCACCTCAACATTTCGAGCAACCACAGCAATAACAATTTATTTTTTCGTCCGGTTAATTTTCACGGTTTAGACTGCTCACAAGCAAATGGTGTCGTAAGCGGAGGATCACACATGCTTCAAAAGCCTTTTGGCGCAATTACAGTCTCACTGTTGATGGTGCTCGTAACGTCTGGCGGGGCTCAGGTAGACCAACCGGGAGTGCACCTAAACACGGATGAGATCGCAGCGATCGCGAATCGAGTTCGAGCTGGTCGTAGTTTGCAGCCTGAACGTTGGCCCAACGGTGCCCGCGTCGCCGTCCTGCTGTCGTTTGATGTTGATAACGACACCATATTGCTTGCCCGAAGTGACAATCCTTCGATCGGGGCAATGTCCCAGGGAGAATACGGAGCCCGTGTTGGTCTGCAACGTGTGGTCGACCTGGTCGATCGACACAACATTCCAGCGTCGTTTTTTATCCCGGCCGTCAGCCTCATCCTGCAACCTGACATGGTTGACGTCATACAACAATCAGGCCGGCATGAATTCGGTGTCCACGGATGGATTCATGAATTGAATACCGAGTTAGATGCTGACACCGAACGAGACCTGGTCGGCAGAGCCACCGACTATCTTGAGAACGTCACGGGTCGGCGACCCGTTGGGTATCGGGCACCGTCCTGGAACTTTAGTCCGAACACGCTGCGCATTCTCAGAGGGTTCGATTTTTTGTATGACAGTTCATTAATGGCCGATGATCGGCCTTACGAACTGCTTCAGAACGGTGAAGCGACGGGCATCGTCGAACTGCCGGTCGAGTGGATTCTTGACGACGCACCGCTGCTCAATCCGCGCGGCGCAAGCTATACGTCACCACGCGACTTACTCCAGGTCTATATCGACGAATTCGATCAAGCCTACGAAGAAGGCACGATGTTTCTGCTCACAACACATCCTCATATCATTGGGCACCGCTCACGCATTCTGATTCTTGAAGAACTCATTTCCCACATCCAATCGGTTGGGAATGTCTGGTTCGCCACCCACGAACAGGTGGCGCGCTATGTTCTGGAACAAGCCAGATAACCGTCCGGCGTCAATTGGTCACCACATCGGGTCTACCCGACATCGCTTTGGCGTAGTGATGTCTGCTCTACCTTCCGCTCTATTCACCGCGATATGACTTATGAGTAAACACTCACTTCATGCGCATCATTTAGACCAATCATGACCACAGCATCCATTCAGACAGAGATCTCACCAATAGGGAAAAGCGCACGGATCGAATCGCTTGATGTGCTTCGCGCAGGCCCTCAATTCGAGGTCCTCGACATTAATAGTCTTGATGAGATGGCCATGGCGTCGCCAGCCATCGTCGGCGACCGACTCATTATCCGTACACGCTCAAAGGTGTACAGCATCCGGAAACCAGCGGGTGACCGCGAGAGACCGTAGCGCGCGTTTCCGAATTCGGATAAATCGCTGGGGGGAGCGTTCCCCCCAGCCAAGAGCGCAGACTCTCCAACAAACGGATAAGCCCCCCATCAGTCTCGACACTACCCGCCGATTACGCCCACTCCCAAATTTTTGCCTTTGAGCTGCCGTCCGCCTCCACGTCGTATTCAAAGACTGAGGCAACACCATTCAGTCGGGAAAATTTCTCTGACGTCGTCTGAAAATGAATGGCCCCACGGTAGTGAGTCGCGCTTCCCGGCCCACCCGATTGATCCGAGGCACGGCCAAGCAAATGCACCACGTCACCATCGGCGGTCGTCATGACGCCATGACCTTGACCAAAGACGGAGCCGTCTGTCCGGGTCGTGGATGTGTACGTCCATATCGACGTGTGCGCAACACCTTGAATCGTTCCGGCCGCTTGCAGCGAGACCTTAAGAACAGCCCCACCATCTTCGGGGGGCAACACCTCGATACCTTTCACCTGTCCCGTCTCTTCATACAACAAGTCACCTAACATTGGCTTTCCTCCTTGTGGTCTGTCACCGATTAGTTGAGTGAATAATGTAACTTCTGGTCAGCGTGGGGTCTTGGCAATGTCGGGCAGGCGCATTGGCAGGTGTGCCAATCCCAACATTCCCTTCCATTGTTGAATCGAACGTACGTGCCAATCCAACCGCTGACTCGCCGATGAGTCTGATAATTATTCCTGTTCGCATTTCAGTGCCTTCTGACGGCCCTAGGAAAAGATGCGATAAATGCATTGTCGACGTGTCGCCACTCGCTTCCCGTGCCGCTTGAATCCCACTCAAAAAGCGGTACGAATCGGCTATTGTCGTCCCGGTTTCCAGCGTGCAACGCCTCGTAGAAACCAAAGAACTGCGATCGCTTGAGCCTGAATAGGCGTTTCGGTTCTCACCAATATTCCGATTCGTCAAAAATCTTCTGTTACGGTCGTTACAAGTAATCGTTTCGTACTCAACCGTTGCGACAGATGACGCCCAATGCTCCATATCGTCCCAGGACACAACCCTTGTCAATTGGTTCATTTCGGCATTGTTCCCTGCGATAGGCTGGCGATAGAAAACCATATTCGGCCCTCCACTCTGGATTTGCCGAACTCGCCCCTCTTCAACCGCATCGTCGAACGTCACGCCATCATTTAAGTAACACTGCGTCGCGACATAGAGCGAATCTGGCGGGGGCAACTCCTGCGCACTTGCGAGACTCGCAAGACAGAACATCGCACTTAATTGAACCAAGATATTTTTTTTCATTTTCCACTCCCGACACAATCAAGAACACATACCGAGTTAAGTAAACTCAAACCCACGGCTAGAGCACTAGTTATATGCTGCTCTATGGCAGACCATTTATTTTTCAGGACAATACAACAACATGAACTATGGTTCAAACAAGTCTTTACTAACTAAAACCCGACGTAAACGTGTTGGTCTCGTGTTCGAGGTCCTTCAATAACCAGCACCCTCACGTAATAGCGCGCATGACAACACGCTCAGATTTTTCTCGGATCGCAGAACAGATGTTGCATGACTACGACGCGCATACACCAGGAACAACGTTTGCCGACGGGTTTCGTTTATCAATCAGTGATGCCTATCGACTGCAAGCACAAGTTGCACATCTTCGAGAACGTCGTGGTGAACATCTTGCAGGCTACAAGATCGGATGCGTCTGCCGAGGGAATCAGGAAAAGAATGGACTCACCCATCCTGTCTATGGGCGCTTGTGGTCAACCGAGCAACACGTAACCAATGTCTCGCTAGCCATGAAGGAGTTCGCCCACTTAGCGATCGAAGGAGAACTCGCGGTCTCGCTGCGCCATGACGTCGACCCTCGACGGTCATCGATTCAAGAGATCGCGGAGGCGGTCGACGAAGTCTACACAATCATCGAACTCCACAATCTCATTTTACGCAGCGACCATCCGACTGGCGCAGAACTCATCGCAAACAACGCCATCCATGCAGGCGTTGTGTATTCCAATGGTGCCAGACCACCAGAGACCGGAGACTGCACAGAATTGTCGGTCACTCTTGATGGAAGCATTGCCGAACATTGGGTTGATCGGCGATGGCCGGACGATGTCCTCGCGGCAGTCCCCTGGTTGGTCTCAGAGCTTGCGAAAGAAAGCCACTATCTCAAGGCCGGACAGAAAATCTTAACTGGGGCCTGGGGGCCCCCGCTTCCCCTCCAACGATCGAACTCAGCAGAAACGCCTACTCTCTCTCACAAAAGAGACGAGTTCCACGATGCAGCGCAATGCACTGAAAGCACAACAGTCAACCGGGTGAAAGTGGAATCGACGTTGTTCGGTAGTGTCGCAGCGTCGTTCTCATGCCGTCAGTAAACAAATTACAGAGAGGCTCCAATCGCGCACTTTCGCCTATTGGTGTGTCGGCACCACGGTACAGAGAGAAGCTATCGCCCGTCTATCAAAATGAACTCTCCTGTGGAGGCCGATTGACGGATGCGAACGAGTTCCTGATAGCCGTCAGAGTTGTACCATTCAAGCGCCTCAGTTCTTGAGTCGAAGCGAATAATTACCGTGACTGATGCCTCCCACTCTCCCTCTAGGACTGTAGGCTCAGCGCTCCCCGCCAGGATCTCGCCGCCATATTGCTGAAATACATTCCCAAAGCCGGCTCGATAATTATTGTACGCTGCCGCATCCGTGACTGTTAGCTTCGCGATCATATACGCCGGTGGTTCCTGAGCTGGCAGCACGGCTCCCATCAAGATCAACACTATTATGAAAAAGAATTGTCGCATCACATCCTCCTTTATCAGTTATCAGTAGTTCAGTGTGAACCAGGCGATCACCAGTTGATATACCAGCGTGCCCTATCCCACACACCTTGCCAGACTGGCAGGATTGTCAAGCACGAACGGGGCTGGTGTCAGCCCGTCGGCACTCACCAGCGTATCGAACGCCACCTGCTGTAGCGCGGTGGTCTCCTGACGTGACAGTCCTAGCTCGAAGGCGGAGCACTCGTGATCACCTAGCGAGCGTGGGTCACGGCCCGTCAGTCGTCCAAAAACAACGAGTGCTTCGAGGTAGTAGCCATAGGTACTGGCGTGGTAGTAATCGTAGGTCCAGAGACTAACCGTACCGAACTCGATACCGTCGTACGGATTCGAGTCGGCCACGCCGGCCTCCATGGCACGGTTCCAGGCCTCACCAACTGGAACCACCGACGTAATCGCCGCCGAGGCCTGCGCCGCCTGGTCGTAGCCAGCACGGACTTCTTTAGCCATGGCATCAATGGGTTGCCCGGCCCAAGCGCCCTCTGGTCGGTATGTCTGATCCGCTCTGGACCAAGTAGCCATTAGGTGTACTTCGACCGCTGGATTGGAGGCGTGGAGAAATTCCGCGATTCGACCACTGGTGTCGACGAGTTTGTCTGGATTACCTGGATCCTCGAAATCCAGCGTGCTCTGCCCATGCATGACGACAGTGTCCCAGGCCCTCCGACCAATGGTGCCAAGTCGGTTCTCGAGATGGAATTCTAGGCCGCTACCGGGTTGCGTCTCCACATACACGTCGTAGTCCGAACCGATTTGATCGGTGAACGACTTAAACAGGGCTGGCACTCCGCCAATCCCCGTATTGTTGAGGTCGGTGACCGTATCGGAGCGGTAGAAACGCACCGGCGAGCCGTGGCCGTAAGTGAAGCTGTTCCCGATGAACAGCACGGTGGTATCAGGCTGGGCCCAGGCCGCAGCCGGAGCGCACAGTGTGGACAAGATCAGCGCCAGTGTGATCCTCATGCGTGAGTCCTCCTTCGAAATCCGTTGGCTTCCTTGCGAACAGCGTCAGCGATTCTGGAAGCGAACGGGCGTCAGGTCAAGTTCGACCGCGGAAGTACTGCCGCACGCACGCCCTCGACTCCCCTCTGAGCAAGGCGACGCCCATTCAGAGGCGCTGGACTTCAGTTCATTGGTCTGAGGTAAGTCGTGCAGTGATCCCATCGTCGATACCGGTTAATTTTGGGCTTGGTCTATCATGGCCAGGCGAAAACGACTTCGCGCAAGGGGGAAGTAAATTGGCGAGTTTCACAGAGCGGATGATCGGAACGGCGAAACTCGACGTGCATGCCTATGAAGAAGTGGAGGCCGACACTCGTGCCACTGGCCAAGCCACAGGAGTCGTGCTTCTAGCCAGTCTCGCTGGTGGGATCGGATCAGTCGGCTTGGGGGCTGGAGGTCTTGGTTCATTCACTATCGGCGCCATCGCGGCGTTGATCGGATGGGTCACTTGGGCCTTTACGACTTATATCATTGGTACCCGGCTGTTGCCAGAGCCCCAAACACGCGCAGACGTCGGCGAGCTTATGCGGACCCTGGGGTTCGCCCAATCACCGGGGCTACTTCGCATTTTCGGAAGCCTCCCCGGCGTGGGTCCCCTCGTCTTGAGTCTCATCCAGATTTGGCTGTTGGTCGCCATGGTGGTTGCCATCCGCCAGGCCCTGGATTACCACAGCACCTTCCGGGCCGTGGGTGTGTGTCTCGTGGGGTGGGTAATTTCGACTGTAATTGCTGTTGTCCTGTTACTATTCGTCGCTCCTTGACGGGCCTCCTCGTCGTCTCGGGACTGCGCCGGTGAATCGACACTGTCCAAGGGCGCCTATCCACCAGAACCGAAGACGGTCCGCACTCCGAGCGAATTATTGGACCTTGCGCCCCTCAACTCCCGAGTGGTGACATCACCACCGGAAGGCGATCCTCCACGATGTCGACTGCGACTTCGTCACCCTCTGCCAAGCGCGGACTGAGGTCGTCCCGAGCCGTGTACCTCGACGCTTGACTGTCGCCGCGCGGACCGCAGAAATGTAGGTCGATGGCGTCCTGCGCGCCGACGTTCCGCATGACGTGAATCGTCTCATCCTCGGCGAACTCGGTGAGTTCCGACGCGCCGAGCTGTGCTCGGCGAATAACGCGAAGGCGATCTTCCGCAATCCGCGCAAAATCGATGACCTCGACCGCCCCCTCAATGCGGCGGCACACGGCGGAGTAGTCATGAGAGTGGATGTGCGCCATCTTGCCAGGCGTCCACAGGATGCCGACCAGTGATGAGCCGTGGTCAGGACTCCGCCAGAATGTTAATCGCCGGTAGTTGATACCGCCCTGGAGCGGACTTTGGCGGAGCGGGACGAGTTCGCCGATAGCCGGCTGGACTCGCTCCAGTATGCGCCGGGCATAGTCGAGTGTTACGGGACCGGCACGGTCGTCCAACTCGAACAGATCGACCGCTTCGCGCACGGTGAGCGGTTCGCGTGCCGCGAGCCGCGCACGAAGGTCCGCCGGTTTCGGCGCCCACCGGCGGAAGACGATGAAGCTGGCGGCGAGCGCGGTAAGCCCTCCGACCACACCATACGCCGGCTCGCCCCGAAGCACCGCAACGAGCAACCCCAATGAGAGACCGGCGGTAGTGACCCAGGCAACCCCGGCGGTCACGACGACGCGCCACCCTACGTCAAGCAGCGTCCGAATATGAATCTGCAGTCCGATCGACGCGCAGACCGCCGCGATGGCGACGCTGACGACAATATCGTTGACCTCCAGGACACTCGCCCACGCGTCTGCGCCTCCCATGGATCCGGCTGCCGAGAATAGCTGGTCCCCGAGGACACGCAGTCCGAACATCAACATGTACCCGATGACAAAGAGTGGTAGATGCGCCGTCAGGCGCAGGCTGACGCTCTCTTCTGCCGGCGCGCGGCGGCGCAACAAACTGAACCCGATCAGGAGCGGACCCAGCAGCAGAATCCGAATGGCCTTTGCCATCGTCGCCACGAGACTCTCATCCTCGCCGAACTGGCTCCCAACGGCGACGCTCGATGACAGGTCATTCACGGCGAGCCCGGCCCAGAGGCCGGATGATTCGGTGTCGAGCTCGATCGCCGTCGCAACGGGAAGCAACACCACCAACGCGACGACGCTGAACACGAAGATGGCCGTCACGGCAAGCCCCTGCTCACGGCGTCGTGCGAGCACGGCCGGCGCGAGCGCGTTGATGGCCGACGCGCCGCACACCATCGTGCCAATTGCCACGAGATCAGCGATCTCTCGCCGGAGTTTCAGCCACCCGGCCGTCGCGTGCGCGACGAAGAACGTCGCCGGCAGCGTGACGACCAGGACAAGCAGGGCGAGCGCCAGCAACCGGGGCTCGATGAGGTCCGTCCGGATCTTTAGCCCCATCAAGACGATGGCGATACGGAGCAGCCACTTGCCGGTGTACCGAAGACCCGGCTCGTACGGGTCGCCGTCACGCCGGCCGTCGATATTCAGACCGAGCCCGCGCGCGATCGGAGAATTCAGTACCAGCGCGCCCAGTCCGATCGCTACAACGACGCTCGACGCCCACGGCGAGGCTTGAAAGACGATGGGGGTCGCGACGAGCGCGACGAGTGCTAGACCAAGGGCGAGCGCGAGCCCTCGGAACTCACGCGGTGAAGGAATCCAGGCAGGCATCGGTTGTCTTCTGACGATAAGATCCGCTACCAGACCTTCTTGATATAGGCATCACCCGCTTCATATATAAACCGCTGGAAATAGCCGGGGGCTTCGCCCGACTTCGGGACGAGTCCCGCCCAGTCCAGCCCCTTCCCAACACTGATGCCTACGAATCGGTCTTCTTTTTCGAGCACCCGAACGGACCTGGTACTTCCAAAGACGAGCGCCATGTCGACGTTGCGTGGATAAACCACCGCCATGTTGTTGATACCTCCCGCACCGCGTGCCGGCACCACTGCAGTGTTGTCATTCCAGTGCCGGTCGGTCAGTTCGAGAGCGAAGAAGAGGTCTCCGTTCCGCCTATGAGCCGATGCGTGGGTCTTGGTAACGGTCATGTCGAATAACTCTTTGCGGAATCCCCAGTCGTGTCCGATCGCGAGCATCAGCCAATCTTCAACGGGCATGTTGTGGACATACCATGTGTCGTGTCCGTCAGACGCCACAGCCTTCAACATCACCATCCCTTCCTTGTAGCGGACTACGGGATTTGATTGGTTGTAATCGACAATAACCAGCGACACCTCGGGGTTTTCCGGCATCGTGAAATTTCCCGGGAGCAATGTCTTGTAGAGAGCGACGTCTGCCGGCTCAAATGCGACAAAGAGACCGAATTGACCCGTGTCTGCGGGAAGGCTTTTCAGGTCAATGGCTCGTTCAGAAGGCTGCCGTGGCCCGGCTCCACGGTTGATCAGCGTGGTCTTGGAATCATCCTCAAAGAAATCGTGAAGACGCTGGATTAGCATCCCCGCAGAGTAAGCCTGTTCTACTTTCGATTGATGATTCCCGAGCCCGTCGGTTATCCAGGGGAAACTGGTGACAATGTCATTTCCGGTGTCATGACTTTGGGCCAGGGTGAGTGCGTTGGGAAGCGCCATCGCGATGGCGAGCAATATGGCGGGTGTTAACTTTGTCAGCATGGTGCGATGTTCCTTGTTGTTTTAATTCGTGACCGACAGGCTTCGAAGCTATCTGGTCGCTACGAGAAAAAGGCGCGATTCGCGTCGGCCGTCACTATGGCCGAGGCGTCCAGAAGAAGACTTCCCAATCGCGAAGTGGTTCGGTCCCTGGCGTGTACTCCGTGTCCAGAGGCCGTCCCCCCCCCCACTTCTCAAGCATCGGGACGCGCGCGTCACCGAGGACCTCGGTGGCGTGCATCGCATACGTCTCGTCACCGAAGCGCAACCATCCGTCGCCGGTTCCGTCTCTCACACGCTGTGCCCAGTATCCTCCGTCGGGACGAGTGGCCGTGATCACCCCCTCGGGGGTGCCCACGTATGAGAGATAGACGACGAACGGGGGAAATCCGGCGAGTTTCATGACCAGTGGGCCATCGAGGTTTCGTCCGAGCCGCGTAAAGTCGCTCGGCGCAGACGTCAGCGCGCCGCCGATGATGACACCGGGCGTCCGCGAGAGTCCCGTATTGCCGAGGTAGGGAGCCGTGGACACCCAGGCTGCCACGCCGACCAGGAACACCACTCCGGTCACAATTCCTACGGCCTTCTGCCCCCTCATCCCACGTCCCCCGTATTGAATTCTACCCTGCGTTCTCAATGCGACGCCCCGATCAGACGTGCTGCCTGAGGGCGCCAACATCTTACTTCCAAACGGCGCTTCGCGCTCAACCCGGCCTCTTCCTTACCTGCGACCTTAGATAGCGTCAGTCGACCGGTTCAATTCGCAGCAAAGCGGCCGCGCCGCGCGCCGGGTCAACGCCGAGAAAGCTCCCGGCGGTGAGCACGTAGATGAGCCCCTCAGGACCCTGCTTCACATCGCGGATACGGCGACGCAGCGGTTCCAGCAGCGACTCCCGCCGCTGCTCGAGACCACGCTGGTTGAACTTGATCCGTTCCAGGTGTCCGGTGCGCTCGATGCGCCCGGTCATCAGGGAGCCTACGAACAGGTCACCACGCCAGCCCGGAAAACGTTCGCCCGTGTAGAACATCAGACCGGAGGGGCCAATCGACGGAATCCAGACGAACTCTGGCTGCACGAGGTTTTCACGCCAGGGACGCTCGGCAACGCGCTGGCCACTGTATTCGCGCGAGTAGGACACCTCCGGCCAGCCGTAGTTCTGGCCGGGTCGGATGATATTGACCTCGTCCCCTCCTTGTGGGGCATGCTCGCTGGCCCAGAGTTCGCCGGTCTCCGGGTGAATCGCCACGCCCATCTGGTTGCGGTGGCCGAGTGAGTACACTTCGGCCTGAGCGTCCGCGTGTCCGGCAAACGGGTTGTCGGCTGGCGCAGAGCCGTCGTCGCGGAGCCGCAGCATCTTCCCCACATGGCTCAGCGGGTCCTGCGCCTCGGACCGACGCCCCCCAAGGGCTCCGCCCAGACTCATGAAGAGCGCGCCATCAGGGGCAAACACCAGACGGGACGCCCCGCCCCCCCCAGTGCCATTGCTCACGAACAAGTCGCGCACTTCGGTCAGCACCTGACCGTCGAGTCGACCTCTGGCCAGCGCCACCACCGACCCGTTCTCGGTCGGCTTCGAGTAGGTGAGATACACCCACCGGTTCTCGGCAAACGCGGGATGTACCGCGACGTCCATCATCCCGGTCAGAGCTTGGCCGGTGTAAACCTCCGGTACCCCGGCCAATGGGGTCGGGTCGAGCATTCCGTCTCGAATGACTCGCACATTACCCAGCCGTTCGGTGACCAGCACGCGACCATCCGGCAGGAACGCAAAACCCCAGGGATAGGTCAATCCGTCGGCCACCACGCTGACCCGGATCCGCTGGCCCTCGGCGGTGTCGTATTCGACCGGTGGATCGGGCAGCGGCACGGCCGGGATACCCTCGGCCGAGAACGGCTGCTGCGCATTCCCGAGGACCTGAACCGTCAGCATCACACCAGCTAGAGCCGAGATGAACCACCGATACATCGGCTGAGTCCTCTTCACGATGGGGAGCATCCTAACAGAGTGTGGGAAATACCCGTAAAAACAGGGGCACTCGCCTTGGAGTCAATTGTCGGCAACCTTTCTGACTATCCGAGTTAGTATCGGGGAAACGCATGTTCGGACCCTACGTCCACCAGATCGACCCGATCCTGTTTGACATCGCCGGTGTGCACCTCTGGTGGTACGGGCTGGGCTTTGCTCTCGGGTTTTTGGAACTTCATGTCTTCCTGAGACGCCGTCATAATAGCCAGCCGCACCTGTCGCTTCGGGAGGTCTGGAGCCTAAGTCTGTTCATGGCCATCGGCATCCTCGTCGGAGGCCGAGCCGTCGAGATCGCATTCGACGAATGGTCGTTCTACCGTAAGCATCTTGGGCTGATTCCCGCCTACTGGCTCGGGGGCATGGCTACGCACGGGCTTATGCTCGGTGGCGCGGTTGGCGCGGGACTCTTTGCACGCCGGTACCGGAAGTCGTTCCTCCTCCTTGCCGACACTCTCGTCATTCCGGCGGCATTCCTCATGGGGATCGGGCGACTCGGGAACTTCATCGACGGCCAGATCGTCGGTGCCGTGACGGAGGTGTGGTGGGCAGTCAAGTTTCCGGACGCGGACGGGTTTCGCCATCCGGTGGTACTGTATGACGGTGCGAAGAACCTGCTGCTGATGGCGTTCCTGATGCGCGTGAGACGAGTGAACACGACACCTGGCGCGACCGGGGCGCGGTTCGTGTTCTGGTACGCATTCCCTCGCTTCTTCATCGACCTCTTCAGAGACTATCCGACTCACCGGCTCGCCTTCGGAACGGGGCAAACGCTCAACATCGTGATGGCGCTGCTCGGCGCTGCACTGTTGTATCGCTCGCGTCTGCGGAGGCTAGGTCGCCTTAAGAATAGCTCCGTTGCCACTTGCCTCCCGGGCGGATCGCTCAACGCAGCGCCGTTGGCCTCCCAGCGCATCGCCTTCATATGCCTACTGGCGTTCTGCCTGACAATTCCGAGCAACTGGACACAAGACATCCCGTCGCGGTACGGCGAGCGACACGCGGGACTGGAGTACTCCTGGCTGTACCCCATGATTGACACCGCGCCGCCGCCTGCAGAACCCCAGGTGCTCAATCAGTTCCCCGGGCGTTTCGAGGTCGGTGCGCTCGACGTTGACCCGACTGGGGAGCCAGACCCGCGGCCAGACGGGCACACCGAGGGACAAGACCAAGCGTTGTCGAGCAGGTCGGCGACGGCGTGGATTCCCGGCTTGCGGTGGCTATGGCAATCGGGGGCCCAGTGAGATGACTCGGTCCATCCTGGCGCTCGTCTTGTTTGTGACCGTGTCGGCTTCAGCCGCGGCCCAATCGACCGCTCTGGACACGGTCAATGAACCTCGCAGCGGCGTGCCGTTCCCGGTCTCGGTGACCCCGCCTGGTGAGGCGACGCCGCACTGGCTCATGGGCACGGGAATCCGGCAGCGGACGATTTTCAGGGTGAAAATCTATGCGTTCGGACTTTATGTCGATCCCGAGGGCGCTCGTGCATCTCTCTCTCGGTTCGCGCGGCTATCGGCATCGACGCTCGAGCGCGACGAGAGCTTCTACCGACACCTCCTCGATCTGAACTTCACGATGACGCTCCGGCTAGTCATGACGCGTACCATCGACGGAAACGACGTGGCCGAGGCCTTCGATGACGCCCTGAGACCCCGGATGACACGGGCTGTCACGGACACAAACAATTCCCGCGAGTTGGCGGTGCTCGAGAGGTTCCGCGGCTACTTAGAGGTTGACGAGGTAAGAAGTGGCACGGAGATCGTCTTCTCCTGTGGTCCGGTGGGACGCCTGGCTACCTCGGTTGGGGGAGACGAGCGCCCCCCCATCGACTCGCGGGTCCTATGCCGGGCGCTGTTCGACGTCTACCTCGGTGAGGATCCAATTTCCAATGAAGGGAAGAGGAGCATCATCGCCGGATTTCCTGACCTGATCGGGTGAGCTACGCGTCGACGACCTCTATTAGCGTCGAGGCGAATTCGCGGGTCCCTGCTAATAAGTATGATCGGTGCACCATGGAGATACCCGAACCAGCGTGTTGAGACGCCGCATGATTGAAACCATTGTCACGCACCCCGGCGGCGCCCATAAAGACGACCTCCTAGCCGTCTGCATACTCATAGCCCGGCACCGGGTCCCGGTGTTCCGGCGAGCCCCCACCGACGACGAGCTCGATGACGCGTCTGTAGCGGTCGTCGATATCGGTGGAAGCCACGACCCGGCGAAGTCCAACTTCGACCACCATCATTTTGACCGCGAACACCCGCCCACCTGCGGGCTAAGCCTTGTGCTGCAACATCTCGGCCTCTACGAAGACGCGCTGCATTTCTGCGATTGGCTCGAGACTGCCGAGTGGTTGGATAGCCGCGGTCCCAACAAGACGGCCGAATGGCTTGGTGTTCCTCGTAAAGCGATCTCGCAGCTCAACTCGCCCATCGACATGACGTTGCTTCGGCGCTTCGCCCAATCGCCATCGCATCAGCCGGGCGAGGCGCTGTACGAGTTCATGCGGATGGTGGGTGACGATCTATTGACGCACCTAAACACTGCCCGGGAGCGAATCACATTCGCCGCCGCTCACGTCGAGCGGTGGTCGATTCCGCATGCGGGCGAGACGATCGAGGCGCTGTTTCTTCCGCGCACGGATCCTGGCAGCGACGAGCCGAGCACGGCAGTGGGCAACTACATTCGGTCCGAGGGTCTCGGCGAAGTCATTCAGGTCATCGTGTACCCAGACCGCCGCGGCGAGGGATACGGCATCGGACGCTATGAGGACCATCCGCGTTTCGACTTCTCACGCGTGCAACAAGAACCGGACGTGCACTTCGCGCACAAGAGCGGATTCATGTGTAAGACGACGGCCACCGACCCCGACCGATTGCGGGCGTTAATCGCGGGGGGCCAGGTCGACGTCACCTAGCGGCATCATCGTCACGGGGAGACATAACCCACTTGTGACCCAGTTTAAATACCCCGGTACAAAGGTAGCGATTCAACGAGAAGGGGCGTCAGTTCCGCGTGAAACGACGCTACTACCTGGGCCACGTGTACTTAATCGGATTCGCCGAACCCGCTTTGCAATAGCTGTCTGGCAATCGTTTACCAACATGCATCCTTTGAATTTTTACCGCGGCTTCAGTTCCTACAAATAGGAAAATGCTCGGGATGACTGGATTTGAACCAGCGACCCCCTGACTCCCAGTCAGCCGCAGATTCTATTTGGACTCAGTGCGCTTGTATCTCGCTACGAATCTAACGAACCTTCGTGATGAGTCCGTCCTTCATCGTGACAGTCGCAAAAAAAATCCTTCCTTTACCTGTCACAGTTGGTCTGTTCGCACCTGTCAACGTTCCACCATCACGATATTCCAACGCAAACATCGACGTTTCTATCCTGCGTAACGGCTGGCCAATCTGCTCACGCAGCGCCTTCTTCGACGGATAATCAAAAATGATCATAATTCCGGCTCCTGAAAAAATATTTCTGTCGCTTACACTAGACCAGCCGTGTGACAGAGCAGGTCAATGCCTCATTCTCATTTCCGATCATGGGTAGCAATTCAACATGATGGAAAAGTTTAATGGGGACATTTCTCGAAGTTGAAAGATGGCAACCATGAATCTCTTCACTTTACTTGAGACGCTAGACCCCGAAGCGACGCCTAACCGATGCAAACTCCATCTGGCCGGGTGGAACGGCAAGGAAGACCCTCTCGATGTCTATCTGGAGGGCGGGTTCGACGAGTGGCAATCCGCGCAGAACCACCAGAACTTCAACCGCGACTTCGTCGTGGCACTTATCGCGCTGTCCGAGACGGACCTGTGGCTGTTCGCGGGACTTCACGCAGTGCTGGGGGTGAGCAGCACCACCGGTCGCCATCCGTTCCGATATCGCACGGACCGGCGACCACAGCTTGGGGAACTTGACGGTCGCCTCGTCGTCAGGTTCAGCCGACCAGGTCGGCAGTCATACCTGCTTGCTGAGAAATGGACAAGTGACCTGCAGGTGCACGAGATCCGTCCGAGAAAAATTGAAGTCGCCGAGTTTCCCGGTTATCCGTCGGTATTGCTGACGAAGCGCCAACTCGACCTCATCGTCGAGCGACGCGTCCCGTCTTGGAAGAGCGCCCTGTCCGCGGTTGGTGGGGTCTACCTGATCGCCGATGCTGAGACCGGAAAGCTCTACGTCGGCAGCGCCACTGGAGACGAGGGACTCTGGGACCGCTGGTGCACCTACTCGAAGACGGGACATGGCGGGAATCGCGACCTGAGGAATCTGCTCCGAGACAACGGGAACGATTACATGCAGCACTTCCGGTTCGGCGTACTGGAGATCGCCGACCGGCGCGCCGGCCCCGACGACATTCTCCGGCGCGAATCGCACTGGAAAGAGCTACTCCAGAGCCGAGCCCACGGCTACAACGCCAACTAGAACTAGCAATAAGCCGGCCTTCGGCGTGGCTTGCGGCACCGCCGACAGGCTCTTTTTAGCCCACGTTTCTTAACGAATGGTCGGGATGACTGGATTTGAACCAGCGCCCCCCTGACCCCCAGCCAGATTAATGGCTTCCAGTCGTTAAGCTGTCGAAGTGGCTGGTTTAAGAGAGGTTTACAACCCCGGCCCGACAACTTCTCCATTTTCACCACGAACTCCATGGCTCGAGCCTGTCCCAGTAGACTCGCGGGCTCGTCCCTCCAAGTAATCTCGTCTAACGCCTTGAACATGGAAGGGCGTGAACTTTACTGCTTCGGGGAACTCATGTTGCCAATCAGCGCACAACTGCTCGTCGTTTAGTTGGCGCCCGGCCAGTCCATCGCGATCGACGTTTATATATAAGGTGTAGTCCTGGTATTGTTCGACTCCCATTCGCGTTGTTCTGCCAACGTACTTGTCGGGTTTCTTGCTACCTTGAACATTGACGGGACGAATGCTTTCACAAGGAAAGAATTTCCACGTTGGCTCCATCTTGTCACTCCCAGTCTGGAACTAGATTTTTTTCAGCAACACTTAATGTTTAAGTTTTCCTAGGACGGAGAAGGGATTATTGATTTTTATATCTTCCTCAGATGAAAACAATAACGTTTCTCTATTTTGTTCCACTATTCGTTGATTGAATAAGTCTCTAAATCTAACTACATCAGAATCGGTCAGAATATTGTTCTCTTTTGCAATTTTAAAAATATCTTTGGAATTCAGCCAAAATAGACTAATCGGATCTCCTTTATAAAAATAATTGTCTGATGCGAATACATTGAGATCCTTAAATTGATCTATTGATTCTGAAAAACTTAAATAGTCTGGTCTTTTTTCGTATTGAGAGTACTCAACACCAAAGACGAACGACATATCGACGATTATGAGCAATGGGCACAATAGGGAATACTTTTGTTTTGCTATCGCGTGTGACGTGCAAACTTGTTTCCATCCAGATTTGTAACTTGCTTCCACCTTACGACCGGTCGCGATTGTTTTGGATTTGATCTCGCAGAACAAAAGTGAATTATCCATCTCTGCGATGTAATCAATTTCTCTATATGAAATCATTCCTTCTTGAGATCTAAATTTCAATATTCTCTTAGTGTGCTCACTAAAATGTAAGTTCAAAAGTTTTCTGAGTGCGCCCTCCCACAACATATGTTGGTTGTTAATGTCGCGGTCTAGGCTTTGAAGTTTCGGATCTGTTTGGGTTGCAGAAGACTGTAAATTTCTCCTAACCGTAGCATTTTGTCTCGCCCACGCCCGGTAACCTCGATCATCGACCTCAACAAGTTCACAATAGCTGTTTATTGAACTCACTAGAATCCCCAAGACATAATAATTTGGGTGAGATAATCGGGCACTATTATTTTGTAAATTCCCCCCAGACCCAGCCCCTGCTTTGGAGTCGCGTATGCCACCGGCACGACATTGGGCCTCTGGTTGTCGGCGGCGATTTAGCACCCGTGGTGGCCCGGTGTTACCCCGACGCGATCTTTTTAGAATTAAATGCCCTGATGTACGTTTTTGTTAGGAAAATGGTCGGGATGACTGGATTTGAACCAGCGCCCCCCTGACCCCCAGTTCGAGAGACTCCCGTCCGGATACGTCCACCGAGGTGTATTGCTTAGAGATTCAACGATTCACATTCCAGTGTGGTCCGCATAGCTCGCAAAGATATTGAATTTGGTGAAAGTATCGTGACCTTGACTCTACCCCTTTCACGAACTGTCTCTTGAAACCACCTCTTTAGAGCGCTACGCCCCATCACCCGAGGCGTTCCGTTACTGTTTGCAGTACGGTTTATCGTTCCTTCGATCTTCTCGTCTACATGTTGACAGTGGATGTCAATTGACTCTCCGTGACCTCCAATAAACCTTTCGTAATCAACTGTTACGTTAAAGAAACCCTGTTTCCAATAGGTCGCCTCCACCGTCAAAGGAAACGAGTTGAGTCGCTCACTGCCTTTTGTCATAGATCATTTTCCTACCTAAATACAGTCACACATATCGCACACAGCACTCAATTCCTCTGGGTAATTTTCGCGTAGCGTCTCCCACTTTTTTAATACCGGTAGATCGGTAATCAACAATCGCGGTTCTCCGTTAAGGACTGCACGAAGATGGAGTGCTAATGAACCGTAGATATCGTTTGGAAACCGGTTTTGTAATTCGACTGTTAGTGGAGAGTCAATAAACTCGAAAGGATTAAGAAAAATGTGCCGATCAAATGAAACGCTTTCCAATGGCCTATAAATCGCAGAGAAAGTGTCCTTCCAATGACTTGATTCATTTGTTCGGTTTGTAAAATCATTTTTTTTCTATAAATAGTCGTATCTGTGGCGAGGGATTTAGGTTAGAAGAAAGGTAGTTTTGATTGAGAGACACACCAGGCCATTGTTGCGTTTTGTTAGCCTGAAGATTAGGACTCACGTCAATAAGAGTGTCACGGTCCACCTCGTTCCAAGAGTGCGGATCAGATTTAATTCCCCTGGGGTGATGATCCGAACTCGGCCCAGTAACGAAATTGGCCTGACCAGAAATTATTCGACTACCCCGCCCACATAATGCGAGAAAAGCACTGACGGTCCAAGCATGATCGCGACAAAACCAACCCATGTCACGTATGCCACGGTTTACAAATGGACGCTTCCAGAAAGCCGAGTGGAGTTCAGTAATAACGGTTTCAGTTAGGACAGTCTGCCAATCGATAGTTGGTGGTTCTGAAACAGTCATGAGGTTTCCTTTCGTCTGCAACCATCTAGCCTTTAGGCTCTAATCTCACCGACTATTAGAGTTTCAGACGCTTCACCTTTTCGTAGAGTTTCCCCGTTCGATCCACTCGGTCTCGTGCGTGGTGCAATCCCCGGTGGCAATTTGGACACAGAGCGACGGCATTCTCGACAATATCAGGCCCACCATCCGCAAGCCTCCGGGCATGATGAACCTCAAGATATCGTTCGTCGATCGATTTTTCAAATGGTCCCAAGGCTCCACAAAATTCGCAGCGACCTTGCGTCTACTCAACGCCTACTGATTTGAGGCGTAGATTTCACAATCAGCAATATACGCGTGCACAAGCGTCCTGACGTTATCGAATCCGCCCTCTTCGGCGTCGAAGTTGCTCCAGGGGGCAAACTGGATGGCGTCAAGCGCGGCACCCACCCGTGCACGCGTTGGCGCCCGCAGAGTCGAAACCACCTTGTTGGTATCTGAGCCAGTAAGGACCTGGTACGCCGCCCAGGAGACATCATCGAAGCCATTTGCGTGCAGTCTGCGCTCCATCTCGTTCAATAGCTCTATATACCGTGCCGGCGGCGTTGTCTCGACGAAGAAGATCGCTTGGGACCACGTTCTCCCAAGAGAACCCGGCGCCCCCCCCTGTCTTATGGTCAGTTGCACATCCCGTGACACGACTCTCCGAATGTCCGATATTTTCGCAATCTCCTGTTGCAAAACCGGGTTATTGAAGTCAACGCCGAAGAGGCTTTCTTGATTTGGATTCACTGTGAAAAAGATGACGTCACCTGGGTTATCCGCTCCAAACACTGGCACGCAGGTTCCAACTGCGCCGACGTTGTCGCCTAACAGTGCTTCGGAGGAGTCCTCGGCCCAATCTAGATAGGCAGCGACGTCATCTGTGTTCACTCGAACAATTTGGAGCGCTTGCTGCGCGCTTACCAGTCCGGGAAGCCACAGCATCATACTCATGCACAACACAACTATCTTCTTCATCGTCGATCTCCTTGATTGTCGTCCCCTGCCGTGTGAGCTACTGGGGGTCAAACTTACTTAATGAGTTGAAGCGCACAACTTTCGATTGCAAGTGCTTTAACACCGAATTCTTTTCTTCATCAGGCAAGGAATTGATGCGTGCCCAAGAAGGTGGGGAAACCCCCATCGTAAATGAACCCTCTGATTCTATCCGCAAACATCTATACCGACTGGACTGGCGTCAAAGCGGCTCGCGTCGCACAACTGAAGTGCTTCGCGGTACGCAACTTTAACGTTCGCATCAAAACACACGAGGTACACTTTCTTTATGGTCGTCTTCAGCCGTAAGAACTGAGACACCTCTCGCACCGCGATCCCGGCTGCCTCCTTCACTGGATAGCCGTAAATCCCACAACTAATCGCAGGAAATTCCACTGTTTCCAGCTCGTGCGTTCGCGCAATTTCAAGCACATGACGATAGCAGTCGGCTAGCAACTGAGGCTCGTCACGCATTCCACCGTGCCAAGGTGGACCGACGGCATGAATCACATACCGAGCAGGCAGATGGTAGCCAGCCGTTATCTTCGCAGCACCAGTGGCACACCCATTAAGCGTTCGGCATTCTTCTAGGAGGGACGGTCCAGCAGCTCTATGAATGGCACCATCGACACCACCTCCACCAAGCAAACTTTCATTGGCGGCATTCACGATGGCATCAACCTTCAGTGCCGTGATATCTCGAGTGATGACTTCAATGCGGCTCATCGACTGTGCGTCAGTCACGCCGCTAGCCTACCTCTCTCCAGAGGACGGTTCAACGGGGACGGGGTCACGCGGGTGCGCAGGGTCCCACTCGCGGGCAGGTGGCGCGTGAGCGACGTGCGCGTGGCGTCGGCTGAGGCACGCGTAACCATCTATAATAGAGTGAGATAGACATGAGAGGCCGCAAAGCTGGCGGGCGACGGAAGGGGACGCCGAATAAGGCGACCGCCGAGGCCAAGGCGGTCTTTGCGGCGATCCTCGACGACCCCACCTACCGCACGAATCTGACGGCTCGCGCCTGGGCGTGGTGGAGCAAGCTCCCGAATTTCATGCGAATCGGTCCCGAGGATCTGGCGATGTTCCCGTCATGACTTGCCCGAGGTGTCGAGTCGCGATGAAGGAAGATAAGCGAAGCCACCACAAGAAGCGGAAGTGGATCTGTCCAAAATGCCGAAGAGTTACGTTTCAAGAGGGACGAGCGGACAAAACGTCTTAAGACGTCTTGCTCAGCCGCTCATCGCTAACACAGCTTCCAGTAGAAAATTTGTACTCGCGGACAACTACGAGAGACTCCCGTCCGGATACGTCCACCAAGGTATATTCCTTCGAGATTCGACAATTCACATTCCAGTGTTGTCCGCTATATCCACTGGCGTCCACTCGGTAAAGTCTCACTTGATCTGTCAATTTTTAGCGGGATCGACCGTGCACGAACGCAAATAAGAGCAGATGCCCCTCGTTACCCTCGACCGTGTTTCCCTGACGTTCGGACACCAGCCGTTGCTCACTGAAGCCACGCTGCGAGTTGAGCGCGGCGAGCGAGTGTGCGTCGTCGGCAGAAATGGCACCGGCAAATCGACACTGCTGCGGCTCATGAGTAGTGAACAATCACCTGACGCCGGGTCGGTGTGGGCGGAGCCGGGCGTTCGCATGGCCAGACTCGACCAGGATGTGCCGTTCTCGACCGATCGTACGGTCTTCGACGTCGTCGCCGATGGGTTCGGCGATTTGAGCGATCTGGTCGCGAGCTATCACCGCACATCGGTCTCAGTCGCCGAGGACAGCACGCCGGCCTTACTCGAGAAGCTGGGTCGTCTACACGACGAGCTCGACGAACACGACGGGTGGCGCATCGAACGGCGCGTCGAGCTCGTGCTGTCGCATCTCGCGTTACCGCCAGATGCGGCGGTCGACACTCTCTCCGGCGGATGGCGACGCCGGGTGCTGCTTGCGAAAGTACTGGTGACCGAGCCAGACGTACTGCTGCTCGACGAGCCGACGAATCACCTCGATCTCGATGCCATCATCTGGCTGGAGTCTTTCCTCTCCGAGTATCCGGGCGCCGTCGTGTTCGTCACCCACGACCGTGCGTTCCTCCAGCGGGTCGCGACGCGAATCGTCGACATCGATCGCTGTCGGCTGACCTCCTGGTCGGAAGACTACCCGACCTTCCTCCGCAAAAAGGATGAGTGGCTGGCAAACGACGCAGCCAGGCGGGACAAGTTCGACAAGCGCTTGGCTGACGAGGAAACGTGGCTGCGTCAAGGCGTAAAGGCCCGGCGAACGCGCAACGAGGGGCGTGTCCGCGCGCTGACGGCCATGCGTCAGGAGCGGGCGGCGCGGCGCGACCAGCTGGGTGCGGTCCATCTTCAGATCGAACGAGCCCAATCGTCCGGCCAGGTCGTGTTCGAAGCCGACGACGTAAGTAAGGCGTTCGGATCGAAACAGGTGATCCGCCGATTCTCAACGCGTATCATGCGCGGCGACCGGGTCGGTCTCATTGGGCCGAATGGCTCCGGAAAGACGACGTTGCTCCGGCTGCTGCTGGGGGAACTGGCGCCGGACGCAGGAGACGTAAGTCGTGGCGTAAAGGTCGAGGTGGCCTACTACGATCAGCACCGTGGGCAGCTCGATCCCGAACGAACGATCTTCGAGACGGTCGGCGAAGGCAGCGACACTGTGACCGTCAACGGCCGATCGCGTCACGTCAATGCGTACTTACGTGATTTTCTGTTTCCGCCTGAACGGGCGCACTCGCCAGTGAAGTCGCTGTCAGGCGGCGAGCGAAACCGGCTGTTGTTGGCGCGGTTGTTCACGCGCCCGGCCAACATTCTGGTACTTGACGAGCCGACCAACGATCTCGACCTCAGCACCCTCGAGTTACTCGAAGCGCAGCTCGTCGAATGGCCTGGCACGCTGCTGCTTGTCAGCCATGACCGCGCATTCCTCGATAACGTCGTGACAAGCACGATCGTGTTCGAGGGCGACGGGAAGCTGGAAGAATACGTAGGCGGGTACGAGGACTGGCGGCGCCAGTATGTGCCAGCGGTCTCGTCTCCACGGCCGCCGTCCACGCCGAGGCCAACGAAGCGCCGGCCGGAGGACGTGGGTCCCGCACGAAAGCTCACATACAGGGAACAACACGAACTCGCCGAACTGCCCGCCCGGATCGAGGTACTCGAGGCTGAACAGCGCGCGCTCGGCCGGACGATCGAGGCGCCGACGTTCTACACGCGGCCGGCCAACGAGATTACCGCCGCCCTCGAGCGAGCGGAAGGGATCGAGCGTGACCTTGGCGAACTGTACACACGGTGGGACTCGCTCGATTCGCGGTCGACCTGACTACAATAGCGGCACCAAATGGATGCGATGAGCGCAGCCCCGACACGCGTGTCCTTCGATCTGCCCAGGACGGTCACCGCGATCGCATCCGAGTTCGGGATCGCACCGACACAGGTCCGTGGCGCGGTCGACCTCCTGTCAGACGGCTGTACGATTCCCTTTATCGCCCGATACCGCAAAGAGAGCACCGGCGGGCTCAACGAGGTCCAGATCGGGGCCGTCGAGGACGCCGTGGCGGCCGCCACGGAGCTCATCGATCGCAAGAATCGAGCATTGAAGTCGATCTTCCAGCAAGGCGTTCGCGATCGTGAACTGGAGCACGCGATCGTCGGTGCCCACGACGCGCGCGAAGTGGACGACCTCTATCTGCCATACAAGCGCACGCGCAAGACCAGGGCGACAGTCGCTCGTGAACGCGGCCTCGATCCGCTCGCGAGCATCCTTGTGGCCCAGGTCGATCTCGAGACGACCCGGGCCTCGATCCTCAAGGCGTTCGTCGATCCCGCTCACGAAGTGGAAGACGCTGAGGCCGCACTGAAAGGTGCCTCCGATATCATCGCCGAACGCTGGTCTGAGGATCCTGCGACGCGCGCCTGGTTCCGCGATCAACTCGGCCGCGGCTACGTCAAGACGAAGAAGAAGCGCGGCTATGACGGCGAGGACCATCGGTTCGAGACCTTCTACGACTTTCGCGAGCTAATCGCGCGGCTTGCGCCCCACCGTTTTCTCGCCATGCGACGCGGCGAATCTGAACACGTGCTCTCGCTCGCGGTCGACGTCGACGACGCCAAGCTCACCGCGGCCATCGGCCGTCGCCTGCTGACGAATCCCGGTTTCATGTTCCGCCGCGAGCTCGAAGCGACGGTGACCGACTGCTACGCGCGCCTGCTGAAGCCGTCGATATCCACCGAAGTGCTGTCCTCGCTGCGAGAAGTCGCCGAGAAGCAAGCGATTAGCGTGTTTGTAACTAATCTCGGCGAACTCCTTCTCGCCCCACCCGCCTCTCAGAAGACGATCCTTGGAATCGATCCGGGTTTTCGAACCGGATGCAAAGTCGTCGTCATCGACTCCACGAGTAAGCTGGTGGCTCATTCCACTGTTTATCCCACCGCCCCGAGAAACGACGTCGAGGGCGCGGAGCGAGAGCTCCTCCGGCTGATCGACGCCCACGACGTCGAACTGATCGCCATCGGCAACGGCACGGCCTCGCGCGAGACCGCAGCGTTCTGCGCACGACTCGAAAGGACCCGGCCCCGCGTCAGGAAGGTCGTCGTCAATGAATCTGGCGCGTCAATCTACTCGGCGGGCGCGATGGCGCGCGAGGAGTTCCCCGACCTCGACCTCACCATTCGCGGCGCAATCAGCATTGCCCGTCGGCTCCAAGATCCTCTCGCCGAACTCGTCAAGATCGACCCCAAGTCGATCGGGATCGGGCAGTATCAGCACGACGTCAACCAGGCTCAACTCAAGAAAGCCCTCGACCGAGTCGTCCGCTCATCGGTGAACCGGGTCGGCGTCGATGTGAATTCGGCTTCGGCAACGCTCCTGTCATACGTATCGGGGATCGGTCCAACGCTGGCACGGGCAATCGTGGCTCATCGGGAAGCCTCCGGCCCGTTCGCGACCCGCCATGACCTCTTGCAGGTCCCTCGCTTCGGCGCGAAAGCGTTCGAGCAGAGTGCTGGCTTCCTGCGAGTACGCGACGGAGCCGAGCCGCTCGACGCGACGGCGGTGCACCCCGAGAGCTACTACATCGTGGAGACGATCTCCAGACGACTCGGTTGTCGACCTTGCGATTTGCTCGGCAATGACGCCACTCTGAAGGGCGTCGACCCCGAGAGCCTGGTCGACGACAACCTCGGACTGCCAAGCATTCGCGATATCCTCGCGGAACTCTCACGACCCGGCCGGGACCCACGGCGAGAGTATGAGCCGGTGCGATTCGCCGACGGCGTCGAGACGATTGCCGATGTCGAAACCGGGATGCGGCTGGAAGGGATCGTCACCAATGTGACGCACTTCGGTGCATTCATAGACATTGGCGTTCACCAAGACGGCCTCGTTCATATCTCAGAGCTCGACAATCATTTCGTCAAGGATCCGACCGAGGTCGTCAAGGTCGGCGATCATCTGCAGGTCGAGGTACTTGAGGTCGATCGGCATCGACAACGGATCGCCTTGTCGCGGAAGCGTGCCCTGGAATAGAAACACGGAGAATCAATCTGACCATGCGAGGTCGCGGTGTAACTCGCAGCAACGACCTAGTACCCGTGTTACCCCGGTGTTACCCAAAAAGAAAAGGCCCAACCGACAAAGTCCATTGAGCCCAGTATTTATTGGTTGGGATGACTGGATTTGAACCAGCGCCCCCCTGCCCCACAGTCAAGAACCAAGGATCAGGAGCGATCACGTCGCATAATCTCGGCTAACCGCAGGACGCGTGAACGCCGCACCTGTTTCTTATCCCACAGGCCCACACTGAACTAAACTGACGGAGTACTTCTTATCTCAATGAACTATTGATGAAGATCCTTACTAGCGCCCTGATCGGGGTCGCCCTTTTGATGCCAACCGCGTTGGTCGCCCAATCGACCGACACCGTGACGGTGACACCATTCGTCAATCTCAGTGCACAGCCATCCGACGACTGGATCGGAGTTGGAATCGCGGAAACGGTGGCGAGCGACCTGGAACGCCGAGGGATGACAGTGGTCGGTGAGGAGAGCGGCGCGCATTGGCGCGTCGTAGGCGCGTACCAACGGATGGACGACCTCGTCCGCATTACGGCACGGCTCATTGAGGCGGAAACTGGTGCCGTGCGCCAAAGCGGCACGGTCGACGGTACACTAACGGACCTCTTCGAACTGCAGGACCAGATTGTGCCGACCTTGGGTGGCGAGGTCATTCCAGTTCTCCCCACCGACGACGATGTGACCGTGACCGACATCACAGGCGTGCTCGAGTTGGAGAACGCCGTCGCCCCGAGCCGCAATGAGAATCGAAGTGAGACTGGCGGCGGGTTTGCGGCGGACCCACTGGACGATCGTCCGCGCGCAATTATTCCGAGAACGACCGCAGCGCCTATCATCGATGGCCGTCTCGATGACGTCGTATGGGAGACAGCCACCCACATCACTGAGTTCACGCAAATCGCGCCGGTGGCGGGAGCGCCGGGCACCGAAGCGACCGAAGTCTGGATGGCGTACGACAGCAACAATATGTATTTCGCGTTCTACGCGCATTACCGTGAACCGTCGATGATGCGAGTTAACCGCACTGACCGGGACCAGTCGCGCGGCGACGATGAGATGGCCGTGCTATTCGATACGTTTCTCGACCAGCAACGAGCGTATCAATTCTCGGTGAGCGGGTACGGCGTTCAGGGAGACTCGCTGGTAAATGCAGATGGCAGCACCGGGAGGAGGGTTTCCTCAGGCGGAGCGTCACAGACAGGGACACGGAGCAGTGGGTCGCGCCGGAGTGGCGGTGGCAGTAGTCTCATGAGTTCCGGGTCCTTCGGAATTCCCGGCGACTCGTCGTGGAACACGCTGTTCGAAACTGGCGGCCAGATCGTCGACGATGGGTGGACCGCCGAGATGGCGATCCCGTTCAAGAGCCTCCGGTATCCCGCGCGCGCGGCCGGGGACCCGCATCGCTGGGGCTTTCAGATTACCCGTCGGATCCGCGGAAGGTCAGAGGCACAATCGTGGGCACCGGTTGCTCGGGACATCGCTGGACAGTTGACACAGTTTGGCATTCTTGACGGGCTCGAAGGTCTTTCCCAGAGTCGGAACCTGGAGATCTTGCCAGAAGTGACCGGTGTCAGCTTCGGCTCACTTGCTCGTGACACCGGCGACTACAACCAGCGCGACCCCGAGGGCGACATCGGCTTGGGTTTCAAGTATGGGATTACGCCGAACCTGACGGCAGATCTAACCTACAACCCCGATTTCTCTCAGATCGAGTCAGACCGGCCACAAATTGAGACCAACCAGCGGTTCGCACTCTTCTATCCGGAGCAGCGACCATTTTTCCTTGAGGGTCAGGAAATTTTCCAGACGTCGACACCACTGAGCCTGCTGCACACGCGCACGATCGTTGACCCACGGTTCGGCGGAAAACTGACAGGCAAAGTAGGCAAATCAACGCTCGGCTTCATTGTAGCCAACGACGAGGCAGCCGGTCGTCTCAACAATCGGGACGACCCGCAGTTTGGGTCAACGGCGCAAACCGTCGTCGGACGCGCGCGGTATGACTTCTACTCAGAGTCGTATCTGGGTGCCATCATGACGGCTCGTGAATTCGGGCAGGATTACAACCGGGTCGGGGGAATCGATGGGCGGTTCCGTCTGGGGCAAACGCACCGTCTGAGCTTTTTGGCAGTCGCTTCGTCGACGCAGAACGAGTTGGAGGGAACACTGAACGGGCCCGCCATTGAGGCGGACCTGACGCGGCAGGGGCGCAACCTTGGGTACAACGTTTCGTACAGCAGCATCGATCCTGAGTTCCGGACCGAGAATGGCTTCCTGCCTCGAGTGGACCTGCGGCAAACGTCTGGCACCGTATCGTATCGGTGGTGGCCGGAATCGTCGCTGAGCACTTGGGGACCATCGTTCTCCTATCTGCGGCTTTACGACCACACGGGCAGACTGCAAGATGAACAGATTCTGGGGCAGACTAGCTTCCAGTTTCGGAACAACATGCTGGTCAGTGCCAACGTCAGCCGCGACCTCGAACGCTTTCACGAGATCGACTTTCGTCGAACCGGATATGGTTTTTACGCAATTCTGGTCAGCACGCCGCTTATGGGTGCCACCGCCGGGTTTAACTGGGGCGACGGGATCTTTTTTAGCGACAGTCCGTTTCTCGGCCGGTCAATGACCGGCAACTTCCTCCTCAACCTGAGGCCAAATTCTCGGCTTGGGACACGGTTGACCGGCGTCTTTAGCCGCTTCGTTAACCCGACCAACGACCTCGAGGTGTTCGACGTCCAGATCTATCGCTTGCGGACGACTTTCCAGTTCACCGACCGATTCCTCCTGCGCCACATCATGGAGCACAACACCATGGCAATGACGCTTGGAAATAACGTCTTGCTGACATACCGCGTTAATGCTGGAACCGTTGCGTTTCTAGGGTACGACGACCGCTACCAGCGTGGCACTCGCATCGACAACATGCTGTTTCCGACCACGGCTCTCCGGCGAACAAACCACGCATTCTTTGCGAAGATGTCCTATCTGTTCCGCTACTGAGGTCCCTGTTTCAAAAGGGTCTGGTCCGCTCATGTCGTCATCGAAAAGAACTGGCTCGAACGCGCCTTTGTGGACGTGGCGCGCTGCGGCCGTTTTTGAGATTGCACGAAATGTTTGGATGTCGCGTTTCAGAAATTCATGGAAAGACAACGCTACGTGGGACACCGTCTTCAATCAGCTGATAACGACCGTATTGACGTCATCGGCGCCCGGGCGCTAATCGCTGGTCATATTCCAAAACTCCTCAAGCTTCCACCACGGATCACCGTCGGCAAGCACAGCGCGGAGTTCTGCGAGAAGCGAATCGTAATACTTCCTCGGTCAGCTTCGTCCCATTCGCGAGCAAGGCGTTGCGCTTCGGCACGTTGGTCAGGGGTTAGAAGATTGGCAACGTCTGTCGCGCTCTTCGACCGCGGCGATCAGTCAATTGCAAAGCAGTAAAACCGGCCGGCCCCTCCGGTCGCCACTAGATCGGGTTGGGAGCAACTCCGGGAAGGATGGGCCTGGTTCCACGACGAGCCCGGGGTCGTGAAAGCGTAGCGGTCGGCGTGGCCGAGCATGGCGCTGCCGTCGCTGTTGCTGGTCCAGTTGTTACAAGTGCGGTCGTCACCCGCCGCAAACGCCGTGCCGTCCATCTGGGTACCGGTCAGCACATCGTGCTCCGAAAAGTCGGGGTTCCCGTCGATGCGTGACGGGAACTGATTGCCGTTCTCGTCGCGCATATAGGTCCAGTTGAAGTTGGAGTTGTCGTAGTGCAGGCTGTCGACGTTGGTCGCCATGACGAGGCCGACCGCGTTTGCCCACGGACCATCCCCGATCCGGTCGCGCGCGTTAACCGCGCCGGGTCCCTGCGTGCTCAGATACGCGCGCCAGGTCCGATCTCCGGCACCGGCCGCGCTGGCTAGCCTCTGACAATGGGCGTCCGCGCCTTCGAGGCCTTCCAGGTTCGCGCCGTTCCCAGCCCCAACGCTGGTGATGAAGACGCCCATCGGCGGCCGCTCATCGTCCTGTTGGGCGACGACCGAGAGCCCAGACAGCGCCACTGCACCGATGACCGCGATAGCTACCAGAAGGATTCTGTTGTTGCTAATCATGTGTCTTCTCCTAATTAACGTCATCCACCGTTGAGGCATAACCTGTCTAGATTACGACAGCCGGGCGCGCACTTCAACACTGCTCCAACGCCTTGAGTTTGTCTCCCCACCGAGCCGGCACGCCGGACTGCTCGGTGAGTGTTTGCAAATCCGTATGCACAATCGCCCTCAAGTCGTGCAGAACATCTTGGATGCGAACTTCAACAGACTTGAGCTGTCGGTATTGGCCACCCATCCATGCATATCAGGCCCTTCTGGTGACTAGCGGTCAGCCAACCGGCCCGATCCGCCCAACTCGGAATAAATGATTGGTACAAAATCCTCGGCTGTCCAACCGGCTTCCTGACCCCAGGTCGCGTCATAAGACTCGGTCGGTTGCGCGCGCAGGACGCCCTCAAGGTTTACCTGATTCTCGATTAGTCCGAAAACTTTCCCGCGAACATCGAGGATCATGTCCAAGAACTCTCGAACTTCGTCTCTACCAACGACAGACACGCCATGGCCCGGAATCACTTTGGTCTCTGGTCCGGCTATCTCTAGGGCTAGTTCCAGCGCGTCGATGGTGCCCGCCAGTGTTCCACCGTTATACAGGTCGATGATCGGGTAGCTGGTAGTTCTAAATACATCCCCAAGATGCAAGACATCCGATACTGGAAAGTAGACAAACGTATCCCCATCGGTATGCGCAGGAGGCGCCAAGAAGGCTCGAATGTCTTCACCGTTGAGATGAAAACTAATCTCATCGTTGTAGGTCACGACCGGTCGTCCCCCTACGGGCGGTGGCGGTCCAAAGCGCCCACCCTGCCTAGGAATCCTCGTCTTATCAGCTAGGAAACGTAGTCGCGTGTTGTCATGCGCAAAAATCAACACGCCCTGTTCCGCAAGGGGAGCATTGCCGCCTATATGGTCACCATGGATATGCGTATTGACCAAAAAACGGATCTCACCGGAGGTCACCTGTCGAACAGCGTCGACAAGCTTCTCTGACAGCGGAGCAAAGAGCGAATCGACCAACAGTACGCCATCCGGTCCGACAGACACGCCTACGTTGCCACCGCCGCCCGGCCGCTGAATCATGTAGATATTGCCAGCAACTGGCTCAATCGACAACTCAACGCCTTCAAACCGATTTCCTTGACCTTGCCCGAAAGCCATGACCACCAGACTGAAGATGGCAAGCAAGCAAGTAAAAAGGATGCGACTAGAAATTACGAAACGAAACATCGAAGTAGTCAGTCCGCTCATACCGCCCCATATAGACCCGTAGCCTACCTCCGCTCGCCGGCCAGTTCAACAGTACACATCAGTGCCACCATGAACACAGCCATCGCGAGACCGGCGTCGATACGGACGTCAACGGCCTTCAGCTGCCTCGCGTGTTGCGCGGCGATGGCCTGCTTGACCACAACATTTATTAACAGAAGAGAGGCCTATAATGGACCCAGTTCAATTACTTCGATTGCAACTACAAAGAGCAGGTCCTCTACAGCGTCTGTGACAAACGCAGTCTGAGGGAGAATCGATAAGAACTTTTTTGAGGAGAAGGGAAACCACACATGCGACCGGGCATACTTGTCTTCGTGATTGCTGGCGCAGCGATCATCTTGTCAGCGCAGGCATCCGAGCGCCAGTGGTTAGCAGGTGACTCTCACGTACATAGCCACTGGAGTCCGGGCTACGATCGAACCGGTGACACGCCTCGTGTGATCAAGGGCCGCGATGCGATCTACTCGACGCCGCAGAACGCATCGATGGCTGAGCGGTTCGGCTTAAGTTGGATGGTAACCACTGACCACGGTGGTCCAAATCACGCGAAGTTCAATGCGGAACAGGCATACACCGAGTTGGTAGAGTCACGGGAATTGGTACCTGATGTCTTGCAGTTCTACGGCATGGAGCTCAACATGCCGGGCATGGACCACCACACGCTGATCGTGCCGAACGCTAATGATGAGTCGTCGATGCTGTTTCAAATAGAGTCCCGGTTTGACAAGAATGAAGTGTGGCCGGTCGATCCTGATCGTGACACAGAGGCGGCGAGAGTCAGGGCATTGGACTACATGCGAGCGTTGCCTCGATTGCCGTTGTTGTTTGCGAATCATCCGTCGAGATCTGCTACGGAACTCGGCCAGTACGGGTATGACGAACCATGGGAACTCAGGACTAACAATGAGCGGGCGCCAGAAGTGTATCGTGGAATGGAAGGCGCACCAGGCCATCAGGCTGGGACCTTCACAGCGTCACATGCATCGGGCAGCACCCCCTCCGCTCGAGGCGCGTACCGAAACGAAGGTGCGGGAACACTCGGCGGCTTTGATCAAATGACGGCAATCGTCGGTGGCTTCTGGGATTCGATGCTGGGGGAGGGGCGCCGTTTCTGGATCGTCGCCACATCTGACTCACACAAGCACTACTCGGAGACGGAGGAACGAGGTATAGATTTCTGGCCTGGCGAGTTTCACAAGACTTACGTACATGCTCGAAAGAGCTACGATGACGTCCTGGATGGTCTCAGGGCTGGAAGAATTTTCGCGGTGGCCGGGGATCTAGTCACAGAGCTCGATGTTGTGACGACTGGGGAGACAGGAACAGCGACCGTTGGTGAGACGTTGCGTGTCTCAGCCAATGAGCCAGTCGAAGTTTCGATACGTTTTCGTGATCCGAAAGTGCCAAACGGGAGCGGGGATGACCCCACGGTTAATCGACTTGACCTGATCCTCGGACACATCCGAGGCCCGGTGACCGACCCGAACACCGACACAAACGAGACCACGCGGGTGGTTGAACGATTTTCGGAATCAGATTGGACTCGAGATGGTGAGATGGTGACCGTAAGGACGGTCCTTCGGGCCGTCGACAGCGATGCCTACATCCGAGTCCGTGGGACGAGCGGACACGATGCCGAACCCGTGATGGATACAGTCGGTGAAGATCCATGGGCTGATCTCTGGTTCTATTCGAACCCAGTTTTCATCGATGTGAGATAGGTCAATTGATACGCATTCGAGGTGCCAATTGATAGTTGTACGCCGTCACTTAAGCTGTCAATTTTTAGCAGGTGTTCAACGGGGATGGGCTGACCGCCGTCGAATCAACGACCCTCAGAAGTTCACAACCCCGAATATTGGCACCCCATCGGGCTCTCAAACAGCTCGACTCGCTGCCCGCCTGGTGCGCGGTCGGCTACGACTTCGACTGTCTTCTCCACAAGAGGTAGCCGAAGCTCGCGTGTATCGTCTCGGCGAGCGAAGGCGGGTTGATCGCGTCTGACGGAGAATGCCAGAATAACGGGACTCGGATCGGACGATTTCTAGTTGAGGAGACGACGGATGAACAGGCTGCTGACGGTAGGGTGTGTGGGACTGGTGTTTGCGTGCGCGTCGATGAGCGGCCTGGCTGAGAAGACCGGCGCAGTGACGAGTCGGACGGCGCTCGCGGTTGGACAGGAGGCGTCCAGCTCGGTGCTGGACGGCGTGTTCACCTCGGCGCAGGCGCTTCGCGGCGGGGGCCTCTACAACGAGAACTGCGCCTCCTGCCATGGCCCAGACTTCATGGGGGACGAAATGGCCCCGAGCATCGCCGGAAACGACTTCATCGTCTTCTGGACGGAGGTGCCGGTCGGTTCACTGTTCGAAAGAATTAAGGTGTCTATGCCGGCGGACGACCCGGGGCGGTTGTCGGACGAGGAGTACACCGACGTCCTGGCGTACCTGCTCGAAGCCAGCAGCTATCCCTCCGGCGAGTCAGAACTGCCGGCCGACAAAGCGGCCCTCGACCAGATCATGATCGTGGCCCCCGCCGAATAAATCCCGACCACGCCGCTGGAGGCATGAACGCGGGTCCCTCCGGCTAGGCGGTTCTGAGGGCTCGTACCGCCGCTCTCGCGGAGTAGGTCATGATGGAATTCAAGTAGGATGAGGAAATATTCGAAATCCGTGTGGATGCCGGGAGGATCGATGGGTCAGTTGGCCGCGGCCATTGAATTGACCTGGATCGTCCAGGTCGTGGAGTCCAGCGTGCCGACGACTGCTACCTTCTTTCCGGCAAACTCTCTTGATTTGTCCTGGTCGCTCAACAGATAGCTTGCTTCGCCGTCAAACAAAACGAACTCGACGGTGTGGTCATCGACGCAAGCGATGGTGCAGGCAGCGTCGGTCGACCCCATCCGCATTCCGGAATGATCGGCGCTGGGGCACTCGTCATCGGTGATCGTGCCTGAGAACGTCTGTCTGCTCTGCGTTGCAAACATCGTGGCGGAGGCAAGAAGAGCGGAGGCAAGAAGACCTATCAGTAGATATTTCATAACGCTCACGCAAAGCGAAGTCATTCGCAACCTGCGGGAAATCGGGGGAAGGTGTCACACACCTCCCCCTGATTCGTGGTCGAAAACCCCGAGGCCGAGAAACTCTCTACCAGTTATCGGCCATTTATCATGATGTGGGCTTCCGGCGTGCCCTCAAACATCAGCCAGGCGCCGCCCGCGTCGCGAACATTCGGCAGTCCGACTTCGTCCGCCTTGAAGTTCGGCATGCCGATAAATGTGTGCCAAATGGCGGTGTCCTGGCTGTCGCCCCGGAGGTTATACCAAATGGACCCGACTTCGGGCAGTTCACGCGTTCCGTCTTCCCCGGAGGCCACAACCAGATCCCTAATCCCTCCGGTGCCGCTGCTCGACAAGACAGGACGCCCGGCGGCCCTGCCTCCACTGGCCTCTGCCAGCAGTGGCTGGGCCTTGGCTCCCATCTCCGCGAACGCTCGATTCTGCGCGATGCGCGCCATGTTCGAGTCGCTGCTGACGCACTCCACCGACCACGGCCGCTCTCCAGGAAAGCCGGTCAGGTCGTAGCAGATCATACGGCCGGGGCCGGGCCTCAAAACTTCAAACGTAAAGTCGGCAGCCGTGACATCATCCTCCGGACTCTTCTCCGGATTCCGAATCCACTTAATGACCGTGGCGTTCCTGGCCATAGCCGTGTTCGGAGCGGCGAGCAACGGCTTTTCGATGGGGTCTTTGGTATCGGTCCGGCGCTCCTCATAGACCTGCGCTTGCGCCGGTGCGCTCATCGCAACCGTCATTACGCCGAGTACCAACAGAGAGATCGGTTTCATATGAGTCCTCCAGTCGCTATGCCTAAAAATTCAGGTATCCAAAAGCCAGCAGCATACCACGACGGCCCGTAATCTGCTCTATCGAATGTTTCCGCCGACGGGCAGGCCGCTCGGTAGGCTCTCCGGAATCGTCCGGTCGAACGAGTCATCGGTCAGAGCATATAAAAACTCGATCAGATCCACGTCTTCTTCGTCCACGTTCTGCAACTGGCGAAGCAGCGGATCGAGTTCCTCGAAGGGGACGTTCGGGTTCCGGGACTCCCCGGCGATGGTGGATTCATAGAACCCCACGACGGCGCTCAGCGTCCGGAACATGCCATTGTGCCCGTATGGGAAGGTCAATTCGAGGTTTCGCAGCGACGCCGTGCGAAACGCATAGCTGTCGCACGCTGCTCGGGTCGCTGCAGTACGCGGCTCCGGAGTACCACCTGCCGGGCAAGGAGGGTTCTGCGCGCCTCCATCGGAGGCTGGCGTTGTGGCACCTGCTAAGGGACCAACAAGAGCGGGGTTGTCGGGCACGCCCATGGTATGCAGTTTGTAATCGGAGAACATGGGCCCGTTGTGGCACCTGATGCACCCGATCTCCTCGAAGCGCTCCATTCCTCTGACCTGTTCCGTCGTCATGGCGCTTTGGTCGCCGCGCATGTAGCGGTCGAACGGAGCGTTGTTGGCCGTCAGCGACCGCATAAACGCCGCTATCGCCCTGCCTAGGTTTTCCGCGGTGACCGACTCTTCACTGCCGAAGGCCTCGGCGAACAGGCTCGCGTACTCGGCGTTGGCCTGGAGTTTCGCCACCACTCTCGCGAGAGCCTCATCCTCCGGGTAGGTGTCCCCTCGCATTTCCTCAAGCGACTTGAGCGGTTCGAGCGCCTGCGATTCGAGGCTCCTGATGCGATTATCCCAGAACGCCACCGCAGTCGTCGGGTCGTAGCGGCCCGATTGATCGATGCTGTTGAAAGCAACATTCAGAACCGTCGGACTATTGCGTTTGACGAGAGTCCCGTCACGCCGGAAGCGGCCCAGGCCGGTACCCGACACGCCGAGCGACAGGTCGCGGTCCTCCGCATAGGCGCTTTGGGGATGATGGCACGTCGCGCAGGCTACGTCTTGGGGTCCCGACAACAGCGGGTCCCAGAACAGCAGCCTGCCCAGCTCAACTTTTGCTGGGGTCGTCGGGTTATATCCCGGCGCCTCTTGAGTCAACGGCAGCGCCGACACAGTGTGTTCACCGTCGACCGGGAACTGAGCTTCTTGTCCAACGGCACCAACTTCCAAGAAAAGGATTACGGCGACCGTAGCTGTTGCGACCAGCAGTCCTGTAAGGTGTTTCGCTCCGAACAAAAACTCACCAAATTGGCTTTTCGTCATTGCTGCCTCCTATCGCACGCGCTACTACGATTTCTGACTCTTCTGAAGAATCTGTGGACCCCAATCGGCCCCAACGAACCGCGTCATGCCGTTCTTGCGCCCGACCTGGACATTTTTCGGCACTCGGGCTCTTGGGATCGAAGTGATGGTCACTTTGTAACGTGGCTGCGGTGTTTCGTCAAGACCCAAAATCATCACAGCCGTTATTGGTCGGTCCTGACCAGCCTGAGGACTCGTCGCGATGTTACCCATGTGTTACCCAAAAAGAAAAGGCCCAACCGACAAAGTCGATTGAGATTTATTGGACGGGATGACTGGATTTGAACCAGCGCCCCCCCGGACCACGAGTCAGGTGCCCTGGCAAACGGTTCAACGAGGACGGGGATTACGGCTCGGGCGTGAATCAGGTTGTGGGCGGTAAAAGCGGCTCACTCGCGTCGAGAAACACATCAGCCACATACCGGACCTCGTCCTTTAAGCCGAGTTCATTCTTGGCGAGCTTCAGCTCATCCCAGTCATCCTTACTTAGTGGCTTTTTCTTTCATCGTCTTGTCGTCGACAAAACAAAGGTTTACGAGCCACGCGTCAATACCAGCGACCCCCTGACCACGAGTCAGGTGCCCTAGCAAACGGTTCAACGAGGACGGGGGTTACGGCTTCACGCGTGCATCAGACGGTTCGTCATTTCAGTCTGTTGTCATATCTATTGGTGCTATGTTTATTGGGGAATTCTTAATGCTTCAAGCTCTCCTTCATCGAAAACTGAACGAATTAGAACCAGAACCGCAGCGGAAGGAGGATGCACTCACATCAACTGTCTTTGGGATGCTGGTATACGTTGAGGCGTGGAAAACCTTGGCTGAGTGGCTGGGCGAGTATCCACTCGCTCCGTCGACTGGTCACAAGGATTCGTTTCGAGGGTATTGGTTTTGGCCTCGCCTAGAATCCGCTGGTCGCGTCGTCGAGCCAGATGTCTTACTTCGGGTGGGTGAAACACTTCTCGTGGTAGAGGCTAAATACCGTTCTGGGCGACACGATGTGGTGGTACATGACGAAACGGATAAATCTGAGGGCGATCAAATTCTCCGGCAATACAACGCCATCACTGTGTCGCGCGCAAGTCGAAGAAGTTACTCGGAAGAGATCGAACATGCTCTGAAAAAATGTTGCTTAGTTCAAGTATTGGTTGTCGATGAACGGCGAATACGGCGTGCACGCCGCGAATATCAGGAGTCACGAAAACATCTTCCGGCGGAGGCAACATTCCGATTAGTCACTTGGCAGAATCTGGATCGACTTTTGCAAAAACCGAACTTTTCCAAGCAGAATTGGGCAAGGGAACTCAGATGCTATCTGCAGCTATCTGGGCTCGATACATTCGACGGAATTGGACGAAGTTTTCCCACCTCAAGAACCGTGGCACTTCTCTGGAAGTGGCAAGCACGCAGCGTTAGTTTGCGAGCTCGTGGTAATTGGCCAGAATTTCCGGATAGACGATTATTAGCCGAATTGGGACGTTGGACATCTGGATCTGACTCGTCTGTGACAAGAGGCTTATTCGAGACGGTTTATTCAGACATTGTCGACGGTAATAGATTGCTTTCTTGGCGTATCTCGTCAGAGACCGAGAGGTCGGGGATAGACGATTTTCAAAGCATTAAGGAGGACGGGACCGATGAGTGACATATCACGCGAGGAGTTTGCAAAAGCAGTTGCCGAAACTGTAGGAAGCGTCGAACATCTTTATAAGGAAGTAGACCGCTTTTTCTCTGGTCTTCGTGCCGATCTTTCCGAGTCACCGAACCCACTGGGACTAGTGAGGGGCAGTAGCTTTGGAAAATCAAGGCTGAGGGACGGGCGCAAGATTCATTATGAGTATCCTGTGCTCTTTGGTCCGATTAACTTGGACGAAGATGACGAAGACAACGAAGACTTGGACGATGAAGACGATGGTGTTTCTGGCTCATCTCGAAAGAAGCTGCCTGACCCAGAAGTTGTGTCCGAACAGCCTCTTCTGGCAGTTCGTGTAACTATTTATGACCCTGAGAGCCCTAAGTCGTCAGAACCTACGTTTCATTACGCAGTGTGCAGTGACTGGTCCCTTGCAAATGATCCTCAACCTGAGACTGGTCTACGATTTTTACTGAAAGCCCACATGTTTAGCCGCATCCCGAAGGCTTTGGACTCCAAAGTCGAAAAGGGCCAGCGTGTGCGAACCCAAGCTAGGGTAAATAAGGTTATCGGAGGGAAGAAGGGTCTTCTTGGAGCAAAGAAGGGTACGGAAAGAAACCTCAGTTGCCGGCTTCCACTGGGTGCAAAGAGGATTCCGCTTTTCGTGCTGAATGATCCTGAGCAACTCGAAAAGCTAGTCCAAGACATCAAAGACATGTGGAGTCGATCAGCTATCGAGAACTGACGGCTACAACGCTCCACAGCTAGTCGGGCTAACGGCAGGATGAGCCGAATACTTCCTGGCAACCGCCAAGAAACTGCTGGTCGGGTGATGCTGAACTTTTGCGTACTTACACCTAACTTACACCTAACTTTTCGATTTATTGATTTAAATCAAAAAATGCGTCAAAACACTAAGGAAAATGGTCGGGATGACTGGATTTGAACCAGCGACCCCCTGACCCCCAGTTTGAGAGACTCCCGTCCGGATACGTCCACCGAGGTGTATTGCTTAGAGATTCGACGATTCACATTCCAGCGTGGTCCGTTCTATCCACCGGCGTCCACTCGGTAAGCTGTCACTTAAGCTGTCAATTTTTAGCGGGCGGTTCAACGAGGACGGGGGTTACGGCTCACGCGTGAATCAGGTTGTGGGCGGCCGAAGCAGCTCTTCGAAAACATGCGGCTAAAAGGGGCTGGAGGGCTCCACGACGAACTGCGTGGCCTTGAACGTTTCGGCCAGGTCGGCGAGCTTGTCCAGTTCCGCCTGTGGTCCCTGGATGAGGACTGTCCCTGGAACCTGGTCGACGAGTGCAAAAAGCTCGTGCAGGGGGCCGCCTTCCTTTAAGCATTCATTGATGAATGCTTTGAACGCGTCGGCGTCTTTGTAGACCTCGCTCACCGAGTTCCTCCGGTTCGCCTCGTCGTTACCGAACCTGAGGAGAATCACGCCGTCGAACGACTGGGCCACCGCCTCAATCTTGGCCTGCACGGCTTTAATGGCGTCCACAGTGGCCCCCTCCTTCCACGCATCTATGACGGAGAGCGTGACAATGGAAGAGGCCATTACTTACTGTTCACCTGAGAAGACATTTCGTTATTAGAACATGATACAAAGGAGCACTGCAACTTGGCGACCAACAGAAGCAGACCGCCGGCGCCTAGGTGGCCGTTTGGTGAGGCAAACCGAAATCTTTTTTTAAAAAATACCCAACCACGCGAAAACATTGATGAAAATGGTCGGGATGGCCAGATTCGAACTGGCGACCCCTGCCCCCCAGTCAGAGTGCTACCTGCTGTTCACAAAAGATTAGTTACTTGACCTCGTGAATAAGGCCATCTTTCATGCTGACTGTCGCGAAGAATTCTCGAGTCCCCACACCACCCAATTCAGGGCTAAATGGGCGGTTACACACCGCAAAGGTACCGTTATCGTCATACTCCGGTCCGAACATTGAAGTCTCCACGTAACGGAGTGGTTTGCCAATTGAAGCTTTCAACAGTTTCTTTGTCGCATACTGTGCGATTAGTGTCATGGTGCCACCCTTCACCCTTGAATGGAGTAGCTACAAGCGTTGATGGCCGGTTACCTCTGGCATCGTCGGATACGACACAACCGCTAAGATTATGTCGCAGTTCGGACAGGAGCTATCCATAACCTCTGTATACATTTCCGTGTCGCCCTCACGGAATGTGCCTTTCCAGTTACATTCAGCGCATGTCAGAATGACTTTTTCCCAGTCCTCTTTGTACTCAAACACTTGAGACATTTTCACCACTCGTTACATAGGTCAAAATAGCACGGGGGTGTGACAGGGTAGGTCGCTACTTCTTCTAGTGAAAATGGTCGGGATGACTGGATTTGAACCAGCGACCCCCTGACCACGAGTCAGGTGCGCGTATGACATCCGAACAACCAAAACCAAACACGCACACCGAACGGCAAGCGATTGCTCAGTGGCGATCCCACGGCTACACTACTTCACGGTCATGACATCCGAGGCTTCAATTCCCGGTCCTCTGCTGACAGCCCTGCAGTTCGCCTCCGCCAAGCATAGGAAGCAGCAGCGGAAAGACGCGGATCGTTCCCCTTACATCAATCACCCCATCGCCGTCGCCCATCTGCTAGCAACGACCGGCCAAGTGTCAGACATCGCTATCCTAATGGCTGCGGTGTTGCACGACACGATCGAGGACACTGAGACGACTCCAGAGGAACTCGAAGCCCAATTCGGTGCTGAAGTACGTCGCCTTGTCGAGGAGGTCACCGACGATAAAGACCTGGAAAAGCAAGCTCGCAAGCAGCTTCAGATTGAGCACGCCCCAAAACTGTCAATGGGTGCCAAGAACATCAAGATCTCTGACTTAAGCTGCAATCTTGCAGACATCATCGAGAACCCTCCGGACACTTGGACAAAGGAGCGTCGTCTCGATTACGTCAACTGGACCGAGCGTGTCATTGCCGGGTGCAGAGGGACCAACGACGCGCTTGAGTGGCACTACGATCAGCTTCTTCTCCAGGGAAGATCAATTCTCGAATAGACGCGTCCGGCCTAGATCGACGCTGAAGTTAACAATTTTCACAAAGAGTACTTCTTGTCTCCGACAACCCAAATGAACGACTGCACATCCATGTAATCTCTCACCCCAAACTCCCTCAAATTATTCATAAGCAAATCACTCATTGCCAATAAATTTGAATACGTACTCCAGTTTGGTTTCGCATCATAGAGCAAATCAAATGCCAAACGTTGCGCAGCCTGCTTTGTAAGTTCTGGTTTAAGCAACATGAAACGTTTCGGATCAGCCAAAAAAGGAAAGACTGTTACAACAGGCCAAGTAAGCACTGGAGATTTTACTACTGGCAGACTTCCGATCGCTTCAACCAGCCTGTCAAAGCCAGTGCTGTCTGCATCATGAAGAAATTGTGAAAGCGCCTTCGAAAATTCTTTGGCACCCGCTTCATCCTTTAATCCGTCTCGAAGTGCCATAGCTTCGTTTGGGAAAAGTAGATTTACTTTTGACACAACCGATTGAAGTCGGTGCACAACTTCAATAATGTCTCCTGATTCGATCAATTTTTCCAGATGCCCATTCCCAAGTGAACTCTGAAACATTTCGTGTGCTTCAAATTTGTAATCACGTTCATCTTGAAGATATTTAGTATCGAGAAATCCTCCGGGATACTTTCTCCTGAATGAATCACGCGCCTGAGAATGAGTCACTTTTAATCCAGACGGCACATGCAATTTTCCATCACGGGTAAAGGGAGGAAGATTGTCTAGTTCTGGATGGGACTGTGAAGTTGGCACTGTGAGGAATTGGTTGCTCATACTCAGAGCAATCGGCTTGGTGACATCTTTATAAGATCCTTCCAGATCTTTAAAGAAGATATGCAGCTTGTCGCTAGCAAACACAATCTTTCCCAACCCCCACGTCTTGTGCTCGACCAGCATGCCTTGCTTAAACGCCATCTGTTTCATGTCGCCCAACCTTCCCTTATAGCCTGCCTAGATTACGCCTGTCGAACCCGTGTTTCAACGGGGGCCGATTGTCGTTTCCCGCTCGCCCGAAAACTGACAGAATGGCTCAAATATTGTCCAAGAGATTTACATGACGATGATGCAGCACGTACTCCTCCGACTACGCGGTGACCGCTCTCTGGAATCATACGCGGCCGAGTGGGGAAATAAGTGGGAGGACCGCGCAGAACGGATCTGCGAGCTAAATGGTTGTACACAGTGGGATAGTCCAGGCCTCGCAGACGGTGGCAGTAAAGAAGCGCAACTGGACTGGGGTGCCTTTGCATACGAGATGTCTCTGGACGAGATTCGCGAGTTGCTTCCGCCACGACGGCGTCGAAATCGGCAGCATGCCATGCTGGACCGTCTCGATCCAGCCGGTCGATATGCCGTCGTGTGGGTAGAGTGCTATTAGGTCACGTTACGAAGACGGTGGTTATTGACACAGGCGCGCGGCGCCCCTTCACGGGCTCTGTCGGGTGATGCAGAATTTCTGCATTTGTACCCCTATTTGTACCCCCACTTTTTGTATTTATTCAGTTAAATCAAAAATGGGTCAAAACATTGAGGAAAATGGTCGGGATGACTGGATTTGAACCAGCGACCCCCTGACCCCCAGTCAGGTGCGCTACCAAGCTGCGCCACATCCCGTATTCATTAACGAAACCGCCTCGACTGCACCGCTGTAACGGAGTAATGCCCGTTTCATGGGGCATAAATCCGTTCAAATGGATG